>ENA-OWNT01000008-OWNT01000008.1-seawater-metagenome-genome-assembly--contig:-NODE-8-length-704804-cov-10.168868_pt1 | contig 704804 bp, 461 predicted proteins | sample MGYA00238136_ERZ651165 | MGnify/ENA primary metagenome ERZ651165 (study PRJEB26861, sample SAMN08777766) | seawater metagenome | isolation source: coastal seawater | place: USA: Florida | collected...
ATTATAAGGGCTTGATTTTGAAGACGAAGCTGCTTTTGAGTTTCGTATATGGAATGTACGGGGCGAAAAAGAGCTGATGTATTCGAGAGCAAGAGTTTGTTAGGCAACCACCAGAATGACTTTAGACAACTTCGGTGAAAGGAGTAGAAGAAAAAAGAGGAAAGGAAGATATTTCATGAGAATTCTAATTGGTTTTTGGTCGAGTAAATATTCAAATCTAAATTGGGGATCAATGATCCAGAGTTTAGACAAATACATATGAGTTGTCATTTGCATCATATCTTCTATTGCCTAGTTTAATGAAGTGTATATTGAAGAGAATTCAATAATTGTGGTGGTCGGATCTTCTAGTTCTTAGGTCTACAAAATAAATTAACAAGGAAAATGGATAGAGTTCAAAGAAACCAACGTTTAGTTTTTTTCTGCTTTTTATTAAGTATAGTGGGTGCTTGTCAGCCCAAAACTGCGAAGGTGTTAACTGAGGAAGGGAAATCAATTTCATGGATAGATAAAGACGAAAATGAAAATTATGTGGCTCGCCATGAATGTTCCTTTGTACAGGCGGGGAATGAATTTGTGATGTTTGGTGGCCGGGAATCTGCTAAACGATTGGATATTTATGATTTCGAAAAGAACACTTGGCGTCAAGGTAAGCAAGCCCCTAAGGAATTTAACCATTTTCAGGCCATCTTCCACAAAGGTTTCATTTGGGTTATTGGTTCGTTCAAGACCAATAGCTATCCCAATGAACTACCGGAAGAAAACGTTTGGCTGTACGATTTGCCAAATGATGAGTGGATCAAAGGAACCGAAATTCCCAAAGAACGGCGACGAGGCGGAGCTGGGCTAGTGGTTTATGACGATAAGTTTTATTTGGTGGGTGGAAATACGATTGGTCACAATGGAGGATACGTCAGCTGGTTTGATGAATATGACCCTAAAAAGAATACCTGGAAGGTGCTTGCGGATGCACCCAGGGCCAGGGATCACTTTCACGCCGCTGTATATGATGGCGAACTCTATGCAGTTGCTGGACGTCAATCCGGAGGGTCGGGCGGCACGTTTACTCCTCTAGTTGACACGGTGGATGTTTATGATTTTAAAAAAGCTAATTGGTCTAGTCTGGCTCAACCCTTACCAACTCCTAGAGCTGCTCCGGGGGTCGCCGTTTTCCAAGAAGAACTTCTCGTGATGGGAGGAGAGGGAGAGCTTGCTGGGCCTGCCTATAAAACAGTGGAAGCTTTCAATTTCGCTACGCAGAAATGGACCAGAAAAGCGGATATGATTTACGCTAGGCACGGGACACAGGCTATTTTATCTGGAGAAGGTATCTATGTGGCCGGCGGATCACCGCTAAGAGGGGGCGGAAATCAATTAAATATGGAAGTATATTTTAAGGATAGCGCCCAAGGAGCTGAACTGCAAGTGGCTGAGTTGGAGGCTCCGGAAGCCATAGAGATCCTTAGAGAGGAGGACACTACCATAGAATTAAAAAATAAAAGTCGAATTGCCGGAATTTTTGTGAATGATCTGCGAATTGAAGGAGCCACAGGAATGCCAATGGAAGTCAAAACACCGATGCAAAATAGGCTTCTTGATCCTAAGGAAACGTTCAAAATTACGATAGGCGGTACAAGCACTGTTGGCGTAGGTATGGGAGAATTGGTCGTTTATTATAATGGAACTCAAATGAAACACATTCCACTTTCTATGAAATAAAAGAATCCGATAGCAGAACAGTTAATACTAGGCTAGTAAATACAAAAAGATAAACTTGCCCCCGTGTAAGAAAGGGCATTTTGATGCAATTATGTCTTGATTTTCATTAATATAGACGAATTTTGAACCCATTAGTGATCTTGATGTTGTAAATTCACCCTTGCCCGTGCAATCCAAAATCAAGAAAAAATGGCATCAGATAAAATTATTGCTGTTCTGCAGGCTGCTCTTGACGCTTTTAATCGTAACGATTTAGAGGCCCTAAAGAACTATGTTGATAAAAACATAACCTACATCATTCGTGGGCGTGGCAAGGTATCTGGTACTTACCGTGGGCAGGAGGCTGTCGCTCGAGCATTGAAAAAGGTGAAGGAGTTAACTGGGGGTACAATGTTTGCCTTACCAGAAGTCGTTCTGATGGGAGAAGATGCTGTGATGGCTTATATGCGGGTGAGTGGCACACGTCCGGATGGAAGAACCTATGACCAATATCAAGCTTACCTATATCGATTCAATCAAGGGAAATTGGTGGAAGGCCAAACTATACCAGTAGATCAAATGGCTTTCGAGCAATTTTTTAATGATTAATGTGTGCGCCTTACTCACTAACAGACTATCCATAGGGGCATTTTAGGCGATCCAATTCAAGACTTTTGTTTCTTAAGTAGTACAGATGGGTTATCTTACTGGAAAATCCAAAGTATGAAACAGAAGGATTATTCTTCTCTAGATTTGCCCACCTTACAAAATAAACGTGACCGTGCAGCTACTGTAAATAAGATCGTGTTGGGTCTCATTCTACTCTATATAGGGTTGATGGTTTATTTTCTCATTTCCAAAGACTGGGAGGCTTCTCGTTTTGGCCCATTGACTGCTGGCATGGCAGGTTTAGTCGCAGCTACTTCTAGCCTCAAACGAAAGCTACAGCGCATGGATGAAGAAATAGAAAAAAGAGGTACAGTTGCATCATGAAGAAAAAGTGGGTACTATTTTCAGCTAGTGTAGTTATTGCAATTTTGGTGGTACTAGCGCTCTTACACTTTCCTCAAGTAATGATCGCGAAGGCATTAGACCATGGCCCTTTTACAGTGTATAGCCCTACCCCTTTAGAGGCACCTGATCAATGGAGGGAAACCCTGGACTCGGCTTTGGTGCTATTGTCTAAAAGTGAGTTATATGATTCCAGTCAAGAATATCAGCTATATATGGCCAGTGGTACAGCTTATGAACGACTCTTGAGTTGGGTAGGGTGGGATAAGCCCTTTGCTTTTGCTTTTTTAAATCGGCAGATCTATTTGGCATCGCCCCAAATTAAGGAAGGGATTTTTACAAGAAATGATAATGAATATGAACGTCGATCAATGATCCAGTTGATTGTGCATGAAAGTGTTCATTGTCAGCAGGAGGATAAAGGGGTGAAACGAGGTATCCCTCCCTGGATCAATGAAGGGTATGCTGAATATGTTTCCCACTGGCCTATCCGGGAACGGCCAGGCTATTATTTCAGTGAAGTAGTTCGTGAGGTGGAAGAGAATAGAGGAGAATTTTGGCTGAAATCGGATTATGGGTATTGGGACATCTGGGAGTATAAGTATTATCGATCACTGGTGGAGTACTTGATTCATGTAAAAGGGCTTAGCATTGAAGATATTATAACTCGAAAAGATGAGTTGATTCCAGAAGTGCTGTTTCAAGAAATAAAGAACTACTACGGACAGTAATAGGCATGGGTTGAAAGCTAGTTGGCTGGCGCCAAAAGCCTACAAGTTGTGAAAGGACCTCCGCATCAACCGCATTTGGTTAACTTGTGTCAGGACTGTATTTTTGGAGGATATGATAAATCCTTCTCTGACCACGCAAATGGCTTCTGAGATCTGATAAATAAAGACACATATGGCATCCACACCTAATCAAGAAGACGGCATCAATGCCCTTAACCAGAATTTTCGCAAATACGATCAAGTCAATAAAGAGCAGACTTACCACCTGGTAGAAAAGCAAGAAGAGGACGAGTTTGATGATGAGTATCAAATTGCCACTTGTGATATGCGCCTCTTTTTTGAAGGAGGAGAGGCCGGGAAGAAGCAATTTGCGCAGGAGTTAGGTGCTGCTTTGGAAGGAATAGGGTTTGCCATCTTGACGGGACATGGAGTAGATCCTAATTTATATCCACAAGCTCAGCAGAAAACAGCGGAAATCTTTGAACAGACCACCTACGAAGAGCGGATGGCTTTCAAGGCTGAGCGCCATGGTTCAGTCAATCAAGGGTATTTTCCGATGAAAACCACCACCATTATTCATCCCGATTTGGTCGAGGGTTGGGTGTTTTGCCGGCGCGCTTTTGATCTAGACCAAGATCCCAATTATCAAGCGGATAAATTTTGGCCGAATGCAGATTATGAACGATTTTTTCGGCAAATAGTGCAAGCCCATGAAGGATTGATTCAGCCGATCATGCAGAGTATCCTGCGATACCTAAATTGTGATCCTCATCTCTATGATGAAAAGATGACTGGAACAAATTTTGGCTTTAGGCTTAATTATTACCCACCGATTAGCGAGACCGATGATGCCACCGGGGCTGGACGAATGTTGGGACATGAAGATGTCGATCTATTCACTATTCTTCCTGCCCAGGAGGTGGAAGGATTACAGGTGCTGAATCGAGAAAATGGAAAATGGATTCGTCTGAACCCGACACCTGGCTCGATCATTTTAAATACAGGTGATTACATGCAGCGGATTACCAATGATCGACTTCCATCTACTACTCACCGGGTGAGTAAGCCCCAAACTAAGTCTCTTTTTGAAAAACCACGAATCTCCTTCCCGATGGCAGTATACGTATGGGAGGACGAAATTTTAGAGGTGCTACCAGGGCTCGAAAACCCCAAGTATGAGCCGATCTCAGCAGTAAAGTTTCATACGAATATCACGAGTAAATACTACGGTGACGATTATGCCACTGAAGTAAAATAAGTACGAATACTTTATCATTACTGTTCTTCGACAAATCTCGTGTTTCGAGACATTCAAAAATGAAATTAGACGCTATACTGACCGTAATCATTAGTGGCGCTTTTTTATCTCACTTTATTGCTGTCCAGGAGAATTGCCGAAGAAGAATCATTATTAATATTATAACATGAAAGATCCAAACGATAGCGTAGAACTGGGAGCTGTGGAAGATCACGGCGGCATACTCACGATCCGGGGAGGTGGAAATAAGAGAAGCTGGAATAATATTCAATATAAGCAAGGGATGTCTGGTAAGAACGTTGGCTCTACCAAACTCTCCTGCAATATCGCTACAATCCCTCCTGGCGGAGTGGCCTATGCACACATTCATGATGGTTTTGAATTGATGCTATATATCCTCGAAGGCAACGTACGCCATGAATTTGGAGAGGGGTGTGATAAGATCCTTGAGAACGAAGCTGGTGATTTTATATACATCAAGCCCGGTGTACCGCATGAAGTGTTCAATATGAGTGATTCCGAGCCGGTGGTGGCTTTTGTAGCACGTTCATGTGCCACCGAATGGGATAATATTATTCCTTATGACCGAGAGAAAAGGCAATAGTTTCCAAGCTTTTAGACTTCCAAAGTTTCTGAAACTTTGGAAGTCTAAAAGCTAATGCTACTGCACGGCTAGTTTTCGGTACTGCCGAACTCCTCCTCCCTGTATTTCTAAGAAATAAGTCCCCTTATTCAATTTTGCAGTTGACCAACTGAATTGATGTTCGCCTGGACCATAGTGACCGCTGTGGATTCTATGTAATTCTCGCCCAGAAACATCCAATACTCGAATACTTATTTGTTGTGCCTTCTCTATGGAAAAGGGAATGTTGAGTTGTGATTCGGCTGGATTGGGAAACATGGGATGAAATACAAAGGATGTTTCCGGTAGCCTGAGATCGCGAGTCGGAGTCATTTGATCGAGATTACTGCGCTTACTGTAAAAAGCCCGGCCATCTTCTAACACAATAGAAGCCCCTACACCCTCCACACTTACAAAGTCTAGGTCATTGCTAACGGTTACGAGTGGACTATTTGGAACCTGAGTTACTGTTTTTTCCAATAGGCGCAGGGCTGAAACCGTTCCGATAGGAGTGATCAAGGTTCCCCAGCCTTGTGCTTGGGTGGTATCGAGCATGATGGAACCTATAAATTCCATGCCTTGGAAGTTCTGGTAAATAGCGGTAGAATCTGCCCAAAATGTATTCTGATCCACTGGAAATTGGATTTGTAGGGTAGGAGGGGAGAACCAGGAAATGATTGTATCCTCTATTTGGTTTTGGTCGATGTCGATGAAGGATACAGTAGCATTTACTGTCCAGTCGTTGTTTGCTAGTGTCCCATACCTGTATTGAACCGTGGTGTCGGGAGAACCCCCTTGTACCGGGAGCACCGTATAAATTTCCAACACATTAGATCCTGCGAAAAGCGGGTTGTTGAGCATTGGATCATTGGGGTCGATGGTCCGGTATTCTTCGAAGGTTACGGTAGAGTCAATATAGTTGAGGTTGCTGAAATCCCAGGTTTGATTTGGGCCTTCTGCATTGATGATGTCTACAAGCTGATTGGTGATATTCAAGTTGGTTTCATAAAGTACAATCCGGAATTTTTGACCAATCCCGATATAATCGGAAGTGATCGTCGGTTGTGTGCTGCCAGCAAAGGTGATCAACAGCAAAGCAAAAGAAACTAAGCAGGAGATCGTAAATCTTTTCTTGTGGGTAAAAAGGAACATAGGCTTTTTAACGCACAATGTCTAGGAAATTGCTGCTTGTAGCTATCACCCATATGGGGTAATTCTAGCTTATGGTCCATCGGCTTTAACGCTCCAACCATTTGCGAAAAGCGGGTGTTTTACTGCTGCTAGTGAAGAACAATTCAGAAATGCCTCTCATTTTAATGCACAGCTTATTTTTGGCGTGTCCCTCTATGTTTTCGATGAAGTCGATATTAATGATTTGGCTTCTATTGATTCGGAAGAAATCATTTGGATTAACTTGCTCTTCTATCTCTGCCAAACTATGATTAATAGTATGCTTTTCCCCGCGTTCCCCTACGGCTCTGCAAAAATCTCCGCTGGCTTCAATGCTTATGATTTTTCCAGTAGGTAATAGCTTAATACCCTCTTTTTTCCTGACAGTAAATCGACGCCTGTAAGAACGTTTGTCGGCTGCTAGTATCTCTTTGAGTTCTGATAAAATAGGACTAGAGAGCCCCGCTTGTGCAGTGGGTTTAAATAAGGTAAGGTATTTTTGATGTGCTTCCCGAAATTGCTCTACTGAATAAGGTTTCAACAAATAGGCGATACCATTAGTTTGGAAAGCCTTTAGAACGTACTTATCAAAGCCGGTACAGAAGATTATTGGACAATTGACTTTAATCTTCTCGAAGGTGTCAAAGGAAGGACCATCTAATAATTCTATATCAGAGAAGATGAGCTGAACCCCAATGTTTTCAGCCAATATTTTTTGAGCATCCTTATTAGAACGCCCCCAACCGATGATCTCAGCCTCCCGTATTTCTGCCAGGATAAAACTCTTCAATTTTTCATAGGCGGGTATTTCGTCTTCCAAGATCAAGATTCTCATATCAATCTACTTCTTTGATAAGCGGTAATTCTACAGTGAAAGTGTCATTAGAGCGAATTTGAATAGCCTCCTCGGTTAAGCCAGCGAATCGGGCCTGAAGATTCCTCAATCCAATGCCAGTCGAGTCAACCGCTCTATTTCGTTTTTGTATCTTGTTGGAGACAAGAACATGGTCTGGGGTGATAATGATTGTACTCTTGATTGGAGATTCATTACTAGCTTCATTGTGTTTTACAATATTCTCCAGCAAGATCTGCAAAGCTCCTGGTGGGATCAAGTAGCTGGCATTTTTTGGCAATTGATCTTCGAAGATAAATTGAAAGCTGTCTCCAAACCTACAGCTGATCAAATAGATATAGTTCTGCGCAAACTCCAACTCCTCTTCAATGGGAACTACATCCAAATCCTTATTGCCAATAAGATAGCGATATAGCTGCGAGAGTTTATTGATGTAGACTTTGGCAGTGTTAGGGTCAGAGTCAATCAGTGCATCGACTGTATTCAGGTTATTGAAGAGGAAATGTGGATCAATCTGGTTTTTCAAAGATTGTAACTCACTCTCCTTGCGTGCTTTTTCCATCTTTATGAAGCGAAGTTGGGTGTCGTAGATTTTCTTTCCACCAATAAAAGCGGCAAGTAGACCAACGTCTTCTACTCGAATCAGCGCACCTTGGAATATGGACTGTAAACTCCAGGGATCATTCACACAGTTGTAAATCAGACAAATGGTTTGAATCGTGATCACACCCATGAGAGCAAGAAAACATATTGCCCAAATGAAAAACGCTGCAAATCTTCGCTCTGGCAAGAACCTGGCCAAGAGGATGAAAATGAGAACATAAAGGGTGATGAAATTATAGACAACGTAAGCAGCTCTTTCAAAAATAGCATCTAGCCAACTGTCATAATCCCAGTCTAGCAAGCCGATTGGTATGGCTAGACCAAGATACAGTAAGATTAAGTAGAGATCGGTCCTTTCTAATTTGAAGTTCATCAAATGAGCCTTTCCCTAAACATAGCCGATAATTGCTGGATTATCAAGAACAAGCTATCGGATCGGGTGAATTTTCTGTTTAGTCGGGTGATTTTGGCGTTGAGCTATTTGCGCACTATGGGACTATTTCCAAATAGGGGTAACGGTTTGATCCTCCGGAGAGATTAAGATGAAATCATAATGTAAGATATCATCTGCGACCCATTTGCTCGTCTTCAAGCGCCCCGCTTTAACCTCTTCTCTAAAGGGACGTAGGTCAATTAATACCCATTCTTCTTTTTTGCCCAAACTAATATAGGGACGCCAGTATTTCACCCATTCAATATTGCTAGTTTCATAGTCAATTACTTTTCTCTTCGTTTTGTAAAATCGGCGAAGATGTCGGATGTTGATGGCTTGTAAGCCTTCTTTCTCTGCAACAGTAAAGATATGATTACCGATATCCTTTACACCTAGCCTGGTGGTACCACTACTCAGGTGCATATCGCCCATTTTGGCGAAAAACTTCGGTTGTGCTTGAGATTGTTTTGCGGTTTCATAGGCTCGGTCAAAGTTTTCTTTCATATAAACCGCCCTGCTCTGGTTGTTCTTATTGTATTGGCCTTCTTCGTAATAGCAGTAGATTTGCCAGCTCTTCCTTAAAGCTGTAATTATCTCTTGAGCCTTCTTTTCTTCCTCTGTAAATACCTCAAAAAAAGCATTGATCTTGTCTTCAGTCAGGAGGGAGCAATTTCGTTGAAACTTCTTGCCAATATCATCTTTGAAATTGAACCATTTGTAGCGTTTCACAGCCTGATGGTGTAGCTTTCGAATTTCCTCGCTTTGAGGTTTGTTTTTAGCCAGGGCCAAGAGATCATCCAAGAGGAATTCTACGGAAAAAGAAAGCTCTTGGTCCAAGCCCCACAGATTGAAGCCATGCTCCATGGCTTTCTGTAGAAAAAGAGCATCTTCATAACCATGGAAAAAGTAAATCGGCATTTTGAAGAATAGCTTATTGGCATATTGATTGGTGAAATCTTGCATCTCCTGAAAGGTATTGGAAGGAGGAGTGGCCAAGTCTTCTAGTCGCTCGGCTGCATTGGGCCCTACTTCTATGGCAAAGTGACCATAACCTGCTTTGGCTAATTCCGGTAGGAGTGCAGCCGTTAGATACCCCAATTGGGAAGATTGATGCTTTTCTCCCAGCAGGAGAAAGTGAGATTGTTGGATCAATTCTCGCCAAACACTTGTGGCAGACCCTTTGATTTCATTGTTCTCTATGACGAAGGAGTGAGCATGATGGCGCAGGCTAGCCGCCGTTAAGGTATCTTGCCCTTGTAAGGGAAGTGAAAAGAGAGAGATGATCAGTAAACATATGTTTTTCATGATGAAAATTTAGAGGTTGTGGGAAGCAGATTCTATGCTTTACTATCTACTGTCACAGTACTTAAGGGCATAGGTTTCCACTTAGGCTGATAGCGCTACCTGAATCTTAATCCCCGCCTTATGAATGATTTTACCTTCTCCGACAATTTTTGTGGGCAGCGTTTTAGTTAGAAGAATTGCGCCCAATGTAAGCAAGGCTTTTAGCTAAAAGACTAACTCAAAAACACAAAAATTGTCAGAGAACCTGATTTTAAAAGACTAGAGAGACTTGATCTTGATGTTTCCGAAGTAGTTGATCAATTTTACTTCGGTTCCGCCGCCATTGAGTAGGCGGTGTATAAACTTGGAGGAATTCTTTTTATCGGGACGTGTATCTAGGGCTAACTTAAATTCGCTGTCATACTTGCCAAAGTAGTTGTCTAGCAATAGGGTGGCCTTGGTAGCCTTCGGCAAGCTAAGTTCTGTATTTCCCTTGTAGTTGCTGATGTATACGATTCCGTCGGTTTTTAACTGTTGAAATTTGGCCTGAATACGCCCTTCTTTGGTAGCAGCTACTACATTTTCTCTTAGATCAGATAACAGCAAATCTGAAAAATGACCATTAGCTTCAACTTCACCTTGCAACCCACTTACTTCGATCTTAGGCCCCCAATAAGTGCTCAGCTTTACTGAGAAATTGCGAGGTACTTTCAGCTCTAATCGGATTCCTTTTATTCTTGGCCGTTCTCTGGCCTCGATGGTAATATGATTGTCTTTTTCAACAATGTCGTATAGGAAATCAGGGGCTTTTCGGCGCTTGTCTAGTCGTTTATCATGTATGTACAACTGGACAACGGCACCATCGTACCCTTCTACTTTTATCGCTGCATTGTATACATCGATCTCCAAAAGCCCGGCTGCACTGGTTTGCGATAGTGGGATGTCGTATTGATTAGATTGTCCAGATAAGATAGAAAGTGACCCATATAGCATCAGGATCAATAGTGGAAACGTTTTCATAGCTTATATCGATTTTAGTAATTGTTGCAATTGCTGGCGAATGGCGGGGTCCAATTGTTCATCTTTTAGCATTTCTTGTAGGACACCGTAATCTAAAGTTGCTCCAGCATCCATTAACATCCGCAATAGTTCCATTTGTACCATAGGAGAATCCTGCAGGGGTAGCGATAGAAGTAGGGCTCGCTGTACTTCAGGCAAGTGCTTGAAAGCAAATAGCACCTCTATGGAAGCCAAGCGAACATTGATGTTCTCATCCTCATTCATTGCCTTAATGAGCAACTCAATCGCTTCCAGGGCGGGTTGTTCCAACCCTTCGACCATCCGTACGGCTCTTATGCGCTCGCTCGCCCGAGGTTTATCTATTAAGGCCATCATCATCATCGTGCGAAGGGATTGTACTTCCGTTTGTAAGCCTACCAACTCTTCACCAGTATTTGTCGGTCGACTCATTCGCCCCAACCCGAAGGCTGTTATACATAGTAAAACGGCTGCTGCTGCGCGTATCCAAGTACGTGGTAGGTGGATAAACTGGGCCGATTTGCTTGATGCTTCGAATTGTTGAAATAGCTTCGACTTCAAAGCAGCACTAGCTGTCTGTGCCTGCCAATCCGCACTTTGCTGGAAAATAGCCCGATGTGTCTCCAACTCACCTAGATCATGAGGCTGCTGGAAAAATTGAGCTAAGTCACGTTCCTCTTCTCCAGATGTTTTCCCATCATAGTACCTTTCGAGTAGGTCTTTTATTTTTTTTGTTTCTTCCATGGCTTTGGCCGTTTTAGCGTTTGACTTAGACTGCGTCTAGCACGCGAAAGATTCACTTCAACAGTATTGATCTTTAGTCCCAGTATCTGGGCAATCTCCTTGATTTCATAGCCCTCGATATTACGCATGAAAAGGATTGTTCTTTGTTGTTCAGGCAATTGTTGTGCTGCTTGCTCAAGCTCTTGTACTTCCTCTTGGAGTTCCATCCTTCTTTGGGGACTAGGAAGGTCATTGGCCTTCTCAATGGCGGTATCTAGAGGACTCCATTTAATCTTCCTTTTTCGATTTTTATCGATACATAAGTTTCTTAAAACGGTAAAGGCGAGCGCTTCTACATTTTCATACTGCCTTAATTTGGCTCGCATTTTCCAAAGGCGAAGGAAGGTTTCCTGTACCATATCTTCAGCTTCGTTGCGCTGCCCTAGTTGCCATCGCGCATAGCGATACAGCGGGTCAGTCAGGTTTAAAACAATTTGCTGAAAATGCGGGGTATTCATATTGTCAGTTTCGGAAAAATCGGATCATTGAATAGCATTGTTATCCCTAGAGACGAAGGACGTCACTTTTCCTGACAGGGAATCTAATTTTTTTTGAAAATTTTCCTGCTTTGGTAAGTATGAGGAAGGAATAGAGATGTTCAAATAGGTAAGAGCGAGGTGAACAAGGAGTGAAAAACAAGAAATGGAAAGAGGATAGTGGTTGGGGGAATAAGTATCGAAGATGGAACATCCGAAGTTTTGCTAGGTCAACTTCGGGTGTTTGTGTAAAGGATTTTTAGCGGACCCAAAATGGATGCTCTTTACTGCCAAATAAATGAGGAGAGACAAAAGCCAAGTAGGTGAGGAGCTCCAGTTCGTTCACCGACCCGCCCGCTGTACAATGGCGGGTGAAAAGGTAAGACTGAGGTGAACAAGGAGTGGTAAAACAAGAAATGGAAGGAGGACAGTGATTGGGGGAGTAAGTTTCGAAGGGAGGACATCCGAAGTTTTGCTTGGAGTGCCAAGGTCAACTTCGGATGTTTGTGTAAAGAATTTTTAACGGACTCTGTTGATCTCATCGGTTGCACTGCCGCTATGTCGTTTTTTAGTTTTCATATGCGGGTTGCCAAATTTATAGGTTAGTCGCATATTTACCGAAGGTGCATACCATTTAGAGGTTACATCTACATCCATATTAGCGTAGTCGATCTTCGCATGCCAGAATCTTCGGAAAATGTCCTCTACACCTACACTGATCTTGGCCTTGTTGTCCAGGAATTTTTTCCCAAACCCAACACTCACCCCATAAATCCATTCTGCATTCATAATCCCTTCTGGCCCTCCACTATTGTACCAGCCAGATACTTCCGTCTCTATTTTTCCCGGAAGGGTAAAGTTGGCCTCCAAAAAGGCGGTATAGCTCCAACCTGACCGCATGAATTGCTGGGCCAAGTATTCGGAATCATAAGCCGTATGGCTGGCAATGACACCTCCGAATCCTTCGATGCCCGGAATGAAATCCAATGGAAAGAAGAGGCTGACATTGAATAGGTTCTGTGAAGCCAGATTCACGACGGTCGTATAGGCTTCGCCTGTCTCGTCATTTTGCTCTGTTACTTCGACCATGGCATCAGCAGTGGTTTTGTACTCAATATTGAAGAAAGGCTGTTCCTCGTACGTTAAATTGAATTTCATACTATGCGTCAGTGCTGGGATTAAGAGTGGATTCCCTTTGTCATAGGTGAAGGGATCCCAATAGTATACGAAAGGATTTAAAGAAGAGTATTGCGGGCGTTCAATTCGATAGCTATAGGCTACAGAAGCTCCCAACTCCTTCGTGATTGATCGGGCCAAACTAAGGCTAGGGAAGAACTTGCCGATATTGCGAAGCAGACTAGAATCCAATGTCACAGAATAACCTTCCGATTGGCTGTCTTCATAACGTAAACCCAGTGTCCCTGACCAAGCCCCTTGCTTAAAAGATAACTTAGAATAGGCAGCTGCAATGGTTTCATCAAAGATAAAGTGGTTACTCTGCAAGGGGTTATTTACCCAAACATCATCTGTGTCCTCGAGTCGTGATTGAAGGTCATTGTCTAGACGAGCTGTACTGTACTTCACGCCGGTTTGCCATTTCAATGTCTTGGAGAAGGGATAGGTGTAATCCAGCCTAGCTGCGGTGATATTTACTTTTCCAGGCTGAGAAAACTGTTGCCCAGGAAAAAAGCTTCCTTCATTGCGTTCTTCCGTTTGTAAAGTGTTGAAACCGTTTGTGCTAAGGTCTACATGATTGACATCTACTTCTAGTTTATGCCCGCTGGTATCAAACTCATAGTGGTAATATGGGTTGACGGAAAGGAAGTCCCATTTATCCCGAGCATCATTGATGGATAACAGATCCAGATCAGCCTTTTCTGGAGACATAAAGTCAACACGGGTAGTATTTTCTGCCATTTTGCTGCTTCGGTTTCGAGAGTATCTACTAGCAATACCTAGCCGCTGCTTATCATTAATGTCCCAGTCCACTGAAAGGCTAGTACGGAAGGTACGAGAGGTAGGCGGCTCGTAACTTCTCTGGTCATATACATCCCCGTTGATTCTGCGAGTAATCAAGAGGTCTTCCAGGTAAGTATAGCTGCTATATCCCGCACTGCCATTGATATTTACATTACCCGCATAATGACTCAGGGATACATTGGGATTGTAGGTCCAACCATAGTCCTTTCCAACACCTAGCGCTACTTGACCATTGGTTCCGTACAAGCTATTCTTTTTCAAAATAATATTAATGATGGGGCCAGTACCGGCGGCATCGAACTCTGCTCCGGGCTGATGGATTACTTCTACTTTCTTAACATTGTCGCCGGGCATATCACGCAATAAGGATTGGACATCCATATACCGAGTGGTTTTTCCGTTAATCAGGATAGTGAAATTCGATTGCCCAGCCATTTTTAGTCGATCATTGATCACAATCATACCGGGTACCTGCTTCATCACATCCAATAAATTATTGTTCAGGTTGGTGAGATTGTTTTCGACATTTACCACCAAGCGATCGGAATGTTGCTCCAATAGTGGGACTTTGGCTTTCACTTCCACAGTAGAAAGCGTGGCCACATTGGCTGCCATTTGTATGTTGAGGCTTCGATTGTTATCAGTCGGTAGTGAAATGTTATCGACTAGTTGTGTTTCATAGCCGATCATGCTAGCTTCCAAGTAGTATTGGCCGTTGGGCAGCTTGTCTAGACTAAAAAGGCCTCTTTCGTCGGTAGAAGTGGCTTTGACTAATTGACTGTCTTTCTTTTGATAGAGCGCCACAGTTGCGAGAAATACTTCCTCGTGTGTGTAGTCGGTGATTTTTCCAGTCAGGTGATTTTGAGCAAGACTTACATTGAGAAAGAGCATGGCAATGCCAGTCCATAAAACATTGGCTTTCATGGCTTTAATTTTTTTGTTTTATAGTTGTAGAGAAACCAGCGAGTAGAAAATGGATAGCTCCTTGCTGTTTCGTTGATACAAACTTAGGCTAAGCTGCCCCTGAATCCCAGTGGAAAAAGGTGAATGAGGGTTTTTATCCGATGAAGGGGTAGGAAATGTGGTTTAAGAGAATGCGGGATGAATTAAGTTTAGGTTTGAAGGTTTAGGAGTTGCAGGTTGAATAGAAATTAAACGTTCAAGCCCTAAACCTTCCTCTTTCAACTTCTTTTCTACTGTTCTATAAAGGAGGTGCTTGCGGAGTGCTTTCCCTTGAATTGATAGGTACTATTGCCACAGGCAGCCAAACTCAAAGGCTTTGAGAAGTTGCCTTTCTCATTAAATCGATAGGCAAGATGTTGCACTTGTTTGGTGGCATCGACCTGCAGTTGGATTTCAAATGTTCTAAAACCCTGGCCTTTGATTTTCCAATCCAATCCATTGGGATGTGTGAGTTGTAGTTTAAAGCGTTTGATCTTTCCCATGCTACGAGAGAAGGATTGCTTTTTCAAGCTTAAACCATGTTGTTTTAGCTGGGTGACGAATTGTTTGACAGCGTCATTATTATCAGCATGATTTAGTCGGAGTGTCAGTGTATGGGAGGAATTTTCTGTATGTGGGTTAGTAAACTGACAAAAGAGTCCCAGGGCTAACAATAGGGTGATGGCCTTCATAATGATAGATTTTGAAGTGATAAAAATGATAGTGAATCCCTTTTCTGTAGCCACTTAGGCCGGAAGGAAAAGGGCGTTTATGTATTAGTAGCGATATTGATGAACGATATTTCCTTTGGCGCTTAAGCTAATAATCTTTGGTGTTTTAGTTTGATTGTTCATGTGAATAGAGAAACCATACAATTGATCTGATTGATCGAAGTAAAGTTTGACTTCAATTCGTTTAAAACGGACGGCCTTCAATTTATAATCCAAGCCTTCTCGATGTGTAAGGTGCATGAGAATATTTCGAACTCTCCCGTCTTTGAATCGATGGCGTTTTTTCTTCAATTGAAATCCGTAAGAGGTAAGGACCGTGAAGAACTCTCCCGTGGCATCCTGATTGTAGGTGTTTAAAAGCACGATGGAGGTGGTCCGGGAAATCTTGGAGGCGTCTATTTTTTCTAGATCTTCGATAGTGCCTTTAGAGGTAGCCAGCGTACCTTTTTCTTCTTGAAAGCCTGATGATTCAACGGAACTTCCTGATTCCTCCGGTTTTACGATATTCGTATTAGTGGAAGACAATGGAGGAGTAGAAACCGGTACGGGTATTTTGCTATCCACTTTGCCTGCCGCTTTGTCTTCAGTTGGTGCTTCGGATGTGCTGGGTTCATGCGCTTCAGGGGAAGTGGCGGGATTGCGGTGCTCAGGTGTAACTGTCAACCTTAGTTCAGGTTCCTGCGAGACTTTGTCTGTATTTGGTAGTGTCGGAGAAGGCAAAGTCACGGCTTTAGCTTCCTTCAGCGGTTGCGCAATCGGTAGGATTGAGGGAACTGAGGGAGTGCTGTCTGCCACCAAACGTGGACTATGAATGGCAGCGAGCTCGGGTGTTGGTGTTGGTTGCTTCAAACCGTAGTAGACTAAGCCTGCCCCGACCACTAGTATTATACTGTTGAGTCCAATATTCTTGAGTAATAGATGTTTGATATGGGCACTCATCCCAGTCGGCTCCGTAGGTGGAATAGGTGGTTGTTGGGTAAATTGCTGGGCCATTTGCTCGAAAGACACCTTCGGTGCTTCTGCTCTGGCATCTTCAAATAGGGATGATATGATTCGATCTTCCTTTTTCATAGGGCACCTCTAGTTTTGAGCAATAGTTTGTTTTTGACAATGACTGCGAGTCCCTTCCTTCCTCGGGAAAGCCGTTGTTTCACGGCAGCTTCACTACTGTTTTGCAGTTGGGCGATTTCCTTGATACTAAATCCAGTAATTTCAAATAAGATAAGTGCTTCTTTTTGAGCTTCAGGTAAAAATGCCAGGGCTTGGTGTAGAAATGCTACATTAAATTTTCGATTCAGTTGATCCTCTGGGTCAGCGTAATTTTGTAACATTTTTTCATCGGGAGCAGCGATTACTTTATTTTTTCGCCGATGATTAGCTAAGAGACGCCTGCTTATACCTATCAAAAAGGGCAGGAATGAACTTTCTTTTTCTAAATGATCGATTTTTTGAAATGCGATCATTAAGCTTTCATTCATGAGGTCTTCATACGGCATATCTCCACAAGCACGAGCTCTGCAAAACCGTTCAAAGCGATCGTGAACCCCTTTGTACAGCTTAAGAAATCGTTCTTGTTTTTTTTGATGCATAAAGTGTTAAGTCTTGATAAATTCTTTTGCCTCAACTTCGCCTATTTGCTTCCCTTCAATTGTTCTAGTGTCATAAAAATGGGAAAGGTGACAAGGACCCCGAAATTTTTTTTATCATTGATGATAATCTTCGAATTGATTCAATATGCAATGTAAAACCTTTCTGCTATTACTTTTTGCCTTTGCTCTTCCTATTGCGCTTGGAGCACAGGTCAACCCTGCCGCTCCTGCCATCGAATCGCCAAGGGCCTTCACAAGTCATCAAGAAGGTCTATTTGGAGGACAAAAAATTGCTTACCTCACTTCGGCCAAAGAAACTATTCTTTTGAATAAAGAAAGAAAGCCAGCAGCAGCCCTTTGGTCGGTAAGCTATACGAAAAAGGGAGAAAAAGAAAATAGCCGAAGGCCGGTGACCTTTGTTTTTAACGGCGGTCCCGGATCTGCTTCGGTATGGTTGCATATGGGCTTGTTTGGCCCCAAACTGGTTAAGGTAGATAGTGAAGCCAACGAGGATGATGGTGCAGCTCCTTACCCCATTATTGATAACCCATATGGGTTACTGGATCTTACAGACCTTGTTTTTATAGACCCCATCGGAACGGGTTATAGCCGAGTGATTGGTGAGGGGAAGACCGAGGATTATTGGGGCTTGAATGAGGATGCAGCTTCCGTTGCAGAATTCATCCGGATATGGGTAAGGGAAAATAAGCGCTGGAATTCGCCGAAATACATCGCGGGAGAAAGCTTTGGAACTACTCGAGCAGCAGGAGTAGCCAAAGAACTTGGCGGCGGTGGTCAAAGTATGGCACTCAATGGTTTGATCTTGATTTCCCAAGCCCTGGATTACACGGGGTCTACACCAGTACATGATAACTTAGTCGCTTTTGTTACCTACTTTCCGACTATGGCAGCTACGGCTTGGTATCATAAAAAAGCGGGTCAAGGGGAAAGCTTGGAAGCTTTTGTGCAGCAAGCCAGAGATTTTGCGCTGGATGTATATGCGCCAGCACTCTTTCGAGGAAATACTTTAGCTGATCAAAAACGCAGGGCGGTAGCAGAACAGATGTCCAGATTTCTTGGCTTAGAGGCCTCCTATATCCTACAATCGGATTTGCGGGTATTAGTACCTCGTTATGTTAAGGAGTTATTGCGAGACCAAGGTTTGGTGGTAGGTCGCCTAGATAGCCGCTATAAAGGAAGAGAGGCAGATGTGATGGCGGAGCGTCCTACCTTGGGAGATGTAGCCAGTAATTCGATCTCCAGTGCTTATACTGCTGCCCTGATGCATTATATGAGTAGTGAATTGGAAGTAGAAATGCCTCGCCCATATCTTACTTCTAATAGTTCTTTATATCCCAAATGGAATTGGCGCCCAGTTCCTAAGGACAAGGGGTGGGAACCTCATTATGTCAATGTCTCCAGGCAATTGAGTGATGCCTTGCGGCAAAATAAAGACTTGAAAGTAATGGTGGCAAATGGCTACTACGACCTCGTTACGCCCTTTTTCGATGCAGAGTACACCTTCGCTAGACATGGGATACTGAAAGATCGAATAGTGATGAAATACTATGAAGCTGGGCATATGATGTATACGCATGAGCCAGACCTGAAAGCATTGGCCTCGGATATCCGTCAATTTCTAACTGGAAAAAGTAAATAATGCCCATTTCCAGACTGTTGAAGCTTCAATGGTTATACTGCTTCTTGGGGATTCTGTTTAATCTGGTAAGCTGGGCCGTTTTGTCAAAAAGTGGAAAGCCCTTGACGCCAACTGCTCCTTTGTCTGGTTTGGCGGTTATGGCGATCTATGGTCTATTTCTGGTAGCAGGGCAATTCAAGCAGATCAGTTTATATAGAACCTTGATGGTAGTAGCTATATTGATTCTAGGGTATGGCGGTATCTTCAATCACTTCAAATTATTAAACCAAGCTCAGGAATTATATCATTCGCTATGGGTAGGCCTTATAGCGATTGCGATTAATGCCTTTGGGTTGATATTAAATAGCCTGGCGGCTTTGGGGAGGTTTAAGTTGGATAGCCTCTAGTTTTAGTCTTGCAAGCGGATTTCATTGATTTGTATCACTCGCACGGTCCCTCACAAGCAGCAGGAATTTGGTGCCAAAACCGGTACCAGCGCTTATCCTTAGCTAGGCCATTGTAAATCCGCTGGTTCGCACCAAGATGAATAGAACTCCCCCGAAATCCGGAAAAAACCAATCTCCTCCAGGCTGTGCTGTCATACTTCAGGTCAATCAGCGATGTAATCCTTTGTATTTCCGCAGTTGCCACTGAATCTGGCGTACCTTCGTTATTACCGATTTTGGTGATCAGGGCAGAGATGAATTGAATATCCTTGTTTTCTTTCAATTGATCGTAGATTCTGATGTCGGCCTTGTATTCGTAGCCCATGCTATCGAGCAGGAAAGTTTCTAAGTCTCTTCCCTTTGCATCATTTAAGGATTCCGGTACCACGCTGGCTCCAAGACTCACCTTGTTTTTCCAATTGGTCACATCATAGGGAAAAAAGAAGACTAAGAAACTACAGGCCATCAATACTGTGAGTGTCAATTGAGAGCGATTGACTTTCAATGGCTCGCTTGTAGGGTCGTACCTAACAATTTTAGTCCCGGCCAGGTAATCACCGATTCGACGCTCCGGATTAGCCAGAGCAACAATGAATTCTATATAGAAAATAAAGGCGGTTAGATTCCTCACAAAACACCGCATCGGAGAGGCAGGATTTCCCGTTTTATAATGGACTACCTGTAAGCCTGATTTTCTTTTGCCCCAGCTTCGCCCATTTATTGAATCTTTGCAGAAGTATAGGATGATGCCGCTCAGTCCCAAATTAAATAGTATTGGACCAGAGATACTCATGAGTTCTGGCTCATGTTCTACCGCAAATGACTTAGCTAGTGAGACAATAATATAGGGTAGAAACAGTAGGAAAGAAATACCAGCCATAATAAGCTGGTCGAGTATCATGGAGTTCAGTCGTTCTCCACTATAGGGGATATTCATAGTAGTTCGTCGTTGCTGAGGAATGAGTTAGTATTGCGCTTCAAAAGTGCACTAAATTCCAGGCATCGACAACCACATGCTTATGTGGAGTTATTTTCTAATTTTGATTTTTATCTTGATCTCCTGTTTTTGACGCCTACTTAGCGATTTTTTGGTGCGGAGGAGTAAAAGAAGCTGTTCTTTTTTGATCTTTTTCTCGATGGATAAGATAGAATCCATTTGCCGAAGAACCACCCGCTCGCTAATATTATCACGTCGCAGTAATTCAGCCATTTTATCCATTTCAATTTCCAGTTCACGATTCCAACGATCGAATTTCTTCTCTGATGATTGGATATTTTGGCGCAAGGAATCTCTCTGCAAAGGGGTTAGGCCGATCTCATCCTCCCATTTCAAAACTTCGTATGGAGAGATCATACCTTCCTTTATCTTACTACTTTTTGACTTTTGTGTAAAGCCAATTATAGGCAGCGAAAGCCCTAAGATTAAGATGAAAGGTATTTTCCAGTTGGACATACGCATAAATTAAGGGATGAGAAAATCAGTGGGGGAATCCCAGTCCAATAATTGATCATTGGGCCTAGCCTCATAGCGGAACCACTTACTTTCGGCAGGCGTTGTTCTATATTGGTAATAAAAGTAAGAAGTCGAAGAAACGGCTAAGAGTAAAGCCGCTGCCGCCCAGCGAAACAGGATCTTTCGCCCATGCCTACGATTGGGCTTAGTCATAATTTCTTCTAAGGAGGGAAGTTCGGCTCGATCGCTTTCCTTTTGTTGCTCGAAAAAGTCAATTAACTTTTCTTCGACTTCTTTTTTCATTCCTTATTTCTTTTCTAGGGTGGATAATTTCTCTTTGATTTTCGGTTGTTCAGGGTTCAGGGCAAGGGCCTTGCGGTAATGGCTTGCGGCCTGTTGTTTCTGTTTGTTTTGCTGATATGCCTCAGCCAGATTCACATGTGCTCGAAAGGAAGATGGATGTTCTTTGGCATTTAATTCAAAAAAAGCTAGTGCATCTGCGGGGCGTCTCCATTGAACTAGCCGCTTCCCAAGCTGCTCTATCTCTCCTTCGAGCCAACGGGCTGATACGCCTGATTTATTGGCTTGGTATTGGGCTATGGCTTTCTCCAGGCTCTCCGTTTTAGTTACCTGAAAAAGCCATTGTGAAAGTGTGCTACTGGGGTGATTGGCTTGCTCATCAAAACCTTCAATGGGTACAAATTTCATCTTTGGCAAGGAGATTTGCTCACTTTTAACATTTTGGCCCATCAAAAAGGCGAGAATTGCAGCTTGGACTTTAGGTTGAGGGAGAATTTGTTCGTGTCCAGCATGTTCAACGATAATATGACTGGAATTGGGTAGACCAAAACGCAGTCGTTCAGCTTGATAAGGCGGGGTATTCCAATCCAAGGAACCGCTTAACATCAATATCCTAACAGGGGAGACCAAGGGTGCTCTAAAGTCCTCCCCGAGATCATCGACATCTAAGGATTTATAGAGCTGAGGCCATCCAGCATTCGCCATGGCGCCAAACTGACTTTGCTTGGCCTGCGCCTCAATCATGGCCCAACGTGATGGAGACGCACCAGAGGCACCATCCATCAATTGGCTCATTAAATTGATTCCGTGAAAGCCCCACCTCTTTTGTATGAACCACTGCAACACATGACTTTCCCCATTGGCAATACTGTGTATCAATTTAGGAAATACTGGAAGATCACTAGCATCCCCGATATCACGCCGTAAAATGTAATTTAAGCCCCATCTGCCAATGCTAATCTTTCTAGGTCTTTTCATTTGCCGATCATAAACCTCCACCATCATCGGCTCTTTCGCTAGCCGGTCCAACGCTTGTTGTAATAATTGATTCCAATCGTTGATGTGAGGTTTAATAGCTGGATCGCCCTGGATCATCAACCCTAGTTTCTGCATTTGGACATCCATATTGAGTGGGTACTTAAAAGTTTCATCTAGGCCCTCAACGCCAATGGTAACTACATTTTCCAAATGCTCTTCATGTCTTCGGATTGTAGCTAAAGCTAGATGAGAACCATAACTGAACCCTAGCAAACTGATCTTTTCCCAACCCATGGCTTGTCGAAGTTCGTTGATGTCATCTGCACTTTCCACCGAGGTGTATCCTCGCGGATCTACGCCTCGTTTCTTGACCTCGATTTGAGCCTCTCGAACTAAACCCAGTAAGTGTGCCAAGGCTTTTTCTTGATCGACAAAGAAGTCAGCGGGAACTGGTTTTTCACTTCCATACCTTAGATTCCCCTCAGAGCGTCCAGTGCCTCTTTGGTCCAAGAAGATCAAATCACAGACTTGTAGCAAGGGGAACCAAGCTTCCAGGGCAGCTGGACTGTCCGCATATCCTGTCGAGGAGCCTCCTGGCCCTCCTTCCAAATAAATAAGTGGAGCCTTCGGGCTTGTGGCAGTACTCTTTAGCTGAACAAAGGAAAGTTTTATGCTTCTGCTATTGGGGGCATTTCGGTTTTCCTTGACAGATAGGGTGCCAATATTGGCTTTGATGGATTTCCCGGAGGCAGTTTTAAGCGTAGTGGGATTCAACTGCAAGGATGAGTTAGATTGAGCAGTAGAAAAATAAAATGACAAACTGACTAGTAAGAGTAGGGTGATTTTTTTCATGATACTCATTTAGATGAATGTAATAACAACCTTAGCTTATCCTTAGCTCGTGCATAGTGCGAACGAGTGGCTCCCAGACTAAGCCCTAGAACAGTAGCGGCTTCTTCCAGGGTTTGTCCCTGATAGAACACCAAGTGCAAGAGATCCCGCTGCCGTTTGGAGAGTTTTGTCATAGCGCGCGCAATGTGTTCACGTTGATCAAGCGCTTTTGCTGAAGGAGAGATAGAGTCCTCCTCTTGCTGTCGAGAAAACCGGAGCCTCAGTTTGATTCGGACACTTCTTTTCCGTTGCAAGTCAATAGCGGTGTTCCGGATTACTCGAAACAACCAGGCCTTGAATTGATCTGCTGGTGGTGGAATGGCCTTTCCTTCCAACACTTTTAGGTAGGTGATCTGCAACGTTTCTTTAGCCTCCTCTACATTGCGCTGACAACAAGCCATGGCCCAACCATAGCTGGCTTGATGGTAAAGAGCCAGGAGTTCTTCGATGTCAGCCTTTTGCTCCATGTGGCAGTGGTTGGATTGCTAGTTTGTAGGCTATATCGTTTGTCATTTGAAAATATATTACAAGCTAGCAAAAAAAAATGCCCTTATATTTGAGGACTACGAAACATCACCAGACAAAAGCTATGAATAGAATTATCCTTTCCCTCTCTGCTCTACTCCTCTTGAGCGGCCCTTTATTTGCCCAATATCAGATCGGCCTAGTACCACGACAAAGCCCTGATCAAGGCGTCTATCAGAAGATCGGCTACACAAGTGTCGAAATCCGCTATGGCAGCCCCCGTGTGGCTAAGCGGGAAATTTGGGGGAATATGGCTCCTTACGATAAGATTTGGCGAGCTGGGGCCAATAATGCTACCACCATTGAGTTTAGTGAAGATGTGACCATACAGGGACAATTGTTGCCAAAGGGGAAATACGCTTTTTTTGTGATTCCTAAAGAGCGGGGTAAATGGACTTTAATTTTCAATAAAACGGCTAAGCAATGGGGCGCCTTTCGTTATAAACCGGAAGCTGATGCACTACGAGTGGAAGTCTTACCAGACCGGTCTGCTTGGCAGGAGAGACTGCAATATCAAATAGAACCCATCGGCTTTGAATATGGTCGCGTTAGTTTACTTTGGGGAGATGTGAAGCTAAGCTTTGAGGTGGAGACGGCCTATTTGAATCTATTGGCTGATCTAGTGGAAGAGCGCGTGGCTAAAGCGGATGAAAATATTCGCTGGGTAGTGTATATCCAAGGGGCAGAATACTTGATCAATCAGGAAGAAAACTTGGTACAGGCAGGGGAGTGGCTAGCAACAGCCGAAGAACAGGCCAATAATCTCGAAGGTTGGAACAGTCAATATTATCCCAAGAATTATGTACTTGGGCATTTGTTTTGGGTAAAAGCTAGATGGTTAGCAACTCAGGAGAAATACAAAGAAGCTCTATCCTATACGGGGCAAATGAAGGCCTTGGAGGGTAAGTATACTTTCTACCAGAAGGAAAATGAGAGCGAAGACATTGATCAAAAGTTAAGTGATTGGCAAGCAGCTTCGGAGGCCAAGCAGTAGATAAACAATGGACATCAACCTCCTGGATTTAGTGATTTTAGTGAGCCTGGCGCAAGGCTTTGTTTTCGGATTGGGCATACTCCTATCCAAGGCTTTTCGGTCTACTCCGGCCCGATTGCTGGCTTATTCCATCATGATGATTGCCACGATTGGGCTCAATATTTGGCTCTCTCGCTGGGACTTTGATGAGCAATACTACTTCATCGACTTTTTTGGAGATGATGTGCCTTGGATGTTGCTCTATTATGTACCGCTGTTTCTATTTTTTTTGGAATCGACTCAACACCCTTTGAGGTGGAGTAAGCGACGATGGTGGTTGTTTTCTCCTTTCCTACTTTTTCTGGTTCTAAACATCTTCATCAATCTAGATGTAGACTTTGACTGGTATGCTATTCCCGGTATCGAAGAAATCATGGAAATCGTCTATGCTGTTGAGTTTTTTGCAGCTTTGGGGTACAGCCTATTTCTATGTGGCATGTCCTACTGGTTGGTATGGCGTAGACAGAATCAAGTGGGAACAACGGTATGGTTGAAGAAGATTTGGTGGATTTCTACCGGGCTAATTTTGTTTTGGCTTCTCCTGGTGCTACTTCCTTCAGGAATTTTTGGTGGTGATCAAACAGTAGATTATCTATTATGGGGTGCAATTTCTGGCTTTATTTATTGGACGGCCTATAAGGGTTTATATCAGTTTAAGCTCCCCAAAGAGTTTCCTTCAGCTGAATCATCTACTCCTGAGTCTCGACCTTTTACCTCGGATAACAACCATTTTGTCCGTCTTGAAAAACTAATGCAAAAAGAAGAGTTGTTTCGCAACCCCTCCTTGGGACGGGATGCCTTAGCGGAGCGTTTAGGTATTAGTGCTGGTTACCTTTCACAGCTTATCAATGCGGTCACAGGAGAGAATATTGCTCACTATATCAATAATTATAGGGTAGAAGCCGTAAAAAAAATGATCCTAGACCCGAAATATGCCCAATATAGCCTCCTGGCCTTGGGTGAAGAAGCTGGATTTTCTTCAAAATCAGCTTTTTATACGACCTTTAAGAAAAAGGTAGGCATGACACCGAATGCCTTTCGAAAGCAATAATCCATTCCCTTTCCGTTCTTAAAGGTTCTGATTTCTTAAGTTTTAACATACCTGAACCTCTACCTGCCACAACTGGTAGGGGGGCTAGCTTACTTATTTTCTCTTTGCAGTAAACAGACACAACATTTATCAAAAACAATCTACTGAAGATGAAAAGTATGCTGGAAAAAGTGATCATGCTATTGGGCTTGCTACTATCAGGTCAAATAGTATCTGGTCAAGAAGACGCCAATGCCCTGGATAATCGGTGGAGGCTTGAAGTTGGGTGGCAACAACTGTTATTGGCAGATCGCCATGCTTCGCCTTTATTGTATCAATCTGATGCTTTAAATCTTGGCGGGATCTATCGTGGTGGATTCACTCCACGATGGGAAATTAGCCTAAATGTCCAAATCGGAACCAATCAAGCCCAGGCAGTCGGGCAAAGAACAGGGGTCGTGGATGGCTCGCCGGATATTTACGGAGAGAAAGAAAGTTTTAAGGTTAAAGCTAATCCATTCTTCTCCTTCCTTGGGGGGCAATTGGCAGGTGGAGTAAGCTGGCCAATCGGAACGCATCAACGGATAGGGGCTCAGATATCTCTCCAGTATATGCAAACAGGCATGGGCTTTGACACTTGGCATTATACACAGCTGGACCTAAGTCCAACTTATAGCTACTATTACCCATTAGGACCTGGTCAATTTAGGCTGGACTTTAGTTTACCGTTCCTGGCAGTCGTACAACGACCTACCTATGCCTTTGACCCCAGCCTGCCTGATGAGGGGAATTACTACAAGGCCTATCTCAAAGAAGGCACAAAACTCGCTTCCTTAGATCAACTCATCAACCCTCAGCTGCAGTTGGGCTATACGTTCTCCTTAAGAAATGGGAAGCGCATTGGTTTGAAATATCAATTTAGTTGGATGAGCTATCCTGATCCACGTCCGGTGCGCATGCTTGGGCAAGGTCTAAGCTTTATACTCACCCGGTGAACAAAAAACTAAAATCATGAAAAATACAATCATCGTTATAACTACTTTTTTTATCCTATTCCTTAGTTCCGCCTGTGAAAAGCACATCTTTGGTCTTGAATATACCAATGATCCTATTGGTAACTTCGATGCTCTTTGGGAAGAGTACCAGCAACTATATGGTCTTTTTCGCTTGAAAGGCATCGATTGGGTGGCTTTGCGTTCTGAATACCGGCCGCGCATCACCGATGAAACCACGAATACCGAACTTTATGGTGTTTTGGTTGAGATGCTAGATGAACTCAATGATGGGCATGTAGGACTGATTCCCGTTGGTACGAACTTGTCGAGCTATTTTGGCGGAACCTTCGGAAGTCTCGACACCATGCAAGATTTTGACTTGGACCTGTTGACTGAAAGTTACCTGCCCAATCCTCAGGAAACGGATTTTGCTATGCGTTACGATTTTGTCGCAGATAAAATCGGTTATGTACATATCAATAGTTTTGCTGATGGGGAAAGGACTTTCGATAAAGAAATGGCACAATTACTAGACTTTTTTCATGATGCAGAAGCCTTGATTGTGGATGTAAGAGGAGCTGGAGGTGGAGAAGACATAGCTGGTAAAACCATCGCTTCGCATTTTACGGGTGTTGAACGCTTGTATATGACCACTTCAATCAAGAATGGGCCTGCAACAAATGATTTCACCGAGCCAGCGCAATGGTACATACGCCCGAGGGGGGATCGGCCATTTTTGAAGCCTATTATCTTATTGACCAATCGTTTCACCATTAGTGCACGAGAGACCTTTTGTTTGGCCATGCAGGCCTTACCGCAGGTGACTACGGTTGGTGATACAACGGCGGGAGCCTTTTCCAACCAGATTAATAGAGAATTGCCTAATGGTTGGGGCTATTCCATTAGTATAGGAGAATGGCTAAGCAGCGATGGTCTGAGTTTTGAAGGACAAGGCATTCCTCCACAGATATTGGTGCGGAATAAAAGAGAAGATGTACTGAATGGTAAAGATGAGGCCCTGGAAAAAGCGATTGAATTACTACAATAATTTATCGATCTCGTTCCATCAGCCGAGCCAATAGTTCCTCCTTACGTGCGCGGGCTACTGGGATTTTAGCACCATCTGTAGTGATCAGTAGTCCGCCATCTCGCTTGCTGTATTTTTGAATGCAATTAAGGTTGACCAGATGGGATTGGTGAACTCTATAAAATGCCTGTTCTTCGAGCAAGGCTACATACTCTTTGAGCGTGCGAGAAACCAATAGTCTTCGCCCGTCCTTTAGAAAGAAATGTGTATAGTTACGATCTCCCTGGCATCGGATTATGTTATTGACAGAGACGAATTCGATGTGATCTGACTGAGGAAGAGCTATTTTCTTTTCCTGTTGTTGGAGATTGTGTAGTAAGGTTTCTAGTTGATCTTTATGACTTTTTTGCTGCTGCTTGGAGTAGACTCTATCAACCGCCTTTTTTAGCTCCAGGGCGTTGATTGGTTTCAGTAAATAATCTACTGCTGCAAACTTGATCGCCCTGATGGCATATTGGTCGTAGGCCGTCACAAAAATGATGTCAAAATCAATCACGGGCAGGCTCTCCAGTAAATCAAAACCACTGCCCATCGGCATGGCAATATCCAGGAAGACCAATGCTGGTTTGAGTCGTTTGATCTGATCCATTGCCTTAATTGCTGAATCAGCTTCACCAATTACCTCGACCTCCTGACAGTAGGCTTCCAGGGCGAGACGTAGATTCTCCCGATTATTGGCTTCATCATCTACGATTAAGGCTTTTATTTTTCTCATTGTTCTATGGGGATAGTTAGTGTAACCAATGTTCCTTGAGTGGGTGGGCTAAGTGTACTACGGTCAATTATTGACAAGTGCTCTTGTCCGCTCAAACCCAATAGTTCTAATCGTTGTCGGACCAATTTCATACCAAAGCTTTGGTGTTCTTTTTTCGGAGAAAACTGCCGGGCCGCTACAATACCAATTCCATTGTCTTCGACGGTACAATGCAGTCCTACTGTGCCGGGTTCAATTTTCACCTTCAAAATCCGTGAATTAGTTTGCGCTGCTAACCCATGAATAATAGCATTTTCAATAATCGGCTGCAAAATCATGCTTGGAATATAGGTATTGTGAATATCTATCTTTTCATCAACCAGGAATTTGTAGCCAAAGGGGTGACGGAGGCTTTCCAAACTGCAATATTGCTTCAAGGTCTCTATTTCATCACTGAGCGGTATATATTCTTCTGCAGTATTCCGGAGAGTTTTTCGCATCAAGCCTGCAAATTGCCCCAAATAACTGTCTGCTTTTTCCTGCTCACTCTTTCGGATAAGGTTTTGGATCGAGCTCATGGCATTAAATAGGAAGTGTGGATTCATTTGAGAACGGATGCCTTTCAATTCCACTTCTAGGAGTTGTCGACGGCGTAGGTCACGCCGCATGTAAATACGCCGCTGCCAGAGTACGGCACCACTGATAAGTAACAACATTAAAGCTCCAATACCAATGCTTTGCCAGAATTGTAGCCTTTGCTCCGGTGTCCAGGCAGTAGCAGGCGCTTGTTCGACTACCTTTTCCCAGGTCCCCCGCAGCTTTTGCGCCGTCCCTAAAGTGAGATGATTGGCAAGGATGTTGCCATCTTCTCCGATGAGAAAATAGTGATTGCTGTTATTATCAATGAAATACTTTTCTTTCAGATCTTGCATGTCTTCAGCTGGTACGAAAATGAAAAGCCCCTGCTTGTCTGCTATGCTTTTAGCGAAAACATTTTTACTGTCCGCTGCTACCAAGTGCACTACCTCAGGAATGGGATTCTGTTGACCTTTGAAAACCTCCAGGTCTTCCACGGCCCTGTCCAGATTGTCACTCCAACCAATATGAAGCAGTAGTTTTTTATTCGCAAAATCCTGCAAATCTATTTTTACCCCTTCTTTATCCCGGAAACTCCAATCTGGGGCAGCACTACCGGCTTGTAGACCTCGATACCCCCAGGGAGTAGGCCGAGGTTGTTTGCCTTGAGCAAAGACCAATAATTCTTTATTTAAATTGGAATCTTTACTCACGTTCAAGATTCGCGCAAGGCGATGCTGGCTACTGGAAGTAAGTTGCCCTAGTTCTCCATATTGGCGAAAAAGCTGCATAGCTGTGTGTCGTACGTAGGTTTCTTTGCTAGGCAATAATTGCGCTAAAATGTCTTCGCTGGGTGTGTTGAAGTGGGCATTTGGGTAAATATCACGTAGTCGATGAAACTGAAATCTCAGGTATTCTTCTGGATTGAAGTCGAAAGTTTTTCCCACAGGGAGGCGATACAGTAAGGCCCCCGATTCCTGAAGGTGATGAACTAAGTTGGATTCGAGTTGGATTCCTTTCTCATTAGAAAACCGATAGGCGGCTTCCCATTTTACGTTTGCATAATCTAGCTTTATGTAACGATCCATGAAAGCAGCAAAGCTGGGCCGGAGCGATGAATGATGTTGGCGAAGAAAAGAAAGTTCATTCCTTTCCTTTCCCCTAAGTTTCTTGAAGAAAGAGTTAGGCTCTTTCTCTAATAATTGGTGATCATAACTACGAAATAATGTATCCCCTCGCATTTGATGGTAGAAGGCGAGCAAGAAATCATTGTCAGCAGGAGTGCTCCCGGTGATACCCATTTCGCTATAAAAGGCATTGGCATCGGTTTGAAATTCCAGCGTATCGCCAGGTTCAAAGTAAAAACGCATTGCCTGATAACCATGGTAAATAGAAACCATTCTTCCGTCATCTAATAAAAATGCTAGCTCAAATGAGCCATCATTGCTTAAGTTGATCAAGCTGTCTTGCCAATAGTTTAACCAATTTCCTTCTTTAAAAAACTTAACTCGAACCTGGTTGGTTGCTGGGCTTTCAATCTGGCCTTTTATTAAACAAGTTTTAGCAGGGTGATCCACGCGTAGGTAGTTGACTATATGATAACCTCCCTGCTTCCTGGATTGGATTTTGTACGGACCTTCACTAACCGGAATGGCTTGTTTTAACAAAGTGCAAAAGAAAGATGTCAGGGAGGAGGTTTCTAGTGTTTGTGGAAGTGATGATTCCTGTAACCAACTGACTGGTCGCTCGACCAATGAGGAGGTAGCTACTAATTGTTCTATATAATCAGCAAACTCATTAAGGAATTGTTGATAATCCTCCGAATCACAAGAGATGGGGAAAGATTGATTGATCAAGGCGTTGAATAGATACAATTGTGGCCAAAAATAGGCATCTTGAAACCGAGTGTCTAGGATGATGGGATGGCTGCGTTCCTCTTGCTGTTTCGATGAAGATTCTGCATTGGCAAGGTCTGGGAGTTCAATGTAGCTGATATAGCCAATGCGTGCTACAATATCTTTGCCTTTTTTGTGGAGATTCAACCCGATTCGTATGTCGTATTCTCCAGCTATCAATTGATCAGGAAAACGAGGATAGTTCCTGGTTTTTGACTTGTTGTGGTCTAAGTGCCCTTGCTGAATCCATTCCACTTCAAACGCTTGGCCTTCTTCCAGGGCCTGAGCAAAAGTCTGACTAAATGAGTGAAGTGGAATGGTCAGTAAGAGCAGTCCGGTCCATAGAATTTTCCAAATGGTTATCGTGCGTCTCATACTTAGATGAAATAAGGGTCTAACGGTCACCTGTTTCACTGTCCTTCTCAAGCATGGGGCTAACCAGGTAACTGAATAGCACATAAGTGGGCGATTCTTCCAAGAGTTCGAGCGTATCCTTGTGCCCTTTGGTTAATTTTACCACGCCACAGAAGCGCTGAAAATTATACTTTTTGTCTTTCCAGGAAGAAGCAAAGATCATCAAAGGTACTTTTTTGTTGAGTTTCCACTGGCTGTCATCAAAAGAGCGCCAAGTGTAAAACTGCTGGTCGTCCCATTTTTTTAACTCAATCTTGGTCTTCGTTGACATTTTATAGGTATGCAGCCGAATCTCACTCTTATTGTCATCATCCTTGGTAATGAACTTGAACTGATCCAAATAATCAAAAAAGTATTCCTCTGTCCCTACTTGAAAGTGATGATACCTGTTGTCACCTGCTACTAAGGTGTCGATCTTGATCACCTTTCCTTCTTCATAGGTTTCAGCGAAAATATGCAGTTGGTAACGTTGATCAAATTTGCCTAGATTAAATTTTTTGATCTGTATACCTGCAAAATCCAAGGCTTGCAGGAGATCCAGCTGGGTGATGTCTGTAGATTGATAAAGGTTATGGCCGTCTTCTTTTATCAGCTGAATTCTCTTATCTGATTTTACTTCCTGTCCGTGGATCAATACAGTATTTATCAACAAGAAGAAGAACGTACCGATAATTTTGAATTTTTGAAACATGATGTATTGTGTTTTTAGCGTGTAATAAAAAGCGTTGAGAGTGGTCATGGATATCACTACTTAGCATTGGCAAGAAGAACCTTTATCCGTTCTTCTATTTCATCATCAAAACCACGATAGATATGCTGGATCGTACCCGTTTGATCTATCAATACATACTGTGGAATGGCATATACCTTGAAATATTCTCTGATGTCTTTTCCACCAATGGCCTGGGTGAACTCAAACCCTTTTTTTGTAATCAATTTTTCGGCACTGTCCTGGCTGTTTTTATCCATGAGTACGCCCATGACGGTTAAGCCTTCTCCTTCATATTTATTGGCCAACTCTTGTACCTTAGGCATCGACTGTACACAAGGGCCACACCAGACTTCCCAAAAATCAAGTAGTAATATCTTGCTTTTCTGCGGGCGCGTTGACACTTGTTGACCAGTAAAGGTTTTCAACTGAAAGTCCTTCACTTGGGTTTGCAATAGGTCTTCATGTATATTTTCATACGACTCTTCGAGCGTGAGGGCATAGCTAGTTAAAAAATCCTTCTGGAATGCGTTGCGGTCTTCCGGACGGTTGAGTTGTACCTTGGAGATAATCCTGGTCATGACTTGCTTCTTCCCCAGTGAAACTTGGCGATTGATGATCTTGGTAGGTAAAAAGGTGGATTTGTCTAAGAAAATCTTTTTTTCTCGTTCTCGTACATCATACTCTTCAAGATCAGGAAAGGAGTAACGAAGTACAAAGCATTCTTCTGCATCTATTAAGGTAGGCATGTCTTCTAGTGCTTGATCTACCATCATTTCTTCTACAACTAGCTGCCCACCTGGAGAACCAAGGATATACTTTTTTGGATTGGGGGTCACTTCATAGCTGTGTTTTTTATGGTCAATTTCGAATGAGGAGAGTCCATCGTATAAAGCTTCTCCTCCTACATCCTTAGCGGCCCTAAATTGAAAGCCAAATAAAGAATCTTTTGGTGCTCGTAGCATGGTAAGTTGGCCGGTGTGATGCCAAACGTCTCCGGTTACGAAAGTGTCCAATTGTTCTACTTGACAATGAAGCGTTTGAATTTTTGCGATGGCTGCTCTATATTTTTCTAGGACTTGATCCACTTCTTGGGCTTGAGCAGAGATGGAAAGTAGGAAGCAGGCTATGAGAAGGAGAGATCTACACTTTTTCATGATGAATGGTTTTGAATTCTTAAGTCATTTCTCGTCGACAATACTCGAAGTTTTCTGGCATTGATACAATCACCGCTGAACGATTGGTAGACTTGACTGTACATTTGGTAGAGATGGCTGAAGGGCTATTTTCATGGGAAGGGGATTGACTATTTCAATTAGAGTTTGTATAATTGTATCAGTTTATTACGCGCTCTAAATACTCCCACTACAAAATTCAATTTTTTCTATCAGGTGTATTCAGAGAATTTAAATGGAAATGCTGTAAGTGCTTCACTTTCAGTTAGGTTCTAACGTTTTGTGCGTTGGAGACAATGACTGGTAAGTAGACAGGAGTATTTATACAATTTGTGACGTATAAATCGATTCCTTTTCCTGCTGGAAAAGGCAGATACTGCTATGTTTTCTCCTTCCCTGACAGTTTTTGTGGTCGGCGTTTTAAAAGGAAGATTCGCGACCAAAGGAAGCAGCGTTTTCAGCTAAAAGGCTGACTCAAAAGCACAAAAAATGTCAGAGAACCTGGTTTTTTACACCATTTCCGCTCTAGCGTGGCTCTCAAATTTATTGTTTTTATAAAAAATCTCTGATGAAAAAACTTATTGTAATTGCGCTCAATCTATTATGCATTATTGGGCTTTTTGGGCAGGCCCAAGCCCCGGATTGGAAAGTAGAGTTCCCCGGTAAAATCAATTGGATCACGACTAGCCCAGCTGGTAACCTCATTCTAAAAAGTGGCACTAAATTGTGCGGGATGGATGCAGGTGGTAAGGCCGTGACCTGGACATTGGAACTAGGTAAGTTGACACACGAAGTCTCGCAAGAAGATGTACAAATGATCCCAGCCTCCCCTTTAATGATTCTCGAAAAACCCAGTGGCTTGATCAATACCAAACTACAAATCGTCAACTACTTCAATGGGCAGGTATTGTTTGATTCCAAAGAGGTAGAGTTAGCTCGAATTATCGAACACTATCCTATGTTTGATATTGGAGGACTTTTGCTGAAGACTAAAGGGGATGGGAAACAAGTAGAACTCGTTTTTATTGATCTAGCCAAGCAGGAAATCGGATGGCGTAAATCAATCGCCGAAAAACCTGAAAAGCGACTTAGTTTAGGAGCTGCCATACGCACCGCCTTCCCCAAATTCCGACCAGAACCTATTCTGGATCCAGATGGCAATATTCTATATCCTACTAAGAAGGATCTTTTTCGATTTAATGGAGCAACAGGTGCGGAGCTTTGGAGCTTGGACCTCAAGAAAATAGAAGATATCTACTTCTCTGAAGCGACAGGGCGACAGCTTTACGTGGCCTTTGATAAGAATAAATTTTCAGCGATTCAGTTGGATAATGGAAGTGAAGTTTGGAAAAAACCAATCAAACTCAAAGGAGACTTTAGTAATATGTTTCCCCACAAAGAAGGTTTCATCGTCATTCAAACCTCATTAGTCAGTAAGATAGATGGAGATACCGGAAAAGATCTTTGGAAGAAGGAGCCGAAATTGACTAGTACTTACGATTTTCTGTTGGAGGGGGATCAAATGTATACGGTCTCGGAAGATGGGGGTGACAAGGCTCTGATCCACAAAATTGACCTAAATACGGGCAAGGAAAGTTGGAAAAAACCAATAAAGGTAAAGGCGATAGTAGATGGCTTTGAGTTCACACCCAAAGGTTTGTTGTATCTGTCTGCGGGAGGATCAAATATCATAGATTTGGATAGTGGGGATGAGTTTTGGAAAAAAGACCTGAAATTGAAAGGTCGTCCCGTTTATTTGGGCGATCCAGTACGAAATGCCTACTTGGTTTATGGCAATAAGAAATTGTTTCGTATCGATACCCAATCGGGTGACTTTGAGGTGATGATGGAGGACATCAAGTTTCAGGGCAAGGAAGATGTTGATTTTATAGAGAAACGAGATCAGGGGTATCTATTGGGCTCTTCTCAAAATTTTATGTTGGTTGGGTTTGATGGTAAAGTCGGATATCAGCAATACTTTCCACCACATCAGTTGAGTGGTTTAGCAAAGGTGGCGCTTGGAGCAGCTGCGGTAGCTGCCAAAGCATATGGCGTTTCAGAAGCTACGCGAGGCTTAGCCTCATTTGGCGAGGGGGTTGGCTACGGCACTATAGGGGAATCTGAAATTGCCAATCAGAAGATTGCGGCCTTCGAAAGACGGGTGACTACGGCTTCTGCTAGTTTAACGATTAGCGATGCAGCGGTGGCAGCGATAGTAGCTCGCTATAAAGCAACTTTCGAAACCTATGATGATGCTTTCATTCTAACCTCCGATAAAGGGGTGATGAACCAACCCATTTTTGTAAAATTAAATAAGGAAGAAGGTAAAGTATCCACCTCCTTCGACCTGAAAAGCGCCAAGCCGGTTTATTCTATCGATGAAGTTGATGGTGTATTGTATATCGCGCAAGGCCGTGTCCTTGAGTGCTTTAAACTGTAGATCTTAGGGGGTAGATCCGAGTGTTATATAATGCCTTGGACTTACTTGCTTTTCAGTTATATAGAAAATAAAGCTGTATTTATTGTACAATCAAAAAGGCCCGCTTCCAAAGAAGCGGGCCGCACATCAATTGTCAGCAATTACTAAGCATTTTATGATCTAAGGTTTCGGGAAACCTTGATTTTTATTACTGTTTGATAAAACGTACAAGCTCACGCTGGCTACCATTTCTTACACGCAAGAAGTACACACCAGGTTCTAGCTCAGATACATTGATGTTCACTCGATTGTCTCCATCATAAGTGGCCTCTGTTCTTCTATACACTCTACGACCCAAAGAGGTTAAGATTTCGATAGTGCTAGTTCTGAAGTTACCGCCTTCACCAATGTTGATGTCAACGCGCAAGTCGCTACTAACTGGATTGGGAGCTAGATCTACACGCAAGTCATGGCTGTTGTTGTTGTATTGGCCACAAACATGACCGGATGTTCTTCTAACTACTTTGATTTCGTTAGAAAATGCATAGCATCCTTCGAAGTCAGCGACATTTTCACCCAATTCAACACCGCTTACTGCTCCTTCAAAGCTCATGTGCCAGATCAAGCAAACACCTTCACCTGCACCTTCGAAATTGAATGGTGGAGCAGCAGGTAAACCAAGAATATTACCATCTGTATCTGTAATAACCCAGGCAGAATTTGCACCCTCTGTACCGCTAAGATTGACATTGACGAAATCATCATCGCCATCACCAGCACAGATCGTGGTGGCATCATTAGTATAGATGTGTCCACCATCTACGTCGCATTCATCATCCTTACGAATCACAGTAATGAAGTTATCAGAGATCGCTTCACAGTCATCATCAGCTAGGGTATAGATGTGTTCTCCCATTACAGGATCAGACAAACCTCTGTAACTCCATCCCCAAATGTGGCATTCACCCGGAGGCGCAACACTCAGATCAAGCGTGTTACCATTAGCTGAATTCAAGAAACCTAAGATGTTATCATTGTCATCTGTGATGATATACCAGTAGCTGAGGTTAGGTGCTTCGGTAGTATGTTGCACATCAAATACGATATTTCCAGCTGTTCCGGTATAAGTAGTTGAACCATCCAAAAGGCTTACATAGCCACCATCCGGCGCTTCGCGAACAACCGTTACAGGGTTGGACAGTGCGTAGCAACCTTCCAGGTCAGATAAGTTATTTCCTACTGTTTTTCCAGTAATTGTTTCATATCGTAGGTACCAGATCTCGCAAGTACCTACACCTGCTCCGTCCAAATCAAATGGCGGGCCAGCAGGTAAAGCAAGGATGTTGCCAAGATCGTCAGTGATGATCCAACCGGTAGATACATTAGGCGTTCCACCGGAAGTTACGATAGCCAGTGGATCTGGGTTACCGTCCACACAAATGGAAGTGCTAGTGCTACCGTCAGCTAGTGAAATATCACCAATCTCTACATCGCAATCATCACAATCTGCACCAGTCTCACGATAAACGGTAATTGGATTGGATAGGTCATAGCAACCATCAAGGTTGGCTGCATTCATACCCACTTGAGCACCAGACAATCCATCTTCGTAACTCAAGTGCCAGATCAAACATGTGCCTGCACCTGCACCTTCCAAGTCGAATGGGGGAGAAGGAGGAAGTGCTAGGATATTTAGGGCATCATCTGTGATGACCCACGCTGAGTTGGCCCCGGCTACATTCGTCAAATTCACGCCGAAAGCATCGGATTCGCCATCCCCTGCACAGATAGTCTTTTCGGTCATTCCACCTGCAGTAGTTAAATATCCTCCATCTACGCCATCTCTGTATACAGTGATTGGGTTAGAGAGATCATAACATCCACGGAAATCATTGGCATTTTTGCCCATGGCGAGGCCGTCAATAGGGCCTTCATATCGTAGATACCAAATCAGGCAAACGCCTTCACCTGCACCTTCAAAATTGAAAGGCGGTGCGGCGGGTAAGCCAAGGATTTTTCCTGCTTGATCGGTAATGACCCAGGCAGCTTCTGGCCCTTCAGAGCCTTCTACATAAACGTCAATATAATCTGCTTCTCCATCTCCAGCGCAGATTTGAGTAGGGTCATTGGTGCTAATGATTCCACCATTTACACCATTTCTATAGACGGTAACTGGGTTAGAGAGGTCGTAGCAACCTTCCAGGTCTGCTGCATTCTTGCCTACTTCTACACCACTAATCTCTCCGTCGAAACTCAAATGCCAAACCAAGCAAGTTCCTTGCCCAGCGCCCTCTAAATCAAAGGGTGGGGCAGGCGGAAGCCCGAGAATATTGCCAGCAGGATCTGTAATAACCCAAGCTGAACCGGCACCGTAATCGCCTTGTAGAAGAACATCGAAAGCATCAGATAAGCCATCTCCAGCGCAGATTACGCGTTGCGTTCTAAGCCAAGTATCGGTGAGGTAGCCGCCATCGACATTACATGAAATATTTTCATCAGTATTACTGTTAGGTGAATCAGGTGTTGCAAGTAGTGTGAGTTGAATGCCTAGGGTCAGGATAAAGGAGGCAAGCCCTACCCTCGTCCAAAAGGATAAAGTTTTTGTCATAATGAAAATTTTAAAAGAATGTTAGTTGTTTAAGCCTACTCGTCGGAGTTTGGCAGTTGTGAAACAGTGTAAGGATGACATTTAGGCTTTTCTAAGAAAGGGCCTAAACTGTTTTTTGCTAATGACCAAAAAGTGTTAAGTAATATCGACTTGCCAATCATTGGTCATTGCTGCACGAAAATTTGTTCTAGAATCAGGGGATATTGGCGCTTTGTATCCTGTTTTTGTTATGGACACAAAATTAGAGCGAGGGGGGTGTGGATTTATCACAAAACTATAACGAAACTATCACAAGGGGGCAAGTGTCGCCTGTCTAGCACTTTTGAAGGACACAGGAATTGTTCTACTGATTTAAAATAGGGTCGGTCAGGCTGTTGCCAAAATCATAATTCTTTTACCTTTACCGCAATTTTGTAGCTGCTGGGTCTTGATCACAACCAAAGGGTTGGAGATTAATGATCGCCCAACTATGTGTTCAGTCCAGTAGCGTGCTTTGTTTTAGCGGTATGAATAATGAGCTCATAACCAGGTTCTTATCAAAAAGGAGTGCCGCTCCTGGGATACGCTAACTTAGACCAAGCACTTTTCATTTCCTAACCATATTCCAATTACCAGGAAGGGGATGCGAGCCAACCTGGATAGATAACAGACCGCCTATGGCTACGAAGACTCAGTCTTTCATGACTTTTGATCGCAAGGATCTTACCGACGAAGTGTTGCAACAATTGTACTTCAATTTGCTGCGCCCGAGAATGATTGAAGAGAAAATGCTAAAGCTTTTAAGACGTGGTAAGGTAAGCAAGTGGTTCTCTGGTATTGGCCAGGAAGCGATATCAGTTGGAGCAACGATGGCTTTGGATCAGGATGAATTGGTTTTTACACTTCATCGTAATTTAGGGGTATTCACTTCTCGAAATGTTCCTTTGCAGCGCCTTTTCGGGCAATGGCAAGGAAAAGAGATGGGGTTTACCAAAGGAAGAGACCGCTCCTTTCATTTTGGGGCAGTGGATTATGGAATAGTGGGGATGATCTCTCACCTAGGCCCGCAGCTGTCTTTGGCTGGTGGAGTTGGATTATCGCACAAGTTGAACGGGGAATCCAAGGTTGCCCTAGCTTTTACCGGAGATGGGGGCACGAGCGAAGGAGAGTTTCATGAAGCATTGAACGTGGCCGCGGTATGGCAATTACCCGTCATCTTCATTATTGAAAATAATGGATATGGCTTATCTACGCCTGTGCAAGAACAGTACCGTTGTGAGAATTTAGCAGATAAGGGAGTGGGCTATGGCATGCGCTCCGAAATACTGGATGGTAACAATATTGTAGAAGTATATCATCGTATCCGAACTATAGCCCAAGAGTTGCGCGAAAAGCCAGAACCCGTTCTGTTGGAATGCCGCACCTTCAGGATGCGTGGTCACGAAGAAGCTTCCGGAACTAAGTATGTACCCAAAGAATTGATGGAAGCCTGGGCGCAAAAAGATCCCATTAAAAATTTTGAGGCATATCTACTACAAGAGGGTTTACTAAAAGAAAAGGATATAACTGCTTTTCAGCAGTCGATGAAGAAGGAGATTGAAGACGCTTTGAAAGTAGCCGATGAAGCACCGCCGGTGAAAGTCGATAGGACACAAGAGTTGGCAGATGTGTATGCCCCCTATAGTCCACAATTGGTGTCGCCAGCTACTAGTAACACGACAACACTTCGTTTCGTAGATGCGATCTCAAAGGGCTTGCATCAAGCCATGGAGCGTTACCCGGAACTAGTGCTTATGGGACAAGATATAGGAGACTATGGCGGTGTTTTCAAAGTCACGGATGGTTTTGTCAAGGATTTTGGAGGGGAGCGAGTGCGCAATACGCCCCTATGTGAGAGTGCCATCGTCGGAATAGGTTTGGGCTTATCCTTGAAAGGGGGAAAAGCTATGGTTGAAATGCAGTTTGCTGATTTTGTGAGTTGTGGATTCAATCAGATCGTTAATAACTTGGCTAAGCTACATTATCGATGGGGGCATAGCGCTGATGTCGTAGTGCGGATGCCTACCGGCGGAGGCATGGGAGCTGGACCATACCATAGCCAAAGTAATGAGGCATGGTTTACCCATACACCTGGCCTCAAAGTATTGTATCCCTCTAGCCCTGCCGAAGCGAAGGGGCTTCTTTTGGCTGCCTTCGAAGACCCAAACCCAATTCTGTTTTTCGAGCACAAAGGCTTGTACCGCAGTATTAGTGAGGAGGTTCCTGATGATTACTACACCCTGCCGATTGGCCAGGCTAGGTGGGTAAAAGAAGGAACTGAAGTTTCCATTATCACCTACGGTATGGGAGTACACTGGGCAAGAGAGCTGGTGGAAGAACTTCAGATTTCAGCTGATATTCTAGACCTAAGGACTTTGCTGCCGATTGATTTCGAGTCGATCAGCGAAAGCGTTTCGAAAACCAATAAGGTCATCATTCTACATGAGGATACCCTTTTTGGGGGGATAGGAGGGGAGATTTCAGCCTATATCGCCGAGCATCTTTTCGATCAATTAGATGCACCGGTAATGAGAGCTGCCAGTTTGGATACACCGGTTCCTTTTTCAACGGCACTGGAGGCTGATTTTTTGCCAAAATCTCGTTTTAGAGAAAAGTTGCAGCAGCTTTTGACCTACTAGATTTAACTAGAAATGCAACGACATTAAACAGCTAGTAAAGTCTGGAAACTAAGTCCTGATTTCGGCTAAGCATTGTTGTAGAGTACCGCTGCAAGAATTATCACATTTTTTTTTGACCTATAGGTTTTTTTCTCTATTTTTACCGAAGAGTAAACACTCCTCCCGGAAAGCCAAACGCTTACCCCCACCATCGCCATCTTTTTTATTACACCATGTGTTACACTTTACCCCTTTAATAGTTTGGATTTCAACCAGATCCGATTTTCAGCCACTAACACAAAATTCATCTGTCCTGAATTGCCCTTTTGTTTGTACCTTTGCGCACAAACAAATTGATATTCAATCACTATGAATTTGGAGAATCTTATTGCAGTAAGTGGATTACCCGGCCTATACAAAATGGCCGCTAATCGCGGGAATGGACTTATCATTGAAGATTTAGCAAGTGGCAAAAAAAGATTTGCCTCGGCCAGAAAGCATCAGTTCACTCCTTTGGAGTCAATTGGTATCTATACAGACGATGGAGATACAACTGAACTAAAGAACGTTTTTCAAGCTATGTTGGACAAGGTAGAGAGTCATCCTCCTATCCAAGCAAGTGCTAGTCCAGCAGATCTAAATAATTATTTTTCAGAAATATTGCCGAATTATGATCGAGACCGAGTTTTGATCGGCGATATTAAAAAAGTAATCAAATGGTTTAATTATCTAAATGACAAAGGATTACTTATTACAAAAGAAACTACTACTGACGAAGAAGAATAAACGACACTACTTTTGAGAAAACTATGACCCTTGTTACTTGTAACTTTGAAGACTAATACTCGTAAACAAAAATTATAATCTCACTTTTAAGAGGATTAACCCAGACAGATACGGCACCCAAAAGCATACGTATATGAGAGCTACTGCGCTTACGGTACCTGAACCTAGACGGCAAAAATTTCTACCCCGTAATTTTGAGCTAACGGTTTGGGGCGAATTAAAACCATACTACGACGACCTATTAGAACGACCTATTGACAGTGTACAAGATTTAGAATACTGGATTAAAGATAGATCTGAACTGGATGCGGTAGTTAGTGAGTCGTTTGCATGGCGCTATATTAAGATCACAGTAAATAGCGGAGACAAGGAGGCAGCTGATCGGTACCAATATGCGGTACAGGAGCTAGCACCTAGGATAACTTCTTTTGAGAATCAACTGAATAAAATTCTCGTAGACTCCCCGTATAGAGATCAACTCAATCAAGAAGAGTACTTCATCTACCTTCGAGGTATTCTAAACTCAGTAGATTTATTTAGAGAAGACAATATCCCTTTAGCCACAGATGTACAATTAAAGGCTAAAGAGTATGGACGGATATTTTCGGAAATGACCATCGGTGTAAATGGTAGGCAAATGACCTTACAAAAGGCAGGTAGCTTACTAGAAGAGACAGATCGGAATTATCGAAAAGGCATCTACCATAAGATCAATCAAAGAATAAGAAAAGATTCTTTGCATCTGGAACAGTTATTTGATGACCTGCTTGTTAAGCGGCATGATATAGCACAGAATGCAGGCTTTGAAAATTTTCGGGACTTTAAGTTTAAGGCCCTGGGAAGATTTGATTATTCTGTAACAGATTGTATTGACTTTCATGAGTCGATTCAATATGAGGTCTTACCTATAGTAGATGACTTGAATAAATTCAGAAAGAAGGCACTTAAACTGGAAGCACTTCGTCCATGGGATCTCCACGTAGATACTAGTGGAAAAACTCCTTTACGACCTTTTGAAGATACAGATGAGTTAGTTGAAAGAGCCATTACATGTCTCACAAAGCTCAACCCATTCTTCGGCGAGGCGATCACCATTATGCGTGATAAAGGCCATCTTGATCTAGAATCTAGAAAAGGCAAGCGCCCAGGTGGATACAACATGCCACTGCACTTGTCAGGTATTCCTTTCATCTTCATGAATGCGACGAATTCTCTGAATGACATGCGCACCTTGATGCATGAAAGTGGACATGCCATTCATTCTTTATTGACACATGATTATGAGCTTAGTTCTGCTAAGCGAGTACCTTCTGAAGTAGCGGAATTGGCCGCTATGACGATGGAATTGCTTAGCATGGATCATTGGGATATTTTCTTTGAGAACAAAGATGATCTTCGTCGGGCTAAGATCGGTCAATTGGAAAATGTATTGAAGGTTTTACCTTGGATTGCTACGATTGATAAATTTCAACACTGGATCTATACTCATCCACATCACTCCAGAAGTGAGCGAAGGGCTACTTGGTTGAGCATTTTGAACGACTTCAGCTCTTCAGAGGTAGATCGAAGCGGCTTGCAACAATATTCCGAATACCTTTGGCACAAACAATTGCACTTATTCGAGGTTCCATTCTATTACATAGAGTATGGAATGGCGCAATTAGGAGCCATTGCTATCTGGAAGAAATACCGGGAACAACCGGAAACTGCTATAGAACAATACATTGATGCCTTGAAAATGGGTTATACACGCCCCATCAAGGAGATCTATGCAGAGGCGGGGATTAACTTCGATTTCTCTAGAGAATATGTTTCAGAGCTAGGAAAATTTGTTAAAGAAGAGCTTGTCCAGTTAATGAAGGACGATTAAATTTATAAGAACGAACAAGGAAATAAAACAAACACAGATTTGAAACACTTCAATTTATAATTGTTGGTGAGTCGCCTGCGGGAGGCTCACCAACAGTGTTTTTAAGGAGGTAGTATGGATCCACTCAAAACCTCATTAGGCGAATCCTAGGCCCATTTATTGGTTATTGTCTTACCTGTTTAATAATTCAGCTCCATGTTAAGTGTCTTACAAAAAGTACCCGCCTGACCAAAATATTAACAGGAAATCGGGAATAATTTGACTAGCAGCCTATCTTTGCGCCACAATCCAGATCGAGATGTATAAGAACAAGAAAGTAATTGTGGTCTTACCCGCATACAATGCGGCGCAAACACTAGAAAAAACCTACAAAGAAATTCCTTTTGACCTGGTTGATGAAGTGATTCTCTGTGATGATGCCAGCAAGGACAACACGGCAGAACTAGCGAAATCTATAGGGATCAATCACGTTATTGTTCATGAGCAGAACAAAGGGTACGGGGGAAACCAGAAGTCACTGTACAATAAAGCCCTGGAGCTGGGGGGGGATATAGTGATCATGCTGCACCCGGACTATCAATATACGCCGAAGTTGATTCCATCTATGGTCAATATCATCGGCGAAGACCTTTATCCTGTAGTACTAGGATCCAGGATTCTAGGAAAGGGGGCTTTGGCGGGAGGAATGCCCATCTACAAATTCATCGCCAATCGCTTTCTCACCTTCACGCAAAATGTATTGGTTAATTATAAGCTTTCGGAATATCATACTGGGTACCGCGCCTTTAGCAAAGAAGTGCTGAACGGTATCAATTTCAATGCAAATTCTGATGATTTTGTATTTGATAATGAGATGCTTTCCCAAATTATTTTTGCGGGATTCCACATCGCGGAAGTAACTTGTCCAACGAAGTATTTCGAAGAAGCTTCTTCGATCAATTTGTCCAGGAGTATTAAGTATGGACTAGGCGTTTTGCGAGTTTCCGTGAATCACCGCCTGCAGAAGATGGGACTATTGAGATCGGAACTATATAAGGGATAAACCTAAAGAAGGAAATTTCTTTGAGGTTAGTGTCTATAGTGTTCCAAGAAAAACAGTGATACTACTTAATCACCAAAACTTTTCTTCCCACGTAAATGGCAGCTAATAATAAGGTGTATGTGATTGTTGCAGTCATAAGCTATTAGGGTACAGAAGTGTAACTCATTTTAGAGGAATATATTTTATGAACCCTATTTTTTCACATTTGTTTGTCTAAAATTTATCATATATCAAGAATGAATGCTAGTCAACTGAAAATCTACCTGAACCAATGTGTGGAACAATTCAATCGACCAGCTTTCATTGAAGATGATCCGATTTCCATTCCACATCAATTCAGTCAGCTTCAGGATATCGAAATCATGGGGTTCTGGGTCAGCATGCTGGCTTGGGGACAGCGAAAAACGATCATCAATAAAGCTCATGAATTAATTGAGTTGATGGATGGCGCGCCACATGACTTTATCCTGAATCATGAGGAGAAAGACCGTGCCCGTTTTGCGAACTTCAAGCATCGGACTTTTCAATATACAGACACCTTATATTTTCTACATTTTTTCCAGTACTACTACCGACAAGCGCCCTCGCTGGAACAGGCCTTTAGTAAATATCTAGAAGCTGGAGCAGAACATGTTGGCCCGGCACTGATCGGTTTCCACGATGATTTCTTTGCACTAGAAGACGCTCCCCGGCGCACGCGCAAACACATTGCCACTCCGGCTCGTAAATCAAGTTGTAAGCGACTCAATATGTTTCTACGCTGGATGGTGCGAAAAGATGACAAAGGCGTTGATTTTGGGCTGTGGAATTCTATTAGCCCACGTCAACTCCTCATGCCTTTAGATGTCCATGTAGATCGAGTAGCTCGACAATTTGGCTTATTGAAACGAAAACAAAGGGATTGGCAAGCAGTTTTGGAACTCACTGATAGCCTACGAGCGTTCGACCCTGAAGATCCGGTCAAGTATGATTTTGCCCTATTTGGAATGGGGGTGTTGGAGAAGAAGTAGAGGCTCGGTGTAGGCCTTTAGCTAAAGAGGTTCCCTCTGCTGGACGTACCTTTCGATTTAGTCTTAAAACGGATTTAAATTCTTTCATCTGAATTACAACCTAATTCTGAAAGCTTTCGGAATAAACCTTCTTTCCAATAGTTATCTGGAACAGCTTCCTGCCGGCTGGCGGGTTTTTCGCCCCGTACTTTCCAAGTTCGAAATCTGCCTGTCTAGCACTAGGAAACAGGCTCAAAAAGGGCTTCGCCAGTAAACTCAATGCTTTGCCCTTATCATCAGACAAAAAGTTCAAATCATTTTTTCCCTCCTTTTTTTAACATGCGGAAAAAGCAGGATAATCCTTCACTAATTGGCCAAAATTAATTTGTTTTACTAATGGGTAAATAATAAACATGAGATTACACCTAGGAGAATTTGAAGAGATCGTCCTTTTGCTTGTAGTTATACATCACGATGATGCCTATGGCTTGGCTATTGCCAATTCTATAGCGGAGAAGTTGCAACGGAAAGTGACCTTAAGTAGTGTACACACAGCATTGTATCGACTAGAAGAGAAGTGCTTTTTGGAGTCGGAAGTAGGGGGGGTGACCAAGGAAAGGGGGGGGCGCAGGAAACGTTTGTTTAAGCTTACAAGTTTAGGTAAGGAAGCTTTGGAGTCCTCACGTGCATCGCGCGATCTATTATGGAGCCTGATTCCAAGAATCACATTTGAGGGCTTATGAGCAAGCACCCACCTCGCCTCGCTCAACGCTTTTTTAGTTGGTATTGCAGGAATCACCTGCATGATTCTATACTTGGAGATTTAGATGAACAGTTTTACCAGCATCAGATCAGACACGGTACACCCTATGCCAAATGGCAGTATTGGTTGGAGGTGTTTCGTTTTGTGAATCGCTTTACCCTGAAACGAGAAGCTTTGCCTTATTCCCATCACCCATATACAAGTGGTATGCTTAAAAGCAATATTTTCAGTTCGTTGCGTTTCTTTAAGAAAAACTTGGGGTTTACTTTTATTAATGTGGTTGGTTTAACCTTAGGGCTTAGTAGTTTTCTATTAATTCTCTTCTTTGTCCAACACGAACGCTCCTTCGATCAATTTCACCTCAATAAGGAACAAGTTTATCGCATCAATTTTGCTTATCAGGACAATGCTGGAAATACTACGACCTTAGTTAACTCTCCACCAGCTCTAGCGCCGGGGATCCGAGAAGGAAAGTTTCCAGAGGTGGGAAAGATCTCCAGGCTTCGTTATGCAATGAATGGCCTTTTTTCACAAGGAGATATTCAATATTATGAAAGCCGCGGCTTCTTTGCTGATTCTCTTTTTTTGGAAGTACTTCCGTTCAGCATGATTGCTGGTGACCCCAATTTGGCCCTGGATCAACCTAACTCAGTAGTAATCACACAAACACTGGCCAACAAATATTTCAAGGATCTAGACCCAATGGGTAGGACCTTGCTATTCAATAATTCGATACCGCTGGAGGTGACCGGCGTGTTGGCTGACTTACCCAGCAATTCCCATCTTGATTTCGATTTTCTCATCTCTTTCCCAAACTACATCGTTCCAGAAGGATATGCCTCCGATCTGACCAGTTGGAGTTGGCTGGGTTTTCTGACTTACGTGGAATTGAAACCGAATACTAATCCCGAGCAATTAGAGGTCAGCCTAACGCAGCACTTCAGAGATCTGAACCCTGAAAATGAAAACCATTTACTGCCCTTGCTGCAAAACCTATCGGATGTCTACCTCGGTTCATCTACTATGAGTGATGATTTGGCAAGTCCAATTCGATCAGGTAATCGTTTCAATGTCAAGGCTCTTTTACTGGTGGCCATCCTCATCTTGGTAATTGCAGGATTTAACTTCTCAAACTTGTCTCATGCTTTGTCTTTGAATCGGAAAAAGTCAATCGGGATGAGGAAGGTATTAGGGGCAAATAGGAAAGGCGTTATCTCGCAATTATTAACGGAATCAATGCTTTTGACTTTCTGTTGTTTAGCCTTGTCTGGTGGAGTTTTGTGGGCAGTTTTTCCTTACATTTCCCAATATATGAGGTGGGAGTTTGAGCTGGAGTGGAACGCATTAGGTAGTCTCTTGCCAATACTATTATTGGCCGGAATGTTGATCGGAGTTTTCTCGGGCTTCTACCCTGCCTTACGGCTGTCCAGGTTGGATATAATGGCCTCCTTGAAAGGTACTTCTAGCGTTTGGAGGAAAAGCCCATGGCAACTTAAGCACTTGCTTCTTACTGGGCAGTTTGCCATGTCGATCGGCCTGATTTGTGCCACCTACATCATGACCAAGCAAATCCATCACCTTCGAAATACGGAGACCGGTTACCGTTCGGAAAATGTTGTTTTGATCAAAATGTTGCCAACAGACATGACCCGTTTTTTCGAGTTGTACAAAGAGCAACTGGTCCAACACGCTCCTGTAATGCAGGTGAGTAGAAGTGAAAGAGTGATAGGGGAACCCTGGCCTTTTAGTGTGATCCGGAAAGAGGAGGAAGATACTGAACAAAGCAAGCAGATATTTTTCAATCAAGTGGATTTTGACTATTTCGAGACCTTGGATGTCCCCTTGAGTAGCGGCCGGGTTTTCTCGAAAGAATTTCTAAATGACCCTACGCAGGCCATTATTATTAATGAGCTCGCAGCGGAATATCTGAATCTGGAAAATCCGATCGGACAACGCGTACATTTCTTTAATCAGGATGGTCCTCGTACGATAGTTGGAGTGGTACATGATTTCAACTACACCTCTTTACATCACGAAATGGGACCCGCAGCGATCGTATTGCCCTTTATCGATTTGAAGTATATGTATGTGCGGTTCGAACCGGGCAACCCAAGCACACAAATTGCACTTTTAGAAGAGACTTGGGGACAAGTGGCAGGTGATATGCCTTTGCAGTGGAAGTACTTGGATGATGACTTGGCGAGTCTCTATGAGTCTGAGCAAAAACTCTCTGGAATGATTCAGGTTTTTTCATTGTTGGCCATCCTATTGGCCTGCCTGGGACTTTATGGTATGGTGGCCTTTATGATTAGCCAGCGGATTAAAGAAGTGGGGCTGAGAAAGGTATTAGGGGCAAACCTTTCTTCTTTATACGTACTTTTTGTGAGAACTTATTTTCTCCAATGTCTTCTGGCGATGATTATAGTGATACCGATTATTCATCACTTGTTGAATACTTGGTTGGAAAATTTTGCTTATCACGTGACCATTAGTTGGTGGGTGTATCCATTGGCAACCCTCGTACTCCTGTTTATGATTCTCCTGACGATAACGCAGCAGATCCTTAGCGCAACCAAAGTGAATCCAACCTTACTGCTACGGCATGAATAGCGAACTAGTAAACTGTTGTGTTTTCTTTTAACAATTGCGCAGCGTTCCAGTCATGAGATGACAAATAGACGGTAGGAGTAGTTCGTACATACTGATGGACCTTGTTGACTGTTTCTTTAGCTGCCTTGTTCATCAAAATGACATCGGGGATTTCTTGCTTTAAAGTACTGAGGTTATAAGTCAAATCGCCTGCCAGGAAATAAGTGTACGCTTCTACTTTCACCAAAATAGATTGATGACCCACGCTATGTCCTGGAGTAGGGACGGCTAGAATCTTGCGGTCAGCTGTGATGGGGAAGCTCTCTGTAAAGACGCATTCGGCCTCTTTTTCATATTCAATCAAAGTCGGTTGAAACCAGGCTGGCCAGTTTTTTGAAAAATAACCATTGCCTGATCCCTTCTTACTAGTAGCCATTTCGTATTCAGTGCGAGAAACTAGAATCTTACTATGCTGGAAGAGGCCTAAGCCTCCGATGTGGTCACCATGCATATGTGTCAGTACAACTGTGTTGATATCGCTGGGCTTGAATCCTAGTTTAGCCAATTGATGCTGAATCTCATCCTCTTCCTTAATGCGTGTTTCCACGGCTTTGTGGTAAAGACCTCCTTTGGGTAGGTAGCCGGGCTCGTAGATCTTTGCAGTTTCACCGGTGTCTACCAAGATTAGGCCTTCGGGATGCTCAACAAGCCAGCAATAAGTGGGCATCCACTCTCCCCAATTTTGCGTGAAGGCCAATTGGTAGATACGGGAAAGCATGTACTTAGCGCCTGTTAATTGAAACTGCTTACAGCGAACGGTACCTGTCTGGAGTAGGTGTATCTTCATGTCTAAAATCTTGTCAATCCATGTTCTCAGGAACAAGTTAATTGTATTTATGGAAATACAAGCAGAAGACGGTGAATCCTTTGGGTTTCGAGGGGGGCTATCTACTGGTAGTGGATTTGAGGTGTGCTACTAGGAAATGATTTGTGTCAGTATCTTCTTAAAGAGTACGCTATCATCGGCTAACAGATGTCCAGCTTCAGGTATAAAGTGAGGTTTTGTATTTGGTAGCCATTTTGCAAACGCTTTAGCACCGGCTATGGGAGATAGGGTGTCCTCTTCGCCATGCCAGATGTATATTGGACATTGAATGTTTTCAAAGGGAATATCCCACGTTCCAGCAAGAATTCTCATATCGGCAATATGCCCTTCCGCTCCATTTTTGAATGCCTCTTGCAGGTGATCAATATAAACTTGAAATTGTCCACTTTCTCGCGCTTTTCGAATCAGTGCTTGATCCCAAGGGCACAACTGCTTCTCGATTTGTTGCCACAGCTGATTGGGGTTCCTCCTTGCCCCTCGGGCAAAACGTCTACTGAGGCTGCGGGCTAAATAAGGGGCATATCGATTTAACCAAAATCCAAGTTTATTGGCGAAGGCCATACCTTGACTGTAGTTTTGTATTTGAGGCGGTGCTGCGGAAGCAATGAGTGTGGCGGAATGAAAACGTTCGGGGTAGTAGGCTACGCAAGCAAGGGTATAGGCTCCTCCAGCGGATTCGCCTCCGATGTGAACCTCTTCTATTTCTAAATGATCCAACAGAGCGACGACATCAACTGCCCAACTTTTAAAACTGGCTAATGGATTTGGACTTGAATTACCGTAGCCAGGACGCTCTGGATAAATAATTTCGAGTCCTGCCTCATGGAAAAAGGCTTCCTCTTGGGCGATCCTTGAGCCAGGTGAGCCATGGAGTATTATAATTGGAATGCCTCCTTGTTTCCCATATCTGGAAAAACTTAGCTTTCTTTTGTTGGCTAGTGTAAAAGACATAGTGGTCCTGTCCTCAGCAGAAACTGAAGTATTTTTTCGATTCATTGTTACGATTTTAATGATGCTTAGAAGGCTTGTAGTTTCAGCCACTTCTCGGCTTTCAAACACCTTTTGATGATAGGGCGACCTTTGGTGCGTGGTCGGAATCGGTAGATAAATAGTTCGGTTGGGCTAGCAAAGGATTCCTCAGAAGCTTGGATAAATGCTTTTATTTGAACTAAAGTAGCCTCCTCTTTTACCAGAGCATAGTTCCCCTCTGGATGGAGTTTGTCGAGGTATGACATGCCCCACTGGAGATCAGAGGGAGAGAAACTGCAGATTTTTTTGAAAGCGCGGGAATAAGTCTCATAATTCTCATAGCCTAGATCATAGGCTACATCTCTTACCCGATCAACCTTCTGCAAAAGCTTTAAACTCTCGTTGATTCGCAGATGCTCATGATATTGAATAGGCGTGAGTCCGGTGGCTGCTTTAAATAGGCGGTAAAGCTGTACGGGGGATATGCAAGCTACCTTGGCAATGACCTCGATATTCAAGGGCTTGTCAACATGCTCATTCAAATAATTAATGACTAATTCTACCCGATCCATAACCTAAAGATCCTACTTTATGAGTAGAATATTATGACGAATCTTTTCATTTTCTCGATAGGCCACAATTCCGATAAGCCTGATATATTCGCCAGCAATAATTCACTACTAGATTCTGAAATTAGATGACAAACTACGCACCGTCCATTAGTTCCATTTTATCTCCTGACCATTTAGCCCACTTGGTAATACAACGGTTTGGATTTGATCCTGCCACCAGATGTCGGATCCTAAGGATAGGAGTGAATCATACCTACCTAATCACTACAACGGAGAAGAGGTTTGTACTAAGAGTGTATGCTCATAATTGGAGAACTGAACTTGAAATCAATGAGGAACTGAAATTGCTAGTCTTTCTCAGGGAAAGGAACATTGCTGTATCTTTTCCCATCAAGGATTTGAAAGGCGAGTTTATCCTACGAATCAATGCCATTGAAGGCCTTCGTTTTGCTGTTTTATTTAGCTATGCTCAAGGGACGACCGTTAAGAATCCATCAGCGGAGACCTGCTTCCAGTTGGGGGTTACCATGGCACGCTTGCATCAGCAAACCTTGGATAAGACTATTGAAGAAAGGAAAGACTACTCAGCAGAAACCTTGGTGGAATGGGCTTTTGACTTAGCCAGAAACCATTTTGGAGCAAGCTCTGATGTGATGGAATATTTTAAGAATGCTCAGACCTCCATTAGCAATGAATTCGATCGAATCGATCCGGTGGTGGTTCGCAAAGGAATAGTGCATTTGGATATCTGGCAAGACAATATGAAGGTGGACAAAGACGGGCTGATCACGATTTTTGACTTTGATAATATCGGGAATGGCCCATTTTTCTTAGATATAGGGTATACATTGATGTCACTTTATCGGCACGAACCGGAAAAAACAGCGTATGCTGAGAAACGGATACAGTTTATAGGAGGGTATCGCTCAATTTGCGCCATTTCAAAAGCAGAAGAACGCTTAATCCCCTATGGCGGATTAGCTATCTGGTTACATTACACTGGCATTCATGTCCAGCGATTTGATGACTTTTCCAATCCCTTCCTTAGTCCAGATTTTTTGAAGTATTGGATGAATATGGCTAAACAATGGATGGAGTACCATGGCATCAAAATATGATCTTAGCTTATAGCTCCTTACGCCCCCAGGCTTCTATTATAGATCAGTATGCATCTCAGTTTTTCTCAAATACCACCTTACCTCCAACTATAGTCATGGCGATTTCTGCTTCCAACCATTGGGCGGGCGGTGTGCTGAAGAGGTCAGTATCGATGACAGTGAAATCGGCAAGTTTCCCTTTCTCAATAGTCCCTTTAATATCCTCTTCGAAGGCACCATATGCAGCTCCCCAGGTATAGGCACGTAGGGCTTTTTTCAAGCTGATTCGTTGCTCCGGAAACCACCCCTCCGCTGGCTCTCCCTTGACGGTTTGGCGAGTGACCGCCGCGTAGAGGCCCATGAGGGGATTGATAGGGTAGTAGGAGGCATTTGTTCCTGGCCAATCGGAACCGAAAGAGAGGATACAGCCGTTGTCCTCCAGTGTCTTAAAAGCGTAGGCACCCTTGCATCGCTCATAGCCAATTCGCTCTTCCATCCAACGCATATCATCGGTTACGTGATAGGGTTGTACTTCTGCTACAATGTTTCGCCCTTGGAAGCGTTGAAAGTCGCCTGGACTGATGACCTGGGCATGCACCAGCCGGAAGCGGCGATCTTTAGCACCATTGAAGTGATCGAGCGTGTCTAGGATATCGAGCAGGATGGAGTTGGCCTGATCGCCGATAGCATGCACGCGGAGTTGTATGTTGCCTGCATCTGCCGCTAGTAGCATTTCTTTAAAGGACGGCATATCTTTCGAAAATTCACGCCATCCACCTCGCCAATCCATTTGATCCGCAATATTATCATTATAGGGTTGGAAAAAGCGAGCGGAGCGAGCCCCCATGATACCATCAATATGTGATTTGATCGTTCCAAAGGAAATCCAATTATCACCACTGGGATGCGGCGCCAGTTCTCCCTCCCAATCAACCGTCCAGTCTTTATCTATCATATTTTGATATTCGGAGAGGCGAGAAGGAGCAAAGTTGATGCGGCAGCTCAGTTCATCTTTCTCATATAAGTGATTATAGACATCTACCTGATCTAAAGGAGACATGTCTTGTACCGTCGTGACACCCCACTTTCGGCATTCCTCCAAAGCTCGACGTGATTCTGCCAGTCGGCGCTCGAAGGATTTATCGGGCACTTGTCGTAGGGCTTCTCTAAGTACTTCGCCCTCTAATAAGCCAGATTCTGACTCAAGTCCCAGTTCTTTCAGGGCTAAGCCATTAGCCAATCCTTCTGTTCGGTCATAGCGCACGACCAAGACTGGATGATTTGGGGTGATATCGTCAATCATGGAGCGATGAGGGGTAAAGACGGTATTGCTTTTATCATCATCACCGGATGATCCTACTCCCCAGGCTTCATAAGCGCCCCAATCTCCTCTAGTAATCCAACTACCCTTAGGTAGGCGTGCGGTTGTTTCTTTGATTCGTTCCACAAACTTTGCTTCCTCATTTACATCTAGTAAGTTGATACCCAGCAGCAGCGCCCCAGCAGAAGAGAAGTGTACATGTGAGTCGTTAAAGCCCGGGACTAGCAATTGTCCTTGTAGGTCCGTTTCTTGTTGTGCTTTGGGTGGTTTTGAATTTTCGGATCCTAGGGCTACGATCTCTTCTCCTTTTACCGCGACCCAGTCGGCCCAGGGTTGTTCGGTATCACCGGTCCAAATCTTCGCATTTTTGAAGACATGATCGATGTCAGCGTTCGAAGTTGTGTTGTTGGAACAAGCAGATAGGAAGATGGAAACTAGGAGGAAGAAAGTGGAAAGCCTTTTCATGGTAGTCGTGCTGTTTTCTTAAAGTTACAAATAGAAGTTGTTTAATAATATCTACTGAGTTGAAATGGAGAAGATTTTTGACTCAATTGAGGCTTTTTTTGAGCCGCATAGCAGGGCTACGCGGCGATAAAAAACCGAAGAGTGAGATAAAAAGAACTTCATCGCGACCAGTGAGATATTGTTAAACAACTTCATAATGTGGAGTTGCAGAGGAGTACTATCCTGACGGCTGAGGTCAAATCTTAACATTATAATTGTTTGGGATCGATATTTAGATTAACATTTCTTCTTCAATCTTCTAGCCTAATGAATTCTCCTTCTAGCGTATCAAGATTGATCCTTGTGATGCTGCCATCTTTCTTCAATTGGATAATCTGATTACTATCCACTCCACTGAAGTCGAAAACCCGGAGTTTGGGACTCGTAGGCTTGTCAGTTTTATATAGGGATATTCCCAGTATACAGATCAAAGTACCAATAAGCGCTATGGCCCAATTTTTAATGCTTGTATTTGACTGTACCAACGATTCATTTTCCAGCATTACTCGATAGCCTTTCTTTGGAATGGTTTCGATCTTCAATAGTGTAATAATACCGTTCTCCTTTAGCAGTGCTCTCAATTTGAATATATTCTTGGTCAATGCCGTTTGGCCCACTTGATGGTTTCCTTTCCAGATGATCTCAATGAATTCTTCCTTCCTCACTACTTGACCATTTCGCTGAACTAAGAGCACGAGCATTTTCATCAATTGATTCTCAATGGGAATGAAAACTTCCTGCCCCTTAGATCTAAAATGGATTTGATTGGTGGATGGGTGAATCGAAAGCTCCTTAGATAATTGAATGCTACTCATGATGAATCATTTTGGAAGAAAAAAAAGAGGTTTTCAGGATTTGCACTTGGCTAAGGATAGGATGCAGAAAGGCTATAATTGTGTCTATCAAAATCCAGAAATCTTATGTTGAACAAACTAATAATGGCTACGGCTATCCTGACCATGTTTCTTTCTTTTGGGTGGACGCAGTCGACACTTCAAGAAGAGTTTAGCTTGGTGACACCAGCCGGTGATACGCTGGCTGGAGAAATAGCCTATCCAAACCGGGAAGGAAAATTTCCAGCGGCCATTTTGATTTGGGGTAGTGGCCCCCATACGAGGGATCAAGTTATTTCCGGCTCGCCAATCTTCAAGCAGATTAGCGAGGCGCTAATTGCTCAGGACATAGCGGTAATGAGGCTCGATAAACGGGGCTATGGAAATTCAAATGGGGACTATCGATCAGAAGACAACTATACTACCCGAGATCTAGCTGATGATATATCCTTGGCCTATAACTATCTCAACCAACATGTGGTCGTAGATACCACTAAGGTGGGCTTGATCGGGCATAGTGAGGGCTCGATTATAGCTTCCATGCTGGCGGCGGAAGATCCCAGTATAGATTGGCTGATTCTGTTTGGGCCATCCGCAGTTTCCGGAAAGGAAATCGAACTGGCGCAGGGGCGCGTACAACGGGAGAAGCTCGGGATGTCTGCCGAGATTAGTAAGGCGGTAGAGCAAGTTTGGGAGCGATATATTGACTTTATCATATCTGGCTATAAGGATGAAACCTTGTACTACCAGATCGGTAGGGACTTCTTGATCGCACATGGGCTGGATCAGAATGATGAAAGGATTACGCCTACATTTATTGATCAGTTATTGGATGCCTATCAAACACCTTGGTATCAGTATTTTTATGCTACAGATAATCGAATCTATCTAGAAAAGATCAAGATTCCTGTTTTGGGTGTTTTCGGAGGGGCTGATCAACACACTTCCGTTGCATTGCATCTGCTGCCCTTCTATCAAGCCTTAGAGAGGGCGCAGAACACTCAATATAAGATCATCGTACTGGCCGATGAAGATCATTTCTTCTTTCGATTCCAAGGAAATCGAATGGAAAAACACCAATTTGGAGAAATGCGTATGTCAGAACGCTTCCTTAGTAGCATCAAAAATTGGCTACGAGCCGAGTACATAACATCGCCATGGCATTGAGGGAATAAAGCAAAGTGTTTATTTGTAAATTATTGACAAGCCATTGGGGAAAACACCCTGTTGCCCTTCTTACAGAATTACTATCTTAGCGAAGTAACACAAGAACTACTTAAATACTCCTGATGACACGGTCGCAAAGATGTTTTCTGCTTTTTCTGCTAATAGGGCAATTCGCCTTCTCACAAGCTGATTCACTAAAAAATGAACCGATAGACAGCCTGCTAATATGGCTAGACGATAATATCCTGCCGAATCCAGATTATTATCACGAAATAGCACTGCATACCTTAGATAAAGCTCACCAAAGAAAGGATGATTTCCTGATCGCCGAAGCGCATGCACGCTTAGCTTCCTGGCATGGCTATCATATGCCATTTAGCTTGGATTCGGTACTCTACCACAGCGAGAGGACGGTGCAGTATTATGCTGAGACCGAAGCGGTAGAGGAACTAGCTGGAAGTTATTTAACTTTATCGATTGATTACATAAATAACAGCCAAACCCAGAAAGCACAGGAAGCAATATTTAAGGCGATAGATATCTACGAAGAATTAGAGGACGAGGGAGGATTAGGAAGGGCTTATCGTCGACTTGCGGCCTTATTTAGTACAGAAAATCAATTAGATCTCGCAGAACAATACGGCAATAAGGCTTTAGAGCTACTAAGAAAAGAGGAAGAGTACTATTCTATTTCACTGGTATACTTGGAATTTATCCATGTTTATCGATTGCTAGAGCGTTATGATGAGTCCTTTGAGGCAGCTGATAGTTGTATCGTTATCGTTGAGCGGGCAGTACCTAATGGGCAGTTTATTCTGGCCCGAGCCTATGCTGAAAAGGGGAAGACTGCAGAAAAAGTGGAAGATTTTGAAGAGGCATTACAATTTCATACTGAGGCTTTTGAGCGGGTTGCTGCTGAAGTTGGTCTTGTGCACCCCGGAACCCAGTCCTTTCGGGAGGGAATTGGAAGATCACTATATAACCAAGGAAAGTACCGGGAAGCCCTCCCTCATTTGCAGGCGGGTGTCAAGGCTTACGAGTCGAGAGAACAGGACTGGGTACCTGAAATGGCCAATTCCTATATGCTCTTGGCTGAGTGTTATGAAAAACTTGAAAATTACCAACAGGCTGTCTCCTATCAGAAGCTTTCTAGAGCTGTCCATGATACTATTACTAAAAATAAGATTGCTAACCTCGAATCGGAAGCGCTGATCAAATATGAAACGGGTAAGAAAGACCAGCAACTAGCAGAGCAAGCACAGCAGATCCAACAAAAGACTAAGATCCAGTGGTTAAGCATCGGTATTGCGGTATCATTAGCCCTTCTACTGTCCGCACTCTTTTACTTCTTCAAAAGAAACCAAAAAACAACGGCTGCTCTAGCTGTGAAGAATTCGGAAAATGAGTTACTGCTCAAAGAGATCCATCATCGGGTGAAGAATAACCTGGAAATGGTATCCAGCTTGTTGAAATTGCAATCGGTAAAAACGAAAGATAAGGAAGCCAAAGATGTGATGCGGGCGAGCCAGAATCGCGTGCAATCGATGGGTATACTTCATCAAAAATTGTATCAGGGCGAGAATCTGGGCTCCATCGAGATGCTGGATTATTTCAAGAATCTAAGTGAAAATATCGTTGATGCGTTTGGTGCCAATGATAAGGTTGAGGTGCAGTATGATATGGAAAGGGTAGAATTAGATGTTGATACTGCGGTGCCCATTGGATTGATTGTGAATGAATTGTTGACGAACTCCCTGAAGTACGCCTTTCCCGAAGATCGGAAGGGGAAAATAGAGCTAAGTTTGAAAGAAATGGATGAGAAGCAATTGCAGCTGGTCGTAGCTGATAATGGGGTAGGACAAACGGCGGGAGCTTCTCCGAAAGGTACCGGCTTTGGCTCCCAGCTGGTACAATTGTTGACGAGTCAATTGCAAGGTTCTATGCAGGCAGATTATTCTACCGGAACAAGATTGGTTTTTCAATTGGAGAAGGCGCATTGGGCTTAACTTTCTTACATCATAATCTTGCCTAGTCCTGGACAAAATTCAGAGAAAATGAACTGATAATTTGGTTTTTTTGGCTTTTCCTGCGGATATTGAGGAGTGGCTTTCTCCTAGCCTACATTACAAGTAAGGCTCTTCATTTCGACAATTGTATCACCTGTCTCTCGTGTCGGGAATTTGTCTGCTTCTTAGCTCCATTTTGAACATCCATCTTGAAATCTGATGTTCAAAATTAAAACGACTGTTGCCAGCACTTAAGAGCGGGTGGCCGTACCGTATTGTTTGAACGGAGAGAGTTTACGGGACAAGCGTTTTTTGATTCGTTTTTGAGGCGATTGTCAAAAATGAATAAAAGCCATGTCAAAAGGTATATATGTTTGGTTGTAAGCCATTGATTATAAGGGTATTAAAGCTTGGCTTTGCCTTCGGCGACTTCCTTGTTCAGTCGAAAAAAAGGAAGCAAAATTCTTCTGGGATGGCTTGAGCCGATGGCTCAAAGAGCTTAGCTGAAAAAACTTGCTAAGCTAGTTGAGTAATCAACTCAAGCGCGACGCATCAAACAGTTTTTTGCCGGCAACCCGCTCTTGGGGATGGCTAAATCTATTTTTAGATCAGCGTAGCTAAAGTCGAGCTTAGTTAGCAAAGAAAAAAATATCCTCCGTCTAGTAATTCATGTTTGCCCAAGTATAACAGAGAAACAAGACTATGAGTAAGCCCATTAAGGTCCTAATTGTGGAAGATGAAACGCTAATTGCTGCCAGAATTTCGGTAGAATTAGACGAGTTAGGATATGAGGTAACCGGTATGGTTACTCGAGCAGAGCAGGCTTTGCTGCATTGTCAAGAGATGCCACCCGACGTCATTCTTTTAGACATTAAGCTGAAAGGACAAATGGACGGTGTGGAGCTGGCACGTGAACTCAATGAACGAGCCAACGTACCCATCATCTTCTTGACCGCCAATGCCGACGAAGCTACTTTCAATCGCGCCAAAGAAGCACTCCCCCAGGCATTTATCTCTAAACCCTACAAGAAGCTAGATTTGGAGAGGGCCCTGGCCTTGGTAGCAAGCCGGTTGAATGCAGAAAGTCAGGATAAAGTGGAGGAAAAAGGCGAGGATGCTTCCTATATCCTGAGCGATCGAATCTTTGTCCGATACCGCGATAAAATGGTCAAGGTGGTCATTGAAGATATTCTATTCGTGAAGGCTGACGGTAATTACTGTTTGATCACAACCAAGGAGAAAGAATATATTCTTAGTGTGCCCTTGAAGACTTTAGAAGAAAGTCTTCCCAGTACACACTTCATGCGCACCCATCGATCCTATGTAGTGAACCTCACCAAGATCGAGGCGCTGACAGATAATCAGGAGTTTCTTACGATGGGAGGCAACAAGCATGTACCTGTCAGTCGTAGGTTTAAGCCGGAGGTCTTTAATCGACTCCGTATGTTTTAGAACCGTCTTAATTCATACTTTGAACATCATAGAGATCGCTATAGCTAGCTCTCCGAGAAGCCTTGTACTTGACTTTTTTGGTCCAAAGATCCAATGCAATCCAGATTTTTCTAGAACGATCACATAGGTAGACCGACCATTCATCTCTCCCAAGTTCCCTAAATTGAAATCCTGCTTCTCCGTCTGAACCTGTTTCTATCCATTTTTTGGTCTTGCCTTGCTGCTGGAAGACTCCACCAGGGAAACTTACCGACGATAAATTTTTGCCGTTGATCTTGACAGTGGGGATAGGAGAAACCGTTTCCCCTGAGAAAAGCTGTACCCCTGCTGCTTGTGTACGCTGGGCTTTGGTTTCCTGCGACCAAATCAGGGGAGAATTAGAAACTAATTTTTGCTCTGTACTGTATGACCCTGTACAAGTGCCATTATAGGATACCGTTCCTGCACTCGGATATAAATTTTCTGCTTTACCTGGGATTCGATATTTCGGATTTCGCCATTCTATCCGAGCCTTATCTGTATCACAAACCACCCCGTAGCCCGTTTCCATCCATACCACTGCGTCCTTGATGTACTTAGATTTAGTGTTTACAGTTCCCGCGTAAAGCTCCTGCTGGGTCTGGTAGTCCATCACGTAGAAAGCCCAGCGATAGAGGTCGCCTTTTTTCTCCCCCAATCGCTCCACGCGAAAGCGATACCAAGTATTCTTTTTCCAGAGATAGGGCGTATTGGTTCTTCCGATACCACCATAACCTGCCCAATCCGAGCCGCCGCCCCAATTCACCCCTTTGTTCCCACTATCTACAAACTCTGAAACACCTGCCCATTGGATGCCACCATGCGACCATTCGTCATGATCCGTAAAATTGACCTGGAGCGCAAAGTAGTAGAGCCAGGATCGTTCGGCTCGCTGCGGAAAGTCCGTGATGCGTAGGTCTACCGAATAGGCATCGATCCGATCGTGGCTGGTTTGCAGCCAGGTATGGGTAGACTTGGGTTCCTGTGCAGTTGCTTTGATTGACAGTCCTAAAAGCAGCAAGATCAGAAAGCCTATATACAATGGGTACTGGAAATATTTCATAAGCTCTAAGTTAAAATAACATCCAGGCAGTGAGTACTCACCGCCTGGATGTCAAATTTTGTAACTTAACTATTAAAAGTAGAATAGATAGAATACTGTAGGATCAGTATTTATTGCCTCAGTGTCAGATTCAATTACTGTACTTTCCACATGGCGCTGGCCCAATTGGGGTCGATTTCACCCACTTCAATTTTCTATTTTGATTATGGATGTAATGGTTTTTCTTCCAGCTATTCTGAATACGGACAAAGCCGGGAGACGCTCTAGACATCAGAAGTCTGAAAGACTTCTGATGTCTAGACAATGTCTAAATCCCCACCTTACGGCTGCACCACTAGGCGTTTGCTCCCCATCAGTTGCTGATCTTGAATCAGACTGATGATGTAGACACCTGGCGCCAGATTATGGACTTCGAGTGGCATCACTACGCCCATCGCAGAGTCCAGGTCGATCTGTCTAACCACTTTGCCAAAGGCATCCCTCACCATCAACTGCGCTGGCTTATCCTGGAAGTCCTCCAATACCAATTGCGCCTGATCAGCAGCTGGATTCGGGAATACTTCGATGGTGCCATTTCCTACCTCTCCAACGTTGCCCCATGCTTGTAAGCTTTCAGGTGTGATAGTAGCCGGATCTCCTATAATTCCACCAGCTAAGGTTCCACTACCGGATAGGCTTACGTTCTCAAATACGACTCTAACCTCTGCACTACCATTGAGGCTGTAAGCCATCATGCCCACGTAGATGCAATCTTCCAGGTTGGAGAAGGTGGTCTTGTATAAAAGTCTCCAGTAGCTTCCATTGGTACTGGTGTAGGATTTAATCTCATTGCCTTTACGAACGATGCGTAGCCACTTGACTCGGCTTCTGTTGGAGTGAGATTGAGATACAATGCCTCCATAGCTAGCCCGCCATTCTCTTCGTACCCGACGCGTAGAGTAATTCTTTAATACCCCAGCTCTTCTAGCTAAAGGATCAAGGCTTTCTCTCGCCATCAAGCCGGCATAACCACTAGTGTTGATACTGGCGAGTTCTGCGGTTAAGGTCCCATCTCCGCAAAGTGGGTGGTACACATAGGTCGCTTTATCAGCCTCTCGGCAATCATGCCAGCAGCCATCGGATGTCAGGGTAAAGCTTTCGTCATCGACATCGTAGTCAGAGGTCGTTTGGCCGTCGCAATTGAGGCTGCCATCATCAGGTCCTTCGGACCATCCGCAAGGTAGACCGATGACATCTACGTAGGAGGTACAAACATCGGTGTTACCGACTTCATCTCTGATCGTCACGGGAATGGCTACGGTATTCCCTAGCTCTTCGCAGCCAATAGTAAGATTAGCTGACACGAACTCGACGAATCCGCAGTTGTCGGAGCTGGCTGCTTCATTCCACACCTGACTAACAGTCAGGCTAATGTCTTGCTGTCCGTTAAAGTCTATGGTAAGGTCCTTACACACCGCTACCGGATCTTCATCATCATATACATCGAGGTAATGCGAACAAGTTCGCTTGTTACCATAAATATCCTTAGCTCTCCATTGGACTTGGTATCGACCCACGGGGAAGAAGCCACTGGGGTCGAATACTCGACTGGTCCAGCTTCCAAGAGAACCTCCGTTATTGTCCACGGGGCGGTAGCGTGCCTTTACCTCAGCTACCTCACAGTTATCGCTGGCAATAGCTGGTGTGAAATTGACTTGGGCGCCACAGACACCTGCATCCGTGCCAGTAGATATATCTGCCGGGCAGGCGATCTTGGGTTTTTCTATGTCGGTTACAGAGACTGTAAAGCTGCAATCAACTGCCTGATTCCCGGCTTTATCGCTACCAGAATAAGTTACGGTGGTGGTGCCTACAGGGAAGAAATCTCCTGGATCGTAGTTGGACGCTGAAGTCGATTCAGGACAGTTATCTTCTAAAATAGGTGGCGTCCAATTGGCAATGGCTCCACAATCTCCTGCATCGTTGAACAGGTTAATAGGATCAGGGCAATTGCTGAAGGTGGGCACTTCGTTATCCTTGACGGTGACGTTGAAGCTGCATTGGGCCGTATTTCCAGCTGCATCAGAAACGGAAGCCATCACAGAGCCAGAGCCGACACCAAAGAAGCTACCTGAGGCTGGGTTGACGATCAGCGTAGCACCCGGACAATTGTCGGCAAAGTTGACAACGTAATTAACTACTGCCCCGCATTGCCCTGGAATGTTGTTCACCGTGATATCTGCCGGACAAGCAATGATCGGGTCTTCACTGTCCTTGACGGTGACGTTGAAGCTACATTGGGCCGTATTTCCAGCGGCATCAGAAACGGAAGCAAGTACAGAGCCAGAGCCTACGCCAAATAAGCTACCGGAGGCTGGGTTGACGATCAAAGCAGCACCTGGGCAATTATCGCCGAAAGTGACATTATAGTTGACTACGGCTCCGCATTGACCCGGATCATTATTAACGGTGATATCTGCCGGACAGGTAATGGAGGGGTTTTGGTTATCCTTGACCGTGACCATCGCCGTACATGTAGCACTTAGGTTCCCATCGCTTACAGTTAGTTCAACCGTGTGCGTACCTACGGCAAAAGGCCCACTGTCATCTAAATTAAGCTGTAATGCATCATCATCTGGATCACTGGAATTATCGTCTACCTGTGCTGGGGTAATACTGGCTTCGCAAGTATTCGGCGCTGTAGAAACGGTAATATTCTTACAATTAGCTACTGGTGGTTGATTACAGGCGCCATTGGGATCATTGACCGTTACATCAACCGTGCAATCCCTTTCATTGCCATGAATATCAAAGAAGAAAAATTTGACATCCAGATTTCCTACATCATCGCAGTTCAATGTTACTCTATCTGCATTTACATTGCCCGAAGTACCACAGTTATCCGTAAATGAGGTAACGATATCAGCAAGGACAGAATTAGCGAAGAAGGTATATTGTCCATCATTATCTAAATCTATACTAATGGCATTTTTACAAGTAAGCTCTGGTGCTTCAAGGTCGTTTACCGTCACATCAAAGGAGCAATTACCCGCCCTGCCACTATCATCAGTAGCTGTCACATTTACCGTTGTTGTGCCTACATCAAATGCTGTACCCGGGTTTTGACTATAAGTAATAGCTACATCACTATCGCAATTGTCGGTTGCTGTTGCTGCAAAGCTGACTACAGCACTACAAAGCTCAGGATCATTATTGACAGTAATATCAGCAGGACAGCTTACTATTGGAGCGATGAAGTCCCTAGCTTCTATGGTAGGATTAATAACTACGGACTCACACCCATTTGCATCCTTGATACGAGCCTGATAAGTTCCAGCTGCCAGGTTAGGGAAAGTAGTTGAGGTCTGATAGCTGGCTCCACTATTAATTGAATATAGATAGGGGGCGGTACCCCCTGCTGGATCTACTATTATAATGGCGCCACCATTAGCACCTGGGCAAGTTGAAGTAGAAGCTGCTCCGAAGGTTAAACGAGGGCAAGCTATACCCCTGATGCGAATATTATCAAAACCAAATTCTTGTTGCCGCCAACAGTTAGTTCGAACACGAACTTGCAAACTAGTTCCTGTTACTGGAATAGGGAAAGTGAAATCGGCAAAGGTCCCTGTAACTTCGGTGCCGAATGGCCCAAAGGTCGCAAGATTATTATCCGTATCCTGTTTCAATAGCCCACCAAACTCCGCTGTGGGGTTGTTACCCCTAAACAAACCGATGATGTTCCATCCGGTATCATCCATGTTGTATTCCACCATGATAAAATTATCCTTTGTCCATTGATTCTCTCCAAAGCGACTCATGCCCAAAGCTACTTGGACGTCGAGGAGGCTATAGGAAGAAACATTTAAGGCATTTAGCGTAACAAAACCGTCCTTGTTGAATCTAAAACGCATAGATTCTTGCGTATTCTCTCCAGCCCAATACCATGAGCCATCTCTAGTCCCTGCTCCGATAGTCTCTGCGTGTTGGGGAGCTGGATTCAGCTTGGTTGGACCCCACCAAGCTCGGAGAGCCGGGTTATCGTCTAATTCGGTCTCGTAGCGGGTACCTCTTCCATCGGTCTCGAAGCTCTCCTGTAGTAGCGTGACCTGAGCCGTGCTTTGGAAGTGAAGAAAAACTGCACCAAGCAGTAGAAATAGTGACTTAATCTGGTTCATAGTAACTATGGAGTTTAAACAATTGTGTTTTAGTATGATACAATAGCATTCCCGCCTAGTGCTCGATTTTGAGCATAGACATATCGTTTTTACAGCTGCTGGGCCGGAAGGAGACTTTAGCAATAGGGGGTTGAAATGTAGGTGATTTCGAAAGCTTTAATCCTATGTTCGGATTGCCATCAAAACCTACTAATATTTGGAAGGAAAAAATCTTAGATAGGGGAGAAATTTAAGGAACATAAATATATAAAAAATATTTTCGTCCCATAGCGCTAATGGATTAAACCTTCCTGGAAAGACTTTCGAAGCCCGAATTTGCTGTAGTCGTCATCTTTAAAGATTACCTCCCAGTGATAACTTTGAAAATTGGGGGTAGCACTTTAATCGTTTTCATCTTTAAGTTAAGTAGTGCGACAATAGATTCTCCTGTTTTTCTGCTGCGACTTTTCTGACTAGGCTTCGTTAGAAAAGATCTTACTTAGCCTACGGCTAGGTGCAATTTTTCTGCCTAGCCTAGCCATAAAATTCACTACCAGAAACTCCATGATTACCATTGTCACACTACTTAGGATTTGTTTGAGCTTTCATTAAAATGCTCAAGCAAGGCTAAGCTTCTGACAAGGTGAGCCATGTTCATGTTATTCTGTGTTTCGTCCTTATTGGCACTAAAGAAAGCAATAACCAGTCTTTTTTCTGGAGATATGTAAACACACTGGCCGCCCAGCCCAAATTTGGTAAAGTCGCCGTCATCAAAGACTACATCCCAGTGATAACTCTGAAAATTGGGGCCTTGGCCTGCAAAAAACTTTCCCCATAATCGTTCGCCGGTTCCGCCTTCAGACCTGAATAATTCCCTGTCTCCTGTATGGATTTGACTTAGGTATCTTTCTGTGCCAATCTTGGAAGTAGCGTCATCAGTAAAGGCCAAGCCGTATCGGCCAAGATCTCTCAAACGCATGAGGATAGTACCGTAACTTCCAGCAACTCCGGTACTAGATAGCGTGACCCGAGCGTCATCCTCAGCGCCAATTTTTGACCATATATATTGCTGCACCAACGCATGAAAGGGTTGGGAGGATACGCTTTCAGCGATGGCTGTCAGAATAGCAGAATTGGCGGAGGTATAATCATAGGTTTGCCCAGCTGGTTCATATTCTCCAGCATTGGCCAATAGTTCCATAAAGCTTTCCTCAAAAACTGGGTCTGGTGCCGGAAAATATTCGGAATGCTGTAGCAATTTGTAGAAACAATGGTTAGGGTCTGTAAAAGAGATCCGATCCGGCACATGCTCCCGGCAGTTGATTCCCGAGGCCATTCTCAGTAACTGCTCAATGGTGACCTGTTCCAAAGGCTTATCTTGAAACTCTGGTAGATATTTTCCAATCGGATCCTGTTCGTTCAGCTTTCCTTCATCTGCCAAATGTGCGATTACTGTTCCGATAAATGATTTACTTACTGATCCCAAAAAATGCCTATCTGCTGGATCCATTTCAGGATATCTTTCATATACGATCTCACCTTTGTGGAGAACCATTACACCGCTGACCTGCTTGTTTTCACAGATTTGATCGAGGGAGGTTTCTTTTTCAAAGAAAGGACTGGTCAGCACCTCTTGTCCCAGCGGACTACTGATGTTCTCTGGAAGCGCTCTGGTTTTGGTACTTCCTTTTTCTATCAAGACGGTCGGTAAATAGTTTTCTAGATGGCTAAATATCTCTGTGCTATGAGCACCTCTTCCTTCTATCCAATCTGGAGCCGTAAAACTTACTTTCTGTTCATCTGGAGTTGGAATTTTTCTTGATGCTACGGCTGCCGCTATCTTGTCTTCTAGGGTAAGCTCTTTAACTTGTTGCTTGCACCCAAGAACTAGCAACAAAGTAAAAAGGAGAAGTGAATGCAATCGTATGCTGTGGGTTGACATATTTTCTTTTTATGATTGTCAGTAGGTTATGTTACGTAGTAAAACGGGGGCTATTACCTTAATCGTTTTCATCCTAATGATCTTGCTTGGTTGATCAGGTTTCACCCTTAAAGTTAGGAGGGAAAGCAGCCAGATGCGCTGGCTATTGTCTAAAGGGTAGGAATTATTGTCTAAGTGGTAAGCAGGAGAGGATGAGCGGGAAGAAGGGGGGGTATTGTTTGGATAAGTATTTGCACACACGGTCATAAGTGCTTTTAGGCCTCCGTTCTGAACTTACCCTTGGCCCAGCGAAGCAACGAGATCACTCCGATTGTCATACCAATGGCAAGTGCATTGAATAGGATGTCATTGGGGTCGAAAACTCTATCGGGGATGAAGCCTTGGAGTATTTCATCGAACAACCCCAAGGGAAAGGCTAAAAGAAAGGTTGTCAGATAGGGGGAGACGAGTAGCTGTCTCTGTTTGGAACGCTCCTGTAGGGCATTGAGCATGAAAATAGTTAAAGCACTGTACTCGATGAGGTGACTCCGCTCGGGAAGACCTAATCTAAGAAAGAACATTCCGCAGACGGCAATCAGCGACAACCAGATGATGATTTCCAAGACATGAGGCTTCGATTGCCAGCCCTGCAGGACGACTGCAAGGGCTAGCGTCAGCATCCCCCCAAGAAAAATCACAGCTTGGAGATCTTGACTCGAAAGCAGCCTTCTGAGTGGCTGACCAATGAAGAGTGTGGACAAGATGGTAGTAGCTACCAGCAAGGCCAGTAGCCAAAAGCGTTTCTCTTGCGTGGAGGTAAATAGAAACATTAGGCTGTAATTATATGATTCTTATCCAATGCCTTATGCTGTAGCCAATTCTAATCTTACTTCACTTCGGGATTTGCTTTAATCAAGTCTAGATGCGTGTTATCACAAAAGGGGCCCACCTTCGACTGTTTACAGTTGCACAACTTCATCTTCTGCTTCTTTTCAAGGGTGAAAGCAATCGGTGTGAATTTGGTGCCATGGTGTGAGCCGTCGCAGAAGGGTTGATTTTTGCTGTATCCGCATTGGCACCAGAGATGGGTTCCGGCTTCGAGCTCCACTTGCACAGCTTCCAAGCTGGCTGTTTTCTCCCGTTGAAAGTCACGCCCTATTTCACTCCCCTCCTTTTTTGACCGTACGAAGGGGTAAAACAGATGAGCCGACCAGCTATCCTTTGGGTCGGTTTGTAAGCCAAATTCGGTGGGGAATTGGCGGGTGAAAGTAGCGGTGCCAAAAACCTGATCCCAGATAGAGAAGGCATTGCCGAAGTTTCCATTGGGATCACTGATGTTATCCGCTTTGGATTTGCCATGGTGGGCATAATGAAAAGCGGGGGTGATAATGATTCGTTCGACGATCCACATCACGGGACTTAAGAACTTGATCCGATATAGATATTCATCCCATTTCCAGGTACTGTGTGAACTGGTAACGATCAACTGTTTGAAGATCAAACCCATTACCGTGGCCGGAATCATCCCGAGAAAGGTGCAGATGGCCACCCACCAGATATTGGGAAGGAAAAGGTAATAGAGCCATGAGTTTCTCCAGGAAACCATTACGCCCATCTCCTCTGCGGCGTGATGAGGGCGATGGTGCTTCCATAAGAAGTCGTATTCGTGCGCAGAGCGGTGATACCAGTATTGAGCTAGATCATCTACCAAAACATACAAGGGAACAGCAATCCACCAACTCAGTCCAGCCCAACTGTTGTAAGCATCTGGAAATACAGTTTTTCCGAGATAGATGATACCAAAAAGCACGATGTAGCTATTGATACTCAGTAAAAAGAAGCTCAAGAATTCCATGACCCAGTCGTCTCGGGTCCTTTTGGTGCCTTTGTAGTGCCCGCCAAAGGTTTCGATGGCTCCAAAAAATAAAAGAGTGACTAATACCACGTGTTTTCCGGAATCCGGATCATTCAACCAATCTGAGATTACCATACCTTTTGTGTTCAATTTGTGATTACTGCACTTCTGCTTGTACTTGTTGAGTGTTATATTCCATGAGAAAATCTTCCTTTGACATCCTAAGCCCCTGCGGTGCATAATCCCCCATAAACTTTTGCCCCTCTGTAGATTCAAATTCAGTCATTCCTTCCATGATAGGGGGAACGTCATCGATTTGAGCTTCGAACTCAGGATTAGCGAGCATGTGTCTGAATAGGATGAAGCCCTTTTGCCAGGGCATATTCCATTCCATGAAGTTATAAGCTAGGGCTTGGGCTTGCGCTTCCACGGCCTCGTCCGGACTGGCTAAGACGATATTGACATAACCGTCGGTGTCCAGTATTGCCTCTTCATCCTTCAGGGCATTGAAGTTGTAGGTGGCAGCATTGCCCAGATTGAAAGACCAATATCGAACATCTGTCTGGTTGATATTCTCCGGGCCACTGGTATAGGAAGGAGATTTAAATCGAAACACAAATACCTCATCTTCCTTCTTGGTGATAGCCGCCAGTAAGTATCGATTGTCGTTGTTTTCGATGTATCCTCTGGTGTCTATGGCATGAAAAGGGAGTGAATAGTATTTCCTGTTGCTACGAGGGCCATCCAAGGAGACGGTGTTTTCGGTTTGAAATACTAATCCCAAGCGCTTGACCATTCCAGGTAGGCTTACTCTTCTCACAATGCTTCGTAGATTCAAAGCTGTCGGCAGGCGCACGGGCTTAAAGGCCACCATTTTTGCTTCTCCTTTGATCGTAAAGGCTTCTACGGTGGGAAACTCCACTCCGCCAAAGTCATCGATATTATAGTCGTACAAGCGGATTACCATCAATAAGAGTTTCACATCATCTCGGAAGGGGAGGAGGTTGGGCAGATTTTGATCCTTGTGTTTGGCTGGTACAATATGTACAGTGAAGTTCTCGCCTACCTCGGCGCTATCCTTATGCACCAGGAAAGGATTGGGCTTTCCCGAGTCGGTTTCGATCTGGTAATCTACCAGAGAGCCTTGCGTAGCATTGTCGCCAAGACTATATACATTGAAGCTGAAATAGCGCGTATCCGGAAACTTCCCTTTGATTCGGAAGGCCATGTCATTGTCTGTACGAGCTAAAGTATAGGTGAAGTAGTTGGCATATTGATCAGGTAAAATGCCGACGGTAGTGTCTCGGCCGATATAGGATTCCCAGACGGTATTATCTGGCTCTAGACTGCCAGCGTTCAGTTTTTTCTCCAAAATGAACCAGCCGATTGCCAATAGGAGGAGGAGTCCGCCCAGGAAATAAAGTAGTCTCTTCATTGTGTTTGAGTGCTTAAGTGGTGTCACAATGGCAATCGGGATCTATCTATTGTCACACTACTTACGAATCTAAAAGCTACTAAATTTTACTCAGATTTTGAGCATCCTTTCCGTAAGGGCTTTCTAGTAGCGCCCTATTTTCCTATTACCGCATAGCTTATATGTACATCCGGTCGATCATTTACATCCAAATCACGGTATCATTCGCTTCGTGCCAGCCGAGGTAATCTTGTCCAAAGCGATCGTCCATCTTGCCGCGTTTCACTTTAAGGGTCGGGGTTAGAAGTTCATTGTCAATGGACCAATGGGTTTGCTGGATCACGACGGTGGATATACGCTCGAATTTGGCGCGGGTGTTATTCAGCCCTTCGATTGTACTAAGCATAGATTGTTCCACCTGTGCTTTATCTGCAATAGCTCCAGTTTCCGATAAGTTGATTAAGGCAATGGGTTGAGGAATCCCTAGTCCCGCTACACATACCTGCTCCACAAATTCATTCTCCATGATGACTTCCTCCAGTGGATTGGGAGTGACGTAGCTCCCTTTAGATGTCTTGAAGGCATCCTTCACTCTGCCGATTACTCGCACGAATCCATTGTCGTCCAGGGTGCCGCGATCGCCACTGTGCATCCAGCCGTCGATCAGTACTTCGGCCGTTTTTTCTGGATTTTTGTAGTAGCCCGTCATCATGTATGGGCTCTTCATCAGTATTTCACCCGTATCCTCCTGGATGCGAACTTCTCCAAAGGGGATGGCTTGCCCAACGGAGTCATTTGGCGTCTTTGGATCTGGTCCGTTGGTCATAGAACCGCAGACCTCCGTCATGCCATAAGCCTCCGTTAAGTGGATATCTAGTTGTTTGAAAAAATCTTTGATAAAGGCGGGGGTGATGGCGGCTCCAGTTCCGGCGATTTGTAGGTCACGCATTCCCATGGCGGTCCTCAGTTTCTTCTTTATGAAGCCGGAAACGAGGGGAATCTTCAGCAGTGTATTAAGGCGCTTTTGTGGAATCTTGGCGGTGACGCCGAGATAGAACTTGGTCCAAATGCGGGGTACCGCGAACAGTAAAGTCGGTTGCGTATCCTGCAGATTCTTGGCAAATGTATCTAGACTTTCTGCAAAAGACATCATTCCACCCATCCAGATCGTAGGTAATTCAACTCCAATTCTTTCACCCACATGGTTGAGTGGGAGATAGGAAAAGGTGCGAACTTCATTGAGTTTGGACACGCCGATCCAATTTGTTTTCAATTCATTTTCCATAATCATGGCCGGAGAACGATGCACATGCATAACGCCCTTCGGCGTGCCCGTGGTGCCTGAGGTGAACTTGATCGTCCAAAGGTCATCCAGATCCGGAACAAAATTATCGGGGGTAGGTGTACTGTCAGCCATTAGCTTGTCCCAGTCCTCACCTACAGTCACCTCCGCATTCCCTGCATAGTGAGGAAACTTGATGGCCAGTACAGCTGCAGGGACGGCTGCTGATCGCTCTCCCCAATTGTCCAATTTTCCTAAAAAGATAGCCTTGAGATCCCCTAGCTGAATTACCTCTGCCAATTGATCCTTGGGTAGACTAGCATAAAGCGGTACCGACACATAACCACCCATCATAATGGCAAGATCGGCTAAAATCCAGTGGTAGCAATTTTTGGAATAGATACCGATGTGGTCTCCTTTCTTAAGCCCTTTTTCTGCTAAGACAGTAACCATCTTCCTGGCTTCTTGTCCTGCCTCAGCATAGGTTAAAGCTTTCCAATGCGCTCCCTTGGGTTGACGCAAGAAAATGGCATTAGGAGTGGTTTTTTCCCAATGGTAAAATCGCTCAATGAGCGTGGGAGGTGTAGGTGTTGAAGGATTCATAGTCGCATTTCTGTTGGCAGAGACTGTTAATTTACTAACTAATTGCTATCCCTAAGGAAGTTTGAACTAAAATTTTATGCGAGGAATTGGTCCAAATGCTTGTTGGAGGCTAGCGGCGATCCAGATCGTTTACAATCCTAGATATTATGCAGACAATAAGCTATCTTCAAAGCAGTCGATCGACCTAAATCCTTTCCTAGATTCATAAACTGCCAATATGATCCGTTCAAGCATTCAAAAAAGAAGAAACTTTCTTAGAAAAATTGGTGCGGGAATTACCGCTACGCTACTGTCACCTGGTACCCAGCTTCTGGCTAATGATGCTCCTCACCATCCACGGCTACCTTTCAAGGGGGAGGATGGACCATTGGATGAGAAATACTGGGAAATGGTGAAAAGGCAATTTCTGATTGCCCCAGATAAAATGATCGTGAACGCAGCCAATCTCTGTCCTAGTCCACATTTCATTTATGAGAAGGTCAATCAGTACACGGATGCCTTGGCACGTGACGTATCCTTTCAGAATCGTGCGGTCTTTGCCAAGGTTCGTGAGGAAGCATTAACCATGTTGGCTGAGTATTTAGGGATATCCTCCGGAGAAGTCGCTATTACGCGCAATACAAGCGAGAGCAATAATATCATCGTCAACGGAATCGATTTTAAACCAAGCGACGAAGTAATCTTATGGGAACAAAACCATCCTACCAATCTCATTGCCTGGCAGAATCGAGCCCGACGAGAGGGCTTCAAGGTAAAAGTGATTGCTGTTCCGGCACAACCGAATTCCCCTGATGACCTAGTTCAGGCTTTTACGGAGGCTGTTACTCCTAATACCCGACTAATTGCATTTTCCCACATTTCAAATGTAAGTGGCTTAGCCATGCCCGCCAAGGAGATCTGCTCCATGGCCCGAGCAAAAGGGATTATGACCTTAGTCGATGGGGCCCAGTCCTTCGGTTTTCTAGACCTGGACCTCAAAGATATTGGTTGCAGCTTCTATAGCGGTAGTGCCCATAAGTGGTTGATGGGGCCACTGGAAAATGGAGTGCTGTACGTAGATGAGGCACATCAAGCTGCGATTTGGCCTAATATCATTGCGGCGGGTTGGCAGGAGGATCATACTACCTTGGACGAGAAAGTAGCGGTATTAGGACAGCGTAATACGCCTTCGACTAGCGCCATGCCGGATATCATTGCCTTTCACCAGGCGATTGGAAAAGCCAATGTGGAAGCTAGAGTCAGACAATTGAATACGTATCTAAAAGTGCAAATAGGCAAGCATCTTCCGCAGGCGGAGTTTACGACTCCCTTGAGCGAAGCCTTGAGTGGCGGTGTGACGATCTTGCGGATTCCTGACCAGGATCCAAGAAAGCTATTTGATCAATTGTATCGTGATTTTGGGATAGCCGGTGCACCAACGGGTGGGCTAAGGATCTCGCCAAATATCTATTGTACCTTGAAGGATATGGATAGGGTGGTGGAAGCCCTGCAGACCATAGTGGGATAGTTGATGCTTGAGCGGAGGCCTAAAACAAGAAAAGGAGTCGGTGCAAACCGACTCCTTTTCTACCTTGGGATTATTATTGTTGAATCTTAGAAGCTACCTATTCGTAGCTTTTACTCTTGATCAAATCGAATTTCCTGTATTACAGTGGAACCTCCACTCATTTTCATGTAGATGTACACGCGATACGTGTTGTCAGCCGTCACTAGGTTTCCGATGCAGTACTGAGAGTCACTAGCAGGGGACGACCCGTGGTGGAGTTGGCTAAAAGATTTGGGTTGGTGTTGGGTAAAGAAGTTCTTTACAATTTGCACAGCCTGTGCTTTACTGTAAATATCTTCGTTATCCATAACTGACAGCTCGATGGAATCATCAAAATACTGCCCCAAAGCTTCAGCATCTCCCGTATTCATGGCTCTTGATATACTAGCCAAACTAAAATCGTTGGTAGTAGTTAGCGATGAAAAAAGCATTACAAAGAATAGCGTTTTCATGGTATTGCTATTTAGTTAACAGTGCAGGAGGATGGATAGGTAGCCACAACTAAGCGTTGATGGGCAGATCAAGAGCAGCCTTGTGGTGTACCGTTTTCCTCCTTAATTAGTATGTGATTCAACTCATATTGAAGTTCATACTAATTTATTCAAAAAGATTGAGAATTCATTGAATATTCAATCCATCTTTAAGACGATAATCCATTTCGGAAGTAACGCCTTGAGATTTGGAAAGGTTGAAGCTCTCCACACCTTATAACGCCGGGAAGTATTATTTCTTGCCCTGGATGGCTTTTTTTTTCACTTACCATGATTTTAAGTGTATGATATACAGTAGTTTACGTGTTTTTGACTTAAAGTAGGCTAATTCAGTGAAATAGAATTGTTAAAAAAATCTAAAGATTCTAGTATTTGAGTTTGAGATCTTAGTGTAGAATTAACAAGAAGTTCTACCCCAGTTATTTCCTCTTCAACGCTAAGTTGCTATTTTTGTGGGCATGAAGAAGAACCGCGTCCTTTTAGCGATACTAGATGGGTGGGGCCATGGCCCTAAACCCGAAGTGAGTGCCATTACTCAAGCTGATACCCCATTTATTGACAGTCTATATGAAAATTATCCAAATGCTGAACTCATCACTTATGGTGAGGAGGTAGGATTGCCTGACGGGCAAATGGGCAATTCCGAGGTTGGACATTTAAATATTGGTGCTGGTCGCATTGTTTATCAGGAGTTAGCCCGAATTAATAAGGCGATTAAAGAAGGTAGCTTGGCAACCAATCCTGTGTTGAAAGAGGGACTGGCTTACGCAAAGCGTGAAAATAAGGCCCTGCACTTATTCGGTTTACTTTCCGATGGTGGAGTACATTCACATATCAACCACCTAAAAGCCCTGTGCGATATTGCGGTAGCAGAAGGATTAACTGAGATCTATATCCATGCCTTCATGGATGGGAGAGATACCAGTCCAAAAGGAGGGAGAGGATACCTAGCTGACCTCCTGAGTCATATAGAAGATCAGCCAACGAAATTAGCTAGTGTAGTAGGTCGTTACTACGCCATGGATCGAGACAAGCGTTGGGAGCGTGTCAAATTAGCCTATGATCTTTTGGTTAAAGGAGAGGGGGAGCTCACGCAAGAAATATTGCCATTGATAGAAAAACGGTATGAGGGAGGAGAGACCGATGAATTTTTATTGCCAATTCGTTGTGCGGAAGCAGATGGAAGCCCGGTAGCTACGATCAAGGACGGAGATGCAGTGCTTTGTTTCAATTTCCGTACGGACCGGCCTAGAGAAATCTCTGAGGTGTTGACACAAAAAGATATGCCGGATTTCGATATGCAGAAGCTGGATCTGCATTACATGACGATGACGCGTTATGACGATACTTATCAAGGCGTACAGGTTCTGTTTACGAAAGATGATCTTAAAAATACCTTGGGGGAAATCTTGGCAAAAGCAGGAAAAACGCAAGTACGAATCGCTGAAACGGAAAAGTATCCGCATGTGACCTTCTTTTTCTCAGGAGGGCGTGAGGCAGCCTTTGAAGGAGAACGTCGGATTATGATCCCGTCTCCAAAGGTGGCAACTTATAATCTCCAGCCGGAAATGAGTGCCCCAGAATTAACCCAAGCCATTACCGAAGATATTAGAACCAACCAACCTGATTTTATCTGCCTAAATTTTGCGAATACCGATATGGTAGGCCATACAGGGGTGTTTTCCGCTGCGGTGAAGGCGGCAGAAGTGGTAGACAATTGTTCTCGCGATTTGATTACGACAGCCTTAGCGCATGATTATGATATCATCGTGATTGCGGATCATGGCAATTCGGATTATATGCAGAATGATGATGGTACTCCAAATACTGCGCATACCAAAAACCCTGTACCTTGTATCTTTGTTAGTAAGAATGCCGAAAGTAAGCAGCTAAAGAATGGAAAATTGGGTGATATAGCTCCTACCATTCTGAATCTATTTGGTTTGGCTATTCCATCTGAAATGGATGGTGAGCAGTTAATCCATTAAGCTAACGGCAAAAAGGTACTTCTATTTCCCGGGTATTGAGCTGACTTCAACATACTCAGTTCATTAATGTAATGATATGTTTCGCTTTTTGAATATGCTGCTTGTAGCAGTAATGGCATGCTTGTTTTTTCAATGCCAGTCTAGTATTTCCAGCGCTACCACTCAGGAGGAAAAGGCTTTCTTTGATCTTCGAGCTTTCTTTGAACAAGAAATTGTACGGCTGAAGGCAGAGAATCCCAAGATTAAGAAAGAGATCGAGATCAATGGTAAGCGGGAAGAACAAACACAGGAGGGGGTTGACTTTGAAAAGGAACTAGCCATCTTTATGCGAGCAGATATCAATAAACCCGCTTGGCGAGAAAAATATAAAGTAGATAGTACAATGGTGGTTGATCGATTGGCACGTCTAGCGTATGCCGCAATCGACTCCAGCCTCAAAACCCGCTTGCTTTTCATTGAGTTTGATCAGAAAGAAGCAGTGGAAAAAGTATTTATCTCAAATAAAACAAATTCACCCCTAATCCAATCGGAACAACAACTCACCTTTGAGCCTGCTAAAGGCTACCGAATCGAAAATAAACAGGATTTGTCCTTGAGTAAGGATAGTCAACTTACTATCGTTGCTACTTTTTCTCGGTAAAGAATGTAGCAGAGAGAAAGTGAAAATACACCTTCATCTCTGCTATTCTCCAGGTGCTATTGAGGTTTCAAAGACCTGGTCCTTCCTAGACATTCACAGGAAGAGCGACATTCCTATATAAACCGTGTTTCAAAATGTGTGAGGGTAACGCTTCCTTAGAGTAGGCCCTCCGAAAAGCGCCCATTCCAGGATTCATGTTACTACTATAGTGTGTAATGCAAGAAGAGATTATGATTATGGTCACTTAGAAATCGTATAGTTTAATGGAGAATGGATCAGCGGAACGGGCACTTAACCATTGATTTGATATGGCATCACTCGATCCGTATGTGTTTATTACGCCCTAACAAAAGCTTCTTCACAAGCCAATGCGATATATTCAAAGTTTCCCAAAAAAGCTTATGTAAAACTTTGGATATAGGCAGCGCTGCTGGTTAATTTTTTATTGTTGCACGGTATTGCTTGTTAAATAACTAATACCCGACACTTGACCTTACCCGGTCCTATTGGTCTAATTGAATTTGGGGAGAATACACTTGATAATAATAAGTTGCAGTCTGATGGGGATGAGTGACTGCTTACGCCGACAAATATATAAAAAAACATAATATTTAAAAAAAGAAGGGAGTCTTTTCACAGATAGAAGTTGTTTAAGAATGTCTGCTGAGTTGAAAAGGAGAAGATTTCTGGCTCAATTGAGGCTTTTTTTGAGCTATATAGCATCGCTACGTAGCTCAAAAAATGAAAAGTGAGTCAAAAAGAGCTTCTTAGTGACCAGTGAGATATTTTAAGCAACTTCATAAATATATGTAGGAGCGGAAGAACGGATGGTGATAAAAGGAGGGAAATAAAAAAGAGGCAGCGCCACCACAGCACTACCTCAGCCCTAACCAAATAAAACCAAATTATATTTTAAAACAGCCTTCGCTGATTTTTTTCTTTCTTCTTACTTATTGTAAGTTTTACAATTACAAATTTATTAAAAAAAACTTAAACTTTTTTGAATTGCGCCACTAAAATTACCTTTTTGTTCTATAAAATGTATAAAACTGTCATTTGCCTCCATTCTCTAGAAGATATATGTTCTAATCATCATTTTTTATTCCGGTATTTTGTTTCACAATTGTCTAAATCGTGAAATATTAATTGGTCAATTTGTTGTCAGCGGAATTTTTTTCTGTTGTGAAAATTGATGTTTCTCTAATGGAAAAAAAATAATTTTTTTTGTGTTTTGCGCTTTTTTGCCAAATTCATAAAAATCGGAATCAAAGACTTAGTTTCACACAAAAAAGAGTAATACATGAAATTTTTCCCTTACTTATTTAGTTGTTTTTTTCTTATAAGCTCTTTATTATCTGTTGGTTATGGCCAGTCAGGGAAATATGAAGAGGATGCTCGCTTTATTCGCAAAATATATGATGAGGCCATGAGTGAGAGCCAAGCTTATGAATGGTTAAGGAGTCTAACTAAAGATATTGGGGCGAGGTTGGGGGGATCTCCACAGGCGGCAGCAGCAGTGGAGTATACTCGTCAGATGTTGGATACGATGAAATTGGATAGTGTCTATTTGCAGGCGTGCACCGTTCCACATTGGGTGCGGGGAGAGAAGGAGGTAGTTCGCGTAGTGAATTCCTTCAAGATGGGATCTGTCGACCTCGATGCACTAGGCCTAGGTAATTCCATAGGTACGGGACCAAAAGGAGTTACAGCCTCGGTGGTAGAAGTTAAGAGTTTAGATGAGTTGCAACAACTCGGGAGGGATAAGGTAGAAGGAAAGATTGTGTTTTTCAATCGGCCTATGGATCCTCGCCAAATGCAAACTTTCGCTGCTTATGGAGGTGCCGTAGATCAAAGAGCTCTAGGCGCTTCCCGAGCGTCGCGTTTAGGGGCAGTGGCGGCCTTAGTGCGATCCATGACTAATGGCATTGATGATATCCCGCACACAGGAGGGCTTTTTTATGAAGAAGGGGTAGTGCCAATTCCTGGCCTGGCGATTAGTACGATGGATGCCGACCAACTAAGTGCCTTGGTCGCTGAGGAAGAAGTACGTATTTATATTCGCAATACCAGCCACATGCTTAGCCCTAAGCAATCGTACAATGTAATTGGTGAAATAAAAGGCTCTACCCATCCAGATGAGATTATTCTGGTCGGGGGGCACTTGGATTCTTGGGATATAGGCGAAGGTGCGCATGATGATGGAGCAGGCTGTGTGCAATCGATGGAGGTGCTTCGTCTGTTAAAGGCTATAGGGTATCAGCCGAAACGGACCTTGCGTTGTGTGCTATTCATGAATGAAGAGAATGGACTGGCAGGCGGTCGTGCTTACCAAGAAGCATCCGATGCAGCAGGGGAATATCACATGGCGGCCATAGAGTCGGATCATGGCGGATTTACGCCCAGAGGGTTTACTGCTGATGGAGATGAAAGCATTTTTAGTAAGAAGTTTAGAAAGGTTAATAAATGGCTGCCGTTACTTGAACCTTATGGTTTGCGATTGGCTAAAGGTGGATCTGGTGCCGATATCAACGGTCTAAAATCTCAAAAAGGATTATTGTTCGGATTGGATCCCGACTCACAACGCTATTTTGACTACCACCACACCGCCGCGGATGTGCTGGAAGCAGTCAACAAAAGAGAGCTAGATGCTGGCGCTGCTGCTATGGCAGCTTTGGTATATCTGTTGGATAAGTATGGTTTAGATTAGTTCTTTCATGTAGGCTGAGGGAGTCTTGCCTGTCGCCTTTTTAAAGGCGCGATTGAAGGTGCTTTTATGTTGAAACCCACAATCTAAAGCAATAGCTAGAATGGAATAGTGTTTAAAAGCTGGATCGACTAATCGAGCTTTTGCTTCCTCAATCCGATAGGAATTGATCCAGTCATTAAAATTGGTGTGCATCACTTCATTGATTACTTGAGATAACTGGTGAGCGGGTATTCCAGAACTTGTTGCGAGTTTGGCCAGGCGGAATTGACGGTCTAGATAGGGTTTTTCTTGTAGTAGTATCGTATCCAATTGTACAGCAAGTTCTTGTAAAGCCTTAGGTGTGAGCGATGAGGTTCTATACTTATTCAATGGTACGCTATTTTCTTTTACCCTAGCACTAGTGGATCGAAGTTTGTGATAACTCACCAAATGAATACTAAGAGACAGCATAGCTGCCATAGAAAACTCCAAAGCGAAAGTAGTAAGTTCCAAAGCAAATCCACTGAATTGTATCAGTAACTGAAGTATGACGATCATGCCTGCCCATCTCAGAGCTTGTGAAAAGGAGATGTACTTTGTGGATACAGGTCGCTTATGATCATAGATAGCTGCAAGGATGTAGGCCAAGAGTAAATACATGGGATAATTACTCCACAGTATGGTGCCCCAGGTAATTGATTCATCGGGATTCATCAACCATTTTATGATAGTCTGTTTCTCTTCCACTGTCAATTGGAAGGTCTTCCAACTCTGTCGAGCGGCAAGGAGGAAGGGGAGAAAGTGTATGAGATGAGTGAACTTCCAACGAAAGGAGGGGGATAATTCGGTTTTACTTAAAAAAAAGAGGCCAGGCCCGATTAAGAGGAAGAACGGGAAGAGTAAACCAAGTAGATGCGGTTGACTAGAAATGAAGCCTGTCAGGAAGAAGATCAAATTTAATAGGAACAGCGAACTTGCGACGAGTACCGTCGCTAACAATATTCTGGAATTAACAGGCTTCTCTGTGCGTAAACTTACCAAAAAACTGAGCCAAAAACCGTGAAGGCAGGCAGCACCAAGAAAGAAGGTTAGACACTGGATAATGATCGGATCTAGGTTCTTCATGATACAATTGGCAAGGAGATTAATAGATTTCCCGTTTAGCTAAACCCACACCGCGCTAGTCCATGCACTTTTGAGTTTTTCGACTTGCTGTTGGGATCAGCAGCAGACTACAACATACTGTTTGCAAAATATGAACTCAATTCTTGATTATTACTTGTGTGGCTAGTATCTCCTTATTTCTTCTGAAATTAACCTGATAGTATCCTTCTTGAAGGGATCTAAGATCTATCGGCCCACCTTGCCACTTAAGCTGTCTTACTAATTGACCGAAAAGGTTGTAAAAATCAATATCGATCTCACCTAGATCGCTACGAAGATATAGGACACCCACGGTGGGATTGGGGTAGAGTTGTATTTTATGATTCTCAACATTTTCACTGGTCACGGTAGTCAAATCACAATAGTTGCCAATGTATTGTTCATGATAGTGAAAGTCTATGTATTCATGAATACTTTTAGTTAAACTATCAGCAAACATTTCTCGTGCCAATTCATCAAAGCGTATGCCTTGATGACACTCTATTTGTATACCATCGATAGGGCCTCCTGCCTCAGAGCCATGCCTCCCTGTATTATACCCTCCACTAAAATAAGCTGCTGTTCCGGCCGGAAACGGATCAGGTTTGCTAGGTACTGCTGGGATGCCCTTGTTTTCGAGCAGCGTTCCTAGACTGTACGGTCCACGCAACAATTCCGCATGGGTAAGTGAGTGCAAATTATCACCTACAAGCGTTTGGATGCCACTCTCCGCGATAAGTGAACTACTATTCAATTGGGCATCTGTTTGCTGCAATTCAGATTGACTAATTCTATATCCCAACTCTACCCGTTGGATCTCATGTCCATGCCCATGCAAGTCTAGAAATAATCCCCGATCATAATCGCTTATAATCTGCGTTTTTGCCGTTTCGATGAATGCATGATAGGTATGCCAGGCTTGTTCTACTATTGGATCTCCATCTGCAGCCGTTTCGATGGAGCGATTGGCATCAAACCTGTTTCTGTGTAAAAGGTTGATGACTACATGCGGATAACACCCTGTAGTGCTATAAAAGTCATCAATGATACTTCGTGCCAGTTCCTGGGTATATAGATCTCGATTGTAGACACAGCCACTGCAATCCCTACGGGGAATATCAAGTGGTTGCAAGTACCCCCCATGTGGGACAGAAATTACGATCGGGAGGTTTCCTGGAAGGTATTCCACATAACCAGTAGTGTCTTTTACAGAGTGCCCAGGAGTATAAGATTGAGAAAGCACTGGCCCCGAATATATATCGAAGACCAACAAGAAAAGAAGTTGGAACGGAATGAATTGGCTTAGATACTTCGGCATAACAATAGAAAATAATTGTAACAGATGGCAAAGGGCATCAATAGTCTAGCGAAAATAGGCGTCCCAAATTATTAAATGCTACGATTCATTGCATTTTGTCGGGTACTTTTCGGCAAAAACAATACTGATGAAAAGAAAGGTAACATTTCTATTGGTAATAGTGCCAGCTCTCATGCTGAGTGCAATCCAGCCTGTATTAAATGATGGGATTCCGGCTTGGGTACTGGAAGATTGGCAATTTCAAATGAGCCACACTGGCATCTGGATCGCCGACAACAGCGAATACAAAGGAGAGCAAGAACCCTTTGATGCCTACGGCATGCAGTGGGAATGGGGAATAGGGAAAAAGAGCTTAAAGGGGCGAATGTTTTGTTTACAAGAGAGAGAAGAGGTCGCTACGGTTTGGGAGTTTTTTCAATTTTGGGATAGTGAAGCTAAGGTTTTGCGGATGCTACAGATTGGGAGGGATGGTACAGTTGGACAAGGAACTGTGGCTAATCTTGGGCAAGGCAAATCAAAGTCTCAGGAGCGATTTTGTAATACAGCAGGAGCGTGTTTTGAGGTTGGACATGAGACTTGGAAGAAAGACGGCGATTTTTACACACGATCATTTGACGTACTAGATGGAGAATGGTCTGAGCGTCGTTTGTATGTATGGAAACAGAAGCAATAGAATATGTCAAAGAGATCATCAGGCAGGTTTGGTCGGTGAAATTACCGACCAGCGCCAAGCCTTATTCTTTTATCACATAATACCGACTTGATTGTCCTGCACATCTCCATACTAATCCCCTAGGGATGCAATCTGCACATCGGAGCTGGTAAAATGGCAATAGCTTTGGAGTGATAAGCGCCCCCAATTCTGGCACAACTGCCAAAATTGGGAGGGATGGATCAAATTTAATTATCCTTTAGAAAATCGGTAGGGTTGGCATTTGCGGTATTAAAGCTTTGACTGAAAACGGCTATAAAGCTAAGTAACATTCCAATCAAGCCGGCCCCCAGTAGCACCATCCAACTGATATCGATCCGATAGGTGAAATCATTCAACCACTGATTGAGCAAATAGTACACCGGAAAGAGGACGATCATCCAACCCCAGAGCACAGGTTTGCTAAATTGTTGGAAGAGGGACCAAATGATATGAGCAACAGAGGCTCCAAAAACCTTCTTCACCGCAATATCCTTGGCTTTTCTACGGCAACTATAGCCAACTAGCGCCATTAGACCCAGTAAGGCAATAAAGATCGCAACGATTGAAAATAAGAAACTCAGTGAGGCAAATCGCTGGTCTTTTGCGTATTGCTGGGCCAAGCGTTGATCGAGAAAACTGTATTGAAAGGGGAGGTGCCCTGCAACACGGCTCCAAGTTTGCTGTAGTTGCTCCAGGGTAGCAGGGATGGAGGATTCTGCGGAAAACTGAACCGTTAATTTCTCAAACAACGATGGCCTTAGTTGAAAACTCAATGCCCCTATTTCGCTATGCAGGGACTGAAAATTGAAATTTTCTACTACGCCAATTACTCTCCCAGTCCGATCCCATTGATAAAATTCCTTACCAAGGATATCCGCTGGATTTTCGAAGCCCAACAACGCTACGGTAGCAGCGTTTACGATTAATTGTGCCGTAGAGTCAGTGCAAACCAAAGAAGTGTAATTTTGCCCTGCCAGCAATTCTAGCTCATACAATTCTAAAAAATGTTGATCTACAGCATACATGGCGACTTCTGCGTCTCGACTGTCCCCTCTCTCCGCTTCCACACTCATATAAACGCCAAATGGAGACTCGGAGGGAATGTGTGAGGTGGAAGTAACTGCTTCAACTGCCGATAGCTGAAGTAATTCTTCGCGGATCTGTGGTAAGCGGCCAAGGACAGTAGTGTCTTTGCCAAAGTTCAGTACGATTTTTCGGTCGGCTGGGAAGCCAGGGTCTCCTTGCAACATAAATTGTACTTGTTGCCAGGCTACAATCGTGCAAATGATCAAGGCTGTAGAGGTGGCAAACTGGAAACCGGATAAATAGGGCCAGAATGATTGACTTTTACCTTTACCAGCTTGGGGTTTGAGTAAGCCAGCGTAAGAGGAAGAGGAAAGGAAAAAGGCCGGATACAGGCCTGCTAGTAGGCTGATGATTATCCAGGTTCCTAGCCCCATCAAACCGACTTTTATGGACAGCAGTCCATCAATGCCCAATTGTTGGTCAATAAGCGTGTTGAAGCCAGGGAGTATAAAGATTAACAAAAGCAGAGAAAGTAGGAACGCAACGAAAACGATCAAACCGCTTTCCATTAGAAATTGATGGACCAATTGCTGTTTTTGAGCACCGACGGTCTTCCTTACCCCGATTTCCTTGGCTCGTATACTGGCTCTGGCTGTGGATAGATTGATGAAGTTTAGGAGTGCCATGATCAGGATTAAACCAGCTGCTAATCCGAGAAATAAGAGGTAACTCTTGCTTCCTTTCCCATCCAATTCACCCAAAAGAGGTGGATTGAAATAGATCGATGGGAAGGCTTCTAAACTTAGAATAGTCGCAGTCTCAGCCCAGGCACTCTCACTCATTCGATCTTTGGGGAAAAGTGAGATCTTTTGTTCGAAGGCCGCAATATTGGTATTGGGTTGCAGTAACAAATAGGCAGGGAAACTAGTCCAAGTCCAGTTGGTTTCCGTATGAGGTCTTTCTCGAACCCAAGTGGCAAAGGAAATCACGCAGTCTGCCTGGATGTGCGTCCGTTGTGGCATTTCTCCAATAATAGCTTTAATAGTGTACTGTGCACCATTGATGGTGAGTTGCTTTCCCAAGGGAGATGTCTGACCGAAGTACTTCTTAGCAAACTCTTTTGTTAGCACAATGGCGTTGGGTTCTTTTAGGGCCTGTTTTAGATCACCTGTGATAGCAGGAAAATCGAAGAGTTGGAAAAATGCAGAATCAGCGTAGATAATTTTCTTTTCGTAGAATTGACGATCCTTATACTTTACGAGTGGATCAGACCATGGATAGGCTAGGCGAACGACCTCCTGCACTTCAGGGAAAGCCTCTTTCAGTGCTGGTGCAACGGGCCCTGATGCCAGCGCCAAATCTAGCTGCTGGTCCGGTAACTTGAGCGTGGTGTTTAGTCGATAGATGTTCGTGCCTTGTTCGAAGCCTTGATCATAGCTGGATTCATCCCAGATGTAAAGCAAGATCAGCATACAGGCGGTTAGGCCCAGGACAAGCCCCGCAACATTAGTCAGGGTGTACCCCAATTGCCTACTTAGGCTACGGAGGGCGATTTTCAAATAGTTTTTAAACATAACAGTATCGGGTAAAAATGTAGGTAATTGAATGCGCTTGATAACGGAAGGTCTGATCAACAGTAGCACTTCTTTACGGTAATTAGCTCGTGCTTTTTTCAAACCCTGCTGGGAAGCATCCAGGCGGAATTGCTCTTCAATATCTCCGGCCAATTCTTCGTGGAGTGCAGGGTCGCAAAACCATCTGAACAGACGTTGATGGCCTTTGGGTGGAGTGATTTCGGGACGCATAATTGGGATTATTGTAGGCCTAGTTTATAGTTGGGAATTGCCTTCCAAAGAGACTCACGCATGGAACGCACCGCTTCTAATACAGTTTTGCCTTCTTGTGTAAGTTGGTAGTACTTTTTCCGACGCCCCCCTCTGATGGGAGTAGCTTCTCCAAAGGCAGATTGGATATAACCCTTTGTTTCCAGCCTAGTCAGGGAAGTGTGTAACGCTCCGCGACTGATCTTTCGATTCATCCGCTTGTAAATCTCTTCCTTGATACTGACGCCATAAGCTTCTTTATCGAGAATCAATATGACCAACAATAGTAACTCCTCAAACTCGCCAAGGTAGGTGCCTTTCATTATATAGTTCTATTTTGCAGACCTTATAAAGGTGATTATGTTCCATTTTGTAGGCAAAATACGGTTTTTTGAGATTTATGGCAAGTTTTGATTTTCTTGTAGCGATGCTCAATACTTTATCTACAATTCTTTTACAGGCTGGTATGGCGTCAATAAGCAACTTTTCCTAAAGTTGTGGGTCCATAGTATTTAGATCGATCACCTAAGGGATGAGGCACAAATAAAAACCACAAGATGTTGCCCTTTTGCCTGGCTAGCACTTGATATGACAGCACTTAAGATGCAATCTTTATTTAGTGCTCATTCCTCAATCACTTATCATGCTAAAAAATTACCTTACCATTGCCCTCCGCAACCTGTGGAAAAGTAAAACCTATACTTTTATTAATATTCTAGGGCTCGCTGTCGGAATGGCCATCTGTATGTTGGTGTTCCTATTTGTGAATCACGAGCAGAGTTTTGATCAAATGCATGATCGAGCCTCCCAGATCTATCGCCTGAATGAGGTACAGCAATTCGGAGAAGCTAGTTCACAGAATGTGGCGCTTTCCATGCCACTGATGGGCGAAACCTTGCAAGATGAATTTCCTGAGATTATCAATTTTACACGCTTTTATGATCAAGGGCGTGAGTTGCATAGGGTAGGAGAGACGGAGCTTTTTATTGATAAGACGGTGGCGGTAGACTCTACTTTTTTTCAAATCTTTGATTTCGATCTCAGGGCTGGTGACCCGGACCAAGCTTTGGTGGAGCCCTATAGTATGGTAATTAGCGAAAAGGTAGCTCGCAATTTTTTTGGAGACCAAAACCCCATTGGGAAAGTTATCCAAGACGAGGCGAAAAATGCCTTGAAAGTGACGGGCGTGATGGAAGAAGCTCCGGACAACTCTCATTTGCAGTTTGATGCTTTGGTGTCGATCAGTACAATGACACATGATACATCCAATGTTTGGATGCGTCGCTGGGGAAGTAATTTCTTGACGACTTATTTGGTGCTGCAACCAGAGGTAGATGTGACGGCTTTGGAAAAGAAGTTCCCAGATTATCTGGTGCGGCATATGGACGAAGAAGTGTTGGACTATTTACAGCTCTTTTTGCAACCCTTGGGAGATGTGCATTTGGGATCTAGCAATATTACACATGATTACCACAACTTCCGAAAATATGATCGCTCATATGTTTCCCTCTTTGTCATGTTGGGGCTATTTGTGCTCTTCATTGCGAGTATCAATTTTATGAACCTGTCTACAGCTCGATCTATGCACAGGGCGAAGGAGGTAGGTGTGAGAAAGACTATAGGGGCGCGGCGATGGCAGCTGATTGGTCAGTTCTTGGCAGAGTCTACCATTTTGGCAGTGATCAGTATGGTGCTAGCGGTGTTTTTGGCTGAATCCTTGGTTGGAGTGATGAATGATATTGCTAATCGAGAATTGCAGTTGGCCATTTGGCGACGCCCTTTGTGGATATTCGCCGTATTAGGAATCGGGACACTCGTAGGTTTGATATCAGGAGTATATCCAGCGGTTGTTCTTTCGGGCTTCCGACCATTAGCTGCAATTCGGAAGCAAAAGGCTCGTTCCAATTCAGGTCAAATTAATCTTCGTTCATCCCTGGTTGTGCTCCAGTTTGCCATAGCTATTGGTTTGATCATTAGTACACTAGTCGTCACGCAACAGCATGCCCATTTACGCACCTTGGATACTGGTTTCGATCGGGATCAGACCCTATTGATCAATATGAATCGTGAAGTGAATGATAAATATGAGTTACTGCAAGAACAGTTTTTACAGGCACCCCATGTGCAAGCAGTAACTAAGTCTGGTCAACGACTTGGGAATAACTTACATCAAACTAGCCTAAGTTATGAATCAGAGCAGGGTATAGAAAATGGCTCTTCTTCCTTCCTGAATGTGGACTATAATTATGTCTCTTTTTATGGTTTGGAATTGCTGAAAGGCAGAGAATTCTCCAAAGAGCAATCTACCGATTTGGGAAATGCCTATATTATTAATGAAACCCTATCTAAAGAACTGGGATGGGGAGATGATCCGATTGGAAAGAAAATGAAAGTTGGTGGCCCTGAAGGTCCAATGGGGCAGGTGATCGGCTTGGTCAAGGATTTCAATTATAACTCGCTACACCATAAGATTGAACCGCTTTTTATTACCGTTCAGAACTGGCGGCATAGCGAAATATCCATCCGGGTAGAAGGAGGCGAGATCGCCACTGCTATTGCAGGTATAGAAAAGAAATGGCAGGACATTATGGGGGATCGCCCATTTGAGTATGAATTCCTGGATGAACATTTTGCATTGTTATATGAATCGGAGATGCAGGTGAGTAATGTGGTTAGCATACTGGCTTTTCTAGCCATCTTTATTGCCTGTTTAGGGCTTTTCGGGTTAGCTACGATCGTGACGGAACAACGCACAAAGGAAATTGGCGTGAGAAAAATACTGGGTGCGAGTATTCCTCAATTACTGGTTCTGTTATCAAAGGACTTCACACGCTTGGTTTTTATTGCTTTCCTACTTACCGTTCCGTTGGTGTGGTACTTCCTTGGGGATTGGTTGCAAGGTTTCGCATATCGGATCGATATGCAATGGTGGGTATTTGCCGTAGCGGGTGTAGCAGCACTGGCTGTAGCTTGGTTGACCATTAGTTTCAAATCACTATACGCCGCTCGAGCTAATCCGGTAGAGGCACTGCGATATGAATAAGGAGCACAACCTTGGCTTTCAATACGTTGGAGGCCAAGGTTGTACGTCATAACTGCACTAAAATAATACTGCCTGGTACAAACAGCTTATTAGATACTATATCTAGGTAGGTTTAATCGATGGCGGGTTTCCTTCCAAAGGACAAACCCAACGTGACTCGCACTGTGTACTCAAGAAGGCCCTAAGCTATCGATTTAATAAGCTATCCAGGTGTTCTTCCAAACCGACTTCTTTGGCTCTATCTCTTAGTTTGGCAGTAAACTCAGGTTCAGCTCGGCGAGGTCCAAGACTGCGCAAATCTGAAGCAGGTGCATTGTCTGATTCCTCTTTGAGCATATTTTTGATCAGTTGTAAGATTTGAGCGTCCTTGTCTTTCCATTCGGGCTGTTCTAGCAAGCGGATCTTATCTAAAACCTCTTCCCTAAAATCCGTTTCTAGCCCCCTGTTCTGCATATCTTGCCGGATGGATCGAGTGAGTTCATCATAAGTTTTCTGTGAGGAAAGCTGATCTATATTTTTTGCAATCACCTCCGTCATCCCTTGGAATCGCTCCTTCCAAAGCTTTTCTTCTTGCAAGGCCTTCTGCTTTTGAGCGAGTTCTTGCCTTTTTCTAAATAAGAAATACCAAAGTAAGAGGATAGCTAGACCCAGTAAGACCAGACCCAGGATCAAATACCGAATAATATCTTTCGAAGTGTCTTCTGCTTGTGCTAGCACTCCGGTCCCACTTGAGCTCAAGGAATCTAATAGTGGCAATAGATGCTGATTAGCATTAATAGCAATAGCTAGGATGGCGGCTTGGATTACGGAGTCCAGTTCCTGAGATAGAACGGGTCGAAATTGACCAAGGCGTTGCTGCATCCGGTCACCAGTGAGATCATCTAGGAGATCATTCGTGAGTTGTTGCAATTCCACACTGAGGATATCTCGACTTAGGTGTTGTAGGTATTTTTCTAATTCTTGATCGAGCAGACGGCCTTTAAGGAGTACTAAAGTGCTGTCGAGTTTACCAATAAGTTGGTCGGTACGGGCATTGATCCAGGCTTCAGTGTATTCACCAAGGACATTAGCTGTAAGTCTTTTGCTTACTTGATCAAGCGTATCACCTGTCATGCTGAGCAATGAATCTAATTGCTGGCGAATTACTACCTGTGTACTATCGCTCAACAACTCAGCTAAAGCGCCACGAACTAAGGCGGCAGAAGAATTCTCCAGAAAGGTCGAATCCAGTTCGGTAGTCACGCCTTCCGTCAGGTTTTCACCAATAGCTCGAAAGCAACTGCTTGTTCCAATGAGTAGGAGGCAACAAGCAACAATAACTAGGGAATAGGCATAGGTTTTCATATAGAATGGGCTTAGAGGTCGCAAAAATCGGAGGGCACATCTTATTATCAGTAAGGTAGAACAAAGCCTGCATTTTAGCAAGTACTACCGCCGCCAAGTCAAGCTTACCTACCTAGCAATCACTATTTTTTGACTTTCTAAGAAGCGTTGCTTACTATAGAGGTTAACCAAGTACGTGCCAGACGAAAGTTCTTTCAGGTAGATAGGTTGGCCATTGAGTCTTTGCCTTTCCATGACCCTTCGCCCATTCAGGTCATAAAGTTCAACGTCAACTGCTCCAAGATCTGCTGGAATGTTAAACCGTAAGATACTATCCGTGGGGTTTGGGCTAATCTTGATTTTGAACTCCTTAGGTTCCTGCGTACTGGTAGGGAGTGTATTGGCGAATAACCACTGATAAGCTGCAGGAAATTCTCTTGCCCAGTACCATTCACTATGTTGGCCATCGGCATGGGTTAATAGCTTAATCTCGGCAACTTGGAATCCAACATTTTCTAAAGTACTATACATCCGATTAAGGTCATTGACCATCGCACTACTCTCTGTAACTCCACCAATCATATAAATCTTGAGGTCATCCTGCTTCCCTAGCTCTTCTACTAACCGATAGATATCCTCCGTAAACCAAAAAGAAGGAGAAAAAATACCGGCTTTGCTAAATATATCCTGGCGATTGATCACAGCATACATCGAAATCAGTCCCCCCAGAGAGGAACCCATAATTCCGGTATATTCCCGCTCAGGGCGAGTCCTATAGTTGGCATCGATATGAGGTTTAAGGGTTTCGATTAGGAATTTAGTGTAGGCATCGCCTTCTCCACCTCCATAGGACGGATTTGACCATGGCGTGTATTCATTCAGACGATCAGCGCCCCCATTGTCGATTCCCACCACGATAATTCCAGGGTCTCCTTGGGCAAACAATTGATTCAGAGATTCGTCTACCTGCCATTCTCCGGAGAAGCTAGTATTGTTATCGAATAGGTTTTGCGCATCCTGCATATAAAGTACAGGGTAGTATTTTCCTGAATTACCGTAGTCCGGTGGAAGGTAAATCCAAATTCTTCGTTTTCGATTTAATTGAGGTATCTCGAATTCCTCCGAAAGAATGAAAACATTATCTGCCGCTGTACCGTCGCCCGGCGTTTGACCTTCCCAGCTTAGTATGCTCAACTCTAGTATTTGCTCGCTACCATCATATTGCAATTGGCGGTCCGGCAAAAAGCCTCCTTCAGCATTTCCTTCAACTGTATTCCAGCTCCCACGTGTGAATTTGAATTTTAGCAGCCCCGGACTGGGATTGACGGTGATTTGGAAGGTTCCATCTTCTTGTTCACTAAGGATAAAATCGGGGTTGTCAGGTGCCCAGTCAGTGAAAGTTCCCGCAACATAAATGTCAGCATCGGAGGGTGTATTAGCGGGAATAGCAGTGACTTTTAAGGTAAGTTGTGCAAAAACGAGCAGCTGCATTAGCAAGCCACCAATCAATAGGGAAATCCTTTTTGTCATGTTACTTAATTTGGTTCTTGGTCTTTTTATCAGAGAATATTGTCGGACTGCAAAGCAACGAAAAAAGGATGGTATTGAATATGCCAATGATGGATTTCTTTAGAATAGATAAAGACCTTTTTCTGCTATTTTTTTGCACCTGGGATTTTGGAGGAAACCCTCAGGACTAGCAACAGCAAAGCTTTTGGATAAGGCCCAGGCTTAGTGGATGTTTGGCGATCACCCTTTGGGGCGAAAACGTTCCTTTTTCTGATACCTCCTTGCTTTCCTTGACCGTATCCGCTGGATATGGCCTGCAACAAGCACCTAGTCTCAGAAAAAAATGACACCTTTTTCCTCCAAAAGCAATCACTAAACAGCTTCCTTAACAAAGAACTGGAAAGACAAAATCTTGGCAATAATATTTTCCTGTTATTTTTGGCTGCTGCAAAGTAAGGCCAGATGCTGGCCAGGCTTTGATTTTCATCAAAACAATTTATAACACCAATTTCAAATTATGAAAAAACAAGTATTGCTGCGATCCATGATTCTATTGGGACTGATCCTCATTACCATCCCAATTTGGTCGCAAACTAAAGTGGATAGCACAAAGGTCGTGAAGGTCTTATCTTTTAATATTTTACACGGAAGAACGACCAAGGGGGACTTCAATTTAGATGTATTGGCCAACCTGATCAAAGAACAAGATCCCGACTTTGTGGCGATGCAAGAGGTGGATTTTAAAGCCAATCGATCCAAAAGATATGACTTGGTAACGGAATTGGGTTGGAGAACACACATGGCTCCACTCTTTGGTAAAGCCATGGACTTTGATGGCGGGCAGTATGGTGAAGGCGTTCTGTCTAGATATTCATTTTTACAGACCCGCGTGGTTGCCTTACCGGGTCTGCCTAAGCAAGAGCCAAGAGCTGCCTTAGAGGTCGTAACTACGATTCCCTCTGGGGATACCATCGCATTTGTTGGAACACACCTAGCACACGAAGGAGAGGCTGGAAGAGTCTTGCAGGCAAAGAAGATAAACGAGGTCTTTGCTCAGAACCAATACCCAACCATTTTGGTGGGTGACCTCAATGCCATTCCGGGAAGTGCACCGATCAACATACTGGAGGAAATGTGGGCCAGTAGTTATGAGAAGAAAAACCCTGCTCCTACCCATCCTTCTGATAAACCGAGGGTTAAAATAGACTATGTTATGTTTTACCCGAAAGCTAAGTGGCGAGTGCTGGAGCGAAAGGTGATTGCCGATACGGTAGCCTCAGATCACTGTGCCTATCTTGTTACACTGGAATTGCTAAGTGAATAGCACCAAGGGGACAAGACTAGTAAATGACCGATCCTGCAATGTGTTTGACAGCTGGCAGACGATCTATCAATGCAAATGAAAGGTTAATGCCTCCAATTAAGCGTTAATACGGTAGATAGCCAATGTTAAATTGCCTAAATTGAAGAAGTGAGTAAAAGGCTTGTGATCGGATTAGTTGCCCTTTCTTTAATGGGCTTGGTTTTGGTGCAATACCAACTATTGCGCACAGGACTTCTGTTGGAAAAAGGAAAGATTGATCAAAGCATGCGGGCAGCCTTGGCAGAGGTTAATATTGCTCTTAATAATTCCTTTGAAACCCAGTTGCTTCTACAAAGGCTTCACCAACAAAAAGAACGAGCTTTGGCCAGTCCGGAATTATTGATTCCTATGCGATTGGAAGACTCTTTGAGTTTTTTTATTGATGAAGCCTTGGCCAAAAGAGGAGTTGAACTGGAATATCAATTAGGTGTAATTGCCCCATTAGAGGGGGATACGCTCTGGTTGACAGATGATTTTGAATTAGCTAATTATCGCTATGAAGAATATCAGCGATCACTCAATGGGCAATTGACAAATACCTGTGATTGCCGTCCTGTCTTACATTTACATGTAGATCATTTGTTCAATTACTTGCTAGGGCGATTGGCGATTTTAATCGTTCCTTCTGTACTATTCTTGCTATTGTTGGTTTTTTGCCTGGGGTGGTTGATTCGAAACCTCAATCGCCAACGTCGACTGGATGAAGTAAAGAATGACTTTATCAACAACCTGACACATGAATTGAAGACGCCTGTTTTTTCTAGCTCTTTATTGATAAAGATGGTGCGCCAGCGCCTCCAGGGCCAACAGCCGAAGGTGCAGGAATACTTACAACTCATGGAGAAGGAGAATGAGCAGATGAAAGGGCATATTGAAAAGGTATTAGAATTGGCTTCGTTAGAGGATGGCAAATATAGGTTGGATCATCAATTGCATGACCTGCATACTTTAATTGCAAACATCAGTGAACGCTATCATTTGAAGTTGGAGGAAGAAGGTGGCCGCCTATTGTTGGATTTGAAGGCAGAGGTAAGCACGGCCATGGTAGACAAGGTACATATCCAAAACACTTTACAGAATATTATTGAAAATGCAATTAAGTATAACCCCGCCCCCTTACAGCTTAGAATCCGCTCCTTCAATGTAGAAGACTATCTACACTTGGAGTTGTCAGATGATGGAATTGGAATTGCAATCGAACATCAAAAGAAGATCTTTGAGAAGTTCTATCGGGTACCCACCGGAGATTTACACAATGTAAAGGGTTTTGGCTTGGGACTGAGCTATGTCAAACATATCATTGAGGCCCACGCCGGACAGGTGAAAGTAGAGAGTATCGAAGGGAAGGGGAGTACATTTATCATACAATTGCCTTTTAGTAGAAAGGAACAGATTGTAACTGAACAAAAAGTGAACGTTTAAATATCATCCTTCTTTGACAAATCTCGTGGACAGTCATAAAATGAGAGGAATAAGTGTCATTGACAACCTCTGTCAGTGAAGCGTTGAATCTCATTTTTGATTGTCTCGAAACACGAGATTTGCCGAAGAACCAATATCATCCAATGCGAAGACCCCATCTATTACTGGTAGAAGATAATGATACTTTGGGCTATGTGTTACGTGAGTATTTGGAAATGAAAGGCTACCAATTGAGTTTGGCGAAGGACGGCCGTCAAGGCCTCAATACTTTCAAAAAGGAATCTTTCGACCTCTGTATCCTCGATGTCATGATGCCGGAAATGGATGGGTTTACTTTAGCTGAAGAACTCCGACACCTTGATCCTAGAGTACCGATCATTTTCCTCACCGCAAAATCACTTAAAGTTGATAAACTAAAAGGGTTTAACCTAGGCGCGGATGACTATATTGTCAAACCAGTAGATGAAGAAGAATTGGTCGCTCGAATAAAGGCGGTCTTGCGTAGATCGGTGAATTCTATTGAGCAACCCATTCTGTACGAGATCGGGACGTACCAATTTGACTATTCTAATCAAAAGCTGATTTATCAAGGAAAGGAGCAGTTGTTGACTGAACGAGAAGCTCAGTTGCTTCGGTTGCTTTGCCAACACAAAGGCCGCCTCCTGGCCCGTCGCCATGTATTGAAAGACATTTGGAATAACAATGACTACTTCACACGCCGGAGTATGGACGTTTTCATCTCACGCTTGCGTAAATATCTCGGCAAAGATGATAGCATTAAGATCACTAATGTCTACGGAAGTGGTTTTATTTTGACGGATCAGGTGGAGGTGCAATAGCACTGCTCTGGCCAACTACTAGGCTAGCTGTAACATATCTTTCAATACCCAATAAGCAGATTCTGCTGCGCCATGAACGGTAGACGTGTCTCCCCCTGGATTAAATGCCTCCCCTGCAAAATACACTTTACGCTCCAGCGGCTCCATTAGTGTTTCCATCGTAGAAGTAAAATTGCCTCCATAGTGAGAATAGGAGCCTTGTATGTAGGGTTCAGCTGACCAATTTTGCACAACTGCCTTAATTAGGAACTTTGAAGCTTTACCCTCAAACATAGTATCTAGTTCTTCTAACACCACCTCGATGATCTTTTCATCCGAACCCAGATCAGTGTAGCGTTTGGCGAGTGGACCTGCTGAAAAGAGGCCTAAGACAGCTTCGCTGGAGTCTTTTCCAAATGCTGCATCATAGTAGGTTTTTTCTGTCGAAGTGGAAACGCCTTCTATGATAATATCAGGATAAAATCGTTCCGAAAAATGCATGAACACCTTAAGGCCCGCTGGCATATCAACCTCTTCGAGTGCAGCGACTTTCTCTTGAGGCCAGGCTGGATTGAACTCGATCATTTCGTTTTGTAAAATCTTGATCGGTACGGTAACTAATACTCGATCCGCTTCGTATACTTCCCCCTGATTTGTACGGACACTGACTTTATCCCCACGATAATCAATTCCATTGACCACTTTGTTAAACTCCATCTTATCGGCTATCGTTGGCACCATAAATTGTTCGAAGAAACCGAACCAAGTTGTGTTTTTGAACTTGTATTCCCGGTAGAAATGGCTAGTGAAATTGATCTTTCGAAGTCTATCATTACGCCAAATGGATATGGTTTTCGGCCGATAGTTGACAATATCAATATCTACATCTGTTGACTGATTATTGAGAAGTTGGCTCAAGATGCTTGGGTCTGTATGTATCCATTCACCGCCCAGGTCGATCGGGAAATCGGCAAAGCCTTCTATTTTTTTTACCCTTCCTCCAAAGGAACCACTTGCTTCAATGATTTGAAAGTCAATATTGTGTTTTTGCAAAATATAAGCTGCAGTGATACCGGCAGCTCCTGCGCCAATGATGAGTACTTTCCCATTAAATTGTGGCTGTAAATTTTCAAAAAAGAGTTCTCCTGTAGAGCAGGAACTCAATAAAGAGGCTAAAAAAGAAGAGCCTAAACCAAGGGCAAGTGATTGTTTAAGAAATTCAGTTCGGGTCATGATCTTGTTTTTGTAGTGAAATAGTACCGAAGGCCTAATTCGGCAAAAAGGCTAGCCGTATTTCGATCTGAAAACTCAAAGGCTTGTCCTAACACCAATCTGTAGTAGGCACTAAGTTGTTGCTGGACTGGAAAACCATGGGTGTAGCTAAACATCGGCAATAAAGCCTGCCGATTAACCCAATTTTTGTCAGTAATGCTACCATCTGAAAGGCTTATCGAGTAACTGACCAAGTCAGCGCTTAGTTGATAACCTAAGCCGAGTGCCAATGAATGAAAGGCATGGCCTTTGGGTTTCTTCTTTTGAAAGGTATACCCAACATCAGCTGAGAATATCAGCGTCCGATGTGTACGGAACTGTTGAAAATAACCCAAGCTGGGCTGTAAGAACAGGGTGCGCGTTTGATCGTATTGGCGAATTCCTAATTCCTGGAATTTTTGCCGGCTTTGCAAGGGAATGCTTTTCCCGATACGGATACCCGGTTGCATGAGAAATTGACCAAAATAGCCAATGTCCAAGCTTCTATTAGAAGTACCCTGCTGGGCTGTGGCTGCGAACCCTATTAGAGACAAAGAGACAATCAGCATGATTTTGAAGGCTTGCATATAGATCGCTTATTTAGGATTTATGTTGCAAGTTTAGGGCGATTGAACTTACCCTGCTGTCTTTTTCAAGGAGTGTACAGGTGTCTGCTTTGAGCGGGGATATTTCGTGGATGTACGGGCCAGAGAATAGATATTACCACTCCTGGGAGAAAAAAGGACATTCGAAGTGGATAACGGTCCTTTTGTGGGAAAGAATTTTGAAACAGCGGCTTTATTACTAAACTTACTGTATGATCCAAGCTTCAACATTCAAAACCTATAGCATTCTTGGGCAAATCGGCGGATGGACGATTTTGTTGATGATCTTTAGTGTAGAGGAAATGGATTATAGTGATATTGGCTTATCTCTAGGATATGGTTTGGCCAAAACTATGATTTGGCCCTTGGCCGTGTACCCTCACTATTTCTTGCTTTTACCCTTACTCCAAGGGCGGCGGCGATGGCTTTATATCAGTTTAACAACTGTACTATTATTTATCAATGCTTGTTTGTCCGTCTATGTAGACCAGGTCTTTCCTTTTGACTATGAAGTGGAGCTTTACTTTTGGGGAGATGTTTTCTACTATTTTCTATTGATCGGACTTATTACTGCGGTTTCCAGTCTGTATTACTTTGTAGAAGTTTGGCAAACCAATCAGGAAAAAGCTTTTCAACTAACCCAACAGAAGCTACAAGCAGAACTCAACTTTCTGAAGTCTCAAATCAATCCGCACTTCTTTTTTAATACCTTGAATAATATATACGCCTATGTACAAACGGGTAACCCTGAGGCCGCACCGATGTTGGAAAGATTATCTTCCATTCTCCGCTTCATGGTATATGATGGTAGTGCAGAAACGGTCAGATTACAACAGGAGCTGGAAGCGGTAGAAAACTTGCTGGCAATTTACCAAATGAAGAACTCGAGGCAGTCTAATATTAGTTTTAAAGTGGAGGGGGCAAGAGGGTATCATCTTATTGCCCCGTTGATCATTGTCAACTTTGTTGAAAATGCCTGCAAACATAGCGATGTGATTAGCAACCCAGCGGGTTTTATTAAAGTGGAGATCACAGTGGATCAGGAAGACTATTGTAGCCTGCATATTTCCAATTCAATCAAACAACGACAATTGGAGAAAAACTATGGAGGGGTGGGATTGGAGAATATGATGAAGCGGCTAGAACTGCAATACGGAACCGACTTCTCCTTGGAACAGGAGCGCAAAGGGCAGACCTATGAAGTGAATTTACTCTTACCCTTAGCTCGCAAAAATTAAAACCATGAAATACAAGGTGCTGATCGTTGATGACGAAGAACCGGCTCGGGAACTCCTCTTGACCTATGCCCAAAAGCTGGAAGAACTTGAAGTGGTGGCGACCTTAGCAGATGCTATATCCGCTAAAAAGAAGATGGCTGAACAAGAGATAGATATTCTGTTGACGGATATCCAGATGGATGACTTGACGGGAATCGAACTCTTGCAGATGTTAAAAGATCCGCCCATATCAATCTTCACCACTGCTTACTCCGAATATGCCTTGGAAGGCTTTGCTTTGGATGTTGTTGACTATCTGGTGAAGCCCATTTCTTTCCAGCGGTTCTGCCAAGCCATAGATCGAGCGATTGAACTGTTGCAATATAAAGGCAGGACCGCAAAAACTGTAACGCAAGCTAATAGGAAGCTTGCAACAAGCGAGGAATCCAAAAACTACGATTACTTTTTTGTGAAGACCAATCGCAAGATAGTCCGGCTAAACTATGCAGATCTGCTCTTTGTGGAGAGTTATGGAGAATATGTAAAACTCTATACGAAAGATGACGTCATATTAGCATTGCAAACTACAGCTTTTATGGAGGAAATGCTCCCCGGAACAGACTTTGCTCGTATACATCGTTCACACATTCTAAACATCAACCACATCAAAGAAATCAAAGGTAATGAGGTCTCAATCGACCGTTATAATCTAGTTATTAGCAAACGCATGAAGGAGTCCTTTTTGCGGAAGATCAGAGAGAAAGGTCTGATCTAAATTCAGCAGGTGTAAAAGCAAAGGTGAGTTAAATCAGTGTTATTTTTTTTCATTGATGACTAAAGTCATTATCTGGACACCTGGATTTGCTGTATCATTGATATAGAAAATTTTTAGAAGTTGTTTAAAAATGATTGATTGCCTGCAATTCGAGAGAACAAGAACCTGAAAAAACTGGTTCCCAGAATCTTATTCCTTCGATTTTCTATTCAAAAAAACATTCTTAAACATCTTCTTGACTGCCAAGTGTTCAAAAACTAGATGATTATGAAAAAGATCCTTTTCCCCACCGACCTGTCTGAAGCGGCTAATCACGCCTTTATCTACGCCCTACAGTTAGCTGATAAGTGGAATGCCAGCATTACTACCATTCACGTATATCGAGAGATGCAGATAGGAGATATGCATTTGCCAGGAAGCCTCTACAATTTCTACCAAACGATGGATCTCTATTCTTTTGAGAATTATCGAGATGCCATTCCAGATTTGGTCAAGCTGGCCGAAGACAATGGGTTCGAACATGTTGAGGTAAGACATATGTTGGAGGAAGGGGAAGTGGTCAAGAATATCCTAGAAGCTGCCGAGAAAGAGGAAGCGGACCTCATTGTATTGGGTACTACAGGTGCCCGCGGTCTCAAGGAAATCTTTTTAGGCAGTGTAGCAGGAGAGGTTTTGGAAAATGCAACTTGCCCCGTTCTAGCTGTTCCTGCTCAAACGGAATTTGATGGAAATATTGATCATATTGCCTATGCCACAACCTACAAGGACGAGGATGCGGTGGCTCTGAAGCGCCTTGGTGAGTTATTTGGTAGTTTCGCCCCGCAATTGCACTGTGTGAATGTGGACCTTGCGCATACGGAGCCAATTACCCAACAAATGGATCAATTTCAAGCTCAAGTAGGTGCTACCGATGTTCCGATCCAGTACCAAGTCCTAGACGCTACGGATATGAAAAAGGCACTCACAGACTTCTTGGAAACAGAGAAAGTAGATATCGTTGCCATGTTGACCCGAAAGCGTAACTTTGTGCAAGAACTATTTAACTATAGTAAGACAAAGATGATGGCCTATCATGCCAAGACGCCGGTCTTGGCGTTGCACATATAAACGAGATCTTAGAACCAGTACAGACCTTCTCCGACATTTTTGTGGCCAGTGTTTTAGAAGTAGGGCTTTCGGCTAAAAAGGTGACTTAAAAACACAAAAATTGTTTGAGAACCAATATATAAAGGTGTACCCAGCATGATGTTGCGGTATGCCTCTTCCATTGAAGGCCATTTTTTTCCGTCTTTTTACCCGCCTACTTATCATTTTTTCTAAAAAAATTACGTCTTACCGTGAATTTTGATCCTTGTGCCGCATTTTAAAGGGTAAATAGATTGCCAAAATGCAGTGGGATCCATCTCAGTCAGATCATGTCTTGCTTGCAGCTTGGGCTCGTGGAGACCAAAAAGCTGCTGCTGCTTTTGTCAAAAAATACTATCACCATGCCTTTGTCATAGGTTTAGGTTATGGCCACGGGAATAAAGAACAAGCGGAGACAGCCGTCCAGACATTTTTCGAAAGACTAGCGCGAAGGATTCCTGCGCTTTGGCAGCAGGATCAGGGTCGCTTTGAATCCATCAGCCATAACTTTTCGGCCTATTTGCTCACTGCTTTGAAGAATAACATTTGGGAGCAGAGAAGAGCCTCTTCTAAGTATCGGGTTAAGATTGTCGACCAAACTGGTGGAACAGCACCTGATATAGCGCCATCGGCTAGTGATAAATTTATAAGAGAGGATGCTATCCGCTACATATTATCCTTTTTACCGGAGAGCCAGCGGAGAGTCTACAAGTTGTATCTCGAAGGTTATTCACATCAAGAGATTGCCCACAAAATCGGCCTTAAGCAGGGGCAGGTACGCGGAAGAATTGACAGAGGTAATCAAAAACTGAAGCAACATCGACAATTAATTCATCAACTGTTACAGCCTTAAATGTCAGGATATGCAGAAACCCGAACCATCTTACGTGCCATTTGAGCAAATCTTGGCCTTCTGCGAGGGGACATTGCCTGAGGCAGCAGCTGAGCAAGTGCGGGTCAAAGCCATTCAAAACCCGCTCATTCAAGAGACCATCATAAACCTACAGCGCTTTCTCCGAACGGGAAGCAGCCAAAATTTACAAACTATGGTAGATCAGTCCCTAGATCAGTTTTTGACTCAATCCCTAACAGAAGGTTTTCAACCCCCAAAGGAAACAATTATTCCTAAGCCTTGGCATAGTCGGATACCACTTCTGCCAAGGAGCGGGAATATCTGGATGAGACAAGCACTCATTTTAGGTAGTATAGTACTGATCATGGTAGTAGGCCATAGGTTTTATCAATATTCGGTGTTTCCGGCAGAAGCCAAAGAAAAATTGACTGCTACTGATCTCATCTTAAACTCACCAGAGGACTCAAGTGCGGATGCAGTTGATAACAATGAGGCCTTGACCCCTTCGGTAGTCCCAAAGAATGAAACACTCTTGTTTCCAGAGGAGGTTAATGAATCGGCGTTAACTGCTACTGATCCTGCCTTACTCCCGCCAGAGGACTTAAGTGCTGATGTACTAAGAAACGATGAGGCAATGAGTCCAACTGTTCTACAGAGGATTGAAAGCCTGGTATTTGCGTTGGAAATCAAAAACAAAGAACTCATTTCCAATGATCCCACCTTAAGCTATCCAGACGATTTGAGCATACAGATAGCTGAGAATGAAGATGTATTGAACCCTAGTGTAATTCGGAAGAGTGAAAACCAAACCTTTCCAAGGGAAACTAAAGAATTAGGCCCAATAATTAGTGATTCAACCTTAGTCTTCCCAGGCGGCTTTAGCCCGAACGGAGATGGAAATAATGACGTCTTTACACCTAAACTGATACGGAAGATCAAAGTTTTTCATGAATTCTCGATATACAATCGTTGGGGAGAACAAATGTATACTGCAGTCAACTTTTCTCCCAAGAGTAAAAAGAAGGAATGGGATGGTACCTTCGAGGGAGAGCCAGCGGAAGAGGGAACTTATGTTTTCGTCGTTCGCTTGCAGAATGCATTAGGCGCCGAGGAGATCTTTACTGGGAATCTCGTTCTGATGCGCTAATTTTTTGCAAAAACGGTCCGTTTCTCAGTCGCCGAAGTAAGAAGCAGGAGCTCGCAATGTATCTCTGTAAAAAGGATACCTCTGCATCTCCGCCGCCAACTCTGTAGGACTGAGATAGGTTCCTCCTTCCTCCTGGGCAATTTCTTCTTGCGTATTACCAAAGGATTTACGGACAAAGAAGGCATAATCATACAATTGATAGCCTAGTCCATGGGCTACAGCCCGCTTATCTGTTTCCTGTTCGAACTGATCATGAAAAGCACCGTCATTTTCATAGCGATAGGCAATTCGGGCGAGTTGTAGTGAATTTTTGTTCAAGTAGAATAGAGAATGCGCTAATTCATGCCCCAGTACCCCGACTTGCTCATTGAACGGAAGATTGTGCATTAATATACCTTCGAAGAAATCCGCAGATTTACTGCTAATCACGACGAGGTATTTTCGCTTTACCCAGGGAAATAGTACGCTTATAGGTGCTGGCCGTGAAGCTAGAGGAATGAAAGTTTCTTCAATGACAAAGTCAATCGGAACTTCCTTAAGTTCTGGATAGTGAGATAGAGCCAGTAGGCATTGTAATTCATATCCCTTAGCCAATTTCTTGTGCTGCCCAAATTCAGTCAATAGCGCGTTGTAGGTATTGGGTTCTACATTAGGTGTGTAAACAGAAGGAGCCTTGATGGCAGAGGGTGGGGGAGGAGCTGGTCTTTCCACTGCACCGCGATCTAGCAGCAGCAATAGTAAAAGCAGTAAAACTACGCCCAGGATGCCTAGGAGCAACCATTTGAGAATGCGAAGGGTGATTTTCATGATTTTGGCAGTTTAAAAAAGGCAAGTCTTCGCTAAGGGCTACTCAAAAACATGAAAAGGTCTTCACCGCTTATATAAGACTATTCCTTTGTTAGACTCTTGAATTTCAAATAAGAATAAACTAATGGGATTATGGTGATGATTCCCGTAATGATTAAAAATAAGGTGAAATTGGTGCCTTTACTTAAAATTAGGCTGCATAAAATGATAACAATTCCTCCAACAAACCACATTTTCCCTCCTAGTTTGTGTGTTTCTTTCCACACCGTTTCATTTTCAAGCGTCCAGGGTGTTCTAATGCCGATAAAGTAATTGGCCTTGATGGTTTGAAAGTAATTGCCAAGAATGATATAGAGGAGTCCGATTAAAATGATGATATAATTAGGGTTGGTCAAAGTCTCCTTCTCTGCGGAATATATAATGAATACGGCTAACCCTGACATAAAAGTAGTCAATATCACCTTGATAGATTGGTACTTACTCCCCATTTGCTTCAACTTGTTTTTCGGGTCAATATTGGGGATAATCAAGAAGAGACCGTACACGAGTAGGGGGAGGAGGAGGGAAATAAAGATGAGTTCTGTCTTATTCCCATATCGATCAATTTCTCCGTTCAGATTCCAATGCATTGGGACTTGATCAGGTAGTCTATTCCAAATAATGGCTAGATACACAGAAGGAATCAAAGTAATGATGATCAACGGTAGTTCTTTCTTCAATCTTTGGTTCATGCTATTATTTTTTGGTTCTCCGACAATTCTCAGGCATAAAGACAATCAAAAACGAAATGCAGGGCTATACTGGCAGTAATCGTCCATTGATAGTAATCGTCAATGGCGCTTTTTTATCTCATTTTATGTTTGTCCACGAGAATTGTCAAAGCAGGTATTTTTGTTTCGCCAACAATAGATGTGACTCTTTCTGATCACATTAACCAAAACTCCTAATTCTCATTATCGTGGGCCCTTTAGCTCAGTTACTGACAGTCAAACTAGCCAGGTAGGCTAGTGAGTAGGATCACAAAATCTGCCGGAGAGGGTTAGGATTTTAATGAGATGATCCAGTTGAGCAGGTCTTCAAGGATGGTGGTGTTGAGGGAATATTCTATGAATTGTCCCTTCTTTTCGCTGGTCACCAGGTCTGCTCTTTTCAAAATGTCTAAATGATGAGAAATACTGGGTTTTGACATGTCGAAATTCTCGGCAATTTCTCCTGCATTTAATTCTTTCTCCTTTAACAAATCCAGTATTTGCCTCCTCGTTGGATCATTCAGCGCTTTGAAAATGGAATTCATCTACATTTAGTTATTTAGATAAATATCTAAATATTATTCCAAACAACAAAACATATCAATAGAATTTATGAAAGTGAACTTCAGGTGCAGGGGGTAGTTTGCCTTGAAAAAAGGAGAGGGCAGTGATGCAAATAGGAAGGAAAAATCTTTACCTGCTATGGTTTTGCATTTTGTCTGCTCACGCACTAAGTACACCCAAGGTAATCCCCAAGCAAGTTTATTTGTGAAGGCGATTAAGGCCTTATTCTTCTCGGATGGCCTCTACTGGGTTTGCCATAGCTGCCCGAACTGATTGGGTGCTAATCGTTAGAAAGGCGATGCCCGCCACCAGCAAACCGCTGAACAGACTCAGCCACCAAGGAAAACTGATTCGGTAAGGGAAGTCAGCTAACCATTGATCCAAACCGTACCAAGTGAGGGGTAGGGCAAGGAGTACGGCAAATCCTACCCATTGAATAAAGTCTTTGGACATCAAACCCAATATCTGTTGAGTAGAGGCCCCCAATACCTTTCGAATACCTATTTCTTTAAATCGTTTTTGCGTTAGCATAGCGGCTAGCCCTAGTAAACCGAAAAGGGCAATGCAAATAGCAAGGAAAGCAGAATAGCCGATGACTTGACCCAGTTTGCGCTCCACCTGGTAGGCTTGATCTAGTTCTTCATTTAGAAAGCTATACTCAAAAACCTTTTCCGGGAAGGCGGTACTCCATTCTTGTTCGATAAAATTAAGGGTCTCTGGAACCGATTGTCCGCCGATCTTCATCGCGAAGTAGCCAAAATTTCCGGGGCTAACCTCCAAGGCTAGGGGCTGGATGGCATGATGAAGACTTTCCAAATGGAAATCCTTGACAACCCCGATCACTGCCCCTTCTTTTCCCCCTACCATCAATTTTTTTCCGATGGCGTTTTCCGGACTTTCCCAAGAAAGCAAAGACAACATCTGTTCATTGATTAGAAAAGAACTCAGATGATCGACACCAAAGGCCGCATCAAAATCACGACCAGCTAATATCTCTAAATCGAATGTTTCACTAAAGTCATAGTCTACAGCAAGGATGGGGGCTGTTAGGTGTTCCTCCGAGGATATTTCATCTGTGGCAATGGTACGAGCGATGGTCCCTAAGCCTGGCAAGGCTGAGCATTGTGTCACCTCACTAATCTGCGGGTGATTCCGCAGCCGCTCGTCCAATGTGTTCATGCGCTGCCGAATGTGTGCATCTCCAGGGCGGAGCAGGGCATTAAGGTTGTTTTGACTATTGAGGGGAACACTTAAGATGAAATCCTGCTCAAATCCTAGTGGCTGATGCCTGAGGTGTTGCAGTTGCAAATAAACGGTTCCGGCAGCGGTAATGAATACGATAGCTACCAAAAACTGTAAACTGATCAGGCCTTTCCGCATCCAACTATTCCAGGGTTTTTCTCGTGAAGCCAGGCTTCCCTTGAGAATAGATATCGCTTGGAAACGACTTAGAAAGAAGGCGGGATAAATGCCAGCAAGTAAGCCAGAAATCAAAGTTAGGGCAAAAAGACTGAGTAACAAGACGGGAGTAAACAAGGCAGATGGCAGGATATGGCTGCCGGTGACCTGATTTAAGTAGGGCAAAGCAAAATGAGCCAAGCCAAGTGCTAACAGAAAAGCCATACTACTTAAAAGCACAGATTCTCCAAGGAATTGAAAGATCAGGCTCCCCCGGTTAGCACCTAATACTTTTCGCATACCTACTTCTTTGGCACGTCGCATAGCATCCGCCGTGGCCAGGTTAACAAAATTGATGGCTGCGATGGCTAAGGTGAGTAGGCCAGCAAGTAGGAATAAGTATAGATAATTTTTATTTCCCAGTGGTTTCGGCCCTCCCCGATCGGCCTCAAGGTGAATATCTGCAATGGGGATGAGGCTTAGATTTTGTCTATCCTTTAATCGCTCATCGCCATTTTCATTCACAAAGGAAATCAACCGTTCGTTTACCTCCTGTATGTTTTGTTGCGGCCTCAATTTTACATAAGTGTAGGAGTGGGTAGCACTCCAATTGTGTTGCGTAAAACCTCGGGTTCGTTCTCGGGCGTGAGCGGGCTCTACGGCGATCATGGCATCGAAGGGGAGCAGCATATTGATGGGTAGATGCGTTTGATCGGGCCATTCCTTGATCACACCCGTTACAGAAAAACCATCCTCCCCCGCCAAGCGTAAGGATTTTCCTAGTACAGCAGTTGTGCCAAAGAGTTGTTGTGCTAATTGATCCGTTAGGACCACCCCATTCGGGTGGCGAAGTGCTGTTTCGGGGTTTCCTTGAATAAAATTGAAAGTAAATACCTCGGTCACATCACTATCTACGAAGTACACATGCTCCAACTCCTGCTGTATCTGCTGTTCAACGAGAGCTACACTGAGATCACGTGGGTAAAACCGACTCACTGCTTTCATTTCCGGAAAGTAAGCCGGTAAGGCAGGACCAACGGCGGGTGGGATGCGGCCTCGTTTTTCTCCCGTAGGGCCATCCATGCTATATTCTACTCTATAAATATGATCTGCTTCCGGATGGAAAGTATCATAATTGAACTCGTGCCAGCAATACAACACGGCGAGAAAGCAACTGGCCATACCCAGGGCTAAGCCCAAGATGTTGAGTGCAGAGAACCCTTTGTTTTTACGAAGATGGAGAAAAGCGTACTTCAATTGTTTTAGCCACATAGCAAAAGTCGGGATTTAAGGTTTTAGGTCAGGGAAAAGCTAGCCAGCAACCAAAAATACTAAAAAGGAACCCGACATAAAAGAGCGTAACTTATTCTGACAATTAGGCTACCTGAATTCTATGAAGAGAAAGATAATACTGCCCGATGGATATGCGTGTCTCGTCTCTTCAAAGCCACAGTCCACCGAGCAGATAGAATAAAAGTTATTGGGTGTTAAATACTCTCCAAGTCCAGCCTATCTCGGCATAACCAGTGGAGACTTTCCCATGGTAGTCCCGTTCGGGATCCTTGTCGTATATATCTCCAAAATGTTCATCCATGTTGATAAAGCCGAGATTGCGGTCCCCCGTTTTATCTAAAGCACTTCCAACACCACCAATACCTTTATTGATTACTTTTTCGGCCGTAATCCAAGGTTGGGTGACGCCAAGACCGCTTAGAATATCGGTGACCCCCGTTGATTTGGATAAAAAACCACTAATTCCCTCCAAAACCTTACCCACTTCCTTTAAGGCTTTTCGTGATTGCATGACCCATAGCCTCACTTGGACACTATGATCTATAGGCATTTCGTGGCGAAAAACAAAGAGGCCACTACCTCCCTCATCTCCTTCAGGTACAAAATGAATGGCGTTGTCGGAGCCTTTAGTCATTTTAATGGTGCCACCACCTGGAAGGGCTGTCACTAGCATCTTAGAAGGGTCGGTTGGAGAATTGGTGGCCAGTGTAAAATAGATATTCCAGTGTTTGCGACGGCGTAAAAGCTTTAGATAGTCTAGCTCGAGTAGTATGTGCTGTGCCATAATTTGAAAGTGATTTGAAAATGATTCAAAAAATCCGGACTTAGATCTATACTATACGCTTTCGCTAGTTGATCACCCCCTGTTCTGTTTCCAACTCGTAATAGGCGCCATTAACTTTATTCGATGGGTATTTTTCTGGAAAAGGCAGACCATTGACTACTTTTTTACTTCTGTTCCAGCTCCAGCGCAGGCAAAGATCATCATCTCCTCCATCTGTTTGTTCTCTCCCCCCTTTACCTGATCCATCGTAATCCCAGAGGTTGACAGTGATAGTATCCCAGAAAGGGAAGATCATATTGGCTCCGTCTATGACCCACACTAAATTTCCTGTCGAATTACCGGAATAAGTGGTTAGATTGCAGATGTCTCCCTCGTTAATATCATAACTAAAGTCATTATCAGGAGCTGACTTCCCATCTGCATCTTTGCATTTCGGAAGAATAATGGAAAATCTAGGCATAAGATCGCTTGATACTTCTAGATAGAGGTCATCATTTCCGGCCCCTCCCGAAGAAGCGCGGTGGCATATTATTTCATTTATCTTTAAATAATAAGGCATGATTTTGTTGTTTTTCTTGATGAGTTAATGGATTATTAAGAATTAGCTAGCTAGGGCTAGCTAATTAACTGAGCAGCCATTGCTCTGATGTCAATTTAGCACCCTTAAAATTCGGCTTAGGACAGGTAAACGTTTTATAGGCCATGTTGCCGTGGGAACTTAGTAGTTTGTCAATGGAATATTGTACCGCGCAACCCAAATAATTGGTATTGTAGGTTTTGCCGTCGTAGCTCTGGTTAGGAAAGCTGTCAATTGGACTACTATACGTCAACCGTTTATACAGGAGTTTTTGCTGTGAATTAGGCTCAACCAGGCCATAGAATTGGAACAAGGGGTCACTCAATGGTGTAAGTCTATTGTATAGGGTCTCATTCTGATCAAAATCTTCTGCCCCTAACAATAGAGTAGACCCTTTCAAGAACTTGGAGGTGAAGAGATGCATCTTATATAGTCGCTCATCAGCTATGTTCACCCCAGGATCTAGGGCATAAAAGGCAAATCTTCTTGGTCGATATTTAAGTGTGACGTTCAGCGAAGTAGAGTGCCCAGGTTCGCTATTCCATTGAAAGTCATTCATCGATGTTTTGAAAGACACCTCGGGTTTACAGGTCGGAAGGTATAGCTTGTAGTCTGCGTTTCCGTCCAGCTCATATTCGTAAACAGGTACTAGGTTTTCTCTCTCGCCTATTGAGATCAGACAATACTCAAAGTATTCTTGGATGGCCTTTTCTAAGCCACGCTTGGTAGCTTCTAGATGATCATTATGTAAATACTCGAAATTCTCCTTAACAAACAACTCACTAATTCTAACAAAGTCAAAAGCAACAGGCATACCCTGCCCACTGGCACTGTTCCAATCTACTTCTATTTTTTCCGATCCATTGCCCTCTTCAGTCACTTTTACTAGTGAGGGAGTTCCCACGCTGCGAATGTCAATCGTCACTCCTATGTTTTGCAAGTAGGACGAATGACTACTATTGTAATTGACACTTTGACTGCCACCAATCGTTACTCCTTCTATAGTTGCTTTGCCTTCTCCGCTGAAGCTAACGCCCTGAGATATGGCTTGGTCTAATTGACGATCGGTGAAGGTATATTTCCTAATTTGACTACCACCGTATTTGACCCATGCTGAAAAATGGGTTCCGTAAATCTTGATGAAGCTTTTGTAATCAGGATTAGCGGATCGGATAAGCTTCTCTGCATCGACTTTGAACTGTGCAGTCAGTTCAGGAAGGTTGAGGATACTATCTTGACGATATTTCTCTTCATTGGAGCCCGGCCCATCATGATTGTAGTTCTTCAAACTAGCCATCCCAAAGTAAGCTTTGGCCATAGAGTAACCAAGAGTATAACCCTTCTTGAGTGTCTTTTGCATCTCCATGGTATAGCCAAATGAGTTCTTACCTGAAGCTACTTCTCCTAGTGAGGCGCTTAACCCAAAGTCATAACTTAGGCTTTCATTTGCGCTGTGCTCCGTTTTGATCACTTTGATTTCACTAGAAAAGGTTGAGGATTCTGAGGCAATCCAATGGACATATTCACGCCAATAGGATTCGTTACCTGGCCCAACTAAATTATGAGCTACCTGGAATACTTGCCCCTTCTGTCCGGTAATTTCAAGACTATTTTCTCCGTAAGGAGCGAACAGAACCAGATCATAGCCTTTTCCCAAATAATCCGTGGAGCCTTTGATCACGTCGGAGACGACGGCTTCGGTGGAATAATTTATAGCACTCATGTTGAAAAGTTTGCAAGAATAACTCGATAGGAAACCCAGTTCACCACGAAGTCGAGGCAAATTGAAGTTGATACGAATTATTCTTCGGTGAAAGAAATAATGTTCCATAGATTGGGTACTATGGAGGTTTGAAAGCAAAGGGTGACTTGATTGGATTGGCACAAAGCCCTGAGTGAGAAAGGAGGATCAAGCATAAATTGCTAACAGGACACAAGATATAGTACGGATGTACATTTATTTGCCAACATTTTTGAGAGAAATTTCTCTGGATTTCGTATATTTAAAACTGGATTTTAATGCGTATATTTGTGATTTACAATATGTTGGAATCTTTTCGGATTTCCGCGAAAACCCAAACATGAAGGAGGGTAAATTATTCTATCTCTTGCAACAATTAAGTTCAGAGGAGTTTAAAGGCTTGAAAAAAGCCGTGCTATCTCCACTTTTAAATACCAATCAACGACTAGTGTACCTGTACGTAGCTTTGAGGCCTTCCTATCCTAATTTTGAGAACTCCGATCAGTACCGTCGAAGGTTGTATAAAAAAGTATTTCCAGGAGAGGACTATCATCATGGGAAGTTGCATAAGTTATTTACTGCCTTTGCTCGATTAACAGAGGATTATCTGTTATGGGAAAAAATTCGAGGAGAAGGGGTTCAACGGCAACAGTTGCAGCTCATTTTATATCGGGAGCGCCGTATGACTCCCTATTTTCATGCTCAAGCGCGGCAGTTGTCAAAAACTTTGGAATGTACACCTTACCGCGATCAGGAATACTACGAAGCGCAGGTCTTCCTAAATGATGCCCTTTATTTTAATCCATTCAAGGATAAATACGACCTCAGAGATGAGGCTTTGGATCGGCTTACTGATAGCCTGGATCACTACTTTGCTTTAGCAAAGGCGCGGTATGGAATCTCATTACGCAGTAGAGAACGAATATTGGCCAAACCAGGGCGGTGGCGCTTTATGAAAGTGTTGAGAGATGAAAGATCGGGAAGCTTCATGGAGGATTCCCTGCTGCTACAATTGTATGATCAAGCCTTTTTGCTATTAGAAGAATCTCCTGAATTCTCTTTTTCTGCTTTCGAACAAATGCTCTTCGAAAACATTGGTGAATTTCGATACGATGCTAAGGTCTTGTTCTTTACGGGCTTGAATTACATTAGTCGACAGCTCAATAGAGGGGGAGGGAATTTTAGTGGGAAGGCGCTGGAATGGTACCAATTTGGACTAAAGGAAGGAATGCTAACTGATTTGGGACAAATGACGGAAGTGACCTTCGGGAATATTGTCATTTCCGCTTGCCGCGAGGAGCAGTTTGCTTGGGCGCATTCGTTTATGGAGCAATATCAGTCTTACTTAAAGCCAGCTATGCGCACAGCTGTGCTGACCTACAACACTGGATTATGGCATTTCTATAAGAAGGAATACGATCAGGCCTTTACCATATTACTAAATTATGATTTCCCAACGCCCTTCTTTCTACGATCAAGACTAACTGCAATCCGAGCCATATTTGAGCATTTTCTGCTAGATACCGAATACTATGAATTGCTGCTTCATCATATTTCTGCCTTCGAAATTGCCTTAAGACGAAGTAAGGCCTTTTCGAAGAATACTAAGGAGTCGACAGCAAATAGTATAGGCATTATCAAGGGGTTAGCTAATAAACTGGCCCGACTTGAATCACCGATTAAGATCAAAACATGGTTCGCCAAAAAAGTCAACCAAAAACAAAATATTGCAGCTAAACAATGGCTCCTCGCGAAGGTGGAAGAACTGTGAAGATTAGGCTAGGATTACCTCTTCGATGATAACAAAAGGATAGCCTCCTAGGTTTTTGTTGTAATTGAGGTCCATAGTAAATTTGGAGTTTAGGTGACTGCGCTTAGTAAAGGCGGTAGTCTTGGTTAAAAAAGAGTGTGTTTTTCTGTTTTTAATCTTCCTTATGACTCACTAGGCAAAAACGTGACAGCTAATTCCAATTATTTTTATTTTTTTGTTTTGGACGCGAGTTAAGGTTATTTGGTGCGGATATTTTCAAATTACTTATAGGATGAAACAGGCTCTTTCAACAACCCAACAGGCTAATCATCACTTCGAAGATTTTCTTACAGCTTTGAACACAGGTCAGGATAAGGAATGGCAATGGTTAGTGTCTCATTTTCGAGAGAAGGCTGTTCCCTGGATTCGAAAGGAAGACGGAAACCTACCAACCGATGCTATTGTTTCTGAAGGTTATTTTGTAGAAGAAGTCTTCTCAGAAAGTTTGATTAAGTTTTATGAATTGTTCAAAACAGGTACCTTTACTAACCTTGGAGATTTAAGAGGGTTATTGTTTAAGATTGCAGCCTTGAAACTAAAAGAGGGCTATCGTACTGTCAAGCGGGATAAAATGATCTTTTTTCCCGAATTCTTTTCTTCTTCCTTAAAGGATGATTCACAGATATATGCAAAAGAGCACGTACAGGAACAACGAGAACTCGTGCGGGAGATGAAAGCGCAGTTGAGCACATTGCCAAAGGATGAACAAGAAATTTTGTTGCGGTTTTCAAGTGGTGAAAAATTGAAACACATTTCGCTAGATTTACAACTAAAAGAAGAAGCTGGTCGGAAGAAAAAGCAAAGAGCATTACAGAAGTTGCGGACTGGCTTATACAAGGCATTCAAGATTTATGATGGATGACCAATACATTAAAGACCACAGTGTTGTCGAGCGCTATCTTACTAACCAACTGGAAAAGGAAGAGTTAGAAGAATTCTCCTGTCGCTTAATGAAAGATACGGACCTGCAAAAGAAAGTGGAGGCTAATCGACTGCTGTTTAAATTGCTTTGGAAAACGCAGCAAGAAGCGGTTTCTACCCGGCAAGCTAGTAGTCGATGGACCTGGCAGAGGCTTTTGACTATTGTCATGGCACTGGTATTGCTTGTCTCCCTGAGTTTATGGCTTGGACGAAAGGGGGAAACTATGCCTACCAGCCCTCCTTCCAAGACTGTCCCGCTTGAACAGCCCACAGGGGAAAACCAAACTGAGACAACGCCTTCCCCATTAAATAATAAGGAAAAGTTGCCGACCTCAGAGGAGGTAGAAGAAGAGTCATTACCGGAAGAAGAACCAAAACCCGTTCCATTTGCCGCTAATTTTGAGCCTAACCCCTTACTTGAAGGTTACTTTACTTCTAGGAGAGGGGGAGTGATCAATGTCACGCAGCCATCCCAAGTCACACAATTTACTCGGGAAGCCGGCCGTTTTGTCTTTCACTTAGAAGGAAAATTAGAATTAGAGCGGGAAGGAGAAATAGTACTACTCTACTTCTTTACCAATAAAAGAGCAGACTATGAGGAGTTCTCACCACTTGAATCTGCTGAGCTTACTTTAGAAAAAACAGGTGCGGCAGGTTCATTTAGTTTTCAATGGCAGAAAACACTTGAATGGACCTCTGGACTTTACTACTACCTGTTGGAGGGCGAAGAAAGCGGGCTCTTATACGTCGGCAAATTTGAACTTAGATAAAGAGGCCTTATCTGCCGATTAAAAGGTAGGCCCCCCAGAATTCTGGTGAAGCACTGTTCTTCTTTGCTAGAAATTTCAATTTTGCTTTACGTAATGCAGAAGCATAGGACTCACCCTTTTCTAGGATTTCACGATAGAACTCTACCATCATTTCACTTCCAAATCTGTCAAAGACTTTCCACAGTGAAAAGACTACATTAGGTACTCCGGCAGCCACAAAACTCCGATTTAGGCCCAGCATACCATCCCCAGAAATGATTTTACCCACTCCACTTTCACAGCTACTCAGTACCAGAAGCTCACTTTGGATACGCATGTTATAGATTTCCCCGCTAAATAGAATTCCGTTTTCTATCTCTTCCTGTGGTGTCGGAAGACAGGCAATGCCAGATAGATTTGGGTGTCTTAAATTGCTAAAGCTGTGCGAAGCTAAGTGGATATATCGATACTGCTGTTCTAGTGCACTTTTGAGGTTGGCCTCCGTCGCCTGCTCGCGTAGCAGCACTTTCATTGCTTGCTGGTTTTGCTGGATTAATAAATCGGCGATTTGCTTCACTTCCTTTTCCGAATATTGAAGGGGGGTATAAGCGCCTGTCTTATCTACAGATCGCATGGTGGTGTCAAGGGCCTGCTGGGCAGCATTCTCATTAGGAGATGAAATATCAAAAACCGGTGCGAAGCCAATGAAGTCATATTCGTACTTCCGATCTTGCCTTTGGCTTGCAGCCCAGAGTCCAGCGGAGTAGTGATAGGAAATTTCATATTCTTTTACCAGAAAATCCATTTCGGGGAAAGACTTGCCTTCAGGGGAGGAGAGCAGCGTCTCAAAGGGGATATAATGAGTGAAAGCCTCACCGATGATTGTTAGCTTTTTTTTCCCTTTCAATTGACCTTTGATTGGCTCTATGAGGAGTTGATATAATTTATGACTTAGTTGGATAAACTTTCGCTTTTTATCGCCGCGGTTGAGTTGATATGACCTCAGTAGTTTATAGTAAGCTGTGGTGATCTGGTTAATATCTGCTGGTAGTGGGGACTCGAAGAGCTGTAAGCCGCTATCCTTTTGCAAGACAAAAGTCAAAAGTTTCTTAGCATCCTTTTGTAACAAGTACTCAACTAGAATATGGTCTTTTTGCAACAATGGTCGGACTTCATTGGAGGAAAGTGGGAGGGGACGATAATTTAACTCGTAATAACCAGGGTGGTTTACCGACACTCGCTCGGTGAATGCCGCATATTCTGTTTTTAGATCGAATATTAGATCATTCCGAAGATGATCAATTTGCAGGCTGTCATTCGCTTGAATAGCTGTTAACAACTGACTTTCATACTGGGCCAATTGCTGACTCAATTGTTCTTCCTGAGTCAAAATATCTGTGTTCCTAGCGCTAGATTGCTTTGCCTCAGCCTGTATATACACATCCTGTAACAACAAGGCTTTTCCTCGTTCTGCCAAACTGAAAGCCAGCTCTCGATAGGCTTCCGCCCCAGTCAATCTGTATCCTTGAAAAGCGATTAGGCTCGCGTACTGGACAGCACGGCGGACAACCCTTGCACTTACCTGCTTGGAAAGCTCTTGCTGCTGCATTTCAGCACGTACCGCCTCCCAAAGTTGCAGGCACAATTCTGCTAGTTGTAGACTGGAATCAATGCCTTCCTTATCATCTGGGACTTCTTGCAAATAGAAATACCAAGCGATTAACTTATTGCTAGCCACCCTCAATCCTTGTTGCTTCAGTGAAATCTGCTTTGCGGTGGGATTTTGATGGAAATCTGTATCAGAAAAGCCTTTTGCTAGCGATTCTAGAGCCAGTTGGATAGCTAGTAAAGCCTCTTTGTGACGTCCTAATTCAATGTAGGCATGCCCAATCCGCTTATAGTTCTCAGTCAAGTGAGGACCTTCCAATGCTAACTCCTGCCTGATCGCCAATTCTTGGAGAAAGATTTCTAAGGACTTGCCAGGGTCTTTGGCAAAGCGATAGAACATACCTAAATTCCATAGAAAATCAGCAACTTCTGGATGAATCTCTCCGTAGACACGTTTTTTGATGGCATAAGCTTTTAAAAAATAGGACTCAGCCTTTTCTATTTCCCCCAAGCTGGTGTAACAAATACCAAGATGAGAGTAGCTATTGCCAAAGTCCGGATGGAATCCATCTTGGAAAACCTGCAAACGGGACTCTACAGCTCTCTGTATATAGGTCAGGGCATCCTCAAACCTTTTCAGGTGGATGTAGGAACTTCCTACTTGATCAAATGCTTTGGCTAGGCGAAGGTGATCATTGCCGAAAGTACGCTCTTGGAGCTGTAAGTTCTTAAGACTAAACTCTAAGCTTCTATCAGGTGCCCCAACGTCACTATAAACATCGGCTAGCACTTGATATGCCTTCCCTACCAGTTCACTACTTTCGCCAAACCATGAAATTAAACTGGGTAGTAGACCTTCGACCAGTGCAATAGATTCTCTGAACTGTCCTTGTTCATAAATGTTTTTGGCTTTGTCTAGCAAAAGCTGGTTGTAACCGATGCTTTGTTTGCCCAGCGGTTTTTCTATTACTGCCAATGCACTGTCTAGGAGCGTTATCGCTTTTTCATATTCACCCTGCAAGTAATAAGACTCCTGAATCATCCCAGTGGTCTTGGTCCAGTTTTTCCAATCAGGAAGTTTGGCATAAATACTGGCAGCCTTTTCCAGCAATTGGATAGTTAGCGGTAAATCTCGATCTTCAATTAACTGTTCTGCCTGGCTAAGGTATTGATGAGCTAGGAGTGTGTCGGCTTCTTGGGCCTGAATTTGATGTGTAGCGCTACACAGAAGCAGCAGCAGTAGGTAAAATAAGGGCTTTGACATTTGCGGAGAGTTAGTGTTGTGTTTATGGGTTTCAAAAACAATACTCCATCACAAAATCGACACTGCCCGGAGACAAGCGATTCCAATGTGTGAGTACCAAGCTTACCAAAAGACACTATTTCCTTAGTAGTCCATTTGCTAGGCTATATATGTAATATGTATATCATGTAAGTTATGGTAAGAAAACTGGAACGGACTTGATAGCCTTTATTGATAAGGGTTTTCTGGCTATGCATTATTGCTGCAAAATAATAAAAATCACCACTAACTGAATAGGAAAGGAGGATTTTCCTTTATATTTTCCTTAACAGACTTTGTGAGTTTCTTCACATTAATCTGCGATTTAGGATCGTTTTAGTGGCGTAATTTGATTCAATCATCACAAACCAAAGCCATCATGAAACAATCTATGAAGTTGTTGGCAGCATTAGCACTGTTATTTATGATTACCCCCTCATTTGCACAAGTTACTGTTAATCCTAAGGTCGGACTTAATGTCTCCGCACTGGACGCCAAATTGCAAGATTTGGATGCCGAAGTTCGCGCCGGCTGGAATGCAGGCCTTGATTTACGTATCGGAGAAGGATTCTTCTTCTTGAATCCAGGGGTACACTATTACAGTTATACTGCACGTCTTTTGAAAGAAAATGAGATTGACAACCCTGAAGACATCAAGTTGAAAGATGAGACTACCATTCAAAGTGTACGTTTACCATTGAATATCGGCTTCCGTCTTACAGGAGATAATGGCCTTTTGGGGATTCATGCCAAAGGTGGTATTACGCCATCCTATGTACTAGGTGTGAATGAAAAGGAAAATTTCGACTTTAATGTCAAGGACCTTAATCGTTTCAACTACGGCGCCAATCTTGGTGTTGGAATCGATATAGCTTTCTTGACAGTAGATGTAACTTATGAGATTGGTCTGAAAGACTATTTCCAGAATGCAGAAGGTCGGAATAATATGCTGACGGCAAGTGTCGGTATTAAGTTTTAATTGAGATAATATAGTCGGGTAATTTATGATAGTCAGAGTCCGGACGCACTAAGTGGTCCGGACTTTTTTTCTGCGTGCTAGCAAAGCCTAGCGCTTATCCAGTGCCAGCACTGTACCAACGATATTCTTACCATTAGTAGTGGCATCAAAAGAAACGGTTTTTCCCGCCTCAAATTTCACATTCGTAATACGCTCACTCGCCATGGCTTCCTTGAGCTTTCCAGCATAAGTAGACTGACGACTTTGGGTAATGCGACGATTGAAGGCATCAAAATCCAATTCCTTCTTGGAAACTACTACTGCTATATAATCTGTGTTGCCGATTTCATCTGCTTTCATAGAGTAATCACGTGGGAACAATCGAGTACCTGTGATACCGCAATAAGCAGAGTGTTTTTGTGTATATGGGAAAAGGGTGTAGCTAGAGCCATCCGTTTCCTGCCCAAATACATAGACGTAGCACTCAATACTATTGGCTACGAGGATTTTAAATTTATCTCCTTTACTAATCGGACGAGCCGTGCGGAATTCAATATCTGATACCTGCTGCAAAGCAATAGTGCTTTGGGTCGCTATATCCGCTAAGCCAAATTGTACTTGTAGTTTGTTAGGATCATATTGCTCCGTACTACCCATAGGGTGTAGCCCGTAAGCTTCCTTCGTGAAGTGCTCAAAGTCGCGGTAACGCACCCAAAACATCCCGCGGTTACCCCAATCTTCTCCCCAACTGTTCATTACCTGAAAGGATCCACCATTTCTATTGTCATCATAACCAATTACACACATGGCATGTCCACCAAATCCTCGCATGGAATAGTCTCTTTGTGAAGGTACCCAGGTATCTTGTCCTAGCATGCGACTCATGAATGACCCACCGACCATCATACCAATGACCACGGGTGCACCCTGTGCCAGATTTTGCTTCATTCCCTCAATATCTACCTTATAGTTGTTGGCGCCCATAGTGAGGCGGTTATAACCCTTGATGCGGAATTGACGGCCTTTGTTGAGCAGCGAATTATTAGGCTGAGCCGAACAGCTGCGTTCGTTATATTGAAAATCGTTGAAGGGGACGCCTCCATTTTGAGACATAGCCTTCATCGCATCTAGCATATAAGCTCCCTGGCAACCATCCAAATGGATTTGATTGTAGAGATAAGATGGGCTGAAAGCGATCTGATTTGGGTTTTGACCGGTAGCTCGGGCGTGTAGAATGGTGCGGGCAGCGTAAGCACTAGCCCAACCTACACAAGACCCCTGTTGTCCTTGGTGAAGTCTTCTGGGAGCAAAGTTTTGCAGAGATACCTGCGTCGGTAGACCTGAACCGCCATAGCCATAGGTCAAGGGTTCAAATACTTTTGCTTGGTCAAAGAGTTCCTCACTTAAGGAAGCACCAAGGGAGAAATTAGCATCTTGAAAGCTATCTTCTGCCGTAGGGCCACCACTGAGCATGGCCTGACCTCCAAAGAAGAAGTACCACAAACCGCCAATGATCAATACGGGAAGGATCAATTTGGGGCGCTTAAATAAGAACATAATCAGGAAAGGAAGTAGCTTGCGAATCATTCCTCCTCCTCCTCCTGGATTATTTCTTGGGCCGGTAGGATTATTGTTTCCCCGATTATTTTCGGGATCTTTTTCCATTCTTACTGGCATAATTCAATTTTTGTATGGTTGTATAAGGTATTCATCGACCACGGACGAACATTGGCGGCCGCTTGCGTTTTTCTGACGTTACAAATGGGTGAAAGACACACTTGAGGGTTTGCCCTCGCTTAAAATTACAGGTATTCCTAGAATTTTTGGTCTTCCTCTCCCGGAAAAGCGGTGAATAAATTGGAGAAAAGCTTCCGTTGACCATGGATTATCGACCTTTTCCTAACAAATTGCCTACAAATAAAACATAAGTGTTATATGAAAACGAAATTCTGACTTGTTAATGAAGTTGAAAAATTCGTATATACTTGAAACTCTACCTCAATACCTTCGTTAATTATATATCAAAGAGTAAGATAAGTTTAAAATAAATTAATCACCGAAGCATGGCCTGACTCCTCTGTTGAATGACAGTGGGGTACGCCAACTAAGCTATTTTCACATAAACCTACTCTTATGCACGCATGGAACACTATTTCGCGAACCAGTGACGATAAAGTCACAAAAGCCATTCAGTTACTTGAGACCGTAAGCACAGATGAAAGTATTCCCATCTTAGAATTTATGCGAAGAAGAGGGGGAGGCACCTTTCACGACATTTTACTAAGCTTGAAGATCAATGCACAAGACCTGGAAAAGCAATTGAAGCAACTCATTGCTATCGGTGCATTGAAAACTAAGAAGAAAACTACGGCAACTTACTACACACTTAATCAAGGTCGCCTAAGCACGATCTCTAAAGTCGCCGGAAGATTAAACGAACTGCGCCTCGAAGGAGTAAAAAGATCCTGATCAGAGAAGCGTAAGTAAATGACAGCTGCAAAGACAGCTGTTAAAGACCCAGCAAAACACAGAAATTGTACCTCGACCCCCAGTTCGGTAGTCTTTCCAATAAAGACGCGAAGATGGAATAGGTGCAGGAGAAAAGGAGTAGCCTAGAGAAAGGTTACTCCTTTTTTTGTGCCTATACTGCTATGCTGGCACATGAAGATGTGGTTGAGGTTCGACTATGGATGTAGCAATTTTGAGGGTATTAAACACTTGCTAATTTTTCCAGCTCCCTGGTATAAAGCTAGCAAGTCTAAACCTCAAAACTAATAAACATGATCGCTACAATTGCTGTGAGACGACTATCTTTTCTTTCCGTTTTTGCTTTATTAATCCTGTTTTCCAGTTGCAAGAAGAAAGATCCCCCCATTGAGGGTTGTATGACCGTTGGAGCGGATAACTATAATCCGGATGCAACGGTTGATAATGGAACTTGCCAGTTTTTAGGCTGTACGGACCCAGATGCCGATAATTATGACTCGAATGCCAATACCAATAATGGGAATTGCCTGTATTCTGGTTGCATGGATCCCTTGTCAGAGAATTACAATGAACAAGCTAACGTGGATGACGGGAGTTGTGTCTATGCGCGGGATAAATTTATCGGAAGCTATAATGCTACGGAGACCTGTACCTCAGGTCAGTACAATTGGGCTATGACTATCGAAACAATAGCCGATGATGTGACCAAAGTCTTAACCAAAAACTTTGGAGGCTTTGATTTTGCTATTGAAGCTCTGATCGATGGCAACAAAATTACCTTTGATTTTGATGGGATTATTTCAGGAACAGCTATTAGCATTAAGGGTTCTGGAGAGCTGCGTGCGGATGGAAAAACCTTAGACTTTACCTACAATGCAAAGATACCTAACTTTGAGGACAATTGCGTAGTAGTGGCAGTTAAGCAGTAGGTCCTAGTCTTAGGACAGTTCCGAAATCTTCAAGATTTCGGAACTGTAAGATCGGAAGTTAAATCTACGAATTCATACCCCCACAAACGCTAAGCGTTTGACCAGTGATATAACTCGACATATCTGATCCTAAGAAGATACAAGTTTGAGCAATTTCGTCCGCTTTACCTAGACGCTTCAAAGGAATATTAGCTAAATAACTCGCCTTAGCATCATCGCTAAGTTCATCTGTCATATCGGTTTCGATAAAGCCAGGAGCGACTACATTACATCGAACATTTCTGGATCCCATCTCTTTAGCAATCGATTTGCTAAAACCAATGATTCCCGCTTTGGAAGCCGCATAGTTGGCTTGTCCTGCATTACCATTGATTCCGACCACTGAACTCATATTGATGATGGAACCAGAACGATTTTTCATCATGGAACGCAGGGCGTGTTTGGTCAGGTTGAAGACGGATTTAAGGTTCGTCTGAATGACTTGATCCCACTGCTCTTCTGACATTCGTAACATTAAGGTATCGCGTGTGATACCGGCGTTATTTACTAGGATGTCAATCCTGCCAAACTCTCCCAAAACGGATTTGATCAAGGTTTCGGCTTGTTCAAATGAACTAGCATCAGATTGGAAGGCTTTGATGGTGACTCCCTCTGCTGATAATTCTTCCACTAAGGCGTCGGCTTTCGTGGAGGAAGAAATATAAGTGAAAGCAACTTGGGCTCCTGCCGCTACGAATCCTCTAACAAGAGCCTCTCCGATTCCTCTGGAACCGCCAGTCACTAATGCTACTTTGTCTTGCAAAATTTTCATTACTACTCAATTTTGATGAGTTCTCTGGCTACAAGCTTTGCCAGAGAAAGTTTTGATGTTGAGCTTCGGGAGATGAAGGAGGTTTATTTTAATCTCCTTTTCCTTTAGCAGTTTTTATCCTAGAATGTGGCGTTTTGGGGAATCTGGCGCGAAAATAGGCTTTTCGGGTGAGCTAATAGACAATGAATGTTAAAAAAATACGGAAGCAAGAAAAAAGTATTAATTTTAGTATCAACCGTATTCGACTGTTTAGAATGGACTAAAATAAAGCTTATGAAAATTAAAACCCTATCTCTCCACTTGGGATGCCTTCTTGCATTTTCCCTGTTACTAGTTTCTTGTATCGAAGATCGTGTAGACCTCACCAAAGTTAGTTATACGGATGAGGAATACGCTATCCTTTCCCAGCATTTGAACCTTCCATTGGAAAGAGCCAGTTTTAAAGTGGAATTCCCTACCCACATGACCCGCAATGGAGCGGTGGCTCCTGATATTGATGATGCCAAAGCTACACTAGGGTCGGTACTCTTTTACGATACGCAATTGTCTGCCAACAATAAGGTGTCTTGTGCCTCTTGCCATGAGCAATCGCTGGCCTTTTCGGATGATGTAGCTTTGAGTGAAGGCTTTGACGGGCAGCTAACGAAGCGTAATTCTTTACCGCTGGCTTCCACGCCAAACTTTGAGTCTTCTTACGGAGGCGGTTCTAATTCTTTTTTCTCTGGCCTGCAAGCGCAATTCTTCTGGGATGAACGTGCTCATTCTATTGCTGAGCAAAGCAGAATGACGCTGGAGGATGATATCGAAATGGGCGTCAATATGTATGAATTGGCTGGGAAGTTGCAAGAGATCCCATATTATCAGGTGCTTTTTGAAAAAGCATTTGGAAGCAATGATGTCAGCCCTGCCAAAATTACAGATGCTTTGGAGGTATTCATTAATTCATTCGTGTCAGCTTCTTCTCCCTTTGATGACGGATTGGACAAACACTTCAATCCATTTCCAGATTTTGCTAATTTCTCTAGCCAGGAAAACTTGGGGAAAACCCTATTCAATACGCACTGTACCAACTGTCACTCTGCTGATTTCACTGCTTTAGTGGAAACGGTAGCTAACAACGGCCTTGATCTGGAGTATGATGATAAAGGATTGGGCGCACGTACCAACTTAGAGTTTGACAATGGACGATTTAAAGTGCCGTTCTTGCGAAATGTTGCCCTAACTGCACCTTACATGCACGACGGCCGGTTCGAGACATTGGAAGAAGTGATTAATCACTATAGTGAAGGTATTCAGAATCACCCTAATCTGGATATTCGCCTACGCGATGGGTTTAACCATCAAGCAGAACCAGTCCGCTTGAATTTCACGGTTCAAGAAAAAGCCGCTCTCGTTGCCTTTTTGCATACGGTAACGGACAATAAGTTCACCCAAGATGAACGATATGCAGATCCTTTTAAGTAGGACGATGCTAAATATGGTATGGTTGGCACTCATTTAATCTGTTCACTGACTACTGTATTATAAAACACCTAAGTCATGAAAAAATTAAACCTAAAAGCTGCTTGTTGTAGTCTCCTATTGTTATCTATTCTTCTGGTGTCTTGTCAAGAAGATAAGGTAGTAGTGACTAAAACAGACTATTCAGATGATGAATTTGAAGTTTTATCAGCGAGCCTCAACTTGCCTCGTGAAAGGTCGAATTATACGGTAAAACTACCCCCTCATATGGCTCGAAGAGGTGCCAATTCACCCGTGATAAACAATGCTAAGGCAACCCTGGGCGCCGTTTTGTTCTATGATACTAAATTGTCTGCCAATAATACTGTTTCCTGTGCCTCCTGTCATAAGCAATCTTTAGCTTTTTCGGATGATGTCGCCTTGAGTAAAGGCTTTAAGGGAGAGCTAACCAAGCGAAATTCTCTAGCCTTGGGCTCAGCTCCAAACTTTGATGTTTCCTATAATGGGAGTAGTATTAATGGATTTTCATCAGGAGCTGCCTTCTTTTGGGATGAGCGAGCACATAGTATTGAGGAACAATCCATGATGACCTTGCAGGATGATATCGAAATGGGGATGGATCTGAATATTATGAGCGAACGATTGGAGCGTATTCCTTACTATAATATTCTCTTCAATAAGGCATATGGCTCAGGGGATGTAACACCTGACCGAGTTACGGAGGCCTTGCAGCAATTTATTAACGGATTTATATCAGGGACCTCGCGATTTGATGATGGTTTGAACCGATCGAATGGCGACCCATTTTCCAACTTTGCCGAATTCTCTGCGCAAGAAAATATGGGTAAAACGTTGTTTAACACAAACTGTAGCAGCTGCCATAGCGCTGACTTTACTACACTGACAGAAACGGTAGCCAATAATGGTCTTGATCAAATCTATACCGATTTGGGATTGGGCGCACGAACAAGCCTGGAATTTGATAATGGCAAGTTTAAGGTGCCTTTCTTACGTAATATTGCCCTTACTGGACCTTATATGCATGATGGCCGATTTGCCGATCTAAGAGAGGTTGTGGATCACTACAGCGAAGGTATTCAAGACCATCCAAACTTAGATATTCGTCTACGCGATGGATTTGACCACCAAGCTGGCCCTGTTAGTATGAACTTTACAGAAGAAGAAAAAGCCGCACTAGTAGCCTTTTTACATACGCTGACCGACTACCAATTTATTCAGGATGAACGTTTTGCCGATCCATTCAAATAAATCGGAAGCAGTTGAGTAATCGAATCTGCACAAATCAAGGGATGCTTTCTCAATCGAGGGAGCATCTCTTGTTATTTTTGGTATAGGGTAAATCTTCTACTGAAACCTTTAGATGAGAAAACAACCCAGCCTCATGGATTCCTTTAAATGGCTGGGGATTAATTCAGTTTTTCTTTCAGGTATTGCCCGGTATGGGAATCCTTCACCTGGACTAACTTTTCAGGCGGCCCTTGAAAAACTAAATTTCCACCATTTTTTCCTCCTTCAGGACCTAAATCAATGATCCAATCAGCTGATTTGATTACTTCCATATTGTGTTCTACCACAATTATCGAATGTCCTTTCTCAACGAGTGCGTTGAGTGCATCCAATAATTTTCTAATATCGTGGAAGTGGAGCCCTGTCGTAGGTTCATCAAAGATAAATAGGATGTGTTCCGTTGATTGTTCTTTCGCGAGGAAAGAGGCCAGTTTTACTCGCTGTGCCTCTCCGCCGGAGAGTGTGCTGGAGGATTGCCCCAACTTGACATAGCCCAAGCCCACATCGTGAAGCGGTGTTAGCTTTCGTACGACATCTTTAGCGCCCTGAAAGAATTCAATGGCTTCTGAGATACTAAGGTCAAGAATATCGTGGATGTTTTTGCCTTTATATCGCACTTCCAATATTTCTGGCTTGAAACGTTGGCCTTTACAGGTTTCACACTCTAGGCGAACATCGGCGAGGAATTGCATTTCTATTACTTGCTCGCCTTCCCCTTTACAGGTATCACAACGCCCTCCATCAACATTGAAGGAAAAATGGCCAGGCTTAAATCCGCGCACCTTTGACAGTTGTTGACTGGACATGAGATTGCGGATGGTATCGTAGGCCTTTACATAGGTTACAGGGTTAGAGCGGGAGGATTTCCCAATGGGATTCTGATTCACCATTTCGATCCGTGTGATCTGGTCAAGTGCTCCACTTAGTTCCTTATGAACACCAGGTGCTCGTGAATAGCTTTCACCGAGATGTTTTTTTAAGGCGGGGAAAAGGATTTGCTTGACTAAGGTCGTTTTTCCTGATCCAGATACTCCTGTGACCACGGTCATGGTATGCAAAGGGAATTTGGCATTAAACCCCTTCAGGTTATGTTGCCTTGCTCCTTTTACTTCGATGAAATCTATCGGTTTGCGGCGAACAGCAGGCAGTGGAATTTGCATACGATCACTCATATACTTGGTCGTCAGGCTTTCTGTTGCTTCGGTATAAATATCCTCATATGGGCCAGCGAAAACGACTTCTCCGCCATGGATACCTGCTTTTGGACCGATATCAATAAGATAATCTGCACTCTTGATGATATCTTCCTCATGCTCCACGACAATCACTGTATTACCTAGGTCTCGTAAAGAGCGGAGTACATCAACTAGGCGATTGGTATCCTTAGGGTGCAGTCCAATGCTAGGCTCATCCAAGATATACATAGAGCTAGTAAGGTTGCTACCCAGCGTACGAGTCAAATTAATTCTTTGGGTTTCACCACCACTTAGTGTAGAGGAAAGCCGGTTCAAGGTTAGGTAGTTTAACCCTACACTACACATAAAGGAGAGGCGATTGTTGATCTCTAGAATCAATCGCTTGGCGATTTTTGCATCGAAGTCACTCAGTTCCAGGGTTTGGAAAAAATCCCGCAATTCATCGACTGGCATGTCCACCAATTCCGGAACGTCTCTCCCTCCAACCTTTACGTAAGTGGCTTCTTGCCGCAGTCTTCCCCCATCACAGGTATGACATGTTGTTCTACCCCGATATCTTGCCAGCATCACTCTATTCTGAATCTTATAGGTCTTTTCTTCCAATTCTTCAAAGAAAGCGTTGATACCCCAGAAGTACTTATTTCCCTTCCAAAGGAGCTTCTTTTGTGCTTTGGTTAAATCTTGATATGGAGTGTGAATTGGGAAATCAAAATGATGAGCGCTTTCCAATAATTTGTTTAACCACAGTCCGTATTTCTCGCCTTTCCAACAGGCAATGGCTCCCTCAAAGACAGATTGAGCCATATTAGGGATCACCTTCCTTTCATCAATACCCATTACACGGCCAAAACCTTCACAGGTTGGACAGGCGCCGTAGGGATTGTTAAAATTAAACAAGTGAGGAGAGGGCTCCAGAAAGGTCATGCCATCCAATTCAAACCGATTGTTAAAGTCTTTGGTCTCTCCGTCAATGATTTGCACAAAGCAATCTCCTTCGCTTTCATAGAAAGCCGTTTGAACAGAATCAGCAATTCGCTTTTGATTCTCCATATCCTCTGCTTTCACGACAACACGATCGATCAAGATCATAATATCTCTGCTACCTAAATCAGATAGAGGTTGCTTCAGGAGTTTTGTGTTCTTCTCAAGAAAATCTTCAATCCGTTGTAGTTCGTTCTTATGTATAATTCTAGTATATCCCTTTTGCAAGAGCAGACTTAACTCTTGCTCCAGCAAGCGCTCCTTATACTTAACAGGCAAAGGGATGAGTAATTGGATCTTGGTACCATCCGGTGATTGATGAATATAGTCAGAGACATCGGCTACCTCATGTTTTTTAACCTGATGGCCTGTGACAGGAGAGAAGGTTTTCCCAACACGAGCATATAAGAGGCGAAGGTAATCATACAGTTCAGTAAGCGTACCAACGGTAGAACGAGCATTGGCGGTACTAACTTTTTGCTCAATCGCAATCGCTGGACAAATTCCTTTAATGTAATCGACCTCCGGCTTCTTCATCCGCATTAGGAACTGCCGGGCATAAGAGGATAAACTCTCTACATATCGGCGCTGCCCTTCAGCGTATAGGGTATCCATTGTGATAGAGGACTTCCCGGACCCAGATACGCCCGTGACCACGACTAACTGATTTTTCGGGATCGTCAGATCAACATTCTTTAGATTATTGGCTTTGGCACCTTTAATATAGATGCCTTTCTTGAAGTCGATTTTGTTAGGCTCTTCCGCTACAACAATTGATGATTTCTTGGCCATGGACAGCAATACACTTATGGTGATAAAGGATAAATGGGTGACGAATTTACACACCATCAAGAACAAAAAATCAAACTTATGGTTTTCTCTTGATTATTTTTTTGGTTCTCCAACAATTTTTTTGTTTTAAGGTCAACCCCTCACCTAAAAAACCTACTTTCTCTTTACCGAAACTCTTCCTGTCAAAAATACTGTTAGCGTACCTATAGCGCAAGCCATCTAGACGCGGTTAAGCTGGTACGATGGCCCAAGCAGCTAGATTGGCCTACAAAAATGATTAAAGAAGGTATTTCTACTTCCATCGAAGGAGAATGTCCATTTATCCATGAAAAGGTCACTTTTATCGGGAAATGAGGCTTTGGAATGTAAGCTGCTTTGCAAATAAATAAAAAAACTTATAATAAGACAAATATTTGCCTATTGTGTTTATTTTTTGTTTTTTATTCTGAATTTTAGTAAAAAATAACTTTGAATCAAAATTTCATGCTTATAAAATGGGAATTTTATTTTGTCAAGCTAGTTAAATAAGTGTTAAGGTTTTAAAAAAATATGCTAGAAACTTGTATCAATTGCCAAGATGATCCTATATTTGGCGCTGTATTTAATTCTTTTCCATTTACTTCTTTCACCAAAACTGTTGACTATAGATAGTAACTTTTACACTAAATAATTCTTTCAAGAAGGATAATCCCAAGCACGCTTTAAATTATTTAGTTATGCAAGTTACGCCGCTTAATGATCAACAGCTTATTGCACGCTATCTTGAAGGTGATGAAAGAGCATTCGAAGAGCTTCTGAACCGTCACCAGCAAAAAATTTACACTTCCATTTATCTGTTTGTCAAGGAACAAAGCCTTGCCGAAGACATTTTCCAAGAAGTTTTCATCAAAATTATTGACACCCTTCGTAAGGGTAAGTACAATCATGAAGGAAAATTCCTACAATGGGCACTTCGTATCTCGTACAATATGTGCGTAGATTACTTCCGAAGAACTAAGCGTAGGCCACAAGTTTCCCCTACGGAGACTTTTGATATTTTCGATGTACTTCCTCTGACTGAAGAGAATGCGGAACAAAGCATTATCCGCAGTCAGACGCACGATAAGGTGCGCAAGTTGGTGAATATGTTACCTCCTGAGCAAAGAGAGGTAGTGATTCTTCGCCACTATGCGGATATGAGCTTCAAGGAAATTGCCAAGTTGACTAGAGTAAGCATCAATACTGCCTTAGGTAGAATGCGCTATGCCTTGATCAACATCAGAAAAATGGTTGAAGAAAAGGAAGTTATCTTACAGTAATTTCCCTTAGAACCATTTTGTTTGCACACCAAAATGGAAAGCTCATTGGCGCTGGCGCCATTCCCCCTTATTCCGATTTAAGCAAGTTGCCAGTAGATATGAGCTATAATATGGGCCTTTCAGAGAATTTCTCTGAAAGGCCCATTGTTTTTTCTACTCAGGAAGTTTAATCTCTGTTTCCTGAGTATTTTTTTGCAATAAATGATCTCATTTGTAGTCTATTTAAGATTTAAATAGCTACATTTAAGTCTAAAATAAAAGAAATGAGTAAATATCGACTGGGAGAATTCGAAGAAGTGGTACTGCTAACCGTGGCTGTTTTGTATGGTAAAGCCTACGGGGTAGCGATTCTCAGTGAGATTGAAGAGCGATTGAAAAGGGAGGTGAGTATTGGATCTCTAAGGACCGTGCTCAATCGATTAGAAAAAAAAGGTTGCCTGACCTCTGAATTTGGCGAATCCACAGCTATGCGTGGAGGTAAACGTAAACGCTTTTTCAAGGTAACCAAATACGGCCAGAAGGTACTGCACGAAACCCGAGCACAACGGCAGCAACTTTGGGATGCTATCCCCAGAGCAGCTTTTGAGTAAGCGGAATCCCAGTTGGAACTTTTTGCCCAAACTATTCACCGCTCTGGAGCGCTCCAGCCCCCATGTTAGATAAATACATATAAGGGCTTGAAGAGCCAACCACCTATTGATCACGAATAAAAGGAAAAGACTTGGAAGACCATCAAAAGATTAAAGATCCACCATCATGGGCACTCCGTTTTCTCCGTTGGTTTTGCCGACCGGACTTATTGGAAGATGTCGAAGGAGATCTGTTAGAGCGTTACTATATGCGAATCGCTCAAGAAGGAATACCTAAAGCAGAGCGGTATTTTACCAAGCAGGTATTCTTACTCTTTCGCCCAGGTATCATCAAGACACCAAGACTTGGCCTTTTAAGAAATAACAACGGCATGTTAAAAAAATATTTCCAGTTCGCCAGTCGACAATTGCTTCAAGCTAAGAATTATGCGATCATTAACATCTTTGGGTTAGCAGTAGGAATTGCTGCCTGTCTGATTATCCTATTGTACATCAATGAGGAATGGAGTTATGATACTTTTCATGCGGATGCGGATGACATCTACCGGATAACTACCAAAGAAACTGAGGACGACGGGATTGTTCGGCATTTGGCGAATGCCTATCCGCCACTAGCCCCTTTACTAGCTTCTACCTATCCTGAGCTAGAGGAGGTATGTCGTTATTTTCCGAAAAACCTATCGGTTAAGAACCCAGAGAATAATGTCTTGAATCAAGAAGACCATTTCTTTTTTGCTGATTCTGTATTCTTTGAAATGTTTTCTTTCCAATTTGAGCAAGGCGAACCCGCTACTGCTTTGGACCAGCCAAATGGCGTAGTTCTTACGCGATCTACAGCACACCGCTATTTTAAGGACCAAGACCCAATGGGCAAGTCTTTATTGCTGGAGGGAACCATGGATGTGCGAGTGACTGGGGTGGTTGAAGATCTGCCAAAGAATTCCAGTCTACAGTTTGATTTCGTAGCAGCCATGCCTATGGTGCGTAAAGTGATGGGTGACTGGGCATTGCATCCACAGCATTCTTGGCATTATCCCCCGATGTATACCTTTGCGAAGGTGGCTAATTCGGTTGATGGCGCTCGATTAATGTCTAGCATGGATCAATTTGCAGAGGATCATCTCTCTCCGAAATTAGCAGCCCAAAAAAGTTTCGACATGCAGCCACTTAAGAAGGTGCATTTTGAAACCTTGGAAGGGGATCTGGAACCTGCTACGCATCCCTCTGTTTTACACATCCTTTTGGCAGTAGCCTTCCTGATCCTAGCCATAGGTTGCTCTAATTACATCAACTTGGCTCTATCGAAAGGCATCCAAAGATTTAGAGAAATTGGCATGCGTAAGGTGCTTGGGGCTGATAATGGGCATATCCTTACGCAGCTCAGTGTAGAAAGCTTTTGTTATTTAGGCATCGCCTTGCTTCTAGCATTGATCATGGTCGTGACCGTACTACCTTATTTTAACACCATAATGGATAGAGAGCTGAGTCTATCGTCCAATGGTAGTTGGTACCTTGCAGCTGGAACGGTAGGTATCTTAGGATTGATGGGTTTAGTAAATGCAATTTTCCCCTTCTTGGCCGTGTCAAGTTTTAAGTTGAATCATGTGATCAAAGGAACGAAAAGCCTTACATCGGGAAGAGAAGGGCGCGGGGTGATCAAAAATGGTTTCGTGATATTTCAATTTGTGACAGCGGTTGTATTGTTGATTGCCACCTTTACGATTCAACAGCAACTGCAATTCATTCAGCAGAAAAACCTGGGGTTGCAAGCGGAACAAGTTATGGTAATTCCGATTCGAGATGATAGTATCCAGAATAATTTCACCACTGCTAAGGAGATGTTCCTGCGTATTCCTGGTGTAAGCTCTGTATCTGCAATTTCCAATTTTCCCTGGGATCGAGGGTACTACAATTTTCAATCCACTATCAGCGGACAAGGTAAATCGATTGAAGCCAATTTGCAGACCCTCTTGGTCGAAGAAGATTTCATACCTGCCATGCGGATGGAAATGGTGCAAGGTCGTCCTTTCTCCAAGGAGTTTATCAGTGACGCTAATAACGCCTTCATCCTGAACGAGGCTGCAGCGAAGAAATTTAACATCCAAGACCTGGATGGGCTTCGGATTAATATGGCGGGTGTCGCGGCGGGAGACCCCAAGATAGGAGAGGTTGTGGGCATTGTAAAGGATTTTCACTTGAAGTCTTTACATCATGAAATGGAGCCAGTTGTATTGACGGTTGCCCCGATGTCCTATTTCCTCGATAACTTTGTTATTCGTTTGCAGACAGATGACCTGGAGCAATACATTAGTCAAATTTCAGGAGTATGGCAATCGGAGATATCGGAACGCCCTTTCGAGTATTTCTTCCTGGATGAGGCTTTCAATGAATTCTATCTCAAAGAGAGTAGACTGGCTAAGGTTTTTAGTTATTTTGCCATTCTCGCCCTGATCATCGCAGCGCTGGGTATGTTTGCTTTGGCAGCTTATTTGAGTGAGCGAAGAATGAAAGAAATGAGCATCCGGAAAATCCTTGGTGCGGCAGTGTTTCATATTGTCGGCTTATTATCCAAAGACTTTGTGCGTCTAGTACTCATTGCTATTCTAATCGCGTCTCCATTGGCGTGGCTCGGCATGAATTACTGGTTGAACGATTTCGCCTTTCGAATCAACCTTCAATGGTGGGTATTTATAGGGGCAGGAATCATTACGCTAGCCATAGCTGTTGGAACCGTAAGTATTCAGGGAGTGAAGACGGCCAGGCTCAATCCGGTGGATAGTATTAAACAAGACTAGCTTTCAGCAGTTACTCCGATTTGCTGATAGACCGATTGGGCACTCCTAATGGCCCCTTCCATGTAACCAGGGAACTGCGTAGCCGTTTCTGCTCCAGCAATGAACAATTTGCCGGCCAGGTATGGCTTTTGGTAGAGCCTATGTCCGTTATGTTGATGAGGCAATATGTGAGTATCATAAGGTGCAAAAGTGTGTTCTTCCCTGCGCCAAACTGCTTCTTCATAATCTACGAACTGCTCGATCTCTTTACCGTAGTATTTTCGCAGTTGCATCAGTATCAAATTGAGGCGCTCGTCTTTGTTTAGAGAAAAATATGCGCCATTCAGGAATCCTTTAAGTGCATAGTATTCATCGTCGTAATCTGAGTGATCATATAACTCCGGAATTGGCCCAACATTACTAAATACCGTTCCACTTGAGTTGGCTTTTCTCCAAAATGGGGTAGAAAACCGCAGTCCAACCTTAATAGATTCTCCCATCCAAGTATGTGTCTGTTTCATTATCGTAGTGAGTTCTGTAGGTAGCGCGGGTTGTATCCTAAGCCGAGAAAGTAGTAGGTTGGGCGGAAGCGTAGAAACAACAATTGGAGCTTTAAAGATTTTTTGATCAGTGACTACCTGAAGTTCTTCCTTATCCTCTAAAATGGAAGTAACGGTTTGTTGGAGATGGATCTGCTCAGAAGAAATAGCGTTGGCTAGCCTTTGGATTAAGGTGGCGCTCCCCCCTTTAATTCTAAAACTGGGTTCGTTGTTAGGAGGGAGTGTGACCAATTGGTAGGGACTGGTTGAAATCGGCTCGTAGATGGCCTTATCACCTAGAACTTGCTGAAAGATATCGATTTGAAGCACTTTCAGTAGGGCCTTTAATTGGGTATGTTTGCTGCCCAGCCAGGTCGCTCCCATTTCGATAGGGGCACTATTCTCCTTGTAGGAAGTAAGTATCCGGCCACCCAGTCGCTTTCTGGCTTCAATAATATGGACACGCTTATTGTTGTCTTTGAGTAGGTAGGCAAGGGTTAGACCAGTCAGACCGCCACCGATGACGACAATATCAGATTCAATTAACTTCATGGATATGACTTGATTTCTGCTAGACTTCAATGATCACTATCGATTCAGCATAGCAAAATCCTTGGCAAAGTAAGTGATAATAGCATCTGCACCAGCTCTATGAATACTGAGTAACGCCTCTGGCATGGCTTTTTCATATTCTAGCCATCCATTTCGACAAGCGGCCATCAACATGGCACACTCTCCACTAACGTGGTAGGCTGCTATAGGTAATTCAAAGTTTTCCTTAAGCAAGGCTATTACATCTAGATAGTGCAAGGCAGGTTTTACCATCAAGAAATCAGCTCCTTCCGCCGTATCCAGTTCAGCTTCTATCAGTGCCTCCCGTTTGTTAGCAGGGTCCATTTGATAGGTTTTTTTGTCTTTAGGAATATCCTCGCTGGCTTTCGGGGCACTATCTAGTGCATCTCGAAATGGACCATAGAATGCGCTGGCATATTTGGCCGTGTAAGACATGATTCCAGTGTCTGTGAACCCTGCTTGATCTAGGGATTCGCGAATATGTTGCACTCTTCCATCCATCATGTCTGAAGGGCCTATGAGGTCAAAGCCTGCTTCAGCTTGAGCAACAGCCATCTTCCCTAGCACACCCAGCGTCTCATCATTAACGATCTTACCTCCTCGGACAATACCATCATGCCCGTCGATGCTATAAGGGTCCAAGGCTACATCACTAATCAAACAGGCTTCGGGAAATCGAGCCTTGATTTCCAATGCAACCTTCAAGTAGAAGTTGTCGGGATGATAGCTGAAGGTTCCAGTCTTATCTTTGTGTTCTTCGGGAATGGCAGGGAATAGAATGAAGGAGGAAATACCGAGCGCTAAACATTCTTCCACTTCCTGCAATGCATTGTCTAGAGACAAACGATAGTTTCCGGGCAGGGACGAAATTTCATCTTTGATGCCTTCACCATTGACTAAGAATAAAGGCTGAATCAGGTGTTGACTACTCAATTGGGTCTCACGAACTAAGCCACGAAGAGCGGCTGATCTTCTGTTACGTCTGGGTCTTTTCAACATGTTGCGTAGATATTATCCATTCACTGGCAATTTTTGTGGGGAGTGACTGTGCTAAAAAAATGCGCCTAGCGGATGCAGCATAGGCCACAAAAGCACAAAAATTATCAGTGAACCAATTTATTAATGAGTTTTGTTCTTCTTAGGTACGGGGTCATGGCCATGTGGACCCCATGGATGACACTTGCCTATACGTTTTATACCCAGCCAGGTTCCTTTCAGGATACCCCATTCTTGAATAGCGTCTATGGCGTATTGAGAGCAGGTGGGTTGAAAACGGCATTTGCTAGGGCCGAGGATAGGTGAGATCGACAATTGATAAAATCGGATCGGAAGTATAAATATCTTTTTAAGTATTTTCTTCATTATAACTTACTTAAACTTCACTTCATCAGAACTTTCCCCTTTTTTAAACAACCACATCCCACCTTGGTTGCGTGGCCCCTTGATTTGTACAATGTTTTGTTGATCATCAAAGGTTTCCATCAAGATATCGTTGGTCACGCCTAGGTCTTGTATTTGGTCAATTCCTTCGATTTCGAGATAACACCAGAGGGATAGGAGGTCCTCAGAAACCTCTTTCCCTAAATAGTTGTAGGCGCGTTGCTCGCCATTCACCGTAAGGATAAAGTGTTTATTGAGATATTCTTTGAAATATCCTTCTGCATCAGGAGCCTCTTTCGGTGTACAAAGTGATAGTTTGTCGTGCCCTTCTCGCCTTAGAGCCTCTTCTAGATCATCAATAAATACCTGGAGGCTCACTTGTACAGCTTGGTCAGATGAATTGTATTCTATCAAGCACTTGCTTAGGTGATAATCGTGCTTGAATCCAAATAATAGTAAACTGAAAAGAAGATACCGCATAAGGTTTGTTTGGGTGATGACTAAAATGGGATTCTCTCCAGCGCCATAATTAGGGCTGGACCAGCGGCCATTCCAGAGATGAATAAATTCCAATCGGTGTTTTTCACGCGAAGTAGTTGCATAGCTGTAAAAGCCAAGCCTAGTATTATTGCAACAATTCCAAGCTGCCCTAGTTCAACCCCAATGTTGAAGGCGAATAGTTGGCTGACGAGACTATGTTCTTCACCTGGCATTAGTGTGGACCGTAGAAAGTTAGAAAAACCTAAACCGTGTATAAGCCCAAACAGGAGAGCCAGCAGGTAATTGGTCCGCCACTTTTTGCTGTGATTCTGTTCAGGATCAGGCCGGGATATCACATTGTATAGTGCTGTGGCAATTATGGTTACAGGAATGAGGAATTCGATCCAGTTCTTAGAAATCTGGATGACATCTAAGGCGGCAAGTGCTAAGGTAAGGGAATGCCCAATGGTGAAGGCTGTCACCAGTATAGCTACTTGTTTCCAATGTTTTAAGTTGTAGATAGCACAAAGCGCTACTAGAAACAAGATGTGGTCATATCCCTCTAGATCCAGGATGTGATTGAATCCCAATTCTAGGTAGGTTGAAAACAGCGATTGCATTTTTGATGGTAAAGGTAAGAAAAAAGGTAGCGGAGGGAGGGAGGAGATATTTGCTAATTAATGGAAATTTAATATATAAAATTTTAACAAATAAGATAATAATCTGTAACTTTACAAAGCTTCGCAATTGATACTGATACATAGTCCTACATTGAGCTTTAGATAGGACTGCCCTTGAGAGAACGTTACCTACATGTCCCTCCCAATTTAAGACGGTACATCCCACTGAACAAGATATTCATCTGAATCATCAGATGTGCAACTCCTATGTGAGTTTATCGAATTCGATTCTTTGACAATTTTTGTGTTATGGGTTAGTTGATTGGTGACTAGAGATTGATCTGTCCAGCCAATTCAATAGCTCAGCAAGGATTGAATGAGAATGATACATTGACTTATTTGTTTAACCCGGTTTGAGCAAGTACCTACTTGAGATTAAACCAAAATCCAGGATATGGAAAACTTTACAAAACACCTTTTTTCTAACGCTTTACTGCTAATTACGGCTTTAGGGTTCAGTTTCAGCCTGCATGCGCAGGATTGTAGCGAACTCTTTATATCGGAGTATATTGAGGGTAGTAGCAATAACAAGTGTATTGAAATCTACAACCCTACGGATGCCTCAGTAGACCTTAGTGCTTATGCATTGGCATTTTACTTCAATGGTAGCAATTCGCCAAGTAATTTTCCGATTCCGCTTGTTGGTAGCCTAGCGGCTGGTGATGTATATGTTGTTTGTGATGATGGTGCTGCACCCGTGTTTTTGGCTCAAGCTGACCTGACACCAACTCGATCTTTTTTCAATGGAGATGATGCAGTTGCACTGACGAAGGATGGAGTTAATATTGATGTGATTGGTGTGATCGGGAATGATCCGGGCTCTCAGTGGGGTAGTGGATTGACTTCTACTGCAAATAATACGATTAGGAGAAAAGTTTCTATTGCACAGGGAAATCCTTCGGGATCGGATGATATCGCTGCAGAATGGGATGGCTTCAACTCCAATACCTCGGATGATTTAGGCATCTACATGAATAACTGTAACATGCCTAGTTGTGTCATTGATGATATCGCATTGACTAGTGTTTCAGCTTGTCATAATGCAGGGACTCCTTATGTTGGAGATGATTCTTTTTCTGCTTCTGTGACTGTTTCTTTCACTTTAGACGAACCCATTACTAGTGGAACTTTGGATCTAAGTATTCAAGGAGAGGATTATAGTGTGAGTATTGGACACATCAGCGGAAATTCGCATACCTTCCACGTAGATCTAGCAGCTAATGGTGCAGCACTTGCGGCCACTGCTAGGTTTTCTGCTGAACCCGCTTGTGTATTATCTAAAAACATAGGTAATGCTGTTTCTCCTTGTTCTTCTTTCAGCAATTGTAGCGTGCCGATGATCTCTGAATATGTTGAAGGCTCTGGTAGCAACAAATGTATTGAGATTTACAATCCTACCAATAGTAGTATTGACCTTTCTGATTATACCCTGAATGTATATTTTAATGGATCTACCAATGCAGGTAGAACTGAAGAACTTTCTGGTTCTTTGGGATCAGGCGAAACTTATGTAGTCTGTAATCCTGGTGCTACAAGTGCCTTCCGGCAGGTATCGGACTTGTTGTCCAGCGACATGTTGTTCAACGGTAATGATGTAGTGACCTTAGAGGACGGAACAGGTATCGTCGATGCGGTTGGAAAACTGGGAAGCAGTAGTACTTTTGCTTCTAATGTAACGCTACAACGTCGACCTTCTGCAACTAAGCCAGACAATAATCCATTTGATAGTTTCAGCCCAACTGGAGATTATGTGAGAATGCCAAGTAATGCTTCTTGGGGATTAGGGTTTGCAGAGTCTAACTGTAAACCAGTAAATAATATGGAAGATGGTTTCTTTGTCTCTCCATTGATGTGTGATGATGGTTCTATCGACCAAAGTGGTGGGGCTTTGACTTTGACTTCTTCTTGTGGACCTGGTTTGCTACAATATGATGCTGCTACTATTGCTATGAATCAGTACTGTGGTAATTTCGAAATCAAAGTAAGAGTTGCGGATCTAGATAATCCAGGCTATGCTGGGATTCAGGTGCGCGAAAGCTTAAGCCCGGGTTCTAGAATGGTAGGCATCAAAACCAAGACCACTTCTGCCTATGTTTATCGTGAATTCCGCTCATCTTTCGGTTCTTCAAAATTTGTTAGTCCTAAGCGTAGAGGATATAACTATGACTGGTTGCGTATCAAGAGAAGCGGTAGTCGAATTCGACTATATAGCTCTAAAAATGGATCATCTTGGAAATTGGAGCTGTCGGTGACGATGTCTCTACCTAGTACGGTCTTCGCCGGTTTCATTACTGAAAGTCCAAACACCAGTACAACGACAACAGCAGAGTTCAGCAACATTTACACGAATGGAAGTTGCAGTGGCAGTTCATTGGTTGAAATTCCTACTGAAGAAAAAACCAATGCTACTGTTGAAAGCTTTAAGACAACACCTGTTGTTCCTGTAGTACCAGCAGTGAGTGCGCAGCAAAGTGTACAAGACCTTCGTTTGAGCCCGAATCCAGCTCGCGACTTCTTAAGAGTGGACCTTCCTCAAATGGAAGGACAACGCGGTACGGTAGTGATCACGGATTTGAATGGACGCACCGTTTACAGCAATACCTACAATGGAGAAGCGCAGACCCTGGAGGTTGACCTAGCTGGTCTAAGGTTAACACAAGGTATGTATGTTTTGAGTTTACGTACTGCTAATAAGGTAATGACTAAACGATTTGTGAAGACAGGCTTCTAAGAAGCAGTTTGATTATACATAGAAAATGTAAAGGGCTTTCGGAATTCCGAAAGCCCTTTGTATAATTAGATGCGTCTAATACTTAGTGGCTCGATCACTCCTAGAAGGAGGATATTCGAGTATCGTTTACTGCTAAGCTTAGTAGCGGTAGTATTCTGGCTTGAATGGCCCTTCTTGCTTCACACCAATGTATTCAGCTTGATCTGGTCTCAATTCTTCCAATTCAACACCAATCTTAGATAAGTGTAGGCGGGCTACTTTCTCATCCAAATGCTTAGGAAGCATATATACTTTGTTCTCATACTTATCACCATTTTGCCATAGCTCCAATTGAGCCAAGACTTGGTTGGTGAAAGAGTTAGACATTACGAAACTAGGGTGTCCAGTAGCACAACCCAAGTTGACCAAACGTCCTTCTGCTAGAATGATGATATCATTACCATCTACAGTGTACTTATCTACTTGCGGCTTGATCTCTACCTTAGAATTACCATGCGTGTCGTTCAACCATGCCATGTCGATCTCATTATCGAAGTGGCCAATGTTACAAACGATGGTTTTATCTTTCATCATTTTGAAGTGCTCACCTGTCACGATATCCTTATTACCAGTAGCAGTAACAACGATATTTGCTCTTGGAATAGCATTGGTCATTTTTCTTACTTCGAAACCATCCATCGCGGCCTGAAGTGCACAGATAGGGTCTATCTCCGTTACAATGACACGGCAACCTGCACCTCGCAAAGAAGCGGCAGAACCTTTTCCAACATCACCATAGCCAGCTACAACTGCTACTTTACCCGCTAGCATTACATCAGTAGCCCGACGAATCGCGTCAACACAACTCTCTTTACAACCATATTTATTGTCAAACTTAGACTTGGTCACAGAATCATTGATATTGATAGCAGGTAAGGCCAGTGTACCGTTGTTTTGGCGCTCGTATAGACGGTGAACACCCGTTGTGGTTTCTTCACTTATACCACCAATTCCTTCGATTAGGTGAGTGTGCTTGTCCAATACGATATTGGTCAGATCACCTCCATCATCAAGGATCATATTAAGTGGCTGACCATCACTGAAGGCAAATAAGGTTTGCTCAATGGCCCACCAGAATTCTTCTTCACTCATGCCCTTCCATGCGTAAACAGGTACACCTGCAGCAGCAATGGCAGCGGCTGCATGATCTTGCGTGGAAAAGATATTACAAGAAGACCAACTCACTTCTGCACCCAGCTCTACCAAGGTTTCGATGAGTACAGCTGTTTGGATGGTCATGTGTAGACATCCAGCAATGCGAGCTCCTTTTAAAGGCTTGGAAGGACCAAACTCTTCTCTCAATGACATAAGTCCTGGCATCTCAGCTTCTGCCAGCTCAATCTCTTTACGCCCCCAATCAGCTTGATTGATATCTTTCACCTTATACTTTAAAGCTGCTGTTGATTGCATTAATATTGAATTTAATTTTAATTGATCATAAAGATAAGTGCCAAGGAGTAAACCCCTCTAGCATTTAAAGCTGCAAAGCTACTGAATTCCCTATTCTTTTTCAATAGTAGAAATTAATTCTGGATCATTTGACGCAAGTTCTTCAAAGACTGATATGGGAGATTGACGACTGTGGAATTGGCCAACCAGCCAGGGATGCTTCCTCCTGGCTCAGAATGATTCTCGTAAATGACTCGTAGCAAGCCATCAGCTTGTTCCTCGAATTGCCAATAGCCTTCAGATTTGGGTACGCGTATGTGATTCTTTCGTGGAGGAAGATAATCAGGTAGGCAGGTGGCAGAAATTTTTAATTTTCCGGCTTCCTTTTGGAATACAAAACGATAGATTCCGTCCCGGTCTGTTACCGGCCAAGGCGCTTCTGTCTGTAGATAAAAGGTGCGGGTATTGGCCTCTTCTTTCAATGGCTCTACTTTTTTGGCCCCCGGTGACCATTCTGTAAAGCGAGCTACATCCTTGAATAAACTTTCAATCTTATCTAGCGTGCTGACAAGTTCCATTTCTCCACGAAAAGCATTCATCGGGGAGTCCGGGATTTTCTTGATAAATACACGAATTCCATCTTTCTCTTTCCTTAATTCCCAGTCTTGCACTTCAACAGGAGGGAAAAGTAGTAAGGCGGAAAAACATAACCATAGAATTTTCATAGGATAAATACGTATTGCTTTACGAATATTTGTGCAATGGTAAAATGAGCGGAGACCTCGCAAAATTGCCGAAGAACGACAAAAGTAACGCTTAGCTGCTTAAGACAACGCGCTAAATGAGTAAGTGGTTGGATTTTATGCGTAGTTTTTTGGTAAAGGAATGGCATTGTATGACTTTGCCGCTATTTTCGGTCCTGAACGGTAAGCGATCCGAGCCATTCTACTCATCTTTGGAATAAATCCCAATTAGATGTGTTCTCACGAAAACGGATACCTCCGGTCCGCTTTGGGGCAATTGCACCGACATTAACTTTGATGGCGTATTCGGCATGTGACAAGCAATACAGTTATTACCCATAGCTTGAGTTTCTGCCGTGGGGGCTGCACAGGTAACTGAACCGCCACCATGGCATCCACTACATTTTTGATTAAAATGGGCTACATTTCCCCTTTGATTCTTATGTGGATCATGGCAAGTACTACAATCCATTCGGGGGCTTAATTGAAAACACTTACTGCTGGCTAAAAGGCCATACTGATTTCCATGGACATCCAGGTCGCTATCTTTTAGCCCCGTGTAGTAATTGCGGGAATAGGTATCTAAATCTTCTCCGGAGAGGAAGGAAAAGGAGTTGCCTTTCAGTAGAGCATCACGTGGCCCAGAATGACATTGGGCACATACATCAAGGCGCTGTTGCCGAGCGAGTGTATCCAGTTTTAGCATATATTTGGATACGGTTTCTTTTGGGTTATTTCTGTGATAAATCACATGCTTGGCAGCAGGTCTATGACATCTTTCACAATCTACGCCGTACACTATCTTTGCTTTATCATACTGATTTCCCTGGCCTGAAAAATCACGGTTTGTAGCAAAAGTTACATGGCATTTTAGGCACCCATCCCGAACTGGTCTTTCAAGAATACGATCTGGAAAGCCCGGACTATTGATCCAGCTATCAGAAGGGGGGTAATAGGAAGCTTGCAGTTGAAACAGCTTGTCTTCTTGCCAATTTAGGTAAGATTGCCCTTTAACACCAGATCCAATAACAATATCAAATTTCTTAGGAGGGATAGGAAGGTCGGGAGCTTTAACGTGCGTATGTTGATAAAAAGATTTCCCCTCTTTTAGCATTTCAAATTCGACTCTCCCCACCTTGATGGTGTTCTCATCAGGTTTGAAGCTACCTTTAAGGTTCTCAGCATTTGCAATTGCAGAAGTATTATAATGAGCAGTTTGCAAGTGAGTAGAGTGGATATCTTTATGACATTCCATGCAGGTTTCCGAACCTACAAACTGTTCTCCATTGGAGTGCGTGGCTAATGCCTCTGGTTGATAATAACCCAGGTCTTTTTGTGTAGACCAATAATAAAAGGCAAGAGCGATCAGAAATAAGGCGGCTAGGATGTACTTCTTTTTCATATGGATTCCTTCAAGTAATAAATGTAGCAAAAAAGTACGAAGTACGGCCCTCTAAACAAAATGACAGCCTATTACTCATTTTGATTCCTCAGTATCTAAAGGATCGCCCCTATTGGGGTTGATGTAGAAGAGGGTATTTCCTTTCCTCAGATCGCCAACTTCTCCCAAGCTGTTTTCTGATAAGCCTGAAATACGAAATACCAAGCTATGATCGCAACTAAGGCAGCGCCCAAAACGATTACTGTCCGATCAACAATAAGGTAATGCAATCCACCTAAGACGCCAGCCAAGAATAGGGATAAGATACCTGCTGTGAAATTGGACCCCTTGTTAATGTTATCCCAGCTGTCGGAAAAGGGGATCTTCTTGGGTTGAAAAAAGTGAAGGATCATCGTGCCCAAGAATAGTATATTGGCAAAGCCCAGCATGAAATCATCTACTACTTTCACGCCCCAAATTCCTAGACCCACTAGAAACATGAGCACGTAGGTTGGAAAAAAGAACTTGGCGAGGATGGTTTTAGCTGTTCCACTCAGGATCCATCCGGGTTCCTTCAGGGGAGAGGCGTGAAATATCCAACTAGCGATCTGTTTATTGGAATACTGACTGCTTAACAAAGGGGTGGATAGCAATAGAAAACAAAAATAGATTAGTAATAGATAAGAACTGCTCTCGGGGAGAGCAGCAAAGCGCTCTTGTAGGCTTCCTTCTCCGTTCAACGCAAAGTAGACGAAGAAAGCAGGAACCATACCAAAACCAGGGTAAACACGCAACTTATAATCACGATTCCGAGCAGTCATGCGCCAACTCCATTTAAATGCTGCCTTTTCCGCTTCATTATTACAAACCCAATTGGCTAGACGTTCCATCCAGCTACTTTGAGTAACCCTTTCCGTCTTACCTTCTTTTTTAGATTTACTTTCTCCCCCTCCTTGCGTAATGGCTATCATTTTCTGGTTAAAGGTCTTGGAAAGCACATTGAGGATGAGCCAGCCACATATAAAAGGAGTGCCAATTGCAAAGGTGCTCAACACGAGCACAACTAGACTTTGATTGCCATCAATCATCAACGACCATAAGCCTGCTAACCAGGAAGGGGGTGAGAAAAGGACAAAGGGAGATAAAAGAATATTAGCATTTTCGTAATCCTCAAAGTCTACCAATCTCGGCAACAGATAGTAGGCAGAGAAAATAGTAACTGTAAAGCCGATCTGAAGATAATTTAGGATTTCCTTGAACTTCTGCGGCGTACTGATCCGTAAGATCAAAAGGTAGGTTAGGTTGACGATAAAGATCACAAAGACAAGCCCCAATAGGATTTGTAACCCAAATACAATTAATCCCAATAAGCCATATTTGATCCCGATATAAACAGCAGCAGGAAGTACAAAGGCCAAGACCAATTTGGATAGATAGATACCAATGTGAAGAAGCCGAGAAATGGTCAGGGTTCGATCATTGATGGGTTTGGGTAAAAGGATATAGTTATCTCGAACATCGATCAACACTTCCGTGAAGTCTGTGATCAAAGTCATGGCTAGCATGACCATCCAACCAGCAAAATATAAGGTGAACCCGGTCGCCTTTTCTTGAAAGATAATCAAAGGACCAATGAAGAAGAGTCCAATGAAGAAAAAGACCAGAATAGAGACCCAATCCTGATTCTTCAAAGCTTTTTTGCTGGTCCGCCCCTGTGTATTGAAAACACTGGCTCGGCGGCTGTCCATTTTGACCTTGGCTGTCAAAATAGCTTCCAATTGAGCCGTATCTACGCCCAAGCGTTCCCACATAAAGTTGAAGAGGAACACGATTCGCAACAGTAGCTTATTCATTGTCCTCTTTTTTATCTTGGAAAGTCTCTAAAAAATCACCCGCCAGGCTCTCAAAGTTTTCTGTACTGGTTAAATCGGAAAAGATCTGCTCCAAGCTGTTTCCGGATTGTGCTTTTAAGGTCTCGAATGGACCATCAGCAATGATCTTTCCTTGATTTATCAACACGATACGATCAGAAACCTTTTCCACGATATCCATCATATGAGAACTATAGAAAATCGTCTTCCCTTCTGCAGCTAAGCGGGCAATGATTTCTTTGACCATAATGACAGAGTTGGCATCCAAACCTGACAAAGGCTCATCCAGAAAGATGATTTCCGGATTGTGAATGAGCCCTGATATAAGCAAAACCTTTTGTCGCATACCCTTGGAAAAGGTATCAATACGCTGATCTTTATGTGCTTCCAGTCCAAAGAAGCGCAACATGCGAGTCGCTCGTTCTTCTAAAACGGATTTATCCATGTGATGCAAGGAACCAACTAATTCCAGAAATTCCATTGGAGTCAACACCTCGTACATCTCCGCTTGCTCGGGAACGTAACCAATGATTTTCTTGACGGCTAAGGCATTGGCCCTCACATCATGCCCCTTCAAACTCACCTCGCCTTCAAACTGGGCATCTAGTCCAATCAGAATCCTGACGGTGGTACTCTTACCCGCTCCATTAGGCCCAATGTATCCAATGACTTGACCAGGGTAGATATCCAAGTCAATTCCAGTGAGCACCTGATTGTTTCCGTAGCTCTTTTTCAATCCCTTAATACTGATGATTGGTGTATCCATCTATTATCTTTTGTGAAACCCTCTTGCTAGAAGAAAGTATCTAGAAATTCCAGCAAGTATCCGTAGTCTTTTTCAATGGGGTTCGTGCTAATTGAATAATGAAAGCGATCTTTGAAATCTTCCTTTTCAAAGAAGGCCTTTATCCCAGAAAACTCCCTAGAAACGATCGTGAATATGATACGTTCATTTGCTTCCACAACTTCTAATTCTCCCCGATGAACAATCTTTTTTATGACGGAACCGAATTGCCGATATTTTATTTCAATCCGATAGGCAACTAGGTTGATGGCTTTGACATCACTCAGTTTAACCCCTAAGCAACTATGCCGCTGATTTACATTGAGTCGTAGAATTAAACCATTCTTCAATAATTCAAAGTTTACAAATCCAATTTCTCCCTGTATACTCCGATTAATTTTGTCAAACCCTTCCACCCCAGCCTCGTAGATAAGCTTGGGAGAACCAATACCTTTCCTTTTAACCTTCTCCCAAAATGAAAATTGTCCACCAAAATAATTGATGTCATTTTTCATGAGTTCTCCATTTGGATTGGTGTTCAGCAGTTTCATTGGAATGCTTTAATTTCCTATGAGCGCAAAAAGGACCGGCACAGAATGTTATGATGATGCCACGCTGCTACTGCTTCACCGATTTGCCCACTTTTCTACTCGTTTCACCTGGTGCGCTGCCAGACGGTCGATTAGGCGGGAGGCATCTTCATCCACAATAATTAGGTCGCGCTGTGCTTCTTTGACAAATCCATCTTGGATCATCCGGTCGATTTGCTGTAGAAGCGGATCAAAATAATTGTTCGTATTCAGGATGCCGATAGGCTGGTGATCTTGTCCCAATTGCACGAGGGTTGCCATCTCGAAAAGTTCGTCTAGCGTACCAAAGCCACCGGGTAGAGTAATCACTGCATCGGATAAATCCGCCATCTTCTTCTTACGCTCATCCATGGTATCAACGAGATACACTTCTGTTAAACCATCATGGCAGACTTCCTTTTCTACCAGAAAATGAGGAATCACACCGATTACCTCTCCTCCTTTGTCCAGGGCAGCATCCGCCAAGATACCCATCAATCCTACATTGCCTGCGCCATAGACGGTGGTTAATGCCCGCTGAGCTAAAACCTCACCTAAATGTTGGGCTGCTGTTGCATACACCGGCAGTTTGCCCGGGCTAGAACCACAAAATACAAGAACAGATTTCATCATAATTTTATCATTCGGAGCGTTTTAGGCTGGCATTTGCATAGCATATAAGTCCAAGCCTGGTGCCCAGTAATCTTCTTCAATTTTTTCAGTCTGAAAGCCGAATTTTGCGTAGAATTTATAGGCCAACTGTGAAGTACGTACAACGATCCGCTGGATACTTGGCGTTTTTCTAATCTCAGTCAACCTGAATTCAGTCAGTTGTCTTCCCAACCCTTGACCTTGAAAATTAGGTGATAGGAAATCCCAAGCAATCCTACCCTCATTTAGCCCTTCATTAATTACAATTCCGCCACAGCCTGCGACCAAGCCATCTTGTTCAATAAGCCAATAATTATTACCATTGGTAAGCAAAAATTGCTCTAAATCAGCTTGTTCTTCCACCGCAAAATAATCAGGTGTATTTTGCTGGAAGATGTCAATAACAGCAGACTTATCGGATGGGTGATACTTCCTAATCATAAACTAGCTAAGAATTAATAATGACCAATAGCCCAAATAATACGAACAGCGCCAAACCAAAGATAAACTGATAAAGCACAAAAGATATCAGCGATTTCCAGGTGGCACCCCAGAGTGTTTGATTAAATACTTGCCGGTAGGCAAAGATAGTGTAAAGCACGACGGGCAGAATCTGGAACATGGCCATGAACCCACTGGCATTTAAGAAAGGCACATATAAAATAAAGAACAAGGTTTGTGGGCTCGACAAATAGGTGTTAATGATGAGATGCTCGGCGTAGTAGTACTTGGATTTTCGGAAAACTAAGAAAGTAGCTAAGCTGATGAAAGGAATGCCACCTAGAAAGAATATATTGAAGTATTGCTTCATATTCATGGTGAACCATTCCAGACTCTTTTGTACAGCAGGAGTGAAATTATCCCATCCCGTTGTTTGGTGAAGGTCTGTTAGCAACTGGTCTGTTCCTGGCAATATGAAGAAAGTCAGGAAAGTAGCAATGGCCACCAATAGCAGAATCAATTGAAAGGGGCGAGTCAGGCGAGTGCGGTCTTCAAAAAGGTATTCTCGAATTGTGCTACCGGGAGCTATGAATAACCTTTTGAGTGTATAGCCCATACCTCGCTCTAGGTTGAGTACATACAGTACATCAGCGACGATCTTTTTAAAGGTGAACCTTTCCAATTCCTTTTGCGATCTATCCATATCATCTACTTGTAGTCGAAGTTAGGCCTTGCCAGAAAACAAGGCCTAACCTTGTCTTCACTTAGCCTTTTCGGAACGAAAATAAGCTTTTAAAGTCGATCTTCTCTCCCGTCACAACATTTTCGTTGCCGAAGGTTTGCGAGGCAAAGAAAAGGGCTAAGACAGCATAAAGCAAGGCCATTCCCGCAACCATGGCGACCAGAGCAGTACTAAATCCACCTTTGAGGATAGCTCCGATGGCTAGCGATATATTCAGCATAGGAATCATGGCCGTGCTACTATTTAATTCCATTCCTGGCATTTGAGACATGACCGCTGGAATAATGATCATCATCATCAGTGGAGATACATAACTCTGTGCCTCCTTGTAAGAGTTGGCTAATAAAACCACAGCTAGGGTTAGGGCAGCCAGGAATACGGTGATTAGGAAGACGATCAGGCATAGCCAAAACCAGCCAATGGGATCAATTGAAAGGGAAAAAGAACCAACTTCTCCACCCATAAACTTGACCTGTATCATCATGGCTACCATCAAACTAAGAATATTCATGAAAGCAGAAACGATCCCTACCATGAACACAGCTGTAAATTTACCAGCAATGATCTCACTTACTTTCACAGGTGCTGTAAAGATGGTTTGTAAAGTTTTTCGCTCTTTTTCTCCTGCAGTAATATCAATGGCGATATAAATACATCCAACGAAAATGAATAACAGGATGATCATGGGAAGGAAGGAGGCCAGGGCTTTACCAGCCTGCTTCTCATCGGAGGCGAGATCTATCTGAGAAATGGCTAGTGGCTTGGCAAATTCCGGGTTGAGGCCAGCGCCATCAATTCGTGCCTTAAGCAGATTTTGATTGACGCCTTGTAGTACTTTGTTGATCTGTCTACTACGAAATTTTAGCAGATCTTTGGATTGATCAGCCATGAGCTGAATCTGTGCCGTTCCATTAGCCTGCATGGTTTGATCAAAAGCAGTCTCCATTTTGATACCAATCCCGTTACTCATGGTATCAATGGTTGATTCATCAAAATTGGAGAAACTAATATTAAGTTCGGCACTTTGAGCTAGTGCATCGTGGATAGCTGTCCCTTCCAATTCAGGACTCAGCACGAGGTTTATGGTTTGAGTGGTTAGTTTTTCTTGTTGACTTTGTCCGACCTTACCTATGAGTGTGAATAAGACCGGATATAGAAAGAAAGGAAGAAGAATAATCAGGTAGAGCATCCGTTTATCACGTAATACCTCCTTGATCTCTTTCCTGAAAATGGCGCTAATGATATTGGTTCTCATACTTGTGTTTTTGTAGATGGAAGCGTTTTAGGTTGTGATCATGAATTTCACACAACGATGCTTAGAACATTTTTGACCAGGGCTGATTAGCCAGGAGTGAGGAAATCTTGTTCTGAACAAGGTAAATTTTGCAGTCGAATGTGGGCAATTCGGCAGAAAATCTATATAGTACAGAATAAAATTTACCACTTAAAGACAATTGAGGTTTGATCAAACATGTTCTTGGTTTACCAACTGGAAGAAGGCGTCTGCCAGGTTCTCCTTTTGGGTGCGTTGTTTCACCTCACTTATGGTTCCGTAGTGTTCCAGTTTTCCTTGATGAATAATGGCGATTCGGTCGCATAAGCGTTCCACCTCATCCAAGTGGTGGGTAGAGAAGATGACTGTTTTGCCCTCTTCTTGTGCCATTTTCTTGATGAATTGCAGGATAAATTCACTGGCCATGATGTCCAAACCGGTAGTTGGTTCATCCAGAATGACAACTTCCGGATCATGTACCAAGGTTCGGGCAATTGAAACTCTTTGCTTTTGGCCGGTCGACAACTTCTCACAGAAGCGATCTTTGAAGTCGCTAATGCCAAAAGCTTCTACTAGTTTGTCTACTCGTGCGGTTAAGGTTGCTTTGGGCACCTCATAGAGTTGTCCAAAATAGGTGAGTAGTTCAATGGGGTTGAGCCTTCGATAAAGGTCCATGTCACCGGTTAGAAAACCCAAGGAGGAACGAGCTTGTTGTTGCTCGTTTTGCATTGAGTTGCCTGCGATAAAGGCTTCTCCTCCCGAGGGAGTAAGTAGGCCAGAAAGCATGCGTAAGGTGGTTGTTTTGCCGGCTCCATTGGGTCCTAAGAGCCCAAATACCTCACCGGCTTTTACATCAAAGCTAAGCGCATCCACAGCGCGGAAGGTCCCGAAGTTCTTGGTCAAACTCCGAGCTTCAATTTTTACTTCCATATAATATTGACTTGTTAGTGGTGGTTTGATGGGGTATGAGCTTGGGTGGCTATACTAATGCCTAGAGGGTTAGGGTATTCAAACCAACTAGGGAAACACCATGCTGTTAAAGGCTGGTCAGGAACGGTGACCTACTAACTCCGAGAGCCAGGTCTGTTATTCGGGAACAACCTAGCAGCAAGCATATCCAAAAGAGATAGCACTGTGCTCAATTTTACAGTCAGGTGGCGGGTATGGCTGCAATATGTCAATTCGATGGACAAACGGAAGAAAAAATTCGACTCGGATTGATTAAAACTCGATTGGAGGAGGGTGAGCTGGTCTTGATAGGCATTGGCAAAGGAAGAAAATGGGAGGTATAATGAAAGTGCTGCTGATGGATTGATTCCTGGACCCACTCCTTTGCCGAAAAATTGGATCGTTGGAATTTCATCAGCAGCTACCAAAGGCGAATTGAGATCTAGATGATTTCACCACCTCATTAAACCACTAGTGAGAGGTTGGTCTAATTCGATTCAATTCACAATTGCTATAGTTTCTAGTATTTGATTTGTATGCCGCATCCCATGCCCAGCTATGACGAGCATCAGTTGATAAGCATCCGCTTTACCGTAGGGGGATTTGCCATAGTGGCTGCGCAGGGGTAGTTTTTTGTTTTCAAGAAAAGAATAAATAGCTGAACGAGAAACCTCAAAAGCTTCGATAAGTTTCGTCTTAGATTGTTCACGTCCAGTAGGAGGCAGGGGTGTTTTTACCTTGTTGCCTCGATCCGCAATCTTAGAAAGTAGCCAACCATCTCGAGCACTTAGATCATCCGTACCTGCTGGTGCTTTTAGGGCCTTCTTTACCTGCATGAATACGGCTTGTTCCGCCTGTACAATGTGTTCCATGCATTCGGCGGGCGACCAGCCTCCATCAGCGGGCTTGGCTAGCCATTCGGTTTCGCTTAAATCATGAAGTGTACTGATAAGGTCCTCTTGCGTGACTTTGAGGTAGTCGACCAAGAAAGATCTCTCTTCCTTAGAAATCTTGCCCGATTGTCCACTAAGTGAGCCAAAACTCAAGGCCAGGATCAAAGAGAGTAAACTATATTTTCTCATACAGTATAATTAAGGGTGATTAAATTGAGTTCTATCAGCAGTGATTGGTGCTGAAAATTTTCAAAACAAAGTTCAAGAATGATCGGCTAAAATGGCCTTGGAAAAAGAGCCAAGATGGGGGTGCTTTTGTGACAGGCTTCACCGGATCGGACATCTAGTTTCCTACCTATTAGAAGAATCGACATTTGAAATTGCTTTCTTTGAAACAAAATTTCTACTTTCAGGAATGGTTTTTAAGGACAAGCACCCATGAAAAACAAGACCACTAAAAAGAAAAAAAATAAGCCCAAACAACAAGAGAGCCTCTTGTCAAAATATGCGGCTATTTGGCTGATACTTATCAGCTTCATATTATACTTGCCTTCAGTCAATTTAGGTTTTACCGAATTGGATGATACGATCTTCATCAAGGAGATGAGTACTTACAATCAAAATGCAGGCAACCTCTTTCACTCCTTTAAGCGAGGGGTATTTAGCGAAGCGAATGACACCTACTATCGTCCACTCTTGCTCGACTCCTTTATTATCAATGCGGCCTTTTCTAAGCAAAACATTGGGGGGTATCACTTCGTGAATATCTTGCTGCACCTGCTTGCCGTTTGGCTATTGTTCTCCCTTTTGCAGCAGCTGGGTATTCAGAAAATGACCGCCTTTTGGCTATCACTCCTATTTGCTGTTCATCCAGTACTGACCCAAGCTGTGGCCTGGATACCTGGACGGAACGACACTTTATTAGCAGTGTTTGTGTTTCCTTTTTTGAGTGCGTGTTTAAAATACCGGGAGACACCAAGATTGAAGTGGCTCCTTATTCAAGCCGCTACCTTATTGGCCGCCCTCTTTACTAAGGAGACGGCCTTATTTGCTTTACCAGCAGCATGGCTGTTGAGCGTATATATCTCCGAGAAAAAGTGGTGGGACGGACCCACTATTCGTATGTACGGAGTTTGGGTTGGAGGAGCACTTATCTATCTGCTGGCCCGTTCGTTAGCCACCTTGGAACAATCCAGCTTAGCTTTTGGTGATTTATTGGGATCAGCCTTTGAACGCTTGCCAGTATTGCTTGCCTATTTTGGGAAGGTCTTTTTACCATTTAACCTCAGTGTGTTTCCAATGATCGCCGATATGACCATACTCTACGGAATCTTGGCATTGGTTGGGGTAGGGGCACTAGTGTATTTCTCCAGAAGCAATAACCTACGACGGATGCTGGTCGGGTTTCTGGTTTTTATTTTGTTCTTAGTGCCTGCCTTGATGGTGCCTGATGATTTGAATAATCAGGATTTCGAACATCGATTGTACGTGCCAATGCTGGGTATTTTGTTACTGTTGAGTGAGACGATCTTGTTTAAGAATAAGTTGTCTTCAAAACAGATGTCCATAGCGGCAGGAGGGGTAGCTTTGGTTTTGGCTGTTATGAGCTTGGTGCGTATGCCCGTATTCGATGATGCGGTGACTTTTTGGTCAGCGGCTGTGGAGAGTTCTCCCAATTCAGCCTATGCTAATATGATGTTGGCTGCACGATTGGATGATACAGACATGAATCGAGCGACGACATTGATGGAGAAAGCCTATGCTTTAGACCCCAATCAGAAGTATATCAACTACTATATGGGAACCTTACAGGTGATGAAGGGCCAATTGTTGGAATCTGAAAAGTATTTCCTGGAGGAAGTCGAGCGGACAGATTATTATAAGTGCTATTCCCATCTGGGGCAAATTGCGTTTCAGAAACAGGACCCGATGAAGGCCATTGAGTACTTAGAAAAATACATAGCAGTAGAGGCCCGAGAGGCCGAAATGAACAATAATCTATTAATGCTCTATTTTCAGACCAACCAAATGGATAAAGCCCGAACTCATGCTCAAAACATGCAGCGGAGGAGATTGACTATCCCAGAGCAGTTCAGAGCACAATTGGGGATGTAGGTGAACTAGCATCACCTACCGAACCAAGGTCACGTCTCCACGTCGGATCTGTATGCCTTTTTCTCCACAGACCTTTACGTCCATTTCGATTGTATAGATATAGACATCGGAAGGCGCGGGTGAACCATTATGCAGGCCATCCCATGCTGCATCTGGTCCCTGGTTTTCATAAACCACCTGCCCCCAACGATTCCAGACTCGCATCGTCAAGATTTCTATTTCTTCATCCTCAGTAACGTCTAGGTCTGTATAGGCTTTGAATTCATCATTGAAAGAGTCTCCATTGGGCGTGAACACATTTGGAACTTTAACCAAGCCTGTGAGCGAACGGATGTCATAGTCATAATCGTCCGAATAACATCCAAGTACATCACTAATGTTGAGTCTCAATAGACTATCCCCTTCATTGACGACATAAGGTAGTGACGGAGACCAATTGAATTCATATAGGCTCTCTGGATTTGGCGGATCTGGGAAACTTAGAGACTCTCCTACACAAATGCTGGTGTCCTGTCCAATCCAGACCAAGGGCTCAATTACATAAATGAAACCATCTACTTCTCCTGGGCATCCCAGGGAATCACTCACTTGGACGCGATAAGAAGTGGTAATATCCGGAACTACCCGTGGATTGGGTAGGCTGGGGTCATCTATGATATTGGGGCCGATCCAATTGTAAGTATACCCTTCCTGTGGATTAATGAGACTAAGTTGAGTTGTATCCCCCAAGCAGATAGTATCCTGCCGGACAGCTAGTTCATCGAGTTCAACAATGCTGAGGGATTTGGCTAGGGTATCAGTACATCCAATATCAGAATTAGCAACAGCTAATTGGACTTCGTATTCTCCAGGGGAGAGCACAATACTAGGGTTTTGCTCCTGTGAAGTCATTCCATTTCCAAAATTCCAGCTGTACGAATCAGCTTGTGTAGAATTGTCGTCAAAACTTAGAGTCGTAGCGCAGAAGATAGAATCTAAACCACCATTGACTAGGAAGTCGGCGCGGGTTTCGAATATAGTTATCGGCTTGGTTACCGCAGTCACACAGTCATTTTCCGCGCTGCGGAGTATTAGCGTAACAGGGCGAGGTCCGAGTACTGGAATATTTTCATAAGTGTGCTCAATGGGACTTTCACCGTCTACCAAAGGGCTACCATCCCCAAAGTCCCAACTATAGTTATTTACATCTACCGTATCGAGTAGCGTAAATGTTGCAGTTCCTCCTTCGCAAATTCCTTCCGGTAAAAAACTAAAATCCCCTTCTGGGCCAATTAGAGTAACAGAACTGAAAACGGTATCTGCACAACCAAAAGTAGTAGAGCTGATCAAGCGGATATCGAAGGTACCTTTCTCGAAAGAGGCTAAGGGGCTTTTTTCAGTTGATTGTTGGCCATTGCCAAAGTCCCATTCATGAAACAATATAGATGAAGCGCTACTGTTATTTATGAATTGTATTTGACTCGGGAAACAAACAAAAGGATCATTATCAACACTACTGCTAAATTGAGCTTCAGGCGGCCCTTGGACACTAACCAATACGGAATCTACTCCTCCACAACCACTACCAACTTCAGTGTAGGTCATTCTGGCAATGTAATTATCTTCATTGGTGTATGCATGCGTATTATTGATACCAAGGCCAACTTCACCATCGCCATATTCCCAGGCGAACTCCAAGTTCGAGCCGCCATCTGAGTATTCTGTTCCAAAGAATTTAAGCTCTTCACCTACGCATACATTAGCGAAAGGGGGATCTGTGATGATAAAACTTCGGGGCTGGTATACAACCAAAGAATCTATAGCACTGGAGGTGCAGCCAAGCACATCCTCTACCGTCAAGGAGAGCCGGATCGTATCTCCTGCTGAGAAGCCATCTTGGTAAGTATGTACGGGGTTGGGACTGTCACTTCGGTTCCCATCTCCAAACTCCCATGCAAAGCTAGTTAGGGTGGTATCCGCCTCGGTGAGGTTCGTAAAGGAGACGTCTGCAGGGAAGCAAATCAATTTGTCATCCACTGCAAAACGAGCATCTACGTCCACGATCTTTAATTGTTGAGAACTGGTATCGGTACAGCCATTGATATCTTCTGTGACCAAACGAATTGTCTCAGTGCCAGCTACCCCAAAATTGAATTGTAGCGTATCCTTATGCGTTTGGATTGGCCTGCCTGAGATATCAAATAACCAAGTATAGCCCTTCCAGCAGCTCGTGTCTACGTTTAAAGCGGTTTGTGCATCTAAGACTAGTTTTGTGCCCTTACAGATAGCTTCCTCCGCAATGGTGAAATTCGAAACTATATTTCGAACGTGAATAGTCATAGTATCAGCTGAGCTTGCGCAACCAGAGGCTGGGTTTTCGGCTTGCAAAATCAACTGAAAATCACCCGTATCTGGATAGACGTGATTAACCAGGCTACCGGAACCCGTGCTTCCATCTCCAAAGTCCCAGTTCAGTACAGTAGCGTCATAGCTAGAGTCTATCAGAGTATAAGAAAAGGGTTCGCTGCAATCCATTTCATAATCAATCTGGGCAATTGGCCCTTTTACCATAATGAGATCTTCCTTGGTTGTGCTACTTTGACAGCCATTGAACTCCACGGTCAGGGTCACATCCATAGGGCCAGTCTCCTCCATAAAAGTCCAAGCGAGTTCAGGTTCTTGATAGCAATGAAAGCTCCGACCATCGTCAGTCTCAAAATGCCAGGCATCTATGCTATCTGGCGGCGTGAGGTTAATAAATTGTACCGTCTCTCCCGGGCATATTTCGGTTTTGTCTACACTAAAATCGGGTGTTAGGGATTCGCCGACTTCTATTGTAAGTGCGTAGGAGGTGTCGATACAGCCACCTGCGTTTTCGATATTTAGTACTACATCATAGGTGCCGGGATCGGTGTAGGTGTGAGAATGTGGTTCATCTGAGGTTAAGGTCGCAGTGCTGCCATCACCATAATCGTATTGCCAACGCAAGATGTCTTCTCTGGAATTCGTAGAATCTGCAAAATTCACAGTCAAGGGCGCGCAACCGTCTATACGATCTGGCATAAATAGAGCATTGGGCATATAAATGGTATCAGCCACAAAAGCAGTATCTCGGCAACCAGATGGATTTCTTACGAATAAGGTGGTGTAGAGGATATTTCGTCCATTTTCTCCGTAGATACTAGAATCAGGAACATAATATAGGTGGGAAGGCTCTTTTTCTGTGGATACATCTGCGTCTGCAAAGACCCAAACATAGATTTCAGCGTCTTGCTGGTTAGGCCGAAAGTTGATCAATAATGAATCATTACAAGTGTAGGAGGGATCTGATGTGAAGGTAGCGTCTGGTTTATCGACAAAGACCGTGATTGTGGTATCTGATTCACAACCTCTCTGCGGGTCGGTAACGGTTAAAGTGATGGGGAAAGCGCCTTTCTCCTTAAAAGTGACGGAAGGGTTTTCGTCGGTAGAAATGACGGGACTAGCGGCAGAACCAAAGTCCCATCGATAGTTGCCCGGACCAGATTGATTCCAAATCTGTATGGTATCCGCTAGACAGAAAGTGTCTTGAATATTAAAGTTGGCAAAGGGCTTGCCTACATTCACTTGAGAAGCAAAGGAAGACTGACAGCCTAGTTCGTCAGTGGCCGTTAGCGTTACGGTATATCGGGCATAATCGTTATAGGTTTGAGTGGGGGGCGTGATGGCTGAAGAGGTTTGCCCATTGCCGAAATCCCATTCAAATTGCAAACTTTGATCTGGAGTTGTATTGTTGAAACTTACGTTTAAGGGAGGATCACATGCCGTGGGAACATTGGGAGTGGTTACAAAGCGCACATTTTCAACTCGATTTACTTGTATAAGCTCCGGGAAATTCTTCGTAACATCACATCCTTCCTGGTTGGTCACAATGGATAGGGAAGGCGTAAATAAGCCAGAAGCTTCGTAGGTATGGCTCACCGCAGCCGGGTTGTTAGCACTTCCGCCATCTCCAAAACCCCAAGTGAAATTATTGACTTCAATGAGGTCATCAATCTCAGAATTGTTGGTAAAATTGACAGTAAGCGGCGCACAACCGAAGGCGGTATCGATAGCTATGTCCAATTCCGGTGATGTGAGTACCTGGATGGTGAGGGACCCTAGGATTGGCAAATCTGGGCCTTCTCTAAAATTTACGGTATAGGTTCCCGGTTCTGTATAGGTGGTAGCTGGAAGTGCCAAGGTGGAGGTTACACTATTCCCAAAATCCCAAAAATAGCTATTGGTATTATTGGGTGGAGTGAAATTAACAGAAAGGGGAGGGCAGCCCATGGTGATAGAAGCAGTTTGAGCCTCCAAAAGGGCAGGCAATAGCAACAGGCACGATGTACCTATCAGGTGTAGCAATAGTCTTAATTTCATAACTGAGGGATTATGTTCTGTCTTTATCTGATCATAGCTTCTTTGATGTTTCGACAATTTTTGTGGGTTGAGTCAGTGTTTTAGTTAAAAGATTTGCTCCTACTAGTCGCAATGCTTCTACCTAAAATGCTAAGCACAAAAATGGCCAGGGCATCGGCTTCTTTCCAATTCGGGCACATTACCGGATCAAGGACATAAACGTAAATGAATAAATACAAATACCTAAACAGTCTGTGATCTATATTACTAAATAAACTATGCCTAAAGGGCACATTATTAGCGAGAAATGAGGGGTGGAGCGCTGTTCGTTTTTGCAAAGAAAGCTTAATTTAGCTAAGTTTGCAAATACGCCCTAGATAGTTTATAGTGATTTTTGACATATATCTGTCGTATTCTGTATTAGTCTAGGTCGCAGCGCGTTTTCATTCTGAAAAATCAGTAATTTCTGCTTTTCCTCAGTGTAACATCAAAGCTATGAAGATTAAAACTCTATTCTTATTGGGAGGTCTATGCCTATCTAATATTGTAACGGCTCAGCAGGGTTTACATACCCGGAATGAACCCCTACCTTGTTTTGAAAAGACATTCTCCATTGTAGTCCATACACCCAAAGATAGTTTGGGAGATATATACATTCGGGAAGATCAAGTTCAGGCGGCTATCGATACAATGAACGTCTACTTTGCGCCGATTTGTGCTCGCTTTGAACTTTGCGAAATCAATATCATTGAAAACTTTCAATACGCCCTTCCTCGCAATACCAATGAGTGGCGACAGATGAAGGTGAAACACCAGCAAAATAACCGAATAAATGTTTTCATTGTACTAGATATCCCCTGGGTACCATTTGATTGTGGCTATACGGATTTGGGGGGCCTAGCGTTTCCTCAAAGAGATGCCTTGATGTTAAAAGTCCCGTGCGTGGCGGAATTGCCAAAATCACTTAGCCATGAGATGGGGCACTATTTTGGCCTCTTGGATACTTATGGGGCAGAAACAACTGGGCCAGAACTAGTGGATGGGAGCAATTGCGAAACGGCGGGTGACCTGATCTGTGATACGCCTGCAGATCCCTATGTACCTGGCGATACCTTACGACCCAAGTATTTAGATCCAAATGTATTTTGCCGTTTCGTTTTCCAAGGGCGTGATCAGGCGGGGCAATATTATGTACCGGATGTTGGAAATATGATGACACTGTACCCTGATACTTGCCGATGCGGTTTCACACAACAACAATTCTTGAAAATGGCAGAGAAGTATCGGTCGTCTGCAGCTTCTTGGTAGAAGAGGAGTATATTAATGGCCAGATTTTATAGTCTTCTTTAGAAAGAATGGTTTAGAGAAACATTAAGTAGTTCGACAATAGATTCTCCTATTTTTCAGCTGCATCTTTTGATGCTTTGCTTTGTTGCTCAAGACCTCACCTAGCTAAGGCTATGCTCGGTTTTCGCGCCTCGCCTAGTATCAAAATCTACTACCTGAAACTATACGATTACTATTGTCACACTACTTACTCAAATCCCAATAAATCTTCACGAATTTCCCAAATGACCATGGCTTGCCCGTAACTGTCGGGGTCATTTCGCGTCTCAATTACTTGACGGAGCTTACTTTTACATTCTTGGCAGCGGCCATCAAGAGAAATATTACCTTGGCGGTCCAGCCATATCTGCCGGATATGGATGCTATTAGTTCCAGGAGGACGACAGGAATTACAATACACATTATCAACTAATTTGCTGAAATGGGTACTAAAGAGTTCCTTTCCCAAAATTAATTCAACATCCTCCAGTTGGATCGGTATCCTGCGGGAACTATTACTCATAGCTCTTAGTGCTTATTGACCTTACAGTATCAATTGGGTATCCACTTAATACTGTTATTTTTGATAAATCTTTATCCTTCTTTAATGAAACGATCTTTACTATATTTCCTGTTTTTTTCGGCTTTGTTCACGGATTGTAACCGTGACTCGTTCGTGCGATTGCAAAATGGCATGACACTTACAAATTCTGTGACGATAGCCGAAGCTATTTATCAGTTACCTGCGGCTGGTGGTTTGGATAAGCCAGTCTTGTCGGTTAAAGGCGAAAATATAATCCTGGATTTTAACGGAGCAACTTTGGATAGTGGGATGGATCCTACCCAACCAGATGCTTTCACGGGGCTTGGCCTGTTAATCAAAGGCGGGGATAAAATTACAATTAAAAACCTTAATATAAAAGGGTATAAAGTAGCCCTCCTGGCAGAAGACGTAGATAGTCTGCAAATAATCAACTGCAATTTTAGCTTTAATTATCGTCCTAAATTGTACAGCCAATGGGATCGAGAAGACTTCGCGGACTGGCTGAGTTATCATAGCAATGAGGAAGAAGAGTGGTTGCGATACGGAGCTGGCGCATACTTGAAAAACTGCAATGAAGCTACTATTAAGGGGGTAGCCATCCATCAAGGACAAAATGGAATTCTACTCAACAATTGTAATAACGGTCTTTTCTACAACAATACTATACAATTCAACTCCGGCATTGGTATTGGCCTGTATCGGTCAAGCGGGAATCGGATAATGCACAATAGTCTGGACTGGAATGTTAGAGGATATAGTCACGGCAAGTACCAACGGGGCCAGGATTCTGCGGGTATTCTTTGCTATGAGCAGAGTCATGAAAATACTTTCGCCTACAATTCTGCAACACATTCTGGAGATGGCTTTTTTCTGTGGGCTGGACAAAGTACAATGGATACAGGAGAAGGAGGATGTAATGACAACCTGATTTATGGCAATGATTTCTCACAAGCACCGACTAATGGGGTAGAGATCACCTTTAGTCGAAATAGAGTAATCAATAATGTACTGGAAGAATGCCGTTACGGCGTTTGGGGCGGTTACAGTTATGGTTCCACAATTGCGGGGAATCAAATTGCACATTGTGATTACGGTATAGCAATTGAACATGGACAGCATAATCGCATCGAACGCAACCGCTTTCACGCCCTAGAGACAGGCATTCAGCTTTGGGAACGTAGCAGTCAGCCAAAAGATTGGGGATACGCGAAAGCACGTTCGGTCAATAGCAGAGATTATGTAATACGTGATAACCTATTCTCTAGCGTAGAAGTCCCTTTCAAGCTATCTGGTTCCGATTCAGTATCGGTGTATCAGAATATCCTTTTGGATTATGAAGAACTGCTCAAGACAGAACAGGCCAATGAAAATCTACGGTTAAGGGACAATCAATTGTTTAATGGGGAGAGTTGGGGCGATGCGAAGCCATTTCAATCAGATAATACCGTTCTAGCTAATAATGCAGTAGATACCAATCATGTTCTCCTAGGTGCCTATGATTTCATGCCCCCTCCCATGCTAGACGGAATAGATGCTATTCTCCCAGAAGATCATCCGCGAGGCCGACAATATATCCTAATGAATGAATGGGGCCCATACAATTTTCAGTACCCAAGCATTTGGTTGAGAGAGATCAATGAGAAAGAATATGTCTTTCTGCTGATGGGCCCAAAGGGCAATTGGAAAGCTGTTGGCGGTACGGGGCTTGATGGATTAAATCCTAAAACGGGTACTTTTCCTGCTACCTTCAAGATTCAAAGGCAGCAGGATATTCCGGAACTCTCTGTCCTTTTTGAGTTCATTGGAGAGGGTTTCATTGATCAGTTCGGGCAAGCAGTTGCTAAAGGGACGGTCTATCCATTTTCATTTCATCGCTTTGAAAAGCCATTAGAATGGCAGGTTTCATGGCATGCTTTCCAGGGAGGAGTTAATTTGGAAGATGTATATCCCTCCTTTGAAGAACTAGCGGTGAGTGAAGCCTTAGCAGAGGAGAAAAAAGAGGAATTGGTATACCACTGGTGGGGAAGCCCGCAGGAAGGCGTCCCTGCCGATCACTTTGCTACCTTAGCCACCAGCCAGCCATCTTTTGAGCCAGGGCAATACCGGATAGTTATTAGTAGTGACGATGGCCTACGTTTCTATATCGATGATGAACTTAAAATCGATCATTGGGATGCGCATGAGTCATCAGTAAAGGAAATTGAGGTATCACTGGAAGGACAACATAGTTTTCGGCTGGAACATTATGAGATGAAGGGCTTAAGCGCCATTGACTTTCGGATCGAAAAGGTGGACAAGATGGAAAGCTTATAATTAGCCACTCCGACATTCGAAGTGGCTAAAGCAATCGTGTCATTTTGCGCCGGAAAGCAACTGCTTTAAAGAAAAGAAGTGCATAGTATATGCCACGGTTACTAAAATACCGGGTAACCAAACAAAAGGAAATTGAGCAACGATACGGTTGGCCGGATCATTCATGAAATAGCGGAATGGGGTTGGAAAAGAAAGAATAGCAATGGTCACAATCGTAAAAACTAATATAAGCCCCATCACATTCCAGGCAATAGCTATCCATTTGGGCCAAGCTTTTTTATGAAAGCAAAAGTATGCCACGAAAGGCGCTGTCAATCCAGTAAGCACGTCGAAGTTCATACCTTCAAAAGTCATCTGAATCGGTAATAACTCCTGTACGAATAGTAACCAGATTAATACCTCAACTAGTACTCTAAAGCTCTGAATATTGATCAGCCTTTGCGGTGGAATCTGTTGAAGTATTTCTGACAGCGTCCCTGAAAAAAGGCTAAGTAAAATGGCGGTACTTAGCGGAATTAATAATACCAAGAAGAAGCGAGGAGGGACAGACGAAAAATTGGCAAAAAACTGGACCCAAGCTAATACACTTATCAAAGTGGTCCAGGATACGATGGCTACAATGAATTGTTGTTTGATCCGTTGCTGTTTGGCTAAGTCAAATGAGGTTTTGAGAAGGGCCAGGCTAAGTTGTCTGTATAGATAAAGTATACAAAAAATTGAGAGTGCAATGAATCCAAGTTGTGTTAATTGAAACATGTATTTTTTTGCTACAAATCTGCTCTAAAACCCCATTTTTTGCGTTGACCAAAATTGCTATTTTCTCACCAAGGTGCGAAAGGGAGTAGGGTAGTACCCCGTCTTTTGCCGGAATAACCGACTGAAAGAACTTGTATTTTCCAATCCAATATTACTTGCGATCAGATGTATCGGCAAGTCGGTATGCTGGAGCCACTCTTTTGCCTTTTGAATCCGGATTTGAGTGATAAACTGATGAGGGCTTTGCCCGAAAGCAGCCTTGAACAACCGCAAAAAGTGGAACTTGGAAAAGAAGGCGCATCGTGCTAGTTCTTCCAAGGATAGGGATTGATCAAATTGTGCATAGATCAGGTCGGCTGCCAAAGTCAACCGTCGGAAGATTTCCTTTCGACTAGAGGACTTCATCACTGGTAGTTGTTGTATTCTGGCAAAATCCTTGTGACTGATTGATAAAATGGCACATAGGATGTGGTAGAGTTGCTCCTCTAGCCAGAGGGAGTCCATGAAACCGGCCCTTTCTCGGTCGTGGATGGCCTGAATCAACAGCTGTAATTGCGGACTTTGGGCATATACGCGGTTGTAGACATAGTAAGGCTGATCTTTGCAGCGCCAATCTGCATCTAGTTGCATGGGAAAACGACAACTCTCGAGGACTTCCTCTAAGAATTGTTCCCCAAAATGAATATTGAAGGTCTCGGCAGCAGCGGGAATTTCCAGGTCGTAAATTTGAGTGGCATTGGTCAGAAAGAAAAAGCCGGCACGAAGTGCTACATCTTTGGATTCTACGCTTACTCTACTTTGCCCCGAGAGATTATAGAACATGGAAAAAGGACCTTTGACTCCACCCCGGAAATCAGTTTTGGAGTTGACGTTGAGAAGTACGGTCGGCCAACCTCTTGGAGAAGATCCTCTCAGCTGGAACCGCAGCTCGATCTGCTTTTTCAACCACAATATATCTGGGAAATCATGCCTGATGATCATTGCAATTTGTTTGTTTATCACTGCTTATGTTTGTGGTTCAAACTTTCATCCACTTAAATTTACCGTTCGTACTCTCGCGCCAACAATAATTTGGCATCTTTTGGAGATACTATAATAAAGAATGTTATATTAGCCACTGAAGTTCTTGCTATGAGAAAGCGGACTTTATCAAAAGTGCTAACTTTCTTCCAAAGAGCTAAAAATCCAATATCAATAATCCTTAATTAGTACGGCCAATAGCAATAGCAGGATATAAGTATCGTCAAGTTTACTTTTTCTATCCTTCCAATTGTATGGCTGGAACTAATTGCGAACCAAATTCTTTTCCTATGCCTTTTGAAATTTTTCAAAGCGAAAAGTCCGGAAAATACTACTTCCGTTTAAAGGCCACCAATGGCCAAGTCATCCTAGCTAGCGAAGCTTATGAGAAAAAAGCTGGAGCTGAGAATGGAATCCAGTCGGTGATTAAGAACGCACCAAACGATGATCGCTTCGAGAGAAAAGAGTCTAAGAATGGAGATCCTTATTTCACATTGAAAGCCGCCAACGGCCAAGCAATTGGTAAGAGTGAGATGTATAGCTCTAAAGCTGCCATGGAAAAAGGAGTCCAATCTGTGAAGAACAACGCTGTTGCTAAAACAGCTGTTAAGGACTTGACTGCTTAGTGTGTTTGTATAGCCTTTGTAGGCCTTAGGGAGTGATCTTGGCAGTACTGGCACTTAGCAGCCGCTTCTTTCCATGCATCCCAACGGCGTACATTTGATTATACTCAATTAGCAATGCCTGTTGATGTTCCTCGCCCATATTGTGAGGAACATCAATCGCAATTACCTGTCCGTCATACAATTGGCAAATCTCATTGACGGGTGTATGTCCCACCACTATAGTACGGGCTTCATAAAAGTCCAAAGTTTTCGCCACCTTCTTACTATCAGTCTTCATTTGTACATACCCTCTATACCACAAGATACCTTTCGAGGTATTGAATATGGCTTTGGCCGCATCGTCATTGCGTACGCGTAGCGGGTCAGCGTCTATATACTTACGTGTAATATCATTTACGCGCTGAATACTCAACTGTCTATTGGCAAAATCCTGAGAAATTCCTCCATGACAAAAGAGGGTTTCTCCAATTTTAACCATGGTGTTTTTTGTTCGTAACCATTCCCCTAGTATGCTGTTAGGAGCATATAAATGAGCATATTGTAAATTGAACAGGCTTGCATGCACGAAGTATTTAGGATCGACATAGCGAAAATCTCCGCGTAGATTCATGGTCTCATGGTTCCCTAATATGAAGTGAACCTTACCACCTGCCTTCTCTGCTTCCTCTTCCAATTTATATACCAACCATAAGGTTTCGGTGACCTGAGGTCCTCTATCAAAGAAATCCCCAACCAATACCAGGTGTCCTTTGCCATAGGTCCATTCAAAATCCTCATCAATTACTTTATTCCCTTTCAATAGATTGGCAAATGCATCAAAATTACCTTCAATGTCAGAAATTGCTAATAGCTTTTCCGGGCTCGAATATACGGCTGGAGAAGGTTTGGGGTTGGATCGAATTTGAAAACTAAAAAGCTCTTCCCCTTCGGGGTTATTGCATTTCCATTGTTTATTATAATAGAAAGGCCCTTCCAGCGAAGCAGTTAAGGCTCTCACTCTATCCTTCTTAGTCTTGATCAACTGTAGGTGAGCTAACATATTACCTTCCTGTCGAAAAAGGAATGGTCCGTCCGGCTCGGCTAAATGGTGCCCATCTGTTTTAATCAGATGGTTGAACAACTGAAAGTTTTCATTTTCCAGAGCTATATCAAAAGCATTTCGCTCTAAGACATCGAGTTTCATTGGATCTGCACCAGATCGGAGGAGCATCTTGGCGGCGTGGTTTTGTAGGAAGGAAGCGGCTGTCATGAGAGGAGTCTCTCCTTGTGAACAGCTTTTGTCAACCGAAGCTCCTTCTTTAAGCAAAGTCTTCAAAAGGGAAATATTACCCGCCTTTGCGGCGGCAGATAGTAGTGTCTCTTTGCCATAGCATTCGTTAAGATCATGTTCAGCCAAAAAAGATTGCCAAACACTTTTGTCTTCGCTTTCTACTACCTCTTGGAAGGTTTGCGCAGTTACGACCGTAAAAGTTACCAACAGCATCAAGCTGGTGGTCATGAGAGTTCGATACATAATAGCCATTTAGTGAGAGATATCAGGGCTATAGTAATTTTTTCACAACTAATCTCTGGAGGACAACCATTTGATCTTCTATATGAGGGTAATCATTCTGAAGGTCGAGTTGTCAATTGTTCTAAACAAAATTAGGGATGCTCGGGTATTTGCCCTTTATTCTTGCTGCGGTTTCTATTAAAAAGAAACGTTTCTACCACAAAGATAGTTGAATTCAAACAAAAATGCGCTCTTACCATCTTAGCGTGGAGATGTAGCCATACTGTAAGCCAAAAATTCATGAGAGTAGGGGAGGGAAATGCTTAGCTAGCTTGATTCTTCCAACTGCGTTTTCTGCCTTTTCTCAATTCCGGCGCAATTTTTCGCAAACTTTCCACATTATGTGCGGCTGCAAATACATCAATGTAGGGTAAGGCGGTCTTCATTCCGGTCACTTCGGCTTGATAACCTGGGCTGCCAGCCAGCGGGTTGAGCCAGATTACTCGACCAGCTGATTTGTGTAGCTGGCGCATTGCCTTCTCCAAAACCTCTGGCTCTCCGGTGTCCCAACCATCACTGAGAATGAGAACGATGGTCTTTTTATCTATCATTTCATGAGCGTGTTGGGCCATGAAATCGGCTAGGCAATGTCCAATTTTGGTGCCGCCAGACCAGTGCGGAATTCGATCGGATATGATTTCAAAGGCTCTTTGGAATTCATATTCTTTCAAGAAATCACTCACCTTATGCAAGACGGTACTAAAGACAAAAGTCTCGATTCTATCGTAAGCATTCTGAAATGCATAAATGAAATGGATCAAAAATCGGCTATAGAGATCCATGGATTTACTGACATCGCACAGCAAAACCAGCCTTAATTTCTTGTCTTTCTTTTCACTAAATAAAAACCGATGGATATTACCTCCTCGCCTCAGATTAAACTGCATTGTTCGCTTTAGATCTAGCTGGCGGGTAAGTTTGGAGGCCTTGTTCAATCGACTCTTTTTCCGGGTAATGGAACGTGCAATCTGTTGTAGCATGCGCATAACCAATCGCATCTCTTCGTCGGTCATGGCTGAGAAATCTTTCTTGGTGATAACATCCTGGGCGCTGTAGGAGGCAATGGCTCCTTCGTCTTCATTCTCTTTTCCCTCACCATAGAGCCAACTTTTGAGCGCTTGAAAGGATTCTTGCTTACTCTTCTTATTTGCGGCTCTATTAGACCAGCCTTGCGGTTTTTCTTCGGCTTTGGAATTCACCGCCTTTTCTAGTTCTTTCCAATATCGATCAAAGTGTGCATCAAACTGTTCTTGCTGCATCCGACTCCGAGCCAGGAGTGATTTAAGGGCCAAGCGGAAAGTTTCCTGCTCACCAAGTGGAATATAGGCTAGACTCTGCAATGCATCTGCTTCCTCCTCCGGACCGATCCGGTAATCCTTGGTACGCAAATAGCGACAAAACTGCACGATATTGGCGCTTAACTCTAATTGCCTTTGAATGAGTTGCTCTGACATATTCTAGAAGCGCTTAGTCACGCCCACTTTTTCGAAGAGTTCAGAAAGAGAATCTTGTACATGACGAATATCCTGCCAATCTTTCAATACGACTCCTAAGGTATCTTCTACAACTGCTTTGTCTAGGTGAGTAAAGTGTAGAGAAGCTAAGGCCGTGGCCCAATCCAAAGTTTCTGCTACGCCTGGTGCTTTTTCCAACTTAAGTTGGCGGAGTTCCTGCATGAATTGGCAAACCTGAATGCTCAACTCGGAATCGATATTTGGAACTTTGTTTTTGACAATAGCCAGCTCTTTTTCAAAACTTGGATAGGACACCCACAAGTATAAGCATCTACGGCGTAGCGCCTCTGAAAGTTCTCTGACTCGGTTTCCGGTAATGATGACATAGGGCTTGTGTTCCGCTTTGATGGTTCCAGTTTCCGGTATAGTGACCTGCCAATCCGAGAGTACCTCTAATAGGAAACTCTCAAATTCCTCATCTGCGCGATCTACCTCATCAATTAACAACACAGGACTTTTATCTTGGGTAATGGCTTGTAGGATGGGCCTCTTCAACAAAAAGGTATCACTAAAAATGCTTTTTTGAAGTTCAGCCGTTTCGCGTTTTTGCCCTTCTTCCATCTTCAGATACAGCAGCTGATGTTGGTAATTCCACTCATAAAGGGCGTGAGTAGCGTCAAGGCCTTCGTAGCATTGGAGACGAATGAGATTAGTATCAAGAGCTTTAGCCATTACTTTGGCAATTTCTGTTTTGCCGACTCCTGCGGGCCCTTCGACAAGTAGAGGCTTTCCCAATTGCATGGCCAAAAAAATGGACATGGCAATAGACCGATCAGCAATATAACCCTGCTGATTGAGCATAGCCTCGATATCAGATAGTTCTTTTGACATAATAGAATAGCAAAGAGGCGGCCTTTGGGGCCGCCTCTGTTATCAATTATTGATGTTTCTTACCGAAGAAACACGAAATCAATTTAATTGTTGCACTAGGCATTGGCCATTGCTGCCCGAATGGCTCTCTCGGCAAAGACTTTCGCTAAGTGCTGCCTATATTCAGCAGAAGCGAAGTGGTCGCCCAAAATATCTGCGCCATCAGCTGCCATAGCACTGGCCGCTTTAATCGTCTCATCATTTAAGGTCTGGCCGGCCAAGGCTGCACTTACTTTCTCATCTAAGAAAGCGGCATCAGCCACACCCGTGAAAGCTACACTAGCAGAAACACAGTAACTGTCCTTCATTTCTAGTATCGCTGCACAACCTACGATGGCAAAGCGTGAGGCAGGTTGAAAGAATTTTGCATACGCACTGCCAGAGGTGCCAGGAGTTTTAGGTACGTGAATGGCTACGATGACTTCCCCATCTTCCAGAGCCGTGTCATAGATTCCAGTGAAGAAATCTGAAGCGGCAATGGTACGGTTTCCTCCTCCTCCCATCACCTCAATGCTAGCATTGCTGGCGATTAATGCGGCGGGCCAATCCGCAGCGGGGTCAGCGTGAGCAATACTGCCACCGATGGTACCTTTGTTGCGGATTTGGACATCTCCAATCACGCCAGCTGTCTCGGCCAAAATCGGAGCTCCGCTAGCTACGTCAGCGGATTTAGCGATGGTGCCATGTGTCGTATTGGCACCGATGATCAACTTGCGGCCATCATCTTTGATGCCACTGAGGTCGGCAATGCCGCTGATGTCTATGAGTATACCTGGTTGATTCAAGCGGAGCTTCATAGCTGGGATCAGGCTATGCCCACCCGCTAATATTTTGGCATCCATGCCATGCTCCTTAAGCAGCCCAACGGCTTCCGCCACGGAAGATGCTTTGTGGTAATCAAATGCTGCAGGAATCATTATATTTAGATTAATCGTTTTTAAAAAAGGTTACTTCCGATGGACTAGCTATTCATAGCTCTCCAAACACTTTCTGATGTTAGCGGCATGGATAGGTTTTTCACTCCAAACGGAGATAGAGCATCCATAACAGCATTGACCACGGCAGGGGTAGAACCAATAGCACCTGCTTCACCGGCCCCTTTTACCCCTAATGGGTTGTGTGGACAAGGCGTGGTCGTTCGATCAGTTTCAATCATTGGAATATCATCTGCTCGAGGCATGGCGTAATCCATGTACGAACCTGTAACTAATTGGCCATCTTCATCGTAGAAGGCATGCTCAAACATAGCTTGTCCAACACCTTGAACGACTCCGCCATGGATTTGACCGTCCACGATCATAGGATTGATTACATTTCCAACATCGTCTACGGCAATGAAGCGCTTAAGACTAACTTTACCCGTGTCTTTATCTACTTCCACTATGGCAATATGTGCACCAAATGGATAGGTAAAGTTCGCCGGGTCATAGAAACTGGAAAAATCGAGGCCAGGCTCCAATCCTGCTGGATAGTCATGCGGTACATAAGCCGTCAAGGAAACATCAGCAAATCCAATGGATTTATCCGTTCCTTTTACCGTCCATTTACCTTCTGCAAATTCGAGATCCTCTTCCGCTGCTTCTAGTTTGTGCGCTGCAATCTTGGTACCCTTTTCAATCACCTTCTCAATACTCTTCACCAAGGCACTACCACCTACAGCTAAACTTCTGGAACCATAAGTGCCCATACCGAAAGCAACAGAATCAGAGTCTCCATGAACTATGTCTACATCCTCTAAAGGAATACCGAATTTGTCTGCTACGACCTGAGCAAAGGTTGTTTCATGACCTTGGCCATGTGAGTGGGCTCCCGTGTAGACACTTACTTTTCCTGTAGGTTGTACACGTACTTGACTCACTTCGAACAGTCCGGCTCGAGCACCTAGTGCACCTACTACGGCCGAAGGTGCAATACCACAAGCCTCAATGTAAGTGGAGAAACCAATGCCCAGCAATTTGCCGTTCTCTCTGGCCGCTGCTTGTTCCTTCCGGAAATCTTCGTAGCCGACCATTTCCAAGGCGCGATGCAAAACAGGGTGATAGTTACCACTATCGTATTGTAGTGCAACATTAGTGACATATCCTTCCTCGTCCACACCATTAAAGGCGGGAATGAAGTTTTGCAATCGAAGCTCGGCTGGATCTCGGCCCATTTCTAAGGCAGCAGTATCGAGCATTCGCTCCAATAAATAAGTTGCCTCGGGACGTCCCGCTCCTCGATAGGCATCTACTGCACAAGTGTGCGTGAAGGTAGCTACCACATCGATATGAATTTTGGGCGTAGTATATAGGCCTTGCAATAAGGTTCCGTGCAGATAGGTCGGTACAGCTGGCGCAAAAGTGGATAAATACCCGCCCATAGCTGCATAAGTTTTGATACGCAGACCGGTAATGTTACCATCCGTATCAAAACCCATTTCTGCCTTGGTTACGTGATCACGACCATGTGCATCGGTCAGGAAAGCTTCGCTTCGCTCAGCTGTCCACTTTACAGGTCGCCCGATGTCCTTGGTAATCCACGTAACCAGAGCCTCTTCAGAATAGTGGAAAATTTTGCTACCGAAACCACCTCCAACATCTTTACTGACTACACGTACTTTATGCTCAGGAATGCCCAGTACAAAAGCACAAAGTAAAAGCCGTATCAAGTGCGGATTCTGCGTGCTGGTATACAGGGTGTATTTGTCGTGTGCTACATCGTAATCACCGATGTAACTTCTAGGTTCAATAGCGTTTGGAGCTACACGCTGATTGGCAAACTCTAAGGTAGTAACGTGAGCAGAACCAGCAATGGCTGCGTCAACTTCCTCTTTAGGGTTGCCCAACTCCCAATCAAAACATATATTGTTCGGAGCATCTTCATGAACTAAAGGTGCGCCAGCTTCTGCGGCTTGTTTTGGGTCTACTACGGCCTCTAATTCTTCATAGTCAACCTCTACTAGATCCACAGCGTCACGAGCTATTTCTCGGGATTCAGCAATTACGACAGCTACCGCATCCCCGGCATGGCGTGCCTTATTGACCACCAATAAAGGGTGCTTAGGTTCTTTCATCGTATCACCGTTCTTGAAGTTTACCTGCCATCCACAGGGTACTCCATTTACCTCCGCTACATCAGCGCCGGTATAAATAGCGATCACACCGGGATGAGCTAGCGCTTCAGCAGTATCGATACTAATAATTTTAGCATGTGCATAGGGGCTACGCACGAATTGAGCGTAAGCCATATTGGGTAAAACGATGTCGTCCGTATATTGACCTTTTCCGGTAATAAACCGTTTATCTTCTACCCGCTTTACGGATTTTCCAATCATCTTTGTCATGATACTACCTCCTTTTTATTGATTTTGTTAGCCGCATATTGAATGGACTTGACAATATTGTGATAACCCGTACAACGACAGAAATTGCCCTCTAGAGCATGTCTGATTTCTTGTTCGCTTGGGTTAGAATTGTTGCTCAATAAATCGGCAGCTGTCATGATCATACCTGGGGTGCAAAAACCACATTGCAGACCGTGTTCCTCCCGAAATCCTTCTTGTAAGGGATGTAAAGTACCATTTTCAGCAAGTCCCTCAATGGTGGTAATATTGGCACCATCAGCCTGGACTGCCAATAAGGAACAGCACTTGACCGCTTGCCCATCCATCAGGATAGTGCAAGAGCCACAACTACTGGTATCACAACCTACGTGCGTGCCGGTGAGGCGCAGAGTATCCCGTAGGTAGTGTACCAGCAAGGTCCTAGGCTCCACTTCGTGGCTATAGGCTTTGCCGTTAACGGTTAGGTTAATTTGTTTTTTCATTTCGGTATAAGTAATTTATGGTTGAAGGTATTATTGAATGGTTATGTCGTTGGGGTATCAATGTCAGACTTGGAAGAGGAAACCGTAGTGTCATCTTCCTTTGGTGCAACTGTGCCGTCTGTGGCGCTACTGGCTAACTCTGCTTCGAGTGCTTTAAAGAATTGCTTGGCTAAGGTCTTGACAACTCCGCCAATGACACGCTGTCCTGTTCTTGCCAGAACACCCGATAATTTGGCTTTGCCTTCGTACTTGATCGTCGTTTCATCACCGGTTTGTGGTAGGATAGTCAGTTTTACTTCTGCTGTAGCATTACCGATCTTACTCTTTTGGCTGAGAACAAGGGTAAAGCCCTCAGGTTCTTTTTTATCCTTAATGGAAAGATTTCCTTTAAAGGAGCCTTGCACTGGACCAATCTTAATTTCAGAAGTGGCAATGTACTGATCCGGTTCGGTCATTTCTAGGTGCTTGACACCTGGCGTGATCTTAGCGAGGATTTCAGTGTCTAGTAGTTTTTCCCAAAGAATGGCTGGACTAGCCTTGAGTGAGTGATCTCCTTCTATCTTCATTCAAGTTATTTTGTCTTTAGAAGCTGCAAGTATCGGATGGTTGAGAACCGAACTAAAGACGTTGTTGGAATATCCTGAATATCTGGTTACAGAGGCCTGTAGTTCAGGATGCACAACGACAAGAAAGTTCAGCGGACAAATAGTGAAAGACTCACAAATTGTTGGCTTCTAAAATAGGAAATAATTTTAAATTCACGGATAATTGTGAAATTATATTCTGGAAGATAAAAATGTAACGGATATTTCAGTTGTCAAAGTACTTTAATCTTAAATAATTGCACAATACTATCATAAATCCATAATCGATGAGTCAATTGTTGCATCAGCATTATCAGCATAGAAAACTGGAGGATTGGGTTGAGAACCGAACGGCCTATACTTTGCAACATGCTGAACTGAGTATATTTGAGACCCACCAACAGGCGGATAAAGTCTTTTTGCAATTTGATGATCCGGTGATAGCTAGCATGATTTCAGGGAAAAAAATTATGCACTTGCAGGACCGACCCTCTTTTGGTTTTTTTCCTGGTGAGTCGGTTGTGGTGCCGGCCGGGCAGCCAATGCTAATTGATTTTCCCGAGGCTCGACCTGATGATCCTACGGAGTGCCTAGCTCTGACCATCGCTCCTGAGCGTATTCGTGAAAACATTGCGTATTTTCAGGAGAAAACGGCTATTGAAAAAGAGGCAGTTGATTGGTCACTCGATGTTCAATCGTTGCATTTAACACACGATCAAGGTATTCAACAGTTGATCGAACGCCTGGTCTTTCTCTTTACAGAAAGCCACCAATCCAAGGATGTTTTTGCGGATCTTTTGCTGAAGGAATTAATCATTCGATTATTGCAGACGCAAGCGCGGTTCTTGTTGATGGACAATGCCGAGAATCTGCTTAGTGATCATCGCTTGGCATTTGTAATTCGATTCATTAGAGAAAACCTCAGGCAGGATTTCACTGTGGAATCCCTGGCAGATAAAGCCTGTATGAGTAAATCACACTTTTTCAAGTGTTTCAAAAATACATTTGGGGTGTCGCCGATTGAATATGTGAATTCTGAACGTATTAAGAAGGCCAAGAAACTCCTGATGGATCCACGCAAGTCCTTAGCTGATGTTTGTTTTGCCGTGGGGTTCAATAATTTGAGCTACTTCATTAGACAATTTAAGAAGCACGAACAACTTACTCCAACCCAATTTCGGAGGGCGGCTAAAGCTTGAAGGGGCAAGAATTTTTATAATACATTACTTTTTTTTAGTTTTGTTTAGACAATGGAAAAACCACCCCAAAGGCTAACCTATATTGAATTGTCCCTCCTAGCATGAATAAAAAGTAAATTTTCCTCGCTTGGTCAAACTTGATCCTCGGCATTGATAATTGATATTGCCGTTGTTGAAGAAAATTGGGCTGCAACACTATTCCAAAACCACTTTCACGATCTCTTTATTACTAGCTCGAAAATAAGATCACCTCTTGTTTTCTGCGATGCTGGATAGAAAAGTTCATATAAAGCCCAATTTCAACAAGACTTTGGTTTGGTTAGGTGGTGGATTCCTGGAAAGGAAGCTATTAATTAATACCTGTTTCTCAACTCAGACTCCGCAGACTATGAGCCATAAATGGTCAGGCCTAACTGTAATTCTTATTCCACTTGCTCTGCTGCTGCTGACAGCCTTTGTGAGTGTGCTTACAGAAACCCCGGTCGGGGATTTTACTCGAGATCCAGCTTACTTAGGCGATCTGTCCCCTTTTTCAGGGGTAATATCCAACCTAGGAGTATTGTGTTGGTGCGCTGGCTCGGTTGTATGTTTGGTGGGGTGGACGCTGCTCTCTAAGCAGAAGACTCAATCTAAGCTTGCTCTATTTTTCCTATTGGCAGGCCTCTACACGGCTCTATTGATGTTAGATGATCTGTTTCTACTTCACGAAGAGATATTCCCCGCGTTTTTACCTTTTGGTGAGAAATTTATTATCTCTGGATATGGGCTTCTTTTGATTTCGGGATTGTACTATTTCCGCGAAATTATCTGGAGTAGTAAATATCACTTCCTTCTGCTAGCAGTAGGTTTTTTCGCTATGTCTGTGGGAATTGATCTAGTCCAGGATGAGGTAGAAGTTTTGGTTGGAAAATGGAGAATATTGTTTGAAGATGGCTTTAAATTCTTAGGGATAGTAAGCTGGCTGGCTTACTTCTGGGAGAATATGCATATAGCAATCAATGAGATCATGAATAGTACCGTGGAGTAAGCCCCTCCTGGTGATGAAAGCAAATGGATATGGAATTACATTTATGCCCAAAAAAAGCTACAAAGGCTCTACTTTTAATTGTTGGTCTATTACTATCAGCGAATATCCTTGCGATAATTTTTCGCTATTTACCGGATACTTTACTGACATCCGTTCTTCAATTATTTGACTTCAACTCAGAAAATAGCTTTCCGACACTCTATTCGTTTGTGATACTCCTACTATCTGCTATTTTGTTATGTCTGGTAGGAATGTTGACCCAGCAAAAAGGAGGCCGAGGCCGAGGTTGGTTTACGTTGTCAATAGTATTTCTATTTTTGGCAGTTGATGAGTCGCTGATGATACATGAGGCACTTATGGTACCAGTGCGGGAAAGTTTGAATGCAACGGGCTTTTTGTATTATGCTTGGATCATTCCTTATAGTATATTGCTGGTGCTGCTAGTCTTAAGTCTTTTTCCTTTCATTTTAAGATTACCGAGTGATACCAGGCGAAACTTCTTTATAGCTGGTTTTATCTTTGTTGCTGGAGCTATTGGAGTGGAAGCTTTGGCGGGTTGGCATGTCACTTCTTCTGGCGATAAAAATCTTACCTACGAGTTGTTGTATACCATCGAAGAATTGCTGGAAATGGTAGGCATTGTTTTGTTTATCTACTCCCTGTTGAAGCATATCAGTAAATATACGCATCTAGCCACGATCATCGTGGGAAAAAAGTGAAAGATCATGGATTCATAATATTTAATTTTTTATTCCTCACCGCAACCTATATCAGCATTATAGAGTAAAATCTCTGTAGATCAAATGGCGTTCATAATTCCTCTGGACGTATAGATGGATCAGAAGTCGATGATGTCCCACATTTAATACAGGTTACTTACTGCTGATTTACTAAACTCCTGTATAGCCTACTTACTCAAGATAAAACCTATTTCAAATCTTTTCTGAACAAATGAACAGACACTTGATACTCCGTGATCATGGCCTCACTGCCAGTGTGCTAGATCAATCTATAGAAGGGACCCCTCCTATCTCGATTATCCACAATGAAGACTTTACCAGAGCCTTCCCGGTCATCGGGGATATCGTTTTTTTTAACGAATCTGACTTTTATTCCGAAAAGATATTAAAAGATAAATGTGATCAACTGTTGGCCAATACGGTTGAAATGACAGATGCCTATGAGCAATTTGTAAGGCAGAAAGGTCGTCGACCAAATTATGATATTTATGCTTGCTTCCAACCTTTCAATGAGGCATTTAAGGCTTTGTATCCTTTCCTCCCAAGTCTAAAAAAGCGGTTGAAACCAGGTGACCTGATTCTTAACCTATGGGACCGAACAGGATGGAATGCTGCTTTACTAGCTGGTTTATTTCCGGAACAGAAGGTAATCTCCATATGGGAGGGTGATAAGGACGTACTAGGGTATAAAGGCTTTCATTTCTGGTACCAAAACAGAGAAGCAGTTAAAGGATTTCAAGTTGCCTTTGCCAATCTAGAAAAACCGCTGCCGTTCGCTAATGATTCCGTATCACTAGTAGTAGGCTTAGATACCTTTCATCGCTTTGATCAATCCTTGATGCTCAGTGAGATGTTGCGGATCACCAACGATGATGCCGCAATTATATTCCCACATGTGCATCTGTCTAACAATGAACCTGATCCATTTTTTGAACGAGGCTGTCGACAGTTGCATGGAATGGATTATGATCGCTTTTTCCAGCATATGTTGTCTAAGACAGGTCGGGTGGGAATGGTGTTTCCCGAACCGTGGATGTTCGAGCTAAATGAACTCTCAGCCACTGGTGTAGCTCCGTTGAAGTCACAGCCCAATTCTCATCATTATAATTCCTGTATTGCCATCCTCCCAAAATTTTGGGTAGAAGAGGAGCAATTGCAGGCTTTCCGTTTTGAAGATCTAGGTGCTATTGATCAATGCCATATTTTGATCAATCCACTATTAGATATCAGCCTGCATCAAGCAATCGTAAAGCTCAATCGAGCTTACCTTTCAGATCGAGTGGGCTATCTGTTAGATCGGCATCCCATCTATATGGAAAAGCTGCAGAAGTCAGCAGATTATTCATTATCCGAATTGGAGTGCAAATTGTTATTCTGGGCAGGACAACTTTTGTCTGTGGCAGAGATTGCGGAAAAAACGAGTTATTCCATCAGGGAATTAAGCACAGCATTACAGGAACTGCAAACAAGGGATATAGTGCAGGTAGTCCCCGTTTCAAAGCAAAGTATTCGATTACAAGCTTTTGTAAGCACACAGACCTACATAGTGCCCAAGAATGAACAAACGATCTCTGCTCTGTGGGAACGGGCGACTAGAAATTATGGAGATGAACTTTTTTTGGTCTCTGAATTGGATGAGAGTGAGTTTACTTATGAGGATAGCAACGAGTTAATCCAGCAAATACAAGCGCGTTTGCAAAAAGCGGGCCTGAAGAAAGGAGATAAACTTGCCATTATCTCTAGCAATCACTTTGAGGCGGTCTTAACCTTATTGGCTGCTACACAATTGGGGATCGTGGCAGTCCCAATTGAATACGACTTACCAGAAGCTTCTATTCAACATATTTTAACAGAAGTAAAGCCTAAGTTAAGCTTTCTTAGTTTGGCTAATGTCGAACGTCTATCTTCTCTTATTTCATTGAAGGATTGTGTCATTTTTGATGAAGAAGAAGAGGTAGATGGGCTCTTGTTCTCAGATTGGTTGATGGAAGTGGAGGAGGAAAGTGAGGTCGCTGCGGCAGAAGTTTTAACTGACGACCTTGCCGTGATCCTATACACTTCTGGTTCAACGGGATTACCCAAGGGGGTACAGTTATCTCATGGACATCTCATGCGTAGCGCTCGACTCATCAGCGAGACTTACCAATGGCGGAAAACGGATCGATTTCTGGCTTTGGGAGAACTAGATAGTATGAGTGGCTTGCGCAATTGCTGTTTTGCCCCTTTGGAGGTAGGTGCAGCCGTAATTATACCGGATGCTAGAAATAAGGGAAATCTATTTGGTATTTGTGAAACAATCTCTACTTATGAGGCTTCGCTCTTGGGAACTACACCTGCTTTTTTGAGCCAGGCGATTAAGTTTGAACGAAGAGTCAAGGCTGATTTGAGAAGCCTTCGGCAGGTGATCTGTACGGGTAGCAATCTGTATCCAGCTATGCGGCAATCCTTCCATGATATCTTCAATATTCCTATTCTAAACTATTACGGACTAACAGAAACAACGGGTATCTGCACAGCTGAAACGGAAGAGACCCACCAATTGGATAAGCACACAATTGGCAAACCGATTGCCTGTATCGCTCAAATCATTACAGATGAGGGCCGACTAGCAAAAATAGGAGAGAAGGGTGAACTCCGGATCTACAGCGAAAACATTATGCAAGGATATTACGCGAATCCCAAGTTGACAGCACAGGTCGTGCGAAAGGGGTGGTTCTATACCGGCGATTATGCCTGTTATACTGAAGAAGGCCACATCGAATTGATGGGCCGCAAGCGCGATATCATTAAGACGGCAGATGGCAATCTAGTATTCGCCTCCGAAATAGAGGATTGCCTACAAGAGCAAACGGAATTGATCAAAGAAGCTGCGGTGACAGCGCTTCATGAAGATGGCATGGAGAAAATCATAGCCTTCATCGTACCACAATCGCTGGCATCAGATACTGAAGTCTTGGAAAAAAAATTGAAATCACATGTGGTGGCAAAATTAGGTAAACGGAAAGCACCATTGCGGTTTGTCCCGATTTCCGCCCTGCCAATTTCTGTCAACGGAAAAGTGCTCAAAGCCCAATTAGTAGAACAATATCTTCAAGAAATCCTATAAGCAAAACAAAATGACAGACACAATAACTATATTCAATAGACTAGGTGAAAAGAAGGTGCAGCAGAAGGTATTTGCGATTCTAGATAAGAAATATACCTACGCAGATCTTACTTCAGGCCTAGGTAAGATGACGACTTACTTACAGGATCAGGGATTGGCCGTTGGAGATCGATTGATCATTTCTTCTCGAGACACCTATGCAGTAAGTATTCTATTCCTCTCTTGTTTAAGAAATGGAATTACAGCCATGATGTTGGACCCTGACATGGGCAATATTCGAGCCAACGAGCTGATCGGACTGACGGAACCCAAGGGGCTATTAGTTGATGCAGAACTGATCGATGAATGGGATTTGGTGGGCAAAACGAACTTTTTGCTGCCCATAAAGAAAGAGAAACAGAAGAAAGGATTACTCTTCAAGAAAATGCTTAAGAGTAAAACTAAGTCAAGTGAAAAAGCAACGACTTTCCCTGCCATTCTCAATCAACTATCCGATACTGAGGGCCCAGACTTCATTGATCCTCAGACGATAGCTTACATACTATTCACCTCCGGTTCAACGTCCACTCCAAAAGCCGTACAGATTAGCCATCACGCACTATGGGCAAACCTGAATACGCTCACTGAAGTGTATAAGCTGGAAGAGAATGATCGCGTATTCAATATTCTTACTGCTTATCATACAGATGGAGTGATTCAGGGGCCAATCCTAGCCGTGTTCAATACGCACACTTGGTATCATCCCTTTGAATTCGCTATTGATAAGATTGAAGCCATTTTTGACAGTATTTACAAGTATAGAATCACACATTTCATTACAGTTCCTACCATGTTGGCCTTTCTCAATAAGTTCTCAGATGGATTTGAGGACACTTTTGACAATGGCGATTTTAAGAGTATAATCACCTCAGCCTCTCCCTTGGAACCTGAACTCTGGAGTGCTTTTGAGAAAAAATTCAATACACGGATTGTCAATAACTATGGCTTGACAGAAACGGTGGCGGGTGCAAGCTATTGCGGCCCTGATGCTGCCACTCACCGAATTGGTTCCGTGGGAGTGCCCATTGACTGCGAGTTTAAGATCGTCAATGAGGCAGGAGAGGCCCTTGGAGCCAATGAGCAAGGAGAATTGTTGATCAAAGGAGATAATCTATTGACTAATTATCTCAATAATGAAGAAGCGAGCAAGGCAGCCTTGAAAGATGGCTGGTTCTACACTGGTGATTATGCCAAATGTGATGAAGATGGATTTTACTATATCGTCGGCCGTAAGAAAAACTTAATCATCTCGGGAGGAATCAATATTCAACCAGAAGAGGTTACGGCCGTACTGAATATGCATCCAGCAGTGATGGAATCTGCCTCCTTGGGGCTACCAGATGATATATTCGGCGAGAAATTGGTGGCTGCGGTGGTGTTGAATGGAGGAGTGACTGTAGACGAGCTCGCTTTGGTAGAACATTGCCGGACAGAATTGGAAGAAGCCAAGGTGCCCAAGAAGATCCACTTTGTAACAGCTATTCCAAAAACGGGTTCCGGAAAGATCAAGTATCGTGAAGTTGAGGAGTTGTTAAAAAACAATAACGAACTAGTGGCAACCCAGGGCGGCGGGGATGGATACTCAGCAGGGATATTGGCTGCTGCAGCGGATGCTTTTAAAGTAGATCAAACTAAATTGGATATGAAAGGAGATTCTATGACGATCGACGGTTGGGATTCCATGGCCCATCTGATTTTCATTACGAATCTTGAAGATCAATTCAAAGTACGTTTTAACTCCAAAGAGATCATGGTGATGAATACTCTTGCAGAGGCAGAGCAAATCCTCGCTGGAAAACTTAACTAGTGCATGAGACCTAAATTTCCTCCCTTATGGACCTGGGGAAGCGCATTTTCTCTAGTTGTTATACTTGTATTTTTGATCGGTAGCTCGACAGTTATTGATTTGAGAACGGGGTTTGGTGCGAACTACGAAAGCTTTAAGAAGCGCCTCGCAAACCTTAAGTCGACCTATCTAGTCAAGCCAGAAGACAAGGTGGTTGTAATTATTGGCTCTTCTTTTACGGCCATGTCCATTGACCACCGACCCTACTTCTATGAAAGGTACAAGCGAGAAAGAGGAGGAGACCTGCATGTGATCAAACTCTATATGTTCGGTAACAATGCCGAGCGTCTACAGAAGCTACCCGACTTTTTTGAAGTACTTGAATTTCTTCATCCGGATGTAGTGTGCCTAGAGGAACATTTGTTGGCCTTTGATAAACAAGATGTTGGCCAATTGAACAGCACAGCTTGGATCAGTGATTTTCGATTAGGGGTCAATGCACTTAAGAATCAAGTGTTTCCAAGTGTAGAGGAAGAGGAGCGTAATGAGGTCGAGACTTTTGAGTTTTTTTGGAAATATCATCAAGAATCCTTTGGGGCAGACTCCTTGGAGGTAACTACATCAGACTCCTTGAAGGCGCGAAGTTATCAAAGTAATGTACGATTGAATGCTTGGCTGAATAAGTACCTGTCAGACTCTACTCAGTTGGTATGTTTAACTATCCCTCGCCCTGCCTATATCGAGAATGGATTGACTTCCGCCAAAGCTGATAAGGTTTATGAGGAACTCCAAGGAGCCTATCAGGCGAATTTTAATATAAAATATTGGGCTTATCAGGAAGAATTACCCTACTTGATGTTTTCTGGTGACGCGCACTTAAATGCTCAAGGGATGCATCTGTTTTCAGACTGGCTCTACCAACAAATAGATAAGTACTTTCACCCCTAATGGATATACTGAATCTCATATTGATTTTCATTGCTGCCTTGGTACCAATCTGCTGGTTGGTTCCCAGTCGATGGCAAGTATGGGTCATCACCGGGGGCACCCTGGCCTTTTTGCTTTGGAAATCCCCTATCTCATTGGCTATTTTGGCATTGACAACGGTCACGAGCTATGGTATTTTCAAAACGAGCTTGGACCGAGCCTGGGCTGCGATCCTGATCCTTTTGCAATCGATCGGTTTATTTGTGTTGTATAAAGCGAGTTGGGCCCCGAGTATACTGCAAGATAGTAGCCGACTGATTCCACTTGGTTTATCGTACTACTCCTTTCGGCAAATCCACTATGCTATCGAGCAATACAAGGAGAAAGTTCCGTTGCACAGCTTTGGAGAATATGTATGTTATATGTTCTTCCTGCCTACGATACTGGTGGGCCCGATCAACCGTTTTCCGACTTTTATGCGACATATTCGCCGTCGCCGTTGGGATCAACAAGTATTCGCAGATGGCTTGGAAAGGATTGTATATGGGTATGCCAAGATTGTAATACTTGGAAATTATCTGGTTTCTCAAAAGATAGCAGTAGGCATCGAAAGCATTGACAATCAGTACTTGTGGTTAAAGACTTACCTCGAATCTATTAACTTCTTGCTCAATACTTATTTTCAGTTTGCTGGTTTTTCTGATGTGGCCATAGGGCTGGCACTAATAGTAGGATTTCGAGTAATGGAGAATTTTAACTATCCCTTTACTGCTCCTAATATCAACGAATTCTGGAATCGCTGGCATATTTCGCTCTCTTCTTGGTGCAAAGACTATGTATATATTCCAGTGGCGAGTATTACACGTCAACCCATTTGGGGAATAATTTTTACGATGCTGGTTATCGGATTATGGCATGACTTGTCTTTGAAGTATATCATTTGGGGCTTGTTTCATGGACTTGGAATTGCCATCTGGCATATTTACAAGAATAGTACATTGGCAGAAAAACTGACCGCAGTACTACCCTTCTATGACATCTGGGCCAAGGTGCTTACTTTCCACTTTGTAGTGCTGAGTTTTGTTATTGTTATGAAGTCCAACTGGTTAGAAGTGTGGGAAACCTACAAAATTCTATTATTCCTTAACTAAACTAAGATGTACGATTTTTTGTCGAAATACTTACCACCACGCTGGGCTAATATCGGAATGGTACTTTGGTACACCCTTTTGATCCTGGTGATTCTATACCTTTTCCAAGTGGAGGGTGCTGACTTCAGATACGTCGATTATTAAGCTTACTTCCATTGGGTCGCCAAAAAAGCCAACTCTTTTCCATCTTCTTCTTTTACTAATCGATGTTGGTAATGCCCAGGCTTTCGCTCGAAACATTGCGATACGACTCTTTCTCCAAGCAGGGCTTCCGCTTGATATTGGACCTGCAGATCCACCAATTGTTTTTGTCTAAGTACCTGTTGAGGCAAGCTTTCCAGCATCCATTGGATATAATAGGTATTATTTAGGTGTTCATTGAAATCCAAGTCATGCCAATTTACCCGGAAAGATTTCTCCCATTGAATCTCCGCCATATCCTTGTCCATCTTGGTGCTTACTCTTGGTAAGTAAGTATCAGCGGAGGGGAGTCGATCTTCCAAGTTAAGAATGAAGGGTGGGATACGAGTTAACCTCCTCGTTTTTGTATTCATTAACAGCCAAGCCGTACTACTTGAAGCTATCTGCTCACCGGCTTCATCAAAGATGCGGAAATCTCTATAGGTATATACGCGTTCAAAGCCTGAAGGGTGGGTTCTGACTCTAATCTTTTCTCCTAATTTGGGGAACCGAATCACCTGCAAATGATTGCGCATCAAGATCCAGGAGATTCCATGTGGCTCCAGATCCCATACAGAAATACCTAGAGAGAGAACCTGTTCCATGGCCGCTTCTTGCATCAACCTAACCAGGGCGGGAAGTGTTGCTATTTTGCGGCTATCGATATCGTAGGTGCGGATCAGATACTCGGTCTCGTGAATGATCGGCTTTAGTACGCTATTCATAATTCAGTGGGTTCTTTGGCCCAAAACAAGTTATTTTTTCGGGGATAGACAAATTGGCAAGGGATCGAAGAAGATGGAGAGGAGCTGATGGAAGCTCTGTTTATTCCCTCCCAATAGCTAGACTTGATGGTTTTCTTTGCCTTCTAGAGCGAAACTTTCGCTTTTTATACAAAATGGCATGTACAAACTAGCTCATTATTTACTTTGGCGGATGTTGTGCTTGAGTCCAAACCGAATTGGCTATTTTCATCCTGATCCATATAAAATTTCCTGTCATAGGCTATCAAAATAGGGCTTTCCAAATCATTCTGTCAGAAGTAGCCTTTTATCACCCAATAATTTTAATTCTAGCTTTGGTAATTCTGGGAAAAAACTTTACCTTTGCAATCGCTTTCGACAGAGGGGTGCCCTCCGTCCATCTTGAAAGAGGTGATAAGCGAGCGTTAATTAATTGAATTTTAATTGTAAATGCGAACGTATGCCAACCATTAATCAGCTCGTACGCAAAGGCAGAACACAGGTGATCACAAAAAGTAAATCCAGAGCGTTGGACTCTTGTCCTCAAAAACGTGGGGTTTGCACTAGAGTATACACTACTACTCCTAAGAAGCCTAACTCTGCATTGCGTAAGGTAGCGAAGGTTCGTCTAACAAATGGCATTGAGGTGATCGCTTACATTCCCGGAGAAGGCCACAACTTGCAGGAGCACTCTATCGTACTGATTCGCGGTGGTAGAGTAAAGGACTTGCCAGGGGTGCGTTACACGATTGTTCGTGGCGCTTTGGATACTGCAGGCGTAAGTGATCGTAAGCAGAGCCGTTCGAAGTACGGAGCTAAGAGACCTAAGTAGTAATTATGTTTCAATAATTGTAGGTGTTCCTACGGAAACCTCTAATTAAGAGAAATGAGAAAAAGAAAACCAAAATTAAGAATTCCTCAGCCGGATCCACGATACGGTGATCCTTTAGTAACTCAGTTCGTCAACAACATGATGTGGCAGGGAAAAAAAACTACGGCCTTCCGTATTTTTTACGATGCCATGGACATCATCAAGGAACGTACTAAGCAGGATGAACACGCTATCTGGAAAAAGGCGCTCAATAATGCTATGCCTCAAGTAGAGGTGCGTAGCCGCCGTATTGGTGGTGCTACGTTTCAAATTCCAACAGAGATTCGCCCTAAGCGCAAAATCTCTATCGGTATGAAATGGCTAATTAAATTCGCCCGGACTCGTAGTGGGAAAGGAATGGCTGAAAAGATGGCTGCAGAATTGATAGCAGCGAGTAAGGGAGAAGGTGCAGCTGTTAAGCGTAAAGAAGATACGCACAAAATGGCTGAGTCCAACCGTGCTTTTGCTCACTTCCGAGTGTAAGGCATTTGCACATTATTAATCTTCTATTTAACCTTTTAAATTCCGTTAAGGAGTAACTATGGCAAGAGATCTCAAATATACGAGAAACATTGGGATTGCTGCTCACATTGATGCGGGTAAGACTACGACTACTGAGCGTATTCTTTACTACACCGGTATCAGCCATAAAATCGGTGAAGTTCACGATGGTGCTGCTACCATGGACTGGATGGAGCAAGAGCAGGAAAGAGGAATTACCATTACTTCAGCTGCTACTAAGACTAGCTGGAAATGGAAAGATGAAGAATACACCGTTAACATCATCGATACTCCAGGTCACGTTGACTTTACAGTAGAGGTGGAGCGTTCTTTGCGTGTATTGGATGGAGTAGTTGCTCTATTCTGTGCAGTTTCTGGTGTAGAACCTCAATCTGAAACAGTTTGGCGTCAAGCTGACCGATATAAAGTACCAAGAATTGGTTTCGTTAACAAAATGGACCGTTCTGGTGCGGATTTCTTCAACGTTGTTAATGACGTTAAAGAAAAACTAGGTGCTAACCCAGTACCTTTACAAGTACCGATTGGATCTGAAGAGCGTTTCAAAGGAGTTGTTGATTTGATTACCAATGAAGCGATCGTTTGGAATGAAGAAGATAGAGGGATGACCTTTGAGGTGATCGAAATTCCTGAAGATCTAAAAGAAACTGTAGTAGAATATAGAGAGAAGTTGTTGGAAGCAGTGGCAGAATATGATGAAACCTTGATGGAGAAATACTTCGAGGATCCAGATTCCATTTCTGCAGAAGAAATCCGTGCTGCGATTCGCGCTGCGGTAATTGATATGAGCATCATTCCTATGATGTGTGGTTCTGCTTTCAAAAACAAAGGGGTACAAGCCGCATTGGATGCAGTTTGTTCTTTCTTACCTTCTCCTGTTGATATCGACGCGATTGAAGGTGTAAACCCACGTACAGACGAGGCCGTAACAAGAAAACCTAACACTGATGAGCCTTTCGCAGCATTGGCTTTCAAAATTGCTACTGACCCGTTCGTGGGTCGCTTGGCTTTCTTCCGTGTCTACTCTGGTACATTGGATGCAGGTTCTTATGTATTGAATACGCGTTCTGGTAAAAAAGAGAGAATCTCTCGTTTATACCAAATGCACTCCAATAAGCAGAATGCTGTACCTAGCGTTCAAGCAGGAGATATCGCAGCCGCGGTAGGATTCAAAGACTTGCGTACTGGCGATACGATTTGTGCAGTAGATAAGCCTATTGTTCTGGAAAGTATGACTTTCCCTGATCCTGTGATCGGTGTAGCAGTAGAGCCTAAATCTCAGAAAGACTTGGATAAGTTGGGAATGGCTTTGGCTAAATTGGCTGAAGAGGATCCTACCTTCCGTGTACGATACGATGAAGATACCAACCAAACCGTAATTAGCGGTATGGGTGAGCTTCACTTGGAAATCATTGTTGACCGTTTGAGAAGAGAGTTTAAGGTAGAATGTAATCAGGGTCAACCTCAAGTGAACTATAAAGAAGCACTTACCAAAACTGTTGAACACCGTGAACGTTTGAAAAAACAAACGGGTGGTTCTGGTTTGTTCGCCGACATGCAATTCGAATTAGGCCCAGCCGATGAAGAATTCTTGGAAAGCGAAGACTTCAAGAATGGCAAGACTAAATTGCAATTCGAATGGGGTATTGTTGGTGGTGCCATCGACAAGAACTATATCAAGCCGATTAGAGATGGCTTTACTTCGATGATGGATAATGGTATTCTAGCCGGATACAGCATCGACAGTATGAAGGTTAGAGTATTCGACGGATCTATGCACGCAGTGGATTCTAAGCCAATTGCCTTCGAACTTTGTGCGAAGGAAGGTTTTAAAGTTGCCGCTAGAGAAGCTAAATCTGTTCTACTTGAGCCAATTATGAAATTGGAGGTTGTAACCCCCGATGAATATGTTGGTCCAGTGATTGGAGACTTAAACCGTCGAAGAGGTCTTACTAAAGGCCAAGAACCTCGTATGGGAGGAGCAATTGCTGTTCAAGCGGATGTACCTCTTTCAGAAATGTTTGGTTATGTAACCTCGCTTCGTACTATTACTTCTGGTCGCGCAAGCTCAACGATGGAGTTTTCTCACTATGCTGAGGCTCCACGAGGAGTTGCTAAAGAGGTGATCGAGAAAGCACGCGGGGAGGTTAAAGTATAAAAATAAGATAGTGGTTATTGGCTGGCGAAATGCTGCCAGTAACCACTTCTTAATAATAAAGTTACTTGTACGAGTTTATTACGTTACAGTTAAGACGATAAGAAAGACGTTTTTATTAAAAACATTTTAATTCAGGCATGAATCAGAAAATCAGAATCAAACTCCGTTCTTACGACCACAATTTAGTAGACAAGTCTACAGAGAAGATTGTGAAAACAGTTCGGAATAGTGGTGCTGTAGTTACTGGTCCGATTCCGCTGCCCACCGAGAAGAAAATCTTTACCGTGCTCCGTTCACCGCACGTCAATAAGAAATCTCGAGAGCAGTTCCAGTTGCGTACACACAAACGCCTCATTGAAATCTATACTCCAACTCAGAAGACAGTGGACGCTCTGTCCAAATTGGAATTGCCAAGCGGGGTAGATATTCAAGTGAAATTGACGTGATAATCAACGACGGAGTTTTACAGGAAAGGTTTTCCTTACCAATCTTGTAATCCTGTCCATTTTTTGTAAAGTCTGAAGATGCTAGATGTTAGATATTAGGCGCTTGTCCTAATAGATTCAAAATACACAGCTGGATTTTGCGCTTTCCGCATACATCCCATGCCATTTTGAATCAAGACAGAAGTAGAAACTAGATGTCCGCGATCTGATCGTTACGTGGAAGTTTTGCAGTGACATCCAAGTCTGTTATCTAATATCTGCTGGTTAGTAGCTCTGCTCTTATCAGGACTATTAACAGCGATCTAGAGTCTGTCATCTTTGAGTGCCCTCAGCCCAAAAACTGAGGACTATAAAAAGAAAAACTGATGAACGGATTAATCGGAAAAAAGATCGGAATGACCAGCGTCTATAATGGCGAAGGTCGTAATGTGCCTTGCACAGTAATCGAGGTGGGCCCATGTGTCGTAACCCAGGTTAAGACAGCTGAATCCGATGGCTACAGTGCTATCCAAGTCGGTTTTAGCGAAGCTAAAGCTAAAAATACTTCCAAAGCCCTTCAGGGACATTTTGAAAATGCCAAAACTACGCCTAAGCGTAAGGTGGTAGAGTTTCGAGACTTCGAGACGGAAAAATCCCTAGGTGAGACCATCACTGTGGACGAAGTATTCACTGAGGGTGACTTCGTTAATGCGATTGGTACATCGAAAGGTAAAGGTTTCCAAGGGGTAGTTAAACGCCACGGCTTTAAAGGTGTAAACGATGCTACTCACGGTCAGCACAACCGCCAAAGAGCCCCAGGTTCTATTGGCGCAGCTTCTTACCCTGCCAAAGTATTCAAAGGTATGCGTATGGCCGGTCGCGATGGTGGCCGTCAAGTGAAAATCCAAAACCTAGAAGTGGTGAAGATCTTCGCGGAGCGTAACCTAATTTTGGTAAAAGGTGCAGTGCCAGGCCACAAAGGAGCCTACGTTATTCTTGAAAAGTAATTCTTAATGGTGTCTCGCGAATTTCAATTGGCGAACGCATTAATGCGATAAAAAATGAAGCTCGAGGTTTTAAATATTCAAGGCGAGAAAACAGGGAGATCAGTAGATCTACCAGAAGATATTTTTGGTATCGAACCCAATGAGCACGCAGTTTACTTGGCTGTGAAGCAGTTCTTGGCTAATCAAAGACAAGGAACGCACAAGGCTAAGGAACGTGGCGAAGTCGCTGGGTCAACTCGCAAGATCAAGCGTCAAAAGGGAACGGGTACGGCTCGTGCTGGTGATATCAAGAATCCCGTCTTCAGAGGTGGTGGACGCATTTTCGGTCCTAGACCCCGAAAATACACTGTCCGCTTGAACAAAAAAGTCAAGCGATTGGCTAGAAAATCTGCATTGTCAGATATGGCTGCTGCTGGAAATATCCTAGTCGTGGAAGACTTCTCCTTTGAAGCGCCAAAAACAAAAGAGTTTATCAATATTCTTCAACAGTTGGATGTGAACGGTCAAAAAGCCGTTTTGGTTACTTCTGATTTCGAAAAAGAGGTGTACTTGTCTAGCCGTAATGTACCCAAAACAAGTACAGTACGTGCTACTGACCTCAACACTTACGAAATCATGAATGCAGGAAAGCTGATCCTTTCAGAAGGAGCTGTTGAGAAGATTAAAGAAACCTTTGCAAACGCATAATCATGGCAAAGACAGTATTAGTAAAACCTATCATTACGGAGAAGGCTGAAGGTTTGTCCGACCGATTGAATCAGTATTCTTTCGTTGTCGATCGCAGAGCGAATAAGATCGAGATCCGTAAAGCGGTAGAAGAAATGTATGGCGTGACTGTTGACTCTGTTAACACGATGATCATGCCTGCTAAAACTAAGAATCGTACTACTCGATCTGGATATGTACGTGGACGGGTTTCTGCTTATAAGAAAGCCATCATTACATTGACAGAAGGAGAAGAGATAGATTTCTTTGGTGACATTTAAGAACATTCATTGGGTGTGGAACCAGTATCCTTAGGTCACCAAGGCGAATAGATAATGTTTAATGACTAATTAGTAATTATTCATTCCTCATTATTCATTCTTCATTCAGATACTGGGCTCCGAAACGCAATGTCTAATAAATTATTAAGTAATGCCAGTTAAAAAGTTTAATCCGATTACGCCGGGTACTCGAACGAGAGTAGGTAACGCATACGCGGAGATTACGACGAACAAACCGGAAAAGACACTTTTGGCGCCATTACACAAATCTGGTGGACGTAACCACGACGGTAAAATGACCGTTCGTCAGAGAGGTGGTGGACACAAGCGCCGTTATCGTGTTATTGACTTCAAGAGAGACAAAGATGGTGTAGTAGGAACCGTGAAGTCGATTGAATATGATCCTAACCGTACGGCATTTATCGCTCTGATCGAATATACAGACGGAGAGAAGCGATACATCATTGCCCCTAATGGTTTAACTGTGGGAGCAGAGATCGTTTCTGGAGCAGGAGCAGCCCCAACGGTAGGAAATGCACTGTACTTGAAAGATATTCCTTACGGTGTAGTGATTCACGCCATTGAGATGCAGCCAGGTAGAGGAGCTGCTTTGGCCAGAAGTGCTGGAACCAAAGGCACCTTGAAAGGTCGTGAAGGGAAATACGCCATTATTGAATTGCCTTCTGGTGAGGTACGTAGAATTCTACAAACCTGTAAGGCTACGATTGGATCTACTTCTAACCCAGATCATGGTCTACAGGTATTGGGTAAAGCAGGTCGCAAGCGCTGGTTAGGAAGAAGACCTCGAGTACGAGGTGTAGCTATGAACCCAGTTGATCACCCAATGGGTGGTGGTGAAGGTCGTGCTTCTGGTGGACACCCACGTTCAAGAACAGGTATTATGGCCAAGGGTCAGAAAACCCGTAACAATAAGAAGTACTCAACGAACCTGATCATTTCTAAGCGTAAATCGAAATCAAGAAAATAATAGCTAGATAATGGCAAGATCATTAAAAAAAGGCCCCTACGTCTTTCACAAGTTGTTGGATAAAGTGGTCAAAGCGAAGGAATCGAACAAGAAAGTAGTGATCAAAACCTGGTCACGTTCTTCAATGATCATTCCTGATATGGTAGGTGAGACAATTGCCGTTCATAATGGCAAAACCTTCATCCCCGTATTTGTCACGGAGAACATGGTGGGACACAAATTGGGCGAATTTTCCCCAACCCGCAGCTTTAGAGGTCACTCCGGTAACCGTAAGAAATAATTGTTATCTCGATTGGAGCAATCCAATTCATCATAATTAATCGAATTATGGAAGCAGTAGCCAAACTCAAAAATGTCCCCATGTCAGCACGCAAAATGCGTCTTGTGGTGGATAATATCAGAGGAAAAGATGTGGATGAGGCCTTGGATATTCTTCGCTTCACGAAGAAGGAGGCAGCAAGCTGGCTGGAAAAACTGCTACTTTCTGCTATTGCCAACTGGGAATATAAACTAGATGGGCTAGAAAGTGCAGATGACTACGAATTATACGTCAAAACGATCTTCTCTGATGAAGGCGCTATGCTAAAGCGTTTCCGCCCTGCCCCTCATGGTAGAGCACACCGCATTCGCAAGCGCACCAATCACGTTACTCTAGTTGTTGAAAACCGCGTTCCTGTAGCACAAGATAGTGCTGAGGATGAGGCTGACTATGAGGAAGTTACAGAAGACGTTGAGGAAACAGCTGACGAATAAGCTATTTAAAAAAACATTTATACACCATAGATATGGGTCAAAAGACAAATCCAATTGGTAATCGTTTAGGTATCATCAAAGGATGGGAATCTAACTGGTTTGGCGACAGAGACTATGCTAAGAAGGTTGTTGAGGATGAGCACATCCGCAAGTACCTCCAAGCAAGGATCCACAAAGGTGGTATTGCTCGTATTATTATCGAGCGTACACTGAAGCGCATTACCGTTACGATTCATACATCTCGCCCTGGTATCATTATCGGTAAGGGAGGTCAAGAGGTAGACAGAATCCGTGAGGAGTTGAAAAAACTCACTGGGAAGGACGTCCAAATCAATATCGTAGAAATCCGCAAGCCTGAGTTAGATGCAGCTATTGTTGCTGAGTCTATCGCTAAGCAGCTGGAAGCGAGAATTAACTATCGTCGTGCGATCAAGATGGCCATCCAATCTACTATCCGTGCTGGTGCAGAAGGAATCAAAGTGAGAATTGCCGGTCGATTGAATGGTGCAGATATGGCTCGTTCTGAAGAGTACAAAGAAGGACGTACGCCTTTGCATACCTTTCGTGCTGATATCGACTACGCTTTGAAAGAAGCAATGACGGTATACGGTATCATTGGTATCAAGGTGTGGATCTGTAAGGGAGAAGTACTTGGAAAAAGAGACTTGTCTCCAAACGTCGGCGTGCAGCAGAAAGGCGGAAGAGGTGATCGTCGTGGTGGCGGTGGAAGAGGAGACCGCAGAGGCGGTGGAAGAGGTGGTGATCGCAGAGGCGGCGGCGGTGGTAGAAATCAAAGAAGAGGTTAGAATTTTTAGAAAAAATGCGTTACCTTTGCACAGCTTTTTCGGAAACTGGCTTTCAAGCGCATTTTTCGGACTCATATCGTAAAAGATTACGACCATGTTACAGCCAAAAAGAACAAAGTATCGCAAGCAGCAGAAGGGGAGAAATAACGGTATCGCCTATAAAGGTAGCTCCGTTGATTTCGGTTCCTTTGGGTTGAAAACCCTGGATCGCGGACGCATTACCAACCGTCAGATTGAGGCGGCTCGTATTGCCATGACGCGATACATGAAAAGGGAAGGAAAGGTTTGGATCCGAATTTTCCCTGATAAGCCAATCACTGCGAAGCCTCAGGAAGTACGTATGGGTAAAGGTAAAGGTAACCTTGATCACTATGTAGCAGAGGTGAAGCCAGGACGCATCATGTTTGAACTAGATGGTGTGCCTCGTGAAGTGGCTGTTGAAGCCTTGCGATTAGCAGCTCAGAAGCTGCCCGTTAAGACCAAAACAGTTACTCGTCCAGATTACGTTGGATGATAACACGTTGTTGTTAAACAATTAATTGTATTGAAATGGCAAGCAAGAAATTCCTGGAGCTTCAAGGATTTAGTGAGGCAGAATTGACCAGCGAGCTTGAGGCGACTGAAGCTCAATTTCAAAAGCTCAAGTTTGACCACGCCATCAAAGGTTTGGACAATCCCATCTTATTGCGTGAGATTAGACGCGATATTGCCAGACTTCAGACGGAAATTCGTCGTAGAGAGTTAGCTGGCTTATCAGAGGAAGAATTGAGCAATCGTTCAAAAATTAGGGCTAGAAGACGCCGTAAATAAATTGACCAATGGCAGAAAGAAATCTTCGTAAGACTCGTACCGGGGTGGTTACAAGCAACAAGATGGATAAAACCATCGCAGTGAGCGTGGAGCGTCGTCTTCAGCACCCGATTTACGGTAAGTTCGTGAAAAAATCTAAAAAATTCATCGCTCACGATGATAAGAATGAATGTAACATTGGAGATCGTGTTCGCATCATGGAAACACGCCCTCTAAGTAAGCGCAAGCGTTGGAGATTGGTTGAAATTCTTGAGAGAGCAAAATAATTGACGTACTCGTTGGATATTGCTTTTGTAATGAAGAAAAGATAATGATGAGTGTGTAATGGTAAACCCAATTATTCATTCTGCATTAAAAATTATTCATTATTAAAAGTTAATCCCAGTACAAACTTACATAAACTGAACGTGTCATGATCCAGTCAGAATCAAGACTTAAAGTAGCAGATAATAGCGGCGCCAAAGAAGTGCTGTGCATCCGCGTATTGGGTGGTTCTAAAAGACGCTATGCTTCCATCGGTGACACCATTGTGGTGACGGTGAAAGATGCAACCCCAGGAGGTATCAAGAAAGGTACTGTTTCTAGAGCTGTAGTGGTTCGCACCAAGAAGGAGATCCGACGTAAAGATGGTTCTTATATTCGCTTCGATGACAATGCAGTAGTGTTGTTGACCGCAGCTGATGAACCACGAGGTACTCGTATCTTCGGACCTGTTGCTCGTGAATTGAGGGAAAAAGATTTTATGCGAATTGTATCACTCGCTCCTGAGGTATTGTAAAAACCACCAGTCTAATCGAATTAGCTGGTCTTAATTAGACAAAAAATGGGAAACAAAAGATTTGCACCCAAGCTTAAGATAAAAAAAGGCGACAAAGTAGTGGTTATCGCTGGTGCCTATAAGGATCGCTCCAAAGTGAGAGAGGTACTAGAGGTTATCCCTGGCAAAAATCGAGTTGTAGTTGAAGAAGTGAACATTCGCAAGAAGCACTCCAAACCTACGCAAGATAGCCCAGGAGGTATCAACGATATTGCCGCCCCTATCCATATTTCCAATCTGATGTTGGTTGATCCTTCAACTGGAGAACCCACTCGCGTAGGTCGCCAAGTTGGGGATGATGGAAAAATTGTACGTTATTCTAAAAAATCTGGCGAAACCATTGACTAATGAGCTATCAACCATTATTTAAGAAGAAATATAAAGAAGAGATTGTTCCTGCCCTAATGGAGCAATTCCAATATAGTTCTATCATGCAAGTCCCGAAGTTGGAGAAGATCTGCTTGAATCAGGGAGTGGGACAAGCTACACAGGACAAGAAATTGGCAGATAATGCCTTAGCAGAATTAACTTTGATCGCTGGTCAGAAAGCTGTACCTACCAAAGCTAGAAAGTCAATTTCTAACTTTAAGTTGAGAGAGGATATGGTGATTGGTGCTCGTACTACCTTGCGTAAAGATCGCATGTACGAATTTTTGGAGCGCTTGGTTAGTGTAGCGCTTCCTCGTGTACGTGACTTCCGTGGTATCAACGATAAGAGTTTTGATGGCCGAGGAAATTATACTTTGGGTATCACGGAACACATTATCTTCCCAGAGATTGATCTGGATAAGGTGAGCCGCATCACAGGTATGGATATAACATTTGTTACTTCTGCCAAAACGGATGCGGAGGCTTTGGCCTTGCTCAAGGCACTAGGTTTACCGTTTAAGAATCAGAGAAATTAATAACTACTTATCTCCCAGAGAGGTAGGGTAAAATTATAGTTATGGCAAGGAAGTCACTCATTGCCCGAGAAAAGAAAAGACAACGCATGGTAAGCAAGTACGCTGAACTGCGCAAAACACTTAAGGAAGAGGGACGTTGGGACGAACTAGATAAGTTGCCCAGAAACTCTAATCCTATTCGTTTGCACAATCGCTGCTTGTTGACCGGAAGACCTAAAGGTTATATGCGTCAGTTCGGGATCTGTCGTGTTAAGTTCCGTCAGATGGCCCTTGAAGGCAAGATCCCAGGTGTAACCAAGGCAAGTTGGTAAGCCAAAAGGAACGCTTAACGATTGTTCCTTTTCAAATTTTCTTTTTCTCCTATTCATCATAGCTAATAAGGTTCCGAACGCTTCTTAGGAAAACCCATTGGCGAAATTTGAAATAATGGCAGTAACAGATCCTATTGCAGATTATCTGACTCGCATTAGAAATGCTCAACAGGCGGGTCACAGAATTGTTGAAATTCCTGCATCTAAGTTAAAAAAGCGGATGACCGAAATCCTGTTCGATCAGGGGTTCATCCTAAGATATAAATTCGAAGACGGTGTTGGCCAAGGTAAACAAGGTATCATCAAGATTGCCTTGAAATATGATCCAATTACCCGCAAGCCCGTTATTCGTCAATTAGGCCGTATCAGTAAGCCTGGTTTGCGTAAGTATTCCAGAGCAGGCGAGCTTCCTCGTATTATCAATGGTCTTGGTATCGCTATCGTCTCTACCTCCAGAGGTGTGATGACTGGTAAGCAAGCTAAGGCAGCCAATGTGGGTGGCGAAGTACTGTGTTACGTGTATTAATCTTATTGTTCAGATCAAAAATTAATCGACATGTCAAGGATAGGAAAAGCACCCATTACCGTTCCCGCAGGTGTTAATATTGACATCAGCAAGGGGAATTTGGTTACGGTTAAAGGCCCCAAAGGAGAGTTGACGCAGCAAGTTGATCCTGATCTGATCCTTGAGATCGAAGACGGAACACTTAACGTTAAACGTCCAACTGAATCAAAGCGCCACCGTTCAATGCACGGTTTGTACCGTTCTTTGATCAATAATATGATCACTGGTGTCGCTGAAGGGTATAAGATCCAGTTGGAAGTAATCGGGGTAGGATATAGAGTAGCTAACACAGGCCAGTTGTTAGAACTAACCCTGGGTTATTCTCACCCTATTTACTTTGTAGTACCGCAAGAGGTAAAGGTAGAAGGTAAGATGGAGAAGGGTAAGAACCCGATGATCCTTTTAGAAAGCCATGATAAGCAGTTGATTGGACAAGTGGCAGCAAAAATCAGAGCTTTCCGTAAGCCAGAACCTTACAAAGGAAAAGGTATACGCTTCTTGGGCGAAGAGATTCGACGTAAAGCAGGTAAAACTGCAGGTTAATTATAGCGGTAGTGCGATGCCGCACTGCTTATTTTATGTTTTATTAGATGGACCTTGGGTTTGGATGAAACAGGCCTTACACTAAGGTATAAATGAAATCATTATGCAGTTTTCTAAGGCAAAGAGAAGACAAACAATCCGGAAACGGATTCGCAAAAAACTAAGAGGGACCGCTAGTAGACCACGTCTGAGTGTGTTCAGAAGTAATAAAGATATATACTGCCAGGCTATTGATGATATCAATGGAGTGACCCTGGTATCTGCTTCTTCAAGAGATAAAGGTTTGGATCTTACGGGTACCAAAACTGATATTGCAAAGAAAGTGGGGATGTCATTGGCTGAAAAAGCGCAGAGTAAAGGCATTTCTGACTGTCTTTTTGATAGAGGTGGTTATCTTTATCACGGCAGAGTGAAAGCATTGGCTGAAGGTGCCCGAGAAGGTGGGCTTAAATTTTAAAAAATCTCTAATCGCAAAATAGCATGGCAAAGAGAAATTCAAATAACAAAGGAAAAGGCCGCGATCGGGTAAAACCTGCTGATACTGAGTTGAAAGAAAAGTTGGTGAACCTCAACCGCGTTGCTAAGGTAACCAAGGGTGGACGTACCTTCAGTTTTGCTGCGATTGTGGTAGTTGGTGATGGCAATGGAACAGTGGGACATGGCTTAGGTAAGGCTCGTGACGTTTCCGAATCTATTGCTAAAGCAGTGGATGATGCCAAAAAGAACTTGATCAAAGTTCCATTGTTGAAAGGCACCATTCCTCATGAGCAAAAAGGGAAATACGGAGCAGGTAAAGTATTGATCAAGCCAGCTGCGACGGGTACTGGTGTAATTGCAGGTGGTGCGATGCGTGCCGTACTTGAAATTGCCGGGGTACAAAACGTTTTGGCTAAGGCTCAAGGATCTTCTAATCCACACAACGTGGTGAAGGCTACCATCGATGCTTTGTCCAAACTTAGAAGCCCAGTGGAAATAGCTCGTCAACGTAATATTTCTCTAGAGAAACTGTTCGAAGGTTAAAAATGTTAATATCATTGTAAAGGACGGTAGATACCTTTATTTGCTGTAACTTTATGTGATTTAAAGCTTCTATAATGGGCAAGATCAAAATTACTCAAGTTAAAAGCCTCATCAAACGTCCACAAAGACAGAAAGATACGATGAAAGCCCTAGGTCTTAAGCGTATCAATCACAGTGTGGTACATGAGGTCAATCCTCAGATTGCGGGGATGGTTGCTAAGATTAGCCACTTGGTAAAAGTGGAAGAAGTTTAAAAAGGAAGTGATTAGCCGGCCTTGATTGAATTTTACTAAACGGATTCTGTCGGAGTCGTCCACTCACTCAAACAATAGAACGAAAATGGAATTACATAATTTAAAGCCTGCTGCAGGATCAGTTAAGAGTCGTAAGCGAATCGCTCGGGGCCAAGGTTCCGGTAAAGGTGGTACGGCTACTCGTGGACACAAAGGTGCCAAATCTCGATCTGGCTGGAAGTCAAAGCGTAATTTCGAGGGTGGTCAAATGCCTATCCAGATGCGATTGCCTAAGCGCGGATTTAAGAATCCAAATCGCGTTGCTTACGTGCCGATCAATGTAGAGCGATTACAAGAGATCGCGGACAAATACAAATTGGAAACGGTAGATGTAGAAGCATTAGTTTCTGCAGGTATCGTACGCAAAAATGACAAAGTAAAGATTCTAGGGTCTGGCGAACTGAGTGCCAAACTCGCAGTGAGTGCACATGCTGTATCTGCTAGTGCTCAAAAGGCTATTGAGGCGTGTGGAGGATCTGTTAACCTCGTATAATTTTAACTGATGAAAAAGTTTTTCGACACACTAAAGAATATTTGGAAAATTCAGGAACTGAGAAACCGCATTTTGTTCACTTTAGGCATCTTGCTTGTTTTTCGTTTTGGTACTTTTATTGTCCTACCAGGTGTAGATCCTGCGGCCTTAAAAGAGGCAATCGCCAATAATTCCAATCCAAATGATCTTTTAGGTTTGATTAATATGTTTACGGGGGGAGCCTTTAATAACGCTTCGATTCTCGCCTTAGGTATCATGCCTTATATCACGGCTTCGATCATCGTGCAGTTGTTGGGTTTTGCTTTACCGTATTTCCAGAAGTTGCAGCAAAGAGAGGGGGAATCTGGTCGTAAAAAACTTAATCAGATTACGCGTTTATTAACAGTAGCCATTACACTTGTTCAAGGTGGTGGTTATCTGACCTATATCAAGAGTATGGGAGCGATTGATCCTTCTGTTCCGGAGGCGATCTTCTGGTTCTCTAATATCATTACCCTCTCATCCGGTACGGTTTTCTCCATGTGGTTGGGTGAACGTATTACCGATAGAGGAATCGGAAATGGTATCTCCTTGTTGATTACCATTGGTATTGTTGCCACTTTACCTCGTGCACTGGCATTCGAACTACAGGCGCAGTTAGCTGGTGGTGGATTGCTAATGTTCGTAATCGAATTGGCTGCCTTGTTTATGGTAACGCTCGCTACGGTTCTTATTGTGACTGGGGTTCGTCGGATTCCAATCCAATTTGCTAAACGTATGGTGGGAAGAGGTTCGAATAGCATGCCCGTTTCAGGCGCAAGAGATTACATTCCAGTAAAAGTGAATGCTTCAGGTGTAATGCCGATCATCTTTGCTCAAGCTCTGATGTTCCTACCTGCTGTCATCGCTCAGTTCTTTGCAGGTAGTGGTAGTGATGTACAGTCTAGTGGATTGCTAAGGGCTTTGAACGATTTCACTTCTGGACCTTACAACATAATCTATTTTGTTTTGGTAGTGGTGTTCACCTACGTATATACTGCTTTGATGGTTAACCCTCAGCAATATGCGGAATACTTGAAACGCCAAAACGCATTCATCCCTGGTATCAAACCTGGTAAAGCCACGGCGGATTTCATTGATGCTGTGACAACCAGAATTACCTTGCCTGGATCTATCTTCTTAGGACTTATCGCGATTTTGCCTGCGGTTGTAACAGCAATGTTCAACGTAAATGCAGCATTCGCTGCCTTCTTCGGTGGTACTTCTCTATTGATCATCGTTGGAGTTGTATTGGATACACTTCAGCAAATCGAGAGTCACCTATTGATGCGTAGATATGATGGACTTGTGAAGTCTGGACGATTGCAAGGTAGAAGTAGAATGCAAGGAATCGGGGCGAACATGTAATGACTTTCCTACTGCTATAGTAGGGATCAATATAGGGCAGGCCTGATCCTGTGCCACTGAATGGAGCAATGCTAAATAGAGGAGAAAGATGAAGTGATGAGAGAGAAGGGAATTTAGTTTGCTCCATTCAGCATTATAAATATTTTCTATCTCCATTTGCCAATGATATTTTATAAGACTCCGGAAGAGATTGAAAAGATTAGAGAGAGTTGTTTATTGGTTTGCAAGGCTTTGGCGGAAGTAGCTAAGGTGATCAAACCAGGCATTTCAGCAGCAACGATTGATACTCTAGCAGAGCAGGTTATTCGTGATCATGGCGGTGTTCCTGCGTTCAAAGGTTACCGAGGTTTTCCATCGACCCTTTGTGTTTCAGTAAATGAAGGAGTTGTACATGGTATTGCCACAGAAGAGTTGGTGTTCAATGATGGAGATATAGTTTCAGTGGATTGTGGAGTATTAATGAATGATTTTCATGGTGATTCCGCTTATACCTTTCCACTAGGAAATGTATCAGAGGAAGTGATGGAACTGTGCAGAGTGACTAATACTTCCCTTTATAAGGGGATCCGCAATGCCGTAGCAGGTAATCGTTTAGGAGATATAGGGTTTTCTATCCAAAACTACGTGGAACGATTACATAAGTACAGCATTGTGCGAGAATTAGTAGGGCATGGAATCGGTAGAGATTTACACGAAGCTCCAGAAGTACCCAACTACGGTAAAAGAGGTCGTGGACCCAAACTAAAAGAAGGTTTGGTAATCGCGATTGAACCTATGGTTAATTTGGGAAGAAAGGAGGTGCGCACGGCAAAAGATGGATGGACGGTGATTGCCAAAGATTTGAAACCCTCCGCGCATTACGAACACACTGTAGCCGTTAAGGATGGAGAGGCAGATATTTTATCTGACCACAGTGGGGTAGAGGCTGCGATTTTACAAAATGACAATGTAAAGTCAGTAAGCCTGAAAACGGCCGCTGTCTAGCCCAGAAAGATTTTTGAGTTGTAGCAACTAGGAAGTGATTTTTTTTATGTATCTTTGCACTCCGAAAATTTAGCTATGGCAAAAAAAGATTTAATTAAGCAAGACGGCATTATTGAAGAGGCTTTATCTAATGCTATGTTCCGGGTGCGTCTGGAAAATGACCACCAGATTGTAGCCACCATATCCGGTAAGATGAGAATGAATTACATCCGAATCTTACCCGGTGATAAAGTAGCGGTTGAAATGTCTCCATATGATCTTTCTCGTGGGAGAATCATCTACCGATACAAGTAACCAGTAATTCGGAATTGCAAAAAATAAATGCTTTATCATGAAAGTAAGAGCATCAGTGAAAAAACGTACAAGCGATTGCAAAATTGTAAGAAGAAAAGGAAAGTTGTACGTGATTAACAAGAAGAATCCTAAGTTCAAGCAACGTCAAGGATAATTAATTTAATTCTTAAGCTGATTGGATAGGCTTACTTCTCAGCAAGACTGTTAGTAAGTATTCCAAGCACACAAACCATATAATCAATGGCTCGTATTGCAGGTGTAGATTTACCTAGAAACAAACGCGGGGTCATCAGTTTGACTTACATTTATGGGATTGGCTCAACCAGAGCTAAGAATATCCTAGCGCAGGCAGGAATTGATGAGAGCGTGAAGGTTCAAGATTGGACTGATGATAACATCAGAAGCATCTCTAGTTACATTACCAATGAGTTGACGGTAGAAGGGGAATTGCGTTCTGAGGTACAAATGAATATCAAACGTTTAATGGATATTGGTTGTTACAGAGGCTTACGTCACCGTAAGGGACTACCGCTAAGAGGGCAGAGAACACAAACCAATGCCAGAACCCGTAAAGGTAAGCGTAAAACAGTTGCTAACAAGAAGAAAGTTACTAAGTAGTGACGGCTTAGGAGTTATTCATCTTTCAAAATTTTTGCGATCAAATGGCGAAGTCAACCAAAAAAGTCAAGAAGAGGAAGGTAAAAGTGGAGCCAGAAGGCTTGGTTTTTATCAAAGCAAGTTTCAACAATATTATCATTTCTCTTACCAATAAGCAAGGACAGGTAATCTCTTGGGCATCGGCTGGTAAAGCTGGGTTTAGAGGGTCTAAGAAAAATACACCTTACGCGGCTCAAGTAGCTGCTTCTGATGCTGCACGTGTAGCTTTTGAGGCTGGAATGAGAACTGCGGAAGTATTTGTAAAAGGACCTGGATCAGGAAGAGAAGCGGCCATTCGTGGAATTGATTCTGCTGGTATCAAAGTTAGTCGAATCAAGGATGTTACTCCTATCCCACACAACGGTTGTCGTCCACCCAAAAGAAGAAGAGTTTAATTCTTCTTGTAGATTATCGATATTATAAAATAAGTTATGATGTCAAAGAGCGAAACCAACAAGCAAAATCGCTTTTTTCATCACTAAGCAAATCTTTTAGCTAAAATGGCAAGATATACTGGACCCACATCAAAGAAGGCAAGAGCACTAGGGGAGCCTATTTTTGGGTTTGATAGAGCCTTTGAGAAGAAGAAGTACAAACCAGGTCAGCACGGTAACTCTAGAAGAAGAAGACAACGTTCTGATTATGCACTTCAGTTGCTTGAAAAGCAAAAAGCCAAATACACTTATGGTGTTTTGGAGCGCCAATTTAGAAATCTATTTGTAAAGGCTAGCCGTAGAAAAGGGGTTACTGGTACTGTTTTGCTTCAGCTATTAGAGGCCCGCTTAGACAACACGGTTTTCCGTTTAGGATTGGCACCTACCAGAAGAGCTGCTCGCCAGTTGGTTTCTCATAAACACATCTTATTGAATGGTGTTGTGACCAATATCCCATCTGCTCAATTGCGAAGCGGCGATATCATTTCTGTTAGAGGTAAATCACAAGGACTACTCGTCATCAAAGATAGTGTAAGTGCTAAAAACGATGTGCGAAAATTCCCTTGGCTTGAATTTAATCCGGATACCTTAAGTGGAACTTTCCTCGAGTATCCCGAACGAGATCAAATACCAGAGAAAATCAACGAACAATTAATCGTTGAATTGTACTCTAAGTAAGATATAAATGGCAGCCTTTTCGAAGGCTGTCAATTTTGCTATATAATAGGCTATACGCTTTAGCTCTTTTTTTCCCGTCAAAGTTTCAAACGACATATGAGTATATTAAACTTCCAGAAGCCCGACAAGATCGTTTTGCAGAAAGCAAATGATTTTGAAGGAACTTTTGAATTCAAACCTCTGGAGCCTGGCTTCGGCCAAACTGTCGGCAATGCCTTACGCAGGGTGTTGCTTTCCTCATTGGAAGGCCATGCTATCTCTGCTGTACGTATTGCAGGTGTTGACCATGAGTTTGCCACCATCCGAGGGGTTGTACAAGATGTCATCGAAATCATCCTTAACCTCAAACAAGTTCGCTTAAAACAGCTTATTACTGATGATGATGTAAGTACTGAGAAGATTTACCTTACCATCAGTGGAAAGGATGAGTTTAAAGCAGGTGATATTGAAGAACACACCAATGTGTTCAAAATCATGAACCCTGACCTACTGATCTGTAACATGGAGCCTTTTGTTAACCTCGAAATGGAACTGACGGTTACCAAAGGACGTGGTTATGTACCAGCTGACGAAAACTTACCCAAAGATGCACCTATTGGAGTTATTCCTGTAGATGCGATCTATACGCCTATCAAGAATGTAGCTTACCGAATTGAAAATACTCGTGTAGGCCAAAGAACAGACTACGAAAAATTGACCATCGATGTGAAGACGGATGGTACAATTCACCCAGAAGATGCCATCAAAGAAGCTTCTCGTATTTTGATTCAGCACTTGATGTTGATCACTGATGAGAATATTACATTTGATGATGCTTCTAGCCGAGAAGACAACATCGTGGATGAGCACATCTTACATATGCGTAAGTTGCTCAAAACTTCCTTGGAAGACCTCGACTTGTCTGTACGTGCCTACAACTGCTTGAAGGCAGCTAAGATCAATACCCTGGCGGAGCTTGTGAAGTATGATACACATGAGCTATTGAAGTTCCGTAACTTCGGTAAGAAGTCTTTGGTAGAGATCGAAGAATTACTGCAAGACAAAGGTCTAACCTTTGGTATGGATCTTTCCAAATATAAATTGGAAGAAGATTAAGAGCTTAAAAGAGGCCTGTTGCTTACTGGTAACAGGCCTACTTTATAAAAAACACAGGCAGTCCTCATGTAGGACTTTTTTCCTCAAGGCAATTACCTTTTCCCGATCATAAGTACAGGCCTGTTGTCTAAGATCTAAGGATCAATCAGCGAAAAGGTGTTGCGAAGTAAATAAAAAAGTAATGAGACACGGTAAGAAAGTAAACCATCTCGGGCGTAAATCTGCCCACCGTAAAGCGTTATTACGCAACTTGGCTATTGCTTTGATTGAGCACAAGCGCATCAATACGACGCTGGCTAAAGCAAAAGCACTAAGAAAATTTGTTGAGCCTTTGGTGACTAAGTCCAAGACAGACTCTATGCACTCTCGACGAGTAGTTTTTAGCTACTTGCAAAACAAAGAGGCAATTAAAGAGTTATTTGGTATTGTAGGCCCTAAGGTTGGTGAGCGTCCAGGTGGATATGTGAGAGTGATTAAGACTGGCTTCAGAAAAGGAGATGGTGCCGAAATGGCAATGATTGAATTGGTAGACTTCAATGATGTTTACAGCGTAGGTTCTGGAGAAGCTAAAGGAGGTGGCCGTCGTCGTCGTCGCCGTAGAGGAGGAAAAGGTGGTGGAGCTGCTGCTGCGGCCGCTACGGGAGCTGCTACTGTTGCAGCTACGGAAGAAGAAGAATAGGATTACTGTTGGGATGCGAATTCCCAATCAGGAAAACCATACAAGCGGGAAGGTTGCTACAAGCGGCCTTCCCGTTTTGCGTTGCTAGATAACGCAATTCTTCCCTACCCGAGCGCCGACTTTTGGATAGGTTGAAAATTAGCATATACCCAAATCTATGCGGTAGATATAATCAAATCTCTCTCGGCTTCAACTATCTTTAAGAACCTAAAACCCATTGCGTTTGCCCATGACTGTTAACGAGAAATCTATTGCCGTACTCCCGTTTGTAAACATGAGCCCTGATGCCGACAACGAATACTTTAGTGATGGCATCGCAGAAGAGATCATTAATGCCTTGACTGCTATCAAGAATCTTAAGGTTACGGCTAGGACCTCTTCTTTTTCATTTAAAGGGAAAGCTACGGATATCCGAACTATCGGGCAGCAGCTAGGGGTAATAACGGTTTTGGAGGGGAGTGTAAGGAAAGCTGGTCAGCGAGTTCGCATTACTGCTCAGCTGGTCCGTACGGATGATGGCTTTCACTTGTGGTCCCGCACTTTTGATCGAGAATTGGAAGATATTTTTGCAGTTCAGGATGAGATTAGTCTATCTATTGCTGATCAGATCCGAGAAAACTTCGGACATCTGGAGTTTAAAGATCAGCTTATCAAGACACCCAATGTTAGTGTCGATGTATATGAACGATATTTAGAGGGCCGTTACTTTTTTCATCGGTTTAATGTATTGGACATCCAGCGTGGACTTGCCATCCTGGAAGATCTTACCAAGAAGCATCCTCATTTCGCCTTGGCTAACGTCAGTGTGCAGTATGGTTACAATATGCTGGCAGCAGCAGGTTTGATGCCAGCAAGAGAGTCCTTGGCCAAAGGAAAACCTTTCTTAGATGCTGCCTTAGAGTTGGATGAACGACTCCCTGAATGTCACCACTCTCTGGGATGGCATAGTCTCAACCAGGATTGGGATTTCATCCAGGCTGCACGGCATTTAGAACGAGCTATCGAACTGCGGCCAGGCTATGCAGATGCACATCAAAAACTCTTCATTACTCTTGCCTTGGAAGGCAAATTGCAGGAAGCGCATAAGCATATTCAAACTGCTCTACAGCTAGATCCTCTAGCACCGCTCAACAACTATTTTATTGCTTATTCCCATTACTTGGCAGAAGATTTCGAAAAATCTAATGCCTACTTTGAACGCACTTTCGAACTAGAGCCTTCATTTTTGATTGGCTACTCCATCTATGGTTTATCTCTGATTCTTCAGGGCCGATCTACTATTCTGTTGGCTCGAGCTAAAGCTGTTTCGGCACTTAAGGGTAGTGAGGTGGAAAGCCTAATAATGAAAAGCCTGGCTTTGAGTAAAATGGGAAAGCAAGAAGAGGCATCCGCATGTGTTGAGCAGTTGGAATGCTATCTGGATGGGGTGAGTAGGGAGCGAGTCCGATTCTTCCTCATTTATATCGAAAGTTTATTAGGCCGATTTGAAAAAGCCCTACAACACGCAGAGGAAGGTGTTCGGCTTCGAGAACCATTGATGACCCTACTAAAGGTAGATCCTTTGTTGAAGACAACTACTTTGCCGAAGGAACAGCGTTATCAGGCACTCCTGAAGAAGATTTACCAGTTGTCTGATCTGAATCCTACTGCCGAGAATAAAAGCCGGGACGGAGCTCTTCTGAGCCTAAAGGAAGTTGAGCATTACAAGGCACAGTTGGAAGCGCTAATGGCCCAGGAACATCTCTATCTTAACTCCTCTCTTTCTCTACGAGAACTAGCCGACAACTTAGATTTGCATCCCAATAAACTGTCCTGGTTGATTAATGAGGCCATTGGTCAAAACTTCAATGCTTATATCAATGCTTTCCGTCTAGTAACCTTTAAGGAGAAAGCTCTGGATCCACGAAATCAGCACTTGACCTTACTAGGACTGGCTTACGATAGCGGTTTTAATTCTAAAACGGTGTTCAATTCTTTTTTTAAGAAGATGGAGAAGCTGACACCGAGACAATGGGTAAAGCAAAATAGCCAATAGTCACTATGCTAGAGCTGGACATACAAATGATGGGCTTGGGGATTTGTTTATTTTCGATCTTCTTGTTACTGAGTCGAGATAAGGTAAAGGGGAGTGATGGATTCAGTATTGCAGTTCTGGTGCTTTGGTCATTGCGATTTCTGCTATTTCATTTCAAAACACATCTTGATCTTGACCGATACTCCTGGGTTATTGTTGCTGATCAAAATCTCTTTTTTTTAGATGGTGTGTTGTTGTATTGGTTGACGAAATCAATTAATGGGGAACCATTGAGGTTTTGGAAACGCTTTCTCCATCTGCTTCCTTTCTTTATCGCTACGACTGCTTCAGTATCTTTGTATTTTTCGATAAGTTCGACCGACTTAGTAGAACTCTATGATGAAATTAATGATGAACTGAATGCCAAGACTTTTCGGCCACATTTTCGGGAGTGGGTGTTTATCGTTGCTTTGGTTTTGGTCAATTTTTTATTTCTCACCTTGGCCATTCATAAAGCACGAGATTATAACCGAGCTATTCTTCAGCAATACTCAGATGTGGGGCGAATCAGAGCGAAGTGGTTGCAACCGGTGCTACTGTTTTGTATGCTATTCTTAGCCATTCCGCTACTGCTTTACTTTATGAACTACCTAAGTCCGGCATTAGATGTGGGATGGATGGGGCGTCTTTTATTGCTCTTTTTTGGTATCACTGCCATCGTTTTTTCTGCTTTTGCCGTACGGCAGTCCTACGCTGTACTGAGCACAGACAAAGTGATAGAGAAACGCCAGGTTAGCGAAAAACAACAACAAAAACTAAAAGTGGAGTTCCAACAGATACAGGAGCATATGAGCAGATTCAAGCCATATCTGGAATCCAACTTAACCCTTGGTAAACTCGCAGCGCAAGTGGGGCTAAGTTCCAATCAGCTTTCCCAGGTAATTAATACACAGACGCAAGGGAACTTTCATGACTTTATCAATCATTATCGGATTGAAGGAGTAAAAAAGGCGCTAGAAAAAAGTAATGAACAGGTTATCATTGTAGCTTACGCAAACGGATTCAATTCCAAGTCGACCTTTAATGAGGTATTCAAGAAATTTACTGGTTTTACTCCAACACAATATAGAAAGGGATTAGGAACGAAAAAATCCGTCCGAAAGTGAAGTTTCGGACTTCAGTCAGGCAAATTTAGTACAAATTGTGGCTACACCAATACATTAGTACTCATGAATTACCTTCGACTGTTAGTTTGTATTATTGTAATAATCTTGGGCTATTCTGCCATTAGCCCTAATTCACGAGAGAAAGCAGAATTGGTCTATCCTATACAAACTTATGAAATGACTTCAGCGCCACCTGTTAGAACACCCTTTAAAAAGATTCGCGGCTTAATCTTTGTCGAGGTCAAGATCAATGGTGAAGAGGCCTACTTTATACTTGATAGTGGTGCACCCGTGGTGGTTTTAAATACGCATTACTTTTCGAACGGAACGGATGATGGTAGCGCAAAAGGCGTTTCAGGAAGTTTACAAAGACAGCAGATTCAAATTGATAGTTTCCGCTGGGGGAACATCAAATTGGCTGATACCCAATTGATGGGATTGGACTTGAGCCACCTGGAGGAAGAACTCGATCATCCCTTTAAAGGGCTGATCGGGTACGACTTGCTAAAGGATTTTGAGCTGCTCATCGATTACGAACAAGAAGAGCTGTTGCTATTCAAGGAAGGCCAGACGGTTTATCATCAAGAGAAAAGCCCAATTGCCGAACTCCCTTTTCGATATCAATTACATATTCCGGTTTTAGAAGCTGAAATAGGAGGAGCAGTGTATCAACTCGGTTTGGATACAGGGGCGGAACAAAACCTGATAAGCCAACCCGCTTTTAAGCAACTACCCGAGGCCGCTTTTGAAATGTTAGAAAAAACAGAATTGCGAGGAGCAGACAAGAATGTGACAGAAGTCCAACAATTTACCATTCATGAAAGTAAGTTTGATGGGCACCTGTACGCGGATATGTCTTTCGTATCAGCGGATATTTCCCATCTGACGGATGGTTATGGTTTGAAGATTCAAGGCCTGGTTGGTTTCCCGTTTTTGAGCCAACAACTGTGCTCTATCGATTTTGCTGATCAGAAAATTTATTTTTGGGAGTAAGACAAAATCTTATCCTTCTTAGACAAATCTCGTGGACAATCATAAAATGAGAGGAATAAGCGACCAAAGGAAGCGTTGAATTTTATTTTTGAGTGTCTCGAAACACGAGATTTGTCTAAGAACCAATCTTATTAAGAGAGTTGGGCTAAAGTGCTCATTTGTTGTATTATATTTCACTTCTCTTTTGCGAAATAAAATAGCTCGTGATCTTATGCTGTCAAATGATGCTTTAGCCGAACTCCAGGAAATACGCCGCCATCTTCACGCCCACCCGGAAGTGTCGGGACAGGAAAGAGAAACAGCTCTATATGTATCTCATCAACTGCAAGGCTTATCTCCGGAGGAGCACTGGAGTGAGGTAGGAGGCACAGGGGTAGTAGCTACTTTTAATAGTAAAAAGGCAGGCCTTCATTTGCTCTTTCGAGCAGAGCTTGATGCTTTACCCATTGTAGAAAGCAATACTTTTTCCCATCGATCCCGTCATCCTGGCGTTTCGCATAAGTGCGGGCATGATGGGCATACTACAGTGTTGTTAGGGCTTGCGAAACTACTCAGTCAGGATGAGACTTGGAGTGGAAAGGTCAGCTTGTTATTTCAACCCGCTGAAGAAACGGGAGCCGGGGCATTAGCCATGTTAGAAGACGCAAGAATCAGAAAGTTGCAGGTAGATCAGGCTTATGCTTTTCACAACCTTCCGGGCTATCCGCTAGGTCAAATTATGGCAAAGTCCGGAGCCTTCACACCTGCCGTCCAATCGCTCATCCTAAAACTCCAAGGCCACACCGCTCACGCCGCAGAACCCGAGAATGGCCGCAATCCTGCCCTAGCCCTGGCTGAGATCCTCCAACACGCCAAAAGCTTGGAGCACCCGATTGCTTCGGACGAAAAATTCCGATTACTTACACCTGTCTACATGCAATTGGGAGAGAAAGCTTATGGGGTGTCGGCAGGAGAGGGAGAGGTTCATTTCACACTCAGAGCTTGGACCAAGGAGAGTATGGAACATTTGGTCGATGCATTGTTGGAAGGGGTGCAGGAGGTGGCAGGTCGATATCGATTACATTGGGATACAGCCTGGACGGATTCTTTTAGAGCTAACTACAATCAGGAAGGCCTGGTTGACCAAATTCGCAAGGCTGCCCGACTCAATGATTACGCCCTCCATGAAATGGCACAGCCTTTAAAGTGGGGAGAGGATTTTGGCGCTTTCACAGAAATATTTCCAGCCGCCATGTTTGGCATTGGGGCGGGGCTCAACAGCCCTGCCTTGCATCATGAAGACTACGATTTCCCGGATGAGTTGATTCGGGTGGGTGTTCAGATGTTTTGGAGGATTATAAATCAATCCAATCCTTAAACGGAGTAAGTTTAGATCTACTGACAAGGAATTCGAGATCCGTGGCTAGGTTTAGTTCCAGTTTTAGCCTTTGATTGAAGTAGGGATGAATCTTTTGGACGGCATTGATATTTACAATCTGATTTCGACTGATTTGGAAGAATAGGGTTTCATCCAGTGTTTTGATAAGGCCCTCCACGGTATTGTTATAAAGATGTCTTTTTCCATCAAAGGTATGCAAGAAGGTAATGCTATTCTCAGAGTGGACAAAAGCAATATCTGTCACTTCTATGAATTCAAAGTGGTTGCCACGTTTTACTAGGCAGCGATGCTTCTTTTGTTTACTGAGGTTGGAGAAGGCGGATTGAATTTGCTCAGAATAATTCGCCTTTTGAACTATCTGCTGCGCTTTGAATTTTTCAATCGCTTTTCGTAGATCTTCAGGTATGATCGGCTTGAGGAGGTAATCGATGCTATTGACCTTGAATGCCTCAATAGCATACTGATCAAAAGCAGTGGTGAAGATAATCGGAGATTTTACTTGTACGTAATTGAATATCTCGAAGCAGAGGCCGTCCGCCAATTGAATGTCCATGAAAATGATCTCTGGATGATCATGTTGATGCAACCAGTTCACGCTTTCTTCCACGCTATCTAAGTGGGCGACCACATTCATATTGGGATCTATCTTTTTTAAGGTGGAGCGTAAATACTCGTACGCATTGATTTCATCTTCGACTATCAGGATATTCATGCGCTAACTATCTTGTCTGAGGATTAATGAGTGGTAAGCGAACTTCAAACAGATTATTTTCACTAGATACAATCAACAGTTCGTCAGTAAAAAAGGCAATACGTTTTTTGATGTTTTCTAATCCCATTCCAGTAGACTCTACAGGTTGGATTTTACGTTGTAGGTTATTTCTGACGACTAAATATTTCTCATCTTTAGAAAGACAGATATCGATCTTAAGAGGTTTGCTTTTAGACACAATATTATGCTTGATGGCGTTTTCTACCAACAACTGCAAGGAAAGGGGAAGGGTATGTCTATTCATAGTTACAGCTTCTGGAAGTGAAATTTCCAGACTATCGGCAAAACGCTCCTTGAGCAACTCAACATAGATCTTAGCATTTTCAAATTCTATGGATAAAGGAACAGTTGCTTCCTCTTGTTTACTCACGGCATAACGATAAAAGGTGGACAGTTTTCCCAGGTAATTACGCGCCCTATCTCCATCCTCTGGAATCAGGTTCATCAGTGTATTCATGCTATTGAAGAGGAAATGCGGGTTGATCTGATTGCGTAGATTATCCAATTGGCTTTGAATATGCGCCTTTTGTATCCATTCTTTTTCCATGAGCGCTTCTTTGTATTTATGAAAGAAGTAAATGGCGTCGTATAGCAGGAGGACGGAAAAGGTCAGAAAATAGGTAGCTGCCATTCCTTGACTTACGGTAGGATCACAAAAATCTTCTAGAGGTGTGACATCATATAATTTGGCTAGTAAAAATGAAATTAGCATGGAAACCAAAGGAGCAGAAACCAAAATGATCAGGGCTTGCAAGGTAAACCGCTTGACTAGATTTGCCAGAGAATGAAACCGCTTTCGCAGCGTAATAAGTAGATATCTGTTATAAAACCAGAAAACGCTAGTATAGATAATTCCTTCGGGGATTTCTAAATGGGCCGCTTCGATATACTCCTCGAATGTTAGACCAAAGAATATTAATGGACTAACTAAGGCGACCAATGGGATTCCATAGAGTAGTAACTTCCTGTCGTCAAATGCTAGGTACTGTATGTTGGGTTGAACAAGCATAAATGATCACGTCCTTTCTTCAGCTAAATATAGTCATGTTAATCGGATTCCTATGCGTATGGTGCTGTTCTAGTGTCTAAGATTAAAAGCCGAGCTACTGCAGTAAGACCAAAGGGCCATGCAGCAGCTAGACTCTTAAAACTCACTAAATGTTAATTCTTTTCGAGGAGGATTGGTATCCGGTATTGTCTATGCACAGGCATGCCATCTCGTACTATAGGATCTACCTTTTCCAATTTTTCCACCTTAGCTACCAATGCACTGGCGATAGGGTTTTTGCAATTACCAGAAGCTTTTACATTCTCAATCATACCTTCTTCGTCGATCCAAAAACTGATGGTGAACTTAAGGTCTTGATTGTAATAGGATAGAAATTCTGGAACTTCTGCTAGGTGTTCAGCGATATACTGGTTGATAGAACCTATTACCTCTTTTTCATTGCTGGCTTTTGATGTTACAACTTCTCCTTTAGTGGTGGGCGCGCTAGCCAGGAGCGGTTGATGATCAGATTGTGCTTGGATCCAAGTGAAAGGTACTGCCAGACAGGCAAGAAGTAATGTTTTAGCTACTGAATACTTTTTCATGATAATAGATTTTGGGCTTGAAGTGTGGGATTATCGGACACCCGTATTTACTTCATGCCAGGTGATCAAATTGTGCTTTAACAAGGCTAGCAGGATGTGTTTTTTCGATTGAGTTTGGGTCACTCTCGGCCTCCCTTTGATCTTGAATTTTGACCAAATGGAAGGATGAGAATTATTCTTATGCTGGACCATCGTGGTTACAGGTTTTAGAATTGGACACGGTATAGAAAATCGGGGAAGAAGCCGATCTGATTGGTTTGATCAACATTTTGAGTTAGGCGATTGTATTGTCGAAGAAAGACGTTTTCTCTATTAGTGACATTCTGTAAGTCGAGATAGAATTGGTGTGAGATTTTCTTCTTTGCACTATTTAGCTTTATACCCAATTTGACATCCCAGCGGAAGTAATCATCATATTGCTGTGTGAATGCTTTGTCTTCTTGCAAGACTTCTGCATTGAATTCGCGAGAAGCCTCCAAGTTAACCGGAGTATACCATCTGCCACCTGCGGTGGTGACTTTGGTGTCGATCACGAAGGCGTGACGTTTGGCTTTTCCAATCTTAAATTCCTTACCAGCTAATAGGTTAATGACATAACCATTGTCGAATGGGGTACTACGTTCGATGCCGTCGCTACCTTCATATTTACTTTCAAAAAAGGAAGCCGTGCTCAGTAAATGATACCCTTGACTGTAGAATTTCTCTAGGGTAAACTCTACTCCTCTATTGAAGCCAGTGCCTTGGCTTACGAGCGAGGTTTTGTCGTCTGAGAATACAAAGGATGCTCCTTCTGTCAAGGTTGAGTAGCTAGTTGGAGACTGTTCAACAGGCGCTCTGTCAATATCTTGGTAGTACAATTCAGTCTTCAAGCGCCAATCCTTGGCTAATTTGGCGTCATAGGCCAAGACATAGTGCTGAGACCTGACGAAATCGAGGTTTTCATTGGTACGTACTAACTCTCCCTCCACATCTTCATTTAGGAATAAGATGGGAAGTGGCGCGGTCTGGTTATGCATACCATATCCCAAGGTCAATTTATTGCTCGGGGTGATGGCGTAGATCAAGGAGGCGCGAGGTTCCACGACAAACTGTTCGTTCAAGGTGGAGTACTGGGCATGAATACCTCCATTAAAGCTTAAGTCTTCAGTTACACGATACATCGTTTGCACAAATGGCTGTACAAGACCGAAGCTGCCGTTGAAATCGTATACCGTAAACCAATCGGGTTCACCATTTCCATCCAAGTCTGGGCGACCATCGCGATCAATGAAATTGGCATCGTTGGAGAAGTTCTCGTATAAAACCCCAGCCCTGATCGTCTGTTTTGCATTTAACTTGGTATTGAGGTAAGAGGAAATAGTGAATCGCGTCTCACTGTTGTCTACCTCTGTTAGCCTCAATTTGAATTCATCGGGTGTATCTAGATTGAAGTAACGATCTTGTTCAAAAGTGTTGCTTCGCAGAGACCCCCCGACTACTGTACGGAGATAGGTGTTTTTGCCAACGATTAAATTGTGCTTCAAACCCAATACGCCAAACCCGCCGGTTACATACGCATCTTCATCCTCTGCGGCAAAAAGGTCATCTGGATCAATGTCTTCTCCCAGAAAGTTGATATCCGACCGACCACCTATCCCAAACAGCGTGAAGCGACCAGCATTGGTATTTCCCAGGTCGAGTTTGAAAGATATATCCTGGTAATCTGGTGTAGCAGTTGTTCCGCCCGCTGATCCAATCAAACCGATAAATGAGTAACGCCCTGCCACTACATAGGAGCCGCCTTTTTTGCCTACAGGGCCTTCCACCATGCCTTCCAAACCACTAAAAGCACCAAGCTGGAAGGTATACTCTGTATTATCTTTGTTTCCATTTCTGAAACCGAGGTCAAAGACTCCCGCATTGGCATTTCCATATTCAGCCGGAAATGCGGAGGTGAGGAAATCAGAATTGCGTAAGAGGTTGGGATTTAAGGCACTAACAGGACTTCCGGTAGTACCAAATGTAGAAAAGTGATTGGGGTTTGGAATCGGAATACCTTCTATTCGCCAAAGCACCCCTGTAGGAGAATTGCCACGAATTACGATATCATTTCTGGAATCATCAGGAGCAGAAACGCCCGCAAAATTAGAGGCTAGACGAGCCACATCACTCCGTCCTCCGGAATACCGATTGACTTCTTCTACCGAGAATTGACGGGCTGATACCGTCGCCATTTCATTTTGAGCTTGATCCTTGATCGTTTGAGCTGTCACTATGACCTCCTGCATCTGATTCACACTTTCTTGGAGGCTAATATTTAGCTGCACATCTTTCCCACTGCCAACTTCAATGTTAGGTAAGGTGATGCTTTCATAACCGAGGTAGCTGACCCGAATCACATTGCGCCCAAGCGGGACATTGTTCAGGGTAAAGTATCCATCTATATCTGTAACGGTTCCCGTTGCTGCTTCGACATTAACCAATTCGATGGCAGCCCCGATGAGAGGGATTTCGGATTGTTGATCAATAACAGTTCCTTTAATCGTGCCGGTTTGGGCCATCAGGTGGAGAGAGAATAATAACAAGCCAAGTGAAAGAAAAAATAACCGCATGGTTAGTGTTTTTAGGTTTTAACTGATGGTTCAAAGATGCCGTAGATTGCATCTCGTCGAAACCTAAAAGAGCTGGATTGCTTTTTTTGCGGGTTGAAATGCTTGCGCGCTTTGCTGTTGGTGAAAAACACCAATAGCGACTTGTGTGTAGGAGTGAATATCGGGAGCCAAGCTCCACCGCCCCTTCCAATGTTGGTGTTCTCACCAAGATGCAACCTCTCAGTCTCTGCCCCAAATCCTCAACAAGCGGTAAAAAGTAGCAACAACTTCATACCTTATGTGTTTACTCTAAAATAATAGAGCGAATGGAGCAATTCTTGAGCACCCCTTTCACCGAGCCCTATTACTTCTTTCGGCTGACCGCTATCATCTTTGCCATCACATTTATACGATATCTAATCGTATCTGGTGTATATCATTATCTGTTTTTTGTGTGGTTGCGACCGACCTTTCAAAAGCGGATCATTACTGTCCAAACGATCAGTGCTCAGCAGATGCGGCTTGAAGTTTGGCGCTCCTTCTTGACTTCATTTATTTTTTCCTTTTCCGGTACAGCCCTGGTAATCTTCTGGCAAAAAGGGTGGACCCAGATATATACGGACTGGAGTGATTATCCTATATGGTATCATCCCCTTGGTTTATTGCTAGCTTTATTACTGCATGAAACCTATTACTATTGGCTCCATCGCTGGATGCACCTTCCCAGCATCTATAAATGGGTACATAAATGGCATCATGATAGCATCGAGACTTCCTCCCTAACCGCCTTCTCTTTTCATCCTCTAGAATCTATCTTACAAGCTGTTGTGGTTCCGCTACTCATCCTATGTGTGCCTATGCACCTTTATATCCTTTTCATACTATTGATCATCATGACCCTGTCAGGGACCATTAATCACGCGGGCGTAGAGATATTCCCAAAAGGATTCGAACGCCATTGGTTAGGAAAATGGTTGATCGGGGCAAGTCACCACGACCTTCATCATAAGCAATTTCGCTACAATTTTGGACTCTACTTCACCTTTTGGGATCATTGGATGAAAACGGAGAGTCCGAAATATGAACGGCATTTTCGGAAGCATTCTGGTGTTAAGACTAAAAGTTAAGTCCATAAGTCAAGCCTCCTGTAAATTCACTGAAGGCTTCGGACATTCCAGTGCCAACGGCATTTTGCTTACTGTCTACCCAACTAAGTTGTACGGATAGCTGGTGTTTTTCAAATAATCGGTAGGAAGTATTAGATTGTAAAGTCAAAATGGTGTTGGTATTCTTTCCATTGCTCCAGACGCCAGAAAGTGAGACATTACCGGAGAGGTTCATTTTATCCTCTAGCAGGCTTTTGCTAATATTGAAACTTGGAGCAATTGTCAGCAGCCTAATATTCGGTATGATCCCATAATTCCCCATTATGGATGCGGAAAGGTTCATCTTTTGAGCAGCAAGACTTTTATTGAATGCCAATAGTCCCATGTAATAAGATGTAGTTTGGTCCTTGTTGATCACATCATTTTCAATAGAATTGGATTGCTGATAGGAAAACATGCCCGTAAAGACATCAGACTTCTCTTTTCCAGCGAGGTATGAGACAGATAGATTTGCACTTTGATTGGTTTGTACCAAAATGATAGAGTCAACTTGAATAACTGGTACGGTAACGGCACGCATTCGGTTGGTGGTACTAAAGTTGGAAATGGCCAGGTTTAAGTTCAGCCTTTCTGAAGCAGCGTAGGCAGCATTTAGTGCCCCAATAAAGCGATTGGAGGAATTAGAGCCATCTCCTGAGATATTATTTCGTTGGAGTCCAGCATTGGCCGAAAGGTTGAGTTTTTTCTTGAAGAAGCTGGTTGAGGTACTAGCCGTGATGTTTTCTAAATCATTATTAAAGAACAATGCTCCTAACGTTTTATAGCCAGGATCAATCCTTTCATGATTAAGGTTGAATTGCCCCAACTTAGTATTTAGACCCAAGCTGGTTTTGATAGCGTGATGGAAGCCTGTGGAGGCATTCGGTTGGATCAATCCACCAAACTTCTGCCAAGCACTGTAATTGGAGGTGGAAATATCAAAGCTATTCTGATTTCTAGTTAACGCACTTCTGGCGAAATCCACTGAAAGGCTCATGATTTTCCAAAACTGATGTTTGGCTTCTAAGCCGAGAACTGCATTGGCCGCAGGCTGAATATTGAAGTTTTGGGTGGGATTAGGAATCGAAAATGGGTCATCCGCTGCGTTGAATAGAATTAAGCCAATTTTACTTTTACCGTTGTCATACCCCGTCTTAAAACCCCAGCCCTTTCTTGCATATGAGGGTTCGAAGTTTTGAATGCTATTGGCATCCTCCGCTCTGGCGCGCTTCAATTGCCCATACATAAAGCTAAATCGGAAGTTACCGGGCTTGAGCTCGAGTCCTGCTCCGTAGAAGTTGTGGCCGGATAAGGTGTAAGGGGAGAAGTTCATGCTTCTATCGCCTAGATGTAAGGTAATGTACTTGTAGGTTGGGCTAATGCCGTAGAAGCTATACTTTGGAAGATTGTACACAGAGCTTCCGTTTGAAAAAACCGCCGAGAATGGGGCGCTTATTCCCGCAATGTCAAAATTTAAGTTAGCATTTAATCGCCAGGTAAACGGATCGAATCGCCTCGGCATACCTGTGATATGGTTAAAATTGAAAGCAGTGGAGACACCACCACTCATTTTAAACCACTGCCCATTTTGACTTCGCTCTTTTAGATCTTTAAAGACATTGTCTAGATTTTGCCCGTGTGCGGAAAAGATAAACAAGGATAATATGATGGTTAAGTAAAATCTGCTTTTCATACTCAATGACTTTCATTTGTGATGCTCGGCTGGTCAATAGATCAGCCAACAAAGCTTATGATGAAGGTTGTGCTGCATCACAAGCAATTCCAAATATCTTGTAGAGGATATTTGAGATTTTTAGAGCAATAAATCGTGTTAAATGATACTTCTCTATACTCATCCCAGTCTTTTTTCTGGCCGAACTACTCAGCTTGAAAAGCGAAACAATGAGGTATACTGAAGGACCGGTAACAGAGTCAAATTTCAAAAGCAGCATAGATTCTTTCTACCTAATAGTAGGGTATTCCAAGAATGTTGCTAGAGGATGAAATACCATGACTCTAGTGGACTAAAATTGAAGCAGATAATAGAAAATGGAACTTGTCCGATATGGACTTTGATAATGGAAAGAAATTAAAAGGCCATTGCAAATATAGGTTATCTCGGAAAGAGACGCAATCCCTATCGTATATTTTATGAACTCCTTAGTTCTTATTTTTCTATTTGTTGTGATTGTGCTTTTGTGATTAAATGCCTATAAATGAGTGGATTACGATAGGTTTATTTGCTGGATAATTCTGGTGCAATATAATTTTGTTGCATTAAGTTGTCACGATTGGTAGAGGCAAGGGATTATAAGGGTGGCTAAAGGAAAATAGCCAGATAATGGAAAGATTTTGGTGAAAAGGTCGCATCTAAAATTTGCGATGCGACCTTTTTCTTTCTCAATTTAAGATGCCGGCGCATCGTCAACTCATAGTCTACAACCCGAATTCATAAGATTACTGCAAATCAATAATCGCGATCAGTTGATCCTGCTCGCATAGCTAAAACTATTGTCTTACACCAAGGGTAGGGGAGTGCAGATGAGTAAGATTATCTAACCAACCCCTATCCCTTTTAACTACAACTCTAATGAAGAGACTTTTATTAACCATGGCTTTAGGGCTAGGGTTGGGGCTTGTAGTAGGGTTTGCACAGCCTTATGCTGTCACTACTAACATTCAGACTACTGCCTTCAGTAAGTATCTGGATGATTATGCTCAACCTAACAGAGTGTTTGTAACTCTGTTGTCTACGGATTCAAGACCATCCTATCAGGCTTTTCTTCAAGTAGAGATAGCTGGGGATGGATACAACTTGAAATCTAAACCCAACTTTATCCCTCCACCCATTACCTTGTACAAGGATCAACCTATTACACTGAGTGGCCTCTCCTTAGCGCCTTACTTAGATCCAAACAACCTGGATTTTAATGGCGTGTCTTTGGAGTCCTTTCTTTCGAATGGTGGCAGGCTGCCAGATGGACCTATTACCATCTGTATAGAGGCCTATGACTTCAATAGAATAGGTTATCCGCCAATCTCCAATACTTCGTGTTCCTATGGGACAATAATGACTAATGCCCCACCTATTGTTACAGCTCCGATTGGCTACACCCAAGCTGCTAATCCACAGAACTTTTTATTGAGCTGGCAACCTCAGCATGTTGGAGCATTCCCCGTAGAATACACAGTAGAGATTTATCGAGATAATACAGGTTTTAGTCCTGACGTCACGGTGAACTCTACTGCTCCTGTTTTTACAGCTACGACTAATTTGACTACCTACAATTACTCGGTCATTGATCCCTTACTCATCAAAGGAGAGGATTATTTAATTCGAATAAAGGCAGCGGATTTATTGGGGGTCAATTACTTTGAAAATGAGGGATGGAGTGTGATTGAATCCTTCCATTTTGGCGGAGAGTGCCCTTCGCCAGTAGAGGTCAGTTTTGGGGAAATCAGTGATACTTACCTCGAGGTTCTATGGCAATTGGAGGAGTCAGAAGGCGTGAATCACATTGAGGTAAGCATCGAAGATGAAAATGAGGAAATCGTCTATCAAACTCAAGTATCGCGTGAAGAAACACGATTTACATTTGAAGGACTAGATCCAGGAAGAGCTTATACCATCACCGTTTGTACCAATTGTGAGGGAGCTGGGCAAACGTGTGTAGACCTAGGCCCCATTACCACCAAGAGTGAAGGAGAATGCGAGCCTCAGGAAGTAGAATCCTTCAAGCTACAGGAGTCATTTCCTTTTTATGCCATCCTAGATTGGTCCCCGATTTCAGGGGCCATGCAATACGAAGTTCGTTACCGAGAAAGAGAAGGTGGAAGCTGGACTACTTTTGCGGTGGCGGGTAATGAATCTGAGGTCAAGGTGGCGAATTTGATTCCTGGAACAACGTATGAGGCACAAATCCGAGTGCTATGCTATGAAGGGGAACCTGGCCCATGGTCTGAATTGGTGATTTGGAATTCGGATTGTGCGGCGCCAGACATTGTCTGGGTAGAAAGTTTTGATCATGAATCAGCTTTGTTTGCTTGGTTTAGTTCTCCTTATGCCAAGAATTATCGTTTGCAATATCGACGTAAAGGAACAAATAGCTGGAGTAATGTTTATACGACCGAAAGCAGCAAGAACATAGAAGGACTGCAAGCCAGCACAACCTATGAATTTAGACTCAAACTAAAATGTATGGACAATAGCTGGTCAAGCTATTCGCCTATTTTTGAGTTTACAACTTTACAAGATTGCGATCCTATAAATGCTGCGGCAGTACACATTAGCAATATCACGGCTTCTTCAGCGGTAATAACAGTACCTCATTCAGACTTAGTGGAATACTACTTGGTAAAGTATAAAGCAGTATCTGCTAGTAACTATGAGGTGATTCAATCGGCCACTAATGTGATTGATATTGAGTTTCTGGAACCCAATACCACCTATGAGCTAATCATTGCTAATGATTGCTACGACAATTGGTCGGACTGGACCAGCCCACTCAATTTTACGACGCTCTGTGGCGCTTCAGACTTGGCTTGGGCGGAGCAGATAACTGCCTTCAGTGCAACACTGTTGACTAATTCGATTAATGGGGCTGACGAATATCAATTTGAATATAGAGAAAAAGGAAATGGTGAATGGAGTACCATGCCAGCCAGCACGGATTTACACGTAGATCTAACGGGATTAAATGATTTGACCACCTATGAAATCCGGGTACGATCTAAATGTGGAGGTAGTTGGTCTGATCCTTCTGTTATTTCTGAATTCACGACAGGGGAAGATTGCTCAGCACCTTCTGCAATAACGGTATCCCATGAGAGCCCATTTGGCTTTGATCTGAGTTGGGCCAATAATCCAAGAGTGGACCGCTGGCAAATACACCTCAAAGCACAGGACGGTTCTCCGATCCCTAGCTTAAAGGTACCCGGATTGGGTAATGAAATCCCGGGAGTAGATGGAGAAGGATGGACCTTTTTTCATGTACAGGAATCTGCTGTTAATATCGATGGTTTGGCAGACAATACTACCTATGATATCCGAGTAAGAGCCTATTGCAGCGATGTACTACCATCAGACTTTAGCGCAACCTACACAGGAACTACCCTAAGTAATTGCCAACCTCCAACCGATATCTGGTTCGATAATTTCAATGGTGAGAACATCACGATCCATTGGACTCCCGAACCCTACAACGACGTCTGGGAAGTGGCTCATCGTCCGAAACCCAACGAAGGCCAAGAAGGCTCTTGGACGAACCGGACGGTAGAAGGTAGCCCGAGCCTTACCCTAACCGGACTACAAGAGGGACAAGATTACGAATTCAGGATCAAATCGAACTGTAGCAACTTTGGCTGGACCGACTTTGGCCCGATCGGCAATTGGAATCATGGCCCCTGCGGCGCCCCTACCAATGTGACAGAGGACATCACCTCTTCCACTACCGTAAAATTGACTTGGACAGGCTCGGGTTTTGCTACCTACACGGTACTCTATCGCCCCATGGGTGTCACCGGCGCACAATACACCTCTGTCAACACCAATTCTCCCACTATCGAACTCACCGGTTTGCAAACCGGAACGATCTATGAGTACACCATTGCCGCTAATTGCTTCGGTGATAACACTTCGTTTACATACGATGGCGCCTTCGAAATTGAGCGGGAATCTTTGGATAATGAGTTTTATGAGTGTGGTCTCCCGTTGCCGAATGTCGATCTTGAAAACACTGATCCGCTAATTGCGCTTTATCCAGAGGATTCGATAAAAATTGGAGATTTCACGGTTTTTGTCACAGAGGTAGACGGGGGATGGGGAATCTTCTCTGGGAAAGGATATATCGCAATTCCTTACTTGAACATGGCAAGGGTGAACGTCACTTTTGAAAATATCAAAATTAACTATGAATACTTAGTCGTTAATGGAGAAGTCGATGTGACTGGTCTCGGAATTAAGGTCTTGAATGAGGGTATGGTGCAGGTTTTAGATGGAATCCTCTCTGGTTTAGAAAGTTTGGATGATTTTTTAAATGAGTCAGAACAGATATTAAATCAATTGGACTCAATTGTTCAGATCTTCAATAACTACCTACCCAACAATGTAATTACTGATCTCGCCAATGCGCGGACGGCTCTGGATAATGCTCAAACTCAGTCTGATTTTGATACCGCAAAAGCCCAATTAAATGCTGCCAAAGATGCTTACAAGTTGGAATTAGAGGCATTCCTACAGAAACTTGTTGACATCGTTAAGCTTTCATTACAAGAATTGAATGCTGACTATGGAGCTGATCTCTCAAATATTCAAAATACAGCCTTAAACAAAGAAAATGCAGCAATCAATGACATGGTCAACAACAACAATGGTCTGCTTTCAGGGGCAGGGTTTGGTACAAATGTAACTTCGGTCATATTAGAAAGTGAATTTACAACTTACGAACCGATCGATAATCAACTTTTAAGTGATCCTGACCTCCAAGCTTTTCTCCAAGCTAATCTTGATTTCCAACAGGCTAAAAGGAATGTCGCTCATGCAAATATATTGATAGACATGTATCCAACTCTCCAGACAGATGATCAGGTTACGGAGTTTTTGCTTCTTGCTAAGGAAGTTGGAGTTGACCTCATAGATGAAATTGGTAGCAGAATAAAAAATCAAGATCCAGATCAGCAGATCATCAACTATGCAAAACCAGAGATAGTAAATGCCATGTCAATCATCTTATTAAAGACAAAGTAATGAAAAGATTATTGTTAAGTATAGCTGTCTTGCTATGTGCTTTTTCTGGCAAGGCATATGAAATAGATCCGTTATTCGAGAAATATGTAAAGGAAGGAAAGCGCCAACTGAAAACGCTCATTGAGCAAAATGCTCAGAACGATGCAGATGGCTGCTCAGAGGATAACTTTTACATCTTCAGTTTAAGTGAGGAGGATGATTGGTCTCTAAATGGTTGGGATGTAAAGGAAGAATATCTGAATAGCGGCCAAGGACTGATTGGAAGTGGTACGATAACAGATATGAACCAGAGGTTAAATGCCTTTAATACGGGGAGCCAAAATGGAGGTAAAAAAGTTTATGCCTGCTTGATAAGTAAATTAAAGGTTGCTGTTCCATTTGACTACCAATTAGGACAGAGCTATGATCAGGTGGCAGAAACATACAGAGCGATTGCCAAGGAACATGCAAAACTAAAACCTGAAATAGCTGAACTAGCCAAAGATGCAGCAGCTACGATTGAAGTGCATGATTCCTTTTATCAGGAATACCTCGGCAGGGCAATCAATGCGGTTCTGGCAACTTCATTGGCTGGTGTTAATGAGTTTTTAATCTATTCTCACACTAAAGTAGCTGCAGTCTCAAGCTTGCAAGAGAATAAACTTTTACACAGAGGCATCATTGAAAGTGTGAAGTGGATCGGCAATTACTTCGACAATCATGGTACTAAGCTTGTCGAGTATTTCAAGAAGATGAAAACGGTTCGTAAAGAGCCACATGTCAAGTTTAAAAACGGGATTTTATCTCCCATTGAATTCATTGAGAATGGCTTAGAGAATGAAGATATCTATCCAGGGCAAAGATTCTCCTATAACAGCGCCCTTGAAGGAGAAATTTATGACCCTGGTGTCACTAAGAACTATTCTCAAAATCCTACTGATCCTGGACTGTATTTGATCGATTTTGCAGGAATCATTAATGATCCGGCAGCAGCGAATTCTTTGAATCAAGCGCTGGCTCAACAGGATTTCCTGAATGGGTCAAAGACAAAGATCTACATCACTGATGATGATACGCCTATCTCTCTAATGTCTGCCATCGATGGAATTACTGCAAATTCCTTACCGGATCGGACTGTGATGTTCTGGTTTCATTTTGGCAAGGCTGCTAATGGGACTCAGACTGTTGATTTGGACATTAGAATGTCAGATATATATAAGACAGACTTAAAGAATGCTACGACCCATTTTACCACTAGAATGTGGGACCTTCTAGAGGAATATGGCGGCACATTTACTAAGGATGCTCTTTTCAACTACTTCCTCGGGATCAATAAGGTTTGCAAGTTTGTAAGTGGCTTTTTGAACAAAGCTGTAATCCCAGAAAAATATTGGAACCCCGATCATGCGGAATACCCTTCTGAGGTTATGGAATATGTGGTGATCTTTTTCGATGCTGCTACAAATCCAAGTGGAGTAATGGTTAACTACTTCTTCGGAGGGTCCAATAATGTGATCTTGCAGGGGCAGATCAAGTTCGCATTTGCATGTGGGATATGGAATGGAATTGTAGATGAGATTAAAGGGATTGCTGATATGGGGGTCATGATCACGGATTATCTAATTGACCCACAGAAGGCACAGCAATTTGATCAAGCTATCGCGGGTCTTAGTTTTGATACGATTTGGAATCAGATTGTGACCTCACACACCGAAAGTAAATATAAAGCTGCCTTTCAAATAGGTAAAGATGTGGTATTTGTAGCTTCTTTTTTCATAGGAGTTGGGGAAGTAGCGGCGGTAGCAAAGGCAGCTACAATTGCAAAACTAACTCAAAAGGCTGCGAGCCTAAGTAAAGCTACTGCGCTTTTCCTGAATAGGTCAAAAGTTACCAGAATCCATAGATTAAAGGAGCTTGCCCCAGGCCAAAAGCAAGTACCCCTAAATAATGGAGGGATAGAAGACATCGGATGGGAAGAGCTTGATGAATTAGGTAATGTGGTAGCTCAATTTGATGAGTCCGGTGAAATGATTTACGATTTGGGTAATGTGATCGATAACCCTGCAGATGTAAAGGGAGTTCTATCAGAAGTAGAAATCGATCCAACAGAGATTAAATTTAGCGGTAGTGGAACTCCACCAGCATCAGGGCAAAAGTTAGTGGTGGTTGAGAACAGCAATAACTTACCGGCCCTGGCAAATAAGAGCATACTGGACCTAAGTCCTCCTTTACAAGTTATTTTTAATTCCTTGCCAGAGATCTCACGACGTGCTTTGCGCAAACTTAGCCCAGGATCACTGCAAAATGTAGTGCAGAAAATAAACTTAAATCCAGCACTGGAAGCTGCCTTAAATGATGTACCTGAACTAGCCTTGTTGTGGGTGAGGCACAAGAAGCCGGAAGTTCCAATTTTTGAATTGGCGATGGCAGAGGAACTATATCTGCATGTCTGTCTTAAGAACCCGAATTATTTCACCAATGCTAAAGTTGATATTGAAGACTTAATAGAAAATAGTACATGGAAAAATAATTTATTAAGTAGGTTTCAATTAGGCAAGGATTTTGAAGCTTTTAATTCCCTTAATTGGCAGAATCTAAACAGTGCACTCGCTTCGATTGCAAGTGATCCTCTTTGGGCACATGGTACACAGGTTCATATAAAAAGTTTAACAAATACCAATAAGAAGATTTATGCAGATGATTTGTTTATCAAGCCTGATCCTAGTGGTACTTTTCATCGCGCAATATTCAATGATTCCAAGTTAACCCATAACTCGCCTTGGACGGATAATCAAAAGACAGAACTTATTAAGATTTTTAAGGAAGATGAGACCAAGTCTTTTATTGAATTTGAGCTAAGATCTACGGTAACGGGTAACAATTTTTCTGCCTCGCCAGGAGATATAATAAGAATTTATCGACAAGACGTATATAAAACAGTCGGTGGAATTGATGCCACTGGTAATCCTACTGGACAATTTTTAGAAACTGTGCAGTTATTCGATTAAATTGTCATCTATGTTATCAAAACAAATTATTTCGAAGCTTAAGGAAAGCTTAAATGAATCCTTCTTGGAATTTAATCTTACGATCAAGAAGGTTAATCAAGGGATTAGCCTCTCTAAAGTCACGGACGATACAGCTTTTGTCGCTGTAGCTAGTTTTTCGGATTATAATGATTTTCTTGTTTTTCAGTCACTTATAGCAAATATTCGATATGATAAAATCGAAGCTTATCTTACTCCAATACTACAGAGGGAGAGACTTCTAGGTCCTTCTACTAGTTATCGGGAGCAATTTACAATAGGAAGCCACATAGAGTTTGGATTCGATAATAGTATCCGTAATCTACAAGTACGGTCTTTGGAAGAAACTTCTATCGTAATTGAAAGGATACAAGAATTCATTGATAAAAAAGCACTTCCATTTTTTGAAGATTTTAAGTCCTTCGATCATGCTTATCAACTAGTCTTGAATATGCCAGAGGATCAATTAGTACAAAATCTGGGAATCAATGGCGTTTTAAAGAAGCTTACTATCTTGAAATTTGCTTCGGATCCTATATGGTTCCATTATGGAGAAAGCGTAATAGCTCAGAATCAGAAGTTTTTAGTTGAAAATCCAGGAGAACCAGTGTATGAAAGGAGAATCAATGCCTTGAGAGAAATTCTTCACAGAGACTAGTATCTAGAATCTAAAAGATAGCATAGGTGGTTAGTTTGGCTACAACTTTGGGGTTGTTTTGCCGAATGTCCTGTCATTGAATAATATGACCTGGTCTATCTATATGTGCCGGTTCTTAGCACTTCATTTGATTCAAGTTATCAAGCACCTAGTTCACTTTTTGTTAGACTTATAATAATCTAATTATGATAAAGAAATACTTAATCATTGCTCTCTTAATTGGGAGTTGGCTTAGTTACGCAGTAGCTAATCCAATTGAGGAGGTAGGGAGAAAGAAGATACTTCCAAAAGATAAAATTAGTAAGGAATTGGAACGCAAAGACGGTTTTCCTAAAAAGGTGTCAGAAGATACATCCCCCTTACTAGATACTCCGATTAGCCATGAAGCAAGTTTTAATTTCCCCAAATTGGATGAAAGTCTAAAAGCTGTCATCGGCAGACGAGCTGTACATCTTTCATTCGATAATCCACCTGAAATAGATGTCTCAGGCGATAATATGTCAGATATCTTTGTTGCCATCGGCTCAGGGGATGTAAATGAAAACGTTCGTAAGGCTCGACGGGCTGTCAAGAAGGCAATAGATGCAGGAGGCTTTATTAGAAAGCTAACTGGCGAGGACTTAGTCAGTTTACCCTTGGTCTTAAGCGATACCATTAGTAATGTAGTGTATAATATGACCATCAGTAAAATGCAACTGAAAACGACGCACACCGAGCTAGAGATTATTCTGGGGATAGAAATACCAAACCAAAATTTCAGCTTGTATTTTGGGTCGCCCAACATTAAGTTTACAAAGGAAGGGGGTATAGTTGGAGATGCTACTTTGGGGCTGTATAGCGATGTCGCGATTCCTATTGCAAATCAAAAATCAGCCCTAGTTTTACGTGCCTATGAAGAAGGGCCTAATGGTCTCCCCTTAGGTACCTTCGTGACTATCGATTGCGACGGTTTCAAGGAAATGGCTGTCAAGGCAGACCTCATCTTCTCCCGCGACTGGATCGTCCCGGTTGATAATAATGGTGATGTACTTCCAACTGGCCGCGTACAGGGTACTTTTCAAACAATCCTTACCGATTGGAACGACCTCCTTATCGATAACCTAACCCTACCCAATTTTGCCTTGGCTTCCTTCGATGATATCGCTTTCAATATCACCAATGCGGTATTTGACTTCAGCGATTTCCGCAATGGGCAAAACGTCAACTTCCCGCCTTTGTATGCGCAGCAGAATCTCTTGCCAGGGAATGCTAGCTTATGGAGAGGCGTCTACTTCGAGAATGTGGAAATCGTATTGCCCAAGCAGTTTACCTTGAAGAATTGCAATACCAGCAATAATTGTAGGGTCAAGGTGGGGGCTAATGATTTGTTGATTGATCCGAATGGAGTGAGTGCGGAGTTTTATGCTCAGAATATCTTTGGTATCAATGATGGCGAGATGGACAAGTGGCGTTGGTCTTTGGATCAAATAAGTGTGGATGTGGTTGCCAGTAATGTGACAGGTTTTGGTTTTGAGGGAGAGATAGGGGTGCCGATTGCCAAGGAGACGACGCCTTTTGGTTACACGGCCTTCTTTGACTTACAATTGCAAGAGTATAACTTTTCTATCCTGAATCCATCAAATATGGAGTTCCCCTTATGGCAAGCGGGACAGGTGACTATTGCCGCCGGCTCTAAGTTGGAAATCACGGCTACGCCTACAAAGTTCAAGCCAGTAGCGATCTTGAATGGTAGTGTGGATATCAATGCCAAGTTTGATTTAGCGGATAATGAGGAGATGGTAAAACTGGTGGGCTTGCAGTTTCAGAAGCTAAAATTGCAAACGCAGGCGCCTTATATTGGCTTAGATACAGGTGGTTCGATGAGTCTAAGCACAGGATTGACCGTAGCTAATTTCCCCGTATCCATTGCTAATCCATCTATCCAAAGCACTGCTGGAGGTGGAGTAGAACTGAAATTAGGTGTAGCGATCAATTTAATGTCTCAAACCAATGGTGGTTTTGCAGCGACTACGGATGTAAGTTTATTTGGTGATATGGATGCTAGTCAAGCTTTACACATTTGGAAGTACAGTTCCATGCAAATCAATAGTGCTACGATATCTATATCTCTGCCAAAATTAGATTTAGATGGCCAGATCGATATTTTCCGGAACGATCCAGATTATGGGAATGGCTTTCATGGTAGCCTTAGTGTGGATGTATTGGATGGCAAATTTGAAATGGATGCGGAGACTTACTTTGGCAATGTAAATAACTACCGCTACTGGTACTTTGACGTAAAAGTGCAATCCAATGCCTTGAGTATACCTTTGTACCCGCCGGTGGTGATCAATGGCTTTGGAGGAGGTGCGTACCACCATATGAAAATGGCCAGTTTTACGGCCAACCCCGATCCGGATAAGACAGGCGTGGAGTATGTACCTTCGCAGTCAGTAGCTTTGGGTTTGAAAGCCTCTGTATTATTGTCTTCGGTGGAAGGAACACTGGATGGGGAAGCTACATTGGAGATGGTCTTTGGCTCCGGAATGTCTCTACAGGATATCGTTTTCTATGGTAAGGCCGAGCTCGCCACGGATAACATTGGACAAGGATTACTAGATAATCGAATTTCCAAGTTTTTGATGAATCAGCAACAAACGAGAACACAGGATGATGCGGAGTCACAGAACCCGCTTGGCAAGATTAGTGCTGCACTCTTCATGCGTATGAACTTCACGGCTGGCTTTGAATTGCAAGGTACCTTCAATACCTACCTCAATGCAGGCAATGGAATTATTGTGGGCAGTGGATCAGCAGACCTCTTGCTTTCGACGCCACAAAATAAATGGCACCTATATATTGGAGGGTACTCTGACGGTTCCATTACGGTACAACAATTGAGCAATACTGTCACGCTATACCCAGTATCGGTTTCTATTCAATACGAGAACGATCCAAACGATCCAAGTGACGATATTCAGGTCAGTGCTAGTGCCTACTTCCTTACCGGAAATGATATACCTGGGCCACCACCTTTAGACCCACAGGCGGCGGCAGTATTCGGAGTCAACAACAGTAATCGAGGTGGACTAGGAGGTACTCCAGCGCTTGGTACAGGTTTTGCCTTTGGCGCAGCGGCTAATTTCAATTTCACCTATACCAAGACACCAAATAAGCGATATGTGAATCTCTCGGGAGGAGTCGGCTTCGATATTTCACTATTGAAATATGCCAATGGTACTACCTGCTCTTTAAGTAATACCAGCCCACATGGCTTGAAGCATTGGAGAGCTAATGGTAACCTTTGGACTTTCATGAGTGCAAGTGGTAAATGGAAAGTGATCGCTACGATTCCTTTTAATGTGAGTTTAGGCGTACTGCTACAGGCAGATGTGCCAAAGCCATCCTACTTCAACGGTCAAGTTGCCCTACAACTCCCATTTGGAATCAATGTACCATTTGGAGTAAGTGTCGGTCAACAATGTGGTACTGTATACTAAAGCACCTGTAATTGTGGTTTTCCGTTGCACAAAATCGGGTAGCGGAAAACCCATTGAACACAAAGAAAATCAACCCTTATTTTGACAATCGTAATTTTCTTATCATGAGAAATTTATTTGTATTCCTTTTCGTGCTATGCTTCACCTATGGGCATGCTACCAATGAAGCTAAACCAGATTCCAATCTACTACAGACCTATTATAAAATTGAGGACGGCCAACTCCTACTACGGTGGAATCCTGCCAATCCCTACCTTTGGCTTGAAGGCCGAAAGAATGGGTATTTAATAGAAAAATATAGATATCCAGCAAATGGAGGGAGACCAGTGTTGATCTCCAAGAGCACTGAGGCGATCCTTCCTAGACCCGCAAAGAATTGGCTATCTGAGACTTCTACGGAAACTCGCCGAAATGCACATATTCTGTTTCATTACGACCAGATGCATCCAGATTCTATCGAACAGGACCTTCCCATAGCTGAATATGGCGAGGCAGGCCGATTGAATATTTTTCATCGACTGTCTAACTATATCATGAACGCTGATTTTGGTGCAGTAGAGTTGGCTGGCTTAGGGACCAGAGATGAAGAACTTGAGCCAGATGCCAAGTATTTATATGTAGTAAAACTAGCCTCAAATCCAGACGAAGTTAGCGCAAGAGTAAAAGTGGATATGAGTAGCTATGAAGCCCCAATTACACCTAAGCTACAGGCTGAATTTCTATCTAGTCAGGTGGAATTGCAATGGCGTACCTACGAGTTTCGCGATTTCTACTACGGCTATTTTTTGGAGCGATCGGAAGATGGGGTAACCTTTGAGGTGATCAATGAAACGCCTTTCGTTAATGTTTATGACACAACGACTCAGGAGGCGCTGAAATCCTTTTACTATACTGATAGCTTGGCACAAAATGATAAAACCTATTGGTATCGACTTAGAGGTGCGGATTATCTAGGTGGCATCAGTGAGAAGTACACGGAAGTTAGTGGCATGGGTTATGAAGAGATACCTCATAGCCCCATGATTCGAGAAGCCATTCAAACAGACAGCAACTACGCTATTATCAAGTGGAAATTTCCGGAAGCTTTTGAGGACAGAGTAAAGGAATTTCAGGTTTTTCATTCTGATTCATTGGATGGTATATTTTCTCCTGTAGTAGAAGGTATTGATCGTACAGAAAGAGAAGTTGCGGTGCGGATGCGCTATAACACGAATGCCTATCGGGTGGTTTTGGTGCCTTTCGGTGGACCGAAAAAGGCCTCTTTCCCTGCCCTTGTAATGGCTTGGGATGAAGAACCTCCGGCCATGCCAATTGGTTTTACCGGTACTATCGATAGCCTGGGTATTGTACGATTGGAATGGGATCCCAATACCGAAGAAGATCTTGATGGCTATAAAGTATACAAATCTTATTTTAAAGAGGAAGAGTTTTCCGGTATTACCAGTAAACCTATTCAAATCACCAATTTCGTGGATACGGTAGATATGGTAGTCGGCAACGAATGGGTGTATTATACTATCCAGGCTGTAGATGAGCGTAACAATCGATCTGAGTTCACGCAAATATTAGAATTGAAGAAGAAGGATATGTATCCTCCAGTAGAACCGCATATTCATAAAGTGGACAAGTCTACTGGTCAAATTGAAATCCATTGGTACAATAGCAGTAGTCCAGATGTGGAAAAGCATCGCTTGTTTAGAAAAATTTTGGGCGAGGAGGAAAACTGGACGATGATCAAGGAATATGGTTTGGACGAAAATATGGAATCATACGTGGATACTAATGTGGTACGCAAAAAAGTATATGCCTATACGTTGGTAGCCATCGATGATGATGACCTAGAGTCAGGGCCAGCGCAAGCGGCTACCGCAAAGCTTATTGATTATGGCCTTCGTGATGCTATTGAGGTGACGGAGGTGAATTTGAAGGAAGATCAAAAGGAAGTAGAGATCAAGTGGAATTATCCCCTAAATGCTAGCGAATTTTGGGTGTACAAAGGTTCAGATAAGGAGCGCACTAGTTTGATGAAAGTGATATCTGCTGAAGAAATGGAGTTGGTAGATCAGAACCTACAAAAGGGCCGAACGTATCACTATTATTTAAAGGCTTTTTTCGAAGATGGATCCTTCTCCCCCTTTACCGAAAAGATAGAGGTGCAATTGGATGATTAATACCAAGCCGGAGACACTCATTTGCACTTAATTAAGAATATCCTTACTTTTGAATCAAATCTTTCCATTATCATTTAAATCACATTTTTTGAAGTGATCTCTGGCGTCTCGGAGGTCCCCAATTTTCCATTATCTGGTTTGGAGGTTACCTATGGCCTTATGCAGTACTCTTACTAGCATGACCGGTATTGTCACTGATTTTGCTGGATGAATGTCCTGATGTGTCAGTGCAGGGCCCTCCTCTATTGGGAATCTAACAATATACATACAGTTGGTGTGGCTATGCTCGGTTTGAAACAACTGTAAAATCTGGACTCAGCGATGCTTTTGCGTGACCGAGTCCCAAAAGAAATGATGTCATGAAAAGATTGCTCATTGCGATTGTTGCTGTGCTATGTTATGGTTTGGCCTATGGGAAATTGGCAGATCCAACTTATTTCAAATGTCCGCTTACAATTAGCGGTGTTGATAGGCAAGATCCCACCGATTGCAATATCAATAATGGGGTGATTGAGATTGAGGTTACAGGAGGGAATGGCTCCTACGAGTACAGCGTGAATGATGGGGCCTCTTGGCAAAATAGTAATAGATTTCAGGACCTTCCAGCTGGCACTTTTTTGATTAGAGTTCGGCAAACGGATGGGGCTTGCGAAAGTGCTGGAAATGAGGTGGTTGAATTGCAAGGCCCTGATTCTCCGCGCTTCATTTCCGTCAACTCAACCCCACCTACGGATTGTGAGGTGGCAGATGGAACGATTACCATAGAAGCCAGAGGTGGAACAGGGCCGTATGGCTATAGTATCGATGGGGGAATAACATGGGGCGGCACTAAAGTTTTCCAAGGACTCCCCTCAGGTACTTATCAGGCGATGGTTAGAAATGCAGATGGAACTTGTGAGACGCCTTATATTTTTCCGATTGAATTAGTTGGTCCAGAACCACCGCAGATCGCTGGAGTAGAATTTAGTCCCATCACAGATTGTGGCCGAGAAGACGCAAGCATTCACATTCAAACTGAAAATTCGGGTGATTTTCTTTATAGCATTGATGGCCGTGCTTCCTGGCAACAGGGGGCGGCTTTCAATGATTTAGCAGCGGGAAGGTTTGATATCTGGGTAAGCAATGGTGATGGAAGTTGCCCGATTAATTATGGTCCTCTGGTGATTCCAGATATCGATGCACCGATTATTGATGAGGTACAGGTGAGTTCCATCTCTGATTGTGGTGAGCAAGATGCTTCTATCCGAGTGATAGCCCAAGGAAATTATGAATACCAATTAGATCAGGGGAATTGGCAAGCGAATGCTGATTTTTCTAGTTTGACTGCTGGCAATTACACGATCAAAGTTCGGAATAGCGATGGTACTTGTGTTCAGGTTCTCCCAGTAGAATCCATTGCTCCCAGGACTGCTCCAGAAATCAATGACATAGACTTCCAACCCCCATCAGATTGTGGTATTAGCGATGGACGAATAGAGGTGGAAGCAAGTGCTGGAGATGGAGAGGTTTCTTATAGTTTTGATGGGGGAACCACCTGGTCGGATAGCCCCGCCCTAGCCAACCTTTCCTCTGGCACTTACGATATACAAATTAGAAACAAAAATGGTACTTGTCTTCAATCACACCCGCCCATAAACTTGGCAGGTCCTACTCCTCCAGTAATTAATGACATTGTAGATATTTCGCCTTCCAGTTGTGACGGAACTGATGGATTTATTGCCATACAAACCCAAGAAGAAAGCGGGCTGGAATATAGCATTGATGGAGGGCAAAGCTGGGGATTCGGCAATCAATTCCCCAACTTAAAAGCAGGAACTTACCAACCGATGGTGAGAAGAACGACAGGAAACTGTCAAAGTATTGGGGGGGTAATCCAATTGGAAGACCCACCTACACCAGAATTGCTTGAAGTAGAATCTAGTAACCCTTCGGATTGCGCTCTAAATGATGGGGTAATCTTCGTACAAGCTACGAGTAGTATACCTTTAGAATACAGTATTGATGCAGGTAGTACTTGGTCGCCGAACCCAAGGTTTCAACACCTTGGCGGAGGACGCTTCCCAATCCAAATTCGAAATGGTGATCAATCTTGCAGCATTACAGGGCCAGTGGTTGATTTGGTAGCTCCTACTGCACCAGCCATCGAATTATCTCAGCAAGGACCAAGCAATTGTGGAGGCAATGATGGTCGAATTGATCTTGCTTCGATGGCTGATGAACCGTTGGAATACAGTCTGGATGGTGGGCAGAATTGGCAAACTCAAACCTACTTTGAAAGACTGGAAGAAGGTATATATGAAGTGACATTCCGAAAATTAGATGGTACCTGTGAGCAGATTTATCCGCTCAGCATTGAGTTGTCTCCCCCGGCTTTGCCCGCATTCGAGGTATTAGTGGATGATCCCACCGATTGTGGATCAACTGATGGGCAAATCTTTATTGAAACAAGTGAAAATCAAAACCTAGAGTACAGTATTAATGGCGGTATCACTTGGCAAAGAACCCCGCGTTTCACCGATTTGGAAAGCGGCATCTATGATCTAGCCATCCGGGATGTTACCACGGATTGCCAAACCGAATTTTCCCAGGAGGCTAGACTGCAAAGTCCTACGCTCCCTCCCTTAAACGTTGAAATCCGGCAACCCTCCGCCTGCCACGGTCAAGATGGTCTCATCATAGCTGGACCAGTGGATGGCGGACAAGGGCGCTATCAATATAGTATCAATGGCGGACAAAGCTGGTCTAATTTTGGTGCTTTCCCCAATCTTGGAGCAGGAACTTACCGGATTATGGCCAGAAATGCGGATGGTAGCTGTGTAAGGTCTTGGTCGCAAGAAGCCGTGCTGGAACAAGCATCATTCCCAGAGTTTTCGGTTAAAACCGTTCAGCCCTTTGTGTGTAACGAGGCCAATGGAGAGATTCACATTGCCTCGTCTGATCAGCAGCAGGACATAGAGTATAGCCTTGATGGAGGAGCAAGTTGGCAAGAGCAAGCAAATTTTCAGAATCTGACCCAGGGCAACTATCAATTGCTACTCCGTTTTGCCGGGCAGGATTGTGAATTTGGAGAGCAGGAGGTCATTTTGAACAATGAAATCCAAGCCTTGGAACCCAATCTCTTAATTACTCAACCTACGGCTTGTGATCAATCAGATGGAGGCATTTCCCTTACCAATTTTCCTTCCGAAGAAGCTTGGGAATATAGTATCAATGGGGGGAGGGAATGGATTAGTACCCCCGTCTGGAACGATCTGGTTGTTGGAACGTATCAGTTTCAGGCAAGAAATTTGACTTACCCTTGTTTGCCGATAATAGAACGCATTATTTCTTTGGTGACAGAAGAAAGTCCTTCAGTTCTAGCTGTAGATATTCAGCAGGCTGAGAGTTGTGCAACAGGAGGAAGCATACGTTTTCAGTTAGAGCAAGAGGAAGAGGACTACTGGTACAGTATTGATGCAGGTGTGAATTGGCAAGCTTCTCCGCTCTTTGAAGGTGTACCCGTGGGGCAGTATCAATTATTGGTTCAAGGGAGCGACGGAGAGTGCCAGGCAATTTATCAGGGCAATACCGAAATCAAACATCCAATTTTTGCTCAGATTCAAGGTGCAGAAACAAATCCTCCAAGTGCTTGTGGCAACTCGGATGGAGAGATTCAGATACTATTGGAGGAGGAAGCCAGTGATTTGAGTTTTTCGATTGATGGTGGGGTCTCGTGGCAAAGTACGGCGAGGTTCAGTGAATTGTCAGCTGGGAAATACGAGATTATGGTGCGGGCTGAGGAACTAGACTGTGCTCCGGTACCGCTACAATTATTCGATCTGGAAGTTACTATAGATGCATTTGAATTCGATATAACAGCAACTCCAGTTAGTGATTGTCAAGTGGAAGATGGAAGTATTGAAATCATAGCTGACGCTGCTGAGAATTTGAGTTTTCGACTTACCGGTGGGGAGTGGCAGAGCCAGCCCATTTTTGAAAATCTAAGAGCCAGGACATATGAAGTTGAAATCCGTGACAATGAAAACCAATGTGTAGCTGTTCTGGATCGTATCATCGATCTAGCACCTCCTAGTCTACAAACACCTGAAGCCAATTGGGCAAATCCCTCTTTCTGCGGTGCTGCCGATGGAAGTATCCGAATTGAAATGCAGGAGCAAGGCTCCTTGGAGTATAGCATAGATGGAGGCCTAAGCTGGCAAAATGAGGCTAACTTCAATGGTTTGGTAGCAAACACCTACAATGTCCAAGTGCGGCGAGAAGGCAGCCGGTGCCCAGCGACACGTTTTCCCACTTTGATCACCTTGCAAAACAATGAAAACATTCCTGACTTTCAAGTTGAGTTGATACCTCCGGCCAACTGCCTTAGCGAAGATGGTAGTATTCGGATTCTAACAACTACTACAGAAGGACTGAGTTTTAGTCTGGACGGTGAGGCCTGGACTACGGAGACCAGGTTCGAAGGACTGTCTCCTGGAACTTTTTCTTTGGCTATCCAGTACGATCAAGGAGACTGCCAATTATCCGAATCTGAGACTTACACCCTCGAGACTGATGTACAACTGCCTGTACCTAACTTTACGGTAGAGGGTGTTTCGGATTGTGGTACTGTCGATGGGCGTATCTCTTTCGAAGAATTAGCTGACGATCTTCAATATAGCATTGATAGAGGTCGAACTTGGCAATCTTCATCGACCTTTAGTCGCTTACCTGCTGGCACTTACTTACCAAGAATTCAATCAGAGGATCGCCGTTGTGGCGAACTTGATCTAGAACCCGTTGTCATTCCTAACCCTACTCCAATCCCCTTGGCGCGAGTCAATAGTACGAATCCTTCAGCTTGTTTGCAGCAGGATGGCCGAATCGAATTTGAGTTGTCGACGCCTTCGGCAGGCTATAGCTATAGCATTGATAATGGTGAAACCTGGCAACGAAGTCCAGCCTTTGAAAATTTAGAGCCAGGACGATATCAACCAGTTGTCAAGAGAGTAAATAGTGAGTGCGAACTACAATCCTTTTGGGTAGACCTAGCGTTAACAGAGATGCCGAGCATCCAAGAAGTGAACGTTTCCCCCGCCTCAAATTGTTCCTCCACCGATGGTCGAATCGAAATTACAGCGAGCGCTATCGGCCCGATATCCTATAGTATTGATGCGGGGCAAACTTGGTCTAATAGCCCAGTCTTTGATAATTTGGTGGCCACTAACTACATCGTAGCTGTCAGGACAGAAGGAGCCTGCCCTAGTTTTTACCAAGAGTCTGTTCGAGTAGAAAAATTGAAAAACTTATCTATTAAACTGATAGAAGAACTAGAGCCCAGCTGTGCTGAAATGAATGATGCTGTGTTAACAGTAGAAGCTTCAGGTGGCATTGGGCCTTACGAGTATAGGTGGTCCAATGGAGTAAATTCTCCTGAGAATGGAGATATCTCAGCTGGCACATATCAAATTACCGTTACTGATGGTCGTTCTTGCGAAGCCATCCGAACATATCAACTCAAGACTCCAGAACCTATCGAAATCTCCCTCGGGCCAGACCTAGAAACAACACTTTGTTTAGGACAATCTCTCAATTATGACTTTGAATCTGAGGGCTATTCTTATCAATGGGAAGGCGATAATGGATTTCAAAGTACAGCTGCTCAAGTTGTTTTGAACCAGGCAGGTACCTATCAATTGACTGTTACCGACGCTAAGGGTTGTACGGCTACGGACGAGGTCAAACTGAACTACCGAGATGATTTTTTTGTACCAGATTTTCTATTGCCCAGGGTTGGACTGGTCGAAACTCCAATTGTAGCGATTGACATTTCGTGGCCTATCCCAGATGAGATTCGCTGGGAATATGATCAGACGACAATCATACATCAAGAGACCTATTTCAATCAAGAAATCGTTTCCTTTCCTCAAGTCGGAGAGTACGATATCCGACTCTATGCTAAAAAGGGAGAATGTGAAGGCATCTTAGACAAGACTATCGCCATCTACGACGATCCAGATTCCCTGCTGAACCAGGGTTTAGGAGGAGATTTAGTAGATCATGTCCTGGATTTTAGCCTGTATCCAAATCCGAACCAAGGCGTATTTGATGTTCGTGTGCAGTTGGATGAGATGCAGGGGATAAAATTGTGGGTGTTTGATGATGACGGCACTTTGCTCGAAAGTCGCGATAGAGACGGCGCCCTGTTCTATCTAGAAGAGTTTGTCCTATCTGGACTGCAAACGGGCTTGTATACACTGGTATTACAAACAGAGGCTCAGTGGTACTACTTAAGTTTTGTGGTAAGTGAGTAACTGAATGCCCATGATGATCAACAGCAAAATTATTTGGAGCTTGATATTGCTTTGGTTGGTACCCCAGGGCCGTCCTGAAGTAGTATCAACCACTAAGAGTCTACAGTTGGCTGGTATTTCAACTTCCATCAACTCAGATGCACGCTATTTAACCGAGGAGGTTTTTATCGCAGGAGGCTGCTTTGATGTTGCTAATGCCAGAACACGAGGTAGTTTTGGGGCCATCGGAACCTTTCGCAACGGAGACTCCTCCGTCGGTTTAACCGAAGGGATAATTTTATCCACGGGAAGTGTATTGAATGCGGCTGGCCCCAATTCAGCAACGAATTTTACGACTAATTTCAATAATACTGCAAGTGACCCGGACCTGGCCAGGATCATTGATAATTCCTTAATCCCCATCCGCGACGTGGCTATTCTCGAATTCGACTTCACGCCTACAGCGGATGAGGTACAGTTCGAGTACGTATTTGCTTCTGAGGAATATTGCGATTTTGTGAACTCAGATTACAATGACATTTTCGGGTTTTTTATCTCAGGGCCTGGGATAAATGGTCCTTTTACCAACAATGCTGAGAACATAGCTCGTGTACCAGGTTCTGATGATTTTGTAGCTATCAATAATATTAACCACCTTACCAATACCAATTATTACCGAGACAACATTGCAGCGGGTGATGATCAGTTGGATAATTGTCCCGGGGCTTATCCAAATGTGGATGGTGTAGCACTACAAGATTGTGAATACGATGGCTTTACTAAAATACTGAAGGCTAGGGCGGACGTTGTTCCTTGTGCTACTTACCACATCAAGTTGGTGATCGGAGATATCACGGACGGGCAGTACGATTCAGCTGTTTTTTTGGCAGCCAATAGTTTTGAGGCGGGAGAAAGCATAACGGTAGAAGGGGAAAGTGAGAGCCAAGGGGTAGGCGTAGTAGCTGAAGGCTGTAGTGACGGCTATTTCCTGTTTAGGCGATACGGGAGTGATCTAAACCGAAGCCTCCGCGTGAACTATTCGTTAAGTCCCACTAGTACGGCAAGAGAAGGGATAGACTTCGAGACCATTCCCCGTTCTGTTACCTTTCCGGCCAATGCGGATGAAGTTCGCTTACCCATAAATGCCCTTGCAGATGGCTTACCGGAAGGTACGGAATCCATTGTATTAGAATTGTCCTCTGCCTGTTCTTGTAGCAGTACTTTGTCTAGATTAAATATCAGGGATGCTGATCCTCTGGTAGTTCGATTGGAGCCCCTGTTTCTTTGTGAGGATGAAGAAGGAACGCTGATTCCACAAGTAAGTGGAGGTTTAGCTCCCTATAATTATAAGTGGTCTACTGGAGGCAATGATGAAGAGCTAGCGGTTGATCCCGTTTCAAGTAGAACATATGGACTTACTATCACAGATGCCTGTGGCCAGGCTGTAGATCAGTCAGTTGAAGTTACCCGCCTAAATGCGGCCTCGGTGTCTTTGACAGGAGGAGCATATATCTGTAATGGTGAGGTTCAAGGCAACTTGAGGGTCACCTATGCTGAAGGAGGAAGTTGGGATCTCCTGTATAGTATAAATGGTGCGATACAGCCCATGTTGAACATAGATCGCAGTCCCTTCCCTCTACCGATTAGTATCCCGGGGACGTATCGACTAGAATCAGTTCGTCGTGGAAACTGCGAAGGCTCGGTTGCCGGAAGTGCAGCCGTAGACCTTCTTCGCTTGAGCGCCCGATTAGAGACGGAAGCACCTACTTGCCCCAATGTGCATGACGCACGAATTGAAGTTCTGATCCAAGAAGGGGAAGGTCCATTTCGCTACCGAATCAACCAACAAGCCTTTCAAGATGACGCCCAGTTCAGAGATTTATCCTCGGGGCTGTACCAAGTAGAAGTAGAAGATGCAAATGGCTGCACTTGGAATGAACAGGTTCGGATACAGGAACAGAGCGCCCCTCAAGTATCACTAGCCTTTGAGGTGGAGGGTTGTGACGGAAACCAGCGAGGAACCGTTCAGGTGAATATCATGTCAGGTTCCGGTACCTATCAATTTAGTCTGGATGGTACGACCTTCCAAACTGAATCTAGCTTTTCAGAACTCTCCCTTCAGGAAAACTATACGCTTTGGATCAAAGATCAGGAGGACTGTTTACAATCAATCCCATTTGAAATTCCAGTGCCGGAGGAGCTTAGCGTCCAAGTAATAGAACAGGATCTTAGTTGCCCTATGGCCGCAGATGGTCAGGTCATTTTGTTGGCAGGTGGAGGTGTTCCACCATATACCTACCAGCGGGCCGCTGGGGCTATACAGACGAGCAATACCTTTGGCCCTTTTCCGATAGGAACTTATGCCTTTACCGTTAGTGATGCCAACGGCTGCACGGTAGAAGTACAAGCTCGCTTAGAAGAGCCGATTGGATTGGCAATTTCATCTGTCACGATTACTGAGCCTTCCTGCCCGGGAAGTGCAGATGGAGCAGTTCAATTGGAGGTGACTGGTGGAACGGGGAGTCGGACCTATCGCTGGAGCAATGGGGGTACTTCAGTTAAGCTGGAAGGTGTGATAGCAGGAGAGTATACCGTCACGATTGCGGATAGCCGGGGATGCGATCTAATTTATTCGGTGAATATCCCAGGGGAACCCTGGCCGGGTAGACTCATTCAAGGCTCTTCCACAATATGCACAGGGAGTGGGATACGTTTGAGTGGGCCGACGGGAGATTTTACTTATGCTTGGTCTACCGGGGCCACAAATGCGAGTGTTTGGGTGGAGCAGCCTGGGACATACCAACTGACTGTAACCAATGCTGATGGTTGTAACATATCAGATGAATTAACCGTGAATTCGTCAACTACTTTAAGCCCTCAGATTATTGGTTCTACTACCTTCTGTGAAGGAGACACCGTGGAGTTGCATGTAGGAGAATATGAAACTTACAGTTGGTCTACGGGTACTACTGAAGCAAGCATATCAATTGCAGCTGAGGGTTGGTATATGGTGTCTGTTTCTAATGGGGCGGACTGCAGCGGAGTAGATAGCCTTTTCGTCGAAATGAAGGAGCAATCAAGGGCCCAAATCCTAGGCAATACTGTACTTTGTGAAGGGCAAAATCAGGTTTTATCCGTTTCGGAAGAACTGTCAACATATCGATGGAACACAGGAGAAATAGAGCAGGAAATACAAATTTCTGACCCTGGAATGTATAGCGTCACTTTTACAGATGATTTCGACTGTCAAGGCGAAGACCGGCTTGAAGTATCAGAAGCATTCAACGCGATCCGGCAGATTAGTCAGTCAATTTGTGTTGGAGATTCCTTGCTATGGAACGGGGAGGTTTTATCAGATCCTGGACAATATCAGTATACCTTCTTCGGAATGGCTGGCAATGGTTGTGACAGCATTGAGATATTGCAATTGCAAGTACATGCAGCCAGCGCTTCCTTATTAGAGATAAGCATCTCTGAGTGGGACCAATTCACCTGGCAAGGGGAAGCTTTAAACACTAGCGGCTTTTATCAAGATACTTTGTCCAACGCCAACCAGTTTGGTTGTGATAGTATACTGCAGCTCCAATTGACGGTACTTCCCATTCAAAAAGATACAGCCATCTATCAAATTTGTGCTGGAGATAGTCTTTGGGTCTTTGATGAATGGCAAAGGGAGGAAGGAATCGTACAAGATACTTTCCAGAATGAGCAGGGACTGGATAGCTTACTTAGTACGACCTTCATTGAGGTAAATCCAGTTTATCATGAAGTTATTCCGCTGACCTTATGTGAAGGAGAAACTTGGGAAGGTGTAAAGTATGCCGCTGACACCAGCTTGTACTTTAGCTATTCAACCGTTGCTGGGTGTGACAGTATTTTACAATATGACCTATCTATTTTTCCTACCTATGATCTAGTTGATTCGGTGACGATTTGCCAGGGCGACAGTTTGTTCTTTGCCGGAAGTTGGTACCAGACTAGTGGCGTCTATACAGAACAATGGACGAGTTCTCAGGCTTGTGACAGTATCATCACTTTGTACCTTAACGTAGACCCATGTCCCTTTATTTGGACCCAAATAGCAAATCCAGTGAAATGCGCAGAGGAGAGCAGTGGCAGCATTGCTGTAACTATTGAGGGTGGGGTAGGGCCTTTTGCATTGCTGTTGATGAATGAAGAAGGGGAAACGCTCCGTCAAGTGACTAACCTTCGTGAAACTGGCTATGAATTTGGCCAATTGGCAGCGGGCAGGTATCACTTACATCTAAGGGATACACACACTCAGTACCAAGAAGAAACGAATATTGAAATTACGACCCCTCCGACCTTAGGACTAGAGATTTTAACCGAGGTCCAGATTAGTTGTTTTGCTGGAAAGGATGGCAAAATAGAGGTCCGGGGCAAAGGAGGACAAGCACCCTATCAATATCAGTGGAGTAATGGAGCTAGGCTTTCCTTAATTGAGGATTTGCCAGCAGGCGCTTATAGTATTACACTTTCGGATCAGAACGCTTGTGTGGAGATAGCCTCTTTTTATTTGACAGAACCTACAAAATTAGAAGGCCAAGGCCGGTTTTCTCCCTCCTGGTGTGAGGATCGAAGTGGTCTTTTGTATATTAATAGTCCTAGTGGAGGTACGCCGCCCTATTTATTCGGTTCGGCTGAGGCTTACTTTGTAGCGGATACGATACAACCTCATGATAGACTACCAAGCAAGGTTGTCATGCAAGATGCCAATGGATGTGAGGAAGAGTTGCCCGTTTTTCTAGAGCCCATTTCTTATCCGATAATTGAGTTAGATCAAGCTGAGATCATTTTGGGTGATACAATCCAGTTACAATTAGCTCAAACCTCATCTTATTCCTCTTTGCAATGGAGTCCAGCTGAAAGTGTAAGCTGTGATACTTGTGTGAATACACTGGTCTTCCCGACCCAGAGTACAAAATATCAAGCTACCCTTACGGATCAACTAGGGTGCGAGGTGACAACTGAGATATGGATTCAGGTGGATAGAAGAGGTAGAATTTATGTTCCTAATGCCTTTTCACCGAATGGCGATGGTCAAAATGATCGTTTTACCATCTATGGTGGACCGGAGGTAGTACAGATTAGCCAGCTGTCTATATTTGATAGATGGGGAAGTCAATTGTTTCAAATGTTGCAGGTTCCAGCCAATGATCCTTCGATCGGATGGGATGGCTTAAATCGAGGAAAGGCCGTTCCTACAGGAGTATATGTTTATCACGCTCAAATTCAATTGAGTGATGGGCGAATCAAACAGCTAAAAGGCGAATTGATGTTAATGCGGTAGGTAGTTATTGCAATTCTCCTCCCGATCTCCTACATTACTGACAACCAAAAATTCAGTTATGCAAGGAAGGTCTATCATCTTACTATTTTGGCTAGGCCTAACAGCCCTTATGAGCAGTGCACAAGAAGCGGTTGTTCGGGGAGAGCTGCTATACTCGGGGGAGGAAGATTTTAGTTATGGCACGTATCTACACCCATTGATCGAGAGTGAGATGCCGATACTAGGAAAGGGAACTAGCGATTCGAAGGGGCATTTTCAGTTTCAGGTCTCCGTGTCTGAAGCACAGATCATACACCTGAAGAGAGGAAATGATACCTATTCCCTTTACTTGAGGCCAGGAGATACCTTGGCATTGAAAATCTTAAACCGTTTTAATATCGAATTTGAAGGTAATAGCAAAGAGGAGAATGAAGCTCTTTTTAAGATGGGCTTCCAACATGCCTTTTACGTCACAGATCCTTTGGAAGACTGTCTTTTAGCTATGGATACACTGGAAGCCCATCGGCAGGCATTGATTCAGGCTTATGTAGAAGAGCAAAAGGGGGTGAATCAAGATTTCTTGCAATACCTGAAAGCGGCAGCTGTGGGTAACCGATATGATCGACTCAATCGAATCTATCATCATCATATAAAAGATCAGCCAGAGAATCCTCTTTTAGCCATTGCTTCCAATGAATTGTTGAACTTGCCAGTATATGATGAGATACGTTCCGCTACTTATCTAAATGCAGTACTTGCGTTTATCGATAATAAACTAGAACGAGAAAAAGTCTTAAATCCTATATTAAGTGAAGACCCAAACAGTCAATGGGAACGGCGACGGCATATTGCTAGAGAGTGGATCCAATCTGCGCCTCAGCTTAAGCGTCACCTGGACTTTGCTTTATTGGCCATGCAACTATGGTGGGTAGAGGATAAAAAAGGCTTGGCACAGTTTGAAGAAGCATGGAAGGAGACTAAAAACACATTTCCAAAGGACGCGATGCATACTTTATTGAACGATCTCTATGAGGATAGGCGTTGTGGAGTATTGTTACAATCTTTAGATGACCTATCACTAGTAGACAGTTTAGGGGAGACGGTACTATTGTCTGAATTAGATCGGTTCCCGGCCTTGGTATTGTTGTGGTCAGATTCCACAGAATTGAGCTTTGAACTTGACCGCTTAGGAAGTCTTTTGCCACCGAATTGGAGTGAAATACAGTTGGTTGCCATTTACCTTGGGCAAAACCTGGAGCATTGGAAAGCCCAGCGCGCCCAGGTAACTATTTCACGTCCCCATTTCCATTTAACAAAAGAAGATAGTGAGATCTTTCTAGACCATTATGAGGTGCATAAAACGCCGATTTATCTTCTTTTTGATGCAGGACATTCCTTACAACAAGCTGCTTTTGAGATAGGGGGAAGCTTCTATCGAGATATATACAGAATGGCGCGTCCGAGGTAGAACTATATGCGTAAGCTGTTTGAAGGGAATTTGGAACTATTTGACGTTCTTAGCTGCTTATGTAAGAAAACTTCGAAATGACCTCCAACCGAGATAACAAAGATTCTGAGATCGATTACCCTGCGCTTAGTTTTGTTATGGAAAAAGGGAAGCGGAATGCAGCTGCTTCCCGTCATGCGATCCAAGGCTTATTGGAGGAATCAGGGCTATCTTGGCCGGATTATCAAAAAACGTTGGAACGCATTAAATCAAATACCCAGATTGCGATCCACTTTCACCCCGAGCGCCTTACCAAAGAGGGCTATCCCGTGGCTGAGGGACTCTTGCGAACGGGACGATATCACACCCAGTACGAAACCGGGATTTCTAGTGGTAGTCCAACCGCATTCCCGGGCGGGGCAAGGGATGAATGGGAAAAGACTTTTTTTGGAGGACTATATCATCAAGAGGCAAGTAAACTACTTGAACGGCCGAAGTACGGTGCGTTGATGTTGGTTGGGCACCTAGATGGACCGGCGCCACGTTTTGGTTCGTGTTATTTGGTCCTTGATCAGAAGGTAAACTCCCGCAGTTCTTATACGTATGGAGGAAACCAAGGTGACTTGATGCATGAGAAAACAGGGACATGGGAAAATCTAGATCGAGTTTTTCTCGCTTTATTGGTAGCCAGAGAAAAGGATAGTGTACTAGGACTGGAGGAAAGATCAATCGAAAAGTTACTGCATCGCATTGGGGTGAAGGAGGAGTACCAAGGGAAAAACAGATCCTTAGGTAATGCCCTGGATTCTTTTGTGGAGGCGCAGATACATGGACCTGTTGGTTTAGAGAAGGATGTGGTGAAATTGGTAGCGGATAGCTCCTTTAGGGAAACTGAAATTCATACTGTATTCAAGCAGCTCTCAAGTCGATTTAAAGTGAAGCTAGACTGGTATCCTGGCTATGCCTTGCCTATATCAGAAGTACCTAATCATTTTCGAGGATATGAGATTGGCCCCCTCGTAAAACGCATTGCTGCGGATGGAATATTAACGACTGCTAAGATAGGGGAAGCGGCAAATGCCTTTCAACATAAGCCTGAATCCTGGCCTTACCTTGGGGAGGGGCAAGAGCCATTGACTTATTTTCGCAGGGTGTGGCATGCCTTGGTGTATCATGGAAGAAGAGCCGATTCGATCTAAGTACTAGCGTGGATCGCTACTGCTTCATGGTACAAAAGATAAGCGAGAATGCATCACATACATTCTCGCTTATTAGTTCCAAATAACTTCTAAGCTATAGCCGCACCTTTTCCAAGCAATTTCAAAATCTTAAGATGCGATTTTACAGCTCCACGGAATCGTTCATGCTCATAATAAGGAAGGTTGAATTCATTAGCTGTCTTCTTCACAATCTTGGCAATATTCCGATAATGCACGTGTGAGATATTTGGGAACAAGTGATGTTCGATTTGGAAATTCAAACCACCTACTAGCCAAGTAACTAAGCGATTGTTGCAAGCAAAATTGGCTGTAGATTTCAACTGGTGTACAGCCCAAGTATCCTCCATGTTTCCATCTTCTGGTGGTGCATGATGGTTAGGCCCTTCTACGACATGTGCCAGTTGAAACACGATTGTAATGTACAAACCTGCTAGCATATGCATTAGCACAAAGCCAATAGCTACAGCCCACCATGTAAGTCCCAGCAGGATGGGCAAGACAATAATAAAGAAGACGTATAGTCCTTTACCAAAAATCATCTTTATCGTCTCAGTAGCAGGTGAGAAACCGTGCTTTTTGGTCATACCTGTTTTATTGTAGGTTGCTAATTGCTTAAAATCTTTCATTAAGATCCAGCTGATAGTAGCTAAGCTATACAATGGCAAGGCATACCAGTGTTGTACCTTATGATAACGCTTTAGTTTTCCTTCGGGAGATAACCTCAAGAAGGGCTTATCATCAATATCCTCGTCTAAGTGATAAATGTTGGTGTAAGAATGATGTAGAACATTATGCTGGATTTTCCAGGTAAAAGGACTCCCACCAATGAGATTCATTGAAAAAGCGGCTACCCGATTCAACCATGGCATCTGGGAATATGCCCCATGTATAGCATCATGCATCACACACAAACCTAAACCTGCTAGTCCAACTCCCATTACCACATAAAGCCCTAGAATAGCTAAGGGTGGGGGTGAAACAAACAGAAGGATGAAATACGGTACCAGGTAAAAGGCGAGCATGACGAAAGTTTTGAAGTGCAACTTTTCATTGCCTTTTTTGGTGATGCCATTCGTCTTAAAGTATTCGTTAACTCTCTGGTTTAGCGTTCTAAAGAAATTCTTCGGATCTTTGGTTGCAAATTTTACTACTGGATACATGCTAATTTTCGTTTTTAAAGTAAACAGTTGTGGAAAGGGCATTTTCCTCTTCATTCTACAGAGACTGGTTTAGCCCCATGATCCCTCCTCTTATTATTTGGAAGACAATAGCGCAAGGCTATCTTCGCCTCGACTAAAGTACAACCAATCAAGTAATACATCGACCTTCTGGTTATCCTTATTCTTGAAAACCAGATAAATATCTTGTGTAGTTGTTCTTTCTTTTAGCGGCAGTTCAATCTGTTGTAAGCTCCGTTGCTCGTTGGTAGTCAGTGGATAGGTGTCGAGCAATTCTCCATCAGGTTGATTGAGCCTCACTTCTACAATTCCGTCCCCCTTTACCACTGCATTTATAATGATTTGTTGGATGGAAGTGAGGTCAATGTCCTGAATGCCGACATATTGGTCATGGGTTAAGCCGCCCAAGCCATCTCCTCTTTCAATAATACGGGTGGGCTTGACGTCTTCGCTTCGAGTCTGCTGCTGCTCAGCTTCAAACTTAGCAGCGCGCAAAACTAAAGAATTTTGCTTGGTAATGGAAGAAATGTTCCCACTACCTTGATCGGTATAGGTAGCCATCAAAACATAAACCCCTTGTTGTTTTACCCGATCGTGTCGGTCGGTGAGGAAAGTCCCTTTTGTTGCAAAAGCGGATTCCTTTACGGGTGGTCCTGATAGTGATAGGATATATTTCACCATGTTTTCAGACTGCTGCTGGGTGAGTTGCGGGTGAGCTGACATAGCCGTTTCTCCCCAATTTCCACCGCCACCAGTAATAATCTTTTGGGATAATACGGCCACCGCATTATCATCGTCTTTGTATCGTTGCGAGATATCGAGATAACTAGGCCCATTAATTTTGATCTTCTCTGCATGGCAGTTTTTGCAATCGGACTGTCCGACCAATTGTGCCCCCCTAGCAATGGGAGAGGTTGGGGTAGCATCCGCCATTTGATGGCCCTGGGCTACTACAGTTAAGTCATAACCTTCCTCTAAGTAGTCGATATTGACTTTGACCAAGTCTGGTGAAATACTTCCGTCGGCCAAACTGCCGTCTTCTTTATCTCTAATTTCTACCTCATAATCTATCAACCCATCATTCCAATATAAGCTATTGTTCCCATTGATATTCCAGGTCACAGCCGGCGGTTCATTGCCTACTTGTATATCAATCGCCGTTTCGGAAAGCAGGCCAGAAGGATCTTTCACTTTCAATTTAACCCTGTAGGTTCCGGGACTGGTAAATGTATAACTTGGATAAGCAGAGCGATCTTCAATTTCTCCTCCTTTAAATATCCATTCATAGCTTAACGGATCTCCGTCCAAGTCTTCAGAACCCGCTCCAGAGAAACCGACAGTCATGGGAGCAGCCCCTACCAGTTTATCTGCCTCAATTCGAGCAATCGGCGCTCGATTACCATCTACATATTCAACCTTAGAGATTCTAGCCTCTGGGTTTCGGGCAAACCATTGCATTCCGTACTCTAGGACATAAAGGGCTCCATCTTTCCCAAACACCATATCCATGGGACGTTTCAGTTGATTGGAGGGCATAAATGGGTCAGCTTTAATAAAATTTCCTTCCTCATCTAGCTTCACGATGTAAATCCAATGCCGCATCCATTCATAAATGAACAGTTTGTTGTCAAAGTATGCAGGGAATGTTTGTTGTGCATCGGGAAAAGCGTCTTTATAAAAAACGGGGCCAGCCATGGGGTTTTTCCCTCCAGTGGCTACCCAAGGAAACTCCTCGGATTCATCATACGAATACCAAATTAGAGAAGATTGGAACGGAGGAAGTTCTTGCAATCCCGTATTATTTGGCGAGTTATTAATGGGCTGTTTCGGGTTGAAAAGGGGGCCGGGCTTCTCTGCTGTAAAGTCATAATCGTTGTATATCTTATTGTCTCCTCGAAAGTAGGGCCACCCATAATAGCCGGCTACCTTTGCTTGGTTGATCTCATCAAAGCCTTTTGGGCCTCGATTCTCTTTGTTTTTGCCGGCATCCGGGCCCACATCACCCCAGTAGAGCCAATCTTTTTTCTGATCTATAGCGATACGGAATGGATTTCGACATCCCATCACAAAAATTTCGGGGCGTGTATTAGGAGTGCCTTCGGGGAATAGATTCCCTTCTGGAATGGTGTAGCTGCCATCGGGCTCAGGGTGGATACGTAGTACTTTTCCTCGAAGATCATTGGTGTTGGAAGAGGTGCGTTGCGCATCCCAAGGCTCTCTACCTTCACGCTCGTCGATGGGTGCAAAACCACTAGATGCGAAAGGGTTGGTGTCATCCCCAGTAGAAAGAAAGAGGTTGCCGTGGCGATCAAACTCCAAGGAGCCGCCAGAATGACAACAGGTGACCCTTTGCGTTTTTACCTCCATAATGACCTTCTCCGAATCGTAATCCCAAGTTTGGCCGTCAAAATCAAAACGAGAGATCACATTAATGGACGCTTCACCCGGCGGAGCATAATAAACGTATATCCAATTGGTTTCTTCGTAGTTTGGGTCTATAGCTATCCCCATCAAACCATCTTCAAACTTATCCCAAACGGGAAGCGTAGTAACCAAGCGAAGTTGCTCAAGCTCAGGATCCCATAATTTGACCCCACCTTTACGTTCTACTAGTATGACTTTCCCATCATCAAAAATATCCAGCTCCATCGGCTCATCCAGATTGGAAGCAAGGATAGTTTGAACGAAACGGTTCTCTGCGGGCACCGAGTAGGTGTGCGCCAAAGCGTAATTCAAGGGCTGATTTTTGCCTATGGCGTACTTGATTCCTCCTAGAATATGTTGCAATACGACTTTTTCAGAATAACTCTCAGGAGTGTGCCCCCAACCGGTATAAAAAGCACGCCCACCATCGTAGTCATGATACCAAGCCAACGGATGTTCGGCGCCATTTTCACCACCCTCGTAAGAGGATTCATCTACCTGCATGAGGATGTTTAAATCTGGGTTGATCTGTTTATAATTATACCATTCGTCAGTCCGTACTATGGGGGCAGTTCCTAATTTACGCGTAGCTGGGTGGTTAGCATCTATAACGACAGTGGCAGCTTCCTGCGTAGCAGGATGGCTTTTGAAATAAGCACCCACCATTTTACCATACCACGACCAATGGTATTCCGTGTCTGCTGCAGCGTGAATGCCTACAAAACCACCTCCGGCCTGAATATAACGTTCAAATTCAGCTTGTTGGGTGGCGTCTAGTACATCGCCTGTTGTGTTCAGAAACACAACAGCAGAAAAAAGGGAAAGAAATTCTTCTTTGAATTGATTGGCATCTTCAGTGTGAAATACCTTAAAACCATTCTCTCTCCCCATCTTGTTGATGGCAATGACACCTTGTTCAATGGAGGCATGTCGGAAGCCGGCTGTTTTTGTAAAAACAAGTACTCGTTTTTCTCTGGGCTTTTCCAGGCAGGCAACCATAAGAATGGACAATAACAGTACAAGTGAAATTCCTACAGATCGTTTCATAGTTGTTTAAAGTATGCCTCTTTTGAGGGTTCGTTTTGAATAAAATGCTACCTCTTTTCGAGTAAGAGGAAGCCTATTGATATACTAATGATCCTATCCAGTAACGCATAGGATCTCAAAAGCGGTTCAAATATAACTTGGTCGTTAGGGGGCTAGGAGTGTGGGAATGTAATAATGCACAAGCACAGGGCTAAGTAATTTGTATCAATTATACATTTATCTTGCCGGTTTTCTGCCAATACATATGGTCCTGGTCAGTAATTTAGCTACTATTCTTACTTCTGCTGGGCACAATTATTTTATTCAAAACGCTAACTAGAAGAATTGCTAATGAAGGACCTTGTTTAGGTAGCCACCAAAAATACTAAATGAAGCCAGCCTGGCAAAATTAGGGGTTAAATCTGCTGTTGTTCGAGGACAAAATCATTTTTTCTTCTCTATTCCTTAATCATGACCTCTTCAACAAAATACATGCCTATAGCGTTGGTGCTTTCCTTGAAGTCACCTTGGTATTTACATCGAAACTGATCTTTTATCAATTCATAAGTAGCTGCGGATATATTCACTTCCCCTGCTTCACCATTGGTCTCCATTCTCGACGCAATATTCACCGTATCTCCCCAAATATCATAGGCGAACTTCTTGATCCCCACAATGCCTGCGACGAGTGGGCCTGTATGTATACCGATTCGAGCTTCAAAGAAAGTTTGGCCCATTTGTTTCTTACTTATCGCATTGTCATGCATAAAAGCCTGGATTTCCAAGGCGGCATGAATTACATTGGCTGCGTCATTTATATCGTCATCAGAAGCAATTCCACCTACACAGAGATAGGCATCTCCTACTGTTTTTATCTTTTCCAGACCATGCTTTTCAATAATACGATCAAAGGCTCGAAAGCAATGATCGATCTTAGCAACCAACTCTTCCGGCTCTAGTAATTCAGATATTCTAGAAAAACCTTTAAAATCAGAAAACATTACGGTGACCATTTCATGCCGGCGTGCCTTAGCAGAACCAAACTTCTTTAACTCATCAGCAGTTCCAGCCGGGAGAATATTTAGCAAAAGTTCCTCCGATTTTTGTTTTTCTTTTTCCAGTTCCTGTGTCCGAACCTTCACCAATTCTTCGAGTTCCTTCTCTCTTTTTTTGATCGTGTAGATGCGATAACGGGCAATGGCATAGAAAATGCCAAATAGAATAGCGACACAAAGTGACCAAAACCACCAGGTTTTATAGTAGGCCTCTTTGACATGGATAGACAGCGCTAATTCTTGGTTACTCCAGCTGCCATTTAAACCTTTTGTCCGAACGCGTAAGATATATCGCCCGGCGGGTATGTTGTTGTACCGTACTTCTGAGATAGGAGTGGGATCAGACCATTCTTCTTCAAAATTTTCCAGGAAATAGCTATACTCTGTTTGTGATAACTGCCTGAAGTCAGGATGTGCAAACTTGAAAGAAAAGAATCGATCCCAAGGAGCGAAGACAAAAGAAGTGAGGCTCTGAAGCCCAAATGTTTGCCGAACCAGGCTATCCGAACGGCCATCTAAACGGGTTAGTCCTGCCAGTCGTATTGGGCTATTATTCTCTTGCATCTCCACTTCCAAAAAGCTATTGTCAGGGTAGAAGGCATTCACACCATCCAACCCACCAAAATACATGCTTCCATCTCTAGCTTTATGAAAAGACATACGGTTAAACTCATTTGAAGATAAACCATCGTTGGCCGTGAAATTGAGGAAGCTGTATCGCGCAATCGAGAAGCGACAAAGCCCATAATCTGTACTAAGCCACAAGACCGAATCACTTTCGGGCAGAATGCCATTGATGAAATTATTGGGCAAACCCTCTTCGGTGGTGAATACTTCAAGTTCTCGACTTTGCAGATGCAAACGATGTAGCCCATAGGCAGTTGCTAGCCATAAAAAACCACGTTTGTCTTCATAGGCTGCATTGACTTGCTGATGCCTAAGCTTGACAGGACTATCTGGTCGATTATGGAAATGAGCGATCCGCCCCTTATCTAAGCTAAGCTGATATACGCCATTGTCAAGTGTAGATAACCATAAATAATCCTGTCCTTCGGGCTGAGAAAGATGGCTTATTCTACCTGCTAAAGTATCCCACTGCCCATACTGATCTTCAAAAGGAATCAAAGTCTCCTGACTAGTATCGTATTGGTAAAGCCAACTGTCAAATCCAAACCAAAGTTTCCCTCTGCGATCTCGTGTAATCACTCCCAAATCTTCCGCAGGGTGCTTGAATAGCGTATCAACCTGGAGGTCATCTAATCTTATTCTTTTCCCGTTGCCTGTATACAAATGACCCTTATCATAAAAGATCCCAAATGGAGAATTGAAAAAATCATTAGATGGGAATAAAGGGAGTAATTCTTTGGTCTTTGGATCGTAGGTATGAATGGAGTTGTAATAAGCCATGTAGATCTTGCCTTGCTCATCCTCGGTCATGCCACGCACACTACAAAAGACATTACTACAGTTTTCATTGCCTCCACTGAGCAGCTGCGTAAAGTAATCACTAGACCGAACAAAGTTATCTGACCTGACAATCTTGATGGCTCCAAAATCAGTGCTCAGCCAGATCACCCCAGCCCGATCCTTAAAGATTTGCCGGTAAAGGCAATTGTTCTTAGTTAATGGCCGAATAGCCTGGTCATAATTTGTTAGGCTCTTATTATAACTACTGTAGTACCATAGGTTTCCTCTTTCTCCAACCCAGGTGTCGCCATTGTCCTCTATCAAAAAACTGGCTGCTGACTCCTGAATCGTTATCTGGCCATTGAGTGGATGAGGGTTGGATTGGCTAAGGTCTGGACTCAGTTCAAAAACATGACCATTAGCCAAGAGTACCCAAATACTATTTTCAAAAGCTTGAACTTGAATGATGCGGCTATCTGAGGAGATCCCTTGAGATGGAGCCAACCATTTGTGTAGTATATTCCCTTGATCATCAATTTCCCACAGTTCATTCTCAAAAGCAGCTACATAATAAGCGCCTCTATGATGCAACAAGGGGCGTTTCGGGTATTGCCCAGGTACCGCTAGTACCGTTTGTAAACTACTATCTGGGTTTAATACTTGTATGGAAGTGCTACCCGATCGTTCGTTATAGGAAGCCATCCAGATTCGACCTATGGTATCTAACATAAGGTTGTGTGGAACCATGGATTCACGTCGAATGATCGGCCCATCTTTAATCTTTCTTACCTGTAAGGAGCGTTGTTCGGGGTGGAGTATAGAGAGGTAATCAGGATGGGCAAGATGGATCTTTCCTTCCTGATTAATGATCATATCAGAAATCGTATTGTAGGGGATTTTGTGCTCACTACTTTGGGTACTGAAGGTAATAAAACTACTGCCATCAAACCGATTGAGGCCATTGATCGTAGCCACCCAAATGAAACCGTAGGCATCCTGTTGTATCTTGAAAATGTTGCGATGGCTAAGCCCGTCGTCTATATCATAGACTTTAATATCTTCATTTGTAAACTGTGCAAGTACAAATGTCTGGGAGTATAATATGAAGCCTATTAATAGAAATATGTTTCTCATGGGCTTTGGCCAGTGCTAGAAATTTATTCTATGCCCCTGTATCTATTTTGTTTGATAACCACGATTGGGATAACTTCAATGGTTAAACTTGGTTCCTCTCAGGCAATTCTTGTTGTTAGTTAAATCCTTGACTTAAAAACACATAAATTGTCAGAGATCATTTTCTATGGATTGCACAAAATTACCCATTTTACAGCAGCTAATGAAATCCAGCCTATCCTATAGGTTTACTTTAACAAAGCAAGAATAGAGGGAGAGATTTCTGCCAGGAATTCGCTAGATAAGTGCATATTTGTCAAAACGAACAATTTTCCACTTAGAATGAATGGCTCAGTACGGCAAAAATATCTCCAGGAGTACTTGGGCAGGAGGTGGGAGACCACTTGATTTTCAGGAGATTTAATCACGCTATGCGGGCATTTGCTATTTCGGCTACTAAGGGAATAGAAGAAAGCGTTCAACGGTTATTTCTTTCGGGTAAGGGACTGAGACAGGTGCCTGAGCAGGTCCGGTTAATGAAAAACCTGGAGGTACTCGACTTGTCTCAGAATGCCCTGGAAGAACTTCCTAGTTGGCTACCAGAGCTCACCAGACTAAATCATCTAGTACTATCCCATAATATGTCGCTGTCCCCTCAGCTCCTTTTTTCACTACCTGTAAGCTTGGAACACCTAGAAATAAGAAGGGTGGGGTGGGAGTTGCTTCCTCCGAATATTTTCGACTTACCCCTTTTGAAGTCCTTAGATGCCAGCCAGAATAAGATTAAGTTTTTGACTGATGAAATCGGGAAACTGGAAATCTTAGAAAACTTATCCTTGAATGCAAACGCCTTGCGAACCATTCCCACGAATCTTAGAAAACTAAGTGAACTTCGAACACTTTCCTTGCAGGGCAATCAAATTAAAAAACTCTCAACTGGTATAACTAAATGCGAACAACTGACGGAACTGCATTTGGATGAGAATCAGCTGACAGTTTTACCCAAGGGGATCGGGAACTTAGGAAAGCTAGAGCTGCTCTCTGCCCCAAATAACCGACTGCGAAGGCTTCCTCGGGAACTATCTAACTGCAGAATGTTACGCAAATTGCAATTGGCAGGAAATCGACTAAAACAGTTGCCTGATTCCTTGTCGAATTTGAATTGGTTGATAGAAGTAGATGTATCTAACAATAAATTGAGACATGGCCCAGCAGTTCTTGCACAGTGCCTACGATTAAGAAAACTATCTTTAGCGGGAAACCGGATGAAAAAATTGGGGGAATGGCCGGATACTTTGCAACTGGAGGAGGTAGACCTGAGTAAGAATCAACTGGCAAATATTAGTGCCTTAAAAGGTCTTTCCCGTCTGCGATCCTTAAATATAGCAGCCAATAAATTGGCGAGTTTCTCTGAGGGATTTTGGGTTTTTCCAAAATTGCAGACCTTAGAAGCACAAAAAAATTCGGTTAAGCTGAGTGGAGTAGAGTTGTTGGGGTGTCCTCAGTTGCTTACACTAGGAGGACTGCTTTCGACGGCCAAGCGATCACAGTTGCTACAATTTCTGTCCGTAGGAAGAGCGGCGAATTGGAATATGGAGGAACGAGTCCTTTTTTATCCTTTGTATCAAAAAAACAAGGAATCATGGCAGCGCCTAACCATAGAAGTTGCTTGGGAAGGTGCGAAGGTGCCCGATTCTTACTTCGCCACGGCTTTTCGAGATTTTTTGTACAAACAGAGTGCAAGGAGAACACAAATCAAGAAAGGGGCAAAACTGTGGATAGTGGGTGAATGGAAGGAAAGGGCTGAAGTTCTAGCTCAACGATTATCGAAGCTTGGAATTTCTGTCACCCAAGAACGGATAGCAGATGTTACTCATGTCATACTAGGAACGGAGAAGCTGCCTGCAACAATGCCTAGCCTTACGGTGCCATGGTATAGCGAATCACGCCTTATGCAAAACCTGGATCGTTTAGAGGGTAAGAAATGGACCCGGCAAATTGCGGAAGATCAAGTAGCCCATTTGAGAAAACTACTTTTACACGATCAAGAAGTCAATGTCCACCTGGCCTTGCAGTTGATCCAAGGCAGCGGGTTGCCCAAGGAGTTGATGACGGATTTGCTAGGCTTATTTTTTAAGGAAGATTTTCCTCGTTTGCAAGAAAAAATTCAAGTCTTATTGTTCCCGTACTTGCCTGATAGCCTGAAATTGCTTCTGAAATATGGCCCTGAACGGCCACTAGCTACAGCCGATCCAAAGCTTTGGAAAAAATGGTTGGCGACGAAAGAAATTAATGCTCAACGACTACTCTCTATACTCCGGTAACACTTTGGGGAAAGAACAGATAGAATTTTAACACATTTCTGTTTTTACTTTAATTGTAGGATTGTACCTTTATGAGGGACAAGGTTCAACTTTGTCCTCAATGAGAAAAGCATTACTAGATAGTAGAAAACTGCACAAGACCTTTTCCCCAGATAAATAGAACTGTACCCGGCTAGTACTCCGGTAGAAACTATTTTTTTAAAATCCTGTAATGTTTTATCATTACTGGGTAATAGCTCGAGTGCCTAGCTGACGATTAAATACTATTGAACAACACAGTTGGGCCAAAAAGTTCGAAGCCTAAATTCCAGATCCATGAATATAGACCCGTGGTTGAAGCGATACTTTATTGGCAGTTTACTATTTCTGGGCATCCTCGTTACCTTACCAACGACCGCTACCAAAGCGCAAGATCCCTTATTTACACAATACTTCAATAGCCGTATTTACTCCAATCCTGCTTTTGCAGGTATAGATGGAGCATTGAACTTTACCGCTAATTATCGCAAACAATGGGGCAAAGTCCCCGGAGGTTTTAACACACAATATGTTAGCGTTGAAGATTTTGAACCCTGTTTCAATAGTGGCCTTGGTTTGTTTTTAATGCAGGATACGGAGGGGGAAGGTATTTTGCGAACGCAGATGGCAGCAATCAGCTATGCCTATGTTATTCCATTTCGGCAAGGGAAAACCTTGCATAACCTGCGACTTGGGCTATCTCCTTACTGGATGCAAAAGACAATTGATTGGAGTCGATTGGTGTTTTCAGATCAACTAGACCCCAAGGAAGGAGCCATCTTTCCGACACAGTTTCAGCCATTCGATAACCTACCAGTTAACTTTGGAGGATTAAATGCTGGGTTTGTGTATCGATTGGATCGGCCCACTAAATGGAAGGATGACTCCCAGCTTTCTATTGGAGTGGCAGTAAATCATTTGCTGAACGTGAGTTTCGATACAGGACCAATAGAATCTTTGCAAGGTTTGGATACGGGCCTTTCTCCACGGATTAGTGCTTTCCTAGGTTTTTATCACCCCGTATTTAGAATGACGAATAAGCGATACATTTTCTACTTGACACCGCAATTGAAGTATGAGCAACAAGGGAAAATTCAATCCACCTCGCTAGGTGCAACCATACGCTACGAAACGATGAGTATTGGTCTATTTTATCAAAACTCGACTCCGTTTGCGGATTGGCAAAACACTAATTCTCTGGTGGCCTACCTCGGCCTATCAATTGGCGTGGCAGACGACCAGGCTATTGATATTGGGTTGAGTTATGATACGAATGCCGGAGGGTTGCGATCTAGAACCGGAGGTGTTTTCGAGGTCTCTTTGAAATACTATATTGATAATAACGGACTCTTTTGCAAACTCTTTGATTTGGGGAGTGGGGATCGTCGAGTGCATTGTCCTCCCGTAGGGCAACCTGCCAAGAGACGATATAGAAAATCAAAGTAAATAGAATCATTACCAAAAACTAAGCAAGAATTAATGTCCTACCGATACAAACTCTTTTTGTGTGGTGTAATTGCGATACTAAGCTTTGTACCTGATGTGTTTAGTCAATGTGAAGGCTCCCGAATGGATGCCAACTATGAATTGCTATCGAACGATATCTGTGAAGGAGAAGTAATTCCGGTGACCAATGCCACGGATGAGGCTGGCAATATGAATGTAATTTACATCTGGGATTGGGGCGATGGCACTAAGGATACGATGTACAATAAAGCGGATACTACTCATATCTATTTATTCCAGGACCAGAGTGTTTGTAGTACACCTGGCGGAGAGGCTTCTGTTAGTCTTCGGCTGGATGCAATCGTACCAGAGTGTCCGCAATTGAGTCACTTTGTGATCAAACCTATTTTTATTAAACTCCGACCAGAGGCATCCTTTAATGCACCTGAATTCTTGTGCACCCCGGACTTAACCGTGGATTTCCAAAACGGAAGTTGTAGTCCAGATCCTGATGCCACTTACCAATGGGATTTTGACGACCCTGCTTCAGGAATGAATACTTCTACGGAAAGAGATCCTTCTCACACCTTTAGCGGCCCTGGAACTTACAATGTTCGTTTAAGTACTGATGGTTTTTGTGGTGTGGCAACTTTTAGCCAAGTTATTACCGTATATGATAGCCCGGAGGGCAATGCTTCCTTTGAATTTACACCGTCTAATGGTTGTACTCCGGTTAATATTCGCTTGCGTAACGAGTCTAATTTTGCCACAAATTTTGAATGGGATATTAGTCCGGCGAACAATGTGTTATTTATTAATGATACCGATAATTTATCGGAGGAACCAGAGGTTCGTGTGGTCGGACCAGGGGAGTACATTTTTCGATTGAGAGCCCGAAATATTTGTGGCGAAGACGTCTGGGCAGATACTTTAGAATTGTTCGAGGCTCCTACGGTGAACTTAGAACCGGTACCGCCAGGATGCGAAAGCGTAACTGTTAACTTCGCGAATCAAGTCTCCTATACAGGGTCCGTTTTTGAGTACCGATGGACTTTCGAGAATGGTGAGCCTGCAACTTCTACGGAGGCTACACCAAGTGGGGTCGTATTCAATACACCGGGGAGTCATCAGGTCATAGTAGAAGCGATTAATGATGTTTGTGGGTCGATTTCGGACACTATACAGGTCATCGTACAAAGCAGAGATCCAGTTAACATTCAAACGCCAACACCTAATACCACTTTTTGTACCAGCGATGCGCCGGTCACCTTTAGCGCCACGCCTTTAGATGGCCAATGGTCAGGGCCAGGAGTAGGCGCAGATGGTGTTTTTAACCCCGCGGATGCTGGGGTGGGAACTCATACGATCAGGTACCAGTACGGTGATGGTGTCTGTAGTACAGAAAGTACGGTTGAAATTGAAGTCTTTCAAGCACCCAATGTAAATCTAGCCGCTGTCGATCCAGCTTGTGAGAGCCTAACTTATTCGCCCAATGTAACTTATGTTTCAGAGGAAAATATCACGAGCTATCGATGGACCTTTGAAAATGGGTCTATCGGCACTTCAACCGATCCATTTCCAAGTGATATTCTTTTTAATACTTCAGGTTTAGTGATAATCGAAATCGGAAGTAGTTGTGGGACTATCCTAGATTCCACCAGAATCGAGGTTGAAACGCCTTCCACTATTCAGATTACTCCTCCTGCCGATGCCATTTGTAACACTTCTAGTCCAATCACATTGGCAGTGGCACCGGCCGGTGGTAGCTGGTCTGGAACAGCTGTAACTGCCGAAGGTGAATTCGATCCTGCTCAAGCGGGACCTGGCATGCATACACTGACGTATAGACTTATTGAAGGAGCTTGTGATCAATCGCAAACGCTGGATATAGAAGTATTACCAGCAGCAGATGTCACTATTGAATCTGATGTTTTACTATGTGAAGATGGTCCAGTATATAATCTTGATTTTATGCCATTTGGCGGCACTTGGAGTGGCAGTCCAGGGGTAGTCAATCCTTCGCTGGGACAGTTCGACCCACAGCAGGTTACGCCGGGAGATATTACTTTAACCTATACCTTCCCTGATGCTAATGGTTGCGTTGTAACTAGAGATGCGATGGTAACCGTTCAGGCATTGCCGACGATTGGCTTGCCGCCTTCGGCAACTTTTTGTAGAACAGATGCCTTGATCAATCTGCCGGTTCAGGTTGGATTAAACTTGGATCCTCCCGGAGGGACTACAGAGTGGACAGGCCCCGGAATTATCGATGCGCCCAACGGTATTTTCAAAAGCACGGTGGGAGAGGCCCAAAATATGGATCGATTTGATGTAATGATTACCTATATGCAAGGAGCATGTACGGTATCAGATGAGATGGAAATCATTTTGGAAGAACCTCAATTGGCAGAGGCTGGGGATGATTTTACGATCTGCGTGGATGAAGGGCAAGTGCAACTTATTGGGACACCTGGTGGTGGTGTTTGGTCTGGGCCAGGGATTGATACGGAAACAGGAGAGATAGACCTACAAGCTGCAGGCGGTGGCGACTTTGTTTATACCTATACATTTTCGCCAGGTACCAGTTGTGAGGTGAGTGATCAGGTAGAAGTTTCGATCATTGATTTATCAGGGGTTGATGCTGGAGATGATTTTTCTATATGTCAAAGTGCAGGTGTTTTAGCGCTTTCCGGTTTTGTACCAGTCGGCGGAATCTGGAGAGGACCAGGGGTTATCGATTCCATTAATGGCTTATTCGATCCAGGTACTTTGCAGGGTGGAGAGATTTACTCCTTGGAGTATACCGTTAGCAATGATCAAGTTGGATGTGCGGCAACGGACCGCGTGACAGTGACAGTGTTTCCGGTGCCGGAAGCTATCTTTGAAGTGATTGGTACCACGTGTCTAAATGAACCGATAACCCTTGAAAATAATTCTATTGGGGTTTGTTCATACGAGTGGGACTTTGGCGATGGAGCTACCTCTACAGAAGAAGTACCAACACATACTTATACGGTTATTGGCGATTATACCATTACACTCCGGATCACCTCTTGTGATGGTTGCGTAGATGAATTTCAACGAGAGGTTTCGGTTACTATTCCACCAACAGCAGCTTTTACCCCTGATGTGCGAGAAGGTTGTGCCGTGCTAGAAGTCAACTTTGAAAATGAAAGCCTTGGGGTGGGGGTGACCTATAATTGGGATTTTGGCGATGGACGATTGAGTGATGATGCCAACCCTGGAGCAATATTGTTTGATCAGGGCCGAGATGATACAACTTATGTAGTTACACTGACGGCCATCAATGGCTGTGGTTCCGTACAAGACATGGATTCCATTACAGTCTACCCAAAACCAATTGTTGATTTTGGGACGGATATTGATGATGGTTGTTCTCCCCTACCTATTCGATTTGCTAATATTACAGCGGGTAACCCGGATAATTTCTTCTGGGATCTAGGCAATGGTGTTAATTCTCGGGATTCCATTCCGCCGGATCAAAAATACACGACCAATGATTCGACCTTTACGGTCTATACCGTTACTCTAATTGCAACAAATGAGTGTGGCGCAGACACTTTGAATCGGGAGATTGTAGTCAACCCAAATGATGTAGATCCTTTCTTCAATATTGACACGACTAGTGGATGTCAACCCTTGGAGGTGAATTTTACGAACTTCTCTACTCCTGGTTCCACAGTCACTTGGAATTTTGGAGATGGTAATTTCTCTAATCAGGCCAGCCCTACACACATCTATGACACCTTGGGTACTTTTACCGTTTATCAGTATGTGACCAATGGTTGCAGTTTTGACACTGCCAGCATTGATGTGCGTGTATTTCCTGCTCCAGAAGTTTCCTTTATGCATCAACCAACGGCATGTATCGGGGAGTTGGTTTTATTTCAAAACACTTCACCAGATGTGGGTGCCGCAGAATGGGACTTTGGTGATGGGGAGGTGTCTCTACTGGTAAATCCTGAACACGCATTCGATTCAGCAGGAACCTATTCTGTTATCCTCACGGTGTATTCTTCAACTGATAACTGTCCAGCTAGTATTAGCAGTACGATAGAGATACTCCCCAATCCCGTGGCTAGTTTTGTTCCATCTGATACAGATGGCTGCTTACCATTTACGGTTTGTTTTACGAACACGAGTCAAGGTGCGGCATATTATGAATGGGATTTTGGTGATGGGGAGGGAAGCGTAGATCAAAACCCTTGTCATACCTACTTCGATCCCGGTAATTTTTCCGTCACCTTGAAGAGTACGGATGCCAATGGTTGTTTTACGGATATCGCTGTATTTAACGTGCAAGCTTATGCGCCACCCACGAGTGCCTTTAGTCCAGCACAATTGCAGTACTGTGATATCGATGAACCGATCGTACTAACGAATCAATCAGAAGATGCAGCAGCCTATGAATGGGATTTTGGCGACGGAAACACGGGTACGCAGACCAGTCCAATCATCTTCTACGCAGATACTGGCAGATATGATATCCAGCTGATCGCCCTGAATGCTTTTGGCTGTAGTGATACTACCATACAACAGATCGGTGTCAACTTTAGACCTGTAGCATCTTTTGGGCCTAGACGATTGGAGATTTGCGAACGGAACACCTTTATTTTAGAAAACACTTCATTGAATGCCAATCAATTTCTATGGGACTATGGAGATGGTAATTCGTCTACGGAATTTCAACCTGCCTACGAGTATGAAACCCAGGGGGCCTATGATCTAAAACTGGTAGTGAGCTATAGTGAGGTCTGTTTTGATAGTCTGGTTATACCAAATGCGGTGCGGGTGATTCGTGGCCCCATTGCAGATTTTACCTGGCAAGAAGATCCTACATTTGGTCCAGGAGGTCTGGTGCGGTTTATGAATCGTTCGATTGATGCTTCGGGCTATTTCTGGGATTTTGGAGATGGCGAGGTTTCGGAGGAGTCTGACCCTAGACATGAATATGAGGAAAATGGGGATTGGGAAGCCACGCTAGTGGCCTTTCATCCTAATGGTTGCACAGATACAACCTCAGCAGTAGTTTCTCCTGGCTTATTTTTCAATTTCTCTGCACCGAATGCATTTTCACCGGAGAGTGGCATTGGTGATGTAAGATATTGGAAGCCAGCAGGGATTGGTATTGAGGAAATTCATGTACAAATCTTCTCTCCATGGGGAGAACTGCTTTGGGAATCTAATGAATTAGATGGTGAACAACCCGGCGGGTTTTGGGATGGAATGTACAAAGGGCAGGTTGCGCCACAGGGGGCTTATGCTTGGAAAGCCTCGATAAAGTATCTCAATGGAATACAGCAGGTGAAGATGGGGTCTGTGATACTTTTACGGTAATGGAGTATTAATTAACGGGGATCCGCCAACAAAAGAACTGGGCTACATCAAGTGTTTGCCAAAGTGCAAAGAAGTTTGATTTGTCTCTAATCCCTATGTCTCAGATCAGCTAGCGAGCCGTCAGGAGGTATTGTTTACTTCTGATTCTTAACGATAAACCCAAATCCGTTGACAAACCCCACCGGCATCGTAGACATATGTGTGCCTTTTAGTACCTCCTCTTTCAGCAAATGCCCCTGGTATTGGCGGGCTTTTACTGTATCGGAAAAGGCTTGAAAAACTCCTTTGAGTTTTTGATCTTCACCGCTGCCTATTGAAAGATAAACTGTGGCGGCGAGCTCTTTGTTAGCTTCAGAATACTTTGACTCTAAATGCTTAATAAAGCCACCATCTTCGTTTAGGGACGGGCTAGTCAGGATATAGTTTCCGAATGTATTCTTATGGGTAAAAAGGGTGTATAAACCAAATAAGGCAGCACTGCTATGCCCATAGAGAATCTGCTTATCGGTATTTGTCTTGAAATTCTTATTCACAATCGGCATGGCTTCAGTAGTAAGCATTTCATAAAAGCGTTCTACATTTTGCGTATTATTTGCTGTAGGTGTATAATCTCGCTGTCTTTTACTGATCCACTCTCGAAAGTTTACATAACCGATACCTACTACGATCACAGGGTAATTATTTTCGAAATAAAGCAATTTTGTGATATCGTTCACCATCCCGAAAGAGACATTGGAATCTAGGATATAGAGTACGGGGTAAGTACTTTTTGCTGTTTGGTATCCAAATGGTAAACTAACCTTGAGGGTAAAGGAATCCTTGGCAGTGCTGGAGTAGAATGTTTTAGCATAGACCCCCTCTTCTGACAATACCTGATTAAAATCTTCTTGAGCAGTCAACGTAGCGTAACAACAGAAAAGTAATAATAAGGCGGTTAGACTTCCGGCAAAAAAGCTATTGATATTTGTTTTCATGTCAAATAATCGAATCGGATGATAATGCCAAAAATGGAGATTCCTGAAGGTTTTTCCTGTTGTAATCCTGCTAAAAACTAAGTACACTTTAGTATATGGAATAAGGAAGCCCACTGGAAAAACTACAACCCGGCTTATGTCTTTGCACTTCTAAATAGATGGACTCCCTTAATGATAGTAGCCCTAAACTGTCACAAGCAGTTAAGAGTTATCAGGTACTCGTAATGACTTGTCGATGGTCTTTTTGAATGTCTTCGCTGGTAAGGGTGTAGAGTTCTACTTTTTGTTTCTTTCCTTTTAATTCAAAGATACCCATGCGTTCTGGAGCCAGATCATGTGGAGGGAGGTTGAGCTTGTTGAGCAAGAACTTGGAAAGCAATATGCGAGTTTCGTATTGATGGCATAGGTTGATAATGCGAGCCGTCGTATTGAGTACATCTCCAGAATAGACGATATCCTTCTTTATCACCCCGATCTCTCCTGAGGTTACAAGCCCAGCATGTAAGCCCGCCTTGAAATAGGGGATCTCACCATACTTCTCCAGGTATTTGGGGGCTTTTTTCTGTATGGCTTCCTGCATAAAATAGAAACAGCGAATACAATTTGCATTATGTACGCCCTTCTTTATGGGCCAAGAGATTACAATTTCATCGCCTACATATTGATAAATCTCTCCTCCTGTATCAATGATAGAACTAGTGATATCTCGGAAGAAGTCATTTAGTAGGTTGAAAAAGCGGATATGCCCCAAACGTTCTGCGATAGCTGTAGAATGGTTGATGTCAGCAAAAAGAAAAATTCTTTCTTCTTCCAACGGGTTATGATAACGCCCTGTTAGAAGCTTTCCTAAAACACCAGGCCCATACTTGTCATTCACATGCAAGAAGACTATTGTCAAGAAGGTGATAAGAGTCCAGAAAATTAAGTTTTTCCCATAAAACCCACTGCGTAAGATACTTTGGGTCTCTTGGATTACATTAGAAGCCAGGGGGGATACTTGTAATTTGGCACTTAAGAAGAGGTCGTAAAAGATGGCACTAAAGAGAAAATTGAGTGCGGAAATCACGATGCTATTGAAAACCAGCGCAGCGCCAAAGGACTTGGTGAGAAATAGATCTCTAAGATAAAATAAGAGGATCGCACCAGAAAGGATGGCGGTAACTGCGGCAGAAATAACACTAACCCAGAAATAACTATTGAAGTCGTAAACCTCAGTGGGTTCCATATACTGGCTCAGCGCCAATGACTGGGTATTGAGTGCATCCAAGGCCCCTGCCAATGTCCAAAAGAAGGTAATCCAGATAATCTGGCCTACCCGCCGCTTTGTTCTACCCTTAAGAGAAGTCTTGAAAAACATTGGAAACTAAATTACCACAAAGTAATGGTTCTCCGCTAATTTTTGTGTTTTTGTGTCATCCTTTTAATTGAAAGCCCTATTCCAGTTGGTCACAATTCTTTTAACTAAAACGCTGATCGCAAAAATTATCAGAGAAGGAAAGTAACGAAATAGCTGGTGAAGCAGTAATGAAAACTGATTTTAGCTTAAAATAATTCCTGATCTGGGACTAGGTACGTAAAAAGAGCTGGTGGATTTCATACTTCTTATGTAATTTTGTGAAATGCAATTACACCTTCTTTCTGTAGACACCGCTTTATTGACCAAACGCGTCGTGGTACGCCGATTTCGTGAAAATGATGGAGAGCAACTTTATGACTTGTTGCAAACCAATCGTGGCTACTTGGAAGATGCCTTCCCTTCTACCCTCAGTGAGAATAGCTCCAAAGAGAAATCAGAATGGTATGTTCGAGTACGTTTTGCTAGATGGTTATTACAAGAAGAATATTGTTTCGGTGTCTGGGACAATGATTCTGCCAAGCTGATTGGTTTTATCCGGCTCTTTCGAATTGATTGGCATATACCGAAGGCAGAAGTAGGTTTCTTTATCGATCGGGACTTCAGTAGTAAAGGCATTATGACAGAAGTGTTGCTGGTCATCATAAAATTTGCCTTCAGCCAACTCAAACTGGAGAAGATTGCCTTGCGCACTGCTATGGATAACTATGCCTCCCAACGCCTCGCTCGCAAGTGCGGTTTTCGTCGAGAAGGTGACCTGCGTGCAGACTTCAAGAAAACCAGCGGCGAGATTATCGATGTGATGGTACTGGGCTTGACGAAGGCGGAGTGGGAGAAGGTGTGAATTAAGCCTACTTCAGCTGTTCTCTAACCCAATTCACCAAATCTGCTAGGGTTTCTACCTGCAGAACTCCATACCTAGCACACACAATATCCACATTCCCCTTTCGCCAAAAGCCGGCGGGACAACAGACGGCCATTTTCTTAGACCGAGCATGCAGCCCCAACTCTAATAGGCTGATAGGTGATTTCGTTGCAGGATCAAAATAGAGTAGGATCATATCTGCTAATTCTAGTGCTTCCAATTCCCATTCTACCTGTTCCCGAAAAGGAGCAAAGGACATTACCTGCGGCCAAGAAGCATCCCAGCTATCACGCCTCGGGTTCAAGATCGTGACTTGAGAATCTGCTAAGGCTTCGCATACACGGTCTTGCCAAAATTCTGCCTTATCTAATTCGATACTACCAGCTAGGAAAATACTAGGGCTAGTTACCTCAAGCGCTTGAGGTGGTTTTATGATGTTCATATCAGAGGTTTGCGGTACCTCTAAAGGTAAGAAGATTTGGAGATCGAAAAAAGGCTGCTGGGGCTTGGGGGAGAAATTCCTGGTAATTTTTTATGAATATTAGAGAGTTAAGGAGAAAGCCGTTTGACAAAAAACTCAAGTCAGTACTTATTGACAAAATCCAAGGGAAATCTAGCAAATACTAGAACTCCCTTGGAAATTGGAATACCTGCCTGGCAATGGCCAGATAATAATAAATCATAGGTTGAACTTATAGCATGCCATTGCTTCTTAAAACAAGGGCGATGAAGAATAGAGCTACCACGATTACCACAAAAATGAGAAAGTTGCTTCGGTCGCGATAGTGATGCTCAATTCTTTCGTGCAAAAAGGGATCCATAAGCATGGGAGAAGGAGGATACATGCCGCCACCCATCATAGGCATTTGGGAAAAGCCTGTCATGTTTTGTTGTCTGTGACGCATGATTTCTTGCTGTTCTCTAAATCTATTTTGACCCATTCTATTTTCGGCCATGGATATTACAACAGCACCTATAAGTATGGAAATGACTAAAAAACCAAATGGTAACATAATAATTGTGTAGTTTTAGTTTGTAGATTCTAACAATATACCTCACGTTTTTTCGGTAAAATTACTATGCCTCTCTTGCGCTTGATGTGTAGGATTAAATCGTAGGTTTATTCGCTTATAAATTAACCTTTCAGGTGTAAGTTTCAACAGTTGTTCCAACGTAATCGTATCATTCTCTCGTTTCCTAATGTAATGTCGTTTTGGTTTTGAATGTTGACTTGGTATGTTAACTATTGGTTTTGCTTTTGCCTTGGATATTGCCAAATTGATGCCAATTTATTTTTTTTATTCCATATTAAGGTGAAAATTGATTTACAGTTATTTATATATATGAATTAGTTTTAAATAAATAATAAACGCATCATTTTTTTTGATTTTCCGAAAACCATATCCGAGGATTTTTCGGATTTGGCTCTTCTTTTGAAGCTCTCCGACAGTTTTTGAGTCAGCGCCTACTTTAAAAGCCTTCATCTCTGCAAATTGTCCCACTTCCGAACACTCCGTTCGATATCAAACGTTTTCTTTTTCTGAATTGTCTTTTAGTGGTCTGATTATCAGTGTTTTATTGTTTGGCACGCCGCTTGAATAGTATAGTAGCAAAACCGAACAAATTCAAATGGATAGAGAAATTGATCCTACTATAATTAACAAGCAAGATTGGCGGCGACGGGGGATGATCGTCCTGGCAGTCTTAGTACTGATCGCGGCGCTCTTTGGGTTGCGCCGGCTATTGAGCACCAAGGTAGAGGCCAATCGGCTTCAGGTGGCGGAAGCAGAATTGGGCCGCATGGATAATACACTAAATGCGTCCGGAGAAGTTACACCCGCCTTCGAGCAGGTGATTACGGCGCCGATCAGAGCAGAAGTGAGAGAGGTGTTGACGGCAGTAGGAAGTAAAATCGAACCTGGCACGCCGATCTTGTCTTTGGATAAGTCCTTTAGCGAATTGCAATATGATAAGCTGAAACAAGAGCTGGAGTTGCAACGCAATGGAATTACCAAGTTGGGCTTTCAGTTGGATAAAACACTATTCGATTTGAAGATTACAGATTCGATCAAGGCGCTTCGCATTAGCCAATTGCAGGCCGAACTGGACAATGCCATCCGCTTGGAATCTATTGGAGGCGGGACGAAGGAAGGCATCGACAAAGCAGCCCTTGACCTAAAGATCGCCCAGCTGGAGAAGCAGCAACTGGAAAACGACTTGCGTATCCAAGAGAAATCGATGGTCACCAACCTCAAGGAATTGGAGATCCAGTCTAACATCCAAGCCAATACCATACGAGAAATGGAAGAGAAGTTGAAACGGGCGGACATCATTGCTCAGCGGCAAGGGGTGTTGACTTGGGTAAATGATAACATCGGATCTACGGTAAGTGAAGGAGAATCACTAGCGCGAATTGCTGATTTACAATCCTACAAGGTATTAGCGACTTGTTCCGATTTGTATGCGGAGCGCCTTCGCGTTGGTATGCAGGTAGTGGTACGCTTGACAGATGAAGAACAGATTTTGGGAAGTATCACTAATATTCGGCCAACCATTGAAAATAATGTCATCACTTTCGATGTACAATTGGATAATAGTGCCCATCCGATGTTGAGGCCGAACCAGAGAGTTGAAGTTTTCGTGGTTACTGCTAGTAAATCAAATATCGTAAGGGTTAAAAATGGCCCCGCCTTCAAAGACCGAGCCCGACAGCATGTTTTTATCTTGGAAGGAGAGATAGCGGAACGCAGAGAGGTACAGGTGGGAATGACCAGTTTTGATCATGTAGAGATCCTTAGCGGAATTGAGGTAGGGGAGCAGGTCATTATCAGCGATATGAGTCGATTTGAGCATTTGGAGACCATTAAGATCAAGTAGCCAACATGAAAACAATCTATATCACCCTTCTTATGATTTGCTCTTTTGCTTGGCTCCGTGCTCAGACAGAGGAGAAAATCACCCGGCTGGAACTATCCACGGTCATTGAATGGGCGCAAGAGGCGTCCATCTCTGCCCGCCGAGCGGCTACTTTGCAAACAACACGTTATTGGGAGTTTCGCTCTTTCCAGGCCAATTACAAACCGCAGGTTCAATTGAACGGAACCCTACCCGGTTTTACTCGTTCCTTTCAGGAAGTGATCCAACAGGATGGGACCGTCCGTTTTGTTTCCGTGTCCAACAATAATGTAAACCTGGGACTTTCAATGAGTCAACCCATTGCCAGCACAGGAGGAACGGTATTTCTTGGGACGAGCCTACAGCGCTTCGATAATTTCAAGAATAATGCGACCTTCTATAATGGAGCGCCAGTAGAGCTGGGGATCAGCCAACCCATATTTGCTTTTAACCCGCTGAAATGGGATCGAAAAATAGAGCCGCTGCGCTACCAAGAATCCCAGCAGGAGTATATCAGCAATATGGAAGAGATTGCTCGAAACACCGTAGATTTCTTTTTTAATCTATTAATCGCTCAAACGAACTTCCAGATTGCTCAGACAAACCTAGTGAATACGGATACTGTCTACCAAATCACCTTGGAACGAAAGAAACTAGGTAAAGCTTCTAGAAATGATGTCTTGCAGTTGCGGCTTGAAACCTTAAAAGCTAAAAAATCCCTGGCTACAGCCCAACAAGACCTGGCCCAAGCTCGCCAACAACTAGGCGCTTATGTAGGTCGCCCAATTGCATCGGATATATTTCTGAAATTGCCAGAAGAGGCACCAGCCATCGTTTTGGATCCGGCACGCGCCATCCAGGAAACCATGGTTAATCGGCCAGATGCAATTGGGTTTTTACGGCGTGAGTTGGAGGCCAAGTCGGCGGTGGCGCAGGCTAAAGGTCAGCGGGGCTTTACCGCTTCTTTGGTTGGTGCTTTTGGATTGTCGGGGAGTGGAAGCAGATTGGAGCAGGTGTATTCTGAGGCCCAGGATAAGGAGAGTGTATTTCTACAGTTCAATATTCCCATACTGGATTGGGGGCGAGCCAAGTCACGCTTGGAGACTGCGAAGGCACAACAACAACTGACCATCTTTGAGGTGGAACAGGATCGCGTAAACCTGGAGCAGGAGGTGCATACTCAGGTAGATTTGTTGGAAATGTTTCGGCAACAATTGGAACTTACGCAGGAGGCGGACGAAGTCGCTGCGGCTCGATATAAAATTGCCCAAGATCGCTTTATCTTAGGCAACTTAAGTATCACTGATCTTAGCATTGCCTTACAGGAGAATGTACAGGCCAAAAGAGATTATATTCGATCCCTTTGGGACTTCTGGCAGGCACATTATTACGTGCGTGTCCTCACTCTATACGATTTTGAAAAACAACAAAAAATTAAATACTGATCATGATAAACTTAGCCAATATCGAAAAAGTCTATAGGACTAAGACCATTGAAACCCTAGCCTTAAACAATATCAACCTAGAGGTTGCTAAAGGAGAGTTTCTTTCCATCATGGGACCTTCCGGTTGCGGTAAAAGTACCTTACTCAACATCATGGGCTTGCTAGATGAACCTAGCGAAGGAGAGGTTGTGATCAATGGGACTGAATTCAAAGGCTACACGGATAAGCAGCTCGCCAAATTCCGAAACCAAACCCTGGGCTTTATTTTTCAGAGTTACCATTTGATCAATGATTTGCCTGTGGTCGATAATGTAGAATTACCGCTGCTCTACCGAAAAATCTCAGGAAGTGAGCGGCGAAGAATGGCCACAGAGGCCTTGACAAAAGTAGGCTTGAGTAATCGCCTGGCTCATTTTCCAAACCAACTTTCTGGTGGACAACGCCAGCGAGTAGCTATTGCTCGAGCTATTGTGGGAAATCCTAAGATCATCTTGGCGGATGAGCCTACCGGAAACCTGGATAGTGTAATGGGGAATGAGGTAATGGATATTCTGTTGGGGCTAAATGAAAAGGAAGAGACCACAATTGTAATGGTTACCCATGATGAGACGATGGCCCAGAAGACACACCGCTTGCTGCGCTTGTTTGATGGGAGCCAGGTTGTGTAGGGTAATGAATAATGTTGAATGAACAGTGTAGAATGAAGATTGAAAAGTGGGAAATGGATGATGGATTGGAGTTTAGAGTTGAAGGTTTAAAGTTTATTGATGTGGTTTTAGATTGGACGATTTAGAGGATAACTTTCTTTAAACTATAAACGCTCAACTTTCAACCTACCAAAGCCAGCTCCCGGAAAAAAAAGAATCATGTTTAAGAATTATCTAAAAATTGCCTGGAAGGTACTGGGGAGGAACAAGTTTTTCACCTTCGTCAGTCTTTTCGGTATCAGCTTCACCTTAGCGGTTTTGTTAATCGTAGCCACTATGATGGACGACCTGCTCAATCCTAAGTATCCGGAGAAGAAAGGCAGAAGGACATTGATGGTGAATGAGGCGACTATGCGAGATAAGGACCGCACGAGTATGTCCAGAAGTGGGGCCAGTTTTCATTTTTTGGATCACTTTGTCAAAAAGTTGAAAACGCCTGAATTAGTGGCTATCAATTCGAATGGGAACTCCGCCACGGCATTTGTGGGAGACAAAAAACTAGCCTTGGACTTGAGGTACACTTGTGAGAACTATTGGCAGATATTCGATTTTGACTTTCTATCTGGCAAGCCATATGGTATAAATGACTTGGATAATAATGCTTACGTAGCAGTGATCTCTGAAAATACAAGAGATCAATATTTTGGTTTAGGAACAGAGGCCGTTGGCAAAACGATAATTCTGAATGGAGTAAGCTATCGAGTAATGGGAGTGGTGAGAAATGTACCTTTCTTCCGTGGCGCTACCGCCGCTGATCTTTACCTCCCCTACAGTACCATTCCTTGGGATTATCGAAGAATAGGATTTCTAGGTGGATTTGAAGCTAGTATTTTGGCCTATTCCAGATCCGACTTTTCAGCTATAAAGGCGGAGTTCGACAATATGGTCAGTCGGATCGATATACCGGGAGACGATTATATGCAAATCCTTGAAGTGGAAGCCAAAACCCTATTAGAACATATTTCATCTGAAATGACCAACTCTGATGGGGATTCCGTAGGATTATTTTTGGGTGTGTTGATAGGCGGTATGTTTTTGTTTATGCTTTTGCCAGCAGTGAACCTGATCAATCTCAATACCAGCCGGATCATGGAGCGGGCTTCTGAGATTGGTGTACGGAAAGCCTTTGGTGCAACCTCCTCAAATCTTACCACTCAATTTTTAGTGGAAAACATTTTGCTAACGCTTATCGGAGGGGCTGTGGGCTTAGGGTTAGCTTTTATTGTGATTCAAATACTTAATCGTAGTGGCTGGATACCGCATGCCGAATTTCGAGTCAACTTTGTTGTCTTCCTCGCAGGGCTGCTATTCTGTTTAATCTTTGGCCTGCTTTCTGGCGTTTTGCCGGCACGGCGTATGTCTAAAATGAAAATTGTAAACGCAATAAAAGGAGGAGCATCATGATCAAGCATCTATTTAAACTCATCTGGAACCAGAAGCGCAAAAATGCTGGCTTATTATTTGAGTTGTTCTTCTCATTTCTGGTATTATTTGCGGTATTAACCTTTATTATTCACAACCTGTCTCGTTACCAGGAGCCCTTAGGGTTCAACTATGAAAATGTTTGGCAAGTGGACCTATCCTGGAATGCCCTTGATGGAGAAGAGCAGGCTGCGGCACAGGAACTCTTCAAAGAACAACTTAAGAACTATCCTGAAATTGAGAAATTTAGTTTCACGAACCGGAACACACCCTATGGCCATTCTATGCATATCAATGGTGCGAACTATGGCGAGAAACGGGCCAGTCCGCATACTTTTGTAGTGGATGATAATTACCAAAACCTATATGAAATTGAATTGACACAGGGCAATTGGTTCACAAAAGCAGACATGGTAGGTGCGATTCGCCCAGTAGTGATCAATGAAGTCCTCAAAGATCAGTTGTTTGGAGAGGAGGCCGTATTAGGTAAGGAATTTCAGGCAATGGGAGAAGATTTTGCCAGAGTAGTTGGTGTGTATAAAAGCTATAAATATGAGGGCGAGTTTTCGGAAGCGACGGCTCAGATGTTTCTCAGTCCATTGGAAGGGCATGTTTTTTCTACTATATTATTGCGCTTGCGCCCTGGCACAGGAGCTAGCTTCGAAGAGAAACTTTTGAAGGATTTATCTCAATTGGCTAAGGGGGTCACCGCTAGTGTGGAGTATGTGGATGATAACCGAAAAAATACATTGTTGGAGGTCTGGCTCCCCATGTTGATCTTTTTGGTCATTAGTGCCTTTCTGATCTTCAATGTGGCTTTGGGTCTTTTCGGGGTTTTGTGGCAAAATATCAATGTAAGGAAAGCGGAAATTGGTGTTCGCCGAGCAATAGGAGCAACTCAATCCAATATTGGTTGGCAGTTTATTGGCGAGGTATTGGTTTTGTCAACTTTAGCCATTTTGCTTGGTACATTCTTTGCGATACAGTTCCCCTTGCTAGGCGTATTGGGCCTCCCAGCTTGGGTATATTTGGCTGCCATTGCTTCGGCTATTCTGGTCATCTATTTGTTGGTGGCAATTTGTGCTTTTTTCCCAAGTCGACAAGCCGCACAATTGCATCCTGCTATAGCGCTACACGAAGAATAAGGAAGGAGATTGAGAGTATGTTTGACCAAGCCTCAATTGCCTTCGAGTCGTGAATTTTATTCTGTACTGCGTAAGACTTTTCGCCGAATTGCCCGCATTCGACTGCAAAATCTGCCTTGGTCAGAATAAAATTTCCTCACTCTCGGCTAATCATCCTTGATCAAACACATTCTGAAATAAAAGAACAGGATAGGGGCAGTGATTTTCGTTGCTGACAAGGCGGAAAAAACAGCATACCCCCATCCATCATGCTACCTGAGTCTATTTTAAGGCCATCAACGAGGAAAAAGATAAGCTGAGATGCATGTTTTATTTGGCACTTATTCCCAAGAAGTGACTAATAGGGAAAAATTCTTAGATTTATAGCCAATGATTCTCATTATTGATGACGATAAGGCTGTACAGGTTTCTCTTCAACTTTTGCTCAAGCAACAAGGGTGGGAAACCCAAACTGCATCTTCCCCAAAGGAGGCTATGCGGCGGCTCTCTGAAGAAGTGCCCGAGCTTATCCTGCTAGACATGAATTACACCGTTGAAACCACAGGGGAAGAAGGCTTAGCCCTACTATCTGAGATTCGTAAAGTGGTGCCTAAGGTGCCCGTAATCCTCATTACAGGTTGGGCTACTTTGGAGCTTGCCATTCGAGGCATGAAGGCGGGGGCTAAGGATTTTATCAGCAAGCCTTGGACGAACGAGGCGCTGCTGCAAGCCATTAGGACTGCCTTAGCTGTACCGGAAGGAGAGGTCAAGTCTTTGAGTCGTAGGAAACTAGACGAACAATATGACTTCTCCCATATTATTGGAGAAGATCCTAAGTTCTTGCAGGTATTGTCTACCATTGGGCGCGTGGCAGCAACAGATGCCTCTGTACTGATTCTGGGAGAGAGCGGAACGGGAAAGGAACTCATTGCAGAAGCCATTCACCAAAACAGTCATCGGCAAAGCGGTACCTTTGTCAAAGTGAACTTGGGCGGCATCTCAGCTTCCTTGTTTGAGAGTGAGATGTTTGGTCATAAACGAGGCGCATTTACAGATGCACGTTATGATCGCAAGGGGCGTTTTGAGACGGCTCATAAAGGCACGATCTTTTTAGATGAATTAGGAGAGCTGGAGTTGCCGAGTCAGGTGAAACTACTTAGGGTATTGCAGGATAGAACCTTTGAAGTCTTAGGTAGTAGCCGAACTCAATCCGTGGATATCCGCGTTATCAGTGCCACGAATCGAAACTTGGCAGACATGGTACGAAATGGTCAGTTTCGAGAGGACTTATTCTATCGAATTAACCTGATTACGGTGTATTTACCGGCTTTACGAGAACGACCAGGAGATATTCCCTTGTTGATTAATCACTATGTCAATAACTTGAAAGCCATCTATCAACGCCCAGAAATAACCTTGACGAAAGATGCTATTAAGTGGCTTAAGAACTTCGATTTTCCTGGTAATATTCGACAACTCAAGAACCTGGTAGAAAGGACGGTACTAATTAGTCCCAACCACGAACTTAGCGCTGAAGACTTTATCAATAATCTCAGTCCCATGAGTCAGCCGACAGCTGATACATCTGATCTACCAGCAGTGGGAAGTATTACCTTAGAACAAATGGAAAAGGAAATGATTTTGAAAGCCATGACGCATCATAACAATCGGATCTCGAAAGTGGCTAAGTCATTGGGGTTGACCAGAAGTGCTTTATATCGGAGGTTGGAGAAGTATGAGATTCCTTATAATAATGAATAATATTGAATGAGTAAGGTTGAAGGGTATAATGCGTAAATGATGTTGTCACTGCGGACCAAGTATATACTATTTATTGCGCTAATCCACACGCCGGCGCTGGTGTTGAGTTTCTTTATCTTTAAGGAACGCCCTTTGATCTTTATTGCCTCCGAGGTGGTCATCTTGCTTTCCTTGTATCTTGCTTATCGCTTGTATAGAGGGCTCGTGCAACCCTTGAAGTTGATTATGACTGGAGTGGATGCCATTCGAGATCGCGACTTCAATGTGAAGTTCCAAGAAGTAGGACAATTGGAAATGGATAAATTGATAGGTATGTACAACCAGATGATTGATCAATTGCGAGAAGAAAGGAGGTCTCAGGCAGAGCAGCATTACTTTCTTGACAAATTGATACAGACCGCCCCCTCTGGTATTCTCGTTCTAGATTTTGAGGAGCATATTTCTTCTTGCAACCCCAAAGCGGCACAGCTCTTGAAAACACCAGCCAAAAGGCTACTGAGCAAGAAGCTGAAAGACCTGGAAGCTCCTCTTGCCCAAGCTTTGGAACAACTTCCTAAAAACAAAGCGAAAACGATAAGCCTTAACGGCCTTGAGACCTACAAATGCCAAAAGGCACACTTTATAGATCGAGGATTCCCGCACTATTTTATTACAATAGAAGAGTTGACAGACGAGAAACTGGAGATCGAAAAACAAGCTTACGGCAAGGTGATTCGTATGATGGCACATGAGGTCAATAACTCGATAGGTCCGATCAACTCCATATTAGATTCACTCCGATTCTATACGGATCAATTAGATGCCAGCCAGCAGGCAGATTACACCAACGCCTTGGAAGTAGCCATTACTCGAAATGAGCAATTGAATCGTTTTATGCGGAATTTTGCCAATGTGGTACGCCTACCACTCCCGCAAAAAACACCCGTTGACTTGAATCAATTACTATTGAACATCAAGACGCTTATGCAGTCCTATACGGGCGATAAGCGGATAGACATAAAGGTAGAAACTCCTACTCAAAAGATCACACGGTTAATAGACCAGGAACAGATAGAACAAGTACTTATTAATCTGGTAAAGAATGCCATTGAAGCCATTGAGCAGGAGGGCACGATTCAATTACGGCTCTCTAACCAGCCCTTAGCGATTGAGGTATTGGATAATGGGGTAGGGGTACCTGCGGCTATTTCTAGCCAGCTTTTTTCCCCCTTTTACAGCACAAAAACCAGCGGCCAGGGAATTGGCCTGACACTTACCCGAGAGATTTTACGAAATCATAATTTCTCCTTCTCCCTTTCTACTCGTCCCAATGGTTTGACTGTATTCCAAATACTCCTTTAAAGAGATCCAGTTGGGCTTAAAGTTTTTCCTGTAGAACTTCAATAGCCTTTTCAAGGACCGGATCTCTTTTAGCAGCCAAGTCCTCAATTGAGTTGCGTATATGTATATGTGGTTGGATCCCAATATCTTCTAATAATTGATGATCTAGGTCCAAATACTGTTCATGCGAAAGGGAGGCAACTAAGCCATTGGGGAGCCGATAGGTGAATGCATCCGAGAAATAGCCTCCACTATGATTACCAACAATCTGTACATGTGGCTCTTTAGCTAGCACCAAGACAAATTCCTCAGCAGCACTAAAAGTGGCATCATTCATCAATATGACAATCGGTTTATCATACTGATGCCCAGTCACCTTTGCTTTTAGCGGAATGGCTGGAGTAAACCCTTTACTCCCCTTGACCATTTTATAGCCATAGATCTTGCTTTCTTGCAGGAACCGAGCCGCCATTTCCTTCCCTACTTCTCCGCCCAGGTTGTAACGCAAATCTATGATCAATCCTTTGGTGCTGGAAAACTCAGCCAGGATCTGATCGTAACTCTTAAGTTCGTCTCGACAATCTACAATTCTCAGATAGCCAATAGAAGAGGATTGGGTATAGGAGTAAAGATGGTCAAACCCTAGTTCTTGGTAGCCTGGAATGGGAATCTCATGCACGAGGGCGGCGAAACCGTTTTTAGAAAGGACGTCAAACGTATTTTGCTGAAATTCTCTTAAACGACCACGGAAATTCCGCGCAAACTGACAAACACGCCTTTCCAACTGGACAAGATTAGTGTCCGCTCTAGTGAGCCGAACATGTCCGTCCTTTAGAGGATTCAACATCTCCTCGAAGTAGCCAAGCAATTCGACTTCGGAGGTTGTAGATGTGACCAAAGGGCGATAGGCTTGATATACATTGTCCCAATCTATCTTCTTAAGTTCAAAAAGGGCATAGTGCCTATCAAAGAGATGCCATAGTTGCTCAAAGTTATGCTCTGGGGCACTCAACTGACCAAATTGGGGATACAAATCCCGAGCGAGTTGGTTGGCGGGATTTCTTGAACAAGAAGATAGGATAAGCAAAAACAGTAGCGCTTTTAAAGGCCGAGAACGAATAATAGGTGACTTCATTATACAAATTTTAGTTTTCAACGATTTGCTTCTATTTGCATAATGTTGTCAATAAGAGAAAGGTGACAAGACTGTTTTTGATGGCGAAAATGCAGGATCTTTGAACAGAATGCGATGGAAAATGGAAACTAGCCTTTGTTACTTGACATTTTTTCAACGAAATTATGATCCAAATTATCCGTTTACAGCCCTAAGAATAGTTTTGAGATGAGCCCTAAATTCTACAGTTTAAGGCATAAACCAATAAGCTGTGCGGCAGATATTCTAAGCCTTCCTGAGTCAAGTTTGGAGATTTGTTGCTGACCTTTTATATAAAAGAATATTGCCCCGCCTGCTCAGTAAATTATATAAACTATGCAATTGGATCATACCCAATCAATGAAGTGTAATAGATGTGGATCCGACTTGCTCATTCCCGTTTCGCTCGATCCAGCGGTTAAAGTCGAGATCATTCATCTTTTTTAGCACGAAGGCAAATCTTTGACTATCAGGGTGTTGTAGTAGGGGCAGCACTTAGCCTAGCTCATTGCAAGCTTTTTGTCATACATCTTCAGACCACTCCCGGGGTCTGCCATCAGTGTGGTAAAGAAATCGAGAGGGAAGAGCTTAGTAGCTACGCTCATTGTAGTTCGCTGAATATCAATTGGTAATCAAAAAGAAGTCTTCCCTCCTCCAACCCCAGGTCTATTCCTCTTTATCCCCTACATACTCCACGCCGCGTTCAATCCCCTTCTTAATCGCAGGCACGCCCTTTTCCATCCAAACCGGCTTGGCCTGATCCATTAAGTAATAGTCGAAGAATTGTTGCATTCGGAGGTTGAAATCCAGGCGATTAGGGCGCTTTAAGGGCCAATGCGGCTCATTGTTGTAGTTGAGCATCCACGCTGGTTTGCCGAGACGGCGCATGGCCACGAAGAACTCGATGCCTTGGTACCAAGGTACGGCGCCATCTTTATCGTTATGCAGGATTAGCACAGGGGTTTGGATCTTATCAGCGAAGAAGATCGGTGAGTTCTCGATGTAGCGAAGCGGATATTCCCAAAGCGTTCCACCAATACGGCTTTGCGTTTGCTCATATTGGAACATACGACTCATGCCCGATCCCCAGCGGATTCCGCCGTAAGCACTAATCATGTTAACTACCGGTGCACCTGATTCTGCGCATTTGAAGATATTGGTCTTGGTTAGCAAATAAGCAATTTGGTAGCCGCCCCAACTATGCCCCTGTACACCAATTCGTTCTTCATCGATATAATCCTCACTAATCAATTGCGTTACGCCGGGAATAACAGCATTGTAGGCACTTTCTCCGGGATAGCCAATGCGGTAAGGTACATCCGGATTGAAGATGATGTATCCTCGGTTAACGTAGTAGGAATAGTTAATGGTAGAGCGATGAGGATAAGGAGCCCGGTGGCGGTACAAGCCATCGCTACTGCGTTCATAGAAGTTGACGATCAGAGGATATTTCTTATTAGGATCAAAATCATCCGGTTTAACCAATAAGCCTTGTAGTTTTTGGCCATCCAAGGAGGTCCATTCAGTGAGTTCTACAGTACCCCAACGGTATTCGGCCTGTTGCGGGTTGGCGTGGCTAACTTGCTTTATATTTTTGAAATCTAGTTTACTATGTAAAAGATCAGGGAAGGTGCTGAAGTCTTCCTTTGAGAAAACGATATCATCAGTGTCCTTGGCCTTGATCGGACGGCGGGAGAGACTAGTGGGTTCGGTGAAAATGGCAGTAAGTGCTCCCGTTTTTAGATTTAATTTGCTAACGCCCTGTTCCTTGGTCGTATGGTCGAAGTGGGTAAGAAGTAGTTCCGCATCAGGAGCAATATGGCGCTCTTCGGGATCTAGTCTGACATAGCGATAAGTGATTTTATCCTGCCGCCCATTGGTCAATTTCTCTGGAGCTGATGTACCTGTTGGGTCAATCTTCCAGATGTCATATTTGTCGTAGATAAGCACCGCTTCGTCATCTTCCAACCACCCTAAAGTCCGATAGGAAGAAGGCAACATAGGATGATCATCATCTTCATCAAAGAAGGCAACGGTTTCATTGTTAGTAATTTGAACGCTGCGGGTCGTCATCTTGGGGCTAGTATACCAGGCCGTATCTACTGCATTGAACCAGATGGCATAGTTCCCTTTAGGAGAAAGTTGGGCTCGCCCCTTCATTTCTTTTTCGATCATCCTCTTGGTTCCGCTTTTAACATCCACCCAATACAAATCTCGATAGCTGGCTCCTCCTTCCCAAGAGGTACGCTGGAGGTAAGGGAGGTCATCATAAGCCAGTATAGCTTCCCCATTTCCCTCATCTGCAAGGCTGACATTTGGAGTGGACATATCTCCTAATTGAGTGAATTCATCCTGAACTACATGCCAAACGGCTAAGTAAGTCCGCCTTTTTTCCCGATTCAGCTGTACTTTTTGTTGGGTATACAGCATTGGATCAGTATAACTCCAAACTTCTACCACCGCTTTTTCCTCCTTCAAAAGGGACGTATCTGGCAAGGCGGGCTTAGGAGCCGTCCCGAAATACAGTTTGCTCCCGTTTTTCGAAAACTGTGGCGTCCAGTTATTGCTGATCATCCAATCCTCCAGTAGAAAAGTAGCGGCTTCATCAGCCACCGATTTTGCCGAATCTTGACTTGCTTTCCAATGGAATAATTCGAACGGCCGAATTTTCGCTTTAGTCGTATCGCGATCAGCGATAAAAGCTACTTGTTTCCCGTCTTCGGCGATGCTTAACTGCGTATATTTCCCCGCTTGCGTAATCAGCGCTTGAGACCGGAAACGGTCTAAGTGGTATAGGTATACTCCGTTTTTTAGTGTAGAATCTTTTCCAGTGGTATGAAGTACTAAATTGCGTCCCTCTTTGGCAAATAGATAGCTATTTACATAGGCTATGCTGTCTTGTTTCCCCGTTTTGAGGTTGTGGAGGACTAAAAGACTACCATTGACCTTACTTTCTTTCTTTACCTTTTTTCCTCCCTTGATGCTCCGAGCTTCCTTCTGGAAAGCCAGATAGCCGCCCCATTTTTTGGGTAGTTTGAAAGAAGCTACTGCCTCAATTTTGGTTAATTCACCAGTACTTAAATTATAGATGCCGAGACTATCTTTGGTCTGATCACTTTTCTTGACCTTGTTTTTCTTTTGCGTGCGAATGCTATCGACCGCGGGTTTGATTGTAAATACGAGGAAGCCATTGTCCGCGCTGAATTCTCCATCCATTCCCCGAGGGAATTCTTTGTGCGCTGCGGTTCGGGTATTATAGAGGCCCAACGATCCATCTCCATCTTCTCTGGTCAAACTGTAACTAATCCAATTTCCATTGTTGGAAATGCTGCGTTGCCCGATGGTAAACCATTCGTTGAAAACCTCCGGGGTCATAATTTTTTTCTGGGCACTTTGGCCAAAAAGGATAGTAGTGGTTAGCAGGAATGCTAGGGCAATTTGGTATTTCATACTGTTTTGATTTTAGCTGCTAGTGTTTAGACTTCCGAAGTCTAAGCGCTAGCGATCCAGGGCTAAAATACAGATTTTTTGCACCAAGCCTTGCCCAATTGACGACTTAGCAGGAAAACGCAAATTGAGGTTTCCTGATTCAAGAAATTCTCCACCGACTAGGCGGTGAGCAGTCGCCTGTGATAATTTACCTGCCCTACATGGTAGGACAAATGCATGGAAAGCCGGACTAGCTCTTTCTGAATACTGTATTGTCCATGATGGACATCTCGTAGTTTTTTGGGGTAGGGAGTTTCCAGATCTGAAAGCTGCGATAGCACGGTTTGAACCATCTGGCGAGTATCTTCGACCTGGCTAAGTAATGTTGCTCTGGGCACATCTTTGATGTTGAACTCCAATGGTCGATCTCTCACATAGCCCGTATCTCCTAAGCCATGCCCAATGAAGTGATGAAGGTTACCAATTAAGTGCGTGCAAAGATTGCCTGCTGAATTGCTAATGCCAGTAGGGCAAAGCCACAGTTGTTGTTCATCTGGATAAGCCTCCAGCTCTTGCTGCAGCTGTTCTAGATATTGGTCAAAGTAGAAAATAAAGGAGCAAGTTTCCATCTTTTCTTTGTTATCGGTATGCTAGATAGAATAAGTAGTGTGAGAATGGTAATCACAAAGTTCTAGGTTGTAGGTCTCAGTGCTAGGTAAGGCGCAAAAACTTAACATAGCCTATGTTAAGTGAACTCTTAAGAAATAAAGCATAGCATCAAAAAATTTAGCTAGAAAGCAGGAGTATCAATTGTCATACTACTTATGCTGCAAAATATAAAAAACTTTGCTTCTAATACTTACGAAAGGAGGGGCTAAAAAACAGAAAAAACTTTTTGTTTTATATTTTTATTTTAAACACATTTACTTGTTTTTGTCTTTCATTATCTCTAAATTGAGCCAAAATCAAAACGTGCTTTTATGAAATTAGATGTGAAAGAAAGCTTATCTCTTTTCGTGGTAGATGTATTATTGTTTCAACGTTCTATTCGGTCGCAAAATGCAGATTTACAAGTCATTAAGGAAGAATTAGTGAAAGCTACGCTTTTTTGTGAAGAGGCTTTTATAGCCTTGCAACAGGCACCTGCCGCAATGGGGTTTAAGAAGGCGATTAGAACTTGCCTAGATCAAATGCAAAAAGCCAATTATTGGCTACGAATCTTACATGAGGCTAAGATTGGTGATAGGAAGAAGGTGGGGTTGCTGATTGAAGAATCCAATCGAATAAAGGAGAATCTTGGACAAGTTCGAAACACGACCAAAAAACGACTGATCCCCACACAAGGCGTTGCTGCCTAAGTTTGGACGCCAAAAAAACGCCCAAATATGCGAACCAATGCTCATGCAGATTTACCGCTACACCATGGTCGAGTTCCGCCTTGGCTAGCCAATCGGATGGCTACCTTAGGGCGTGCTATAGTGGAGGCCATTGTACTAGAATATGGCAAGGGAGAGTTTATGAAGCGTATAAGCGATCCGCTCTGGTTCCAATCTTTTGGAGCGGTTATGGGGATGGACTGGCATTCTTCCGGCATTACCACTTCAGTAGTAGGTGCTTTGAAACGAGCTATTAATCCCATTAGTCGCGATCTAGGGATATATGTGTGTGGAGGAAGAGGAAAGCATTCTCGTAAAACCCCCACTGAATTGATGCAAGTGGCAGACCGAACGGGCCTTGATGGGCTAGAACTGGTGCGTTGTAGTCGGCTGGCAGCCAAAGTGGATAATACGGCGATTCAGGATGGCTTTCAAATCTATTTGCATTCCTTTATTCTGACTTCGGAGGGAGATTGGGCCATAGTCCAACAAGGGATGAATGAAAATAATGGATATGCACGTCGTTACCATTGGCATGCGGCAGAATTTGCTTCCTTTATAAATGATCCGCACACTTCTATCTTAGGTCAAAATCAGGGCCTCATCTTAAATCTTACTCATCAGTTGGCTAAGGAGACGCACAATGGGATTTTGGATATCGTCGGGCAGCATCCTACCAAGATGGTCCAGGAGATTCGGAAGATCCGCATGCCCGCTCGCCATGATGTCAAGGCTAGGGATGTTGATCTTCGACGCTTAGGGAGTATTATCGCCCTGGCTAACGAGCGCGAAATGCTCGACTTTGAATCGCTACTTTTGTTAAAAGGCTTAGGGCCTAGGACATTGCAATCACTGACCTTGGTAAGCGAGGTGATCCATGGTACAGCTTCTCGCTTTGAAGATCCAGCCCGCTATTCCTTCGCTCACGGTGGGAAAGATGGCAAGCCTTTTCCGGTTCCTTTGAAAGTCTATGATGAAACAATTGCAACATTGAGGAAAGCAGTAAATAAGGCTAAAATTGGGCACTCCGATCGACAAAGAGCCATCAAGTCTTTGCATACTACGGCTAAGCGTATAGAACAAAATTTTATTCCCAATGATAACTTCGATCAATTGGTGGAAAAGGAATGGGAAGATTCTCACAAGTATGGTGGAAGGACGGTCATGGATGATGCAAGAGAAGGAAAGAGCTACTTCTCCTTTAATCCGACTACTACTCGCAAACGGAAGTCAAAGTCAAATACAAGGCAATTGAGTTTGTTTTAAGTTTCTATCTAAGTTAAGCTCTGGAAAATAACCCAACTACTGAGATAAGCCATCGCTGTCATAAAGACAAATTGTATAATAGGCCATTTCCAACTCTTAGTCTCTCGCTTCACAACGGCCAGTGTACTCATACACATCATGGCAAAGACATAAAATACCAATAGAGAAAGAGACGTGGGTAAGGTGTAGACCAGTGCTCCCGTTTCTGGATTGCGTTCTGTTGCCATCTTATCTCTAACAGAACTTTCATTGTCTTCACTGCCTATACTATAGATAGTCGCCATGGTACCTACGAATACTTCTCTGGCAGCAAAGGAGGTGATTAGGGCAATACCCATTTTCCAATCAAAACCTAGCGGTTCAATTACTGGTTCTATGAACTTGCCCAGATGTCCAGCAAAGGAAGCTTCCAATTTCTTAGAAGCTATGAGATCAGCAGTTTCTTCCTCGGAAAGATCCTGCTGCACAGCTTGTTCCGTAGCCGATAACTCAGCATTCTGCATGGCAGTAGATGGGCCATAAGTTGCCAAGCCCCACAAGGCAATGGATATGATGATAATGACCTTGCCCGCCTCTAGCAGGAAGGTCTTAACTTTTTCCCAAACATTTAACCACACATTACGCATGACGGGGAGGCGATAGGAAGGTAATTCCAGCATGAGAAAGCTTTTCTCATCCGTCTTCAAGATCTTTTTGAAAACCCAAGCTGAAAAGAGGGCCGCCACTATTCCTAAAATGTACAAGCCCATAAATGCAAGTCCCTGCTGGTTGAAAATTCCCCAGACAGTGCCTACCGGGACAACGAATCCAATGAGTACCGTATAAACAGGAATCCTGGCAGAACAACTAATCAAAGGGGTGACCATGATAGTGATCAGGCGTTCCTTCCAATTGCTGATATTTCGAGTACTCATGACTGCGGGGATTGCACATGCGCTACTGGATATCAGCGCTACCATACTTCGTCCATTCAAGCCAAAAAACTGCATGACTCGATCAAACATAAAGGCCGCTCGTGCCATGTAGCCAACTTCCTCTAAAATAGAAATCAAGAAAAAGAGGATGGCGATTTGAGGGACAAACACGACTATTCCACCCAATCCTGCCAGGATGCCGTCGGTGATCAAGTCACTCACCCAACCTGCTGGCAAAACCTGTCTCACACCTTCCGCCAGTTGACCAAAAAAACCTTCGATCCAGTCCATCGGATACGAAGCCCAAGCGAAGATGGCTTGAAAGACCAGCAGCATCAATCCCAAGAAAATGATGGGTCCGAAGATACGGTGTGTCAAGAGGTTGTCTAACCAAAGGCTTCGGGAAGTCCGGCCTGGGTTTTCATTGGCCATAGCGGCCTTTGCGATGGGTGTAAATTTATTGAAGCGCTCCATGGTCTCATTGACCTGAAGTTTTAAGCTTTCAAATTGATTGCCTTCAACGATCTGCTCAATCTTAGCTTTCTCTTCTACGGATAGAAACGGTAACCACTTATAGTGATGTGCATACAATAGAGCACTATAATCGTCTCTATCGGGGAAAAGTTGTTGAATGCCTTGACTAACTTGCTTTTCTGTACTGGAAAGCGATCGAAACTGTTGCCGGGAATTGGATGATTGTTGCATCAATTTACCAATTCCTACTTTTAACTCATCAAGACCCGCCCCAGTTCTAGCACTCAGGAGAAAAACCGATGTATTAAGCGATTTTTCAAGCTTAGAAATATCAATGGATAAACCATCTCTTTCGGCTTGATCTGCCATATTCAAGACAAGCATGCTGGGAAGTCCCAGGTCATATAGCTGCGTGAAAAGCAAAAGGTGCTTTTCTAAATGAGTAACATCAGCAATATAAATGATAGCATCAGGGTAGTCCTTAGCATCTTGGTGGATCAGTGTTTGGACAGCAATCCGTTCGTCTTGCGAATTGGGATAAAAACTGTAAGTGCCTGGGAAGTCAATCAACAAAACTTCCTCATCATGTGCAAGCGATAACTTGCCCATTTTCTTATCAACCGTCACACCAGGGAAATTCCCTACCTTTTGCCGTAATCCGGTCAATTGGTTGAAAAGGGTAGATTTTCCACAGTTAGGGTTGCCAAATAGGCCTATCGTATATGTCTTGGTACTGATTAAGGTCTGTTTTTCCATCAGGTCTGGATGAAGTCTTGGGATGAACTCCCATGTTAAAGCTTTACCGGCAGCTACGTTAGCGTTGAGAAGGGTAATGGATTAATAGGGAAGTGAATAGTGGCAAATTAATCGTGGACAACGATACAATTAATCTCTTCAGCACGCATGGCAATTACCTTATTATCTACTTTGATATACCACCCACCACCAATCGGTGCTTTTCGGATCAGACTAATCTCACTACCTGGTAAAATCCCCATAGACATGAGTTTGCTGGCGATATGGGCATTGGTAAAGTGCGAGATCTTCCTTGGATCATTTGTATTTAAACTACTGCCTTGTTGTTGATCTAAAACTACTGCAACCACCTTCTTTGATTTATTGCTTTCTCAGCTAATCTTATGGGCAATTTTCTAGAAACTGTATAATTCTCTTGTGTTCCTTTATAAGTTCTATAGCTCAAGATGTAACTGAGTGCTTTTTAATAAATGTATGCATCCTCTTCTGCACGGAATAGACTTCCATGCCTCTATAAATAACTGAATATTCTGCAGACTGTTGATCGGCCCTTTCTAAAATGCTGCAGATTAGTGAGAAAATCACCAGCATTAGGTATCCGGACCATACCTACAATTAGGTATCCACAATTGGATACCGCTGTAAAGATAGTAGACTGTTCTTATTTAGACTAATTTTAATTAAGATTTTCTACTGTGCTTTAAGCTTCTGCCAAGGTAGGGTAAATGACCGAAGCTTTTTGATGACAAAAGTCAGTGCCGCCTGAATTTTAGTGAGATAATTTATCGGCTGGTTCTCACAAACAAAGCCTTCCCTAGCACGAGGTAGGGAAGGCCACTGAACAAGGTTTTACGTTTCGATGCCTGCTAATCAAAACCTTCAATTGATTTTGCTGCAAGTGCTAGTAGTGTGAAGGGTAGCTAGGAAATAGCATAGGCCCTTTAGAATTGGATACCCAATTTTCTCAGTGTTTCCAGGTCGAGATTACCGATCGGAAGCCCATTGTCTCTCTGGAATTTGGTTAGGGCTGATTTCGTTTGTGCACCCAGGATATTGTCTAATGGCCCCGGTTGATAGCCCCGAGCTTTCAATGCCTCTTGTACTTGACGAATGGTATAACTGGTCACTTCATTAGGACAAAGTACTTCTCGCCATTCCGTAAATCCTCCTTTACGTACTAGATTCTTCTTGGTTACAGTTTCATATTCAGCAGGAATGTCAATCTTGTTTACGGTAGCTGCATTTTGAACCACTTGCTTGGTGTAAGCTTCAAATTCAGCTGGTATCTCCTCTTCAGTAGAATTAGCCTCTGTTTCAATAGCTTGCTTAGAAACTTCAACGAATTTGGCAGGAATAACCTCCTCCCGAGTCGTAGCAGCTGACTTTATCTTTCTCACTTTTACTGTTGTGTACTCCGCAGGAATGACTTCCTCCTTGGTCGTAGCTGCTGATACTAATACCTCTTTCTCTACTTCCTTATATACCGCAGGAATGACTTCTTCTTCGACTCTTGCGGGTTCTGCAATCACTCTTTTAGAGCGATCCTCAAATTCCGCAGGAATCTCAATAGTACGAGTGCAGTCCTCACCATTATCTGTCCAACCTTCCTCACACCCTACACGTACTTGTTTGGTGACATTGCGAAATTGAGCTGGTACTTCAACCAAACACCATACTAAGCAATCATTGGGATCGGCCGAAAGACAGTTTCGATCTGCTTTTCGCTTTACCCATTTGGTGGAAGCTGGCGAGATCTCTAGCCGCTCGGTTCTAGTTTCAAATCGGGCAGGTTGGCGTTCAATTCGGGTGGACGCTTCTTTCACCATGATTCTTTCGGTGTCATTTTTGTATTTAGCAGGTATTACTTTGAGCCGTTTAGTAGCCGGTTTAACTTCTACACGTTCTACCACCGTTTCATATACTGCTGCTACTGGCACAAACCGCACGGTGGCTTCTTTGATCATCACCCTTTCTTCCACTGTTTCATAAACAGCAGGGACATAAATCAATCGCTTGCCTTCCGGTTTAATTTCTAGGTTGTCTCGGACAGTTTGAAACTTGGTTTGTGAAACAGAATACTTTTTTGCTGCTTCTTTTTTTACAATATGGTCTTCAACTGCTGAAAAGATAGTAGGAACGATTTCTGTTTTTATGGAAGCCTCTTTTACGACTACTCGTTCCGTCACTTCCTCATAGTCATCAGCAATTAAACATTTTGCGTAGCACTTTCCCGGTTCGCTGTTTGGCGGAAAGTCACCGGGTTCTTGGGAGAATGCTCCAATTGTCAAAAAGACAAACAGGAACAATAAACTCGATTTTCTCATAATGGTGAGTTGATTATGTTAGATATAATTAAGTCCAATATTGTGTATGGTGGAAAATTAGAAACACAAAGAAATTGTGCCCTGTGGGAGGAAATTGTACACCAAGCTCAATGACTACCTAGGGGATAAAGGGGGGAAGTTGTTTTGCGTGATTGGCGATTAGCAGAGGGGAGCTAATTTTTGACTATTGTACGGAATCAAAAAAAAAATGATGCCAGAATCGGCAATTAAATTACATTTTTTGAAATACAATCCCTGAATAGGATTTGGATTGAGCCATGAAAGGGGCAGTTCATGGGCAAAAAGTGGCTATATGTTAAGAAGATCTTGCACGTTTAATCTAGATGAAAATATCAGTGCAACTTTCCAAATAAAAGCATTCTTCGACAATTTTCATAGTTATGTTCAACTCAGTTAGAAGCACAAAAAATAGTCAGAGCGTCAGAAATACAGGAAGGCCTCTCTGCTAAAAAATAACAGAAAAGCCTAACAATTGCGGTCTGGTTCAGGTATCGGGGATTAGTATTGGATACCTAGTTTTCTAAGTGTTTCCAAGTCAAGGTTACCCATTGGAAGACCGTTGTCTTTTTGGAATTTCGTTAAAGCAGCCTTGGTTTGAGCGCCCAGGATATTGTCTAATGGTCCTGGTTCATAACCTTGCGCTTTTAAGGCAGTTTGCACTTGACGAATGGTATAGCTGGTCACTTCATTGGGACAAAGTACCTCTCTCCATTCTGTGAAGCCACCTTTCTTCACCAAGGTTCTTTTGGTAATCGTTTGGTAAACGGCTGGGATCTCATCTACTTCAACCGCAGCATTGGATTCCACCACCTGCTTAGTATACGAAGCAAATTCAGCTGGAATATCCTCCATAGAGGTATTGGCTTCGGTTTGGATTACCTGCTTGGTTACTTCTTGATACTTGGCTGGGATAACTTCTTCACGAGTACTTGCAGGTGTCTTGATTTTTCTAACCTTTACCACTTCGTACTGGGCGGGAATCACTTCCTCACGAGTAGCTGCTGCACTCTTGAGTACTTTTCTTTTTACCTCCTTGTAAACAGCAGGAACTACTTCTTCTTGCACACTAGCTGGTTGGTCTATCACGCGCTTCCTACGGTTTTCATATTCAGCAGGAATTTCGGTGGAACGGGTACAATCTTCTCCATTGTCCGTCCAACCGTCATCACATCCAATTCTTACCTGTTTTGTTATTGTTTGAAATTGAGCAGGAACTTCTACTAAACACCATACCAGACAATCATTTGGATCCGCCGAAAGGCAATTTTTATCCGCTTTACGCTTTACCCATTTAGTAGATGCAGGGGCAACTTCGATTCGCTCAGTTCTCGTTTCGTACTTTGCCGGCTGACGTTCTATCCTTGTAGCCGCTTCTTTGATCAACACACGATCAGTCTGATTCTTATAAGAAGCTGGAATAACTTTTAGTCTTTTGGTAGCAGGCTGAACTTCAATTCTGTCCACCACTGTTTCGTAAACAGCAGCTACAGGTATATATCGTACAGAGGCTTCTTTGATTAATACTCGCTCTTCTACCATCTCATATTCAGCAGGAACATACACTAAGCGTTTTGTGGCCGGCTGAATTTCAATAGATTCCTTAACGGAATTGAATTTAGTTTGAGCAATAGAATACTTTTTAGCGCCTTCTTTTGTAACCAATCGCTCTTGAACAGCGGAGTATTTAGCAGGCACAACAGTAGTCTTTTTGGAGGCGGCTTTGACTAAGACACGCTCGGTGGTTTCACTGTATTCGTCAGCGATTAAACACTTGGCGTAGCACTTGCCTGGCTCACTGTTAGGTGGAAAATCGCCAGGCTCTTGGGAGGTTGCAACTATTGTCAAAGAGACAAATAGGAGCAATAAACTAAACTTTCTCATAATGCTGAGTTTAATATATTTAGGTTTGAAATGCCAAAAGTGTAGTGCGGGTGTGTGGTGTACACGAAGGTAGTAGGAGCATAGCAGGCCTATTTGCCCAGCGCTCGTCTGACAGTTCTAAGGAGTAAATCATCCCAGTGGGATAATAACGGGTTGATGGAACAGTGTATGACCACCAATTTGGGTCAAATCAACTACTATCAACCACTCATAAATCTACCTTTACATGTGAAATTCTGCGAAGAAATTTTGTGAACAGCGGGAAGTAAGGTTAAACTGCGTAAGAAGGTTGTGCACACTGCGTGAGGAAATAACACTCCAAAATTAAGGATTACTTGCAGGATCAAAAATTATTCAGTGCATCAGAATGACAGACGCAGGCAAGGAGGTGATCAACAGTTAGATCCTGTACGTATTCACCAAAAGAACATACGTTTTTTAAGGCTCAATTCTCCTTTTTGGGGTAGCAAAGGAAATTTTTAGCAATGATTCGATTTTGGATTTCATAGTCTGAGATCTTGGAAAGTGGTTGAACCTCCTTGTTTTTGAGGAGTATCTTGATCTCTTCCTTGGCTGTGCTATAGGCTCGATTGGTTTCTTTTCCAGTGATCAAGAAATATTTATCTGCCTCTGACACAGCAGGGAACTGTTGCTGAATTTCTTTTTGTAAACCAGCTAACTGCATGGCGGTAGGAGCTTCCTTTTGAAAAGATAACTTAAAGAGCCTGCGATTGATCAGAGAAGAAGCGAGGTAGCGTAATACCTTATCATCATTATGTTGCCAGGTTTTTAGCGCTGCAACCACATCAAAGTCGTCAAGACTGGCAAAATGCTGTAGTAGATTGTTCTTTTCTTGCTGAAGGGCTTCGCCCTCCAGATCAAAGTGAAGAAAATAGTTGAGACTTCTACTGGCTTCCACCGACTTTCCTGCTCTCGCAAGCGTCTTAGCACGTTGCAAGGTACGAACCAACATCTGCTCAGCTGACAATACCGTTTTATGTAGATAAACTTGCCAATACATCAGCCTTCTGGCAATCAGGAATTTCTCAATGGAGTAGATCCCTTTCTCCTCGACAACTAATTCATCATTTTCAACGGATAGCATTTTGATGATCCGATCATAACCGATCACGCCCTCATACACGCCCGTAAAGAAGCTGTCACGGGTGAGGTAATCCATTCGGTCCATATCGAGTTGTCCTGAAACCAACTGATACAGGAAATGTTTGTGATACCTGTTTTCGAAGATCGCAATGGCGGTACGCAGCGCTCCATCAAATTCCTCATTGAGTTGTTCCATGAACCAGGTGGATAATTCCTCATGCGTGACATTGATCAAGGTGTGCTCCAAAGTGTGAGAGAAAGGGCCATGACCAACATCGTGTAGTAAGATTGCAATTTGGACAGCTTCTGCCTCTTCATCACTTATCTCCACCCCCTTTTGTTGAAGGGTACTGATAGCTTGCCGCATGAGATGGAGCGCACCTAATGCATGATGAAAGCGAGTATGTAGTGCACCTGGGTAGACATAATGGGTGAGACTCAGTTGCTTGATCCTTCTCAAGCGCTGGAAAATCGGGTGCTCAACTAGTTGAAAGAGAATGCCGTAAGGGACACTAATGAATCCGTATACCGGATCGTTGAATATTTTTTTCCTACTCATTTGAGTAATGGTTATATTGCGGAAAATTGAGGGTAGTATACCAGTCCTGCAGAAATGCTACCCAGTACAGGCAGGTCGTTTTCTGCCAAGTGCGAGCAAAGTAATAGCTTTTGCTAGCATACCGTGCTCCTATCGGGTAAATTTTCTGTGAAGCTGTATCTTCTAGAGGCCATCAAGATTACTTTTCAGGCAACCTCTATTATAAACGGTTGAAAATACTTTCGGTTGCTGCACAATATATTTAAAGAATAATGCCTTTAGTCTTTGTTCTATAGCAGGTCAACCCTTCGGGAGCCTTGGACAAATGGAAGATCAAACTCACAATTTGTGTAGTAGACATCAACCAAAAGCATAAACTTCCAGTTTTAATTATCTAGAAACAACAATTTTCATGGACAAAATCAATATCCTCTGGGCAGATGACGAGATCGATCTATTAAAGCCACAATTGCTCTTCTTAGAAAAAAAAGGGTACGAGGTGATTACAGTGACGAATGGATATGATGCCATCGAAGAAATAGAGGAAAATAATACAATTGATGTTGTTTTTCTAGATGAAAGTATGCCAGGAATTACGGGACTGGAAACCTTGTCCAAGATCAAGGCCTTACTTCCGAATATTCCAGTAGTGATGATCACTAAGAATGAGGAAGAAAATGTAATGGAAGAAGCCTTGGGGGCACAGATTAGTGATTACCTTATTAAGCCGGTTAATCCCCATCAGATTCTGCTTACGCTCAGGAAGATCATCGATAGTAAGCGTTTGGTGAGAGAAAAAACAGCCTCCGATTATCAGCAGGAGTTTCGTAGCATTTTGATGGATATAAATAGTGGGTTGGATTATGAAGAGTGGGTAGATATCTATAAGAAAATCATTGGCTGGGAGTTGAAAATAGATGAGTCTGATACCAGTGAGATGGCGGATATCCTGGCTATGCAAAAGAGTGAGGCTAATGCTGCCTTCTCTAAGTATCTAGTAAAAAATTATGTATCCTGGATTCAAGATGGAGACGGCCCTGTTTTTTCCAATAACTTGCTTCGCTCCAAAGTATTTCCTCAACTAAAGTCGGACGTGCCTACCGTAATGGTTCTCCTCGATAATATGCGCTACGATCAATGGCGCATGATCGAACCGATCATTAGTGAGTTCTTTCGGGTAGAAGAGGAAGATTTCTTCTACAGTATATTGCCTACCTCTACGCAGTATAGTCGGAACGCTATTTTTGCTGGTATGATGCCTGCAGAGATTGAGAAATACCATAAACAATGGTGGCTCAATGACAATCAGGAGGGGGGTAAAAATATGCATGAGCACGATCTTTTGGGAGAACAGATCAGAAGGACTTTCCGTAAAGAGATCAAATTTGACTATACCAAGATCACCAATGTCCACAACGCTAAGCAATTGCAGGATAATATCCTCAATTACTTGAATAATGACTTTTCAGTGATCGTATATAATTTCATCGATATGCTCTCTCACGCCCGTACAGAAATGGAGGTGTTGAAAGAACTGGCCGGTGATGAAAAAGCTTATCGCTCCTTGACTCGGTCCTGGTTTGAAAATTCGCCTTTGTACGCGGCTTTAAAGAGGATTTCGGAAAGAGATGTTCAACTCTTTATGACCACTGACCATGGAACTATCCGCGTCAACACTCCGTCTAGGGTTGTTGGAGACCGAGAGACTACTACTAATCTCCGGTATAAAGTAGGTCGTAATCTACAATATGACAGGGGAGACGTTTTAGAAGTAAGAGATCCACACAAAGCAGGTCTCCCTCGCCCAAATGTTAGTTCCACTTTTATTTTTGCAAAAGAGGATATCTTCTTCCTGTACCCCAATAATTACAACTATTACCACAATTACTACCGAAACACCTTCCAGCACGGTGGTATTTCCTTAGAAGAAGTCATTTGTCCAGTCATCAGATTGACGAGTAAGTAGAGTAGGGAGTAGTGTATTTGTCCAGTTCAAGACTAGGGAATAGATGATCGTTTGTGATTTTTGCCTTTGAAGCCTAAATTTACAACTGATTTCTCAGCAAAATATGATCATTTATGCGTACCTACCCTAACTTCTATAAGCCCTCCTCTTCTATCAAATTATTTGGGTTGTCTTTGTTACTTATACTCAATTGGCACTGTAACCGCATGGTACCTATTGATGATATCGAACACGTGCCGCAGGTGAGTGAAGCGGACGAAACCTATGCGAATGTTTATAAACCCTTAGATGGGCATTGGAAGGGGCAATTCTTTGTTTTTGAGGCAAAAGAGTTGGGCGAGCGTGATGATAATACCTTGTACAACTTAAAGCGTGAACTGATCCAAGGGAAAGGATTGGAGATCGTCAATACCCTGGTCGTGGATCAGTATTATGAATCGGAAAGCCCCTATTTCCAAAAGGTAAAGATTGTCGACTTTTATGAGGATAAGGGAATGACAGAAGAAAGCCTGGGCGTGAACAAGGTGCAGGATGGGAAAATGTGGTGCGTGGTTCGAAAGCCTAATGAGACGGTAATCCATGAAGGCTCTACAGAAGGAGAGCACACCATTATATGGAAAAGGAATGAGCAAAACCCGCAGCGGGTAGAATATTTTATGGAAACGGTTCAGGCCAACACCTACGAAATTATTGGTTGGGGTTATTACGAAGGTGATGACCTATCCAAAATGCCTAAGAACTGGTTCTACGCCCAATATCAGCGCGTTCCTGATGATCAATAAAGACATCTATCTCTATTACTTATCTTTTTTCTTTTTGAAGTCGCCTCTTTTCCAGGCATCAAAGAAGTTTTTCCAAGCTACAGCATTGAAGATGTTCATTGGTGGACGTTGTCCAATATAGTAGTATTCACGCGATTGCTGACGAAGGTAGTAATCTGCATTCTCATTACCATCAACGGCAACCGTTTTACGTGCTTTACGAAGTACTTCATTGGCCAGGTTCTCTGTAGCGCGTTCCTGTAGTTCGGGGGTGACATCCATAGCCAGGAATTCCAGCTTGAAATGCTCTCGACTAGGCCAGGGGAAGACAACAGTTTCAGGAAGATTAATGGCATCTTGTGTCATTAGTTGGACTAGGGAATACCGATCGTCTTCGAGATCTTCCGGAATGGTAAACTCTACTGTTTTATAACCTACGGCAGAGAAAACGATTATATCTCCTTTTTCTACCACGATGGAGAAAAAACCCTCAAAATCGGAATAGGTACCTCGTTTTTTGCCTTGCACCAAAATGTTGGTGTATGGAACAGGGAACAATTCTTCGGTGGTACCATCTAATACCATCCCAGAGAACTGTACTAAATTACTTTTTTCTTCTTCCTGGGCCATTGCCCAAGTGCTACCTATTACCATTAGACAAAGACAAAAAAACAACCGAGCTCTCATATCTACCATAATTAGTTGGTTCTCTGTCAATAAGCTAAAATCATTTGTGTTGACAGAGAAGGAGTTAATTTTCAAAAACTAGCTAGTACGGATGTCATCCTTTATTTAGCCGCTTCCGCTTTTATTCTACCCTCAATCCATTGCCCTGAAAAGGAAAATCCTGGGACAAAGTGCTATCCTTATGACCGCTAAAAGGCGGTAAAGGTTGGATCACAACAGCTAAAATTACGGATTTTAGTTTTTTTATAAGGTTTGTAGCTAGGAATTTGCGGTTTAAGTCTGGAGATTAACTTACCCTTAACGAAAACAGCCCCGCAATTGCATAGCAATGGCGAGGCTGTTCAGGTTTTGAGTCGATAACTACTACCCTAAGGCTAGGGTCAAGACTTGACTCATTTGATCTACATAGTGGAAGGTCATGCCCTCGATATAGTTCGCCTGGATTTCCAGTACGTGTTTTTCATTTTCTTTACAAAGTATGATCTCTTTCATGCCCGCCCGCTTGGCAGCCAGAATCTTCTCTTTGATACCCCCAACAGGCAGAACCTTACCCCGCAGCGTGATTTCTCCTGTCATCGCTAGGAAAGGTTTGATCGGTTTACCACTAAAGGCCGACGTAAGCGCCGTTAGCATAGTGATGCCCGCCGAAGGTCCGTCTTTGGGTATAGCACCTTGAGGAACATGTAAGTGGATATCATACTGCTCAAAATCCGCTGCAGAGATGCCTAGTTCTTCACTTTGTGCCTTGAGATAACTTAATGCGGTGGTAGCAGATTCCTTCATGACATCTCCCAGGTTCCCCGTCAGAGTGAGTTTTCCTTTTCCTTTGCTTAAACTACATTCAATGAAAAGGATATCACCACCAGTTGGAGTCCAGGCAAGACCGACCGCTACACCTGGGGTATCGATCTTTTGGTATAGGTCCGTTGAGAAGCGAGTTGGCCCCAGCATCCCCTTCAAATCTTTGCCCTTTATCTTGGTTTGGTATACCTCTTCCATGGCTACCTTTTTGGCTATGCTTCGCATCACACCTGCAATTTGGCGGTTGAGTGAACGTACACCTGACTCTCTGGTATACTCCTGGATGATCTGTTCGATCACCTTTCCGTCGAGTTTCAGGTGTTTGGCCACTAGGCCATGTTCTTTTCTTTGGTCAGGAATGAGGTGGCGTTTGGCTATTTCCACCTTTTCTTCGGTAGAATAGCCGCTGATGTCGATGATTTCCATTCGATCCAACAGAGCGGGCTGAATGGTATTCAAGGAGTTGGCGGTAGCTATAAACAGTACTTTGGATAAGTCGTACTCTAGATCAAGGTAATTGTCGTGGAAGGTCGTGTTTTGCTCTGGGTCCAACACCTCAAGCAAAGCACTAGAAGGATCACCTCTAAAGTCTTTACCTACTTTGTCAATCTCATCCAGGATGAAAACCGGATTGGAAGATCCAGCTTTGCGGAGTGACTGTAGGATTCGGCCTGGCATGGCTCCAATATAGGTCTTGCGATGACCTCGGATTTCCGACTCATCATGTAAGCCGCCAAGGGACATCCGGATAAACTTCCGGCGAAGTGCGCGGGCGATGGAGCGCCCAAGAGAAGTTTTTCCAACACCTGGAGGGCCAACTAAGCATATAATCGGGGCTTTCATATCTCCCTTCAGCTTCAGTACTGCCAAGTGTTCCAGAATACGTTCTTTTACTTTCTCCAATCCAAAATGATCCTTGTCCAGAACTTGTTTTACCTTGTTTAGATTGAAGTTGTCTTTTGTATACTGCGCCCAAGGTAGGTCTAGTAACAGTTCCAAATAGTTGGACTGTACTGAAAACTCAGCAACTTGTGGGTTCATCCGGCGAAGCTTACTGAGTTCCTTTTGAAAGACTAGACTAACTTCCTTAGACCATTTCTTCTTTTTGGCGCGTTCCAGGAGATTCTTAATCTCTTGTTCTTGCGGGTTTTGTCCGAGCTCCTCCTGAATTGTTTTTAGCTGTTGATTGAGAAAGTAATCTCGTTGTTGTTTCTCGATATCAACGCGAACTTTATTCTCGATCTGATCTTTGAGTTCGAGTAGTTGCAGTTCATCATTCAGTTGCATCAACAGCAAATTGGCCTTTTCAGTCAAATCGCTAGTCTCCAAAATCTTCTGCTTGATATGGACTTTGGCACTCAGATTAGAAGCGATAAAGTTGAGCAGGAAGGAATTGCTGGATATATTTTTGAGCATCACCATTGCCTCGGAAGGAATATTGGGTGACAGTTCAATAATTTGCTTGGCAAGATCTAGAACAGAGGCAATTAAAGCCTCAAATTCTAATGGATTGCTTGGGTCCACATATTGAATCGGAGAAATCTCTCCTTTCATAAATGGCTTTTCCTGCAACATATTTTCCAAATGGAAGCGGTTGCGTCCCTGTAGTATAGCAGTAGTAGTACCATCAGGCATTCTCAAGAGTTTGAGAATACGAGCTACTGTTCCAACTTCGTAAAGATCTTCCGCCTCAGGCTCTTCCACTTCGCTTTCCTTTTGGGATAGCACGGCCACTTTCCGATCAGCGCCATAGGCTGTGTTGATAGCTTCAATGGATCTATCTCTTCCAACGGTGATAGGGATGATGATGCCTGGGAAAAGGACGGTATTCTTTAGGGCAAGAATCGGGAGTACCGTTGGGAAGTCTTCATCAATATTCGGCTCCTCTTCTTCCTCGATAGATATCAAGGGTAGATAATCGGTCTCCTCCTCGAACTTCTGACTAGAAAACAAATCTTCAAACATATACTTTGTAAAATCTTAAATGCTAAACCTAATTAACAAAAGGTAATCATAGTAATCATGAAGAAATCAGGATCTGCGTTTGGCTCCGTCATTCGACATTATACAGTCCAAATATTCAATGTAAATCTGTTCGTATTAATGCCAATGTGACAGTACATACGATATCAGAGCGATTCTTGCTATAGGCAAGTACCGTGCCATACTATGATTTAGTGCATTTCTTCGAATATACGGAATTTCTAGGATAAAGATGCCCGACAAAAAGACAGCTTTTAGCAATCTGAACTTTACGAATGCAGAACTGTTTGTACTGCTATCTCACTAGTTAATTACTTTGGTTCTTCGACAAATCTCGTGTCTGAAGACACTCAAAAATGAAATGCAACGCTTCCTATGGTCGCTTTTTCATCTCATTTTATGATTGTCCACCAGATTTATCTAAGAAGGAATACTTTTTGTAGTTTTGGGTGTTTAAAATGAAACGATACCGTTTCATTCAAATTTGCAGCCCTGAATTAGACAGAATACGCCTTGTATGGTCAAATCACTTGAGGCGATAAAGGCGCCTATAAACGCTGAGCTTAAGGAGTTCGAAAAGCATTTTAAGGAGGCCATGCGCAGTCCCGTACCGCTATTGGACCGCATTACCTATTATATCGTGCGTCGAAAGGGGAAGCAGGTTCGCCCTATGTTTGTATTCCTTTCCGCCAAACTCTGTGGGGAAACGAACCCAGGCACTTTTAATGCAGCATCCTTTATCGAGCTATTACATACTGCATCTTTAGTCCATGATGATGTCGTAGATGATTCTAACGAGCGTAGAGGATTCTTTTCGATTAATGCCCTGTGGAAGAATAAGATTGCAGTCTTGGTTGGAGATTACTTCCTGGCTAAGGGTATGTTGATTGCAGTCAAGCACAAACAGTATCGCCTTTTAGAGATTATTTCAGATGCTATGCAAGCGATGAGTGAAGGCGAGCTACTGCAAATTGAAAAGGCACGCCGATTGGATATTGATGAGGCCGTGTATTATGATATTATCAGACAGAAGACAGCCTCTTTGATTGCCTCTGCCTGTGCCGTCGGAGCAGCTTCGGTAACGGAGGATGAGAACCTGATTAGTCGGATGCACCAATTCGGGGAAAAAATTGGGATGGCATTTCAAATTAGAGATGACCTTTTCGATTTTGGTACAGATGATGTCGGAAAACCCTTGGGAATCGACATTAAAGAAAAGAAAATGACTCTTCCTTTAATCTACGCATTGCAACACGCGAGTAGAAAAGATAAGCGTTGGATTATTTATAATATCAGAAAACACAATGAGAACCCTGAGAAGGTTAGAGCTGTGATTGATTTTGTGCGGGCGAGTGGAGGCTTGGAGTATACGGAGAAAGCAATGTACAATTATCGAGATCAAGCTTTTGAATTGTTACACCAGTTTCCTGATACACCAGCTCGACAATCCATAGAGGAGCTCGTTTATTTTGTAACCGACCGGAAAAAGTAATCTACCTAACAAGTTTTTGTAAGTAAAAGCGGTGAGACTCAGTATTACCTGTCTACTCCCTGCCCAGGGTACTCCTCCTCAATAGGTTCTACCAAAATAATTCGATCATCGATTACATCGATTACCCGGACATGTTCGCCTGCACTCAACTCCTGGCCAGCAGTAATGGCTTCTATTTGAAAAGGTGCTTCTGGGAGAGAAAGATACACTTTCCCAAAACCATTGCGATGAGGAGGTATGGATTGTAGCACCTGGCCCGTTTGCTGTAACAGGTCAAGTTTAGTGACATCTTCGACGGGAGTGAACCATCTTTTGATTAGGTAGCGACCGAAGAAGGTTAATGGTGCAGCGATTAGAGTGGAGAAAAGCAAAGCAGCTTTTATACTAAACAGGCCAAAAGTAAAAGCGACAATCAACCAGCTGCAGAGCGTGCAAAAGACTAGAATCATACGGGCATCAAACCACTGTCGCTTGCGTTCGGCGGGCGATTTTCCGGAGGGCTCACCTTCTTGTTCTAAGCCCATCAGGTGGATGCCGACCAGCATCACTAAGAGCAGCGTCGAAACGATCGCCATGCTCATGAAAGCTTGGATTGTAGTTCCCATAGCTTTCCACCATTCCATTAATAATAGTATTTGCATAATTATAGCCTTCCAATCCGATAGCTAAAATATGATTATGTCTGGTTTTGAAGGAATGGCTTAGACAAAGGGAGGTAGTTTATCGTCAAAAGACACTATTATTCCGAACTGCACCCCAGTCACGCCCCATATTTCCCGATTTGGGAATCCGATTAATTTCTCAAAAAAGGAAGGATTTATCAGCTAGAAACTGTGAACTGCTTATTACCTTTGTCCCGACTTTAGGATCACAAACTATGCAACCCAGAATAAACAAAATGGTTGAAGTAAAGTTATTCGCTGGCCGGGCTTCCGAGTACCTAGCAGAAAAGATTGCCGATTATTATCAGCAACCTTTAGGCAAACTCAAAATTCATCAGTTTAGTGATGGAGAAATGCAGCCGGTCATTCAAGAATCGGTACGGGGCGGATATGTATTCTTTATCCAATCCACTTTCACGCCTGCCGAAAATCTAATGGAATTACTCCTGATGATTGATGCAGCTAAAAGGGCTTCAGCTGGGTATATTACAGCGGTAATCCCTTATTTTGGCTATGCTCGCCAAGACCGAAAGGACAAGCCAAGAGTACCTATTTCTGCAAAAATGATCGCAAATCTCTTGCAAGCCGCAGGTGCCGACCGGATCATGACGATGGATTTTCATGCAGACCAGATACAAGGATTCTTTGATATTCCTGTGGATCACCTGAAAAGTGATGCCATTTATATCCCATATCTACAGCAGCAAGATCTTTCCAATGTAACTTTTGCGTCACCAGATGTAGGAGGTGTGAAACGAGCAAGAACCTATGCCAAGCATTTTGAAAGACCACTGGTGATTTGTGATAAGTATCGCAAGCGTGCCAATGAGATTGCTGGCATGACCGTGATAGGTGATGTGGAAGGTGCAGATGTGATCTTGGTGGACGATTTGGCAGATACAGCAGGTACCCTTTGCCGGGCGGCTGAGATCTTGATCAAGAAAGGAGCTAAGAGTGTTAGAGCTATGTGTACACATCCGGTACTTTCGGGTAAAGCCTACGACAATATCAATAACTCGCAACTAACTGAATTATTGGTTTGTGATACCATTCCGCTGAAGCAGGAATCTCCACGTATCAAATGTCTTTCTACAGCTAAATTGTTTGCGAGAGCTATCCGAAATACCCATGAACACCGTTCTATATCGGCTCTTTTTGTGGGTGGGTAGAGGAAGCGACAATCCGCTAACACAGATGCTTGCTGAAAAATTAGTTTAATTGTTTAGATAATCACGCAAAATGCTTATCTTTGCGTGCCTTTTTGGAGGCTGGGCCTGTTATCAGGCAGAGTTTTCCAAATGGAAATGATATATGAAGGGTTGTACATTCCTATTTAAAGGAGCATTACTTATAACTCTTCCACTATAGCTAATTGATAAAATAAACTAAGATGGAAATAGTTGCCATTAAAGGACAAGTGCGTTCTGACGTAGGTAAGAAATCTACAAAGTCGGTTCGTAAAGAAGGACGTGTACCTTGTGTAATCTATGGAAACCAGGACACCCAACATTTTACAATCGATCCTAAAGAGGTGAAGACCTTGATATATACGCCAGCTTTTAAGCTAGCTGAGGTTGAGTTAGATGGCACAGCTCATAAATGTATTGTAAAGGATATCCAATTTCACCCTGTTTCAGATGAGATTGTTCACATTGACTTTTTGTCCCTTTCTGATGGACATAAGGTGAATGTTGAAGTACCTCTAGCTTTCGAAGGAGTTTCTCCTGGAATGAAATCTGGTGGTAAGCTTCAGCAGAATCTGCGTCGTGTGAAAATTAAGACTACTCCCGAGCATTTGGTTGATCGGTTGGTTCTAGATATTTCTCACCTTGAGCTGGGGCAGGCAGTGCGAGTTAGAGATATTGCCGAAATCGAAGGTATCGAGATCATGAGCCCTCCGGGTACTCCGATCGCATCCGTTGAAGTTCCACGTGCATTGCGTAGTGCTACAGCTGCAGAGGCTGGAGAAGAGGGTGGAGAAGAAGAAGGTGAAGGAGCAGCCGAATAGGTCAGTAGGATTAATTCGACAGTTATAGGTTTGTTGCTTTGAGCAACAACTAATCGACGATAAAAGTAATAGAGGGGTAAAGCCGTAGGCCTTATCCCTCTTTGCTATTTACCCATATCCAATTCCTGTCTATGAATATCAGCCTAATACAAATGGATCTAAGTTGGGAGGCTCCAAAGGCTAATTTATCTCGCATTGAAGCTCAATTAGATCTCTTACCCGCTACTTCTCAATTGGTCATTTTACCCGAGATGTTTACCACCGGGTTTACGATGAACCCTAAAGCAGTAGCTGAGCCCATGGACGGTCCGACGCTGGCCTGGTTGCGGCAGCAGGCAGCTAATTTGGAAGTTGCAATAACAGGCAGCTATGTAGTGGAAAGTGATGGGGAGTACTATAACCGGCTAGTTTGGGTATTTCCAGATGGACGTTATCAAAGCTATGACAAGCGTCACCTTTTTACCCTAGCAGGTGAGCATGAGCATTACAAAGCTGGTACGGAACGGTTGCTGGTCGAATGGCAGGGCTGGAAAATCTGCCCCTTGATCTGTTATGATTTACGATTCCCTGTATGGAGCCGCAATACGGTTAACTATGACCTGCTGATTTATGTGGCCAATTGGCCAGAGCGTAGACGGCATCACTGGCGAAGTTTGCTGATGGCCAGAGCTATTGAAAACCAATCCTATACCATAGGACTCAATAGAGTAGGGGTAGACGGCAAGGATATCCGATACACCGGCGATTCCTGTGTAATCGATTACGCTGGAGAGATTCGTGCCAGCCTGGCAATTGAATCGACCACCACCACTATACAATTGGATAAGGGCACCCAGCAAGCCTACCGTAAGCGATTTGCCTTCTTGGCGGACCAGGATAGTTTCACCATTCAATAGATCGTAAGCTAATCCGAAGAGTATTCTATCCTAGGAGTTGTTGCATTCTTTCATCAATAGTACTGAAATTGAACTCCTGAATCACACGCTGCCATTTGCCTTCGATGGCATCATTGCAGAGATTTCCTAAACTTCCGGCATGAGTATGGGCTACTTCGCGTTCCGGCGCAAATGATCCATTTGCTATTTGCTGGCCAACGATTTTGTATGCATCTCTAAAAGGGGTGCCTTCGAGTACAAGACGATTGACCTCTTCCACACTATACAGGTATAGATATTTCTCATCCTCCAAAATGTTCTCCTTGATCTGGATGTGCTGCAAGGCAAAAGTGGCCATTTGCAAACAATCTTTGACCTGTTCAATAGCAGGGAATAGAACTTCTTTTAACAGTTGAAATTCACGATGATAGCCAGAAGGTAGGTTAGTGGTCAAGAGGCTTACTTGAGCGGGTAGTGAAATGAGCTGATTACAGCGACCTCTGATGATCTCAAATACATCCGGGTTCTTCTTATGTGGCATAATACTGGAGCCGGTCGTTAGTTCATCAGGGAAGGCAATGAAGCCAAAATTCTGATTGATAAACAGACAGACATCCATGGCAAGCTTGCCTAGAGTGTGTCCTGTGGCAGCCAAGGAAAAAGCCATGAAAAGTTCGCTTTTCCCTCTACCCATTTGGGCGTGAACTACATTATAATTTAAGTCATCAAAACCAAGCAGCTCGGTTGTCATCTTGCGGTCAAGAGGAAAAGAAGAACCATAGCCTGCTGCCGATCCCAATGGATTTTGATTGAGGATCTTAAACGTACTCAACCATTGCTGAAGATCATCTACTAGACTTTCTGCATATGCGCCAAACCACAGCCCAAAAGAAGAGACCATAGCCACCTGTAAGTGGGTATACCCTGGTAATTGTTGATATTTATGTTTTTCAGATAACTCCAATAAGGTTTGAAAAAGCCGTTCCACATCTTGAATAATCTGGCGAACCTCGGCGCGCAGGTATAGTTTTAGATCTACTAAAACCTGATCATTTCGCGATCTACCACTGTGAATTTTTTTGCCAATCTCGCCTACATTCTTGATCAGCAAATGCTCCACTTGTGAGTGCACATCTTCAATGCCTTCATCAATCGTAAACTGACCCTCTTCCACTGCTTGATATAGATCTTGTAAACCTTTTACTAACTGCGTCAACTCATCCTCTTCTAGGAGGCCAACTTTACAAAGCATCTTGATATGGGCAAGCGAACCTTGAATATCATAAGGGGCTAATGCTAGGTCCAGTTCTCGATCCTGACCAACAGTAAAGCGTTCTATCTCTTGATCTACTTGATAATTTTTCTGCCAAAGTTTCATTTCCTGGAATTAATTGGTTGGTGTTTTAGTCTAAGTCACCGGCTTGGATCATAGACAGCAATTGAATGTATTTCTGAATACCGTCCTTGATCTCACTGTGTTTGATAAATTCATCAGCCGTATGCGATCGGGCCGAGTCTCCGGGGCCAAGCTTTAAGGTCGTGAACGGCATGAGGGCTTGATCACTTAGTGTCGGTGAGCCGAAATGAGACCACCCCAAGGCTTTCCCGTATTGGACAACGGGATGCTCCAGCGCAATGCCAGAGGAATTCAATCTAAATGAGCGTGCCTTTAAATCGGATTGGGTATTAGCCTGTAAGCGTTCAAAAACCTCTTGGTTGGAATAGGCTTCATTCGTTCGAACATCAATTACAAAAGAACATCTATCTGGAACGACATTATGTTGTGTACCTGCTTCAATTTGCGTAACGCTGGCTTTTACCGCGCCCAGCAAGGGACTAACCTTTTCAAACTTATGTTGGCGGATCCAAGCGATATCTTCCAAGGCTAGATACAAGGCATTTATCCCTTCATTTCTCGCGGCGTGTCCTGACTTACCGGCTGCAGTGCCATCTATTACCATCAATCCTTTCTCAGCGATGGCCATTTCCATCTTTGTGGGTTCGCCGACAATGCCCAGGCTAATTTCTCCCAACTCTGGGAGCAACGCAGCTATCCCATTTTTTCCAGAAATCTCCTCTTCTGCTGTCGCTGCCAGTAGCAAATTAAACGGCAAAGATGGAGCCTCGAAAAAATGTAAGAAGGTGGCAATCAAGGAAACCAAAGGTCCACCCGCATCATTGCTGCCGAGGCCATATAGCGTTTCTCCTTCCGTCGTAGCCTGAAAGGGAGACCTTTGCCAGCCCGCAGCTGGTTTGACAGTGTCGTGATGTGAATTGAGTAAGAGGATAGGCTTTCCTTTTTCCCAATGCTTATTGCGAACCCACACATTGTTGAGACCGCGTTCTGCAGGGATAGCCCTCTTTTGAAAGAAGGTATATAGGATCTCAGCTGTATCGGACTCTTCACGGGATAGAGAAGGCGTAGCGATCAACTGCTCTAGCAATTGTATGGCTTCCTGAGCCAAGGTGTCTACATTTGTCATCGGCTTATACTTGTCGAAGAATTCGGGTGGCCTGTTTTTGTTGCAGCGCTGCTATATGACCAATGCTAATTTGGTAAACCCCAGCATCGATAGCTGTAAAGGCATTATCCAGTTTCGGTATCATTCCTCCTGCGATCACTCCGTCGTTTTTATGCCGTTGATAGCTGTCGGCGGTGAGCTCTGAGATCACTGATGCTTCATCTGTTGGATCGGTCAAAACCCCCGCTTTTTCAAAACAAAACTGCAATTCTACCTCAAATCCTTTAGCCATGGCAATGGCTACTTGCGAGGCTATAGTATCTGCATTGGTGTTCAATAATTGCCCTTTAGCATCATGGGTAATCGCACAAAAACAAGGGCAAAAACCCAAATCAAGCAATTGCTGTAAACCTTTGGCATTGATTTCATCTATATCTCCGGCGAAGCCATAGTCGGCGGTAGTGACCTTGCGCTTATGTGCCCGGATCATGTTCCCATCCGCGCCACTCAAACCAAGGGCATTACAACCCAAACTTTGCAATTGACTAACTACCGTCTTGTTGACTAGGCCTGCGTATACCATAGTTACGACTTCCAAAGTGGCGGCATCTGTTATACGTCGACCGTCTAACATCTTGGGTTCGATATCCAATGCTTTGATGATGACATTGGCCTGTTTCCCTCCTCCATGCACTAAGATCTTTGGGCCCTCAATGCCTACAAAATACTTCAAGGCCTTGGCGAGTTTCTCTGGGACCTCGAGTACTTTCCCACCAATCTTTACTATCGTTAATTTTGCTCTTTGCATAAATTTCTCTTGGTTCTCTGTTTCTTAACTCGGATACCTCTCTATTGCGTATTCAAGATTTCATGTAGAACAGCTTGTGCGGCATAGGTTCTATTGTTGGCCTGTTCGATCACCAAAGAGGCTTCACTGTTTAATACGCTATCTGCTACAACGACATTACGTCGGACGGGAAGACAGTGCATAAATTTACCCTGATTTGTCAACGCCATTTTTTCTGACGTAATCATCCAGGCTTCATCTTGTGATAGTATTTTCCCATACTGATTAAATGAGGACCAGTTTTTGGTGTAAATGAAATCTGCTCCTTCAAAGGCTTCTCGTTGATCATGAGTAATGCGGATCCCTTGAGTGAACTGAGGGGCAAGTTCATATCCCTCAGGGTGGGTGATTACCAATTCAGCATCAGTCCGATTTACCCATTCCAAGAAGGAATTACTGACGGCTTGCGGTAAGGCCCGAGGGTGTGGTGCCCAACTTAGGACTACCTTGGGGCGGGCAGTCTTCTTATGTTCTTCGATGGTAATTAGATCAGCCAAGGACTGTAAAGGGTGCCTAATAGCTGATTCTAAACTGACGATGGGCACAGAAGCATATCGCATGAACTGATGTAAAATGAAATCCGAGTAATCTTTATCTCGATCCGTGAGGGAAGGGAAAGTTCGTATGCCAATGATATCTGCGTATTGGCTAACTACGGCGGCAGCTTCTCGGATATGCTCTGCCTTATCCATATTCATCACTTTCCCGTCCTCGAATTCCAATTGCCAACCTTGGCCAGCATTCATATTTATGACCGACATACCAAGGTTAATACCTGCCTTTTGGGTGCTTAATCTTGTTCGCAGCGAGGGGTTGAAAAACAAGAGTACCATCGTTTTTCCCTTACCAAGCGATTCGGCTTTTAGGGGATCTGCTTTGAGATCGATTCCTTTTTGGATAAGTGCAGAAAGCTGTGCTACGTCTGCTACAGATTCAAAGTTTTTCATCTTTGGGGTTTTAACTTTTTGCTGTTTGAGTGTATTGTTGTAATCCCGCTTTCAACCCTTCCAGGAATTGATCAGCCTCCTTTTCAGTGATGTTCAATGGAGGTAATAAACGAAGCGTATGCGGATCAGCAGAGGAGCCCGTAAATACATGCTGCTCAAATAACAACTGTTTGCGGAGCGGTTTGATGGGGAAATCCATACTCATTCCGATCATCAAGCCGTGTCCTCTTACTTCTGTTACCGCTGGTAATTGTGCCAATTCAGCCATTAATTTTTCACCCATTTGTCGAGCATGTGGTATCAATTGCTCGGACTCCAGCACCTCTAAAACGGCCAGACCCGCAGCACAGGCGAGGTGGTTGCCTCCAAAGGTGGTGCCTAGCAAACCGTAGCTTGCCTCAAAGCGTGGATGTATGAGAACACCTCCGATCGGAAAGCCATTGCCCATTCCTTTGGCCACCGTGATCAGGTCGGGGATGACGTCGGTATATTGAAAGGCAAAGAATGCACCACTTCTTCCGTAACCGGATTGGATCTCATCCAGAATTAATATGGTGTCGTGATTTTTGCAAGAAGTCGCAAGTTCTTTTAGGAAGGCTGCGTCAGGAACATGAATTCCGCCTATTCCTTGGATTCCCTCAATGATGACAGCTGCTACATCTCCTTTCGCCAGACTCGCCTTGACCGTTGCGATGTTGTTCCACTCGTGGAATTCCGCTTCAAAGTTCTGATTGATGGGTGCTTTGATTCTAGGATTATCTGTGGCATTGACTGCAGCTGAAGTTCGCCCATGAAAAGCGCCCTTAAAAGCGATAACTTTAGTTCTTCCTTTGTGGAAGGAGGCTAATTTAAGCGCATTTTCATTAGCTTCTGCTCCAGAATTACATAGGAAGAGCTGGTAATCCTCGCAACCAGAGACAGTGCCCAGCTTTTGGGCGAACGCTTGTTGTAAGGGGTTCTGCACAGAGTTGGAATAGAAAACCATTTTAGCGGCTTGTTCCTGTAGCCGTTGGACGAAGTGGGGATGACTGTGGCCAATCGAGATCACAGCATGACCGCCATAAAAATCCAGGTAAGCCTGGCCCGCTTTGTCATAAACATAGCTCCCTTTACCCGAAACGGGTTCGAGACCAAATAATGGATATACATCAAAAAGTTGCATAATCAATTGAAATTAGCACGTGTACAAGGAATACAATTGAATGGATCTAGCAACGGATGATTCTGCATCCTTCTCACTGAGATACTACCTATTATTTAGAATGAGTATCTTCCTGACACCTTGCCGCTGCACCACCTTGATTTCCTGAATTCAAGTGCAAAAGGTGATTAATAGACTACCGATTTTAATTGAAGTCCTGTGGATTCAGGGAGGCCGAAAGCCAGGTTCATGTTTTGAACAGCTTGACCTGAAGCCCCTTTCAGCAGATTATCAATAATGGAAATGATCAGTAATTTGTTGCCGTGTTTTTCCAGATGAAGCAAACACTTATTGGTGTTGACTACCTGTTTCAGGTTTGGGTTCTGCCTGGTGACATGTGTAAATGGATCATCTTTGTAGAAGTCTTCATACAGGGCGTAAGCTTCCTCTTCCTCTAAGGGACAGTCCACATAGGCACTAGCGTAAATACCGCGAGCAAAATCTCCCCGTACAGGTAGAAAATTGATGGACTTATCGAATGTAGGTTGAAGAAAAGTGAGGCTTTGTTTAATCTCAGCTAAATGTTGATGATTAAAAGCCTTGTAGATGGATAGGTTATTGTTCCGCCAACTAAAGTGTGTAGTACTTTTCGGCGATTGCCCAGCTCCCGTGGAGCCTGTGATGGCATGAACATGTACCTCATCCTGAAGAAGTTGCTTCTTTGCCAAAGGAAGTAGCGCCAATTGAATGGCAGTGGCGAAGCAGCCACAATTGGCGATTCTTTTGTGCGTGCGGATCGTTTCTTTATGAAGTTCCGGCAAGCCATACACGTAAGAATCTTCCAATCGATAATCATTACTAAGGTCAATAACACATATATCAGATGGGATATTTTGTTCTTCCATAAAGGTTTTAGAACGTCCATGTCCCATACATAGAAAGAGTACATTGACATCAAAACTGACCTCATCGGTGAAATGCAAGAGGCATTCCCCGACGAGGTCGTCATGTACATCACTCACTAGTCTACCTTGTTGGCTTTGACTTACGACAAAGCCTATTTCTACCTCCGGGTGATACATTAATACCCGGATCAACTCCCCAGCTGTATATCCTCCTCCTCCAATTATTCCTGCCTTGATCATATCAGCTTATCGTTTTAAATTTAACTAATTCTATGCTTCAAGTCAATTACACCCATAATCATGGCTTAATTTGCCAAGTAAGCTAGGGAAAATATCCAGCTCAAGGATAGGTGAATCAGAACCCTCTTCTGGGTCTAAGTGTCCGAAGCTTGTTTTTGATTGACCAAATGATGAATCTTTACTTGATTGGCCAAAATCTTGGTGAAGCCTTTCACATCTTCTCCACTCCAAGCCTTATTCATCTCACCATAATGGCCAAAATCACTATTCATAAGGTCATAGTCGGACCGTATACCTACCAGCTCAAAGCGATAGGGGAGCAGTTTTACGATGGCTGTTCCCGTGACGGTGCTCTGCGTGTCTTCCAGGAAGGATTCGATGTTTCGCATCACTGGATCCAGGTATTGTCCTTCGTGCAAAAGCATTCCATACCAGTTAGCCAACTGTTCTTTCCAATATTGCTGCCATTTGGTCAAGCTGTGTTTTTCGATGAGATGATGCGCTTTGAGGATGATCACGGGGGCCGCAGCCTCAAAGCCTACCCGCCCCTTGATGCCAATAATGGTATCTCCGACGTGTACATCTCTACCGATAGCATAAGCTTTGGCGATTTGATTGAGATGTGCGATGGCCTCCCAGGGATGCTCGAACGATTGATCATCTATCCCCTTAAGCTCACCTTTCTCAAAATGTAATTCGACCTGGCTTGGCTTTTGCTCTTGTAGTTGTGAAGGGTAAGCTTCTTCCGGAAGAGACTGGTGGGAGGTAAGGGTTTCTGCCCCTCCCACGCTCGTTCCCCACAAGCCTTGATTAATGGAGTATTTGGCCTTTTCCCAACTCCAGGTTACACCGTGTTTTTCCAGGTACTCAATCTCCGCCTGTCGAGAAAGCTGCATATCTCGAATGGGGGTTATAACATCTAACCCCGGTCCCAGAATATTAAAAACCAGGTCAAACCGCACCTGATCATTCCCGGCGCCTGTACTCCCATGGGCAATACTATCTGCACCAATCTTTTTGGCATATTCTACCACTTGCAGTGCCTGAAACATGCGCTCTGCACTAACTGATAAGGGATAAGTATTATTCCGAAGTACATTGCCGTAGATCAGATATCTGACACATTGTTGGTAAAATGCCGGTACCGCATCAATTACTTTTACGGTCTTAGCACCCAATGTAAAAGCTCTTTTCTCAATTTCATCGAGTTCTTCTTGATCAAATCCACCGGTATCTACCGTAAGTGCGTGGACTTCAAGACCTAGGTCTTCACTTAGATACTTTACACAAAACGAAGTATCCAATCCTCCGCTGTAAGCCAGTACGACTTTCTTGTTGGCCATCATTCTATTTTTGAAGGGGCGCTCTTTTCGCAACCCTATGTTTTATTGAAAATCCTTCTCTGACAATTAAAGCGCTCGACCAAAGCCTTACAACAAAAGGGAACAAGGCTTTCGGTTAAAAGACCGACTCAAGGTGACAAGAACTGTCAGGGGATTATGAGTATTAAAAAAATAGCAATCTATCTGGATTGCTAGGGTTGTTTGACTACGATCTGATCACTCAAATCCAAAGCCATGGCTTCCTCTTTGGAGGGAGCTAGCATAGCGGTACATAAACACAGCTTTCGCTCATTCCTGTGTAGGATATCAAAATTTGGGCAGCTCTTACAGCCATCCCAAAATGCCTGATCCTGCGTCAACTCCGAAAAAGTAACCGGCTTATAGCCTAAGTCAGAATTGATTCGCATCACGGCTAGACTCGTCGTAATACCAAAGACGCGAGCTGAAGGGTATTTATCTCTAGATAGCGCAAAAACTTGTTGCTTTAGACGGCGAGCTAGGCCTTTTCGGCGATACTCGGGAGCTATGATCAAACCGGAATTCGCGACATATTGACCGTGACTCCAGGTTTCGATATAGCAAAAGCCTGCTAGTTGATCGCCTTCCATAGCTACCACGGCATCTCCTTTTAGGATTTTGGCCTTTACGTAGGCAGGTTGCCGCTCGGCAATTCCTGTGCCTCTTTCTTTAGCGGACTCCGCATACAGAGAGCAGATAAATTCAGCATAGGCAGCATGTGCCGGCGAAGCTATTTGTATGATAATTTGATCTTCCGATTGCATGGTTTGCTGTGTTAACCGCAAGATTTCAATTCAGATGATTTCGGGTACAAACCCAGACCTGAATGAAATCTATCATTGAGTTAATATCAGGGCTAGGCAATGGTTAGTGATGTTTTGATCAATACTAAAGACCAGCCTCAACTCAATACATTTTAAACAAGCTTCTTTGACAATCTTTGTGCTCCTAAGTCAGCACTGAGCATAGGTTTTGCTTTTTACCTAGAATGCTGACAACAATTACTGTCAGAGAAGAATATACGTATCTAATTTGGTGGAAATTTGGTAGGGCATACGGCCTACCCACGAGGGTAATATGAAAGATATACGCCCCTAGGGGCGACGACGTGTTTGTCTACGACGGCAAGTAGAAAAAGAAGTGATATTTAGAATTGTCTTTGCCATTGTGGAAGCAAAAGTAGGTGCAATTATGGTCATTTGCAACTGGTGAGCTCTTTTTTTTGAAATATTTAATAGAGCAGCGTTTTTGTTAGTACTTTCTTAAGAAATGGATGGATTAAGAAGAAGGAATGGATAATTTCAAATGCGAATTTTCGCATGGGAGCAAGGGAACTACCAGAAAGAATTTCTCTGACAATTTTCCGACCTAGCTCAAATGCTTAAGTTCCAGCGCAAAATTGCCAGAGAAGATAGACGTTTTAGACGATGATTTTAGTCTAAATCAACAGCTCGATAAGCATCGATCACAGCCTGTTCACCTTCCTTATCTGGGCGAGAATTACCGTGTTCCATGCCTAAAACATCGGTAAATCCTTTTTCATGGATCATCTTGAAGACATTCTTGTAGTGGATTTCACCAGTTGTAGGTTCTTTTCTACCCGGATTGTCTCCGATTTGGAAATAGGCAATCTCATCCCATGATTTTTCAATATTAGGAATGATGTTTCCTTCTTGAATCTGTTGGTGATAGATGTCAAAGAGAATTTTGCAACTTGGACTCCCCACGGCTTTACAAACCAAATAAGCCTGTGCGGCCTTGGTTAAGAACAAGCCAGGGTGATTGCGGAAATTCAGGGGCTCAAGTACCATTGTAATACCATGCGGCTCCAGAATTTCGCTAGCTCGTTTCAGGGTTTCTACTACATTCGCTGTCTGATAACCCATATCCTGGCGAAGGTCTAGATGACCAGGCACGACTGTCATCCATTTAGCATTTACTCGTTTGGCCACATCTACAGCCTTCTTGATGTAATCCAAAAACTCTGCTCTTGAATCTTCCTTTCCTGTTGTTAAAGTTGGTTCCTTCCAGTAGATTTTGTGTGCTACGAACACCCCCATAGTTAGCCCAAGATCTGCCATGGTTTTTCCCATTTTTTCTTGTAAGGCTACATCTCGTTGGCGCATGCCATTGTCTTCAAAAGCAGAAAACCCCTGATCGGCCATAAACTTTAACTGGTCAATAGGATCTTTCCCTGCGTGATGTTGAAACATACCCAAGTGCGGCGCGAACTTCATTTTGAAGGCTTTACCCTTGCTGGGTAGAGGGGTAGCTTGGCTACGGGTCGTCGCTCCAACAAAGGCGGCTGAAGTAGCGACACTGGATTGTATAAATGTTCTTCGCTTCATTTTAGATTAAATGTGAATTTCGTTTTGAATGATTTACCCAGGATGAGTAATTGGAAGGGACAGCGTATTCCCCTGTCCCTTCCAAAATAATACTATATATAGCTATGTCTTGCTTACATAACCTGTGTGGTACCAGGAATACAGGCAGGATAGTATCCAACCATATCAGATCCATCCTTAATAGGCATAACTTTTGGATTGGCATTCCAGTCGTACTTGTCAGGTGACAAGTCAAGATTCGAAGCCATGGCATCATCCCATTTGACGAGTTGACCAGAGTAAGTAGCCATCCTTCCTAAGATAGAGGTCATTGTACTCTTTGCTCCATTTTCTGCATCTGCATATTTGTATTCTCCTTTTGCAACCGCAGCAAAGAGCAGATCATGCTCTACCTGATAAGGATTAGGATCACCTTTTCCTTTATTTTCCATAATAGCATGCCCACTCTTGGTTAGTATCACACCAGGAGCTGGTGCAGACCCATTGGTACCCTGAAACTCTTCTGTTACTTTATTTTCAGAGCCCTTCCAATGTCGGCATTGACTCATCATGCGACTTCCGTCAGCATATTGGAATTCGACAAAGTGATGATCAAATATCTCGCCGTGGTCTTTTCCGGTACGCATGCGACGACCTCCCATTCCTCGGGCAGAAATTGGATAGGCCTTTTTGACCCAGTTACTCACGTCCAGGTTGTGAATATGCTGTTCGGTAATGTGATCTCCACACAGCCAATTGAAGTAATACCAATTGAGCATTTGGTACTGCATCTCAGTCATTCCTGGCTTGCGTTCGCGAACCCATACTCCACCACTATTCCAATAGACATGAGAAGTTGTAATGTCTCCAATTACCCCCTCGTGTAGCATGTCAACCCACTTGACGTATTTTTCCTGGTAGTGTCGTTGCAAGCCAACTACGACATTAAGCTTCTTCTGTTTAGCGAGCTTAGCAGTTTCTAGGATTTTGCGTACACCAGGAGCGTCTACGGCTAATGGTTTTTCCATAAATACATGCTTATCCGCTTTGATAGCTGCATCGAAGTGGATGGGGCGGAATCCTGGAGGAGTAGCGATAATGACTACATCACAAAGCGGAATCACCTTTTGGTACCCATCGAATCCATCATATTGGTTTTCCTTGGGTACATCGAAACGACTACTATCTATATCATTATCAGCTAAGCTACCCTGGATGCGTTTTACACTTGCATCGAGTCGGTCGCGGAAGGCATCAGCCATAGCTACTAGGCGTACATTTTGTTCGGTAGATAGTGCCTGCACGGCAGCCCCGGATCCTCGTCCTCCACAACCGATTAATCCAACTTTAATAACATCATCTCCATCGATATGTGCTTTTGCCGAAAGCATAGAAGGGCCTAGGATCAAAGCCCCTGTAGCTAATCCTGAGGATTTCACAAAGGTTCGGCGGCCCATTGTGTTTTGATCTTTCTTTTTCATGATAAGGTTATTGTATACTTGAATAAAGTTTTATCCTTTGGGAGTTTCTGCTTATGGGTTTGGAGTCTTAGGTGCTGGATCATATGTTTATGAACGTCTAAAATACACTTATTTTTCCTTGACTGCTAAAACATTCAGCACTTCAACTCGTAATATCAAAAAAAACCAAGGGAAAATTTAGAAAAGGGCGGGGTTTTAACGAATTGAGTTAGAAAATAATAAGGAGTGTATAGAGGGTCTAATTTCCGACAATTAGTCTATTAGATCAGATGGGAGTTTCGTTTTGCCGAATTCCTAGCTACATTTATGTTACAAAAAACATTACGATACATGTATACGGCACAGCATTTCATGGTAGACTTTTCTCTACCTAAGGAGCCCAGCGCTACCTTTTTGGATTTGGTACCCTATCAAGAAGCTGTGATTAGTGATTACCTCTCTAAAGGTAAATTGATCAATTATGCTGTATCTCTGGAAAAATCGAAGATGTGGGCTGTATTTTCAGCTTCGTCAGAGGTAGAAGTATTAGAAATGCTAATTGATTTTCCACTCACCAAATATATGCAAGTCGAAATCAGTTTACTACACCAGTATAACAGCAATACTTACGCACCGAGCTTCTCTATGAATTGATAAGAATAATTAAAAGCGGCTTTCCCTCCTAATCATTTTGGAAGAAACAACAATTCGGCTAACGTCACACCACTGCAGACTGCAGTAAAAAAAATCATATAGCCAGGCTAGACTCTGTTTTTTTGTTTCCACAGCAACGAAAATCTCTTCGGCTACTTTGCAAACCTTTTTTAAACCTTACTCCTGAGGTATCCTTTCTGAATTTATTTCGTTAGTAATAGGCAAAAAAAAACCGATAAAGCGGCTGCTAATCGGTTTTAGTTTGAGAGAACATGCGAAATAGAGGCTAATGCATCTAATTTTGGAAATGTTTGGGGTATAGTTTTATCTCATGATGTTTAAGAACCCCTTTCGGGGCAAAGGTGTGTTTCATAAAGTGTAAAAATCGAAGAATAAAACGGAGCACCTGGCTGATTAGGCTATTTGGTGCTCCGTTACTTGGTTTGGGGTTGTACTAATTAGATTTCAAAATGATTTTGGGGATCGTTCCCCGGCCCTTCGACCGAGGATTTGGTTTGAGTTATACAGGGATGAAGTAGGGATTACACAAGAGTACGATAAAGAATGTTTGGGTTAAAAGTTTGGTTACTGGGGTTGTAGTCTTAATTCGTTCTTGCTAGTTTTCGTAATAAGGAGTCAATTCTGCATAGAATTCCACAAAAAAAATTTAGTTTTTTTCACTTTTGGCTTCCTTTTTCTTTTAATTTGCTGATTATTAGCTAGTTGTTTTTTGATTTTTTTTTCATAAACCTAAAATTTTCTTCGAAAGATTCACCTCCTGTCCGTCTTTACATCGATGAAAATTGACTATCTACTCCTTAATCGTACTCGTGAATTGCCTGTTTATCCAATGATATTGACAATTTTGGTTGTCCTAAGCACATTGTCCCAGTAGGATTATTATTTTTGAAATCAATTATAAAGAAGCGTAGTGTTATCCTTATTCAGAACAAATCAATTGATGGCCAGTTTTTTGCTGGTTTTTTATGCAGCTGCTCTCCGTTTTTGGGGACTGGTTTATGTGGAGCCTTGGGAACCTGTAGGAGCTGGTATATTGGCTGATTGGGTTTATGCACAAGTGGGGCAGTCGGGAATCATACCAAGTATAATAGCCACTCTATTGATATTTATTGAAGGTTGGATGCTGAATGGGCTCGTGTTGCGAAATCGTTTGGGTAAGGAGGCCAATTTATTTCCAGGGGTCTTCTTTATTTTAATTTGTAGTGTGCTTCCTCCTTTCTTACACCTTTCACCCCTGCATCTGGCAAACTTCTTCTACATCTTGGCACTTTTTGAGTTATTGGGGATTTATAAAAAGACCAATTGTGCAACTAATCTATTCAATAGTGGTTTGTGGATAGCCTTAGGGAGTATGTTCTATCCTTCCTACTTGGCATTATTTCTTCTGACTATCGTAGTGATTAATACCCTCCGCTCCCTTAAGTTAGGAGATCTATTGATTGTGCTAAGTGGTATTTTAGTACCTTACATTTATACAGTAGCTTATTACTATTGGAATGATAAATTAGCTTGGTTTTTAGGAGAACAGTTCCCTTTTCATTTTGGCATACCTGAACTTCATTTGCCTGATCCCGTTTTATATTATATCAGCATTGTATTCTTTAGTTTACTTTTGCTGGTGGCCTTATTTAGTTGGGGGGGCTTCTTGATGAAAAATATTATTCAGGTTCAAAAGAAGATAAATATTCTTTATCTCGCAATCATTCTTTCTGTTGTAGCTCCTTTTCTAGTGGATCAAGTCTCCATCGATATTTTGCTGTATCTAGCTGTTCCACTCAGTGTTTTGACTTCCTTTAATTTCACCAACATGCCCGGTCAACGAGCGGAGGTCATCCATTTGATTTGGGTAGCTGGATTATTATATTTCCATTTTTTGGTGTTTAGCGGATCTTTCGGATTTGGCTGAAATAAAGCCAAATAGTAGCGGTACTTAGGAGAGCTTTGCAGTTGTAGGCGTTTTTTTGTTAATCCTAAAGGCAAATAAAGAAGTGTGGCATTGTTAAAGTGTAGCCCAAAATGACCATTGATGTTAAATACTGTTAATGTTTTGTCTTGTTCCAACTTCTTAACGAATAGAACCCTTTCTATTATATATTTTTGCTGCAAACGGATATGACAATATGAAGATTTTTGGATTAGTGGCGAGCCTGCTTTTTTCGATAAGCTTGCTCCAAGCACAGCAAACGACGCCGGTTGAATGGAATTTTTCAGCTCAAAAAGTGGCAGACAAGGAATATGATCTTGTCTTTACTGCTGAGATTGATCCCGGCTGGTACATTTACTCCCAAAAGGCCAATGAAGATGGCCCAATTCCCACATCCTTTTATTACAATGCAGATCCAGGGTTTGAGCCAGTAGGCATCCCTTCTGAGGAAGGAGATAAGAAAGAGGGAATGGATGAAATGTTTGGTATTCATTTGATTAAGTATGGTAAAAAAGCTGTATTTAAGCAGCGGGTAATGCTTACAGATGATATTACCTCTATCTCTGGATATCTGGAATTTATGTGTTGTAATGACAAGCAGTGCCTTCCCCCAAGGAGTGTTGATTTTGCTTTCAACTTTGAAAAGTAATTTGCACTAAGGGAACCCAACAGCAGATTTGGATTACCATATCGTCGTGTATTACACACCATACTTTTAAGGTTATTCGACGTTTTTGTGGTCTGCCTTTTAATCGCCTATATATTGAATCTTATTTTCTGATTTAGGAATCATTTAAGATGAGACTTCTATTACTTTTTAGCACTCTGTTTCTAACGATTGGTCTTACGGCTCAAATGGTTGATCCAGTCGATTGGGATACACATGTCGAGAAAGTCTCGGCAACTGAATATAAACTGATCTTCACGGCAGATATGGATCCTGGATGGATGCTGTATTCGCAGCATACTGAAGACGGCGGGCCAATTCCTACTACCTTTTATTTCGATGAAGGGGAACATTATACTTTGAATGGTGAGGTTGCTGAAAAAGGGAAGAAAAAAGAAGGGCGGGATCCACTTTTCGATAATATTGTAGTAATCAAGTATCCAAAAGGACCGGTCGTATTTACGCAAATCGTGAACGTATCTGATATCGGTCAACCCATTACAGGCGAGGTAGAATATATGTCTTGTAATGATAAGACCTGTACGCCTCCCATGTTAGAGAGCTTTTCATTTGATGTTAGTACGGTAGCACAGGAAGAACTTACTGCTTCAGCTGAAGATGAACAAGAGTTGGAAAAGGCTACTGAAGCAAAGTCAATAGAAGCTGCCGTATCAGAGCTGGCGAAGGAGGAAGAAACTGAAGACTCCGATGCAGCAAGCAACACCGGCCTTTTGGGAGATGTAGAACCACTGAATATTGCCGATGAAAGTAATGGCGGATTATTGGAGCCCGTGAAGTGGTCCTTTAGCAGCAAGCAATTGGGAGAGGGATCATATGAATTTATTGCTACGGCACAGGTAGAGGAAGGCTGGAGCATGCCAAGTATGAACTCTCACCCTGATGGCCCTCCTATTTTGGAAGTCTATTGGGAATATGATTCGACTTCCGTAACTGCGGTAGGGCCTGTACAAGAAGTGAGCAAGATAAAAACAGCCTTCGATCCGATGTTTGATGTAGAGGTAAGCAAATTTGCTGAGAGTCCCGTGATCTTGAAGCAACGCTTTACTTCCAACAGTGATCAGCCGATCATAAAAGGTTACTGGGTATATACAGTTTGTGATCATGAAAAGTGTTTACCTCCTACCGATGTTGAATTCAATCTTGACCTAAGTACCGGACAAGCGGCAGCGGCGATAGTTGATGTGGCACGAGAAGGAGACCAGGTAGACCAGCGGAGAGAGGCTTTAGCTACAACCTATAAGGAGCCACTCGGAAATTGCGGGGAAGAGGTAGTGGCAAGTGATTCTTTACTATGGACCTTTGTACTAGGATTTCTTGGAGGTTTGGTGGCCTTATTGACGCCTTGTGTTTTTCCAATGATTCCCTTAACGGTGAGCTTCTTTACTAAAACGAGTAAGGATAGAGCTTCCAGTATGAGAAATGCTATACTTTATGGCCTTTCCATCATCGTTATTTATGTCTCTATTGGATTGATCATTACAGGAGCATTAGGGCCTGGTGCCTTGAACGAGTTGTCTACTAATATGATCGCTAACTTGTTATTCTTTGCGATCTTTGTACTGTTTGCCTTTTCCTTCTTTGGGTATTACGAAATTACCTTGCCGAGCTCTTGGTCAACCAAGACGGATGCAATGGCAGATAAAGGCGGGCTGATTGGTATATTCTTTATGGCTTTCACCTTGGCGTTGGTATCTTTCTCCTGTACAGGACCCATCATCGGTTCAGCACTAGTAGAATCAGCCACCAATAAAATGGGGCCTGCTGTAGTGATGTTAGGTTTTTCTTCAGCATTGGCCTTACCCTTTGGCCTGTTTGCCGCCTTTCCGGGTTGGTTAAACTCCTTGCCTCGTTCTGGGAGTTGGATGACTTCCGTGAAGGTGGTACTTGGATTCCTAGAATTGGCCTTGGCGCTGAAATTCTTGTCAGTGGCAGATATGACTATGAACTGGGGTATCCTGCCTTATGAGGTTTTCATGGGGCTTTGGGTGTTGCTTTTCCTTGGAATGGCCTTGTATCTGTTGGGGTATATCCGTTTTCCTCATGACAGCCCATTGAAGAAAATATCTCCCACTCGTTGGGGATTCATCCTAGCATCTTTGGCAGCGGTAGTGTATTTAGCTACAGGGTTTGGGTATAACAATAAAACACAAGCCTACCAGTCATTAAAATTAATGAGTGGTTTGGCACCTCCAGCACACTACAATATATTATTACCTGAGCCTGATCTTGATCCAGCCTTGAAAGCGCGTTTCCCCTCTTATTCGAAGTGTGCTAATAATTTAGAGTGTTTTAAGGACTATTACGAAGGCGTTGCTTATGCAAAAGAGATCAACAAACCTGTCTTGTTAGATTTTACAGGGCATGGGTGTGTGAATTGTCGAAAGACGGAGGAACACATTTGGACAGCAGAATCAATCTGGCAACGTATCACTGAAGATTATGTACTTGTTTCCCTTTATGTAGATGAAAGGAAGCCATTGGATAAGCCCCTAGTTTCAAAAGTGAGTAATAAAAAACTCCGAAATGTAGGGCATATGTGGACCGACTTTCAGGTGGCTAACTTCAAACAGAATACGCAACCGTTATATGTACTAATGTCGCCAGAAGAAAAAGTCCTAGCTGCTCCTCGTGGGTATAAAGAAGGGGTGAGAGATTACAGCGATTTTCTGGATTGTGGATTGAATACCTTTTTGCGAACCAATGGCGAGCCACTGGGGAGTAAATAAGCAGAGCATGCCTTATGTGCTTGGCCACTAGATTTCATTAAAAAAGGCCCTAAAGATTCTACTTTAGGGCCTTTTTTAATAGAGGTTTAAGTCGCTGCTATTCTAATTCAATCATGAGTTGACCTTTTTCTACCGCAGCTCCCTGATTTACCGCAACTGCTTTAATGACACCTTCTCCCGGTGCCTTGATCACGTTTTCCATTTTCATGGCCTCCAAAATCAGTAAGGGATCTCCTTCGCTAACGGCTTGCCCGGCTTGGACTAAGACCTCCAATACCAGTCCTGGCATGGGAGCCTTGATGTCTTTTAATTGCTGACTAGCTTTAACTTGTAGGCCCATTTTCTGGATCAAGCGATCGTATTCATCTTGCAGTTTGACATGGTAAACGGAACCGTTAATCCGAAGACTAACTTCTTTTTTGGATGAGTCCAGACTAATTAGTTCGGCTTGATAAGTTTTGCCATTCTTTAATAGGTGGAAATGTTTCTCATCAATAGAAATGATGTCTAATTCCGTTTGAGATAAATCATCAAATTGGAAGTCGTCATTGACGCGCGCAGAGTAGGTCTTTGGCATAAGGCATTTCATTCGAGCGTTAGTTGGTCATCCTGCCCAACCGCATTAAAAAATAGGTCTCAAAGATAGTATAAAGAACATAAATGATCAGGAATGGGATGACGAACCAACGGTCGGTAGGTTGCACGACGGATTGGTAGATAAAGACCAGCGCTACGGACAACATCATTTTGAAACCCGTAAAGCCCAACACCAGGCGCGAGAAGTCATTTTTATTCCGACTTTTAATTATCCTCAACCCCAGGTGAAATACAATCACACTTAAGCTTATAAAGAAAATGAGGCTCACCGTGGAGATGTTCACGTAGGAAGCGAACTGAGCTTGTTGCCCCAAAAGAAAAACGACGGCAAAAATGCCTAGACTTAGAAGAATCAATTGTTGGTAGAAGGTCTTTATACTCACTGTATCTAGCTGTTACGTTCCTGGCAGATGTAGATGACAGGATAAAGATACAGGAAATCGAGTAGGAGTGAAGGAGAAAGTGGAGCGGACTTTTGAAAACAAAATGAGTAATGAAGCACAATTGACTTCACTACTCATTTTTGTCTGGTTCATTTTTATCAGTAGGGACAAAAATGAAGTCTTTTAAGGTTAGGTAGAAAGCTCCGATGATCGCAAAGATCACTAGGATCAGGGTAAAATAGGGACGCTCCGTTTGATAACGTTCATCGAGTTCTCTACCTGCCAAAGCTCCTATGATGAGAATGGCAGCCATCTGGAAGGCCATGCCCGAATACTTTAAATAGCTTTGGGCATTTTTTACGACCTTCTTGGAATTAGGCTCCTGCTTTGGCTGCTTTGCCAATTTGGCTACCTTTATTAGCTAAGGAATCGTTTCTTTTTACACCTGCGTCACCCATAGTACAAGTTACGTTGAACTCGGCACCAGAATTGACGATAAGTTTCCCAGTTGTTACATCGCCACTGATTTTGGCGCTTTCGCGAACATTGAGTAATTCGCTTACTTTGATAGTCCCTTCAAATTTCCCTTCGATAACCGCATTTTTGCAACGAATTTCCCCATCAACAAAACCGGTTGGTCCGATGATCACCTTGGCATCACAGAAGAGTTTGCCTTGGATAGTTCCATCTACCCGGAAATCACTAGCGGATTGCACAGACCCTTCTACTACAGTCCCTTTTACAACACTGTTCAAGGCATGACCGGAAGGTCCAGAGGATGTGGCGCCTGTTTTTGCCTTCGTCGCCTCCTTTTTGCTGTCTTTACTATTAAACATCGCTACGTTTTAAGGTTAGAAAAACATGTTTACATATGTCTTGTGCTATTAATCCTTTGATTGTCAAATAAGTCTGAAAGATACAGCCTGTACAGATCAGCAAAAAAATGCTGTTTGTTTTGACAACAGGATAAATGTTTGGGCGAAAATAAGAATAGTTGATTAACTGGGATATTGTGAGGGGCAGTTTTCTCAAGCCATAGCAAGATAATGTATTTTTTGCTTCCCTGATAACTCAACCGACTCAAAATTCTACTTGAAGTGGAAAAGATGGGGTCTTTGCATCAATTACATGCTTGGCTATCCATAGATAACGATCAAAACTCAGGTTCAAGTATCCAGTCGGAGGTTTCAAACATGCTCCACTGAATTTGAGTGAGATCTCGGCCTGGATCTATATAATGTTGCTTGGGATGGTCATTTAGTTTTGCCTGAATATCAGCATATATAGCTACTTTTTTTCCTTTCGCCTCTTCTTCTCTTTGTAGGAAATGGGCGAACTGTAGTATCATATCGGGATGCGTGTAAAGTTTTCGTTCCTGTTTGTAGGATAAGTAATCCTTGGGTTTGACTCTTTGTTTTTCTCCTGTCTCCAAATCTTCAATCACAAAGACGCCGCTGCCCGCTTTGGACCGCAGCATCATGCGCCAGGAGTAGCGGTGCCCCTCCTCCGTCCAGGCAACGGAACCTGGGAAGAGATGGTGCCGTAGGGGCAATAAAATATGAATACTCATTAAGGCGAGGATCGCGATGGATTGCCGCTGTTTCATTGCCCAAGAAAAGTCAGGTAATCCTTCTGCACCGAGTGCGGTTTGCCCATCAGGGAGGCGAAGGAAAGTTAGGCGTTTTGGCCAACGATCTGCCAGCTGATTGAGGAAATGGCGTGGAAATTCCGGCGCAAAAAATAGAGCCGTTAAGGATAAAGAGAGATAAGGGAATATCCCGATATTGAATATGAGTGCATTGGTACAATGGAAAAAGATCGCCATACCCAAAGCAAGTAATCGAGTTCGCTTAAAGATCAACAAGGGAATAACTAGCAGGTCAAACATCATACCTCCGTAGGCCATAAAGTAGGCTACTTCTTCCGTTTTCAAGAGGTCACCGATTAGGAAAACATCGGCTTTACCGGGTAACCAAATCTGTAGAGGCATAGCTCGCAACCAGTCAGAGTTAATCTTAGCGATTCCCCCGAAAAAGTATACCACGCCCATGAGGAACTGCAGTAAAAAGATGGGCCAACAGGGCGTTGATGACCAAGGCTTTATCTTTCCTTGTCGTACATCCCAACTAAAGGCTCGATCGGCGGGTAAAAAGATCATTAGAAAACTAATCCAACAAAATAGGTAGCCATGATTCAGGTAGTTGGCTTTTTCCAACAAAAACAGATAGGTGAATCCCAAAAAGAACAGCGTGGTTGACCATCTATAACGGAACCCTAAAATGATTCCGACAGCCGAACAAAGAAGAGCTAGGAAGAATAACGTCATCCAAGGATCTGGAAAAGCCTGGACCCATTCAAATCCGTAGTATGGAAACTGGAAACGCTCGGGGTTGAAAGCATCCTTCTGCACATGATAATATAAATAACTGCTCAATACATCGATGAAAGCCAGTATGCCAAAGGCAATTCTGAAAAAGATCAGGGGGGCGATATCAGTTGGCTTGAACAGGAAATTCATGGGGTAAAGATAGGGATTAGTGATCAGGAGGTACAAAAAAATCCCCAGACCGAAATAGCCTGAGGATATCGAAGTTCTTTGGGGTTATTTCCCGTTACGGTTGGACTACCATGATCGAGTAATTTGCCCAGGGACGTACTGGACAATTTGTCTCACCGTCAACTTGAAAACTATTTATCATCCATTGTCGACCTGGTGGGGGTTAATTGAGGCCATACTTCGATAGCAAGATTCTCTTGTAGTCTGCGGCTATCCTTCTTAGCGGCCTGATAGATGTTCGATTTTAATACCTTGCTCAGCCCCAAAATTCTCTACCTAAAACTACATGACTACTATTTTCACACTCCTTCATTTAAGACGATTATCTTGATATTGCCAGGGGATTGCAATAGTTGTCTTAATTATTTAAATTGTATGAGGTTTATTTTTTAATTAATTGCTTTTATTATGAAAATAATTTCGAGGAAAGAATTAGAGCAAGAAGAACTAAAAAAGAAATTTAAAAAAAAAATTCTCACTAAAGAGGATGGGAAAAAAGTACTTGGTGGCGGTGGCGGCGCTCTTTCCGGTCTCAAAGTTCCTGTTGTCTAGCAACAAAGAGTCATTAGTAAGCCTGGGATGGATAGAGACGATGTTTCTATCCATCTCATTATTAGATAGAATGGACAATTCACTCTCCTTCCTGGTCATTTCACCCTCATATCTGGCAGCTTCAGTCGATTAATCCCTATACCAGTTGGTGTTTCCTGATAGCTTTGAACCATAATTCATCAAAAAATCAAATCATGAAAAAGCAAATTCAATGCTTGTTATTCGGGATGTTATTCCTTTCTATCGCGCAAGTTCAAGCACAAGACCCTGCTAAAATGGCCTTGCTTGAGAGCACTACACCAGAAGAAAGAGCGCTAGTTCAGACTGAATTAATGCAAGAAAAACTGGAATTAGACGATACTCAGTCCGCCAGCCTAAATGAGATCAATCTGAAGTATGCGAAGAAGATGGAAGGAGTGATCAAGGGAGATAAGAGTAAGTGGACCAAATATCGAACAGCCAAGCGATATGAGAAAGAAAAGGATGCAGAATTGGAGGAGTTGTTTTCCAAGGATCAATTTAAGGCTTATCTCAAATATAAAGAGCAACTAAAGGCAGACAGTAAGGAAAAACTCAAGGAGATACGGAAAAAATAAGCCCTCTAGTGGCCCATTACTCAAATGAAAACAATCCCATATGCTACCCCTATTGTATTTCTTAGTTGTCGTGTACCTCTTTATACTGATTGAAGCTTTTTGGTCGTGGCGCCAAAAGAGGCATGTACACAATTGGAGAGAATCCCTGTCCAACATCGTTATCATGTTAGGCAACAACTTGATCAAGCCTTTAACCATAGCCTGGAAGTATTTTCTCTTCCGATTGATCGAGCCTTTTCAGCCGTTTGATATTCCCGTCAATATCTGGACAATATTGCTGACCTTCTTAATTGCCGAGTTTGCCTATTACTGGTATCACCGCTGGAGCCATGAATTGCCTTTGCTATGGACCTTACACCATACCCATCACTCCAGCCCATGGATGAACCTAACGACGGCTTTCCGTATCAACTGGCTAGGTAGTTTTATAGGACAGGTTTATTTTCTACCGATCATATGGTTTGGTTTTGATCCAGAGGTCTTAGCCTTCTGTTTAGCCTTTAGTCTTTTTTATCAATTCTTCCTACATACAGAGTTCGTCGGTACTTTAGGGCGTTTTGAAGGTTGGTTGTTAAATACGCCTTCGGCGCATCGAGTACACCATGGTTCGAATGAAGCTTACATTGACAAAAACTATGGTGGGATGTTGATTATTTTCGATCAATGGTTTGGTACCTATCAATCAGAGACGGAGCAGGTGAAATACGGAGTGACAACTGGTTTTGTAGGTCATAATCCCCTGAAGGTGATTTTTTTACCCTTATGGCAGTATCTCCAGGGCAATTGGCAGCGGGAAAAAGACAGAATTGAGAAGGAGGAAATCGACACTGCAACTAAAAAAATAGGGAAGCCCCTGCAAAGTATCGGATAGAATTTGGAAATGTTGTCGAATAATTCCAGCTAGCAGATTGAACCTCTCCAAACAGGTGTAAGCCCTTTGGAGAGGCTCTTCGGGTAGATGTCATGCCTTAATGCCCTAGTCATCCCCTGCACTCCCGTCACCTTGCAGACGATTTATTGAATCTGAGTTCTTTATATATCAAATTGTAGTCACTATATTACAAGAGGAGTCTTATTATTTATCAATGGCCCTCCTTGTAGCCATCAGAAGAATAGAAAAAAGTGATATTAAATACATTAGATATATAAGTTTTGCTTTGGTTCGACGTTAGTACTACCAAAGGGACACAAAGATTAAGTAAATGAAACCAGTATATCTGTTTTTATTGATTTCCCTTTTTAGTTTCACCAGTCCAAAAGAGTCCGTAGAGGTCTATGTGTTCATGGGAGAGGAATGTATCATCTCCCAGTATTATACCTTGACTTTAAAGCAATTGTGGAACTCTTATGCTAGTGAATCCATCCATTTTCACGGGGTTTTTCCAAACCCTTCCTCTTCTCCCCAGAAAATAAAGGCATTCCAAGAGAAGTATGCGTTACCTTTTCCTTTAAGGCTGGATTTTCAACAAGAAAAGATGAATCAATTTGGTGTCAAGGTCACACCAGAGGTGATCGTTTTTGACAAAAAGCGCGAAAAGGTCTTGTATCAAGGACGCATAGATAACACCTACTTTCGGGTGGGCAAGCGGCGTACCCTTACTACCACTTCCGAATTGGAGGATGTATTGCTTTCCATCCAAAGACAAGAGAAACCGAAAGTAGCGCATACCGCAGCTGTTGGTTGCTTCATTACCAAATTACAACAACTTTCTACAGACATTCCACTGTGTAAACCACCAACTAAGGAGTGAAGTGTAAACAACACGTTTACTGATCATTATTTATTGCTCATCTCTAAGAAGCCAAATTCAAATAGCTTCTAAGCATAAACAGAACCCATCCACATGAAAAAGTATTTTTTAGGCTTGATAGTGAGTCTTGTGGCGATCCCGATATTGCAAGCTCAACCTACTTACACGAAAGACATTGCTCCCATCATCTATGATAATTGTAGCATTTGCCATCGATCCGGGGAAATTGGTCCAATGGCCCTGACCAATTACCAAGAGGTGAAGAATTGGGGTAGCATGATACAATATGTTACAAACATTAAATATATGCCTCCCTGGCCGCCGGAAAAAAGCTATTCCACTTTATTAGAGGAACGAGGGTTGTCTAACCAGGAAATTCAAATGATTGCCGATTGGGTAGAAGGCGGAATGCTCCAAGGTGACCCTGCGCTGGAGCCAGCATTTCCTGACTTCCCAACGGGGTCGCAAGTGGGTGAGCCTGACTTGGTACTATCCTTTGCGGAGGCCTATGAACATGCCGGGGATAATAAGGATCAATATCAGATTTTTGTATTACCAACAGGCCTGACCGAAGATCGAATTGTAAAAGCGGTGGAACTGCGACCCGGTAACGGTAAAATTGTTCATCATGCAATCATTGGTTTGGATGTGACGGGTCAGGCCAGAATTAAAGATGAACAGACCTCGGAATATGGCTATCCTGCCTTTGGTGCCTTTGGCGTCACCCCGGAAGAATTGTACGCTGGCTACGTTCCTGGTACTAAAGCCAAAAAGTATCCAGTTGGAATAGGTTCCCCGATGTATGCTGGCTCTGACCTCTTGATACAGATGCATTATGCGCCGGTCTCGGCTACAGAATGGGACTCGTCGACCGTTAATATATTCTTTGCGGACCCAGATGAAACCATTGGGCGACATGTACAGCATGAGGTGATGCTTCCTTTATCTAACACTTTACTCAACGGCCCTTTTTACATGCTGCCGGGAGAGGTCAAGACCTTCCATGGCGTGTGGGAGGTGCCAGATAAAATCAGCCTGCTCGGGATTACACCACATATGCATTTATTGGGAAAAGGCTGGGACGTCTATGCCGTTTCTCCGACCGGTGATACAACGAACCTCATTCAAATTCCGGATTGGAACTTCAATTGGCAAGGCACTTACTTTTTTGATCGGTTTAAAGTCCTGGAAGCTGGCACTAAAATACATGCCCTAGCTACCTACGACAACTCTGCTGACAATCCCATGAACCCGAATAACCCGCCCGCTTTTGTTACTTGGGGAGAAGGGACTCGGGATGAAATGTATTTCCTTCCACTCACTTACGTAGATTATCAGCCAGGGGATGAGGATTTAACCTTCACCGATGATGTCCTATCCGACATTGAAGATTTTAATAACCCAATTTCCAGAAATGAAATAGAAGTAATCTTCCCCAATCCCGCCGAAGAAGAACTCAATATTGGATTTTATCTCTCCGAACAGAGTCGTGTTAACATTGAAATATTGGATGTGAACGGGCGATTGGTGCGGGCCATTTCGGATAACCAGATTTACCCTGCCGGGAAGCAACTAGAGAAGGGACAGATCAGCGATTTATCTAGCGGTGTTTACCTACTGCGCGTACAAGGGAGTGACTTTTCGATGTCGGAACCGTTTACGGTGGTGCGATGATAGGTAGGCTATGATACCACCGTCTGTTTTTTCCTCCTCTTATTAAATCCATAGAGGAGGGCCAAGACTATCAGGGCTATAGCCGAATAGATCAACCAGGAGGGGAGACCAGGGCTTCTCAACGGTGATATATCCCCATACTGTACAAAAGCAGCCCAGAAATAAGGATGAGACTGTTCTTTGTCTGCGGTAGCAAGAAAGTCCAGTTTAGCGGCTCGAATGGCTTCTGCCTTTGATTTGCCCTGGAAAAGATGTCGGTGAAAACTAGTCATGATCTTGGAAGTAGCACAATCATCTACAGACCAGAGGCTAGTTAGTGTACTCGGGCTTCCTGCCAATCTGAAATCTCGAGCTAGGCTCAAAATTCCTTCGCCTCGTGCTAGTTGGCCGGTGCCCGTATTACAAGCGCTTAGGATCGTCAACTCGGGATGCAACTTCATCGCTTGTAAATCAATTCCGGTCAGCGCTTGATCACTAAAGAATATCTTATTCCTTTCGGAGTTATTTTCATCGATGCAGGCGTGAGTGGCAAGGTGTAGGATTCGAGCATTAGCAGCCTTTTCGATAAAGGAAGCTAAGGTGGCATCTGAGCCGACAATGGCATCTCCGGACCAGAGTTTCGAGATTTCTTCTACCTCTCCTTGACTGCATTGCAGGCTGTATAACTCATCCGTTGTACAACTCGCCCTGGCTGAGGCTATGGCTTGACCGAAACTGGGGGCGTAGGCTAGGAGAGGTCTCTGGGCCACTTCCTGCTGCGAACCCGCAGCTTGATTCAGGAGAAGTTGGGTGGAGTAGGCATAACTGATGGCGTAGTCTTGGATCAAATATCCCAGTTGCCGTGGAGAATAAGAATCTTGTTTTTCAGAAGGCGCTTTCAATAATAATTCAAAAGGTAGGAAACTAATAATGTCATCCGGGATCACCACTAATGAAGATAGATCTAGAGGAGTTTTACGATCCAAAACTGGACTTAGCAATTTCTCGTAAAGAGTATTCGCCAATTGAGAAAATTGCGCTACATCGTCCGTATAGTTTTGGCTATCTGGTCCTTGGTGAATCAACCCTCGAATAGTATTGATCATGTCAGGGATCTTTTCCCAATCGCTAAGCTCTGTAGCTATGATATCATCCTTAGTTAGCAGAAAGAGAAATGCCTTTTCTTGTCCAACAAAGTATTCTATTAGACCCGTATTGTCTTTAAGAAGACTACTTCGAAGGCTTCTTAGCTCCGTTTTGTGTAAACTGTATTTTGCTTGAAAATAAGCGGGGTACTTTTCTTCTAGTTGGCGAGTAAATTGACTCAATTCTTCTTCTGTAGCAAATAGTTGGTCTTCCCAAGATTTGATCCCTGAGGCCTTCACTTTATCTTCTTTAGCTTGCAAAATTTCCTCTTTCAAGTAATTTCTCCGGATACTTAGCTCTTGTTCTCGAGCACTGATACTATCCGGTAAGCCACTTTGCCCAATAGCCATTGAATTTTGCATTTTTTCCGATAAGATAGCGGCTTTATTAGCCTCAGCAAATCGAAAGGCTTGTTCTAGATAGGTAGGTTTTGGGTTTTGCTGATAGAGTTCGAGAGCCAACCCAATTGCATTTTCATAAATTTCCAGGACCTCTCCACTGATTTTTCGTTTCGAGGCTTCAGCTTCAAAATATCTTCTATTGTGTTGAACTAGATCAGAAGTTAATTGATAACTGGCTAGAGCTGCCTCCATCATTTGAAGATCGTGGCTCTGTCTACCAAAATCCCCTAACACTTCAGCTTTGAATTGAAGCAGTTGTAAACCCACTAGAGGGGTACTGATTTGCTCTAGGGTAGGAATGTCATATAGGTTTTCGGGAGTAAAGGCTTTAGAATTATTGATATTGGCTAGTTGCAAGTGTTCTAAAGCCTTCTGGTGTTTTTCCCGTTTATGATAAAATCTAGCAAGGTTGAGGTGTGCGAGGCTGATGTTAGGATGTTGATTGAGGTGTGCATACAGGGTCTTCTGAACATCAAGTGTTTTTTGAAATTGAATTTCTGCTCTTTCAAAATCTTCAATCTCTAGAAAAACGAAGCCAAGTTCTTCCAGTGAATTGACCAAAAGATGTTTTTTTTCTGGAGCAGTATGACTGATAGAGGCTTCTAATTGCGCAATTGCTTCTTGGTACCGTTCGGTTTTTCTCAGTACTTCTGCCAAGTGAAAAGAAATTTTTACAAATTGCTCCTTTCTGTTTTCGGTAGTTAAATTTGCGCTGACCCCACTTAGTCCCTTTCTAAGCCATTTTTCAGCTAGATCGAATTGTCCTAACTTCTTATGTGTCACTCCTAAGGACTGATAGAGCCTATGAATCTTGAATAAGTTCTTTTTTTTCATATTTAGCCTCATCTCTAGAGCTTGCTCTAAATACTTAATCGACTTATGGTAATCTCCTATCCGCTGATAATTTTGCCCAATCGTTTGTCTAATGGAGGCAACTAAATCAGGGTCGTGTTGATCAGTTCCCTCAATTTTTTTCTGACGATTTAAGGTATTTAGAAGTGCATTCGTAGATCGAGTAAAATTGCCTCTATTCTGTTGAATGACAGCGGTTGTATTGAATATGTAGTCAGCTACAGAACTATCTTCTAGTTCATAATATTTGAGTTTTTGGATTGCTTGGTCAATTAACATCTCGGCCTTTGAGATTTTTTTTTCATTATATCTCACTCCAGCCAGACCATTCATGCAAAGGACCTCGCCTGACCGGTTTTTGGCTAATTGGAAGTAAATGCGTGCGGAATCAGTTAGGGTAAAAGAACTGTCATGCGTACTCACAAGATCGGACCTGTCAAGAAGATCCCAACCGATACTATCTAAATCGGTAGAGTCTAACTGTGATAAGATTTGTAATCTTGCCTTTGACGGCCACAAAATTAAGACAATGGAAAAAGAGAGTAGAACAAGGGATTTTTTCATGTTACTTAAGCTAACCCTAAAGGAAAAGATTACATAAAGTAAATTTTGCAATGAATGCATGGGCAAAACATCCGAAGTGGGTGGGTCGAAATTTTGGCAATTCGAAAGTTCTGTATTCTCCAAACATGGATTTTAAGAAAACACTATATTTGACTGATTAACAAGTGATTGTGATTTGTTTTTGAATCCACGGTCAGAAAATTGAATTTTACTTAAAATCATAAATTTCAAGCCACCCACATCCGAAGTTTTGTGCTTAGGTTCATTATTTTACTTACTTTGCAAAGTAGCAATCCGCTATCTTCCTAATTTCATGATTTTTTGAGAAGAAATTGACTTCCCATCATAAATTCTACAGAAATATAAACCTGCGGGCAATTTCGAAGTATCTAGGCGAAAAGGATTCTTCCCTTCCAACTGTATGTTTTCTGAAGAAAGAATAACCTTTCCCTCACCATTTAGCAATTGTACAGTGATAGGGCTATTGTAGCGATTATGAAAATCAATTAACAAGTAATCTGTTGTAGGATTAGGATAGACCTTGGGAAGCCATTCACCCCCTATCTGTTGAGAACGTTGTACCAAATTCTGATTAGCAACGGAAGCTTGTGATTGGTGAAGTGACGTTGTTTCCTTTGTATAGGTGAATATAGGATCCTCTGGCCCATCAGTCGGACAAATATACTTTATTGTCTGCAAAGCTTTATCTTGTTCCTCCACAGGATCACCTCCTTCATAGTGGCAAAAACAATCTACGGGAAATAGTATAAGAGAACACCCTTGGACGTTTGCAGCTTCTGTATATGGCATCCATTTCTTTCCTGGGATAACATTATTTGGAGTCACCAATTCATAGTGGATCGTTATAGATTTACAAGAGTTAGTCCGGCTACAGTAAGCTGACAGATTAATAGGAATCTCTACTTGGGTAGAAAAGATAGGGCCAGAACAACCAAGTGGTTGGCCAATATAAATTCCATTACAGTCTTGAGGCTCAAGGACAGGAGAAAAGGTAGTAATTTGTTCTGAGACACCAAGAAAATCACCTGTATCGAAATTATATGCTGCGACATACATCGGAATGCAAGCTGTAGGAAGAGGACAATCATCGCAATGACTTCCATCGGAATGTAATCCCGATACTGAAACCTCAATTAGTAATTCGTCTTCTGCCGAAAAGAGATCCTCACAGCGATTCGTTAAACTTTTGTCTTCACCGATCACTCTTAAGTGGGTGATCTCATTTTTCAATCGTTGGCCAAAAGATAGAGGAAGTGATATTTGGGAGATCAATACCAATAATAGGAATCGCAGAAAAATTGATTGTTTTTTCATGTCAGTGTTATTCTAAAGTTAATAAAGAGCGCAAGCAAAAGAGGGGAGCCTGCTAAAACCACCTTCACACCAGAATGGATGATTTCCTAGATTGATGGAATAGGTTCTTTGTAGATGAGTCCTGGACAGTCGGAAAGGTAATCGCTAAATCGATTTATTTTACAATAAAATAATTTTTTTCCTATTTGATAAATCTGTGGGGGTCGAAAATGTCTATTTGTATAAAGTTTTAAGAAAAGAATAGAATTAAATCCAAAATAAGCTAAATGGTTCATTTAAGCTACTAGTCAAGAAAGCTACGTAGCTATTGGAGAAAAATACTATTTTTGGTTACTTTTTTAGCTATGAATGTATCATTATTATACGCGCCTTCGGGCAAGAAGCCATGAGCAAAGACCCAATTATTACAAAGTTACAGTCCCAGGTACAAAGAGATAATGAAGAAGGATTCCTGCTACTCTACGATCGCCTGTTTGAAAAAGTGCAGGCCTACATTCTGAGGAATAAAGGGGATGAGACAGAGGCTCGAGATATATTCCAAGAAAGTTTGCTGGTACTGTATAAGTTGGCCAAACAAGGGCGACTTACGGAAGTAGAAAATACGGAGGCTTACCTATATACCATCTGCCGCAATCGCTGGTTACGCTATGCACAATCCCGAGGCAGGACAGTAGAAATTACTGAAAACCACTATAACATCCCTGTAGACGAAGTAACAATTACTAGAATCATTGATCAAGAGCGTCAACGTATGCTTGATCGCCTCTTGCAAAGTTTGGGGGAGGTCTGTTATAAGATCCTTATATATTTTTACTATGAAAAGAAGTCAATGAAGGAGATCTTGGATTTGCTGCCTTTTAAAACAGAGCAGGTCATTAAGAATAAGAAATCCAATTGTCTGAAAAAGATGAGAACTTTACTAGAGGAATATCCCCAATTTAAAGAAATGATTCAATAATCTTGGCCTGATGGAAGAGAAGGACATAGAACGCATTGACCGGTTCCTTAGGGGGGAGATGGATAAGGCAGAAGCCCAAGCTTTTGAACAGGCCTTGTCTGATAACCCAGAACTACAGAAAAAAATGAAAATGCAACAAGAACTAGTATCCTACATTGATTTGATGGGAGATCAAGAGGTGCTGGCCAACATACGTAAGGCGGAAGATACCTATCGGTCACAAAATAAAAGGGACATCAAGAAGATGCCTTGGTTGCGGCCGTTCTTGATTGCCGCCAGTTTAGTGTTGTTGCTATTGACAGCCTGGTGGCTTTTAAGACCATCCGGGGACCCTGATACGCTGTATGCTAATTATTATCAGGCTTATGAACTGTCGTTTTCAAGCCGAGATGCTGGCAACACAGAAAATCTGCTTGCAGCAAGTACCGCCTATAATTCGAAAGATTATTCCCAAGCCCTGACGGGGTTTCAAAGTTTACCTGCTAAAATGCAAACTAGTAAAGTGAAGCTGGCAATGGGAATATCTTATATGGAACTAGCTGAATTCGAAGAGGCAAAGTCCCTATTTGACCAAATTATCTCCTTGCAGGATCCCTTATTTCTGGATCAAGCGCTTTGGTATAAGGGTCTATCTTTGCTCAAGCAAGGCGAGTTGGAGCAAGCAAAAGATATTTTCGAACGATTGAAAAGTAAGACGGATTCTATATTTAGTCTGGATGCTTCAAGGCTTTGGAGCCGCCTTCAATAATCCTTCGCTGAGAGTTCAAACGTTTATGGAATCTCCGGAAGCTTTACTAGTTTTTAAACCCAGTAATCCTATTCAACACTCTATCCAAAAAAACTATAGGATCAGGTATTTTTTAATTTGTCCTTCACAGGTGGTTACCTTTTCTTTCTTCCTGGACTCTTCTTATTGTGAGAACATGTGGTCTCTAAAATATACACTGACAAATAAGCTAGAATCAATTTAATCTAATTGATTGGATCAAATAGATATTCCTGCATTCAGTCTAAAATAAACAATAGATTGGAGAGGAGCCTATTACATCCATCCAATACCTGGACTCCTATTTGGGCAGGTATGCCAATTAGAAAAGCACTCGAACACATATGTCAGTGTAATAATTTGAGGCGAGGGCTGCAGGAGTATTTAAGTTCCTGTGGCTGCCTCCTTTGTTTTTCGTTGACAACAAACATGTATACCAGCAGGATGTGATCGACGACTTAAGTGCCTTGATGCATTCACAATATGGATGTTTCGGGGCTACATGGGTAGCACTGGATAAGATTGCATCCTGCGTTTTTTTTGAGATGTATTACACTGGCATTAAAAAGTTGAATTTTCATTGTTTCACATTTAAACGTATTCTTTATGAAGTATTCAATGATTTTTGCCTTGATGGTATGTTTAGTTTTCGGCGCTTGTGAAAAAAGTATAGGTGACTTACAAGTACCGATTCAAACAGAAGAGAATCGGAGTCTTATTGGCGATTTGGAAGGGGTATTGCCCTTGGCTACTGCTCCACCTTGTAACTGTCGTATAATTTCCAAGGGTAGTTTCTATAATGTAAATGTTTGTGGGCAAGGAGTTAGTTCTGTGCCTTGCTCTATGAGCCCCTGCCCAGGCAGTGGTTCCACCAGAAACCTATACCCAGGTAGTGAAGATTTCTTAGTAAGCTCAGGAGCTACTTTCCAGTTGACGAATACTGGCAATAGCAGTTTTGCTGGTTCTGTACGTTGTCAAACGGGCAACTCTGCTGGGCAGAGCTATCCAGTCAGTTTAGCCCCAGGAGAAAAGGCTTACTTCGATACCAATTCTTCTACTTGTCAAGTGGGGAGTGTGGCTTGTTTTTAAAAAACTCGTTCTCCGGCAATTTTTGTGGTCAGCGTTTTAGTTAGGAGGATTGCGCCCAGTGGAAGCAAGACTATAAGCTAAAAGGGTGACTACAAACACAAAAATTGTCATAGAATAAAAAAACTTTCATTTTCTAGTTACCTTTTATATTAGTCCAGTATCATATTAATAAAGACAAGATCGACGTATCCGCTTGGAAATAGAGAATTCGATATTGTCCAATCATTCGAAACAAGTTTTAGCTAGATAATGGAAATATTTAGGGCCATGCTCTAAAGGCGTGGCCCCTTTTCTCATTATCTGCGAACGCTTCCATTCCATTTCCCTTGTCTAGCATTTGCGAAACACCGACAGTAGACCACTAGGCTTGCTGTTTATACCTATCAAGCTTATGCTGATGAAGAGATTATTACTATTACTCCTACTGGGAATATGCTGCTCTTATTCGATTGGCTATGCGCAACCTTACCCAGTAACCACCGGAATTGTGGTAACTTCCCACGCTGCATATTTAGATCAATATGCCCAACCTAACAATACAATTGTCACCCTTCTTTCTACGGATAGTCGTGCCGTTTATAATGCTCGTTTGAACATTATTGTAAGTGGAGAAGGGTTTACGCTGAAGACCAAACCCACTTACCAGCCAGGACCTACTTACCTCTATAAAGACCAACCTCTGGTTTTGACGGGCCTGAGCCTTGCCCCTTATTTCGACATCAACAACTTGGATATGGAGGGGCTGTCTTATTCGGACCTATTGAATAGTGGCGGTCGCTTGCCCGACGGGCCCATATCCATCTGTGTGGAGGTATCTGATTATTATCGTCAAAATGAACCACCAGTTTCTAATACAGCTTGTAATTATGGTACGGTTCAAGCTTTTTTACCTCCAATCATAATAAACCCGATTGGTACCCAGGAATTGACTAACCCCCAAAACCTTTTACTCTCCTGGCAGTCTCAACATTTTGGCGCCTTTCCCGTCCAATATACCGTGGAAATCTACCGTGACAATCTGGGGTTTAGTCCTGATGTGACTATTGCCAGTTCTGCCCCGCTCTTTACTACGGTAACTCCTTTACAAACCTATAATTACACAGCCGCAGATCCATTTCTGACTGCTGGCGAAGACTACTTGATTCGCGTTCGGGTAGAAGACCTCATGGGAGCGACAGCTTTCGAGAATGAAGGTTGGAGCGAGATTAAAGCTTTTACTTTGACAGGATCTACTGCTATGGTAGCTACCCTTGTGGATTGCTATGAAATCAATGAAACACTATGTATTGGACATTGCTCTATGACTTATAGCAGCCTCATCATGTCGGATGGAACCACTTACGAGGCCAACATTAACTTTAGTGGTGCGGCTAGTGGGCTTGAGGCATGGCTCAATGGCCTGAATGTGGGGGATTTCACCGTTACAGAGACGATTTATCCGACCAATCCCTATGGAAACTGTCAAGTTGATCTGGTCATTAGTGGCCTTATCTCGGTAAATCAAGCTGTAAAACCGCAGGATTTCAAGATAAGTTCTGATTTCAACAATTCCTGTACAACAGGTCAGCCTGACCCCGCTCCTTACATTACGAATACTTACAAATTCAGCCTTTGTGGACAAAGTGATCCGGATTGTCTACCCCCATCGAATGCTAATATTTCATCCCTTACTGCTAATAGCATGGTGGTGGATTGGAACATTCCTGGGGGCGCAACGATTGATTTCTTTTCGGTAAGTGTAGCACAGGAAGGGGCTTCTGATCCACTCCTCTATCCTGTGGATGCAGCAAGCTCGGAGCTGACTGTTGACAACCTGCAACCTAATACTAATTACACCATATCTGTATGTACACATTGTACCGATGGATCTGATCCTCAATGTGTAACACTGGATCCAGTAAACACACCTGGCGATCAGCCTAGCGTACAATGTTTTACCTTAGAACAATCCTTCTGTATCGGCGATTGTGCAGCTTTTTACACCCAATTCCATACTACAGCCAGTTCTTATACCATAAATCAAGGTTTCTGGGGAAGTTCCAGTCAGTTGGAGAACGCTTTGAACAATTTAGGCATTGGAACCTATACCGTCGTCGAAGAAAAAACACCCAATAATCAATGGGGTTATTGTGGGCTTGACCTGACGATTACAGCAGAGATCCCCGCCAATCAAAGTGAATTGCCACTAAGCCTTTCTATTGATGCCAAGTTTGGTGAGAGTTGCACAACGGGTGTACAGGACAACGTCAGCTCAACCGTCGAGACCTTTAATTTTGTGACTTGTGAAGGAGGTCCGCCAACGCCTAGCTGCGCCCCACCGATCAACCCTTCGGTCGCCAATGTAACTACTCGTCAAATCGAATTGAACTGGGGAATTCCTAGTGGAGAAAATGTTACCGTAACTGGCTTTGAAGTACGTCATCGTCTGGCTAATTCGGGCAGTGATTATACGACTACAACACTTGGAGCCACGATACAGAATCATACCATTACCGGTCTCAACGGTCTCGAAAGCTATGAAATCGAAATCTGCACACTATGTGAGGGAGATTTGCTGGAATGTGCCAACTTGGGAACAGTAACTACTGATCCTTTTGCCAACTGCCCGGCTCCAACTGGCTTGTCGCAAAATGGCGTAACAGCATCAACGATTCAGATACAATGGGATTATGCCGATGATCTCGATTTGCCGAATATTATCGATTATGAAGTACGCTATCGCGAGGAAGGAAGTACCGCTTCTTTTGATGCAGTATCGGTCTCCAATACCACCACCAGCTATACCATTAGCGGCTTGCAAGATCAGCAGGCTTATGAGGTGGAGGTTTGTACGAATTGTACGGAGAATGGTCCGGCCTGTAGTAGCCTTGGGGTGATTACGACGGGGGATCCTCCGGAATGCGAAGTACCCAAATTTCTTAGCCTGACAGAAGCTACTATCAATAGCCTGACTGTTAGTTGGGCCAATGACAATGTCCTGAATGTGGGACATATCGTAGTGGGCTTGCGAGAGACAGGAAGCCCCATTGTATTGGTCAGCCAATCCATAGCAGGGACGGCGACCAGCTATACCTTTACGGGACTTTCTCCAGATCAATCATATGATATAGTCGTTTGTTTTAATTGTGAAAATGAGGCAGAGGCATGTAGCTACCTTACAGCCAGTACACTGCCACTCGATGATGTGGCCTGCCCCCCCATCATAAATGTAGCCTTAGTAGAGGCAACTAGTACTACTGTAACACTTAGTTGGACGCCTCCAGAAGATTTGAACTCCACACTCATTACCTATCGGAAAATAGGTGAAGCAAACTACGGTCCTGTAATCGGGTATGGCCCAAATCAGTGGACCTTCGAAGGATTGGAAGAAAACACCGAATACGAATTCAAATTGTATTATTTCTGTGAAGGAGAAGAGATTGTAACATTGTTTAATGCACGAACAGAGCCTCCCTGTCCCGCTGTCGATGATGAAACTTTAGTAGTGACAGAAGTAGGAGATTACTATGCCTGGTTGAACTGGGAGCTGGTGGCTGAAGCGGAAGCTTATGAAATCCGATATCGAGAACTAGATGTGGGTGCCTGGATTCTTATTGAAGTAGACCTAGACTTGGAAAATCCTTTCCCCTATTATATTGGTGGAGACCTTACGCCGGGCTTGACCTATGAAGCGCAAGTCAGAGCAATCTGCGCCGATGATGTGTCATCACAATGGACGGAATCTGTTCTTTGGAGTACCAACTGCAGCAAACCTACCATTGCCTGGGTTTCAGACTATGATAGCCGTTCGGCAATCTTCCAGTGGTATCTAATGCCTTTTTCCAACTACTATGAATTAGAGTATAGAGAAAAGGGGAAACCAGATTGGATAATAGCCTCTAGCAGTGAAGAACGAGTTTCAGTAGATGGTTTGTTGCCAGAAACGACCTACGAGTATCGACTTCGCATGAAATGCAATTCAGGGGCTTGGTCTGAATACTCTGACATCTATGAATTTACCACCCTGAAAGATTGTGATCCACCGAGCGGTTCGACGCTAGTGGCTTTGATCACAACAAATTCGGCTTTGGTGAAGATGACTTTTTCAGCGCAAGCAGAAAATTATCAACTGCGCTATCGAGAAATAGGCACTGAGGTGTGGCAAACCATCGTATCTACTTCCTATAACCAGACCTTGACCGACCTTTACCCAAGTACCACCTATGAATTGATGGTCTCTTATGACTGTGGTGGGAATTGGTCAGATTGGGGAGCGGCTGCACAATTTACCACGCTTTGTCAAGCACCAGGAGTACTCACGATAGAAGATATTACTCCCTTCAGTGCGGAACTGATAGCAGGGTCAGTCAAGGCTGCTCTTGGAATAGAGTTCTCGTACAGGCAATTGGGTGATAATGTCTGGATCACGGTACCAACGACAGCCAGTACTAGCGCAACACTCAGTGGCTTATCAGACCTCACCACCTATGAAGTGAGGGCTAGAACGCAATGCGGAGGAACTGGTTGGTCCTCTTTTTCAGACACCTACCTATTTACGACTTTGGTCGATTGCCAAGCCCCATCCGCTATCACAGAAGTAGCTAGGACGACCTCCAGTATTTCAATCAGTTGGGATGCTCACCCCAGGGCCACCAAATGGAAGGTGTTTATTCAGGATGCCTTTACCGCCACCTCTGTAAAGTTCCCGCCAGCAGATGGCTTGCCCATTCCTGGAGATGGGGGGGATGGCTGGAGCTTTGTTACAGTCACAGAACCCAGCTATACATTTAATGATTTAGTCGATAGCAACCCATACCGATTCAAGGTGCAAAGTTGGTGTGATGGCTTTGGCTGGACCGATGATAGTCCAGAAATAACACTACGTACTCGTCCAATTTGCAGGCCGATTATTAGCAGTTGGGTGACTGATGTAACAGACAACAATGCCATGGTACATTGGTCTGCTCAGCCACACAATGACGAATGGCATTTGGAATTCCGTATTGCCAACAGCAATGATTGGTGGGCAGTCTATGCTGGAATTACCAATACTCAAACGATCCTTTGGTCTCTACAGCCTGGCCTGACCTATGAATATCGCATCAAGTCCCGCTGCGATGACTTTGGGTGGACGGACTTTTCCAGTACTTTCTATTTCACCACTGAGGAATGCCTAGAGCCAACAGATATAGTAGAGGAGCCTTTGTCTAGCAGTTCCATTATGCTCTCGTGGACGCCTTCGGAGGGCAGTAACACTTATCTAGTGGAGTACCGCCTGAAAGAAACAGATGGTGCTGCCTGGACAACGGCTACCACAAGCGAGAGTTTTATTGAACTTACTGGATTACAAGCTGGAAAGCTGTACGAGTATCGTATAGGGGAAGACTGCATGGGAGGGACCGTGCTGTATAGTCCTATGGATGAGTTTATGTTGGAACGGGAGTCGTTGGATAATGAGTTTTATGAATGTGGGACTCCCTTAGAACCCTTGGACCTCAGTAATTTTGCCTCGATCCCAGCGCTATTCCCAGATGATATTATCATAGCAGGAGATTTCCAAGTGACGATAATTGAAGCGACGAAGGTAGGCAACCGCTTTGCTGGTACCGGTTATATTGCTATTCCCTACTTCAATCAGATCCAGGTCAATGTAAAGTTCAAAGACATCCTTGTTAATGATGAATACGTCATGATGTCTGGCTATATGAAAGTGACGGGAATAGGAATAGAACTGATTGATCGAGATTTTGCTGAACAACTAGATGGGATTGTTGATGTGCTGAATAACATCAACGATTGGCTACTGGAGGCACAAGAAGTCTTGGAACAGTTGGAAGATTTGATAGCGACGATCAAGCCAATGTTGCCAGATGACATTGTACAGCAATTGGAGGACGCAAAGGAAGCTTTAGAAAATGCGCAGACGCAAGAGGAATTAGATGCTGCCAAAATACTATTTGAAGAGGCTAAGGAAGCATTTAAAGAGGCCTTAGAAGAATTCCTGGATGAATTGTATTTGATCATCAGGGAAGCCTTGGAAGCCTTGGAAAGTGAATACTCCCCGGAAGTAAGCAATGCATCTACGGAATACAACAACAGTAAGAATCAATTTGATGAATATCTGGATGGAATATTTAGTGGGACAGGTTCGTCGGGTATTTTCTTTGATGATTATTCAAATGTAGAGTTGTTTTTGCTAGAAGAAGTAGAAGATCTAGTCGAATTTGAATCGGAAAATCCTGGCCTCTCCACTTTTATCTCAAATTCAGAAGAGTACTTCACAAAGTCAAAGGACTATTTCGTTGCGGATCTCCTATCCAGATTAAATGGGGAATTTCTCACTGAAGAGCAATTGCAGTCTTTCACCAATATTATGGAAGAAGAAGGCTTTGTGTTACTGCTGGAGGTTGGTCCGGGCATTAAAGATCAAACTCCACATGCTGAATTAGTCGAATTGGCAAAGGAAAAAATCATCGAGGGGATTCTTGATCTGGCAGTCAAGGCCATGATTGAATAAACTCAATAACACACTCAGAATCAATTGCTATGAATCTATCAAAGTATAAATTTATTGTACTGTTTTTCTTGTCCCTATGTTTAGAAACTGGACCGCTCCTTGCGAATGAAGGTTTTCCCTCGGAGGATATGGCTAAATACATCAAAGAGGGGCGTAGACAGTTGGGAGAGATTATGGCTTACAATCGGGAAAATGAAGAATGTAATCTCGATCGCCCGAACATCTATATCTTTAGTTTCGTTGAAGGAGATGACTGGATTGGGACTTTATCCTATGCAGGGGGGGAACCAAAAGTCCCTTCATATATTACGGCCTTAAATGATCAACTGGAATATTTCAATGACAATGTTTCATTGAATTCCGGTAACCCTGCAGTTACTATGTATGCCTGTGTTGTCAGCCACCTCCCCTTGCGCAGCGGATACTATGATATCGGAGGGCTTGAATGGGCGACGGTGGAAGAGCGCTTCTCAGCATTTCCAAACGAACAGATCTCAACATTATCTCAGAAGTCTCTAGAGTTCTTCTATAAGGATTATGAAAAGGTCGCAACTGCCATATTGCAAGGGACGGGGGAGGCCCAACATGTGCAACCTCCGGGTATCTATAACAATGTTTTTAAGGTAAGTTCGAATAAGATACTGTTGTCTCATATCACGCTTGCTCATTATGGTGTCAAATTAGAGAATGGGAAGATAAGCGAAGGGCAGTTGGTCAGGAATTACGAATTGATCTCTCACCATATAGAAGGCCCCTATTTTACGGAAGAAGTCCAACAGGAACTCCAGAATTATTTTCTGGTCTCCACCCAAATTCCCGAGATGCGGTTTAGAGGGTTACTTGAAAAATGGCAAGAGTATTTCATTTCCATTGATGATACCGACTTCCATGGCAGTGGTGATATTGATATCACAGGAGCTGACCTACTTACCCAATATTCTGGGCAATCACTGGTCACAGACCCAAGTAGCTTGCCCACTGCAGCAGACGAAGACCTGCGGATATTTGACTATACCGGGCTAGTGACAGAGGAGGAAAAGGTACAATTGTTACAGGAGTTGACAGAAGCTCCACTTGGCACCGGCGTTAGTAACCCTAACTTCATAATTTATCTCACCGACAACTATACGCATTCACATTATACGGATAATCCAGAAGGGAGTCCTTTTACTTTTTTGGATGCATTGGTAGATAGTGATTTGGACCCAAACACCATATTAGTACATGTTGATATCGATGTCATCAATCAGAAGCTGAACACCAAATTATATAGTAGTAGCCTGGAGAGTTTGATTGGGGCCCCAAAAACAAATAGGTTAGTGCAAGTTTTTAAGGAAGGCATTGAGTATGCTACTGAAGGACCAGCAGCTACCGCATTCGGCCGGCTACAGCTTTATTTTTCCTTGCAAGCCTTGAAGTTTGCCTGTAGCACTTTATCTACTGTTTTTAGTGAAGAGACCTCATTCCCCGCATTTCTATATAATCCTGAAGCTGATGGCTACGATGAAAAGTATGCCAAGTATATTATGTTCTTCTTAAAGGTAACGAGTCCTCCTGTGCTACTACTTGATGCCTTGGTAACGGAAGTTACAGATGTATTGGATGATGACCTCTTTGATCAAGTCCTCTTTGCTTTTTTAGCTGGATCTTGGAATCAAATCATGCAAGAACTTGCCTCCTTGGCAGGGATCGGAGAACTTTTGGCGGATGTCATTCTTGATCCGCATGTACGTTCGCAGATTTGGGATGAATTGAAAAAAATCAATTTTAGTCAGGTGGTAAGTGGGCTACTCCCTGATCTAGGAGGGGTGCCAACGACAGCTGATCAGATTATTCCTGCGGCAATTGTTCTGGGGCAGAATATGGTGAAATTAACGGTCTGGATAATAGAATTAGCCGAATTAGTTACTGGAGTGGTCGCGTTGGTCAAGGTAGCAAAGACGATTGCCAAGATTACAAGTAATGCCTTAGCTAGATCTTTGTTAGAGGCAAGGGATATTTTCCCAAGCATTAAACCTAAGCTCAATAACAACAGCTTTCCTTATGTGCTATGTGCATTGAGCTCAGGTCTAACCTTTAATCTGACACCAGGGGACCTCCATAGCACCCCATTTGCTACACCAGAAGCTATCTATGCACAGCAAGTGTATGAAGAGATGTCAAGTAGGAGCTGTGGATGTGGGACGTCGTGGAACTTTTCCAACCTGATGTCTTCTTTGCTGTTTCTGCCTCCTCCAACTTGCTTAAAGGAGTTGCTTGAAATCAGAGAAAATGGAGATTGGATAGCGAAGCTAGACAATACTGTAGATGAATTTCCAGCTGACGCTGAAGTTGTTCCAGTACCCGAAGGGTCTACCATCAAAGTCATAGATGCGCATGGCAACCCAGTTTCAGATGAAGTACAAGTGCTTAGGAAAGATGATAAGCATTATCTGGTCAAGAGGTCTTTTTTAGATCTAGTCGACGATCTTGAAAACGCCTTCGGAATCAGTCAGCCGTTATCTACCAGGCTTGCAGCCCTGCCCAACGCTAGCAAATTGAAGGAGGCCGATATCGTTGCAAAAATTAATGATTTAGAGGGAGTAAAAACGGATTTCTTAGATGACCTCACTAAGGTAGCTGCAGATTTTCCGAATTCTGGGTTGACGGATGCGGATATGATTGGAAGGAATTTGGATCAGCTGACAGCTGGGAAGGTGGACGCTTGGGATGGTCTATATAATCTTGATACAAGGTATAATTACCGTTGGCTCAATCGTGTGGAAGATTGGAGAATGACTGGGATAACGATCGAGCGAACTCTGAATGGAGCAAAGTTCAAGAATAGTAATCAGCAAGAAATTGCAGTATTGCTTAGTGGCGACAAATTGATTCCGTCCTCCTGGAATGAAAGTTCGTATTTTGCAAATGTCACAGTATTAGATCAACTAGATCGGACCAAATACCGGATAGATTCAGAAGGCGGCGACATTACAGGAGATTTGGAACTGATAAATGATCCTGTGGATGGACATCCGGTCTTCAGAAGAAAATACACTCCTGGTTGCGGAACGATTGTTAACTTTGATAACCCAAATCTGCAAGGCCTGTTAAGTCTCAAAGACTTTGATCCAAACCTTGGTTTTTCTGGAGTTTTTGATTTAAATAACAATAAGTTTATTTTGCATCCAAGCGCTGATTTTTTTGGATCACCAGTTCCGGAGCAAATCTTCTATAAAGGTGGTAGCCACAGAATCGAATATGATCCTACTAATACTTCGACCTTTGCTGTCAATAGAACTGGAGGGCATATAACCGGAAATAATAGATTCAATGAAATCCTGGGTACATCTGGAGACCATAACCGGGCTGGGTTTGCAGTTATTTTTGAGTCACAAAATAGTTTGCGGATCAACTTTAAATCAATTGGTTTAAATCCCAAATTTCATCCTGCCAACACTCCTGATGAAATCGCGAAATTCTTACCTGAAAATTTACAGGCTCAAATAATTCCATTTGTACAAAGTAAGTTTCCAGGCTTTCAAATTTCAATCGATTAATATGGCAAAATTCTTTTTAGAAACACTAGTCATCGGACAATATTATGATAAAAACCTTTTAGTAGACAAAAAATATGTTGATCAAGAATTAGAGATGATTTCTCCAGAATTCTATTGTTCAGGTAAGACTGGGTTGTTATTTGTAGAAGTTCAATCAGATCCGTCTAAATTTCTAACACATTTTCCATCAAAAAAAACATTTTTATGGCTTAGTACTACGGTAGATATTAAGTTTTTGAATTGGTTTGAAATCTATGCTAAGACTACTGACAATAAAATTTTCCTGTTTGCTAAAATAGGAGGTAGTGAACTTTACCTATTTCTTGGAGGGGTTGAACAAGAGACTTTAAAAAGAGGGGGAGCTCCTCCTGGCTCTTCTAGCTTTCAAAAGGAGGCCTTCTTTTGGGAATTAAATTTAGAAATTGATGGCAAATCTTGGCAAGTTGTTGGTTGGATGCCCTCTGAAAATATGTTTATTGATAAGTTTCGGATTCCCCTCAGATTACAAGAAGTAATTATGGATAATGCTTGGGGGCCATTTCTAAAACAATTGCAAAGTAAGACCCGTTATTTCCCTTATTTTCTTTACTTAATGAAATCATCAACTCTTCTAGTAAAGCTTTTGTATGAGACGGGCAGCTATGATGATCACCTTTTTTCCTTGGAAAAGGACGGAGAAGAAAACGACACAAAGAAAATTGATGTGAACAAGCAGGTATGCATAGGTAGGTTTAAAGATAATTTTGTGCTTTTGGATTACCGAGTTCGATTAAATCAGCCACCAACTATTGCATTGCTCTTTGGACTCAATAGGAGGATTGCAGATAGTGTTGAAGATCTTGAACGGATTATTCAACAACGTGGAGTCTTAGTATTTGATTCGGAAATGCCCAGTTAATTCCATTACATTTCACTTGAACCGAGTCTGTTTTGATGGATTCTATTATGCATCCTACTCCAATTGTTAAACCTTATGTTCAAATCAATTCTAAATGGCAAAAACAAACTACCTAATTGACTTACCGATTGTATAAATACGAGTCTGCAATGCGCAAACTGAAGCCTTACTCATTGGAAACGAGCTACCAAGTCGCGTTTGGCGTAGAACACCTGCCGAACAAGGAATTGGCTACAGTTTACAATCGGTTCTATGTTAATCATCAACCTTGTATGCAAGTTTCGCCCCTCCGCTCGACCGGTTTTCCAAAACCGTGGCGGACGATCCATTTGTTTCCGATGAATGGACCAATAAAACGATAGAAATAGGTAACCTTACAGAGAGGCACTAATGGCAGACTGGGTTTCCTGAAGAAACCAAGATTTTGTATTTTCATGTTGATCACAAAACGCGCTCAACATGAGATACAAAGTCCTGGACCAATTTGGTATCCAGTTTCTCACCTTTACGGTAGTCGATTGGTGTGATGTCTTTACCCGCAAAGCCTACAAAGAAATAATCATTGAAAGTCTAAGGTACTGTCAAGAACACAAAGGTTTAGTCAGTTATGCTTACGTGATCATGACGAATCATTTGCATTTGGTGGTGCGAGCACAAGGGGAAGTACCAATAAGTAATATTATTCGAGATTTCAAGCGCTTTACTGGAACTCAGTTAATTAATGCTGTTCAAGAGAATCAACAGGAAAGCCGTAGAGATTGGCTACTCCATCGTTTTGCTTGGAATGCCAAGCGAGTCAGTGGGAACCGACAATTCCAGTTTTGGAAGGCGGATAATCATCCATTCCTATTGTATAGTCCACAGATGATTTGGCAAAAAATCAATTACATCCACTACAATCCGGTCGTGGCAGGTATTGTGAAAAGACCTGAAGACTATATCTATAGCAGTGCTTCCAATTATGAAGGGCAAGGTGGGGTGCTGGAGGTGACGCTGATGGAGCCCTATAATCCGATTGGATATGTACATTTAGAACGGTAATCTATATTCTATACGCTCGGTTTTACAAACCGTGGCGGCTTATCCATTCGTATCCGACGAATGGTACTGTACGATTAGCCTTTTGTGCTATTGGTGCTCGTCGGAAACGAGCAGACAAGTCGGGTAAGGTGTAGAACACCTACCGAACAAGGAATGGACTGTGGCTTACTAGTGGTAACTTTGTCGTATTTTATTTCAAAAGTAAGCTATGTCCCGCCCCTATACGCTCGGTTTTGAAAACCGCGGCGGCCTATCTATTCGTATCCGACGAATAGTACAATATGGTCAGCATTGTATGATGGCTTAGGTCGTCGGAAACGAGCGTTCGGGTCGGTTGAGGTGTGCAACACCTACCGAACAAGGAAATGGCTATGGCTTACCGGTAATTATTTTGCTGTTCAGTAAATGACAAGTAAGCTATGCCCCGCCCCTGTTCGCTCGGTTTTGAAAACCACGGCGGCCTATCTATTCGTATCCGACGAATAGTACTGTATGGTCAGCAATGTATAACGGTTTTGCTCATCGGAAACGAGCGGACAGATCGGATAAGGTGTGAAACACCTACCGATCAAGGAGCTGACTATGGCTTACCTCTTGAAAAAGTCAAAATATCTTTCAAAAAATAATTTAATACTTTCAGTTACCTTCTGGTACTTCATGGTATCATACTAATAGAAACACTTCCTACTCTAGCTACAAGATCACATTAGATAGTAAACGCTAAATTACCAATAGCATGATTAGGAAATATACCTTGATCTTCCTTCTGATCCTAGGAGGAATGCACCTACTTTTGGCCAATTCCAGAGAAGGTTTAACTAAGCTGGTTGATCGGTCGCAGCAATTGACCAGGCTGCCTGGGGCGAAATTTGAGTCAGTGCATCCGCTAAGGCAGGCCAAAGTTGAGCGGTCAACGAATACCTCAGGCTATCAGTTTGAGAGCTTGGATCGGAAATTGATGGGAGATAAATTCCTGGAATTTTCTTCAGCTACTATGGTCGAAGGGGATGATCTCGCTGATATCTTGACGGAAGTAGCGACTGGTGAAGCTGGCGCCAAGATCAGAAGAGCCAAAGCGGCGACCGAAAAAGCCCTAGCCTTAGGCAACTTCATCAGCCAATTCACAGGAGAGGATATCGTTAGCTTCCCTCTAGTGCTGCAACAAACTATCGGCAATGTAACTTTCAACGTCACCTTTAATAAGATGACATTACTACCTACTCATGCCGAACTGGAAGTCTTCCTAGGCATAGAGATTCCGGAGGAAGATATCACCTTGTATTTCGGCTCTCCTAACATCAAATTTACTAAGGAAGGCGGGATCATTGGTGATGCGCTATTAGGACTATATAATGATGTGGCCATTCCGATCGGGGGGAATAAATCGGCATTGGTCTTGAAAAAACACCATCAACAAGGGCAGGGGGATAATGCCTTGAACCTGGGCACTTATGCCATCATTGATTGTGATGGGTTTAGAGAATTGGCGCTGGAATCTGAGATCATCTTTAGCCGCGATTGGATTGTCCCGGTAGATAATCTGGGAGAGGTACAATCTACAGGGCGTGTCAAAGGACATATTCAAACGGTCCTTACCGACTGGAATGATTTCATTATAGATGATTTAAGTTTACCTAATTTTGCGTTGGCTTCCTTTCCAGATATGGCTTTCAATATTAGCAATGCTGTCTTCGATTATAGTGATTATCGCAATGGCGCCCATGTGAACTTTCCTGATGAATATGCGGAGCAAAACTTGCTTCCAGAGAATCCCAATCTTTGGCGCGGCGTCTATATTCAGAATTTGGAGGTTGTTTTGCCGAAGCAATTTGCTATGCAGGATTGCCAGCCCACGGCTCCTGACCCCGATGATGGTGGGACCGGGAGTTTGTTCTTGGACGATGAGGGCGGAGTATATGCTGCATTGAATATTGATATGGCCGAATTTCATGGGCCTGATCCCGGAGAGGTACCCCTTATGCCAGCTCCGCCGATGATGGTAGAGAATGGTTGCCGTTTTAGCATTGGTGTGAATGACCTCTTGATCGATCCTAATGGGGTAAGCGGCAATTTCTATGCAGAGAATGTTTTTGAGTTAGATGCGGGAAAGATGGATCAATGGCGATTTTCGGTGGATAAGCTGGAAGTGGAAATTGTAACGAGTGAACTGACAGGTTTTGGCTTTGAAGGAGAAATCGGGGTACCGATTGCTAAGAAGAGCAAACCCTTTGGATATGATGCCTTTTTTGATACGGGAACAGGGGACTATTCCTTTTCTGTAATATCCCGAGAAGATATGGAGTTTCCACTGTGGAAGGCGGGAGAGATATACATTGCTCCAGGTTCCAGTATTACCGTTACCAGTACGGAAAACTCCTTTATTCCGAAGGCTGTGTTGAATGGTCATATGGGTATTGGAACGCGCTTCATTGTAGAAGACCCCGATACGGAAGAAGATGAATTAGGTTTTGATGTTGCTAAACTAAGTTTTGAAAAGCTCACCTTGCAAACTTCGGCTCCCTATCTAAGTATAGGACCAGGTGGAAACTTCGAATATGAACAAGGCATGAAGTTGGTTAATTTTCCAATTTCCATCGCTGAGCCTAGTTTGCAGGGACAGGCTGATGGCAGTACAGTCTTGGCTTTTGATGTAGAACTCAATTTAATGAACGCTACTGAAGGTGGATTTACTGGATCTACCAGGGTAGAGCTGAGTGGAGTATTAGACCCCACTGAGACGATGCATATATGGAAATATGATGATATCCGTGTATCGGAGGTCGCTATCGAGATCGTCTTGCCAAAAGTTACGATTACGGGGGTTGCTAATATTTTTCGCAATGACTCCGACTATGGTAATGGCTTTTATGGAGCCATGACTGCTGATGTAATGGAAGGAATGTTCATTATGGATGTTGAGACCTATTTTGGAAGCAAAGATGATTACCGTTATTGGTTTTTTGATGTACTGGTCCAGTCAGATAATTTAAGCATTCCGCTCTTCCCGCCCATCGTGATCAAGGGCTTTGGTGGAGGGGCCTATCATCATATGCGAATGGCTGGCTTTGGTGGGGCTGGGGCAACAGGTATAAAGTATGTTCCAACCCAGGAGGTAGGACTAGGACTTAAGGCTTCAGTTGTTATCTCAACACCCAAGAAAACCTTTACAGGTCTTGCTACGCTTCAACTGGTTTTCGATCAGAATTTAGCTTTACAAAAGGTAGTCTTTTATGGGAAAGTCGATTTTATAGACAATGAGGTAGGTGATGCCATTCTCGATGTAGCTGACCGTTTTACCTCATTTCTAAACCCCTTTGAAGATGCCCGTTTGGCGGATGATGAAAAAGCGAGAACTCAGCCCGGTGAAGTGAGTGCAGCTCTAATATTGACGATGAATCTTCAGGGAGGTTTTGAATTTCAAGGAACCTTTATGGCCTACCTGAATGCTGCACAAGGTGCCATTATCGGACAGGGTGCCATTGATTTTTATATTTCAGAACCTAAAGATAAGTGGCATCTATATATAGGAGGGTATAATGATGGATCGGTCACTATACAGCAGTTGGACGAAGAAGTGGTCCTATATCCTGTCACGGTATCTATTATTTACGAAAATGATCCCACCACGCCTGACGATAATATCGAATTGACAGCCTACGCTTATTTCATGACCGGCAATGATATTCCTGGGCCACCGCCACTTGACCCGGCAGCAGCAGCCTACTTTGGTACTGGACAGAATAATAGAAGTGATTTAGGCGATAGTGCTGCGGAAGGATCAGGTTATGCTTATGGTGCGGCGGCTTACTTTAAAATTGTATTTGCTAGATCTGGTTGCAAATATGTGAAAGTGGAAGGAGGGGCAGGTTTTGATTTTGCACACTTAAAGTATCCAGGCAATTCGGCTTGCACTACCAATGGCATGACCCCACATGGTACTAATAATTGGCGATCGACAGGCAATATTTGGGCATTCTTAGATATTAGTGATGGAAAGTGGAAGATCTTTGGCATTTGCTTGAACCTACCTAGAATCGGTTTTGGTCTACTGTTACAGTCGGATGCTCCAGCCCCATCTTTCTTCCATGGTCAAGTCATTTTAAGACTGCTGGGAATCAATATCGATGCCTCCTTTGAGATAGGACAACCTTGTGATGCTGTACTTGGAGCTGGCTAGGTAAGTATTCCAGGTATAAGTATTTCTCTGAACAGGAAAATCAATATCATGAACTTAAGAAATCTTTTATTTATCGCTATACTTTGTGGATGTCATCAACTACTTGGTCAGGAGGCTAATCCCGATTCCAATCGAATTATGCTCTACCACAAATGGGAAAATGGACAACTCTTACTTCGGTGGAATCCTGCTCATCCTGCATTATGGGAACATGGCACAAAAGTCGGATATATTATAGAGAAATACCTTTACCCAGAACAAGCAGGTGGAGAATTGGAATTGCTTAGCCGATCCGAACCCTTCTACCCCAAGACTTATGAAGATTGGGGACCCCCTATTGCTAATATCCAGCAGGAGATTGTAGGAGGAATTAGAGATTTTGTTCACTTTGACAGAGTGTCACCTGAACTTATTGAAGAAGATCTACCTTCTAGTTTATATTCTGGCTATGATCGTTTGAATTTACGGTATCAACTCAGTAATTATTTAATGCATCAGCATTTTGAATTAGTAAAACGATCGGGATTAGGAATAGCTGATACTACGGTGAATAGTAATAGAAAATATAGGTATCAAATTCGCTTTGCACAGCCATATGAAGCTGCTACAATACCTCCAGCCACTTTGGTCTTTAGCGCAAGATCTTATCAAGATCCTACTGTCCCACCACTCGAAGCAGAGTTCAAAACTAGGTTCGTCAAATTGAAGTGGAGGACGAAAGAATTTAGAGATGTTTACTTTGGTTATTTATTGGAAAAATCTGAAAATGGTATAGATTTCAAACCGGTTAATGAGGAACCTGCTGTCAACCTATATGATACTGCATTAGTCGAAGAGGCATTCAAATATATTTACCTGAGGGATTCTCTGGATGAAAATAATAAAGCATACACCTATAGGTTAAGAGGAGCAGACTACTTTGGTGGCAAGAGCAAAAGGTATTCGGATATTACAGGAATGGGGTATGATGAAATACCATACAGCCCAATTCTAAAAGAAGTACTTCAAACAGATAGCAATTACGCTGTATTGCGGTGGCACTTTCCTCCGGAGTATGAGAAACAGTTGAAGGAGTTTCAAGTTTTTCGCGGAGATTCCATGGAAGGGATCTTCAGTCCGGTACAAATAGGAATAGACAAACAGGCAAGAACTACGAGCTTGTTTATGACCGGAACAGCTAACTACTATCGCATTGTAGCAGTGCCGATCAATGGACCAAATAAAGGCTCATTCCCTTCATTGGTAATGTCTTGGGACTCAGATCCGCCAGCTGTGCCCAGAGGTTTGGTCGGTACAATCGACTCCAACGGGATTGTGCAACTACACTGGGATGAGAATACAGAAGAAGATCTAGATGGCTACAAAATCTATAAATCCTATGTAGAGGACGCAGAGTTTGCGGGGATCACCCCTGGACCTATTCAACTTACAAGCTTTACCGATACGGTAAGCATGACGCTTGGGAATGAAAAGGTGTTCTATCAGCTACAGGCTGTAGACAAAAGAAACAATCGGTCTGCATTCACTGAAATATTAACACTTAAAAAGGTAGACGTTTATCCCCCAGTCGAACCGCATATCTATGAGGTGACTAAGGGCAAAGATCAGATCGAACTCAAATGGCACAATAGTAGCAGCGCTGATGTGGTACGACATCGCCTCTTCCGCAGAGCCATGAAAGAAGAGCAATCTTGGACTTTGCTGGCGGACTTTGCATTAGGAGAGGAACCAGATACTTATATTGACTCAACTCTAGAACAGGGCAAACTCTATGTGTATACCCTCACAGCTATTGACGATGACGGTCTTGAGTCTGCGCCCGCCCAACCCGCTTCTGCTAAGTTAGTTGGCCCTCCTAGACAAAGCTTTGAAAAGATAGAAGCTGAAATTATCGATGAGAAAAGCCTGAAAATCACTTGGCTTTATCCAGAGCAGGCACAAAAATATTGGATTTACAAAGGTACTGAAGATCAGCAACTCACATTATTCAAGGTACTAAAAGCAGACAAGGACTTCGTAGTGGATGCCAAACTCAAACCAGGAGGAACGTATCATTACTATTTAAGAGCGGTGCTAGAAGATGGCTCCTTTTCCCCCTTCTCCAAAAAAATAGAAGTCTCTATTCCTGCAGATTGATAATTTCTTATAAGACGGCTTTGGCAAGCCTAGTACGCATTGTTTGAGTATTAGGCTTGCTGACTTATCATGAGGCTGGAAACGATCAATAGCACTATAAATTAAACGAAAACCCCAAAAAATACCCCAAATTATACACCGAACGCGTGGGGACAATACTTTCCGTAAAAGTGTCTCCAAGGCTATAGTCTTGGGCGAGTCGGCTGACCTTTCCGCCCATCAAACCGGTGGTGATCACGACCCGTTGCTCTCTTCCTAATATGAGGCTAGGGCCGAGGAAGTAGGTTTGCCCACCGCTATTCTCTCCACCGATGGATATCCCTAAACCAAAGGAACCACCCAAAGATACAGCACTTTGTCCCTGGCGGTAAAAGTGGATGAAGGAAGTAACGATAGGCTGAAAGAGGTCACCATCATCGGCACGGATCTCATCCTCTCTGCTGAAGTAGGTTTGCGGACGATCAAAGAAGCCGCCAAAGCTGATGCCTACGCTGGCATTGACCTTAATCCCGCCATACACCGCAAAGTCTAGGGCCGGTAGTTCTCGCCCTTCAATGCCTTTTTCTTTCGCTACCTCATTAGGACTCAATTCTATGGAGAGCTCAAGTTCATCGCTCCTGGGGGTGAAGACGTAGTTATAGGTGAAAGGGTGATTTTTGACTTCTTCATAGATGTATCGAACAGACATCAATTCTTGTAGGTTCCAATCCTCAAGATCTGCGGACTTAGTTTCCAGTTCCAGAGCCTTTTCCTGATAGGCGACTGTTCTCTCTCTGGCTTTCTCGTAGGAGGTGACAATGGAGATGCGGGCGCTTTGTTCCATGCCTTCGTATTTCAACAAAGTGTCTTTGGCGATTTCGAGCATCAATAGTAATCGATTGAGATTATTGATCTGCGAGCGGTACAATTTGATTTCGCGATTCATGTTTTTCTGCACATCTGATTTTTCAATAATAGCGTCGAGCGTTAGATCTTCTGGGCGATCCACTTCAAAAACTTTTTCGAGGTATTCCAAGGAGATTCTCTTTATCTGTTCCGGGTTTAAGTGCGGGTTGTATTTGAGTTCTGCCAATTCCTGGCCCATGAACTGCTTTACTTTGAATACATTTAGCTTCTCCCTGATTTTTGAAGATTGAGCTACAATATCTGCCTCCTTACTTTGCATACGTTCTAATGTACTGGAGTACTTAGTTACGGCATTAATGTAATCTTGAGAAAGCTGCTCTTTAGTACTTTCAGACCCGTAAGAAAGCCCTCCTCCTTCCTGTGCATCTTTAGCCCATTCCAGCCCATCCTGATCAATACCATCGCCATCCAACCCGCTGGCAGAACTCATCAGTCCTTTCAAGGCTTGATTACTCCCGGAGGGGTCGATTATTTTTCCAATGCCGTTAGAAGGAATTTTAATTTCTTTTTCTTCGAGCTTAATAGATAGATCGTAGAGGTAGTCATTGTAATTGATCACATGTAGAGCTACCCGTTTCCCTTTTTTGAGTGCTGGGGATTTGATCTCTGTCCCACTTTCAACGTATCGGATGGAGTCTGTAGCCGCATCATAGTAGATGTGTAGATCTTGTGCTTGTATGGAATAGGTGAAGACTAAATAGGAAATAACCAACAAAAACCTGGTCATGATTTCATGTTTAGGGGTAAAAAATAATTATTCCTTCTTAGGCAAAATCTCATGGACAACCATAAAATGAGGTGAATAAGCGATGCTGATGATTACTATCAGTAAAGCGTTGAATTTCATTTTTGAGTGTCTCTAAACATGAGATTTGTCTAAAAACCAAATAATGATCTGATATGGATGGCCTAGGGGAAGGAGGACTGTCCAAGGCACAAATAAGGAATGAGGTAACAATAACTAATGTGAATATAAGATATTAATTTATGGTGAACTAAAAAAAAATCCCATTTTCGGCAGAAATTCTAAGCATTCTTTATCTTGATGTTCTCTAACGAAACTAGGATACTTCCATATGTGGAAAAAGATATACAGGCCGCATAGCATTATTGTGACAATACTAATCTTTGCCTTTATCGGTTTCTTAGAGCTGATTCGTTTGAATACGCATTTCTTGGATCCTTTTAATCATGGAATTCAGGAATATGAGATTACCGATATTGTTTATACCCAATTGGGGCAAGAAAATACAACGGTTGATACCAATATTCGCCTAGTCCATATTGGAGATGTGGATCGCGCCGAATTGGCAAAGGTGATTGATCGATTATCAGAGGCAGGAGCGAAGGTAATAGGGGTTGATGTGATGTTGGATGGCCAAAAGAGTGAGGATAGTGATACCTTGTTACAACAAAGTATCATTAGGGCTAATAATGTTGTTCTAGCCAGTGAACTATATGATCTACAGGAGAAAGAAAAGCGTTTTATCGGACTAACAAGTGCCGATAGTATGTTTGCTAGTCATGCTACTCTAGGGTATGTCAACTTTCCGGCTAACCACACTAAAACCATTCGATTTTTTAGCCCTTGGGAAAGAATCCAGGGAGATACTGCCTATGCGTTTTCCATGGCTGTACTCGAAAAGTACAGCCCTAAGGCATTTGATGAAGTACTCAAACGCAAAAAAGAACTGGAGAAAATTCACTACCGAGGAAACCGGTATAGTTTTATTTCCACCCCCAAGGAAATTGTGCTTGATACGACGGTAGATCTATCAGGTATTTTTGACCAAAAGATTGTTTTAGTGGGCTATGTAGCCGAAAAAGAATCCGAAAACCCCTTGCGGGATCGATTTTATACGCCATTAAATCAAGACTACGCAGGTAAATCTATACCAGATATGTTTGGGGTGGTCATCCATGCCAATATTATCAGCATGAGCATGGAGAATAGATTCATCCGGGAGATTCCAAGCTGGGTGACTTGGGTCATAACCATCTTGTTTTGTTATGCTAATGTTTTCTTTATTCATGGGATTTATGCCAAATTCCACCCTGCCTTTCACGGAATCACTAGAAGTTTGCAGCTGATAGAATGCATGGTCATATTCTTCATTATCGGCTTTCTTTTTTATTATTTTCGAGTACAGATTGATTTTGGGGCGGGGATACTCTCCCTGTTGCTAGCTTATGATATTATAATGATATATGAAAGCCTATTCTTAAAGAAATTGCCTTTTCTCCAACGTATTAAGGATAATTTTTAAAGCGGTTAATAAGAAGAGGTTTAACCGGGTCCAGGAGGTGAGAAGGACGGTTTTGACGGATATTTTGGAAAATCTGTCCTAAATTTTTCAATATTTATCGATCTTGCTGTAAATTATGAAGGTAGTATTGAATTTCTCCTCAAATCTAGTTACCGTATGTTCACTAATTGATTTTTGGCCTATTCTCTACCTTGTTATGATTAGGAATAGGTCGAGTTTAGGGTTAATAGTACCACTTGAACAGGTAGCTATTCATCTTTCCCAACTTCCTGAAGATGAAGAAAAATTTAATTCATCCTAAATAGAAGCCTTTTGTCTGATGAATTAAAGTCTCCACAGCAATAATACGACGTACCTCTTTGATAAGGATTCATGAAGAATCCATTTTTCCATTTTATAGCGCGATCATACAAGAACCATAAATATGAAAAGAGTTATTTTTTTTCTGCTCTTCCTAGTATGTATCTGTTACCAATTACCGGCCCAGGACAAAATTACTGTTTTGACCGTCAACGGTGACGTTAGGTATTTCGATGGCCGTAATAACATAGGGGAACGGGTGCTCCCAGGCAAGCTGTTGCCTCCCCGAGGAGCTATTCGTGCCGATAAAGAAGGAATGGCGATGTTGCTATTCAAGGGCCAGCGCAAAAAGTTGGAAGGCGGGCAAGAGATGGAGTTAGGTGACTTGCTTAAGACCAAACCTAAAGGCAACAGGGGGGGATATTTTGGCCGTTTTTGGGGTTTTGTTGGATCTGCGGTCAATAATACGGAGGATAATAGCAAGCTCGAAAATTACCACCAGCGATATATGGGCAATGCCAAAGGAGGAGTCAAAGGATGGGGGAAAGGTGTAGCAGATATTGAGGTCTTTGGCTACCATAGTGGACCTCTGGGCGGGGAAAAGATGGATTTTCACTGGCAATTAAAAGAGCCACAGGAAGGGCATATCAAGTATACCCTGGAGATATACGAAGAAGCGTCGAATGCCTTGTTCTTTAAGGCTTATCCGCGTTCGAATGCACTCTCTTTGGATATTGATCAATATAATTTCAAAGAAGGAGCAGTGTATTCTTGGCGTGTAAAAACGATAGATTTAGAAGATGAGACCCTTAAGTCGGAGAAGATTCTGTTTAGTTATGAGCCTGGTGAATTGGCTACGTTTTTGGCTGAGGAACGATTACAAAGAGCATTGACTAATCTGGAAGAAGGTGAGCGTGAACTACTGTTGCTCTATGCCTTGGAAGAAGAGGGTTTTTACCATAGCACTTATGCTAAGTATGGGCAGTTAGTGGCAGCAGCTCCAGAAAACACCCTATATAAACGCTTGTTTGCGAGTTTTTTGATTAGAATGGGGGATTTGGATGGGGCTAAGGCGATGCTGGGTTCAATAGATTAAGTACCGGGGGAAGAAAATCAAACTCCTCACTGTTGGTGAGAACATCAACAAGGGAGGAACTGGGAGCGGCTTCAGCTATTTTGCTAAGGGTTTATTTCAAAATCATAAAAACAAATAAATGCGTAAGTGGCTGATATATTCGGCTGTTCTTTTCTTGTTCTGTGGAATAAATAATACGCAGGGACAAAGCCAAGTATTTGCCTACGGTAAGGGGCGAATGGCGAAATATCAACCTAAAGCGGTGACCGGTTATAAATGGGAAACGGCGGCCAAAGTATATGAGCAATTGATCGATGCCAAGGCCAATTGGGGAATGGCAGCGCCAGAACTAGTAATGAATGATGGCAAAAACCTTGTTGCCTGGATGGATCCCGACAAACTTGAAATCGGCATTGAAGAAAAAGCCTATGATGTTTGCGTAAGCTTTGGGGCAGATTCCCTCAATGCTTTAGCTACCCTGCTAGCACATGAGATCACGCATTACTATGAAAAACACGATTGGGTAAGACAATTTGCTACTACTAACGATCGCCTATCTACGAGTGATTCCTTATATGCCAAGCAAAACATATTGGAACAAGAGACCCAAGCGGATCACTTGGGCGGATTGTTGGCTTTTGCAGCTGGCTACAATACCATAGGCATTAGTGCCACTTTCCTTGAAAGAGCTTATGCCGCTTATGGCTATGAAGCCGAATTACCAGGCTACCCACCTTTAATGGATCGGATCGCCATTGCAGAAAACACGAGCAAAGAATTGATAGAATTGCAGGGCGTATGGCAAACGGCTAATCTATTGAACATCATTGAAGAATATGAGACGGCTAGGAGCTACTATCAACACATACTCAAGGAGTATCCTAGCTTTGAAATATTTAATAATGCCGGAGTTAACAATGTAACGGCAGCCCTAAAGCTCTTCGATCCCGGGGACTGGCCCTACGGCTTCCCGCTTGAGCTCGATGCTCGCTCACGCCTTGATCAACTCAAAGTGCGCCTCCCGGATGATAAGACAAAGCGGCGCCAACGACTGCTTGCCGAGGCGCTACGCTACTTCCAAAGTGCTAGCCAAATATCCAGGGACTATCCGCCAGCCTTGATCAACTTGGCTTGTGTGTATACCTTGCAAGAAGAGTGGGAGGATGCAGAGGAACTAGCGATGAGGGCGCGCAGGAAAAGCAAAAAACAAAAGCTGGTAAAAGCCCAGGCTGATGCGGAGATTATATTAGGTATTATCATGGCTATGCAAGAAGAGCAAGCGGAGGCTGGGGAGTGGTTCGAAAAGGCTAAAACGGGTAATACGAGACTGGCTGAACTGAATTTAGCGGTGCTGCAAAAAAAAGCACCCGCGGAGTCGCTAGACCTCCTGAATTCTAAAGGACAAGAACGAATCTCAGGGCTGGACCTGGAAGATTTCTTAGCTGAACCTGATATAGATGTTCCCGTTGATTTAGGAAAGGATGTATATCTAGGCTTAAGTCAACAAGAGGATTCGGAATTATTTTATCACTATGCGGAGGTTTCTTTTGCTGTAGAATTTATTCTCTTTCATCGTACCCTACCGTTCTATTCAGGGAAGACCTTGCGAGGTATTGGTTTGGGGGATGATTTGAAATCCCTTCAAGCTAAATACGGAGAACCTACTGGCACCCTGGAGTTGCCGACTGGCAAGGTCTTGCACTATGGACTACAATCGCTCTTTTTCGAGCTTGACGGAGATGACAAAGTGGAGCGTTGGACGGTCTACAGAAAAGGGACGTATTAAAATCTATTAACCAACCATAAACAAAAGAGCATGCGAATCGGGTTACTACTACTGTTCCTCATCGCAGCTTCGCCCCCGGGCGTGGCGAAAGATGACTTCATGCTAGCCTTTAGCGTGGAGGGAAAAGCCAAATTCAAAAAAAACGACTCCAGCAGATCGAAACGGCTTAAATCTAAAACGCTTCTATTTCCGGAGGCTTCTATAAAACTGAAGAAAAACGCGCAGGTCAATCTCTACTATGATGGAGAGTACCAGATCGTAAAAGGTCCGGGCGTGTTTAAGATCAGTCAATTGATGACGGAAACACAAAATAGGGTCAAAGACCGATTTGCCAAAATGATGGCCGAGGACTACCTGATGGCTTCTACCGATGGAAAGGGCGCTGGAAAAGAAAAAGGTGGAATTGGCTGGGGCAATGAGAAATTCTACGTGATACCTATTACACCTGCTTCGGATAGCAAAGATCCTGTCAAATTGGATGCGGGTCAAATCAAATTCGAGTGGAAAAATAAAGAAGGAGTAGATCCTTCCAATAATACCTTCCAGTTCATGATTAAGGGCAAAGGCCAAAGAGAAGTACACAGCCAGGAGGTCAAAGGTTTCAGCCTGACCTTGAATGCGAGTGCACTATCATTGGAGCCTGGACAAACCTATGGCTGGAGCGTACAATCAGTAAGCAATGACACGATTAATAGCCGTGTTGTCTTGTTTGAGTTCACTGAATCGGCTGAGAAACAAGCGGTTTTAGAAGAGATCCGCAAGCGTCCCATTTATAAGTCTAGTAGTCCAGCTACGCAGTTGTTTTTCGAAGCCGTATACCTGGAGGAAAATGATTTCCACTACGCTGCTTATCGGAGGTATGTAGAAGGGGTGAAGAGATATAAGAAGAACCTGATGTTGCAAGAAGGCCATCGTGATTATCTGATTCGACATGATGTTCGACCGAGTGGTAATTGATAGAATTGACCAGATCGAGAGGGTGGTTAAGCCATCCTCTCCTTCCTATAATTTGCTAGATATGAAAAGGAACTTCCTTCCAATACTGTTCTTTCTTTTACTATATCTTCCGCAGAGCGTTTGGGGACAGTTTGGAGACAAGAATCCTTTCAAGGCAATCAAACCCTTTGGGACCACTAGAGCAGTCATAGTCGGGGTTTCCGAGTATGCGGAGGTGAGTGACCTAGATTATGCGGATCGAGATGCGGAGGTGTTTGCCGACTATTTGGCTGCAGGAACTCGCTGGAAAGTAGCACCTGGTAATATTCGCTTACTTACCAACGAGGAGGCTACCCAAGGGGCTTTTGAACAAGCTTTGAAGTGGTTGATGGAAGCTAGCCAACCGAAGGATCGGGCCATTATTTATTTCTCCGGTCACGGAGATGTAGAAAAGGTGGAGGAGGGCTTGATGGGTTTTTTACTATTACATAAATCTCCGCCTAGGGATTATAAAATAGGAGGAGCCTGTCCCATCACCTATTTAGAGAAGATAATTAGCACCTTAACGGAGGAGCGGCAATCGGAGGTATTATTGATTACGGATGCCTGTCGTTCCGGACAATTAGCGGGGAGCGCCATTGGCGGGCCACGTTTGATCAATCGGGTTCTTTTCGATAATATGGAAAAGGTTATCAAGATCATGTCTTGTAGCTCAGATCAATACTCCTTGGAAGATGCTCGCTGGGGAGAAGGTCGAGGCTTATTTTCCTACCATCTGGTCAATGGGTTAATCGGTTTGGCAGATGAGGATGAGGACAATGATATCTACTTGTATGAAATAGAAGACTACATTAGAAAAAAGGTGAGGGAGGATTCTCGGAAACTCGGCAAAATGCAGATCCCTCAAGTGGATGGAAACCCCGAAATACGAGTTAACAAAGTGGACCGGGAACGATTATTAGCCTTAGGAAAAGAGCAGCTTCCGAATCATTTCAGTAGTATCGAAGCAACTCATGTTGCCTCAGCTCAAGTTGGTCAAGACTCTGCTTACCTGGCGGTCTTTCAACAGATGGAAGCGGCTATTGATGGAGGGCATCTCATGTTTCCAGAACCTGGCTCAGCGCTTCGATTGTATGAAGACTTGGGGAAATATACAGGAATTGATAGCTTACAACGGGAAGCTAAGAACAGCCTGATAGCCGCTTTGCAAGACGAAGCACAGACTGCTTTGAATACCTATATCACCGCACCTGCTTTGGAGTTGTCTCGCCGTTGGGCAAATGATCCCAAATATCGATACTATCCTGAATATCTGTTTAAAGCAGCTGATTTGGCAGGCCCAAACGATTTTACCTATAACACTATATTGGGTCGCGCCAATTATTTTAAGGGCTTATCTTTGCGTTTACAGGCAGAGCGTTCAGGAAACACCTCCCTGCTGACGCAGGCAGTCACTTTTCAGCAGGAATCCCTGACCCAACAGCCGAATACCGCACATGCCTTCAATGAAATGGGTGCGCTTCAGGTAGCCTTGGGAAATTACCGGCAAGCTATTCCGTACTTCCAGCAAGCTCATGAGGAATCACCTACTTGGGTATTACCCTTGAGCAATTTAGCAGAATGTTATCGGGAATTAGAGGACTATAATTTAGCAGAAAGCACAGCTCTGCAGGCACTGGAGCGAGATTCTATGCTAGTACTTTCCCAATACAATATGGGAACGATCTATTTTTTCCAGGATAAAAACGAAGCATCTATTCCTTATTTTGAACAGGCCATTCGACTTGATCCAAATTATGCCAAAGCTTACTTCAATCTGGGGCGGGTATATCTGGATTTGAAAGACTATGAAAAGGCCGAACTCAACTTTGTACGGAATGCCCAGATTCGGAGCCAAGAAGCAAGGTCATACAATGCCTTAGGTTATCTCTACCAGCAATGGGATAAGCCCGAAAAAGCTAAGCAAAACTATCAGCGATGCCTAGAACTGGACCCCAGTCATCGCTTTGGACTCTACAACCTGGCCTTTTTGTTCCTTAAGCAGGAGCAGTATCCTGAAGCTATCGCTGCCTTCGAACGCTATCGCATCTTGGAACCTGATGACAAAGATGTTTACTATGATTTAGCCTGTGCTAATGCCTTAGCAGGTAATCTTTACGTTGCACTTGGACACCTAGAAACGCTATTAGGCCGACTAGAATACCGGGATCGAGCACAGTTGGAGCAAGATGCGGACCTTGAGCAGCTCAGAAAGATGCCCGCCTATCAAGATTTGATGAAGCGATATTTCCCGGAAAAGGATGAGTAGATTAATTTCTTGTAGTAATTATAAGAATTGTTAGAAGAACTGCTATTTTTAAGTTCAGTATACAAGTGAACCCAACACAAAACAACCTCAACTTAGTTCACTTTATAAAATCGGTTCTCTGACAAAATTTGTGCTTTTGAGTCACCCTTTTAGCTAAAAGTCTTGCTTCCGCTGGGCGCAATTCCTCTAACTAAAAGGCCGACCCAAAAAATGTCAGATAAGGATTAAAGTCTTCCTCATTTCGCCATAGCAATACATACTTTAACCAGTGTACATGCATTCCTCCTGTCATGCACCTACAATCCAATCCTGATTATGTTACGTTCAGTATTATTTGCCTTTCTGGTAGCTTTACCTTTGGTTTTTGCTTCTGCTCAAAAGACCCCTTTTCGCTACATGGCTGGCTCCAATACCGCTACCCAAGAACAGTTTGTCCAAGAAGGGGAAATCTATCAAAAAACACTAGATATCTATAACAAACTGGTAGAAGCTCGGGGAGATCGTCGATTTGCGGAACCTGCTTTATTTATTAGCCAAGCAGAAGGGAATATTGCTTTCCTTTCGGAGGATGGCAAGAGTATTGCCATTGAAGAAAAGGCCTTTAACTATTGTAAGTCATTGCCGGACGGGAAATTCGAACATGCCTTAGCTTCTCTATTGGCACATGAACTTACCCATTACTATGAAAAACACCTATGGAGTAGCACTTTTGCGGCGGAATACTCGGATTTGGATGTAGGAACAAAGATCAATAAGATACAGGATCGTATCATCTATGAAACACAAGCCGATTACCTGGGTGGCTTTCTGGCTTATTCAGCGGGTTATGATGTATTCAATGACCTTCCCGAGTTTATTGCGCAGATGTATAAGGAGTATTGGCCCAATAAAGAGCCCAAAATGGAAGGTTATCCAAGCCTGGTAGACCGAAAAGCACTGGCGAAAAGATCCATCAAGAAAGTAAATGAATTTGTTCAGCTCTTTGAAATGGCCAATATCATGACTGCCTTGGGGCGCTATGATGATGCCAGAGCTTTTTACCGACATATTTTGAGTGAGTACCAAAGCCCGACTATCTACAATAACATGGGGATAGTGACTGTATTGGAGGCTACAGAGTATTTTGAGAAGGAAGATAAGCAAGTATATAGAATGCCGTTAGAGTTAGATCTTCGTTTTAAGATCGGCGGCCGAGGTTTTGCGGGAGAGAAGCCGTGGAAATCTTTACTTAGTGAAGCGATTCGCTACTTTGATTCTGCGATTGGTATGAATGCCGATTATGCGCCTGCCTACCTCAATAAGGCCTGCTCACATTTTCTATTGAAAGACTATTCCAAAGCTAGGTTTTATGCTGTGACAGAAGCTATAGGAAAAGCAAATGCTAATACTGATTTGTATCCCAAAACAACAGTAGGGGCGAATATGTTGGCAGCCTTGATCACCTATGAGGAGAATATCAGCGAAACGACTAAGCAACAGGCACTTGATGCTTTGGATGCCATCATCAAGAAAGACCCGAACAATCTGCTGGCGATATATAATCGGGCTCAGATCGCGGGGGAAGGCTTACCGCAGCCCGATACTAGAAAGGGTAGAGGGCCTAGCGGAAATTCTATGGATGGAGTGGATGACCTAGAAACCTATGTCGTCAATAAGGAGTTTGATTATGACCTTGAAAAAGAATTGAGTGGAGGCTATATTTTTCGAAAGTGGGATACCGAAGAAAGAGGGCTCAAGAATTCCGTGGTCTATTTCTGTCAGCCTCCTCGTGGTTCCAATGTGAAAACACCGGTTAAAGTGCAGTTGAGTAGGATAGGAGCGAAGCTGCCGTTAAGAGGCGGATTTGAGGTAGGGAAAAGCACTAAGGCGGAAATCTTGGCTAAATACAAAGAACCGAAACTGGTTCGTAATTTACCGAATGGAGAAATTCATATCTATCGAGAAGTGCTCTTGTTTTATAACGAAAAAGGAGTGCTCCAGCGATGGGGGATTTATTATTAAACTTCCTCGGCAAATCTTGTGTTTTTGATACGCTCATAAACACAAGATTTGTCGAAGTACCATTATTAATAGAAAGGAGCCTTAGGTAGTAAACTAGAACTTTGCTACTTAATGTTACAGCCTAATTCACATCTTATTGAATGAAGCGTTCTGCCTGTTCAAAAACTAAAGACACCACACCTGCTAACTCACTTTTCTTACCCCTAACTTGAAAGTTGGAACCCTCTACTCGTTTTCCGCCTTTGCTTAGATATCCTTTGATATGGAGCTGACTGCCTTCTTCGGTGTAAGTCCCACGAATGGAGTATCCCCCTGCACTGTGACGGATATTTTGAAAGCTGTGATTGCCCCCTCTCCTCACGATCTTGCGGATATGCTCTTCCAATTTCGGCATGAGTGCAAGCGGATCCTCAAGCTCTCCTTCTTTTAAGAGTAAAGGCTGAATTAAAACTGGTTTGACTTCTGCTACAGGAATGGCTGCTGGGTCTTTTACAATGCCAATGGGAAAACTGGAAAGTCCATCCTGATTATACATTTTCGGCTTCTGATTGACCCCTACAGTTTTAGCTAGCTTTGGGACTTGGTTTTCTGCGTGCATTAACAACTGAAGGATATCGACCTCGCCATTAGGGTCTTTGATCGCAAGCTCCTTCATACCTTGTAAAAGACTGAAGGTAAGTAAGCCTTGACCAAAAGGTGTAGCTTCGTAACTTTCCCGGTCTGCCGCACTCCCTGCCAATATATACATGCCTGTACGATCTTTCATCCGATCTAAGGCAATAAGTTGAGATTCGGTGAAAGCTCTGTCTTTGATCAAGGTGTTGACCATTTGCCCAGAGTTACAAGCATCTAAGATCATGACTTTCTTTTTGGCTCCCATTTGGCCGAGCCAATCCGTCAGCTCTTCCTGGGAGATGGCGTCCAATTTTCGTGCCTGTGGATCTGTTAGTTGGGCAAAGCTGTTCATACTTTGTGTGAGGTAGTAAAATCGAGGTTTGTTGCTTTCACTTTCAAAAGCTTTACCATGGCCGGCAAAATAGACCAGTACAAGGTCGATGGGTTCGGCCTTCTTGGTAATCTCATCCAGCGCTTTTTTAATATTGTTTTTTGTAGGGAGGCCAGCTTTCGGTACATCATCGGTGGTGAAAAGTCTGATGTCAGTTCTGTTTTGGAAAAGCGCTTCTCCAGATACGGTTAAAGCTTTATGGATACTTACGGCATCTTTACCTGCATAAGACAAATCCAGGTTGTCTCCATCATAATCTGATGTACCCACAACTATGGCATGAAAATGAGCTAATTTATGATCTCGTTTAATGGGGAAGCTTGGGGCGTAGGGCGGTAATTTCATAGGTCGACTTTTCATCCAGTCACCCTTGTTAAAAGCTTGTAAACTAATGAAATTGGGGCGCTGCGTGTAAAAGTGTTTGGCATATTTTTGTAGGGATTCCTCTAGGTGAAGTTGTTTCTGGCGATTAAGGTTTCTATTAACGATGCTTCCATTGATATAGAGGTTCAGCTCGCCCAAGCCCCCAGATCGTTCTTGGATATCTATGATTAGATTATCTCCGTCAATCTTGGCTTTGATAATCGGGTACAATTCATCTAGGCTTAAGCCAGAAACATCGCGGATCTCCTTAGGGCTTAGGCCAGAAAGCAGTTTATCTAGTAAGCCTGGCACCCAATAACGCGCTTCATAGGATTCTAAAGGAATGATTTCCAACCCATTAACATAGTGTAAGCTTTGTTTCCCTTTTTCGCTTCCATCAAAAAGCCCAGAAGGTGTAGAAATGACCCAGTCTTTCTTTCCAATAGGTAGAATGGTGGCTACGATATTTGAATCTCCTTTTTTGAAAAGATTGATCGCCCTTCCTTCCTCAATACTTATGTCCCAGGTTGAACTTTCAGTCCAATTTTCTAAAAGTTCCTCATCGGAGACTTCTTCCATAATTCTGGTGGCGGTATTGAATAGGAAGGCACCTAACTTCAAGTAAATAGTGTCATTATTCACTAGCACCTTCTTGTCAAAAAGAAAACTAAATTCATTGCTTTCTAGCGCAGCTAAGCCAAATGTGAACTTTCTAGCTCCATCCTTGCTGTTGATCGCATGAATGGCAGATCGAGTGTCTCCAACATCAGTTCCTGGTGCATAGGTATAGGTATTGCCATCTCGACTCATTTCACCCCAAAAGCCAAGGTGAGAGGAGAGTGAGCGCTTAAACTGACTAAGTACCTGACCAGATAACGGGTCATAGCGAGTAATACGAATTGTATCGCTCCAGGACAGCAGTTCGGTCATGATGAATGACTTCCCATCCTCGGAAAAGTAGGACTTGTCACGAGAACCAACTTCTTCAATAGCATGGGTGGCTATTTTCTTTTTTTGGCGAAGATTCCATACTACCCATTCCTTTGAGGTAGCGGTGAACAAATAAGTACCATCTGAGGTAGCACCAACGGTAGTCGTTGCTGCAGCTACGGGAGCCGCAGCCTCTACTTTTTGAGTAGAGATGTCAACCCATTGGGCGTATTCAGCATTTCTAGTGATGAGGTGTTTTTTATCACTGGCGAATTTGCCCCATTCCCCTGTTCTCCGCATCTTTTCCTCCCCCGTGTCTATGTCCCAGATATAAGTAATGGTGTTGGTAAAGTGACCTGGGGAGTAGATAGAATGGCCGATTATAGCCAAAGCTAATTTCCCATCTGGAGATATCTCTACGTGACTGATACAAGTGGGCTCTTCAAAAGTATGAAGTGTTTTCAGCAGTTTTCCCATATTGCTCCATAACTGGACTTTGGTTGATACTTGTGGGCGGCTGTCTTCAAAATTAGCTCCACAATCAGTTGCGGTGAGAAGCTTGGATCCATCCGGAGATATATCAATATCGACAAATCCAAATTTCCCCTTTAGCTCTTCCTCCGTACCCGATTGATGCCAAGGGATGGTACGGATGAGTTGGCCTGATTTATTGTCCCAGATCTTAATGGATTTGTTGCTACAAGAGGCAAAGAAAGTTCCCTCCTTTGCCGTAGCCATACCTTGTACAGGTAGGCCATGGATAATAGGGAGAACTAAATCTGGTTTTTGAGCGTACAAGTACTGTATAAGAAATACAATAAGGAGAAAGAGAATTCCTCGCTTGGTTTGGAATGATAATTGTTTTTGTTTCATAGTTCTTAAATGCTTTCGTCTAATGGTTATTGGATCCAATCTTCAATTGCAAAAAATACTTGTTCTGCTAAATCATTCATATCTGTTTTTACACCCTCCACATTAAATGCAGCCTCCGTTATTTTCTTTCCCGTCTTATATAGAAAACCCTTTACATTTACCTGTTCTCCATCTACCGTATATGCACCCCGAATGGAAAAACCTTTAGGGTGATTTCGTAGGTCTTGAAAGGTAAAGGATGCATTGCGACGGATGGCCTTTTGGATATAGTCTTCAATAGCTGTCATGAGTTGTAAAGGATCATCAAATTCCCCTTCTTGCTGGAACATCGGGCGGATTAGGAGTGGTTTGCTGGAAGCAATAGGGATCGCTGCTGGATCTTGTACTATACCAATAGGAAAACTCGAAAGCCCATCCTGATTATGCATTTTTGGTTTTTGAATAACCCCTACTTCCTTGGCCAATTCAGGTACTCGGTTTTCCGCATGGCTTAGCAAGGCTAATATATCTACTTCCCTATTCGGGTGTTGCGTAGACAATTCCTGCATGCCCTGCAAGAGGCTATAGGTTAACAATCCCTGCCCGAAAGGAGTGGCTTCGTAACTCTTCTTATCCGCAGCGCTCCCTGCCAGGATGTACATCCCCGTACGGTCTTTCATGCGATCCAGGGCCCGGAGTTGGGATCCGGTTAAGGCTCGGTCATTGACTAGGGTGTTGACGACCTGGCCTGAGTTACAAGCATCCAAGATCATGACCTTTTTCTTAGCAGCTAATTCTATCAACCAATCTGTCAATTCTTCTTGGGAAATGGCATCGAGTTTTCGAGCTTGTGGATCCTCTAATTGGGCAAAACTATTCATACTTTGGGTGAGGTAGAAGAAGCGCGGTTTGTCGGCATCATCATCTTGTACCTTTCCATGTCCAGCAAAGTAAATCATGACTAGGTCTATTGGCTCTGCCTTTTCATTGATTTCATCTAGTGCTGCTAGAATATTAGGTTTGCTAGGAGGAATGGCATTGGGCACCTCATCTGTACTGAATAGCCGAATATCTGTCCGATCTTGAAAGAGGGCTTCCCCTGCCACACGCAAGGCTTTGTGAATGCTTACTGCGTCCTTGCCTGCATAGTTTAGGTCAAGCTGCTCACCAGAATAGTCAGATGTCCCTACCACTACGGCATAGAAATGAGCCTTTTTATGATCTCTCTGTATGGAAAAAGAGGGCGAGTACGAAGGCAATTCGATAGGCCGACTTTTCATCCAATCACCTTTATTAAAGGCCTGTAAACGGATTGTATTGGGGCGTTGGGTATAGAAGTGTTTGGCATAGCGTTTTAATGGTATCGCTATCTGTGTCTCTTTTTGAGGATTGATATCTTTTTGGACGATGCTTCCATTGATATAAAGGTTTAGTTCCCCTAAGCCTCCGGAGCGCTCCTGGATTTTTACTTTCAAAACATTATTTTCAATCTGGCCTTCGATGATAGGGTAGAGCTCCTCTAGGCTTAACTGACTAACATCGCGAATCTCCTTTGCACTTTGTCCATCTAATAATTTTTCTAACAGATCAGGGACCCAATAACGAGCTTCCAACGACTCCAATGGAATGATCTCCAATCCCTTTACATAATGAAGCGCAGACTTGCCTTTTTCACTACCATCAAAGAGACCAGAAGGCGTGGAGACAATCCACTCATTGTCTTGATCGATGACTAAGGTGCAGATGGGTTCATTATCTTCCTTACTAAATATTCGGAAGGATACTTGATCCGGGCTATCCACTCCTAAATCGGTATTGAGCGAGAGCATTGCTGAGGCCGGCACGACCAAACCCGTGGAGCTTACCAATGATTGTTGCTTGAGGTCATATCCTTGGATGATACCTTTATATTCCAGGAAGATTTGTTCGTTTTCACTGTCATAAAACAGCTCTCCATTGTAGGCATCTCTCAAATTAACCTGAGTATACACTTGTATTAGTTCGCCACTAGAGGTATATATTTTCAATTTTTGATCCTTCGTCAAGACCGCTAATTGACCATTTTGTCCAAAAGCAGCATTGATCAAGTAGTTGTAGTATTGTCCTTCCTCAAGGCCAATAGACCACTCTAATTTCTTACTTTTAAAAGTATAGAGTTTACCAAAATGGTAATCGAAATAGTACTCTGTATCTAAGCTTGGTATGATAGCTCCGTTTACTCGTTTTTTATATTGTGTATGAAGGAGGTTTACATTACTTCTGGTATCAACTAATCTAATCAAGCTATTCTCTCCTATGAGCCCAGAGGCGCTATTAAAGCGGCTATAGAAGGGGTTAAGATTTAGGCCACCGAACTTTGGATGGTGGATTTTTTGTTTTAGGTCAATCCTGTATAGGTTTGTATTGGTTACCGCTTTGTTTTCATAGGTGGTATAAACCAAGGATTTGCCATCTGGAGCAGTTAATCCCTTGGCATATTTTAATCTATATTTTTGACTTAGTACTTCCTTTGTATTGTTGAGGTTAATTTGGATGATCTCCAAGCTATCCTTTTTTTCATGATCATACTTTTGGAGATCTCGATCATATATAGCACACTGAAAGGTCAGAATTTTGGCATCTAGTGAAAATTGTTCAATATCATAGCTAGGTAAGCTTAAGGATTGAGGAGGCGACATTTTGTTATTGGCTAAATCCAAGGTGCTTAGTCCAAAAGTATAGGGAGCCTCATGATTTTTAGGGTCAACATAATCTGGTTCAGATAGGCAGTGTAGTTTGCGACTGTCATTATCAATTCCTATAGCAATGACTGCTGTTGGCGACTCCATGATTTTCTCGGCAGTTAACGTTTGGTAATCACAACGTTGAACTGCGTTGCTATCTAAGAGATAAAAATAGGTTGTATCCTGAAGAAGCCTAACGCTTTTACCATTTTCACGCCAGATACTTTGGCCCGATTTTATCTTCCATATTTCGCTTTGAGGTTTTGGAGCGCGACGACCATTCTTGTCCTCCAGAGAATATTCTGCGGCGATGTATCGATCATCTACTGAAAAATAAAGGCCTTGGATATGTCGAATGTTCTCGAATTCAGCTATGGTTTTTAGATGTTGTTCAGAACCGGTACTATAAAGGGAGATTCGTGTGTGAACAGCATTTAATCCATACTTGTGGGCCAATAGTAGGTAATGTCCATTTGAAGAAAGGGCAACACCTAGGAACTCTTGGTTCTGTTCTGCCTTTGCGCTAATGGTCCGAATGAGTTTTCCGCTAGGGTATTCCCAGAGCTTCACACTTGCTGCCGAACAGGAAGCTAAATATTTGCCATCTGCTGAAAAGGATAAACCTTGGTAGACCAATTCTTGCCCATGAATAATAGGTAATACTAATTCGGGTTTTTGTCCAAAAAAAGTATGAGGTAAGATCAAGCAAAGTAGGAGAAGTAGGCGTGTAGAAAATCGGTGTATAGGGTAGTAGGCTAAAGGCATTTGCAGTAGTGTTGAATATATGCGAATCGGTTTAGTCCGGTTTCCATTGAACGAAAACCCTAGGGAATTTACGCCTATTTTATATAGGGTTCTATTCTCTCAAAAATTAATTCAATAAGTTGTTTGATTTCATCTGTTCTACTTTCTACGACTAAATCTTCAGTCGTAATTTTTTCCAACCCTTTACGCAAATAGACCTTTGCAATTATATGCTCCTTGCTCAGCGTATAGGTACCGCGGATAGAGTGTCCTTGTTTATTTTCCGGACATTTCTAAAAGTAAAGGGCCCCCACGTCTCACCTGTTTCTGTATATAACTATCCAGTGTAGAGACAAAATCTAGTGGATCCTCTTGTTTCCCTTCTTTTACCAAAAGCGGTTGGATAGATTCATTTTCTTGCCTACAGTTGACTAGTAACCGATGACAAAGCATCAAGATTTTTCTTTGCTACCGTTTTCTGCCACACAGTTTCTGGTTTTGTCAAGTGAAAATGCTGTCAACCTATCACTCATACGAAAACCCTCCTTCCTCCGAAAACAAGCGAAGCGCCTTAATCGGTAGGGCTTTTGCCCCAGCATCTGGAAAATGGGCATAGGCGATCAGTTGATGAGCGTGATTGATAGCTATCCTAGGTACAGCGCCTGCCCCTTCATCCATCACAATGCTAGCGGAAGATAGCTGGGTGCCGTCTGCCAAACTGTATTTGGATAGTTGCTGCTTGTTCCAGTTGAGGAGTGTCATGAAATGACCGTCCTCAGAAAAGAAAGGCGCAGTGCCGTATTCGGTTAATTCAGGTATTTCAAAAATCTGTGGGGAAGCCGCTTTATTCACCTCCCAAACCCAGAGCTTCCCCTCCGTTACTGCATAGACCGTATCTCCGCTTGGAGCCATTCCCATCTCCAAGACTTCGGCATCTAAGAAGAAGGATGCTTTCTCTTTTCGCGTACGGGTGTTGATGAGATGGATGGCTTTGGAGCCAGTAGCCAGGACATAGTCGGACTGGTTGGAGAATTTTCCGCTTTCATAGGAGCGCTCCAACAGGAGTTTGCCGGAGGCTAGGTCCCAGACACTAAAGGCCAATTCCCCTTCTACGTAGCCATAGGCATGAACTGCCGTAGCCGTGGTGATAGCGACTTGCTTGCCATCTGGTGAAAGGGTGATCTCCTGTACGAATACACGATAGGGTGAGATTTGGATTTGCTTCTTCAACTTTCCGGTCTTGCTTTCCCATACTTCGATGAAGGTAGACCCTGCATTTTCATCATAGGGCTTATTGTGAGCGCCGGATTCAGTAGCGGCACAAGAGCGAGCGCTAACAATGAAACTGCCATCCGCAGCAATAGCTACTTGTTCGAAGCCCAGTTTGCAATCTTTTGTGGAGGAAGGGGAGGTGACCTGATTTCCAGAGATCGATCGGATTAGTTTTCCGGTTTGGGCTTCCCACAATTGGATACCCACATTTGTACAAGACACTAGGAATTCGCCATTTTCAGCGTACTGTAAATCTTGCACTGCCAAGGAGTTGCTGTTGGATGCTTGCAAGGCCGGCGTCGAATCTCGGTCTATTGGAATACCGAAAGAACTCACCACTAAAATAACAGGTATATATAATAACTTCATGTGATTCATAAATATTAAAATGGCAATATTGTTAGCCGTTGTTGCGTCTCCTAACCGGAATCAAGCATTGTTTCACTCCACCATCCCCTCCACCTCAAAAATAATGTCATCTATCAATTGATCTAAGTCCGCTTTTTTGCCACTAACTTCAAAAGGTCCTATGTTTTTGATGCCTTTGAATAGGGCGCCGCGCACTTTTACCTCTTCTCCATTTACTGTATATCGTCCTTTTAGGGAGTAAGCATTTTCGAACTGCGCTACATCCACATAAATATAAGCCGCGTTGGCTCCTCGGCTGCTGATCTTTTTGAAGTAATCACTCATCTTGTTGCCTAAGCCCAGTACATCGGCAAATGCATTTTCATCTTGAAAGATATTGCGAATGAAGACAGGTTTTACCTGTGCTACGGGTATCTCTACCGATTCGTTTACGATTCCAATGTCAAAGCTGGAGCCGTCATTGGGAAAGGCGAGCATGGGGGTTTGAATGCCTCCGATGCCTTTTGCGAGTTGGGGTACACGATCGCGCGAGTATTGGAAAAGCTGCATCACATCTACGTATTCATTGTTGCTAGCGGAGACCATTTGCATACCTTGTAAGAGGCTATAGGTGAGCAGCCCTTGCCCGTATTGACTGGCCTCATAACTCACCTTATCTGCTGCACTGCCCGAAATGACAAACATGCCCGTGCGGTCTTTCATCCGATCCAGGGCGCGGATCTGGCTGGAGTTGAGGGCGCGTTGGCTGACTAGGCTCTCCACGACTTTGCCAGAGTTGCAGGCATCAAGCATCATGACTTGCTTTTGGGCGGGAATAGCGGTGAGCCAGGTGGTGAGTTCTGCGGTGGAGATGGCGAAGTTGCTGCGGATTTCTGGATCACTAAGATCTTCGCTCCCAATATCTTTTGTGAGGTAATAAAATTGCATTTTTTCTGCCTGTCCATAGGTGACGCCATGGCCTGCGAAATAGACAATCAGAACGTCATTGGCTTTGGCTTTTCCGGCGAATTCTTCTAAGGCTTTTTGAATGTTTTCTTTGGAAGATATTTTCCCCGCAGCTTCAGGGTCCGTACTTAAGAGTTGAATATCTGTATTTTGATTGAATAGGGCTTTCCCTGCGGATTGTAAGGCTTGATGGATGGCTGCTGCATCTTTGTCAGAATAGGCTAGGTCTAGATTGGTTCCGCTATAGTCGGCCGTTCCTACGATTAGGGCATACAAGTGAGGCCTGCTGGGCTTGGCGTTGTTGTTTCCACTATCCGTACTTCCGCTACCTCGACTTAGACTAAAGTTAGGTGTATAAGATAAGTTATAGGCCTGGCTCTTCAGCCATCCCTCTGAATTGAAGGAACGGAGGGTGAGCTGATTAGGTTGTCCGGGCAGATAGTATTTGGCGTAGTTTTTTAGTGATAGCTGTAAGTCTTTGCTTTTGTTGGGGTTTACATTTTCTTCCACCTCTTTGCCATTGATGAATAAACTTAGTTTGCCCATTCCGCCGTTGCGGGCTACCAAATTAATGGAGAGTTCATCTCCGCTAAGCGTTGCGTTGACCTTTGGATATAATTTGACGGCTGAATATTTGGAGGGATCTCGAGTTTCTCCCTTTTCTAATCCCAAGATTTTTTCCAAGAGGCCTGGTTCGTAGTAACGTTCTTTGAGCTGATCTAGTTCAATCAATTCCATTTCATAAGCATAATGTAAGGATTTCATCGCGCCAGGAGAGGCATCAAAGAGGCCATTTGGAGTGGCTACTACCCAGTCCTGCTCTCCGATGGCTATTATCGTTGCAAGGGTGACGTTAGGATCACTCTTTTTGAATAATCTCAGGGAAATATCATCTGGGCTTTCGATGCCCCAAATTTCGCTTTCCTGCAAAATGGCTTCCCTGGAAGGTGCATTGCTACTAGTCAGCGGGGATAAGAATTGCTTGTTCAAATCGTAGACCTGTTGTTTGGTTTCTTTCCCAATTTGATAGAGTTGTTGTGTTTTGCGCGTATAGGCTAGTTTATCATAAAATTCGGGTATGTTCTGGAAGCGGTCTATTTCCTTTCCAGCTTGATCAAAAACGATCATTTCTCGATTATTGGTGAGCAAAGCCAAGCTGCCATCTTCTGCAAAAACAGCGTTGAGTACGTTGTCTGGATTCAAGTTTGCTTGCCAAAGAACGCTTCTGTCCGAAAAATCTTTGCATTGGAGTTTTTCCATGTCGAAATAAACCTGGCCCTCCAAATCAGGTAAGATGGTATAGTCGTATTTTTGGATTAATCGCTTTGATTTTGGGTTGAAGATGAAATGCCTACCAGTGATTGGCGCATAGAACGAGAAGAAACAACTTTTCCCTAAAACGCTTGGTTCTGAGACTAAACTGAAGTTGTTTTCTTGCAGGACTGCTAGGCCAAAACTGATGGAAGCCTGCCCCTTTTTGATATCCAGAGTACGTATTAAGGAACGGGTGTCTCCTACATCATTATAGGGCGCCAGGACAAAGGTATTGGCATCAGGTGAGCAAGTGCCCCAGGATGAAGGAACGTCAAATTGTTGTTGATTGATCAATTGGCCATTTAAGCTATTATACTGGCGAATGGCAAAATGATCTTGCATGAATTCTGTAGTAGTCAGTATGCTTCTATCTAAAGAAAAGTGAAACTTTGGACTGTAGTCAGACTCGGGATGATTGACCCTGTAGGCCCCAATTTGTTCTTGTTGAGCAATATTCCAAACAAGTAATTGATCTTTAGATATGGCGAAGAGGTGCTGGCCATCTCCAGAAACCCTAGCCTGATCAATTTCATCGATGGTGGTAAACGTCTGCTGCTGTTGGCTAGCTATGTCTACCCAATGCAGCTCATTTTTCTTCCAGCTAACCAAATGTTTAGCATCTTGGGAGAGACTGCCTCTTTCTCCCTTTCTATCTATAATTATTTCGCCCGTTTGTAGATTCCAAACCCTGGTTACTATATCCTCTAGGGGATTGTAATTATCCATGTCGCCGCTTGCAAAGGAAGCGAGTAGGAATTGATCATCCGCAGAAAACCAAAGTTCCTGGATACAAGTAGGGACTTGGAAGGCCTTTACGTCTTTGATCTTTTGCCCTGTTTTAGCATTCCATAACTCAATACTAGTGGCAACTGACGGTCCATGTTCATAGGTAGAACCGCAGTGTCTGGCGCTGGCAATTTGGGTGCCATCGGAGGAGAGGGCCACGACTGAAAAACCGCCTGCCCAGCCTTCTCGTTTGGCCACTTCGGCTGGATCATCCTGGATCGTCCGGACTAGGTTTCCTGTCTCAACTTCCCAAAGTTTAATGGATTTTTGACTGCTAGATACTAAGTACTGGCCATTCGCGGAAAAGGACATACTTTCTATTCCAGAGCCATGAATAATAGGTAATACAAGCTCTGCTTTTTGAGCGTTGAGTACCGCTGCGCTGCAAAAAAAGAACGACAGGAGGAAAAGGATGCGATTCATGTTTATGGTGCTTATGCGTACAATAATTTTAATGTAACAATTATAGGGCTTTTTCGGAGAGACAATTATCTGCACTTGTTACTAAAAATAATAAGTTGATCAGAGCTTATAGAATTGATAAAGAGATAGATATTGAATAATATTGTTCGGATAAAATATGCCAAAGGGGAGCCTGCTAACTACAACTGATGGAAGAAAATGAGATAGCTAAAATAACATATCTTATTAAAATATAACGGAATCCTCATGAAAAGAAATAGGGATTCGGGAATTTTCTGTAAGCTGCGGCTGTTGCAAAAACAAAAAACTTTGGCTGATACTTCTCCTGTTCAGCGCTGTAGATAGAAGAGCTGCGACCCATAAAGTAGAAGGTTTTTAGCAGGGGATCAGAAACACAAGAATTGTTAGTGAACCAAAAAAATAAAATGAATTTTACCTTAAGACCCTGGGCTATGAGCGATTTGGATACGCTGGTAGTCTATGCTGATAACTACGAAATCGCGAAGAACCTAACCAATCATTTCCCTCATCCTTATACCCGCGAAAGCGGAGAAGGTTTTATAGCCATGGCCAGTAAAAAAGAGCCCTACAATGTTTTTGCCATTGATGTGAAAGGGGAGGCTGTAGGGGCGATTGGTGTACATCCACAGGGCGACATTTTTTCCAAAAATGCAGAAATGGGCTATTGGTTAGCAGAACCCTTTTGGGGTAAAGGGATTATGACGGAGGCCATTCGACGCATGTTGGATTATAGTTTTAAAACTTGGGAGGTGGATAGGGTATTCGCTAGACCATTTGGCTCCAACTTGGGCTCTCAGCACGTATTGGAAAAGGTGGGATTTACTTTGGAAGCTCGTTTTGATAAAACCATCTGGAAGGATGGACGATATGAAGATGAGCTGGTGTATGCTTTTAGAAAACACACTACCTAAAATAATTACCTTCTCTGATAATTTTTGTGGTCAGCGTTTTAGATAGAGAATTGTGCCCATAGGAAGCAAGGCTTCTAGCTAAAAGGGTGACATAATAGCACAAAGATTGTCAGAAAACCAACAATTATAATATGAGCCGACTGTTTTACGATCCGAAAAATAAAGCAAGAAATTTCGCTGATTATACTGCCATTTATGAAGTGATGGCCAAGTATTACCAAGGAGTAGAAGAAGCGAAATTAGACTTACTCGATGAGGTGTTTCATGTCAACTGGGCCATGCGTGACAATGATGTTCCTGCCAGAAATCAAATCCAGGTAGAAGACAAGCAGGCCTTTATTCAACGCGTACGACAACACGGTCCGTATCAGGATTATGCAGCTGATCGGAGGTTGGCAAGAATAGAGGTTCAAGATGAAGGGTGGGCTTTTGTGCAGATTACTAAAACCACCAGTGGAAATTCAACGCTTTTCTTTTTGTTGAAGAGAGGAAAAGAATGGACTATCCTGGATAAGATTTGGGTCATTACTACTGTTGATGCGCAAGCAAATGATGAAGAAAGCTTAGGGTATCCAGTGATCGAGAAATTATTAAATACCTATCAAGACGGAATCCAAACGCAGCACGATCAATACCTACAGCAAATTTTGGATGAAAAATGGGATAGCAAAGTTTTAGATACCTATGGCAAATTACAGCAAACGTCTAGATCGAGCTTTTTTGAAAACTTAGATCAAATCCGTGCGGGTTTAGGTGAAATAAAATCCATTAATATCTATCAATCCAGTTTGGCTATTGTCCAGGTTGAAAGCCATGAGGCTGACTTCATTTCTTTTATCATCTTGTTCTACCTGGAAGGAGCCTGGAAGATAGCGAGTGAGCGCAGTGTCAGTAAATAAGAGGAGCGCTGTTCGTTTTCGAACACTTTTTGTTCAGAGATGAACAGCTTTTTACATGCAATAGGAAGGTAAGGTGCTGATATTCTTGTAGTTGTTTCCTTGGAATAGATTTTGATAATATCTGTATTGAAATCACCAAAATGACCCATTATGTGGTACAACTACATCAAGATCGCGTTGAGAAGTTTAAGGAAATTTAAGGGCTATGCCAGTATCAATATTTTTGGTTTGGCGATTGGTTTGGCTTGTTGTCTATTGATCATCCAGTATCTACGAGATGAATGGGTCATTGATAAGCATCATGATTTTGGTGGTGATATCCACCGAGTTGCAACGGAATTCATTATTGGCAATGTGACGGACCCAACAGCAACCACACCGTCACCGCTAGCCGCCGCGATTCAAACTGACTTCCCAGAGGTAGTCCAGAGTGCAAGAATTATTAAGGCTCCAAATGTCGATAAGTATTTGCTGAAATATCAAGACAAGGCTTATTTTGAGGAAAAAGGAGTTTATGCGGATAGCACCCTATTTCAAATATTGACTTATGATTTTGTAGCTGGAGATCCAGAACATGCTTTAGATAAGCCAATGTCGGTGGTTTTATCTAGACCGATTGCAGAAAAATTATTTGGTGATCAAAGCCCTGTAGGACAATCGATTAAAATCGAAAGCTTATGGGGAGATGAATTGTTCGAAGTGACTGGGGTGTTTGACCCTAGTACGTACCGCTCACACATTGATGCCGATTTCTTTTTGTCGATGAACAGTGGAGCCTTAGGACGACGATTTCATCGATTGCAGGAGTGGGGAGGTAATAACCTATTTTATACATATGTACAACTACAAGCAGGAACCGACGTAGCCGCTCTGGAAGCGAAATTACCTGATTGGTTAGAAGGTTATGCTGGGGATCGACTTCGGCAAATGGGGTTTAGCAAGCGGCACTTTCTTGAACCAGTTGAAGATATATACCTGTACTCAGAAGTCGGCTTACAAGCTGGCCCTACCGGCGATATCGCTTACTTCTACATTCTAGGATCTATCGCGCTGTTTATACTATTGATCGCCTGCATTAATTTCATGAATTTAGCTACTGCTAAAGCCACTATTAGATCACAAGAGGTTGGCGTGAGAAAAGTTATTGGTGCTACCAGGTCTTCTCTTTTTGGGCAATTCATGAGTGAGGCCTTTGTTTACACTTTGCTAGCTGTAAGTATAGCCTTTTTGGTAGCAGAGATATTGTTACCCGTATTTAATCAGATGTTAGGCAAGGATCTCCATTTGAACATGTTGCAAGATCCAATTGTCATTTTAATACTGTTTAGTTTTGTGGTTCTTACCACCTTGGTAGCAGGCAGCTATCCATCAATGTATTTGTCATCCTTCCAGCCCATTAAGATCTTCCGAGGGAGTATTAATGACCGTTTTTCTGCTCAGAATATTCGCAAAGGACTAGTTGTTTTACAGTTTATTATCTCTATTGCTCTGATTCAGGGAGTGATCGTGATTAATGAGCAAATGAATTATGTACAGAATAAGCATCTGGGGTTCAATCCACAGCAGAAACTTCTCGTACCCCTTAATAGCCCCAATTCATATGATAATTTCTATACACTCAGAGAAGAAGTATTGAGAGATAGCCGTGTCATTAATGCTTCGGGGGTTTCCAGCTACCCTGGAAGTACGAATATGGAAGATATGATTATGTTTGGGGAAGGTAAGACTGCCGAAGAGGGCCAGCAGGCTTATATGACTTTTATTGAGCCGGACTATCTGGATCTAATGGAGTTCGAACTTTTAGAAGGCCGACTGTTTAGTAATGAACATCTGGCTGATACCTTGAACTCCATCATTGTCAATGAGAAACTGGCAAAAAACTTGGGGTATTCTTCCGAGACTGCTATAGGACGCAAGATGTTTTATGAATGGAGAGATAGGCGGTTTGATTTTACAATTGTCGGAGTCGTCAAGGACTTTCATACCAAGTCCTTACATACTGCCATTGAGGGGCAAAGTTTCTTCTTTAATCCAGGTAATGCCCACAATTATCTGATTGCAAATGTAGAAAGCAATGACCTTCCTGGACTTTTGGAATCGCTGGAAAATAGCTGGAACCGAGTTAACCCAGAGGAGCCATTTCAATACTATTTCTTGGACCAGCAATTGCAGCAGAATTATCAGGCAGACCAGCGTTTAGGTAAACTTATCCTATGGGGCACTTTCTTGGCTATTTTTATTTCTTGTCTAGGGTTACTAGGACTAGTCACCTTTGCGGCTGAACGTCGGTTAAAAGAAATAGGTGTGCGCAAAGTATTAGGTGCTTCAGTTCCTAATATTATTGGATTGCTGTCCAAAGATTTCCTATACCTGGTTTTAATTGCTTTGCTCATTGCATCACCCCTAGCCTGGTATGCCATGAATCGTTGGTTCCAAAACTTCCACTACCATGTGGATATGCCAATTTGGGCCTACATTGTCGGTGGTATACTAGCGATCTTTATCGCCCTACTGACTACCTTCTGGCAGGGCTTGCGGGCGGCGAATGTGAATCCGATAAAGTCACTAAGGACCGAATAGCTTAACATAATCATGCCGGTTGCTCAATAGAACCGGCATGATTATGCTGTTAGTGATGAGCTTTAACCTGGAATGGATTTAATTGCTGGCAAGATACATCTGTACCATCAGGATTGTGTCCATGTATACATGTGCTAAGACCAAGACCCAAAGCTTCCTCTTTAGTTTTATATAGCAGATACCCAAGACTAATCCCATAAACCCTGTTTGGACAATTCCCATTGGCCCCCATTCGTAATGAACAAGCCCGAAAATAATTGAACTAACAATCACAGCAATTATCGTAGCTTTTTTCGTCTCCTGCCCTAGTTCTGTAATTCTATTGATAAGAAAAGCTCGGTACACAACCTCCTCTCCGAACGAGGATACAATATATACTCCTCCTAATGTCAAAAGGAGCATTCCAATATTGTTCCTCAGGTAGTTATATCCACTTAAATTGGCGCTTTCTGGAATGCCTGTAATATTGGCCATGACAATTGAGCCAATAATGAAACCGCCTACTGCCAAAGCACACACTAGTAGAGAGAGTAGGACTGTCCGTAGGCCTTCCTTCCAATTGATAGTTTTTAAACCTAGTCCAAAATCACTCCAGTTTTCTCCACGAAGTCTAAGGCCTACCCAGATAATAATTAGCATTACGACATTGGCTACCCAAACAACCAGCTGTTTTACAATAGGATTATCCCCAGCTAGCGGCTTTATGCAAGCAATCAGCATAAAGGCTGCAACAAAAATTAGTGCTATTTCGCCGATCTTGAAAAGCCGGTTTGTTTGTAAAAGCTTCCCGAGCTGAGAGCTTGGAGTTTTGTTTTCTCTTTCAATCATAACTGCATTCCTTTGATGTGAGCATAATATCTGGTTATATGAGAGAAATAGGGAGGCCAGATATTAGTGCTATTGGTATTAAGTGATGCAGCAAGTATATCAGCTGTTTTAGCCACAGTCGACCGATATCAGGATGTCGAACGCATTTGTTGAATCGTTTTTCGGAATTCAGAGGGGGTTTGCCCGGTTTCCTTTTTAAAGGCCGTATTGAAAGAAGACTTAGAATTGAACCCCGCTTGATACATGACCTCAAGAATGGTCAGTTTGTCATCTTTAGATGCTTTCAAGATTCGTTGGACCTCCTGTACTCTATATCCGTTAATGAAATCGAAAAAACTTTTATTAAACGATTGGTTGATTACTTGAGATAGTTGTTTGGTCGGTACGGATAGTTTTTCAGATAAGTCGGCAATACTCATTTTAGGGTTTAAATAGGGCTTTTCGGTTTGGAAGAGGGCTAGCAATTGTCTTTCATATTCTTCGACTTGATTTTGCGTGAGATTTGAACCTTTATATTTAAGCGGTTCATCTTGCGCAATGCCAGCAAAGATTTCCGATTGCCTGAGTGCTTTAAGAATCACCTTATTCACGAAGTAAAAGACAAAAATGAGCAGGAGAGCTAAAGCAACAAGAAATTCAATACTATTTTCCTCCAAGGATATGAAATTGTGAAATATTGAGGCTAAAATGAGCAGGCCAAAAGTGTTAAGGGCTGAACTTAGCCAATCCAAATTGATTTGATCTATCTGAGAATATTTGCTTTTAATGATTTTTCGATATTTCCAAAGTGCGCTGTAGGCCAGTCCTATATAAATTGAGACATGGAAATACATTAAGGCACGTATCAGGTACAGTTGCCATAGCAAATTGTTGTTAATCGCCTCTGTTGATATTCTGGGGACGAAGTTTTTTAACGAAAGGATTAAGATCGTTAGCCCCAGGTAGGGGATCAGGTGTAGTAGATGTTTGTTAGATAACTTAAAATCTCTAAAAATGACAGCTTGGGTGTAGATGTAAAAGATAGGACCATAGAGAAGAATAAAGCCATCGTCGATGAGCTGTACAAATCTCCAATTGAAAATAATCCCATTCATTTGCAAGGTAAGGTCTCCCATGTTCCAGCCCAGCAGGACAAAAATAGCAGCAAGGATCCTATTGTTGCATGGTTTTCCTTTCTTATGCGTAATCAGAAATATGCCAACAAAAAGAAGCTGGAAAGTGATAAGAAAAGAAAGGAAAGAAATCAGGTTTAGATCCATCTTTTAATCGAGGTTGCTTAGGCCTGCTACGCCACTTGTCAAAAGTTAAGATAGCTATAAAAATTAGAGCCTATATCAAAACTGTATTTGATGGCGAAAATGAGTGACTTTTGAATGAAGTGAGGTGAAAGGTGGAAGACCTTTCGGGCCGGCGGCAAGATGGCGATCGCTAATTGATCCACGATCCGCTAACTAAGTATGAAAAATAGATGCACTAGTCACTAGTGCGGGGGTAACGTTTATAGAATAGGATCGTACAAAGAGACGTCCTGCCATCTTTACCAGGAGTATTGCAAGATCCCCGGCTTGTACTCATCGAAGCCATGCCACACCCTTAAACCTGGCTTGTTGGCCAACTAATAATACTGAGTAGATAGCAGGTATATAAATCCACGGAGGATTGGACCGAAAGTTTTGCTAGAGAAAGGCATCAAACAAGGGAGCCCTACATATATTTTTTGTATCTCGCCAAGTAGATTTGGAATATGTAATTTTAATATCCTTGGTGCCATTAAACCTAATTGGCAATAGCTTGTCCAATGTCATTAAACACAAAACCTATGCGAATCTTTATTCTGATGTTCTTATGCATGATAGGCTTTAATCTATCTGCCCAAGAGAAACCAAATATTATACTTTTTCTAACAGATGATCAAAGTTGGAGTGGAACCTCTCTTCAGATGGACCCCAATCTGCCGAACTCGGATAGCGACTACTATCTGACGCCGCGCTTAGAAGCTTTTGCTCAACAAGGAATGATCTTCTCCCAAGCCTATGCTCCTGCTGCCAAATGTTCGCCCACACGTTGTAGTATCCTTACGGGTAAAACGACAGCACGTAGTGGCTTTACCTACACCGATAATATGATTGCCAATGGAACTAGGCTTATAGAAGGAACCACGATTCAGGAGGTGCCCGGCGCTGATACGCTGCTTTCAGAATGGCTCAAATTGAATGATCCGACCTATATCACAGCACATTTCGGTAAATGGCATGTGCGGGGTGGGGGACCAGCAGTCAATGGTTTTGATCGTTCGGATGGAGAAACTACGAACGCAGAAGGCGATCAAGGAGGATTGATACAGAATGATCCGAAAAGGGCATTTAGTTTGGTAGATTCTGCTATTGCGGTAATGGAAGATGCAGTGGGGGATGATCGACCGTTCTATATTCAGCTATCTCATTATGCTCCGCACACACCTAAAGAAGTGAGACAAAGTTCATTGATAGAGTGGGAGGATGAAAACCTTCATCCTTTAGGACAACGACACGACGATCCGGAATTTGCTGCCATGACAAGTGACTTGGATGCTGCTTTCGGTCAGCTACTAGATCAGCTGGAGAGTATGGGCCTGAATGAAAATACCTATGTGATCTATATGTCAGATAATGGTGGCCAAGGCAACAACCGGCCTTTGACCGGAGGGAAAAATTCATGCTTTGAGGGAGGGATACGAGTCCCTATGGCGATCAATGGCCCTGGCATCCCACAGAATGTATATAATGCGCAGCCGATCGTGGCCTATGATTTTTATCCGACCATCATAGATTGGGTCAATGGCGACTTCGCCAGTGCTCCAACCACGCTCGATGGAGTCAGTATCCGTCCTACTTTGGAAGGCGGGGCAGCCGTGCCTATAGTAAGAGGTAATAAGGAATTGATTTTTCATTCTCCACATTATAATCCAAATTTGAATGTGCCACCACAATCAGCGATAATCGATGGGAAGTACAAGCTGTTGGTAGAATACGAGACCGATAATCTAGGGTTGTTCGATCTAGAAAATGATTTGGGAGAGTCGAATAATATTGCAGGCCAAGAACCTGAAATTTTTCTAGACCTTTGTATTAGACTACGAGACTACCTCAAACAGGTCGGGGCAATGATGGTTACCCTGAATCCTGCACACCCTGATGTAGCTGGAGATTTACCCGACGCGGATCAAGATGGTTTGCCCGACGAATGGGAATGGAGAGAATTACTAACGGTAAAATACGGTGCTGAGGATGATCCTGATGGAGACGGCAAATCCAATTTAGTGGAATGGCAACAGCAATCGGACCCCTATCAGGCAGAACCTACTGCTCTGGATGATCAGTGGCAGGAAACGGAAGAACTGGTCCGACTTTCTTCTAGCAATCCCGTTGATGAGTATCTTTTAATTCGAGTACTTCCCCCATATCAGTCGAATAGTTTATTGCTGAGACTGACTGACAGTAGTGGTCGAATAATTAGCCAAAAGGAATACCAGGGTCAATCAAGCATCCGCATTCCTACGGATTGGGTGGCAGGTTGGTATAGTTTGGAAGTCTTGGACTTGAAATCAAGGTTAATCCAGCAGCTTCCTGTTCTTAAGCAGTAGTGGGAGAGCTGAGCGAAATATCCGAAGTTTTCAAGAGGCGTACCTTTTGTGAACTTCGGATATTTGCGCGACTCGTTTTCGTCCTTATTGAATGAAATAAACCTTTACAATTTTTCCATCCTTGACCTTGTAAATGGCAGTGGCTTCCAATGGCTTGTCTCCAAAGCCTGTCACACGCTCTCGGTCAATCACGGTGTCCCCTTGTACGATTCGGTTCACCAGCTCACAATGCAGTTCTGGTGTGTTCTCGAACATCCGAGTATAGGTAGAGCGCATGAAGGCCCGTCCTTTGCCCATGAGCTGATCGGGAAATCGATATAGCTCTACATCATCGCTATACGGCTCCAGGAAGGCTTCAATATTTCTCGCATTGTAACCATTCAATTGGCGCTGGGCGAGGTCAACGGGACTGTCGGGCAAGATTTCCTCAGGTTCCAGGACATTCCCATCTTTGATGACATATTCAAGATCCTGGATATGATCGATGTTCTCGGCTGGATTTGTGGTCAGGATTATTAAGTCAGCTCGCTTTCCTTCCTTTATGCTACCTAAATCGTTCTCACGCCCTAAAACCTTGGCTCCATTAATCGTAGATGCTTGTAGGATGCTGAAGTTGTCCATTCCCGCTAGTCGCATATCAAAGAGTTCCCTCAGATAGGAAGAGGCATGTAATGTGCCAATATTCCCTGCATCGGTGCCAGTGGCTACAGTAATACCTGCTGCGGCGACCTTCTTTAGATTGTTTTTTCGCACCTGGTCTTGCGCTTTGGTATTAGCCATTCGAAGAGTAGCTCGTTTTTGATAGGCATTGATCAGTTCTTCTTTAGGTAGGTGTTTGAGATCAAATAAGCTACCCAATACGTCGGGGTCGGATAGGGTGAAATCTTCATATGACAAATCGTTGTTTTGGCCAAAGACTTCCAGGTATTTCCGGCTCACCACGAGTGTGGGAATGTATACGGTCTTGTTCTTTTGTAAAAGGTTAAGAAAAGCTCGATCCACTGGCTCATCCACACTATGTACAAGGATATCTGCTCCCGCTTTTACCGCTAGTTTTGCAGTATTTAGCTGCGTAGCGTGGACAGCTACTTTAAGCCCATTTTTATGACTTTCATCAATTGTAGCCTTGACCAAATCATAATTGGTGGCTGCATCTTCTCCTCTCCGAACGATATACCAGATTTTGATTAAATCGGGTTGATACGGCAATTGCTTTTGCACGATCGCCCGCGCTTCTTCCGCGTTCTTGACTTTGATAATGGGAGGATCATCAATTTCAAAAGCGGCTGGTTGATATGTGGAAACTAGTGGTCCAGTAAGCCAGACGTTCGGGGTAGAGTTATCGGTTTTGAAGCGATCTCTCAGTTCATAATTAGCCAAGGGGCCGCCTACATCGATAACCGTGGTGATGCCTGCTCGCAGATATCGCTTTAGGATCTGTTCGGCATTATCCCTTGCCCATTTTCGTTCTTTCTCGTAAGGGTGGAATTCCCTCAGGTCAATGGCATCGGGGCGGGTATACAAGCCACCGGTTTGGAAGAGATGAATATGGGCATCAACGAGGCCAGGCATAATGAACTGTCCATTTAAGGCCATGCGTTGTACGTTGGTTGGCGCATTGATGGTTTGATCGCTAATGCTTTTGATCCGGCCATTCTCGATTAGGATATTGGTGTTCGGTCGAACGGTTTTGCCTTCGACATCGATCAGCGTGCCTCCTTCTAGCAACAGGCTTCCATTTTGGGCAGGTAAGGAGTGGCTAAACCAACATAAACATACTAAGACGTAGAGTCGATACATAGAATTGATTTTGGATAAAATGATGGTTTTAACGAAGGGAAGTCGTAATCCTTTTTAAACAGTTTAATACATACACTTAGAGATTTATCTTTGAAGTTGTTCAAGAATGTCTGCTTAGTCGAAAAGCACTTCATTGCGGCCAGTGAGACATTTTTAAACAACTTCTTTATCTAAATAGTGTGGTCAAACAGGCGCTTGGCCTGGAAGACAGTCATTTTGAAAATTCTTCCCGATAACTTGAGATACGATCTAAATAGAATTTGAAAATCACTAATAGCGAAATCTAGAAGTCTGTCGCTTCTAGGAAAGTAAGAAGATAATGGCTATGACCAGGATGATGATCACACTGACCGTAAGATAAAAATTATTGTTGTCTCGGTATTTATTGAATAGTAGTTCAACTAATTCTCTCCAGGTGAAACGCTTGGCTAAACGCTCAGCGACATATACATAGTACTTGCGACCAAACTTCTTGGGATTACCATGTTTAGTGAGGATGAAAAATTCTGGATCCATAAAGGCTAACTCAAACACTTCATCTTCAAAGACCAGTTTATTGCCAAGGTATCTCCACTCGCCGGAGCTTAAGTCACCATCAACCACCCGAATATATTCTCCATCCTCATTGAAAATGTGCATGACTACCGTATGGAAGCGTTCATCATCTCTCACCTCTATCCAGTGCTTGCCAATATAGAAACTCGTCTCCTTTAGATCTTCACTCCAAGGTCTCACCACTTTCAATACTTTATCCAAGTACTCATCCAGCGTTTCCGCTGCTGGCATCTCCGTATTGAAAGACTGTGCAATTGAATCTAGAAACTTATTATCCAATTTTCTGCTGTTTACTTGATTGACAATATGCAGGATAAAGAATGTTTGGGAAAATTCCAAATCTGTTCGATAGATCTATTCTTTATCGGGATTTGAATTGATTTATCAGGTTTTTAGGCGTAGTTCTACGCTGGTATAGCTTATTTTACAAGTGAATAGTTGAACTAAGGAGGAAGATTTGTACCTAAAAGAGGTTCTTTTCAAAAATCACTAGCTTCTCTTTATCTCCAAGCCCTTTCAGGTGATGATACAGTTTTTCCCTTACCACTGGCCGTATAGTTATTCCTTCTCTCTTAGCATTCTGTTGAAATTCAGTACTGGTGAAGAATCGACCCATGCCATCAGCTTGCAATGGATTGGGATCCATCTTTTCTATCACCTCTTCCAATAACGAAATAGGAACGCCCAATAATACTTTAGTAACCAACATTTCTACCATGGTGGTTTCTCTCCAATTATTAGATCTTAATACCAGTAGTTCAAATAGATCGGTGATTAATGCATCAGTATTAGGAGATTTAGCTTTGACCTCCTCAAACAGTACTGTACTATCCTTTTTCATATTGGATAGATTAAGGCGACCATTGGGGTGGCATAATGCAAAAGGAATCTTTGCGCGGACTTTAGCTTCTTTTTCTTGCTCCTGCTCCCGCCTCTTTTGTTCAGCAATTTCCGACTCTAGCGGACTAGTAACACCCCGTTTTGCCAGCCAGTGTAAAAACTCTAATGGTCTTACCAAGGTGGCATCACCCTGCCATATAGCATCACACCTTAGCATCCCATGTCCCAAATACATAATACTGGTTTTAGCCCCAGTCATGGACTCAAACTCAAAAAAATAGTATCCACTTGTTCGTAGAGAACCCCGCGAAGTGTCGTGTATATCAAAGTATTGACGAATGGATATTATTTCTTTTTGTTCAGTAATGTTCAATACTTCCTTGGGTAGCAATCTGGTAAACTTAGGACCAGGGTTTTCTTCTGGGACATACTGGTATAAAGTGATTGTTTTGGTAGAGTTGAATATCTTTTTGAGCGCGTCTTTCATCATACAAGTGAGTGAATTATGGGTACTTGTTATTGAGTAGAGATAGGAGGCTATGATCTTCCTTCTCTCTAGAGATAGCAAAATTAGCACTATTTACATCCTGTAACAAATCTTGGAAGCAGATCTTTCTTGCAGCTAAGCTGTGTCTATTAGACTTGCTATAGGAGAAGGATATATAGAAAAAAGACAGTTTTGTGCAACTATCCCAATACTCTTACGTAATACCCTACTGAGTAATGCCAGAATAACGCTGGCGATTACCAAACCGGAACAAACTCACCCATCGTAGGTACCCCCTCAATTACATCTATCTGTAGCTAGTTAGAAGTGGTACACTTCTTTTCTTATTCAAACTAAAGTTTCACAATATCGAGGTTCCAACTTCAAGCAAGTTAAGAGCTACGAATATGTGAAGGGATTCTTTTGCTGAACTTTATTGGGATCCCTGGAATTGGAGATCAGCAGCATACAGTACTCAATGATAAATGTGTCAAAAGGAATAGATAGACAGCAAATTGTCCTTATTCCTGTACACTATAAAGACCTGTAACCCGAGATAGTCAACGACAGTAAAAGGTGGAAACATGTATAATTTTTTCATACTAGGGGTTGATTTTTTTCAGGATTGACCTTACTGTTGAAACTGTCTCTTGCTATTGCTTTTTGGTAATGAGGAATGATTTCTAAAGAGAAAGTCATCGTGGTCTGATTGCATAAAAAGACACGAAAAGAAGCATTATTGAAATTCGTTAGGAACAGACTTGTAGGGGAAAGAAAAGATACCTGGAGAGATTCCAGGATCACATTCTAACCTACAACTTTTTGTCTCGAAAGAGGCTTTCACGATTTCTGCAACTTGCTTTGATCTTAAATATTGAAAATCAGGCGTTCACGAACTCTAAATTCTTTAAATCTGATTCCCGAGAATTCATTTTTTTGATTTATATTTGGCCCTACGGGATTGTATTGCTAGAATTTTAATATGTTCCCGACATTGAGAAATACTACACAGAAGAGCAATGACGCTTTTGCCCGGAACCAAGTGAAAAGCGTTTATTGCCAGAGAAACAATTGCTATCTACACCAGCAACAGAGTATTTCAGTGTCGGTTAGGGCCGGAAACGACGCTAAACCGCAGAAAAATGAAGCACCACACAATTAGGAGCGTTGGCATCTTATTGGCGTTGCTGGCGTATTGCGCACTTTTCGGTCAACCGGAGGCAAAGCACTCTTCTTCTTTCTCTCGCCCATTATTCAATGTGGCATATTATAATAATTTACAGTGGAGAAATGTTGGGCCCTTTCGTGGTGGAAGGGTTAATGCTGTTTCTGGTGTTCCCAATCAGCCCTTAGTATACTACATGGGGGCTACTGGAGGAGGTATTTGGAAAACTGAAGATGGAGGTTTGAGTTGGCATAATATTTCTGATGGATACTTTGGCACCGGCTCTGTTGGCGCAATTAGCGTAGCCCCGTCAGAATCTAGTGTTGTATATGTCGGGATGGGCGAGCATGCGGTACGAGGAGTCATGAGTTCGCACGGAGATGGTGTGTATAAATCTTATGATGAAGGCAAAACCTGGAAATATGCTGGATTACCGGGGTCAAGACATATCGCAGGTATTGAAGTTGACCCCAAAGATGCAGATATAGCCTATGTAGCAGTACAAGGTGCTGCCTTCGGTGTCAGTAAAGATAGAGGGGTTTATCGAACAAAGGATGGCGGAAATACTTGGGAACAAATATTGTTCATCAATGAGAGCACCGGTGCCGCGGATATTAGTTTAGATAGGCATAACCCAAGGGTCTTATACGCAGCTATGTGGGATCATCATAGAAGTCCGTGGAAAATTACTAGTGGAGGATCAGGTTCAGGTTTGTATAAATCTACGGATGGTGGTGATACTTGGCAAAAGCTTCAAACTGGGCTCCCGGAAAAGATGGGCAAAGTAGGAGTAGCTGTATCCCGAGTAAACTCCGACTGGGTATATGCGTGTATAGAGGCAGAGGAAGGTGGTGTATTCCGCTCCACAGATGGAGGGAAACACTGGACGCACATCAATAAAGAAAAAATAACGACGGCCAGAGCCTGGTACTACACCGAGCTTGTTGCCGATCCCACCGACTTAGAAACCGTCTACATTCTCAATGCTCCGCTCTTGAAATCCACTGATGGCGGCAAAACCTTTAGTGCTATCCCGAACCCCCATCCCGATCAACATGGCCTCTGGATCAATCCTGATCAACCTGAAAATATGATCCTTGGAAATGATGGCGGAGCTTGTATCACCTACAATGGCGGCCAGAGTTGGTCCTCTCAGGCCAATCAACCTACCGCCCAATTCTATCGTGTAGTGGCAGATAATCGATTTCCGTACCATATCTATGGAGGTCAGCAGGATAATACAACCGTAGCTATTGCCAGTCAGACAAGTAGTAGCGGTATTGGAGAAAAGCATTGGTATACTGTAGCTGGTGGAGAAAGTGCGTTTATTGCCTTAGATCCAAATAACACCCGCAAGATTTATGGTGGAAGTTACCAAGGGCATATTTCGGTATTTGATCATCAAACAGGGGAGAGTAAAGACATTATGGCCTACCCAACGGAAGGTTTGGCGACCCAGCCCCGGGACATGAAATACCGCTTCAACTGGAATGCACCGATTGTCATTTCTCCGCATGATTCCCGCAGCATTTATCATGCTGCCAATAAGGTGTTGCATTCTACAGATGGCGGTCGGAATTGGCAAGAATTGAGCCCGGACCTCACTCGTAATGATAAATCCAAGCAAGGACAAGGTGGAGGGCCTTACACCAATGAAGGTGCTGGTGGTGAGAACTATAATACGATATCTTATCTCAGTTGTTCACCCCACGAGGAAAACGTGATTTGGGTGGGTAGCGATGATGGTTTACTCCACCTGACAAAAGATGGTGGTAAAACGTGGAAAAACATTACCCCGCCTGATTTGCCTGAAGCCTGCATTAATAGTATCGAATTATCTCCGCACGCAAAGGGAACGGCATATATCACTGCACATCGTTATCGATTCAATGACTTTTCGCCTTTTGTCTACTTTACAGCTAATTATGGGAAAACCTGGAAGAAAATTACACGAGGATTCCGTGGAGAGGACTTTGTACGTGTAGTGAGAGAAGACCCTAATCGGAAAGGCTTATTATATGCAGGGACTGAGACTGGACTTTATTTGTCACATAACAATGGAAGCTACTGGTATCGCTTCCAGTTAAATTTACCAGTTTGTCCAATAACGGATCTACTCGTTCATGACAATGACTTAATCGCCGCTACCTCTGGAAGGAGTTTTTGGATTTTGGATGATCTGAGCCCTATCCAGCAGAGTGTAGGTCAAATGTTGAACGGTGAGATGGAGTTATTCAAACCAAAAGCCAGTGTGAAGTGGACTCGGCAATATGACGATGCTATCGCGCAAGCTTTAGGTCAAAATCCATTGGAAGGTGTAACGATCGATTATTATCTACCACCTTACTTTCAAGATACTAGCCGATTAGTGCTTAGTATTCTGGATGAAGATGGAGAATTAGTGCGGAGTTATTGCAATCGAAAGAAATCGGCTGATCCTCAAGATCTAGAGGTCATTCTACCTACACGTGTGGGCATCAATCGCTTTCATTGGGATCTTCGCAGGGACCCGATACCGCAAGTGGCAGGTATCTTTGCTTTACAAGGGTTTAGAGGAAGTACAGTCAGTCCAGGGCAATATACCTTACGGTTAGAGGGGATGGGATTGGATTTACGCCAAGAATTCCAAGTTCTAGCTGATCCACGCCTAGAAGCTAAACTAGAAGACTATAAAGAACAGCAAGACCTGCTGGTCGCCATAGAATGTACCATTAAAGATATACATCGGTCCGTGAGGCAGATGCAAGATGTCAAGGCCCAGGTAGAGCAATTGAATGGGACTTTGCGTCGCAATACCTCCGTACAAGATCTTATTACGGTAGGAAAAGAGGTAGTGGAACAGATTGATGAATGGGAAAAGCAGTTGATTCAATCAGAACATACTACCATACAAGATGCCATTAGTTACCCCAATCAGCTCAGTGCTGAATTACTGAGCTTACTGCAAAAGGTGGATACTCACGATCCATTTGTAACCCAGGGCGTTAAACTCAGATATGCTGATTTGCAAGCCCAATGGCAATCTATGAAGAAAGATCTAGATGGGATCATTCACGGAGATTTGGCGGAATACAATCGCTTGTTTAGAGAAAAGGAAATTCCTGCAGTGATTATCCCAATGACTTCCCGCCCTAGACCGAGAAGGTAATTATCCGGCCCACTCACAGGGTGACTCAAAGTCACCCTGTGAGTGGGCCGGATAATTTACTCGCCTGAGACCTCGTCCATTCCCTGCACAGAAAGTAATTTATTTACCTCCGGCAATTCGGTGGAGATGATCTTCTTTAGTCTAGCCAAATGTGTATCTAATTCCTGACTCAACTCTTCGAATACCTTGTAGGCACCGTCAGTAGGCCGAGCATCTCCATTTTCGAGGCTGCGCCGCAGGGAAGCCAAGCGATTATTAAGTTTAATCGGGAAATTCAGTGGATCCTGATTGCTGCGATTCTTTACTTGATAAAGTTCTTCTTCTACGGCTGATAGTTGCTCAAGTAGATTAGCGGACGCCGTTTTTAATGCGTCCACATTAGCCGTCTTTACTTGCTTGTCTACTGCACTTTTTATTTTACGTATACGAATTACAGCTTGATTGGCCAGGCTTGTTTTATCTCTGATCTTGGAAGCTAGTTCGAATTGCTCTTGCAGGTCCTTAGCTGTAATTCCTTTTAAATTCGGGTTGATCTTTAGTTCAAACGGAAAGCTTTTGCTGAAATCTCCTGCTGTTAACCGAACTTGGTACTGGCCGAGTGGCGCTTTGGGTCCACGTTGTGGTCTTGCACTCCAGATGATCATTCCGTCAAAGGTAGTTGCGCCTGGATATCTCAAGTCCCAGCTAAAGTTATTTAGCCCTTTGGCTGTGGTAGGTGTGCTGGAGCCGCCACGGAGCCACCAAGGAAGATTGGGATCAGGCTTGTATTCCGGTTCGCTACCTATAAAGGTGCCGATTACATCACCATCTTGTTCTAGGATCTCTAATTTCACAGTATCCACCTGCTTATTGAGGTAATATTGAACATTGAGGTCATGAATACCGCGAATGGGATCAGCAGGCTCAAATAGGATCACATCTTGCTTAGCTAATTCTGGTGTCAATTGCCTTAAAGGTGCGATGTCATCCAGAATCCAAAAGCCTCGGCCGTGCGTGCCAATAACTACATCTTGGTCTTTAACAACAAGGTCACGTACTGGCGTGTCTGGAAGATTAATCTGTAGGGATTGCCACAATTCCCCATCATTGAAAGAGACATAGACGCCGTGTTCAGTAGCAAGGAATAAAAGGCCTTGCCGGACTGGATCTTCTCTAATAGCACGGGCAAAATGTCCAGCTTCTATCCCATCAATGATCTTGGTCCAAGTCTTACCGTAGTCATGTGTCTTGAATACGTAGGGCTCGCGATCATCAACTTGATATCTGTTAGCCGCAATGTATAAAGTACCAGGTCGGTGTCGAGATTCATCGATGATACTTACTCTCGAGAATTTAGGGAGATTTGGCGGTGTGATATCCTCCCATTTCTTACCTCCGTTGCGGGTAATGTGGATTTTACCATCATCTGACCCGGCCCAGATAGTATTGATATCGTGGAAGGAGGGAGCCAGGGCAAATACTGTGGCGTATATTTCAGGCCCATTCATGTCCATGGTGATGATACCACCCGTCTTCCCCAAAGTTTCAGGGTCGGCATAGGTGAGGTCGGGGCTAATGCGCTCCCAGCTTTGCCCATCATCAGTGGTTTTCCAAACATGTTGCGAGCAGGTATACATGATGTTCGGGTCCTGGGGAGAGAACATGATCGGGAAGGTCCATTGCCAACGCTCTGGCAAGGCATCGGCGGGTTCACCAGAAAAGAAGCGTGGGTATACTTGAATATCGCGAATCTGGCCATTACTGCGATCATAACGGGTCAGTAGTGCGCCTTGACTACCGGCATAGAAAATGTCCGGTTTCGTAGGGTGCTGAGTGATCCAGCCACTTTCTCCACCACCAACAGCGTAGTACCAGCCATGATTTGGTCCTCGTGCCTGTCGGTATCCCCAGCCGTCACTGGGCATAGCCAAGGTACTATTATCTTGTTGTGCTCCAGCAACATGATAGGGTACATCACTGGTTGTCATAACATGATAGAATTGGGTAGTCACATAGTCTTGTTCCGTCCAGGTCTTACCACCATTTATAGATACATTACCACCTCCATCATTGCCGTTGATCATTCGCATGGGATTATTAGGATCAATCCAAAGATCATGATTATCGCCATGTGGAACCCGTATGGTTTGATCGAAATTCACTCCTCCATCGGTTGATTTGTATAGTCCTGTATTCAGGCAGTAAACGACGTCTTTATCCCAAGGGTCAGCATATATTCGGGAGTAATAGAAAGCTCGTTGGCGCAGTTTTCGCTCGCTGTTAGTTCGAGTCCAAGTCCAGCCACCGTCATCAGAACGGAAAACCCCGCCTTCATTGGCTTCGACAATTGCCCACACCCGCATAGGATCAGCCGGAGAAACCGTCACACCGATTTTGCCGATTGGCCCCTCTGGCATTCCCGGGTTTTTGGTCAGATCAATCCAATTGTCTCCTCCATCAACCGACTTAAACAACTTACAATCTGGGCCTCCACCCCACATTTTCCAGGCTTTTCGGTATACCTGCCAGGTTGTAGCATACAATACTTTTGGATTGGTCCGATCGATGATCAAATCGACTGCTCCGGCTTTATCGCTGACATACAGAACTTTTTTCCAGGTGTTTCCCCCATCAGTTGATCGGAAAACCCCGCGTTCTTCATTGTCACCATATGGGTGTCCTAAGGCTGCCACATATACTATATCTGGATTGGTAGGATGTATGCGAATGCGAGAAATAGCTTGCGTTTCTTTTAGCCCTAAATCCCGCCATGTTTTGCCACCGTCAGTTGTTTTATACACACCATCGCCCTGCGTGATACTACCGCGCAACTGTACTTCCCCCATTCCGATATAAACGATATCGGGATTGGTCTCCGCCACAGCCACCGCTCCCACAGAAGAGCTAGTCACTTGCCCGTCTGTAACGGGAAACCACTCTGTCCCTCCATCAACGGTTTTCCAAAGACCACCACCAGTAGCGCCAAAGTAATACTCATTGGGGCGCCCTGGGCTGCCGGCCACACCAAGGCATCGCCCGCCTCGTTTTGGGCCAATATTTCGCCATTCTAATTGGTTATAAAAACTAGGATCTAATACGGGCTTCGGTTTGTTTTCCTGGCCACGAAGGCTTGCAGGAGAAAAACTGAAGGCTAATAGTAGTAGAAGTAATGGAAGGAATGTAGTTGGCTTTTTCATACTTTCGGATTGAAGGTTCACATGATCCTTCAAGATAGTATTTGGAAGTGAAAAAGCCTAGGAAGGAGGTAGGTTGTCACTCAAGGGGTGACTTTAAGTCACCCCTTGAGACAACCTACCTTACTTATGCACGAACCATTTCCTCACCAGACTCCCAGCCGGGGTAGAGAGCTTAATGAAGTATAACCCATTGGTTTGGCGTATCGGTAATGCCTGCGTGTGCTGACCACTTGGTAATTGCTGTTCCTGTAAGATCTCTAGTAAGCGGCCATCCGCGGAATAGACTTCAATTTTGACCCTGCTGGCCTCACGGAGCGTAAATTGTAGACTGGCAGGTCCCTGACTAGGATTGGGAAAGACGGCCACTTTCCTTAGCGGTAAATCCACTTCTTCGTCACTGCTCAAAATATCTTGTGTAAAGGCTAAGCGTTTCGAAGTGTACAGGCGATATTCGCCGGCTTCCAACGAAATAGGTGTGTTGACATTAGCAACCATAACGCTATCTCCAGTGGTATAGTCGTACCACATGCCCGTGCTTTGGAAGTCTGGTACTATGGAAGAGGTAGTTACACCAAAGTTGCCAAGTACTACAGTATTGAAGTCGGTATGATTGAGGTGAATACGCTTGTTGGTTCCCGCTACATCTATGCTGTAATCCGTCGTATTGGTTACAGGATAGTCTGTTTTGAAGTGGATGAGTCCTCTGGTAATTTCATAGAGGCGACGGCGGTTCTCATCTTGGAAATAATCCCAGCGCACCGGCTTACGATCCAAACGACAGTTTCCATTTACTCCGCCGCCTTCGCAATAATTAATGGAAAAATCGTAGCCCAATTCCCCAAATTGCCAAAGCATTTTAGGCCCAGGGATGGTGTAGAAAAAAGCACTGACCAATTCTTGGCGGCGTAAGGCAGTCTCCAGGTTTTTCACGCTATAATTTCCGGATGAATTACCAAATTGTAGATTTTTATACATCAGGCGCTCTTCGTCATGACTCTCCATGTAAACCATAGCGTGTGGAACGGACCAAGATCGATTTCTGTAGTCCGCCCAGGAAAGATTGCTGGCGTACCCCATACTCGCCTCATTGTAATCATGGTTCAGGTTTCCCCAGAGCATCATACCGTATTCTGCTAGCTCTTTCTCTTCATTGTTGGCACCGAGGTGCTCTAGGATGACATAGAATTGATTATCTATCGACCACATAAAGTCGGCATATTCTTTCAAGATGGCGATTCTAGAAGCGTCATAGGCACTCCAAGCTCCTACGTCATTGAGGTTGTTTACTTGCGTGAAGCCTTTAGAAAGGTCGAAACGGAAGCCATCGATGTGGTATTCCTCCAGCCAAAACTGCATGACTTGCTTAACGAAAGCTTTTGTGTGGGCGCTTTCGTGATTGAAATCGTAACCTACGTTAAAAGGGTGGGTGGCTTCTACGTTTAACCAAGGGTTGTTAGCAGCAGGTCGGAAATTTTGGGCATCCCAGTAGAGTTGGGCAAGTGGGCTTTGGCTGAAGGCGTGATTATAGACGACATCGACGATGATGGCAATACCGCGTGCATGGGCTTCATCAACAAAGGTTTTAAAAGCTTCTGGTGTGCCATAGTATTTGTCTAGTGCCATATGGAAGGATGGGTTGTAGCCCCAGCTATTATTTCCTTCAAACTCATTGATTGGCATAAACTCTATTGCGTTGATGCCTAGTTTTTCCAAGTAATCCAGGGTGTCGAGCAGGGTTTGATAGTCTCTTCTTCCGATGAAATCCCGCATCAGTACTTCATATACCACTAGTTCTTCGTTGGCAGCTCTTGTAAAGTCTGTATCGGTCCAATTGAAAGCGGTTGGGGCAGTTTGGAAAACCGTTACATTTCCAGCGGCTTGATCAGTAGGGTAGGCGGGGAGGTTAGGGTAGGTGACTGTAGGAATGTCCTTGTCATTGAAAGGATCCAGAATCAATTCACTATATGGATCGGCAATAGTGATGGAACCATCAACCAGGTACTGATAAGTATATGTTTCATTCGGGTCGAGATTGGCAATGTCTAACCAGAAGGCTTCTCCATCTGGTGTTCGGGTCATGATGTATTCCTCCGAGATTTTCCAGTCATTGAAACTGCCCAAAACGAAGACATGGGATTTACCCGGTGCGGTTAATTGAAGCCGGATACTGGAAGCTGATAATCGATTTAAGCCATCTTGGGTCCCGGCAGGGGCGCTTGTTTCAGTCGCATTGGCATCTAAGACAAAGTAATTGAAAGTAGCGGTATCGCTGTCGGTAGCTGTACTCGCAATGACAGAAACTTCATGAAGTCCTACAGTCCCCGCTGTAATGGTGTGCATGAGAGTTGTACCTGTAGCTGTAGCTACTTCATTGCCATTATCTAACAGACTTAGTTCCGCGTCTAGCGAAGAAGCGGCCTCTACGGCTATTGTCTCCCCTGGGTTAAGAATCAAATTGCCATCAGTAGGGCGTACAAAGTTGGTAATAAGTTCAGCAGAGGATTCGAATACATCTACAAAAATATCAGAGCCGTCGGTGTCACGGCCTACGGTATTACCACTAGCATCGCGGAAAACGAAAGCCATCTGCAATACCTGCTCTCCATCGGGGACTCCATAGTAAGCTTTGATATTATAGGAGATCTGATAAGTGTCCGTATCGGTTCGGGTCATTAGTACATTGGGATCAGTAGTAGCCCATTCACTTTTGACATATTTCCAATCGGAAGGGGTAGTGCTACTGCTGGTGATTACTCCCGTATGAGCATATACGTCACCGGTGAAGCCTGCCAAGGCCCCGTTTCCTTGATCGGCATGAAAGGTGATGGTTACCATTTGATCTACCAGTGGAAAAGCGGGATCAGTCGTGATGACCTGAGCATGTGCCCAATGTGTTAGACATAGGATAATACAGAGTAAAAAGCGTGATTTCATCTCTTTTTTTTGGTTCTTAGACATTTCTCATGTTTCGAGATATTCAAAAACGAAACTGAACGCTTCACGGAAAGTAAACGTCCACTGAAAGTTATCGTTAGTGGGCGCTTGTTCACTTCGTTTTATGATTGTCCACTTGATCTGTCTAAGAAGGTTATTTTTTTACGTTTTATGAAGCTGTTTGAATTTGGCTTTTGAAATTTGTTATAGAAGGTTTTTAAGTCAATTGAGGCGGCAAAACCGGAGTTTAGCAGCGCTAAATGAGGATTTTGTCAACGAAAAGTGGCCTAAAAAGGGTTATAACAAAATCGAAGTGTCAAACTCAAATAACTTCTAAGGGTAGGACCTGGGTCCATTAGTGTACAATTCAGCCTTTGTGCCGAGCTGTTGGATTATCTATTTAATAGAAAACGTTGGATGTGAAACTGTTCGTTTTGCCTGACTTCTAGGAAATAAATACCATTGACCCAAGTTGACGGAATAGTAACTTGGATTTTGGGATTGGCTTGGCCTTGAGGTATTCTCCCTTGGTATTGGAGTCGCCCCAGATGATCCCAAATTTGATAGATAGAAGATCCAGAATTATGTTGAAGGTAGGCGTCAAAAGTAAGCATTTTGCCGACAGGATTGGGGTAGATGCCTGTACTAATTGACGACAATTTTTGTTCTTCCGCAGTGCTAGTGATTGAAGTGGCTTCGAGGATATGATAATAACTATCTAAGGATACATCTTGAAAGACTTCCTTTTGGCCACTTGGCCACTGGATTATTACACTATCTATTTTTTCTATATCAGCTAGACCAAAGTGCAGCTGTAGGCTGTTTTGAGAAGCAAAACCTGTCCCTGCCATCACTTGATCATACCATTGTTGTTCGCCGGCATAGATCAGTGCCTTAGCTCCTACAGCATCGCGATTACTGATGGTTCCTTCTAATACTAAAGTGATCCAATGGTGTTCATTTTCTGTTTGATTAAGTAGAAGTTGATTTCCATCTGTGATACTACTATTGGCAATGACGATATCGAGCCTACCATCTCTATCGACATCAAAAGAAGCCATACCATACCCGCCAAAAGGACTATTCAATGGGCCACTTTGACTACTGAGTTCGAAAGTGAGATTCCCTCGGTTTCTATACATCACATTATCGTAGAAATTACCATTGACCGGGAAATAGGTTTCATTAGAAACATAAAGGTCCACCCATCCGTCATTGTCATAATCCATCCAACTCGTTCCCCATCCCATTCCCAAGTCATCTACTTGGGCGGCGGCGGAAAGGTCGGAGAAGGTCCCGTCTTGGTTGTTCAGGTATAAAGTGTTTTCATAAAGATTGGTAATGTATAGATCGAGGTAACCATCATTATTGAAGTCAGCAGCATCCACGCCCATACCTTGCCCTTTATAATTCACACCGGCTGCTTCGGAAACATCTGTAAATTGACCCTTGCCGTCATTCTCATAAAGAATATTAGCTTGATCAGAATCATGGGAGAGGTAGAGGTCTTGATCTCCATCATTGTCATAATCAAAAAAGACAGCTCCCATGTTCATTTGTGTGTCGCCAGTACCAGAAGAGAGTGTCGCATCTACAAAAGTGCCATCTTGCTGATTCAAGTATAAAGCATTCTGTGTACCCAAATTGGCCCAGTATATATCTAACCAGCCATCATTGTCCACATCAGCTAGGAGTACGCTCTGGACTTTAGCTGTATTATCCACACCGGCTGCTTCAGTAATATCGCTAAAGGTGCCATCTCCATTATTGCGGAATACTTGACTGGGGATATCTCGATTACCCAATACTAAATCAGCCCAACCGTCATTGTCCAGGTCACCCCAAACAGCAGCTCCCGAATCACCAACTATATCTATGCCTGATGCATCACTCACATTAGTGAAAGTGCCATCTCCATCGTTGCGATACAAGATGTTAGATTTGTCTAATCGGGTAAAATAGAGGTCTTCCCAGCCATCATTATTATAGTCAACTACTGCCACGCCTCTATTGAATCCTACATTGTTTATCCCCGCTATTGCTGATTGATCCACATAGCTAGATTGACCAATCAAGAAAGCATCCAGTGCGAAAAGTAGTAATATACAGTGTATCCATTTCATAGCCATAATTATTGATTCTCTAACAATTATTATGCTTTTGCCACACCCTTTTAGCTAAAGGCCGTGCTTCCATTGGGCGCAATTCTCCGATTTAAAACACTGAGCACAGAAATTGTCAAAGAAGGTCATTTATGTCTTCTGATGATTGTTTTAGTTACCCATAAATTCAAATATAGCTATTGCTGTTTTCTAATAGCTATTCCCTCCAGCCCTTCTAACTCAAGCGTGATTTTCTCTCCTTCCCTCTTGATTGAATTAGGTGCTGTCTCCAATACTACTTCGTAATCACTATCGGCTGGAAACTCTACCTGTTGGGTAGTTTCGGATCGATTAAAAGCCACAATAATTTCCGCCTCAGTATTTTGGCGCCGATAGGCGAGTGTCATGGCCTCATCATTAGCAACTATGAACTCCAAATCTCCGTCTGTGAGCACAGGGTGACTAGTGCGCATCCTTGTTAGGGCCCTATAAAAGCTTAATAAATTCGTATTGATCTTTATTTCATCCTCAGGGCGTTCTTTGTCTTCCAGGTAGTGGGCCTTTTCTTTTTTGTAAGTAATATCATCCCACCACATAGGTTTTCGACAATCTGGATCGTCAGCTCCCCACATACCCACTTCATCTCCATTCCATATTTGCGGGGCGCCGATGAAAGTAAATTGATTCAGTAACAGTAGTTTTTGTTCTTTCAAGGTCTTGGTATCCGGTTTATGTATCTTATAATTCTCATCGTCATTTGGCTTCGCCTTGTATTTGTTCATGTTCTTGTTAAACAGAGAGGTGGAGAGTCTTGGAGTGTCGTGACTAGCAGAGACATTCATCATGGCCTGTAATTTGTCTGTAGCGATATTCTTATTGATTCGCTCTATGCCGGCTACAAACTCAGTAGGCTTGAGGATGGGTTTTGCTTGAGCAAAGAAACCTCGGGCAAGGCGATACCATCGATAGTTCATCACCGCATCAAATTGATCTCCAGCGAGGAATTGCCTAGGGTCCATAAAACTATCCGGCCATTTTTGCCACCAGACCTCGCCGACAAGGTAGGCCGCTGGGTTTACCTTTCTGATTTCACGTCGATATTCTCGCCAGAAGCCTTGCGGCACTTCCGCTGCAACATCTAGCCTAAATCCATCTATCCCATCACTGGGGTCCCCATCCCCATTGGGATCAAGCCAACGGCGTGAAACGGCAAACATATGTTCCTTGAAACTATTCGAAACCAAGTTGCCTTCAAACGGCATTTCTTCATCTTCCTCTGGCGTAATTGCTTTGTTCACCACGGCGAGGGTTTTAGTGCCAGCCCAGCCTTCAAATTCGAATTCATTTTCGGGAGTATCAGGATTATCAAGGGAAAGGATATGAAACCAATCTTGGTATGGGGATTCATCCCCTTTCTCTTGAATGTCTTGAAGCGCAAAAAACTCGGTTCCGGTGTGATTCCAGGAGTAGTCGAGGATCACCCGCATTTCTCGTTCTTTGCAAGCTGCAACGACTTGCCAGAATAAGGAATCAGCTGTTGTCCATTTCCAGGTATTTGGGTCAACCGGGTTCTCGGTAGCAATAATCTCTATATCCTTATCTGGATTGGGCCCAAAGTTGCGATCAATATGTCTATAAGTGCGAGCATCATACTTGTGTAGAGAAGGGGAATCATTTAAGGGATTGAAATAGATTGCATTCACGCCCAATGATTGAATGTAATCGATCTTGTCCAAAACACCTTGTAGGTCGCCGCCTAACCGTCTTGCTTGGGTAGCAGGATAGAAACCTTCTACGGTTAAATCTTTCTGCCACTCTTCCCGTTCATACCAATCATGCCCCCAGTCGGTGATCGACCAGTTGTCTGGGATGAAACCGGGGTAAGCACCTAGCATATCCACAGGGCGAGGATCATTGGTAGGATCTCCATTGCGATACCGCTCTACAAAGACTTGATACCAAATGGCATGTTTAGTCCAAGCAGGGGCATCCCGGAGATGAGTGACGATTCCATCTGGGCTATCAGTTTCAGGTGTTTTTTCGGTGGAACAAGAAACCCAGAGTATGCCTAGAAAGAGACCCAATAGGTAAAGGTTTTTCATGACAAGATCAGATTAAGATATAATAGGTGGCGTGGAATCAACAGCTAGGGACTGCTCCTGGGAGTAAATTGTAAGCAGGTTTTTGGAGAAAATAAAGGAGGTTGTGTAATAGTAATTTCAGTAAGACTACTGATGGGCACTACCCTTTACACAACCTCCAGTACATAAGATAGAATAGGAAAAGGCTCCTTTCTACCTAACAAGGTTCAACGACAGTCACTAATTCTTAGTGACCTTGTAAGTATAGTCAGCTACATTGATAATTAATTCGACTGTATAATTACCATTTTCAGCAATTTGAAGATTGTCACCATCATACTCCAAAGAACCATTTGCATTGGTATCCCCAAAGTTGATGGCCCAGTCATCATTTGCTCGGAACTTTATCTCTCCAGCTACTAGATCAAGCGTGATAGTTGGGTTGCCTGTGGCAGGATCAATGGTCATATCCTGATCGCTATCCCAGCCACCAGGCGTGGCAGAACCGATCAATCCCCAATTAGTGACTTCGGCGGTATGGGTCAGATTGTTTAGGTTGGCGCGTAAACGGTAAATGCCTGCTGCACCAGCTACAATATTATCCGATCCGGCCTCCAAAGTACCATCTGCCCCAGTATCCCCATAATTGACATCCCAAGAAGGGCCATCAGTGTACTTGTATTCTGCATTATCTACGGCAAAATACAGGAAGCCTTCAAAGTTACCATCGCTCTTGCGAGAGAAGATAACCGTAGTCTCATTGGCTGGGTCCCAGCCCTGATGACTACCTGGCACTTGCAACCTAGGGTAGATTATCAAAGCCTTATAAGGCGTGACAGAGATCGCTGTTGCCTGTGAAATCAAAGCATCCACCTTATCACTAACCGTTGCAATTACTCGAATCTCCATGTCTGTAGCTACATTATCTGCATAACCATTAGCTAGCAAGAGTCCGTTAAGGCCACCTACGGTGATGTCATCAATAGATAACTTATTAGTAATACCCAAGGAAAGGGCATCTGCAAAGCCATTTCCTGCGCGATCAATTTCTAATTCATAATCCACGCCCGCATTGTAGCCAAAGTCTGCGGCTGTCCAGGCAAAGGCAGACACAATACTAGCCTCAGCATCTTCTGTTAGCACAAAACTTGTACCAGCGGTTGGTGTGGTAATAGTTGGTGCTTCTCCCAATTTCAAGAATGGACCAACTTCTTCTTCTAGGCATCCAGTCGCCAATACCCCAAGGGCAAGAAGCGGAAGGACTATATATTTTCTCAACATAATGATTGTCGTTTATTAGATCTTATTCTGAACTATGCAAATGAGTTAAGAACGAAGTCTATATTTTCGAATTAATATCCAGCGTTTTGCTTAAGCATTGGATTCGCTGAGATATCATTAGATGGAATCGGGAATAGGTTACGAGTTTCCGCGGTAGTAGCTCCCTCTGCTACGCCACCTTTCCATGGCCATAGATAATCAGAAGAACTGAAACGGTTGAAACGGATCAAGTCCGTTCTACGGTGGCATTCCCATACCAATTCTCTAGCACGTTCGTCTAAGATAAAGTCAAGACTTAGGTCTGCTTGAGCAATATTACCAGAAGCGTCGCCATATGCTCTAGTTAATACACGATTTACATATTCTACAGCAGTAGGAATACTTCCGGACCCACCTCTCAGTACCGCCTCGGCGTACATCAAGTAGGCATCTGCTAATCGGAACATTGGAAAATCCGTATCAGGGAAAGTCAAATCAGACCCCGTCACGCCCGCAGAACTGATGTTCTTAAATTTGGTAATTGCATACCCTTCGGTGAATTGAGCTATATCCGAGATTTCGAGTGTTTGCCCATCTACGTGGAATAAGGCTCTACTATCAAAACTTGGACGTTCGATAGAGTAAGTGTAATCAGGACGATCTAAGAATAATTTGATCTTGTAAGTTCCGTCGGATTCGATAACGATATTGTCACCTCCTTCTTCCATAATAGCATCTGCTCCTGTGTCCCCATAGTTTAGTGCCCAGTCATCATTGGCCCGGAACTTGATCTCACCAGCTACCAAATCTAAGGTGATCTCCACTACATTTTCGTCTGCATTATAAGTCATATCTGTATCGGAATCCCAACCTCCAGGCGTAGAGGAACCGATGATTCCCCAATCCGTCTTGGTAACACTGTAGGTCAAGTCATCTGTGTTCACTTTGACTTGGTAAAGCCCTGGATCTGCTACGGAGAGGTTGTCACCGCCAGGCTCCAAGGTACCGTCTGCACCTGTATCACCCCAATTGGTATCCCAACCTCCTAGGGCAAATTTGAACTCGCCAGCTTCTGCAAAATAGAGGAATCCTTCGTAGCTATTGTCACCATTAACTGATGCAAGAGCAGTAGAATTTAGAGCGGGATCCCATCCCTGATATCCTCCAGGTGCATTCAAAAGTGCATAGTTGGCACTATTACCTTCAGTAGGTGCTACCACTTCACTACTTGCTCCAATAGTTGGAAATTTGTTGACTAAAGCACTAGTGGTACGAATTCCACCCCATCCGCCATCAATTCCGAAATCGACCGGGTTCATATTGCCACCAACTGCAGCATGGATGATGAAGGTAGTACCTCCCCAAGTACGAGTATTAATACCGTCGAATGCTACTGGGAAAATAATCTCATCAGATCCATCATTATCAGACAGGAACAGATGTCCAAATTCTTCTTCTAATTTGTAGCCTGCTTCGATCACCTTTGAACTATATTCAGCGGCCTCTGTATAAGCAGCTTGACCTGTGTATACTTCCGCATTTAGATACAATTTCGCTAGTAACATCCAGGCTGCACCCTGATCTGCTCTTCCATATTCGTTGCTTCGAGCTGGAAGCAAGGTACTTTCAATGGCCTTTAGTTCAGATTCAATGAAGTTGTAAAGCTCCGGACGAGAGATTTGCTCTGGGAAGAAAGCCCCGACAGCATCCTCTTCCGTTACAAAAGGAACATTACCGAATAAATCCAGGGCATGATAGTAACTCAAGGCACGTAAAAAACGAGCTTCTGCACGGAATACGGCGATATCAGAACGCAAACTTCCATCTACCCCTCGGCCATCTAATTTCGCATCGGTTGTTTCTCTTAGGTATTCATTACAAAGCGAGATCTGGTAAAAAATCCGGCTGTAAAAAGCATTGATGAAAACATCATTGGCATCCCAGTCCTGGTCATGGAAATCTTTGATCGTCTGATCATTCCAACCAATTACGGCTTCATCAGTAGGGAGTTCTTGATGGTACCAGTACCCTCTTAGGTATTGTCCAAATCCTTCATCAATACCAGCAATATCTGCCTGGCCACTAGGTCCCTGTTGCCCGCTTACAGCAAGTCCTGCATATAACTTTGCAAGGACTTGCCGGTAAGCATTAGGGTCTTCATACACTTTGGCTGAGGTGATCTCGTCCTCATCAATTGGTACTGTATCGAGATCATTAAAGCAGGAGGTCATGATTACAGACACTCCGAGTAATAAAAAGAATTTATTGATATATGATTTCAAAGTCATCGTTTCAATGGTTTTATAGATCAGAAATTAGCGTTTACACCAAACAAGATCGTTCTGGAGCGTGGGTAGATATTGCTGTCAATACCACCAAATACTTCTGGATCTAGTCCGGTATAATTGGAAATCAAGAGTGGATTTTGAAGTGTACCATAAACTCTGAGGTTACCAGATTTTTTGAACACTTCATTGAACGTGTAGCTCAAAGTGATGTGATCCAAGCGAAGGAAGGAACCATCCTGGATGAAGTGATCACTGAAGTACTCAGGTGTATCAAATCCAATCTCGTTGATGTCAGACTGTACATTCAAAAGGTACAGTGTAGGGTGGAACAAGCGATCATAGAAGGCGTTGTTAGATTGTACATTGTTGTACACATAATTGCCAATGCTTGCCCTACCTGCTAGGGAAAGATCAAAATTCTTATAGGTTACATTCGTCGTCAGCCCAAAGAACACATCTGGCGCTGGTTTCTTGAATCTATACTGGTCATCAGCTGTAATCTGCCCATCTCCATCTCTGTCTACGTACAAACCTTCGATCGGCTGTCCGTTTTCGGCATACACTTGCTCGTATACCAAGAAAGAGTTTGCAGGGAACCCAACGCTGTGGATTTGAATGGTGTTACCCACACCGCCAGAGATACCTCCAGTCAAAACACCTAGATAACTAGGGTCGTCTGTAGCAGTTAGGCGTGTGATTTTGTTCTCGTTAGCGGTTACGTTGAATCCAATATCCCAAGAAAAATCCTGCTTGCGAACAGGAATGGCGTTGATTGAGAATTCAACACCTCGGTTTTCAAGGTCACCTACATTGGTGTTGATGAAGTTGGTCAGGTTTGTACCTGCAGGAACAGGGATAAAGTTGATCAAATCTTTGGTTTCTCGAATGTAGTACTCGATTGAACCGGTAATTCTATCATCGAGGAATCCGTAATCCAATCCAACATTGTAAGTAGTTGTTTCCTCCCATTTTATGTTAGCATCATATCCTTCTGGGCGAATAGTAGTTACAAATCCGTTTCCAAATTGGTAGCGTGCATTATCAAATCCGTTGAGGTAACGAGGTAGGTATTGGTAGAAACCTCCTACATCTTGCTGTCCCGTGACACCATATCCTACTCTCAATTTTAAGTTAGACAAAGTGCCAGATCCGTTTCCATCAATCACTTTCCAGGCCACAGCTGCGGCAGGGAAGAGTCCCCATCGGGTATCTGGAGAGAAACGAGAAGTACCATCTCTTCTCAAGGTAGCAGTAAGCAATACTTGATCAAAAAGAGTAACATTCAATCGTCCAAATAGAGAAAGAAGATAAAGTTCTCCTTTGTTTTCCCCTTGGGTAACATCGATCCCTGCTATATCAGAATTGAAGAAACTGTCTTCAAAGAAGAAACGTTGCCAGGAGTATCCTCCCATCACGTCTATCTTGGCAGAACCAAACACATTTACATAGTTCAGGTAAAACTCTAGCAGCTCATTGCGTTTGGTTTGATCATATGTATTTTTGGTACCACCACCAGTGGCTGCATCAAAGGCAAAAGAAGCATTTCCTGGTACGTCAATTGTACCTTCACCCTTAGAGTAATCATATCCAAGGTTCAAGTTAGCGCGCAACTCAGGAAGAAATGAAAACCGGTAGTCGAAGCTGGCATTGGTGATCCATCGCTGCACATCAGAACGGTTCTTACTCATTTCAAGTAAGGCCAATGGATTGTGTGGAGAAAGTGTATTTGGCTGTCCATTATCTTGCGTCCAGGTGTAGAAGCCACCGTAAGGACTGCTTGGGTCTAGAACTGGTTGAGTCGGATCAAAAGCTACAGCGGAACCAATAGCCCCTTGATTGGCAAAGGTATTATTGGTAAACATTCCTTTCAGGTTCACATTGATCTGTAAGCGATTATCCAGGAAGCCAGGAGAAAGGTTAAGCGCTGCGGTAGTTCTTTCGAAACGATCTGTTTTCAGGATACCCTTCTTATCAGTGTAACCGAGCGATAGTCGATAAGGAATCACACCCACACCACCTGAAAGGCTTAGGTTATGGTCCTGGGCAACGCCAGTTTGGTAGATCTCGGATTGCCAATCTGTATTGGCGCTTCCTATCAAATTTTTTGAAGGATGATCATCTGGGAATCGCTCATTGATCAAGGAACGAAACTCATCTCCATTCAATACATCTACATTAGCAATCGGATCACTAAATCCTACATTACCATTGTAGTTTACACGAACCTTCTTACCCAATGAACCTTTCTTGGTTGTGATCAGAATCACTCCGTTAGAGGCTCGCGAACCGTAGATGGCTGTTGCTGATGCATCTTTCAATACCGTAAAGGTTTCAATGTCATTTGGGTTGATCACGTTCAATGGGTTCCGTGAACCAGAAACACCACCATTATCTATCGGCACTCCGTCAATAACAATGAGCGGATCATTAGAGGCACTCAAGGAGGAACCACCTCTAATCCGAATAACTGCTCCGCCTCCTGCATCTGCACTGTTAGTGATCTGAACGCCGGCGATTTTGCCAGATAGCAATTCCTGAGGACCCGTAATCGCACCTTTATTAAAGCTCTTCGTGCTAACCGTTTGTACTGATCCGGTAGCATCTTCGCGTTTTACAGTACCGTAACCGATTACTACTACTTCTTCTAGTAATTCACCAGCGGATAGTTGTACATCAAGAACATCAGAGCTGGTAATTTCGACAGTAAGAGCAGAATAGCCAGTATAACTAACTACGAGTTGGGTTGCATCAGTAGGAACCTCTAGCGAATATTTTCCATCAAAGTCTGTGATGGTACCGCTCGAAGTACCTCCGATAAGTATGTTGGCCCCAATCAGAGGCTCTCCACTTTCGGCATCGGTAATGGTACCGCTCAGCGTGCGTTGACCCAGCAAGATAGCTGGCCCGAGCACGATTGCCGCTAGTAGTATAAATGTTTTTATTAGTCGCTTCATAAAAATGAGTTTGTAAAGAACTTTGAAAAAATGAGCTTGCTTTTAATTTTGACTGAATACAATTTCAACTACTGACCATTACCAGTCGATCTTATTACTATTTCGAATAAGATTTAAGTTTGTAGACCTGTCTCGAATGGTAGTTGGAAATTCATGATACACCGAGAGAATTGGGCGGTGTACCTAGATGAATGGCGTTTGATGATATTTTCGACAATCGAAATTATCTTTCTCACTTTTTCATTAGTCATCCTAAAACTATGGAATGAGAAAGAAAGTATCTGTAAAGAATTATGGTTTTGCAAAAGCTTAGGCAAAGCGGAGAACGGTTTTGCCTGATGGTAAGAAATTGTCCAGACAGCAATGGGTGAGTGACTGTTCTTGGCAATGTCGTTTGATTGTAGTACGGTCCTTCTCCGTCCGTTGACTGCTGATGGGAGGTCAGACCCAAAAAAGGAAGTAGAGTTAGGTTCCATATTTTACCTTATTGAAGGAAGACTTCTGTTGTTGTGTTTTTTCACACGACCTAACAAAAATAGCTAACAGACCCAAGTTGATGAAGCCCATATAGAGCTATAGTGGAAAAATGTAGAGCTGTTTTTTGATTAATTTGTTGATTTATAGTGGTTTATTTCATTTTAAGGGAGCAGGAAAAGTGGATTGATGTGGACTTTGAGTGGAGGAAAAGTGTCGCTTTATGGCAAATTAGTATCACTTTTTAAGGGTGATTGTGACATTTTATGACCTAAGGAAAGGAAAGAGAAGGAGCTAATTGTCGTTGTAAAATGAACCAATACTCATGATGTGATTTTCAAAATGATCTCTTTCTACCGTTGATTTATTTTTGATTTGGGCGCGATAATTATAAATGGTATTAACAGAGTAACGCAAGAAATGGGCGATCTTATAGCTGTCACTAATACCCAGACGGATGAGTGCAAAAATCCGCAATTCGGTGGTTAATAGTTCTCCTCTTTTGGGTACAATTTTTTGATTTTCTCCCAATAGAGAATTAAACTCATCTACAAAGTTGGGATAAAGGCGGAGGAACGCGCGATCAAAATTTGAATAGAATTCCTTCAATTCGGATTCTACAAAGGTTTTGGACTCGGTCATTTTAATCAACGCCTTGAGTTCCTTGGTCATAACCTTTTTGCGGACTACCTTTTGGTAGGATTCTAGTTTATCTATATAGACCGAGCATTGATTGAGGAAGTGTCCAATATATTCTTCCTTGATGAAGTTGGCTTCCTTTAGCTTTTCGTTGGATTCGTTTAATTTTTGATTGGATTCATTTAGGCGCTTATTCACCTGAGATAGTTCCAGATTGAGCTGATGTAGATTTTTACGCGCACGTGAAAGTTTTTTCATCTGCAAATAGATCGCTGTGAGGGTGATGATAAGCAGAATGGAGATAGCGGTAATAAAACCCAGGTAAAAACGCAGGGTATCCTTTTGTTTTTGTTCGTTCAGTTGAAAAGCGTCATTGATGATCGGGTAGATCTTGGATATTTCTACTTTTCGTTGCCGGGCATTATAAAAATTAGCATCGGCCAAAGCATATTCGATATAGCGGTTGGCGCGTTCAATTTCTTCTTCGCGATACAACTGCATGGCTAAATTGGTCAGGGATGCGTTTTCTTTGATCACGGCTTGTACATCACTCATAGCTGATCGAGTCAGCCACTCCTTCTGCTGGTCAGTTTTTTGTTGTTGGCCGTAAATGCTGGCCAGAGTGGCCGTCGCTTTGGCATAAAGAGGAGAGGCCGTTTCTAATCTATTCGTACAAAGGTCAAGATAAATCTCTTTGGCTCGATCTAACTTTCCTTCGGCAAGAAAAGTTAAGCCCAATTCCAATAGGTAATCATTGGATTGATCATCAAGTACATTCAATAAGGAATCTTGGTAGGAGCGAGCCAGTTTTTCATACTTGGGGCCGAAGTAATTGCCTTGTGCATATTGATATAGGCCTTCATATACCCTTTTGTACTCCAGAAAGTATCTTTCCAAGCTTTGAGGGGATAGGTTTCTTTTGTCTATTTCCGTTAAATTCTCAATGGATTCCTTGTACATTCCAGCTGCCGTTAGGATGCTGGATAGATTTAGAAGGGCTTCATTTTTCCAAACCTGACTTTGCAGTTCGTCGGCTAGTACTACATTAGCATGGGCAAAATGTAGTGCGGAATCAAATCGGTAGGCTCGGTATTCCTCAAAGAGTTCGTCCTGAATGGTATAGCGAGCTTCAGTTTGTCGCTCGGCAGCTTGAAGTCGTTGGCGTATCTCAAATATATTGGCCTCCTTGGCTGCGATATAAGTGTCCCTGTTGTTGATTTTTTTATCTAGTTCTTGCAATAGTGAATCCACCTTTCCATTAGCTAAAACGGGGGAAAGACTAGAGACTATAACCACGATGATCCAAGAGACAAATCGCATAAGGGTTGGATTCAAACAGCTTCTCAATTTAAGACTTTATTCCCATTAAAAAAAAGCCAAAATATAGTACCAAAACCAAAGATACAAGCAGTATTTACCAGTTCTGCACCTCCGTCGGCAAATTATTGGGTGGGACCTGCCCTTTTAGCAATAAAACACAACGCAGCATTCTTATGTTTTGGTTCTATCATTTGTCGTACTAGGCATTGATCTCGTGTGTAGAAGTCGACTTTTGACAAAAAAACATACCCCCGCACACAAATTAGCCGGCAATGGTTGACTGCTCCCTTAGGAATAAGGCTGGAAGAGTGGCCTATATACTCGTTTATGTCAGCCAGTATTAATTTTCAGTATTTGCCTAGGATTACTGCTTATGCTTATCTAGATTTGTTGACAGCACAAAAGCTTTACCTCATGCACCGCCGTACTTTCTTGACTACTGCTACCTTAGGAAGCCTCAGCTTTGTCGTACCTAGCACTTTCACCCATCAAATTATGACTGTAAATGGCCCGATCCATGCACATAAGATGGGTATTAGCCTTCCGCACGAACACATAACCACTGATTTTACCGGCGCAGAGCTTGTCAAGCAGCCTCAATATGATTTAGAGGCAGCCGCTACAGGTATCCTACCTTATCTGTTGGAGCTTAAATCCTTGGGATGCAATACTTTATTTGAATGTACACCTAACTATATTGGTCGAGATGTCCGATTACTTAAGCTTTTATCAGAGCGTAGCGGGATTAATATCATCACTAATACAGGATATTATGCAGCAGCCAATTACAAATATCTTCCCAAGCATTTTTATGATGAATCCGCTGAGCAGCTAGCCGAGCGCTGGATTAAAGAGTGGCGAGAAGGGATTGATGGAACTGGAATTCGTCCAGGTTTCATCAAGATTGGGGTGAATAAGGCACCACTGACGCCCAATGAACGCAAGTTGGTAGAAGCTGCGGCTATCACGCACTTACAGACGGGACTCACCATTGCGATCCATACCGGAGATGGAGCAGCGGCAAAAGAGGAATTAGAATGGCTGATGCAAATGGGGGTGGCTCCACAAGCCATGATTTGGGTGCATGCTCAACATGATAAGCAGGAAGATCATTTTTTAACCGACCTGGCGAGGTTGGGAGTATGGGTTAGCCTTGATGGGGTTAATGCAAAACCAAGGCAACTGAAGCGCTATCTATACCAATTGCAATCAATGCGCGCCGAAGGATTACTGCATCGAGCCTTGATTTCGCATGATGATGGATGGGCGGTGAATACGGTCGAGGAGGATGGAAAGAAAGCAGTACACTTGTCCCTGTTTGATAATGGAAACAAAGTGCCTTATCATACGATATTCAGCAAATTGATTCCTGATCTGCTCAGTTGGGGGTTTACCAGAAGAGATATCAAGCAGATTATGGTGAAGAATCCCCGCCATGCCTTTATGGTAAGGGTTCGAAAAAAATAAACGATTCGAGATTTCTAGCTTTTTCTACCTCCGAAACCATTAAGACTTCGGAGGTAGGAAAATCAAGAATCTAATTTAGCTTCTCTTAACCTTAATGCTACAACCCACCGCTTTAATATCGCTTGGGTTGGGATCTTGGCCATTCTGCAGCGCAGTTACCGCTTTTTCTACATAATTCACTGTAACGGCATCGGCATCTCCAGAGTTATCATCAATAGCACCGTGGTATCTCAATTTGTGCGTTTCATCAAGTAGGTAGATTTCTGGCGTGCGGCTAGCACCGTACTGTGGGAAAATCTCCTGTCCTTCGTCTAGCAAGTAAGCGAATGGATAGCCTTTATCTTCTGCTCTTTGTTGCATGGCAGCAAAGTTGTCACCAGGCTTAACCTCTGGGTCATTAGGTTGGATCGCCACGACGGGGTAGCCAAGAGGTGCCATTTTGTTGTGCAAATCAATGATGCGTTGTTCGTACATTTTGGCCACCGGGCAAGTATTGCAAGTAAAAGTAACAATGTAGCCTTTGGCAGCATTACCATTAGCATCCTTGATGTCCTCCAAGGCATATTTTTTGCCGTCAATATTCTTAAGTTTGAAATTAGGAGCAGTGTCTCCAATGGACAAACCTTTGGCTTCATAACTCACTAGTTTAGCAGCTGAAGAAGAAGCCTCTTTTACCTTCTCCGTTTTTTTGGCTGTCTTGTCAGCCTTTTCATCTCCAGCAGTACAGGAGCTTACAGCAAATTGGACTAATACTAATGCAAGAAAAATTCCAAATATCCTTTTCATGATATACATTAAATTGTTTGTGTAAATCTTCGAATAGAACTGAAGTCAAAGTATAGATAGTCAGCCAAACTAATCACTAGCAAATTAGCGGTTAGCCGAGCAGAAAATCACGACATGCCTTCAGTCTTAGGTTTCAAAAGCCTGAAACCTTCCAATTGTGTCCAGATAGAAATTAGTACAGAGAGTAAAGGTTGGTGTTTTTCGTTTTGATAGTCTTATGCGTAGCTAGAGTTATTATTTGTCAATTGTTTATAACATTTTTTGAACAAGTTCAAATAACTCTTCCTGATTGGCGAATGATTCCCCGATGAATTCTCTCTGTTGTTGATTATAGACTACGGTTACCGGAATTGCTCCTCCCCATTCTGGATCTACCTTGTCTATCCACTCATTATACTTGTGGTCAGTCAAGGCAACAACATCCGACTTGAGTTTGTGTTCTTCAACAAACGGGATGAGTTTCGATTCAACATCCTTCTTGAAATCTAAACTCACCAATATGACTTTTATTTTCTCTCCTTTGAAATTTTCGTGCAGGGCTTCAAAATAGGGGAGTTCCTTGACACAAGGTTTGCACCAGGTCGCCCAAAAATTGATCACATAGGTTGTATCCGTTTTTTGCTGGAAAATGGAAGCCACTTCATCAAAAGATTCATAAACAGGAAAACCGATAGCTGATGTTGCCGCTTCTATTGTTGCTGGTTGTTCTTTCTCTTGACCGGCTGTATTTGCACTGCTGGAACAAGAAGAGAACCCAATTAAAAGACCAATAGATAGAGACAAAAACGTTTTCAAACCACCCATAATTCAACTTTTGATAAAAGTAGCGGCATTTTATTTCCCCTACGAGCAAGATAACTTATTATCGAAATTCGACATTTTGCTCAGAATAGCCTATTTCTGGCCTGTTAAGCTTTTCTTAAAGTCGGCTAAATGTGAATTTTCATCTAGCAAATGCAGGTGATATTCTAATTATTGAAGTAGAACAACTGCTTTTTACTACCTTGGCCGCATGGCTCGTTTTCTATCTTTAATGATCGGTTTGCGCTTCAAACAAGCACTACGTGTACTGAAAAGTGTGGGTTGGGGGTACGTGCTACTTATTATACCGATCCTAGTCCTAATATTTGGTTTCAGAGTTATGGAAGTATTGCTCAATGGAGAAGCCTTAGTGGGAGGACTATTACTACTATTACCGGTTTTAACTTCTCATTTTGGCAGAAAGGATCATCATTTCTTAAAGCAGATTGCTCCCTATTTTCATCGATCATTTTTATTCTTGGTCGAATATCTACTGTTGTTGGCTCCATTCTGGGTGCTGTTGCTTTTTATGGCAAGGGGAGACATCGTTCTGATCTTTGTATTAGGCTGTATCATGATAGCATTTGTTGATCAGCGCTTGATACCAGCAGTAAAGTGGAAAACTTTTTCTTTCAAATGGATACCTATTCGAGCCTTTGAATGGCGTTCTGGTATGCGAAGGTTGGGTTTTTTACTCTTCTTCTTCCTAGTTATCGGCTTAATAGCCAGTCATTGGGTTTGGTCTATCCCGGGAACGCTGATCATTTGTGCCTTCTTAAGCACTGGTTTCTATCAAGACTTGGAATCCAAGGAACTAGTAGAAGGACCTTTTGATATTAAATATCTATTGTGGCAAAAAATAGGATTGCATGCTGCACTTTTTCACTCCTGTTTTGCCATCTCTTACATCGTCTACTTTATTCGGCACAGCGACCTGTGGTGGATTTTGGTCCTATCGATCGTTGCGGTGCAACTACTGATTAGTTTTTCCCTTTTGGTTAAGTACGCGAATTGGTTACCCAATCGTGAAAAACATAGTGCACAAACGATGATTGCTGTGTTTGCGGCAGGATTGTTGATTCCCTACCTGGCACCAGCTAGTCTATTATTGTGGGGGTATTATTACTTTAAGGCTAATAAGCGTTTAGAATATTTCTATCATGCTAAAAGTTGAGAAATTAGAGGCCCAGTATGGCGATAAAAGAGTCTTGAAAGGCCTTCAATTGGAGTGCCAAACGGGTACCATCCATGGTATTCTGGGACGTAACGGGGCAGGTAAAACAACCTTTTTCAAGTGCCTTTACGGGATGATGGCACCTAGGGCTGGTCAGGTCCTTTTTCAAGACCTACGCATGGCGGTTAATAACATCGCCTACTTGGAAACGCACAATTATTTTTACCCCTTTCTAAAAGGTAGAGAATATTTGGAGTTAGCCACTTTTAGTAATGCATCTTTTGATATCAACGCCTGGAATAAGTTTTTCGACCTACCGCTAGAAGAGCTGGTTGAAAGTTATTCGACGGGCATGAAGAAGAAATTGGCACTCCTGGGAACCATCGGACAACAGCGTCCAATTCTTTTGCTAGATGAACCCTTTAACGGTGTTGATTTTGAGACGGTTGAAACGATCTATATTATCTTGAATCACCTACGTGAAAAAGGTAAAACCATCCTATTGACTAGCCATGTATTACCCACCTTAACCGAAGTTTGCAATCAAATCAGCTGGTTAAAAGACGGGCAAATAGATACAACCTTTGAGCAAGCAGATTTCCCGAGCCTTCGGCAAAAAATTAAATCAGAATTCCAACAGGATATGGATGAGGTACTTTCTCAATTATAAAGGAGAGAAGGTATAACGATAAACATTCGTAGTGATAGGCTGGAAGCCCAGTTTTTGATAGAGTTGATTGGCTGCCACCCGCTTGGGGTTTGAACTTAAGCTGATAGCTTTGGCACCTACCTCCTTGGCTTTTACCAGCGCGGCTTCCATCAATTTACGTCCTAGTCCCTGTCCACGCATCCGTTGATCTACGATCACATCCTCAATCCTCACACTTAGGCCCGTCGTCAGATGATTAAAGACGAGGGTAAGCCCACCTACTAAAACATCACGCTTTGCCATAAAGAAGGAGACCTGTGATGAGGCAAGTACTTGATTGAGGTAATCAAGGCTGGGGGGGGTGACTTGGGGAGAAAGTTGTGGCAACAGATCGCAATAAGCCTTGTAGTCTACAGGAGATATCTCTGTGATTTCTGTAATGATCAGGGTTTTTTCCAACATCTTTTTCTTTGCTATACGTGAAATTCCAGAAGAGGCTTCGTCCTATTCAGAGAAATTTGGATTGGCCACGGGAAATTGCGCATTCATGGCTTGTAGACCTTCCATCAGTGCTTTTTCCATGGATTGTGCTCGCTCCTTTTGTGCTGCTGCCAAATCGGTCACCTCACCAATATCCGTGGATAGGTCAAACAGTTCAATTTGATCTGTCTCAAAGTGTTTGACTAGTTTCCATTTACCTTGGCGAATGGCAGCACCGGGTTTCCAAGCCGATCCGTGATAATGTGGAAAATGCCAGATGAGACTTTCTCTGTCGAGGTTTTGGCCTTTGAACAAAGGTTGTAAGCTTTTTCCATCCAACACCATTTGGCCTTTCGATTGTAGTCCAAGTAAATCAATAAGCGTTGGAAATATATCCTGACTAATGATCGGCGTTTCATCTACTTCACCGGTGCTGGTTATTTTGGGTATCCGAATCATAAATGGGACCCGAATCCCTCCCTCATAGCACCAACCTTTTCCTGCTCTTAGCGGGCGGACAGAAGTGGGGGCTTCTCTGTTTCTTTCCAGCGTAGTCAATCCACCATTATCAGAGGTGAAAATGAGGATGGTATTGTCCCATTGCCCCGCATCTTTTAGAGATTGAATCAAGCGTCCGACATTGTGATCCATAGCCGTGACCATGGAACCATAATCCCCCCTCTTCTGATGGAGTAAGGTTTTGCCATTCCCTTCCTGGGCATACCAGGGTGGTCCGCCGCCAGGAAGCTTTCGGGAATAGGACTCCATATGAGTTGGGTTAGCTTGTATTGGGGTATGTACAGTATAAAAGGATAGCATAGCAAAAAAAGGTTGCTTTTGCTCTCCTTGCGTCTTGATGAATTGGATGGTTTCATCAGTCAGGCGATCCGTGAGGTATTCACGCTCAGGGCCGTCAGTGAGTTTTGGGTTATTATATGGCGAAAAATAGCCCCCCGGAGGAGATCCTTTATGGTGCCCTCCTTTATTGATATCAAACCCTTGGTCTTCAGGAAAAAAGCCTTCACCTCCTAGGTGCCATTTTCCCGCAAAGAAGGTTTGGTACCCATTGTCTTTGAATAATTCACCGAGTGTATATTCTTCCAGTGCTAACTCATCTCTATCCTGAAGATTAAGCAGCTTTCGATTGGGAGGATTTTGTCCCTTAAGCCAATCCGTGATGCCGGTTTGGACGGGATGCCGCCCGGTCATGAGAGCGGCGCGGGTGGGGGAGCATACAGGAGAGGCGGCATAGGCATGCGTGAAGCGCAGGCTTTCCTCGGCAAAGGCGTCGAGTTTTGGGGTGTCGTAAAAGGCGCTGCCGTAACAGGCAAGGTCTTTCCACCCGAGATCATCAACAAGTACCAGTACAACATTGAGTTTTGATTCGCTTTGTCCATCAGCAGTAAGGCCACGTTGACAGGCCGATCCGGCTAACAATAATATCGTTAGCAGTATAGAAGAAATGCACAAAGGTGCTAGTTTTATTTTGGAGGTTTTCATGCTTGAAAATACTAAGCTTCTCTGATATTTTCCTGATCTGTGTCCGGAGCTTTTAGGATGGTAGGATTGGACGCTTAGAAAGTTAGGCTTTTCGGTGAAATTTGGCTTGAAAAGCCAAAATTATCAGAAACACCTAACTGTGCTCCCAAAAAGCAAGTAGATTAGCGTGGTAAGAGCAGTTGCCAACCAAGCTTGTAACGTCAATAATTTTTCTTGGTAGTAGGTTGAAGAAAGGCTTCATGATGTTTCATTAATCCGATTTTAAAAACCATCGAGATCAACCTCATAGAGATGATAGATAATTTTGGCAGGAGCCTTAGGACAGAGCTGATCTATTTCGGTGTTTTGTCAACGATATTCTTTAAAAGCTCTCCCTTTTACCTTATAGTTGTACCTTTGGATAGCTTGAAAAAGCCAATGTACATAGGTATTTGAGATATTGAAATGGCTCAGATTATTTTGAACGTTGATGGTAATTCCTTATTTCCTTAAAATTTAGTTTTAAGTAGCTTCAAAGAAGCTATTATGGTGAAAGACTAGCTGTAGATTGTAGTGGACAAGAATGTTTTGATACGCTTAAACCTCACTGTATATTAAACGAATCTCCAACATGAAATCTTACATAACATTTCTAGCACTCAGTGCTCTTACCATAAGTTGTCAAACCAGTATAGAGCAAAAACCTGTATTTGAACATGATGTAAAAAGTGGCCCAACACCCTGGACGAGTGATGTTTTTGAACTTGAAGAAGACGATTTTACCTTTGCGATAATCTCTGACTTGGCAGGTGGAGAACGTGAAAATATTTATAGTACTGCTGTATCTCAATTGAATAGACTAGATCCTACATTCGTATTAAGTGTCGGAGACCTAATAGATGGTGGAACTGAAGATACTTTGCAATTGGAAAAAGAATGGAACTGGTTTAGCTTAAGGGCTTCTAGACTAAATATGCCCTTTTTCCATCTTGGCGGCAACCATGACCTTACCAATCCTATAATGCGCAAATACTGGAAAGAACGCTTTGGCCCTCGTTACTATCATTTTGTATATGAAAATGTTTTGTTCTTGATGATGGACTCAGAGGATTATGAAGAACAGCGCATGCTGGAGATCTATAATGCCAGAGCTGAAGCGCTTAAAATTATTCGGGGAGAAATCGAAGGGGTATATGAAGAGTCAGAGTATTACCATATGCAAGAACGGAGAATTGGCGGAATGAGTAATGACCAATTTAAATATTACCGCTCGGTATTAGAGAAATACCAGGATGTGAAATGGACATTTTTATTCATGCACAAACCACTTTGGATGCGCGAAGATGATAAAGGTTTGGGTAAACTCGAATCGCTATTAGCAGACCGACCTTATTCTGTCTTTAATGGCCATTTCCATTCGTTGTCACATCGTGAAAGACAAGGTCGAGATTATACTATATTGGGAACGACCGGAGGGTCTCAAAATTCAGCGGATTCTATGTCATTTGACCATGTTACACTAGTACGAATGGCTAAAGAACCAGTTGTTACACATTTAAAAATGGAAGGAATCTTAGATGAGTCTGGAACAGTTCCTATTACGCTAGATAATTCGATTCATGCAAGGGTAAAGAACTAGTAGTGTATTAAAGTCTATTGATGGGGCACATCTTGCTATGGAAGAAATTTCATTGCGGTTGACTTACCGGTCTTGACACATCTGATATAGTGCTAGCTAGTGGTTTACTTATCGTTGAAGAAACCCATGTAAGTGTTTAATGCACTCTTTCCATCCTTTTATATGAAGATTCATTTCATCCTTATTGGCAAATTCTCCGTGACTTAGAAAAAGCTTGGAACCTTGGTCTAGAACCTCAAAAGAAACCTCTACTGTCGTGATTTTACCTTTTAATGCAGGAGTTAGCCAGGTATATTCTAAGTATTGAGTGGTATTTACTTGCAGAAACTTTCCCTTAATGGAAGTTGAATCAAAACCAGGATACCTTACCTGGATAAAGTAAGAACCCTTAATGTAAAGATTAATTTCTACGTCTTCTACCGCGACACCTTCTTCCGCGAGGAACCATTTTTTCAAACTTTCGGGAGTTGTCCAGGCTTTAAAAACCTTTTCCCTTGGCGCACGAAATACTTCTTCTAATTGAATAGTACTTTCATGTGGGCATGTTTTTCTGAGGATCATTTCTTTTATTTAAAACTGAAAGGTAAACTGTCTTTTAGGTCTTCATAGATAGCAAATAAGTCCAGGAGTGAGTGAGCTCCAACATTGACGATTCCATACCTGTAACTGCCTATGGCCTTCATCTCTCCTGCTAATTTAGTACCTTTTTTTCCGTAAATCTTCACATTGGCTTCGGGGTATCTACTATTAAATTCTGCTACTTCTCTTTCTTTTGGAATAGAAACCAATTTTTTTCCTTTAAAGGTTCTGAGAACAAAACTTGCTGTGTTCTTAAACTCTCCACTATCTTTTGTGAACCTTGGCTCCTTGCCTAAGGATAAATTCAATAAGATTTCGTAAGTATTCACCCCGTCAATATTCTCATACAAGTCTCCAAATTGGTAAGAAAGCCTAGGGTTGATTTCTATTAAATGGATACTGTCTGTCTTTCTGTTATAGAAAAACTCTATGTTGAACTGAGCATTTTGAAAACCAATTCCTCGAATCAATTCTTGAGCGGTTTTAACCATTCTTTCTTGGACCACCTGAGGAAGTTTTGAAGGATATTCAAAGCGTTCAAAAATGTTGGTCCCAGGAAACATAATGGAATCCACAATGCCACAGATAGTAACTTGGTGATCATAAACATAACCATCTAGAGTGACTTGTATTCCGTCTATTAGTTCTTCGGCTACAAAAAAGTCAGCGTTCTCTGTTAAAGTAGTGTAGTCCTTGATTAAATGATTGAAAGGCCGTGTGATTGACCGAAATGCGATCCTTTCATACCACTGAAAATTTAAATGTTTCTTCAAATCGGCGATAGACTCTACCTTCTTCGCAAATAGAGAAAAGGTACCTTTTACGGGTTTGACAAAGAATGGATAATCTAATTCAGCTTCAAATTTAGTGTATATTCTTTGAGGAATTAATTCGCAATTCACGGCAGCATCCGGACAGTATTTTTGCTGAACTAGTCTGCTGAAATATTTATGTTGTGCAAGGATGATTTTCGCTGGATCTGTTCCTGGAAGCATAAGTTTTTTGCAAATTATTCCTGCTATAATCGCACCTATGTATTCATCAGAAGATAGAACAGCATGAATGTTTTCATCCTCTGCCTTTTTTACCATTCTCTTGATAAACCTTCGGACACTAAAAAATGGTAGAGAAAGAAAGCCTGGGAATTGGAACAGACTGGGACCAGCATAAATAAAATGATAATCCTTCTGGTATTTTTCCTTGGAGAATTCCACTTTGTCCCAGTCATTTGGGAATAAAACAAGTATTTTCTTTTCAGAACAGATAAGCCGGTGAATTTACTTTTCCCATAATATTAGGGATTATCATTTTATAGTCAACCCTTTCTTGTTTTTTATAAGCTCAATCGCATTCCCAGTAGTTTAGGAATCCGGTTTCTGAAGAGCATACGGACCAATGTTATTCAGCAATCACTACTTGCCATGCTTACGAAGTGCATATCGTCAGCTATGCTAGACAAGACCTGGAGAACCTCTATTACTCCAGCCAGGTCCTGTAAGAAAACAGTACTTAGGACTTTCTGTCAATAGGTTTCACTCCAAAAAACATGCCTCAACAACCTTAATGATTACAAAAAGAGGGATATCTTAGTCACAAAGTAACAACACATGCAAAATAACATACTGACGAAGAACGCAGAACTACATGCTACTGAAATCTTGAAAAACCAGCTTTCGTTTGATTTGGTGTATCACAATTTTGAGTCTACTGAGAGGATAGTGGAAATGGTTAGGTCAATTGGAGCGCATGAGCAACTCAGCGATGAAGAACAGGAAATGGTGGAAGTAGCTGCCTGGTTTCAGAATACCGGATATAGAGACGATTATGATCAACCTCAAATAAAAAGTAAAGAGATTGCCTCATCCTTCCTCAGTAAGGAGAATATCCCTTTGGAAAAGGCGAACATAATTCTCGACAGTCTCCTAGTTACCCAAATTGGGAATAAACCTCAGAATAATGTAGAGAAAGTACTAGTGGATGCCAGCCAGGCGGCTGTAGTGGATGGTGATTTTAAAGCGCAGGCCAACTTATTGAAAAAGGAATTATTAGCGATAAAAAATATAGAACAGTCGGAGGTAGAGAGTCTACAAAACTACTTGCAGACGATATTGAAGTTTGAATTCCACACGGCTTATGGAAAAGAAACCTTACTACCAGCCAGGGATAAGCTCAAGTCCAAATTGGAAAAACGACTAAATAAGCTTCAGAAAGTAGTCGATGAAAAGGTAAGCAATGACCTCGGTGTCACCATGGCCCAGCTTAAAGCCATGAAGAAGAAGCTACAAAAAGTGGAAGGACGACCAGAGCGCGGTATCGAAACCATGTTCAGGTTGACCTCTAAGAATCATCTCGACCTAAGTGGGATGGCGGATAGTAAAGCCAATATCATGATCTCTATCAATTCGATTATCATGTCGGTTGTGATGGGGAGCCTGATGTCAAAATTGGATTCTAATGAGCACTTATATTATCCAACCATTCTCCTTCTACTGGTCAACTTGGCATCTTTGATTTACGCTATTTTATCTCTTCGACCCAATGTTTCGGATGGTTTATTCACTAGAGATGATATTGAAAATCAAAGAACGAATCTACTCTTCTTTGGAAATTTTCATAAGATGAGTCGGCAGGATTATCATTGGGGAATGAATAAGCTGATGGAAAATGCGAACTTCCTATATTCTAATCTGATCGATGATATTTACTTCCTGGGCGTGGTTTTAGCTAGGAAATATAAGTTGTTGCGGACATCTTATAATATTTTTATGTATGGAATGGTCGTGGTCGTGGTTGCTTATATCATTTCACTCAGCTTCACAGAAGAGCCGATCAAAGAAGCCATTATAAATTCTCTACAAGAGGACTAACTTATTGATTGCTCCGAAGAAACTAGGCTAGATTAATCCTTTTTCCACTAGGGATATTCTCAGCTTTTCATGATTTTCCCAGAAACGATTTTTGAGTATTTGGATGATCTGAGGAAATGCTGGATGGTCTTTTAATGGTTTCAGAACTGGGTCATCTTCGAGCATTAAGAACCAATATTGGATGTTGTCCTGATTAGAAAATATCTGGAGCTGCTCAATGCCCTGCTCAATCTTGCCTTCGTAGGCGTACTGCATCGCTAGCCACACATTTTTATAGATAGACTGATCCCCTTCGCTGAACGCGACATAAGTAGAAAAGAAATCTGCCGCTTGCTGTTGCAATCCTATGTTTTGATAGACGTAAGCTATTTTTATATCTTCATTAGGGTATAAATACAAACCCTGATCCTGTTTTAGTTTAACGAATTGTTCATAGTAGTGAAAGGCACTGTCTTGGTTTTCTTGAAGATAGAACATCTTTGCTACTTCCTGTATGAGGTCCAAGCGAGTTGGATCCTTTTTCCACTCTTTAAGTAATAGTTCTTGGGCCCGTTTAGTGTCACGATCCTGTGCGTACTGGATAAACGCGCGCAGCTGTGGAGCATAGTAATTCTCCTGATTGTAATCCATGGCTTTGGCAATGTATAAGGCCGCCTCATCAACAAAACCACATTGGACCAGGGCACTACTCAGGTTCAAATAGCTATAACTTCTGGCAATTGAATCATGGCCCGCAATATTCAGTTGAACTCCCTTTAATGCATATTCCAGATTTTTGGCGGTATTGGGAACATGACGTGAATAAAAGTCAATGAGCATCTGGACCGCTATCGCTGAATTGGGATTGTATTCCAGGGCCTTCTCAAGATGTGGTAACGCTAAGTAATATTCCTGAGTATGGATGTAAAAAAGGGCTTTAGCGATTAGACTTTCTGCCGATTTTGAATCATAGAGTAAGGCCTTGTCTGCATAGCTATTGATTAGATGATGGTATTGCCTTTCTTTGACATATTCCTCCAGGAAATAGTAAGCTATAGCGATATTGGCATGAGCCAGCGCAAACTGGGGGTCAAGGACGACTGCTTGTTCTAGGAACTCAATGGCCTTTTCCAATCCTTCTTTGGTTCTGGTATGGAAATAGGGGAGTGCTCGCAGAAAGAGTTCATAGGCCACGAGGCTTTCAGTGGGTCTCTTCTCAATCTGTGCTAGTTCAGCTGGCGTCACGATGACCTCAATCGCAGCGACAATTTTTTGGGCTATTTCATTTTGTAGCGCAAAAACATCATCTACTTTTCGATTGTATTGTTCCGCCCAAATATGTCTATCGCTGGACGCCTCAATCAACTGGATGTTTAGTAAAACCTGATCCCCAATTCGCTGTCCGCTACCCTCCACAAAGTAATTGACCTGGAGTTCTTCGGCTATTTCTGGAATGAGCCGGTCCGTATCGCGATACTTTTCTACGGAAGTCCGACTGATTACCCTCAAATCTTTAATCTTTTGCAGATTGGTCAAGGTGGATTCCATAAGCCCATTGATGAAATAGATATTGGAAGAATCGTTGCTTTCATTCTTGAAGGGTAAAACGGCTATTGACTTCTCCAATTCGACTTTGGAAGTTGAACTCGTCATGAAAACTACAGAATATAACAGCGCAACAACGAGCAAAACAACGACTATAGGTTTCCAGGCGAAGGGCTTCGGGGTGAATTCAATTGTTTCTTCTTTCCATTCTCCTTTTGCCACTTTTCCCGGAGGATGACCATAGTGTTCTCTGAAACATTTGATGTAGTAAGAGGGGCTGGAAAAACCAACCTCGTATGAAATTTCTGAAACGGTCATGGCCGTCTCTCGGAGCATTTGCATGCTCTTCTTTAGACGAACTTGTCTAATGAATTGACTAGCGGAAAGCTGCGTTTGTTTTTTGATCTTTCTCAGAAGGTTCGAACGGCTGATGTTCATGGCTTCTGCCAATTCAGAAACACCGAATTGTTCATTAGAGAGATGCTCAAGGATGATTTTCTCTGCCTGCTCTGTAAAGTTTGCTCCATTGATGGATGCGTTCGACATAATGTTTTTGGCTAATTCTTGATGCTAAAAATCTTAACAAAACGTCCCTATGCTTCAAGAGTTAATGGGTGGAATGGCGTCATTTGCGCCATAATTCATATTCCTGCGCCATAATTGTTATGCCTTCCACAAACTTGATGCATTTAGCTGCATAGCTCATAGGTCTTGCCTTAGCTAGTGCCTGACCTTTGTGAAAAATCAAATCAAGAGTAAAAAACTAAGATTATGAAAGAATTGAAAATTAATTCGATGAAAACACTGTTTAACCTCTTATTCATTATTTTTTTACTTCCCGCTTGCTCTTCCCAAAGCAATAAGGCAGCAGGAGATACTAGAGTGGAAAAACCCACGATAGATTTACAATCTGCGGTCATCTCCGGCAATTTGGAAGCTGTGAAACAACACATTGCCGCTGGATCTGATATCAACCGAAAAGACCCCATGAGTAACTCGACGCCTCTTATCTCTGCCGCCACCTTCGGAAAAACAGAAGTTGCCAAATTGCTCATTGAGGCTGGGGCAGATTTGGCCCTGACAAACAATGATGGAGCTACTGCTTTACATGCTGCTGCCTTCTTTTGTCAAGTCGAGATAGTTCAGCTGCTCATTGATGCGAAGGCGAACAAGCAGCTCCGTAACAACTATGGTGCTACGCCCAGAGAATCTGTCATCGGGCCTTTTGCTGACATCAAGCCCATCTATGAAATGTTGCAACAGCAATTAGCTCCCCTTGGCTTACAGCTTGACTTGAGTGAATTAGAAAAGAAGCGTCCCGTTGTAGCGATGATGTTGAAATAATAAGCTCCAAACCCAGGTTTCAATGAAAACGGAAAGAAGACACGATATTGATTGGTTGCGCGTAATCGCTATTTTCTTGTTATTGATTTACCATATAGCGATCATTTTTCAGCCGTGGGCCATGTTGATTGGCTTTATCCGGAGTGAAGAACCGATGGAGGACTTATGGAAACCTATGACGATGCTAAATGTTTGGCGGATTCCGTTACTCTTCTATGTATCTGGAATGGGCGTATATTTTGCCATCCAAAAACGAAACTGGTGGCAGTTGCTTAAAGAGCGGGCTAGGCGAATCCTTTTGCCATTCTTCTTCGGTATCATAGCCATTACGCCTTTGCATTTCTTAATTTTTCAAATCAACTATAAGTTACCCCCAGCGTATTTTCCGCATCCAGGTCATTTGTGGTTCTTGGGAAACATTTTTGTCTATGTTACATTGCTTTGCCCGCTCTTTTTCTATTTGCAAAAAGCAAGAGAGGGTAGGCTTCAACAAGCCTTCTCCAGTTTTCTGAGTAAGCCGCTTGGCCCTTTAACCATATCTGTCTTTTTTATGATCGAAGTTGTAGTATTGAAGCCTCAGATGTTTGAGTTGTATGCGCAGACCTGGCATGGCTTTTTCTATGGGCTTCTGGCCTTTCTTTTCGGATTCCTCTTTGTTTACTGTGGTCGGGCTTTTTGGCAAACGGCCTTGAAGTGGAGGTGGCTTTATATGGGAATTGCAGCCCTATTGTTCCTCCTCCGATTGACCTTGTTTGAAATGAAGTCGCCAGGCTTTCTGATGGCTGTGGAGTCTCATTGTTGGATACTGGGTGTTTTCGGCTTGGGATACAAGCACCTGAATAAACCAAGCGCTGTCCTGACCTATTTAAGTCAAGCTGCCTACCCCGTTTATATTCTACATATGTTTGCTTTATATATGGGAGCGCTGATTATTTTGCCAATGCAAATTCCACTCTTGCTCAAATTTATTTTTATTATAGTTTTTACAGGAAGCGTTTGCTATTTCCTATATGAAGTGTTCATTAAAAGGATTGGCTTTCTAAGGCCATTATTTGGATTAAAGGTTAGCAAAAGATGAAAATTATATCTATAAGAGAAAATCCAGACTACAAGGATGAGGCAATTGCCTATTTCCAAAGAAGTTGGCCAAGTGTTAGGCCGGAGATCTATGAAGATTGTATTAGTCATGCTATTGGCGCTAGAGGTAATTTGCCGCAGTGGTATCTATTGGAAATAGGAAATAAAATCATCGGATGTGCAGGACTTATTACCAATGATTTTATCAGCCGAGGTGATTTATACCCTTGGATCTGTGCGATATTCATTGAAGAAATTCACCGAGGGAACGCCTATGCCTCCTTGCTAATGGAGAAAGCTAAGTCGGATGCGAAAGGCTTTGGCTTTGAATTCGTTTATCTGTGTACCGAACATATCGGATATTACGAGAAATATGGGTTTTCATACCTTGGACAAGGTTACCATCCCTGGGGAGAAGAATCGAGAATATATGCTTGCAATCTCCAGTAAGAAGTCGCGACAGCTCATTTGGGTTGATGGACTTTCTGCCTTAAACTAGCTAGCAGAGAGGAAGACTTAAATCCGGACTTGGATGACTTCAACAAACGAATTTACAATGGCGGACAAGAAAGAGAACAACATCATAGCATCCTGGATGCAAAACGCAAAGCCATGGATTCAGGCTATCTCCCATCACGAAATAGAAAGCAGGACCATTGGAACAAATAAAGCAATAGTAGAAGCCATATTGAAGAAAAAACCTCACAAAGTACTTGATATTGGCTGTGGTGAAGGTTGGCTGGCCCGGGCACTAAGTACAACTGGAGTAAGAGTTAGGGGAATTGATGTTGTACCTGAACTGGTGAAGGAAGCGGAAAGGCTAGGTGGTGGACGGTTCCAAGTGTTGCCCTACGAAGAATTATCAGTCGACCCCCTCCAAGATAGTTTTGATATTATAGTCTGTAATTTTTCACTATTGGGCAATGAATCTGTCGCTCAGGTGTTTCAGGCGGTGAGCGGTTTACTGAATAAGGATGGCCACTTCATCGTGCAGACAGTCCATCCCGTTTCGGCTTGTGGAGAAGCAGCTTATCAAGACGGATGGAGGGAAGGTTCATGGGCCGGGTTCAATAAGGAATTTACTAATGCTCCACCCTGGTACTTTAGAACCCTTGAAAGTTGGGAAGATCTATTTGCCCTCAATAGCTTAGCTCTAGTTGAAAAGCTGGAACCTTTGCATCCAGAGACCAATGTACCGCTGTCTGTGATATTTGTTAGCAAAGCGATTCAATGAGCCTGGTCTTACCATTTTATAGACATCATTTTTGCCACCGTTCATTTTGAAGTACTGGCTGCAACCTTTTCGGAAAACGCCCCTTTTCCTCTTAGAACAAGGAAATACCAATTGAATATTGGGTAGACTGTTTGATAGCTATATCGAGTAGATCCCTGAAGCGTCATTAGAAACGTTTGAGCATGAAAAATATCATTTCTTAATTTAGATGATCTAATTCCACAATTCTCAATTAATTTCAGGTTACCGCATTATGAATACCAAAGTCACCTTTACTCTTTCCATAGGTCTGCTGTTTTTGTTAGCCAACTGTCAACAGCAAGTTGATGAAAAGGTAATGGACACCGCTGAAATCATTAAACAAGTAACAAGACAAGTCGATGCTTTTCATGCTGCCGACACTTCCTTAAATGCCCAAGGTGTGACTGACTTGCTTTGGCCAGAATTCACCATGTTAGCAGATGGGAATCGTGTTTCCTATGAAGAGGTAAAGACCGGTTCCAAAGCGTTCATGTCTTCCTTGACTACTTTTCATACCGAATGGGAAGATCTGAAGATCACTCCGCTGGGGAACCGCCACGCCATTTCTTCCTTCATATTCACAGATTCAATAGTTGCAAAAGATGGAACGCTTACACAAGCCAGAGGACCCAATACTTTTGTTTGGGAAAAACGAGAGGAGGTATGGAAGGTGATCTATGCGGATGCAGATCATTATCCCAAGTAGAAATGGAAGAGGTTTAATCTGTATTTGTTCTGATTTCGAAACTAGAACGACGGATGGAGTAAATCCGACCAAATTGCTTCATAATTAAAATCAAAATCCTTTTCTGACAATTTTTGTCGTCAGCGTTTTAGATGGAAAATTGCGACAAAAGGAAGCAAGGCTTCTAGCTAAAAGGTTGACTTAATAGCACAAAAATTGTCTGAGAACCACCAAAATTATGAAAGCAATAATCATAGAAAAGTATGGAGGCCCAGAGGTCTTGAAAATGAAGGACGTCGAAAAGCCCACCCCTAAGCCTGATGAAGTACTGATTCAAATTAAAGCAACATCCGTTACTGCCAGTGATGTACTGATTCGGAGCCTAAAAGTCCCCTTTCTATATAAGCTAATGGTGCAATTGATATTTGGTTTTGGCCGACCCAGAAATCCAATTTTGGGTATGGTAGCCTCCGGTGTCGTTGCAGAAAAAGGAGCGGCGGTTACCAAGTTTAATGTAGGCGATGGGGTATTTGCCTATTGTTCTATGCCGCCGATGAAACTTCGTTTTGGTTCTTACGCTGAGTACATCTGTTTACCCGAGGAATGGAATCTGGCACTAAAACCTACAAATATTAGCTTTGAAGAAGCGGCCGCTATTCCGTATGGAGGCCTGTTAGCGACACATTTGATCAATAAGACAAGCATCAAAAAAGGAGATAAGGTGCTGATCTACGGAGCCTCTGGAAGTATCGGTACGATGGCGGTACAACTAGCCAAAATTGCGGGAGCTACCGTAACTAGTGTATGCAGTGGAAAGAACTTTGAACTAGTGAAGTCTCTAGGAAGTGATAAAGTGATTGACTATACCTTACCAAATGCGGAATCTCAGTTGGAAACCTACCAATATGTGATCGACGCAGTGGGGAAGAATAAAACTTCTCCGCTAAAGGTGAAGAGTAAAGAAGCGATAAATAAAAACGGGAAATATCTTTCGATAGACAAGGGCACTCCTCAAACACCCAAAAAGTCTTTTCTGGCCTTGAAAGCTTTAGTGGAGCAAGGGAAACTCAAAGCGGTAATAGATAAGGTTTATCCATTAGCGGAAGTGGTGGAGGCACATAGGTATGTAGAAATAGGCCATAAGAGGGGGAGTGTGATTCTCTCCGTACATCAATAAGCTTTGACCAAAAAAAGATTATGACGAAGAAAAAAACAAAACGAATACTGCGGATAGCATTTATCATTGCCTCCATATCCTCCTTGTATTTTGTACCATGGCTTTTGGTAAAGGCGTGGATACTTCCATTGCCGGATATGGTTCAGGAGCAGTTAGATGAGGCTATTGATCATGGATTTGACGGAATGCTTGTTTATATCGATCAAGCGGGAAAATCCCCTCAGTATTTTGCTTCCGGCTGGCACGATCGAGCAGCCAAGGTACCTGCCCAACCTAATGCCCTATTTAAGCTGGCTAGCATCAGCAAGCTTTATGATGCTGCGGCCGTTACCAAATTGGTAGGAGATGGGCGTCTTTCTCTGGATCGAACCATCGCCGATTATTTACCAGAGCTGGTGGGGAGGATTGAAAACGCTGAGAAAATCACTTTGCGGCTGATGATACAGCATAGAAGTGGCATTCCTAATTTTACAGATGCTCCTAATTTTTGGGGAGCCCCCACGGAGACCTACGAAGAAAGCCTTGCCTTGATTTTGGACAAGCCCGCCAATTTTGAACCTGGTAACGCTTATGAATATTGTAATACGAATTACCTGTTACTCAATAAGATCATGGATGAGGAATTAGGATATCCAAACTTCCAGTTTATCCAGGAAGAAATACTAAAGCCGCTGAACCTCAAACATACCTTCGGTTCACTAAGTGAAGTCAATATCGACAATGTCATGAGTGGCTATCATGTAGGATATCCCCATGATTTAAAGGGGGATGAGCATGGAATGTTAGCTACCGCAGAAGATGTAGGAACGTTCCTGAGGGCATTGAACAATGGATCATTGTTTGAAAAGGGAGAACAGGAGATATACTCCTCCATTTATAAGTATGAACATGACGGTTGGGTTCCGGGATACCAGAGTTTTGCAAAATATCACAAAGACCTGGATGCGGTTGTTATTCAATTCTATAGTACAACCGATGCCAAACTGTATATGTGGAATTTGTCACAGATCATAAACAATAGAATTGCCAAAATTCTGAAGCGACAATGATTTCCGCAGCGCCCATTAAGGAAGCCTAGCCAGATCTAGGAATAGGGCGTAGCCAGGTAGTGGCGTAGTGGTTATATCTGAATAGAAAATTTTCTGCAAAATGTGCAGCTGTAGAAAATTTTCAAACAGATGTAAATCCATTCTACATTCACCGGCTTAGTATTTTGCCCATCCCATGCTTTATCGTATAATAACCCATCCAAAACCAATGAAGCATGAGGAAAATGCTATTTCTCTGGGCGATACTCTCCATAAATTGGCTGTCAGCGCAAGATAGACTGTCAAACGACGATACACAGCCTACAGAAAAGACTATTGATGCGATCTGGGAAGTAAATAATTGGTATCGCAAAGCAGATCCTTTGGAGCGGGCAAGGCCCCATGTGTATATTAACGATTTATCGGAATTAGAACAGTTTGATCCAATAGAGGCCGAAAGGGTTTTGGGGATGACCATTTCCATTGGAAAGCATGTCGACAGTACGTTAATGCAAAATATCGTTCCCTTAGGCAAGTTTAGTAAGCTGGAGTCTCTGGTAATCAAGGACTCGCCCTACGCGCCTTACGATTTCCAAGGCCTCACTAAGCTCAAGACGCTTATTTTCGACTATGTGTACCATCTGAATGAGATTCCAGCATCGATTGGAGAGCTTTCTCAATTGAAGTATTTGCTTATTCTGGGCGCCAATAAGATACAGGTGCTTCCGGAAGGTATCTTTGATTTAGAACATTTGGTGGCATTGGCCTTGACTGGCGTGAAACCGCAAGGAGAGACGATTTCTGCTAAGATCAGCAACTTACAACATTTAGAATACCTGAAAATTGGCTACTGTTCCTTCCATATACCTGACGAAATTGGAGCGCTCCAGAATCTAAGAGAATTGCGTCTAGCCAACTATTATGGCTATGATGTCCCCACCGAGCTTATCTATCAATTACCGAAACTAGAAATTCTAGGGCTGAATGCCTTCGAAGAAGGGCAGTTAGTTGGGATTGGTAAACTCCAATCATTAAAAGTGCTTAACTTGTCCTCGGACTTTATGACCTCCGAAATCGGGAAGTTAACGCAACTAGAAGGGCTTATGCTGAGAGGTTTCAAAGGTGAAACCTACCCTGAGGAATTCAAAGATTTAGAGAACCTCAAAGCGCTCAAGATAATCACTAATAAATCCCTGATCGATGCACCCGAGTTTATTCCGTCATTGAGTAAGCTTCGGCATCTAGAATTTAGGCATTGTGATAAACTACAGTATTTTGGGGCTGCCTATACCAGCATGAAAGCTATTGAAAGCATAGAATTCCTATACAATGATTTAATTAAGGAGGTGCCTGCCAATCTTAGTAATTTGAGTGATAAAGTCAGTGTCAAGGATTAATGAATGTATCTAAAATCAAGCATAAATGAGCGTACTAACCGTCGGTGTCTTCGGAACCTCAAGTAAAAAACAAGAAAAAAGAGTACCCATCCACCCGGATCAATTAGCTGCAGTGGATGAATCGGTTCGTGGTCAATTGTATTTCGAAGAAGGCTACGGCTTGGCTTTCGGCTGGGACGATGATCAATTAGCCACGATGTGTGCCGGCATACGAAGTCGTTCGCAACTGCTGGAGCAGTGCGATGTGGCCTTACTAGCTAAGCCTGTACACAAGGATTTTGAGGACATGAAAGAAGGTACTATCCATTGGGGGTGGCCACATTGTGTTCAACAACGAGATATTACGCAGACAGCCATTGATCAAAAGTTGACCTTGATCGCTTGGGAAGCCATGCATGGTTGGTCAGCTGAAGGCAAATGGCAATTGCATACCTTTCAAAAAAATAATGAAATCGCTGGTTATGCAGGGGTGCAGCACGCCATGAATCTCCGAGGAATCGATGGCAACTATGGACCAGATCTCAAAGCAGTGATCATTAGCCATGGTTCGGTCAGTAGAGGAGCCATCCGCGGTTTGCAAGTACGGGGGATTACAGACATTACGGTATATACGCCGCATGCTTCACCAGTAGCCAATCAAATTGAAGGGGTCAATTATGCACATTTTGATTTAGATGAACAGGGTAGAGTAGTAGCGCTTTCTACTGATCACCCACCTCGCCCTTTCGTAGAAGCACTCGCAAATGCAGATATTATCGTGAATGGCATCCTACAGGATACAGACCGTCCGTTGATGTTTGTACCCGAAGGACAGGGTGACCTGCTGAAAGGAGGGTGCCTAATTGTAGATATTAGCTGTGATGAAGGTATGGGGTTTTATTTTGCCAAGCCCACCAGTTTTGATGCCCCGACTTTTCAGGTAGGCAAGGTGTCCTATTATGCGGTGGACCACACCCCTTCCTATCTTTGGAATGCGGCTACCTGGGAGATATCCAAAGGAGTCATTCAACATTTGCCCACCATCATCGGAGGGCCTGAAACCTGGGCTAAGGATGAGACTATCCGTCGGGCCATTGAGATACAAGATGGCGTGATACAAAATCCAAAAATCACTTCTTTTCAGAATCGATCAAGCGAGTATCCTCATCCTGAACTATAGGCCATGTCCGAAAGCCTGGCACTGGAACTTTGTTGGCCTATAGTCATTAATCAAAGTCCTTCTCTGACCACAAAAATTGTCAAAGAATCATCAATGTAAAAATCATGAAGCAGTACAGTTTCACTCTGATCTTCTCTTTCTTAATCTTTACCCTTTCTGCACAAGAAGGCAAAAAGGACTATTCCGACGCTTTCAAATTGGTGGAAGTTTGGCTAGATGCACAAAAGGATTTCGATAAGTTACCGGGTTTAAGCGCCATTGTAATTGAGGATCAGAAGGTACTGTGGTCGGGTGCGGTTGGTATGTCCAATGTAGAGAAGGATGTCGAAGCTGAAGCCTCAACCCTCTGCAGTATCTGTTCGATTTCCAAGCTATTTACCGCAGTAGCCATCATGAAATTATACGATGAAGGGAAACTTCGACTGGATGATCGAATTAGCGACTTGTTACCCGCCTACAAAGTAGAACAACAATATGCAGATAGTGGCCCGATCACCATTAGATCATTGTTGACGCATTCTTCCGGGCTACCCAGAGAAGCGGCCTATCCCTATTGGACGGCGCCAGACTTCCCGTTCCCCACTAAAGAAGAGGTAGATGCCAAGCTCAGTGAACAAAAAACACTTTACCCCGCTTCGAAATATTTTCAATACAGCAATTTAGGACTTACTCTTTTGGGGGAAATAGTGGAAGAGATATCAGGTGTTTCCTACAATGAATACGTGTGGCAAAATATTCTGAAACCCTTAGGCCTTTCAGATACGCGCACCGAAATGCCCAAACAGTTGTATGGAGGGGATCTAGCTATTGGCTACAGTGCAGTCACCAGAAAAGGGGATCGGAAAAAAGTGAACCTCTTTCAAGCCAATGGGATTGCACCGGCGGCAGGGTTTTCCTCGAACGTCCAGGACCTGGGGAAATTTGCATCTTGGCAATTTCGCCTAAGAGATAGTTCGCTTACCGAGATTTTGAAGCCATCCACGCTGAAATACATGCAGCAGGTACATTGGACTAACCCGGATTGGAAAACCACCTGGGGTTTAGGTTTTGTGGTGTATAAAGGAGCAAACGGCAACACCTGGGCAGGGCATGGCGGATCTTGCCCGGGGTATAGATCAACTCTCCAACTGGACCTGAAGCGGAAAAGGGCTTACTCGGTCATGATCAATGCTAGCGGCACCAACCCCAACAAATACTCCAACGGAATAGATGCCATTCTGAGTAAGGTAAGAACTACGGAGACCTCTACAGCGGGTGAAGCCAAAGCCAATAAACTTCAAGAATACGTAGGTTACTACAACCCCATGCCGTGGTGGAGTGAGGAATATATTTCCACTTGGGGTGATCAATTGGTGGTACTAGGATTGCCAGCGGAAAAGCCCGGCAATGCCATGACTTTTCTCAAACACATCGAAGGAGATACCTTTCGAAGAATTAGGACTGATAAAGAATTAGGAGAGACTATCGTCTTTCAACGAGATCGGAGTGGAAAGGTAATAAGCTATAGCCAACATGGGAATTATTCTAGGAAGATTGAACGCTAACTGATGCCTTTTGCTCAAGAAATCATCCTATGAGTAAATGACGAATAATCAAGCTGCTATTATTTGTAGGTACGATTATCTCCTTATACTTTGTACCCTGGGTTTTGCTTTGGGCATGGCTGCGGGCTGGCATGACCGCAAGAACAAGATACTCGCTTATCCAGAAGCCTTGTTCAAAATTGTTAGCATTAGCAAGTTGTACAATGCTGTGGCAATTACCAAGTTGGTGGGGGATGGACAATTATCACTGGATAATACGCTTGCTGACTACTTTCCAGAATTGGTGGGAAGACTTGAAAATGCCGAACGCATTACTTTGCGTTTGATGGTGCAACATCGAAGTGGCATCCCCAATTTTACTGACACCCCTGATTTCTGGATCAACCCGCCTAAAAGTAGCGAGGAGGCACTGGAACGCATACTGGATCTACCGGCTAGTTTTGCTCCAGGCGAAGGTTACGAATATTCCAATACGAATTATTTATTGATTTCCGAGCTTATCAAAAAGGTGACGGGACAGGACAACTTTCAATACATCAAAGAGGAGGTGTTGATGCCACTAGGGCTTACTCACACCTATGGTTCGCTTAAAGAAGTAAATCTGGATAGTTTGATGAGTGGATACGATGTGGGCGTACCAGATGATATCAAGACGACCGATTATGGCTCCATGATCGCTACTGCAGAAGACGTAGGAACATTCTTACGAGCTTTAAACGATGGCTCCATATTCAAAGACAGAGAGCAGGAAATCTATTCCTCCATATATGTATATGATCACACGGGCTTGATCCCTGGTTACCAGAGTATTGCTAGATACCACGGAGATTTAGACGCGGTGGTGATCCAATTTACTAATACGACTGATTTTGAGGGGTACAATTGGGGCTTATCAGAACTCGTGTATAGCCGGATCATCGACATATTGAAAAGGAATAATAAGTCTTAGAGGAGGGCTTTCTGGCTTTTACTTCTGAAGTAGGTCGCTGATTGATTGCCCTTTCCTAGTTCTTCTTCTCATGTCAGTACATTTTGAGATTGCCTCTTCCAGCCAACTACTTACACCGCTCTTTCCACATCAAGATGTGGTCTGAAGTCAGCAAAGAGGGAGATATCTTTATGTGCACTGGCGAAACATCCGAAGTTTTGTCAGGAATTGGCTAGGTGAAAATTGGGATGATTGAGTAATAGATCATCCTTATCCAACGACTTATCAATAGCAATAATGAAGAACTTCTTATCCATCGTCTTTCCATTTTTTCTCTTATCCCTAATCAGTTGCGGTGAGCAATTAGACACGAGGCCAGATATGCTTACGGCCATAGAAGAAGCTCGATTGAAGGCGTTGGTCGAAGCGGATATGGAAATCGCAAATGCAATGCATGCAGATGATTTTCAGTTGGTTAATCCGAGTGGCCGCATTTACACAAAGGAACAATACTTGGGCGGAATTGAATCTGGTGATTTAGACTATAGCATATTTCGGCCTGAATCGGAAATTCAAGTAAGAATTCATGGCAAGTCGGCAGTCATACGCTATAGATCCACTATCGAAATAACGGTTGGCGACACCTACTATCCACCTGAAAACTTCTGGCATACAGATACCTACGAATTTCAAAATGGGCGATGGCAGGCCGTTTGGTCTCAAGCGACCACCATCGTGCAATAATCAATAAAATTGGGATGCAACAATGTTTTTAGCGCCATAGCATTCATGCCATAGGGCTTGGTACTTACAAATGCTTCAAGGTCTTACTCCTGCCTATCTGAGAATTACTGTTTCTATCTAGATTAATCCATATCTTTATCTGGAACAGATCCCCATGCTGAGACCAGGGGCCTATGAAATTCGACAAGGAAAAGATATGGGAAATATTCTGATTGGGGTCGCAACACTTATTTATTTTGGATTGCTTGGACTCATTTACCGTTCACATTCCGATTCAGGCCAAGTTGGGGTAGGCCGAGGCTGGATGCTTATCCTCGGCAACTTCGGGTTTGTGCTGTGCCTCACCATTGTAACTGGAATCATCGGCTCGAAAGGTGGTTTCTCCTGGGTAGCATCGGATGGTGGGCTCAGGTTTGTTTTGGTGCTGGTTGGGTTCATCCTTATCATGGTAGGTACTGTCTTAGTTTTACTGGGTGAAAGTTTGAGAGATTTGCCACCGTTTGTCACTCGAGTTCTTAATTTTGCTCCGGCTGTACTGCCCCTATTAGTGCTGGCGAGTGCTGGTATATTGCTCAATGATGGATGGCGGTCTACCTGGCCTGAGTTGGCCTTTAAATTACCACTGGCGATAGCGCTTGCTTTTGGAGTTTTTGCCGTAGGCTTGCTACTAAGACAAGGTGCTCGTAAGGCTGCCGAACGAATTCAAGCTGAATCTGATGCTCAAAAGCAAATTCATCAAAACTACCATGATAACATCGACTCCTGCGATGTGACGAAAGAAATCATCTCCATCCTCGGCTATACCGATGCCAATCACTATCCTGACGTGCGGGAACATGCGCTTGCCAAAATCAAATCCCATCCCGATTGGCAGGAGGAACTCCTTAAGCAAATCAAAACTGACGGGGCGCCAAAAGTATACACTTTCCTTGCCTCTAATGAAGTGGACGACAAGGAGATATTCACAGAGGCTGTGCGAGAGGGGCTTTTGGTTCAAGCCAAACTCATTCGGGAAGGTATCCGGAAAGCTGCATACCCGTCACAACTCACTGCCGACGAGTTTTTCTGGCAAGTACAACGTGCACTGCGGACGGCGGACAAATTTGCAGGTTTGGGAACTGATTATCGGCCCGCAGTGGAAGAGATACGAAAGGCTTTAGATGAACCTTCTAACATAGAAAAACCAAAATTTAGGTGCACAGCACTGCTGGATGACTGGTTGAAGAAACACGGGTAAATAGAGAATAGTAAAAGAACACAGTTGTACTCAAAGCACATAATTTCCTTGTTCGCAAGCACTGCCCACTACATGCCCCTTATTTCTCTCCGTGACAATAGCCTCACAATTCATTTACATTCTTTTACAATTGAGAACTCACCTTATTAAAATAGTCTATTAGTTTTGAAAATGCCGTGCGGCATATATCCGAAGTTTTACGGGGCCAAATACTGGTGAACTTTGGGTATTTAACGCTGGCTCATTGTCGCACTATCTAAGTGTTATCGCCTCCTCATCACAACTCAAAACAATAAGATGTAATGATCAAAAATCTACTATTCCTTCTCGCCTTTTGGGGCTCCTTTGCTCAGTGTACTCAAAAAGCAGCTGGTACGAAACAACCATTGAAGGTTGGACTGCAGATTGAGAATGGAATTAACCGCGGCGTAAACTATACAGACCCGCTGGGAACGCCCTACAGTGTTAGATATATACCCATTACCATTACGAATGACACGACCATTTCGATGCAGGTTCAAATTACCTTTGCACAGGAATACGACTATCCCGTTAGCATGGATACGGCCAAGTTCTATGTCATTCCATTACCAGAAGCATGGGCCCTGGATGGCGTGGAAATTACGAATAGGCTATTTAGTACATTACCAAAATACATGGAGAATCCTGTTATGAATAAAGTGCTTCAAGCTGGTGAAAAATGGTTGTTAGCAATCGGAACGGTATACCCCCGGCCGGCGAGATTCAGTGGAGTTCTCCCAAATGCCTTATTTACAGCTGCCGATCAGAACATGTATTCGGATTGCGAATGGCTTACCAAAGGGGAACAAGCTACAGCTGCCCAGCTGCCGCTAAGGCTTAAACTAAAGTTTGGAAAAGATTGTAGGATCATTCCTTGCGGTCAAATTTCTTACTTGGAATAATAGCTTGATACAGTATCCATAAGATGGGCGATAACTTTGCTAACGACTAGAAGCTTTGCCTATCTTCCAACTATCAACCCACATTTCTAAATCACTCCTATGGTCAAACAACTCATCTTCTGGACTATTCTATTGGAAGATAGCACTGGAAATTTGTGGCTGGGTACCAGGAAGATGGGTTTATACCGTTATGATGGTGAAAGCTTTACAAGTTTCGCGGAATAGAAAGTGATTCTTGTTCTCAGCAAGCTTCAAAAAACTCATACCGACACCTTGCGGCACGGCTGTCATACTCCTCCTAGTATACCTACGCTCCTTACAGACAATTTCAAGAACACTATCTAGCAATTTGTTGCCGTAGCTAGCGCTTTATGAGTTCCCAGACACTCTTTCTGTCATGTAATTAGTTAACCCTCCCACATCAAGATGTGGTAGAAGCCTACAGAAAAGGAGTATATCTTTAGATATTAAGCTATATCAAATCTGCCTGGCTATTATTGCCATTTTGTATAAGGAAGCAAAGCATAGCAAAGGTAATTTGCTGGACAGAAATAAAGACTAAACAGATGCTGAAATTCTTTCGAAGGATAAGACGGAAATTATTAGATAAGGGGAATCTGAAAAAGTATCTGATGTATGCCTTTGGTGAAATTCTCTTAGTTGTAGTGGGGATACTCATCGCCTTACAGATCAATAATCGGAATGAAGTAAACAAAAGCATTGAGCGTCAGGGAAACTATTTGGCTTTAATCAGGACAGAAATGTCCAACAACCTCAAAGCCTTGCAGCTTGAAGAAGATAGAGTGAGCGAACAACTCTTAGGCTTAAGGGAGTTTATAGTGATATGTGACCAGCCTTCTAGTGAGGTAAGCGAAAAGATCTTATCCGCAACCTGGGCTAAAGTTTTTTCTAAAACGATCAAGTTCAAATATGAAAATGGGGCTATTACTGAGCTCATTTCTTCTGGGGTATTAAAGGAAATTAGGAATGATAGTATCCGGAATATGCTGGCTTCTTGGGAAGGGGAAATAGCAAAAGTACATGGGCAAGAGAATGAACTAAACGCTTATATTCAGAAGGGGAATGACTACCTGGAGCAGTATGGAAGTGTGCGGAATATCATTGACGAGAATAATGGGAATGCTTGGTGGCGCTTCGAAAAACTATCCACAGCTAGAAGCAATAAGTTCCTACTAGATAGCAAAGAATTTGAGAATATCGTCGTCTTCGCGATCGGTACAGGACAAACGTTGGAAAGCCGATATAAGGACACGGAGCAACAAATTGAACATTTGATCCAAAAACTTGATGCTGAACTAAACTAGATATCTACCATGTCGACTTTGACCAAAAAGAAGATGGGTTTCGAATATTCAGGCTATTACTTCATTGGGGTATTAGTACTTGTAATATTAGGATTCTGGCCTTCCTATTTTGCCAAATTTATTGATAGAACAGCTGACTTCACGCTTTACTTCCATTTCCATGCGGTGACGGCTACGCTTTGGTTAGCTTTATTAATTGTACAACCCATTCTGATACAGCGGAAGAAGATCCGACTACATAGATTATTGGGAAAAACTTCCTACGTATTGATACCCCTGATCTTCCTCTCTGTGTTGCTTTTGGCGCATCATACGATTACAGGCACAGAACAGAACTTGGGATTGAGTTTGTGGGTGCCTTTTAAAGACCTTCTCATTCTAGGGGTTGCCTTTTTTATCGCTATCCGATACCGGCGTGTAGCGCCCCTGCACGCCAGAGGTATGATTGCTGCTGGCCTGGTGCTGATTGAGCCAGCCTTAGTTCGTTTTATGAGCAATGTGTTTTTTCCGGATGGCGGCCCTGGGTATTTGTTTACCATTGGTTTACTGTATGCATTGTTAATCGGCTTAGTTATTATAGAACGAAAACAAAAAGAAGGAAGATGGATTTTTCCATTGATTCTAGGCCTATACATTTTTGTACATTCCGTTATTTTATTCCGCATACAGATCGCACCATGGGAGGCTTTTGCACAATGGTTTGCTTCTCTACCCTTGACATGATTGAGGAATAATAGAAACGATGAGTGAGTACTTAGCCATCATTACGCTTCTGATTGCAAGTTATTCTGGTCCTTCCAATGAGGAGTACAAGGCTCCTCAAACTAGTGGCGATAATGAAGAAATTGCCGAGCAAGATTCTGCGATAGTGGCCAAGCTCGTGCATGAACTCTTCAATGCCTTTGACGCGCGGGATCTGGAGAAGATGCAGCGCCTTTTAAACCCAAGCTCAAAGATTATTCATCATAATGGTGTTGCAACGAACACGCAGGAAATGATGGAAGTGATCCAGGATACAAATAACTGGTATCCCTGAAAACGTCATCTCTCCGAATTCGAGTACATAGCAGATGCAAACCTGGCAATCGTAGGGCTGAAAAATGAAGTTACCTTTTTCTTGCCGGATAAAAGAGAGGTATATGAGCCCTATAGTGAAACATGGATTTTTGAGAAGATGAACAATAGCTGGTTTCCTGTTCGGATTCATTACTCTAAGAATATTCAGGAGGAACATTCCGAGGAGGTAAATCAAGAAGAATTGTCTGAGGAAACTGGTGACAAATCGGTTTTATTTGCTACCAATAGATACGCTGTAAAATTAGGAGCTAGCGAGAATTATCAAGACAGACTGTTCGCCGACAAGAAGTAGGTATAAGTAGCCTATGCCATTCCACAACTTATTGAGATATTGATTTGTGTCTAAAGCACTGCTTTATTTCAGAAAGTTTATTCCCACTTATCAATGATGCTGGGAAGTTTTGTACCATTGGCGTAGGTTAAATATTATACAATGACTACAAAGACAATGCTACTTTTTATTCTGCTCCTGTTTTTACAAGAAAAAGTGGAATCTCCACCTCAAGATTTGGAACTGGCTAAGGGGGCCTCTATGATTCTATATTCCAAAAAGAGGATCAACACAGAAGGTTGGTCCATATATGCCATAAGTCCAGACAATTTACGGTCGGAAAGAGTAATACCTTTTAGCAATGGTATGGGAGAATACAACCCCGCCCTCTCTCCCAACGGAAATACTATTCTTTTCAATACTTACCGATATGGCGGATGGAAACTGGCTACCTACGATATGAAATCAGAAGAAGTAAGCAGAGTGACCAGGGCATCGAATTACTTTACAAATGGAAGCTATTCGCCAGATGGTACAAGGATGGTATATGAGAAAAATATTGGTAGAAGCACCCATATTTGCATGGCTGATCAATATGGAAAAAATGAAGTCGTCTTAACCTCAGATAAAGAAAGTCGGGAAAATCGGATCCCTATCTGGACGCCAGATGGCAAATCGATTATCTATTACAGTGAAAGGAATCAGGTGAATGATATCTTCGCGATAAATATTGAAAGTCGAATTCAAAAAAACCTCACGAATAATAAAGAAGGAAATGATTTTGCACCCTCTATCTCACCCAATGGAAAACAAATTGCCTTCTTTTCGGATAGAAATGGATACTTAGACCTATATGTAATGGATAGCGCGGGAAATAATCAAATACTGCTTACCGAAAGCCTCCAGAATAAAAACAATACCTATAATTATTTCACAGACTCCAACACCTATTGGATCTTTAAGAGCGCTTGGTCGCCAGATGGAAAGCAGCTTGTCTTTTCGAATGTAACGGGTAACAATATCGACTTATTTACAATAGAAAAAACAGGAGACAATATTAAAAACATTACGAACTCTCCGCAGTCAGAGTACACCCCTTCCTGGGGGCGAATCAAGCTTTAAAATAATCTTGTACTTCAAACTTTTTGGCAGGGTCTCTTCCCTCTATTGCTGTTGGATCTGACTGGCTTTTCGGCTGAGAAATTATGCCTGCCGAATCTGGCGGGTGGACTGCAGCGATCCTAGTTCTAGGAATAGCCTCCCGAAGTAGGTTGTCTTAGGTATAATTTAGGTAGTTATGTAGTCCACTAGATTATAAAGATATTGTTACCCTAGAAGAAGCAAACACTACGGGTATTCCCGAGTTATCGCCAATAAATCTAAAGTTGAGTTGAAATGAAAATATTGAATCTCATAAAGATATTGATTGTAATGTTGCTCATGTCTTGTGGTCAAGAGAAAAATACAGACCAGGAGTCGCAAGAAAAAACACCAATAGCTAGAAAGAATTTTATCGCAATTTTGGATACGATTGCGAGACTTGATAGAGAACCATTAATTATGCGAGATTCTATGAGTGATATTTATGGGCCTGAGTCTGAAGAAGCTCAATTCTATCAAAAAATATTTTGGAAGAACCATCCTGCTAACATCAGAAAAGTTAAAGAAATTCTTGGTAATGAAAACTGGCCAGATACAACACTCATTGGACCACGAGGGAATGAAATTATTTGTACTATTCTTCAACATTCTGATATAGAAACAAGGGAATATTACCTTCCAAGAATGAAACAAGCGGTGCTAGACAAAAAGTTAGAGGCTAGACTGTTGGTTCGTGCAGAAGATAGAATTAGAACAGACAAGGGAGAGTTACAATTGTATGGTGGTCAAATGAAATGGTATCCGAAAACAAAGACCTTCAATATCTGGCCAGTTTATGACCCCGTCAATATTGATAAAAGAAGAGCAGAAATAGGATTGATTCCTATAGCAGAACACTTAAAGAACAGATTCGACTTTGATTGGAATCTTGAAGAACAAATTAAAAGGTCTAAGGAATTTGAAGCAGAAAAGCTAAAGAAAACAAAATGAAATATCACCACTAGTAATTGAATGAACTTAGTTTATTGAAACTTATAGGAAAGACTGGCTACAACAAAAGCTAAAACGTCAATAGCTGCTATGCGCAGCTACTGCGTTTAGCAAGCCCGTTGTCTGCAAGCATAAAAAATAAACATCACTTAAACCTTTACATATTTTCGTAGTCCAAATGAGAGCAAATAATCCTGAAATGACAATACAAATGAACTGATGGTGAATTTTAAACATTTCATAATCCTAATGGTACTGTTCCAATTCACATTAGGTTTTGGACAAACTGATGCCCAAAATAAGGCGACTTCTTTAAGTCCACTTGCCGAACAAAATCAGTCACTGCTGGAGGCTTACAGTAATCTTATCAGAAAAAACGATTCCTTTTTGACAAGTAACCGTGAAAAGATATTCAGTCCAGAATTAGAGCGCTTTAACTTAATAATTGATTCTTTGGAGCAAACCGTGCAGAGACTGGTCAAGAAGTACAAAGGAAATTTTGAAGAAATAGATTCGCAAATAATTGATAGCTTATTGACTGAATCAAAATTCAAGCACAGAAGATATCGGTTGTTATATCCGAATAACTATCATCGTTTTACGGGGTTTAAGAGAAAAGCAAACGTTACACGTGAATATTTTGAAAATGTAATGAAGGGAAGTTTTAATAACCCATCCTTATTGCAGTTTAAAGAATATCGAAGATGTATGAATTATTACTTTGACATTCTTTCTGCTGGAGAATACAAGTTTTCGCACCTTGAATATGTTCCTGTTAAGCGTTTGGACAAGCGTTATGATGCCATAGTTGAGTTGGACGCTCAACAGAGCGTTAAAGATTTTTTCATCAAGGAGCACTTTACCTCCAATATTTGGACCTATCGTGTCGAGGCTTTTGATTACGCTTTCGCGAAAGTTTTGGCAGATGTCAAAAATCAAGAGTATGTAAAGGAAATTAAGGATACCTACAAAATGGGTAAAGACAGAAGGAATGATGCCAGCGAAATAAAAGTTTACAAAACTGTAAATGGTATCACCCTTAATGCTCATATTTTTTATCCAGAAAATCACGATAAAAATCAAGCAAAACCTGCGCATTTGTTTTTTCACGGTGGTGGTTGGGCGATTGGACTACCTGAATGGAGTTATGGCTCTTGTAAAAGCTCCACAGAAGAAGGAAGAGTAGCAATCACCTTTGATTATCGTCTTAGGAATATCCATGGTACAGATGTGAAAGCTTCGGTAAGTGATGCGCTAACTGCGATAGCTTGGGTCAGGGAAAATGCGAAGGAATTAGGCATTGACCCAAACAAGATTTTGGCAGACGGTTTTTCTGCAGGTGCACATTTAGCTTTGGTTTCAGGTATGATTGAAAACCCTGAAGCTTTTGGGGTGACTTCAAAATATAGTTCTAAACCTGATGCCATAATTTTGGGTTCTTGCCCATACGACATTGCAGGCAGAGATGTTTACAACATTAATTACGATACAAGAACAATCTCACCACTTCATATTATGGGTAAAAACCTTCCACCAATACTCGCCTTCCACGGTCAGGACGATCGTATGGTCAAATTCTCTGAATTTGAAAAATTCAGGGATGCCATTCAAAAAACCAAGAATAGTTTCACTTCACGTTCATATGCTGGTGCAGGACATTTTTATTTTAGAGGAAGCTCTCAAAAGGATTCGGATGAAAGAAGAAGACTTACTGAAGAATTTTTGCTAAAAAATGGTTTTAAACTGAAATAAAGCCTGCAGAGAACAATGTGTATAACTAATAGCGATCTAAGTGATAAAACGAAAGGCAAAATACAAAACAAAGCTTAGTGCAAAGCCGAAATATTGGTGAATAGAAATCAATCCGCTACTACTCATACCCTAAGCCGTTCTCTGCTGACAGGGATTCCTACAGCCAATTCTGGATGCCTTCTAAAAAACGACCACTAATTCAAGCTAGATTGTATCTAATGGATGAGGAATACCTCTTTAATACTCCTGCTTTCGGCACTATTATTTTCGTGTAGGCAAGTTGAGCAAACCAATCAAAAAAGCAAAAGAGATTATAGCGCGATAAACGATACCCTGACCAAAAAACGGCAATTAGCTTATCAAGAGGACGCTGTGGTTGGTTTTTCAGTAGCGATTGTAGGTGAAATGGGAGAGATTTATGAGAATGGATTTGGGTTTACTGATATCTTTGTATAAGCAAAAATAGTGGAAGCATAGGCGATGGAATCCAATCAAGCTTTAGCGCTACCTGAGCCATTCTCAATCAAGCTCATTAGATGGTAGGACATACGAATATGGGACATTATCAGCTAATCAAATATTATCTAAGAATAGCGCAAAACCAGTCTTACAGGCTGCGGTATTAAGAGATGGTGTGTCAAACGTAAAATTTTTTACTTATGATATAGAGCCACTTTCGCTTCTAGCAACTAATTCTGCCGAAAAAGGAGGAGCGTAAAACCGAAGAGTTCAGCTAGTCCTAAAATAAAGATTATGAGACCATTACTTATCACACTGAGCTTAACTTACATATTAGTCGGGCAGATTGCGGGGCAAGCAAACTACCGTCCTGGTTTGTTTTTTCACGAAGGCTGGAAAGAAACCCCACCAGAAATTCCTTTAAACCAGAATCATGTTGAAAATACCGATTTAACGGTACAATTGTACGGAGCAGGTTTGGATAGCTTGAAGAAAAGCAACCACGATAAACCTGTTGATGATCCATTTTATGTGTGGTCGGGTTTGTGTTTGGATAACTGGATGGTTAGCCTAAAGCACAAAACAAAAAATGTAGACCTATCGGGCTTTGCAAAGATAAAAATGCGTAGCAAACAGGCAGGGCTGCGGCAATTAAGGATTACCTTGAAATTAGACAATGGCGATTGGCTGGTAAGTGATCAATCAGCAGGGCCTTCAAAAGATTGGCGAATCTGGGAATTTAATATTCAGGATATCGTCTGGTATAATCTTGACCCTGAGCGGATTGTTGAGGTAGGGATAGCTAGCAATCCGGAACTGTCCAATGTGGTTGAAATAGGTTTTACGGATCTGATGCCGGGCGGTAGATCAAAAGCTTGTTCTCGTTTAGACTGGATGGAGGTATATGGGAAGTCTGTTGAAAGATAGGCCTTGTGTGGCGTGACACTTATTCCGCTACCGTGATTGGCAAGCGTTTATTTACACATTTTCAAACTTGCTGTGCTTATCATTACATGAGCTAATTAATCATTTGCTAATTACCCAATGTTTTTATTTTTTTTTAACTTGTTGTCACAATACAGATCTCCAAAATAATGAGCTTAAGAAAGCATCGATAACAAACACCTTTCTTAGGTACTTTTCCTTCAAGTTTCTCTCCAAAAATAGATGTAATACCCTACTACAAATGTAGGGAAGTTTAACCTGGTGCTTTGAGCCTTTGGCTCATACACACCCTTGCTGTGCATTGCTATGTAAGCGCATTACTTCGAAGAAGTGTATTCTTCTTCTGGCTGGCGATGCCATACACAAAAACTAAAGAAATGAAAATGAGATGTTGTTCATCTAGCAAAGGAATTTTAAACTCCTATCTAATGCCATTTATCGGCTTACTTTTTCTTACCGCTTGTCTATCTGATTCGGCCGGAACGACTGAAGGTGAGCCCACTCTGATGGGGACAGGCTACGGTATCACTAGTTCAACGCTGATGGTGCAGGATTTGTCAGAGGCTAGAACGTATTTTTCTGAGGCCTTAGGGTTTAGTAAACCTAAACCCGATGAACCGGGGAAGGGGCTAATGGCCGGAACGACTGGTTCTTCGATTTTATTGGCCGATAATTCGAAAATCAACTTGCTTTCGTTGAACGATTCCTTACAATTGGATAGAAAAGACTCCTTTATCGTGGATTTCCTGGAGCAGCATGAAGGGGTTCGAATGTTTACTTTATCAAGCTCTTCTGTAGATGATACTCAGGCTTGGCTTAGTTCACAAGGGTTTGAGGTGGACTCGGTACGCGGTTTTCGCATATCCACGGATTCTTTGAAAGGCTGGGATGGAGACGACGGGGGACCGCAAATTCAAATGGTGGGTATAGGCGTGAACAAGCCGGCGGCTGATTTGCCTCACTTTGCACAGGAAGCCAATGTGCCCTACGATCGAGTAGATACCGATTGGTTAACCTTCTATAGTTTTCAGCGTTCATTCGTTAAACACCCCAACGGAGTGGTGGGTACTGCTGCTATACAGATAGCGGTGGAGGATTTGAAAGCCTCGCGGAAAGCCTTACGAAGGATGGGACTAAGGGAACTGGAAGTTGATCACGAACAGCAGATGGCCCGATTTGAATTGAAGCATAATCAAGAGCTACACCTTAAAGCCCCTCAATCCCCCGAAGATGAGTTGGCGAATTTCTTACGAAAACGCGGTAATGGAGTATTTGGATTAGTGCTTGAAGTGGATGAATTACAAGCCACCTATGATACGTTGAGTGCGAAGTTGCCCGAAGAGGCTCTGCGGATGGACACCTTGCTAGGTCGGGTCACAGTTTTTCGGGATCATGCTTATGGCGTGCAACTTGAATTCCGGGAAGAGTCAGCGGAACAAGGCCTATTAGCGGATAAGCTAAATGTCAATTTTGCCGGCAAATTGGACAGCACAGCCATAGCTCATGCGGAAAGTCTTTACAGTAAATATTGTGCCCTTTGCCATGGCGAAGACCGCGAGGGCTATGCGGCTGATTTTGCGCCCTCTCTCCGTTCACATTCTTTGCTTTCTACCTCTATGACTTCCAACTTTATGCGATATACGGTCCAGTTCGGGCGAGAAGGTACGGCCATGGCTGGTTACTTGAAAGATCAAGGCGGGCCCTTAGAATACATAGAAATCGAGCTATTGTTGAAATGGCTGAATGAGACGGCTGGGGTGGAAAAGCCAACAGAATTATCTAGAGACCCGATAGCTGGAGATGTGGGATTAGGAGCTACCCTATATACTAAGCACTGTACGGCTTGCCATGGTGCCGATGGAGAAGGGATAACAGCTCCAGCCTTAGGTAACTCCATGTTGTTGGCTACTGCTGCCGATGATTTTCTGCGCTATGCAATAGCAGAGGGAAGAGACAGTACACCTATGGTAGCTTTCAAGGATAGCCTAAGCAAGGTGGAAATTGAGGCGTTGACGGCCTTCCTTAGAAGTCGTGCCTCAGGTTGGGATGTCCCTAAAAATGATACGATCAGCCTTCCCTCACCAGAAGAATATGTCTTAAACCCTGATAACAATGGGCCTAATTTCGAACTCCGGGACGGTCGTTTTGTATCAGCAGCACAAGTAAAGCAGGCCCTTGAAGATAGCTTGCGTTTTGTCCTCTTGGATGCCCGCTCAAAAGTGGCTTGGCGGCAAACGCATATTCCTGGTGCTGTGCCAGTGCCTTATTATGAGGAACCGGAGGATTTTATTCAACATATACCGAAAGATAGCACCTTTGTGGTGGCATATTGTGCTTGCCCGCATGCTGCATCTGGAAGAGTGATTAAAACCCTCCAACGCTATGGGTACAAGAATACGGCCATTCTGGATGAGGGGATATTAGTCTGGACTCAAATGGGATATCCTGTTCGACATGGTCAGTAAGGATGAAGGAAAAAGAAGTTATGGGCAGGCACATAGCCATCATAAAGCTACTGAATGTAGATAGCTTCTACCTATCTTTAGCCCGGTATCTGTGAGCCTGAAAATCATACAATCAAATACTTTCAAAACTCAGTTCTATTCAACAGTATTTACTTTCTGAATTGAAGTTCTTACATTGAAGAGGTTGCTCAATTTATCACTTAGCAAAGTCGCCTCGCAATGAGTTATCTACATAAAAAAAATCAATTTACCCTTATTTTCCTCCTAGTTCCTTTGTTGATTTACGCTCAACCCTGGCGTGAAATTCAAAGCGTCGAAGACCTTTATAGGGCTTATCCCGAGCAAATGAAAACCATGCTTGACCAATTCAATTTGGAAAACCAGGGTTTGGAAAAGGTTCGGTCCGCCTATCAAGCTGAGAACATATTGGAAGCTTGCCATCAACTGTTGGCATATTATAAAGAAGGAGAGGCTGGTTCACATTTGCGCCAATCATTGCCACAAGACGATAAGGGGACTAATGCAACCGCTGATACAACATTAGAAAATGTATTTATTGTTCAAAACGTAAAGGGAGAAGTACCGTGGCTCGAAGATGGCCATCGAGATTGGTACTACAAAGGGCCCAATAATGACCGGGAATGGGCTTGGTTGTCTAATCGGCACAGCCAAATTAGCCAGGTTTTTGATGCTTATTTTGAAACGGGAAACCCCAAGTATGCCATCTATATAGATGAATTTCTACGAGATTTCATCATCAAAAGTATGCCATACCCTGGTGTGAAAAGTAGAACTTCAGTTTGGCGGGGATTGGAAGTTGCTGCCCGCGCGAAAGTCTGGTCAAAAATATTTTATGGATTGATTAATAGCAAATACTTATCACCCGCGACCCAACTCCTGATGCTGAGTAGTTTGCCCGATCATGCGCATTACAATCGAAACTTTCATAGCGGTAATAATTGGCTGACCATGGAGATCTCAGCCTTGGCCACCGTTGCGACCAACTTTCCGGAATATAAAGCCTCCAGAGAGTGGCTTAGCTATGCGGCTGTAGTGATCACCGAAAGCATGAAAGGGCAAGTTTATGCGGATGGTGTGCAGACGGAATTGACAGCTCATTACCACAATGTAGCGATGCGGAATTTTGTCCTGTTCAAAGAAATCTGCGATAGAGCGAACTTTCCTTTGCCTGCTTTTTTTGATGAAACCATAGAAGCTATGTATAGCTATATTGCCCATGCAGTACGACCAGATGGCAATCGGATATTAAATAACGATGGAGATCGGGGGAGTGATGTGCCATTAATTCTTCAAGGGGCGGAAAAGTATAATAAGCCGGAATGGGAATATTTGGCAACCAATGGGGAAAGAGGCCTTAGACCAAAAGAAGGGCCTTCCTATTTTTATCCTTGGGCCGGGCAGTTGATTTCTCGGAGTGGGTATGGAAAAGAAGCGCAATGGTCATTCTTTGATATCGGCCCTTGGGGAAGTGGTCATCAGCATAACGACAAATTGCATCTTTCTATTTCAGCCTATGGAAGAGACTTAATGGTTGATGCAGGGCGGTTTGCCTACACTGGAGAAGTCGCTAAGAAATTTCGAGGGTATGCTAAGGGAACACAGGGGCATAATTCTATTTTGATAGATGGCAAAGGGCAGATGCCCGATGTGAAGGTGATCAAAGAACCGCTTTCAGCCAATCATTGGAAGATAGACCCCCACTTTGATTATGCCTGGAATTCATTTGATCAATACTATGGCTTAAACAAAGTAGAGCATAGTCGTGCGTTGATGTACGTGCGGCAAGAATTCTGGGTAGTAGTTGATAAAATTGAAACCCAGACCCCCCGAAAAGTAGAAGTGCTTTGGCATTGGCATCCTGACTGCATCGTAGAAGTAGAAGATTCGGGAAAGGTTGCCACGAAAAATGAAAAGGGGAACCTGATGATCATTCCGGTGGAAGCCTCCAATTGGAAAGCCCGTGTGGTACAAGGGCAGGAAGAGCCTGAGATTCAGGGTTGGTATAGTGAGGAGTACAATGTATTTGAGCCGAATAAAGCTGTTATTCATTCATCAGCAATTGATCATAGCGAAACATTTGTTTGGCTGCTAGTCCCTTCAGCAAAGGAGGCGCCGAAAGTGGAATCCAAGGTTCTTTCCAAAACCAAGAGAGGTATCAAACTGGCAGTTAGTATTCAGGGTAGAGGAAGCTGGAAACTTATGATTCCATATACCAATAGTAACAATGCAAAACTGAAGTTTAGAAACTAGCCAATGGTAGATGGCTGTTACTCTCTTTCCGGTAATAAGGGAGGAGTGATAGAAAAACTATACATTGGGCATCGATCACACGAAACTGGCCATAAATAATCACATGGTAAATCTTTATTCGTATCTGAAAGGGGATGATTCTTTTCGGAAGTTGGAAGTAAGTGAGTTGCTTTTTGTAGAGTACACTTGCATGCAGGAAGAGACAAAATTCGGTATCTGGTCTGATAGTAACTATTTGGCATTTGTACTGTCAGGCAAGAAAATGTGGCGGAGTATTTATCATGATTACGTTGCAGATCAGGGAGATATCCTCTTTATAAAGAAAGGAGCAAACTTGACGCATCAGTTTTTTGATGACGAGTTCTGCGCCATCTTCTTTTTTATCCCCGACGAATTCATTAAATCCTTCTTACAGAAAAATACCAGTTTCTTAGATACGGCACAAAAGGATCTCTCCAAGCAAGACGCTGTGCTACGGGTGGAACCAGATCAACTCCTGAATAGCTATCGCACCTCCATCATTTCCTATCTTTCCTTGGAAGAAATGCCCAATGAACAACTGTTGAAACTCAAGTTCGAGGAGCTGCTACTCAGCCTTTGTACTGGTCCGCAACATCATGAGTTGACCGACTATTTTATATCCTTATGCCAAAGTCAGGAATACCAAATGAGCCGTGTAATGGAAGAAAACTTTGGCTATAATCTTAAGGTGGAGGATTATGCTCAGCTTTGTCACATGAGCCTATCGAAGTTTAAGAAAGCCTTTAAGGAATACTACAAAGCTACACCCGCTGCCTGGCTCAGACAACGCAAGCTCGATCTCGCTCTGCATCGGCTGCTCACCACTGATTTAGCGATCAACCAACTCTCTTTCGAGTGTGGGTTTGAAGACCCTTCCCATTTCATCCGAGTATTCAAGCAGAAACATGACATTACCCCTCTTCAATATCGCCAACAACGTGTAAAGTCAGCTAAATAGAATCTAGAAAACTTTTTAGTCGATTTCTTAGACTTTTTATCCTACCCGCTGAGAGGTTTCTCTCTGTACTTTTGTCGCTATACTATTTGATTAAATGCGAAGATGGGTTTGTAATGTATTGACAGTCAATTGTTATGTCATCGACTGTTCTTGACTTTGCATGCCAAACCGCTAGCAATTACCAATTTAATTGTAACCTCAAAATGAGCCATTATGAGAACGACCTTAATGTTTATTTATTCGATTTTAGCCTATCTAGTTGGCTTCGCTTCTTTGCTATTTTGGATCTTGTCTCTAAGTCACTTAATTCCTGAAATATCCATTGACAGAAACCCTGAATTGTCTTTATCCTCCGCATTGTTAAAAAATATGGGCCTGGTTCTGCTGTTTGCCATTCCACATAGTGTTATGGCAAGAAAATCGTTCAAGGAATGGTTTACGCGATTTGTGCCCAGGCCCATAGAGAGAAGTACTTATGTGTTACAAGCGGGAATACTACTTTTTATCTTGGTGTGGAATTGGGAACCGATGGGAGGTAATATTTGGACCATCGCAGAAGGAACCGGCCTGTACTACGCTATGTACATTCTATTTTTTGCCGGATGGGCAATCCTGTTTATCAGCACATTCTTAATCAACCATTTTGATTTGTTTGGCCTTCGGCAAACTTACCTGGAACTGCGCAATAAACCTTATGTTCCACTTCAATTCAAAGTGGTTTCATTGTATAAATACGTTAGACATCCGCTTTACCTGGGAGGCATTATTGGGCTGTGGTTTACGCCAGTCATGTCGGCCACGCATTTGGTATTTGCTATCGTACTTACGGCCTATTTTTTCATTGGAGCCTGGTTGGAGGAAAAAGATTTAAGGCAGGACTTTGGTGCAAAGTACACGGCTTATATGCAAAAAACACCTATGATGTTTCCGCTATTGAAAGGTAAAAACTAGACCTGTTGAAGGACGTATAGGTAGATTCGCAAAGAATTGGAGGGGAAGCTTAAATTTGGCGGCTCGCCTCCAATTCCTTACTCATAAAAGACTAAGCTCCTCAAGAGCTTTACTAAGGAAGAATAAGTGCAAAAGACGCAGGTGAAAATCACGAAAATCTATTGTAACACTACTTATCAGTATTTTAAATGCCGATACGCCATTTACGTTAGGATAAGCATCAATCAGTTCATGTACCAATTGTGAATAAATGACTCTTCCTAGATGCTTTCTAATGATGGCGTGTTGGTTCCTTCTATTTCAAGTTTCAGCCCAGAAGGCCAACTTCGGCAACCCCAATTGGCACCCCGACGGGACAAAGCTTGCCTTTCAATCAGACTTTGATGGAGATTATGATATTTATGAGGTCCAACCCAATGGGGCCCATCCGCAAAAAGTTTTTGATAGTGAGTTAGATGAACTTTGGCCCGTTTATTCACCAGACGGGACCTACATCCTATATGCGGCTGGAAAAAAGGGCAAATACGATCTATTCAAGATAGAGCTGGTGACTAAGAAGATTACGCAGCTTACGCAAGGGTTCTTGTATGGGGGGCTATCTTCTTGGTCTCCTGATGGGACTAAAATTGCCTTTTACTCGAATTCGACAGGCAATTTCGAAGTGTATACCATGAATGCTAATGGAAGTGGTATAAAACAACTTACGGATGATCCTTCCTTTGATGGTGTTCCCAGTTGGAGCCTTGATAATCAAAAGATTATCTTCCAAAGCGAACGATTTGGGAAGTCTGAAATCTTGATAATGAATGCCGATGGTTCAGGTGTAGAGAATTTAACCCAAAATGATACAGAAGAGGGAGTAGCTAGGTTTGTTCCACATGCAAATCAGATCAGCTATGAATCAAAGCGGTCAGGAATTTGGAATCTTTATCTATTGGATTTATCCACCAAACATGAGATACAACTGACCGATAGTCCAGGCATCGATGTTCTAGGGGTGTGGTCACCTAGTGGAAAATGCCTGGCTCATGAACACAAACCCCAAGATGGTACTTGGGGAATTGTAATTTTGAATATCGAAACGAAGAAGGAGCAAAGGCTAAGTATCAATCTGGAGAAGTAAGCCTTGCTCTGACACGAAAATGTTGGGTAAGCAAACAAACAAGTGCAGAGATGTCATTGCAGGCGTTCCCTAGTAGGTCGCTCTTCCACCTGACAAATCAAAGACAAAGCCAGTATTAAAACTCGCTTCCTGCGAAACGATCCAACAGGAAATGGCGGCTACTTCTTCCACAGTACCAAGGCGACCCATCGGGATTTTGCTAGCCATATAAGCCATGGTCTCGGGAGCGGTATCCTGATTCATGGGTGTAGCGATCACTGCTGGTGCCAAACCATTGACTGTGATCCCCTCCTTGGCATATTCTTTTCCTATCCCTTTTACCAAACCCATCAATCCAGATTTGCTTGCGGCATAACCTACCATACCGGGGTTTCCTTCCTTCCCTCCGATAGAGGCAATGTGCAAAATCCGACCATATTGCTTCGAAAGCATATGTGGAAGAACATATTTAGTCATTAAAAAGGCCCCAGTAAGGTTTACGCGATGAACTTGTTCAAAAGTAGCCAGATCATAGTCTATAATGTTCGTATTCGTGTGCCCGATGATGCCTGCACTATTGATCATGATATCGATCCTGCCTGCTGTTTTATGAACCCTCTGAATAGCATTCTTTACCTGCTGTTCCTGACTAATATCTACCGAAAGGGGCGTGATTGAAAGTTGTTCAGCTTGGAATTCTTGGGTAGTCTTTTCCAGCGGCTCTTCTAGTAAGTCAAAGAGAAAAACATGAGCACCTTCCTTGGCTAGTCGGTGTGCAATAGCCTTACCAATACCTCTGGCAGCTCCCGTTATGATGGCCACCTGGTTCGTAAATCGTTGCATAAGTTGGATCTTTCGTCTAATCAATACTTATTTGGTCTGATAAACCTCTTGCATAAGTTCCATGGCTTTGTAGATGGCCAAATGTAAAATGTTGGCATGGCCCTGATCGCCCATATAATGGAACCAGGAACTCACTTTGGAGTTGTTGGTTGCCTTTAGTTTTTCGGCTAACGCTCTAGCTGTATCTTCCATAATCTCTCCCTCCTTCCCTACAGCAATGAAAATGGAAATCTTTTCCTCGAAGCCATTGGCAAGGCATCTTGGAGCATAAGCAAGTAGAGATTGATCATCCCACCACAAACTAGGGCTGATGATCATATAATGGGAAAACAACTCAGGAGCTTTAAAAAGAATTTCCGTTGCCAACAGCCCGCCTAGAGATTGACCAATTAATGTTCGAGTAGAATTAGTCCTGAATGCTTGCATGATCAGGGGCTGGATTTCTTTTTTGATGCTTTGGATGAATTTTGCTGAGCCACCGGTGGTTGGGAAATCCTCTTTATCCTTTTTGTTTTTGGTTGGAAAGGTGAAATCTCGTTTACGATCAACATTAGCTATTCCCACCAGTATAGAGGGCGGGAATAGTTGGACCCATGGAAAATTGGCGAATTGCATTAGGCCTGCCACATGGATGAAGTCCTCATCTGCTGATCCATCCAATAAGTAAACAACAGGATATCGCAGACTATCATTCTGTTGGTAGTCTGCCGGTAAATAGATGTTTAGTTGTCGTTCTTCACCTAAGATTTCAGACTGAAACAATAGAGTCTGCCCTAGTGTGAAAGCCTGCTGCTTTATTTCTGGCAGCTTTGCTTTTTGTCCAAGCAGTACATGTACGCTGCTTAATAGCAGAATGAGGACAAACCCAGCCCATCTTCGCATATATTAGGGAGTTTCATGAATAAAGAAAAGCCACTTCACAGAATGAAGCAGCTTTTTTCACATATCTCGAAATTGATTCTTTTCCTCAATGAGGTTAGATCTTTTGTCAGTTGGTTCTATTCGCCGTTAAAGATATAAAAAATGAAGTAAATGTGATTAGCGTTGCAGGGATTTTCTAAGTGTACTAGGACTAACTCCCGTCTTTTGTTTAAATAATCGACTGAAGTAATAAATGGACTGGAACCCGAGAGCGAAGCTGATTTCTTTGACGCTGCGCTCGCTCGTAAGAAGCATTTCTTTTGCTCTCATGATCTTAAGGTCTAATACAGATTGATGCGGAGAAATTCCGGTGTACTTTTTGAACATTTTTCTGAAGTAAGGGTAGGCAATATGTTGTTGCTCAGCCAGAATTCGCAGATCAATTGTACTTTCTACTTGCTCTCGCATTTGAAACCGGATTTTTTTAATTACTTCCTCAATCCGTTTCCCTGAGAAATTCCGTTGTTTTTCTATAGCGATTAGATGTCCTAAGAGTTTTATAATTAGCCCAGAAGCAATTTGTTGATATCCAGGTTCTTCTTGTTGCAATAAGTAAAATATCCGATAGAAAGAGTCTATAATTTCCTCCCGAAAACCACATTGGATAACAGCCGGGGCGCTGGCGAAGATAGATTGTTGGAAAAGGTGCTCAGCCATAGGGCCTTCCAAGCCAATATAGTTTTCAACCCAGCCGGTTTTCGGAGCAGGACGATATCGGTGCCAAGTGCCAGGTCGGATGATGATCAAACTGCCAGGTTTGACGGGGAATTCCCCCTGCTTGCTTTCGAATACGCCGGTACCTTCTGTAATATAGTTGAGTTGGAATTCCTGCAAAACCCTTCCGGTATCCCAACTGAAGTAGTATCCTGTAGGATGTTCAGTGGAAGGGTAATCTGCATAGGGCGTGATCTGGGTACGCCCCGCCACATTGAGGTGTAAGCCCCAGTTTCGATCTTCTTGACCAACAGTAAGGTAGGTGAAAAAATCTTTCATAGTTAGTCCAAAAAGTACAAATTATTGCTCAGTTTGTGTATTTGTTTGACTAATTATAAAGGATATCTTTGGAATGAATAGTGAATCTTATTGATGCCAAAAAGGTAAATAGTAGCGTTTCTTAGACCTAATTGACCTTTGAAGAGCATGTTTATTTGTATTAGTCTATCACTCCAAGAAAAGACAAAGATTTTTAGTTTCATACCCATATGGAGTTGGAGGAGGGATTGCTCTTCCAACTCTTTTTAAAACCGGTAGAATGCTACTTAACGAAAGCCTTATCCAAGCACATAATCAGCAACAAGCACAACTACATGAAGGTCAGTTCAACTTTATAGCCGATCAACTAGATCAAAAAGGAGTTGATGTCGAGCAATGTTTACAAGCCATTCAAGACTTTCAGGTGGCTATTCCTAGTTGGGCTTTGGGAGCGGGAGGCACGCGTTTTGGTCGATTTTCTTTTGGAGGCGAACCGGCTACTTTGGAACAAAAAATTCAGGATGTAGGTACTATTCATGCCCTGACAACATCTGCGGGAGCAATATCCTTGCATATTCCCTGGGACATTCCCGACGATGCGGAGCAAATCAAAGCTTTGGCAGGAGAATACAACTTGCTTTTTGATGCAGTAAACTCCAATACTTTTCAGGACCAGCCTAATCAAATTCATAGCTATAAGTTTGGTTCTTTGTGTCACACAGATCCGCAAGTTCGAGCGCAGGCCATACAGCATAACAAAGAAGTAATTGATCATGGCGTAGCTTTGGGATCGAAAAGCTTAACGGTTTGGCTGGCAGATGGATCAGCCTTTCCCGGACAACTCAATTTCCGAGGTGCCCTCCAACGTACACTCGAAAGCCTGCAAGAGATCTATGCCTATATGCCGGAAGATTGGCGGTTGTTTATTGAATATAAACCATATGAACCCAACTTCTATAGCATGGTAATTCAAGATTGGGGCACTTCCCATCTACTTGCCAATGCTTGCGGTGAACGTGCTTATTGCCTAGTGGACCTTGGACACCATTTACCCAACACCAATATAGAGCAAATTGTAGCTACCTTAATGTGGCAGGGTAAATTGGGTGGTTTTCACTTTAACGATAGTAAATATGGGGATGACGATCTCACGGTAGGGGCCATCAAGCCCTACCAGCTGTTCCTAATCTTTAATGAGCTAGTATATGGCCAACTCCACAATACAAGCCATAATCCTCCCTTGGCTTGGATGATCGACGCCAGTCATAACCTGAAAGATCCCTTGGAAGATCTCATGCAGAGCTTGGAGGCTATCCGACTCGCCTATGCCCAGGCTTTAATCGTGAACCAAAGCGAGCTGGAATCGACGAGACAAAGTAATGATGTGACAGTTGCCCAAGAGATTCTACAAGAGGCCTATCGCACAGATTTGCGGCCTTTATTGCGGGAGGCTAGCAGAAGGGCGGGAGGAGCTATAAATCCGATCGGCTTGTATCGAGCTGCGGATATTCGGAAGCAGTTGATCACTGAGCGGGGGATGAAAACAGTAGCTACAGGCTTGTAATATGATGAAGGTAATAGCGATATTCGATATTGGGAAGACGAATAAAAAATGCTTCCTATTTGACAAGAAGTATCAGGAGGTGTTTCGTACCTATCAGCAATTCAATGAATTGGTGGATGAAGATGGCGTTCCCTGTGATGACCTGCAAGGAATCAGCCGATGGGTGAATGATACTTTGCACAATTTGCTGTCTGATGAGCGTTTTGATATACAAGCCGTGAATTTTTCTACTTATGGAGCGAGTTTTGTTCATTTGGACAAGGAGGGGAAAGCACTTACGCCTTTGTACAATTACTTGAAGCCCTACCCACCGGAAATTTTGTCTTCCTTTTACAGTAAGTACGGCGATGAGTTAAAGATCGCGAGCGAGACAGCTTCTCCTCCTTTGGAGATGTTGAATTCGGGTTTACAGTTGTATTGGTTAAAACATACACAACCGGAGGTTTTTAATCAAGTGAAATGGTCCTTGCACTTACCACAATATCTATCCTTTCTATTGACAGGAGTACCTTTAAGTGAATATACTAGTATCGGATGCCATACGGCCTTATGGGACTACAGCAAGCAGGATTATCACGCCTGGGTTTATGCGGAAGGTATTGATAAGAAACTAGCTCCCATAGTGGATACGCATGTAAGCCTTAACAAATGGATAGAAGGCCGGCAACTGAAAATAGGAGTCGGTATTCATGATAGCTCAGCTGCCCTGCTCCCTTATATCAAAGCCGAGCAAAAGCCATTCTTGCTTATTTCCACTGGGACTTGGAGCATTTCACTCAATCCTTATAATGAAGCGGTTCTGAGCACTGAGGACTTGCAACATGATTGTCTGAATTTTTTGCGGATTGATGGCAAACCTGTGAAAGCGGCTCGCCTCTTTCTTGGCCACGAATACAAACAGCAAATACAGCTACTGCATCAGTATTATGAAAAAGACTACGGGTATCATCAGACAGTACGCTTTGATAAAAACCTGTATCAAGCGCTAAAACACAATTTTCGGCCTCGCTTTCATTTTGAGTATATCCGATCTGATAGGGCACAACCTGCAGAAACTTCCCTGCAAGAATTTGCTACCTTCGAAAAGGCCTTTCATCAATTGATGATGGAATTGGTAGCTATTCAAGTAGAGGTAGCTGAGCGGGCCATAGATAAAACACCCATTACCAAGTTATATGTGGATGGAGGTTTTGCAGATAATGATATTTATATTCAATTGTTGGCTAATCATTTCCGAGATTTCAAGTTTCGAACTACCAAGACACCTTTAGGATCTGCATTAGGAGCGGCTCTAGTTATTTCAGATCAGCAGATCGGTAAAGGCTTTCTCAAAAAGCGATACGCCATGCAGAAACAGAAGCCTCCCTTATTTACCTCAAAAGACCAAGCTGAAATATAAAAACGTACCTTCTTTGGTAGCGATAGTTCTGAGAATACTACAATACCCTTTGAGGTAGCTATAAATCTTTCACAACATGACCAACGAACAACAAGTAATCCAATCGGAAGAATTTGAAAGGACACCCGTCCCCACTTCCCACCATAAAGGCTGGAAAAGCTTTCTAGGGATGTATGCCGGAGAGCACGCAGCAGGTACGGAGTTTATGATCGGTCCATTGTTTTTAACGGCAGGTGTTAGTGCCTTCGATCTGATAGTGGGCTTGCTACTGGGGAACCTCCTGGCGGTGCTTAGCTGGCGGTATCTGACTGCTGAGATTGCTGTCAAAAATCGCTTGACTTTGTATTATCAACTGGAGAAGATTTGCGGCAAAAATCTAGTTACTTTCTACAATATTGCTAATGGCGTTTTGTTTTGCTTCTTGGCGGGTGCAATGATTACCGTATCGGCAACGGCGGTAGGCATCCCTTTTGATATGGAGATGCCAAAACTAACGGATACTACCCCGAATGGTCCCACCTGGATAGTCATTGTTCTACTGGTGGGTGCTGTGATTTCGATCATAGCAGCCCGGGGATATGATGCGGTGTCTAAGGCAGCTAATTGGATGTCTCCGTTTATTGTCTTGGCCTTTCTAGCTTGCGGTATTGTAGCCTTGGGGCAATTAGGTGTCAGCAACTTCTCCGAGTTTTGGGCCATCTGGGGCGAAGGCTCGGAACCCTTCCCAGGGCAAATTAAATATACCTTTTGGCATGTCCTCTTATGGTCCTGGTTTTGTAATGCAGCCATGCATATAGGTATGTCTGACCTTTCCGTTTTTCGATACGCCAAAAGTGCCAAATCGGGTTGGACTACTGCGGCAGGCATGTATGTAGGGCATTATATGGCGTGGATTGCGGCGGCCTTACTCTATGCCGTTTATGTTAAATCACCTGAAGCACAAGCTTTCTTGGCTAATAATGAGGCGCCTCCTGTAGCACCTGGGCCTCTAGCTCATAATGCGATTGGAATCTTTGGAATCATCGCCGTCATCATCGCAGGCTGGACAACGGCCAACCCAACTATCTATCGAGCTGGCTTGGCTTTTCAAGCCATCATTCCTAAGGCTTCTACCTTCTGGGTGACTATCTTGGCGGGCGGGATTGCTACTATTGCAGGACTATTCCCTGCCTTTGCTATGAAGCTCCTAGGGTTTGTGGCGCTGTACGGTTTTATATTAGCACCAGTTGGTGCAATCATCGTCTTTGAGCATTTCTTTGCGGATCGGGCTGGCATCACCAAAAACTATGCAGAAAAGGCTGGCATTTCTTTTAATCTACCCGTGCTTTTAGCTTGGGGAATCAGTTTTGGACTCTTTTACTCGATTTCTCTAACTCAAGGCGTATTTCTCTCTTTCTTGACTTTGCCAGCTTGGCTTTGTTGTGGCTTGTTGTTCTTAGCTTTGAGTCGATATTATCAACGACCAGTTGCCGCTTAGCTTGGAGAACTGATTAGCGATACTAAGAGATGAGGAAAAGAAGCTGGCTGGGGTATGTTCCAGCCAGCTCGATAGAAAGTTTATCGATTATTACACTACCACTTTTCAACTTTTCCAACGTATTTGTTTGATGAAGACTTTATCTGTATCAGGTATAGGCCTTTCGATAGCCTATCAGTATTGATTTTAAGTTGCGATCCATGGAGTCTTTCAGATCTGGATACTATTCGCTTACCAGAGATATCAAAGAAGGAAATGCTGACCCTTTCATTGAGTGTATCAGGTAGCTTGACCGTTAATTGATGTTTGACCGGGTTGGGGTATAGCGATTGGATCTGTACGGCCTGAGCTTCTCCTGTATTTGATACCTCTTCTACGGGGATTTCATATTTTTCTACTTCAAGTATTAAGGAGCTTAAACGCCCACCACTATCTGGAAACTTAACAGAAACAACATTGTTGGTTTGCAATAATGTCATTGGAACGGGAATCTCTATCATGCCAAAGAAATCCGTTCGATCTGCTTGATCATAGCCCGCCCAGTTAGTAGGTAACCTTACGGCTTGTCCATTTACTTTTACCTCTGGTGATTTGGAGCGATTATGCGTTCGGCCAATACTCATTCGCAAGCTAGCATAACCGGATTCTACATCCACATTATTAAATTCATACTGTATTTCTTGATTGGCTAAGATGGGCTGCAAATGTTTCTTGGTGTAGTACTTTTGATTGTGGAGGGTGTTGTCAAAAGTGACGGAGTCATCAAAGGTGTAAGCTAAAACCGTAGTCTCTCCGCCCACTAGTGCGAGTTGGCTAGGGGCGGTACTTGTGCTCGAAGAAGTATAGATGGGGTCATCAAATTTGTGAATCTTCAGGCTTCGTTTATCTACCCGGTCTAATTCGGGTAAATCGCCAAGGAAATTCATCTTCACCACCTGGATATCCTCCTCTAGATTGTTGAGTGCTACATAGAGTTTTTTCCCATCGAGAAAAGCCTGGGCTTGTACATCGGGATTACTAGATCGAATCATTACGCGTTCTCCTCGTACCTGCTGCCAGAGCTTGTAGAAGTTGATGCGGGCTGTATATTTCCATCCGGTGATTTGATCCAAAGGAACACCAATGTTCTCGGCAATCCATAACACAGCACCATAGGGTTGATAATTGTTGTCTGAATTGATGTGCCAAGTTGCTTTCCCGCCGATGAACGGGATCGAAATCAACATCTTATCCTGCCGTTCCAGGAGGTTAAATAGGATATGATTGATGGATCGTATGCTTTGGATGGATTTGACATCGCTGTATCCATCCGGGTATCCTTTTTCAATCCCTCCATATTCCGATATAGCATGGGGCTTGACTAGGTCCCATTTTACAAAACTATAGGTCTCGATCAAGTCTAGTATGGCCTCAGAATTGCTACCTGACCTCCTGGTATCCTGTCCGGTGACATTAATACCGTCGTAGATGTGAGTTGCAAATCCGTCCATGTTATCTCCGGCTACATCCATAAACATTTTCTGACTACCTTCCCAATGGGAGAAATCTTGTCTTTCCATTTCCGGATAAGCCGCTGAGTAGCCGATAACGAGCATGTTAGCAAGTTCAGGCGTATCATGGATCTTTGCGCCGATAGCAGAGTAGAGTTCAGCCATCTCACCTCTTACTCTTTCCTCCGCACTCGGAGTCCAATCGGGTTCGTCATAAAAATCTCTAGCATGTACAAACGGTTCATTCATAGGTTCGTAGAACCTAGGGCGACCACTTGCGTTGACTTCATCTCGATAGTAAGCTGCTGCCCAGTTGGCTGCTGCCTCAATATCTATGCCCTCTTTGTATGCATTTCGCGGATGGTCAGTAGCGATGAATGGCGTCACTGCTCGTACGCTAGTATCAGCAGAACTGTTCGCATGATTGGGGTACACGCCAACCTGACCTGTTCGTTGCTTAGCAACAGCAAGGGGAGACCAAAATCCACGTCCGGAACGGGTAACATTGAAATTCTGATAGAAAGCCTGGTGTTCAGCGTCATTGCCTGTACTATGTATCGTGAAGTACTTCTGTCTGTCGAGCAGTGATTCTCCACCAAGGGTCCGTTTAACTGTGGGGTGAATTTCTACGACCACATCCTGAGCAGGAAGAATCGATATGGGACAAGCAAAGAGAGAAAGGCTTAGTAGGAAGGTCCCATAGATTGACTTATTTATCATAGTCACTATCAATAATTTACTAGGTTATTTCTTACAAGAGTCCAGCTGTCAATCTTGGAAAAGACCTGGAGAATATACAATATCCAATGGATTCGTGATTCTCCAGGTCAAATGTAAAATGTCCGTTTACGTTTAATTACGGAATCTATTTATTAAATATCGGCCTTCGTTTGAGTCAGTTCACTATCTTATTTCAAATCCGAAGTAGCGGTTTGATATTTATGGATAGATGCTGCATTAGTAGGTCGAGAGCAAATCTATCTAGTTCCAGAATTTTTGAAGGTAACAAATGATTTCTGTGATACTACGTATGGTCTTTTTTCGATAAACAGTATAAAATATGACAGCAAATCCTGTAACTATGCTGCAAAACACCATTCAATATTAATTATGTCAGCTAAAATTGAATCTAAACGCTTCTGCTTGGCCTGTGATCTAAAGGACGATGCCGCCTTGATTAAGCAGTATAAAGAATATCATGCTCCCGGAAATGCCTGGCCAGAGGTCACAAAAAGCATAAGGGATGCAGGTGTTTTGGATATGCAGATTTACCTGACGGGAAACCGAATGTTTATGATTATGGAAGTGGATGCTTCCTTTGACCCGCAGCGCAAGGCAGAAATGGATGCCACCAACCCTAAGGTTCAAGAATGGGAACAGCTTATGTGGGACTTTCAGAAAGCCTTACCCTGGGCGCCAGAAGGCGTCAAATGGCTCGAATTAGAGAAGATCTTTCAACTGCCTTAATAAAAGATGAGGCCATTTTTGCCTTAGATGCGGACAAACTAAACTAGCTCAATGTCTAGTTAATACCTAGACAAGCCGTGGAGCATTCATTTCCTTTGCTTTTTGAAAACATTTGTGCTATTGTTCGAATCATTTGTACTATTACCCCAAATCCGAATACCGCACCTTTATTAATAGTAAGTACTCGGTCACCATTAAACGAACATATCCCTTCGGGCGATTTCTGCACTCACTCAGCGTTGAAAAGCCTCGTCGATGCAGGGGCATCGCCTACGTTTTTCGCCTCGATTGAGCCCAAAACTCGTCCCAAATGAATGGTTGCCTAATAGTGTCCGAGTACTTAATTGTACAAAACGACCACCAACTACTACCACATGAGCCATACTACCTTTCTGAGAACTGTCAGCCTAAGTTTGCTTGTTGGGTTTGTTATAAGTGCCTGCGGGGAAGCCGAAAAAGACCCACAATCTCCCAATATTATATTTATCATGACGGACGACCATGCCTATAATGCTTTAGGTGCATACGGTCAACGCCTTGCGGCCGTCAACCCGACACCCGTTTTGGATGAATTGGCAGCGGGAGGGATGTTGTTTACCAATGTCTTTTGTACTAACTCTATCTGTACGCCCAGCCGAGCTAACATCCTAACCGGCCAGTATAGTCAAACCAATGGAGTGTTGGACTTGGATGGTCGCTTGCCCGCAGAGAAACAGTATTTACCTAAGGAGTTGAAGCAATTGGGCTATCAAACGGCAGTAATAGGTAAGTGGCACCTTAAGGAAGCTCCTGATGCCTTTGATTACTATAATGTCTTGCCCGTCCAGGGCAAATATTTTGATCCAATCTTGTATACCCGAGAGGAAGGTGACCGGAAACAAGAGATCAACTTTCATGGGGGATTGAAAAGGGAGGTTAATGTAACGGAATACAAGGGCCATTCCTCTGATGTAATCACTGACATTACACTTGACTGGCTGAAATCAAAGCGAGATCCGAACCAGCCTTTTTTCTTGATGCACCACTATAAGGCACCGCATGATGACTTTGAGTTTGCCCCTCGCTATGCGGATTACTTGAAGGATGTGAAGATTCCAGAACCCGAATCTTTATATGAACAACCTAAATTTGGTTCAACAGCTTTGTTTGGTGAAAATGGAGAGTTGCGAGATAGAATAGGTACTTCAGTCTCTGATCGGCATCGCTACCGCTCCTATACCACCCAATATGGTTTCCAAGATTTACCGCGAGACTCAGCTACCCATCTTGCTTATCAAGAATACTTAAAACGATATCTGCGATGTGTAAAAGGAGTAGATGACAACCTAAAGCGCTTATTCGACTACCTGAAGCAAAACGATTTATGGGAAAATACGATTATAGTCTATACGGCTGATCAAGGGATGATGCTCGGAGAACATGATTTAATGGATAAGCGCTGGATGTATGAGGAATCTATGCGAATGCCTTTGATCATGCATTATCCACCACTGCTCAAAGGAAATGAAAGCTCTGATCTACTAATTAATAACACTGATTTTGCACCCACATTAATCGAACTGGCGGGAGGTGAAAAGCCGGGCTATATGCAAGGGAAGAGCTTTGCCCGTGCACTCAAGGGAGAACAGGTTGAGCCCTTAAGAGGCGCCACTTATTATCGGTATTGGATGCACCTGATGCATCATGATGTGCCTGCCCATTTGGGTATCCGTACCCCTGATTATAAGCTCATGCTATACTATAGCGAACACTATGATACGACTCAATATGGACGTCGTACCATGGGATGGTTACCCGAATCTTATGTGATAGAGCCTAGTCCGAAAGCTTGGGAATTCTATGACCTTAAGAAAGACCCAAAAGAGATGATTAACCGCTATGATGATCCTGATTATCAGGAGATAATTGCGGAACTCAAGGCGCAATTGCCGGAAATCCGAGATGAGATCAAGGAGACGGATCAAGCCTTCCCTCATCTGGAGGAGGGGATCAAGGAGATTTGGCCTAATCAATAAAAACTGGTAACCGCTTAGAAATTGCAAGCTGTTGCTGGCAGAATGAGGCTGCCATGTATCTATGGGAAGCCCTATCCAATAGTCATCGTCTACCCTAAAGCAAAGAAATTAATCCTGTTCAATCTAGTGAATGAGCCGGCTGAGTAAGAACTGGAAAAGTAGCCTCCGTATTTGCAGCCCTACTTGCCTTACAGAAAGAGATGGCTGATCTGCTGAATTTGAGTAATATCTATCGTGACTTGGCATCAACTAGCCATTAATTAGGAGGGCATAGAGGGGCATCGAAAAAACATTTGTATCCCAATAAAAACCTTTTATGGCATGACCCTCAATCCTTTCTGTCAATATTTGAGTATTAAATAAATGGTTCGTTGACAAGTCCCGTATCGGTAGATACTCAAGAATGAAATTCAAGACTTTACCAACGGTAGTTGGCCACTAACAACAATCGTCAGTGGCGCTTTCTCCTTTCATTTCAAGATTCTATGCGGGGTTTATCATAGAAGGAAATAAACCAACTTAACATGAATACAAATAGAAGTTTGTGGCCCATAGAGGTGGCTAGTCTGGTCTTAGTCTTTTCGGCCTTCTGTTCTTGTGTCAATCTCAATCAGCAATCTTCCACTGCCTCTCAAGTCGAACCTATGGAGCCTTATGAAGCAAATTGGGAGTCTTTGACTAGATATGAAACTCCAGCTTGGTTTCAAGATGCCAAATTCGGGATCTTTATCCATTGGGGCCCTTATGCCGTACCTGCCTTTGGTTCGGAATGGTATCCACGTCTGATGTATATGGATGAGCAGGTGTGGAATGCCAACTTCGAAGTGAAATCTGAAAAACCTTCTGGCATATATGAACATCACGTAAAGACTTATGGGCATCCAGGAGAATTTGGATACAAAGACTTTATCCCGATGTTTAAAGGAGAGGATTTCGACGCGGAGCAGTGGATTGATCTTTTCGCAAAGTCAGGCGCAAAATATATTGTGCCGGTAGCAGAGCATCACGATGCTTTCGCTATGTATAAGTCTAATATAACCCGCTGGAATGCGGTGGATATGGGGCCAAAACGGGATATCTTAGGAGAGTTGTTTACGGCAGCCAGAAGTAAGGGGTTAAAAACTGGGGCCTCTTCCCATTTGGCTTTCAATTGGGCATACTTCAATCGAAAAGAATCCTTTGATAACTGGGACCCACAGTACGATGACCTGTATGGCGTTAATCGAGAAAAGACAGATAAAATGTCTGATGCATGGCGTGAAACTTGGTGGAATCGTACCAAAGATATTATTGATAACTATCAGCCAGATCTATTGTGGTTTGATTTTTACCTAGATAAGGAAGCTTTCCGTCCTAATCACCCGGAATTAGCAGCTTACTACTACAATAAAGGCTTAGAATGGGATAAAGAGGTAGTGCTGCAAAACAAAAACTTTGGGGGTTTTGAATCTTATCCCCCTGGCACCAATGTATTAGATTTGGAAAGAGGGAAAATGTCGGATATCCAAAAAAGAACCTGGCAAACGGATACCTCCGTAGGCGCCAATTCCTGGGGTTACGTAACGAATTGGATATCTAAAACGCCAAATACTTTGATCGATGATCTAGTAGATATAGTTAGTAAAAATGGGTGTCTATTGCTAAATGTTGGACCTAAGGCTGATGGCACGATTCCTGAAGATCAGCAGGCCGTGCTCTTGGAAATTGGGAAATGGTTGGAGGTAAATGGTCCTGCTATTTATGGCTCTCGACCCTGGCGAGTGTATGGAGAAGGGCCAACAGCTGTAGCGGTAGGACATCATACGGAAGGGAAAAATAAGGAATTGACAGCAGCAGACTTTCGCTTTACTACCAATGATGATAAACTTTATGCTATTGCCATGGATTGGGCTTCTTCCGGCACTTCACTAATAAAAGAATTGGCAAAGGGAAGTCCAAATTGCCAGTGGGATATCAAAGCGGTGCGATTGCTAGGGTATGATGGAGATCTGGAATGGACCCATGAAGCCGATGGTTTACACATCAGTCTCCCAGGTCAAAAACCAGGAGATCACGCCTTCGTTTTTGAGGTTGATTTTGGAGCTGAAGCAAAAGAAGCGACCCGCAATTTATTAGACTAGACCCGCAACCTCAAGGCGATATCTTCAACAAATTGTATGCAAAAACCGACTTATATCGATAACTACCGAACAGCTACTGCCTTCCAAAATGGAGGCCGTTTGGTCTATGGAACCTCTGGTCTTGGAGGGGTTTGGGGAAAGGTAGTGAAACGAGATTCTATTGATGCCTTGCTCTACGCCTTTGAGCAAGGCATCTTAGTCCTTGATACGGCACCTTCCTACGCCAACGCTCAACTATATATTGGTTTGGCATTGAAGGAGTGGAAAGGGCCGCGTCCCTTTATCAGCACCAAAGTAGGGCGTCTGCGTGCAGAGGATGCACATACTACCATTATGGACTATACGCCTGAAGGAATGAAACGAAGCTTCTATGACAGCTTGGAAACCCTGGGTGTTGCGAAGGTCGATTTACTTTTTTTGCATGAACCACAGCTCGTTCCCTTGGATCAGATGGGGGCTATTTTGGATACACTCAAAGCATTCCGAGCAGAGGGTTTGACGGATTTGATTGGGGTAGGCGGCAATCCTACTTCTGCCTTTATGCCCTACGTGGTAGCGGAACACTTTGATGTAGTTTCTGGTTTTTTACATTTAGATGCCTGTAATTTGACTGCTTTAGCACAACAAATACCCAGTTTCAGCAAGAACGTATAGCCTATTATGCTGCTTCGGCTTTACACTTTTCTTTACTAGGAAATCGTTTCCCGATCTATAGTACACAGGAACCTGGTCAGTGGATCAGTAAAGCGGACCAGGCCGCAGCTAAAGCTGTGAAGGCGGTAGCTGAAGACCATGATATGGCGCTATCAACTCTGGCTCAACGGTACCTATTTTCGATTGCAGAAGCGGACCGGGTCGTGATGGGCGCTCGTACGCCAAAACAGATTGAAGCGACCGTTTCAGACTGGAAGGCAGGAAAACTGCCAAAGCCGCTTTTCGATAAAGTAACAAATGCCATTGTAGCGGCTAGAACAAGGATGTAAAGCGTTTACCCTATTCGTAATAATCCCAAAAATCGTACTGTTCCCCAGTATTTTCCTTTGTGTCCTTTAATGCTACTGCTACCTTCCGCATTTCTGCTTGAAGCTTAGCTAAGGTGTCTTTGTACTCTGGGAAAAAAGATAAATCCTGTACTTCCCAAGGATCTTCCTTGATATTGAACAATTGGGTCACTCTGGAACCAGCTTGAAATTCTCCACTCTTTTTCTTAGCGTCCGTGGCGCGTACATATTCTATTAATTTGAAATCCCCTTTGCGATAGGCACGCTGGAATTGGCGGTAGGCGTGATAGGTATAGGTTCGTGTTTTTGAAGCCTCCCCTTGTATGATGGGCGCTAAACTCTTGCCGCTTACTGAGGTAGGCGTAACAATTCCTGTTAAATCACAAATGGTAGGAAAGATATCGTGGATGTAGCTCAAGGCATTGATTCTGATGCCTTTTTTCTTCAAGACCCCACCTGCCATTATGAAAGGAACATGAACACCGTCCTCATCGTAAATATTCTGTTTGCCTAGTAACCCATGATTGCCAACGGCTAAGCCACTGTCTCCAGCAAAGACGATTAGCGTGTTCTCATATTGACCAGCAGACTTTAGACTAGCGATCACCTTACCAATTTGCGCATCGAGATGGCTAATAATGGCATAATAGTCAGCCAATTCCTGTCGCGCAATTGCTGGGGTTCGGGGCCAGGGAGCTAATTCTTCATCGCGCAATACCATATGACCGTTGTCAAAAGGGTGTTGCGGAAGATAGGAGGGAGGGAGCTCAATCTCTTCGGGAGCGTATAGTTTTTTAAATTCCTCCGGCGCTTGACGTGGATCGTGCGGGGCGTGAAAAGCCAGGTACAAGAAGAAAGGCTTGGATTTTTGATGTCTATGAATGAATTTAACGGCTTCTTCCGCAAAGATTTCTGAGGTGTGCGGTCCATTTTCTTCCGTTCCAGTAGGGCCACGTTTATCGGTAGGTAAGAGCGCACGACGGCTCCGTTCTCCAGTTTGATCATATTGGAGTAAATAGGCACTTTCTTTTGAGAATTGTCCCTGCTCATCCCAGTCCCACAAAGGCATTCGAAAATGGTCGGTTAGATACAAGCCACGCCCCATGACAGTAGCACCATCCTGGAAAGTTCGAACCAGAGAGGCGTTGTCTTGATGCCATTTGCCAACAATTTGACTTTGGTAACCCGCCTGCTGAAAAGCTTCTCCCAGGGTTGTATGCGAGCTTGGAATCCGGTGCCCTTGCTTTTCCAATTCAAACAAATGTCGACCTGTCATTAACATCGCTCTACTTGGGATACAGGTAGCACCCGAAAAAGAGCCCATGAGATAGGTGTTTTCAAATACAATACCATCCTTTGCCAAGGCGTCGATCGACGGTGTATATACTGCTTGTTTAGCCAAGGCATGAACCCCGGAATATCGATGATCATCGGTGTAGATGACTATTACATTAGGCTTTTGTGATTGCCCTTGGAGTTTCAATGGTAACCAATGAAGTAGTAAAAGGAGAGGAAGGAAGGAGGAACGAAATGTCATTTTTTGCGATTTTTCAATTTGGCTTCTGAGATGCTTTCTGCGGTGTACCGTAGTACTTTTGGGCTTTCCGATCCTCTTGCCCTTTTCAGCGCTTGATTCAAAGCCTGTTTTAATTCTTTGAGAATAGGAGCTGGCGCACGATCAATGAGGTTAGTACTTTCAGCTGGATCTTCAGAGAGGTGATATAGTTCTTCATATACGGCGACCTCTCCTCGGAATGGAGCTTCGATGTAGGAACGATAGACAGGAATATCTTGATCATTTACCTGGTAAAGCAGCTTGTTAAGAGGGAGGTGTAGCTCTTTGGCGACTTGTATGATTTCTGTAGCAGAACGGTTTTCATTTTTATAATATCGAATATATTTCCATTCCTTACTCTGGATACTTTCACATCGTGGATTTCCAAATTTAGTCGACCAGAGATTTTCTGTAAATAGGTAGTCTCTTACCTTCTTTTTCTTGCCGGTCAAGATTTCACTTAGATCTTTGCCTTGCATGCTTGCTGGTACCGGTACTTGTGCCAAGGATAAGAGGGTGGGGGCAATATCTATAGTTTGTACTAGAGCGTCATTGGTTTTCGCAGAACCATGATTGTGGATCTGTGGATGGTAGATGATTAGCGGTACATGTGTGCATTGCTCATAACAAAGTGCCTTGCCGCCCAGGCCGTATTGTCCCATAAAGAGGCCGTGATCAGAGGTGAAGATGATGACTGTATTATCACTTAAGCCTAAATCGGATAGCTTAGAACGTAGTTGACCTACTAGGCGGTCGATGCCAGTCATAGCCTGTAGTTGTCGGATGTACCTCTCCTTTAGGGTAGTGGGTTGGTCTACAAAATCATAGCCTGATTGCCGATCTCTTGCATGTAGTAGTTCAGGGGGTAGCTTTGGAGTCTTGATATCAGCTTTGGCAATATAGTCTGCTGGGAGCGGAATTTCTTGGTCGCGATACAGGGAACGGTAAATCTCGGCGTCAGTAGGCCTTTGCTCCATCGTTCGGGTACTGGCACTATGCGGCAAATTGAAGCACATAGATAGAAGAAAGGGTTGGTCATTGGGCCGTTGCTCCAGAAAATGAATGGCACCTTCCAGCCGATTTTCATTTGGCTCAAGGAAATCCATTAACCCTTCCTGCATGACTTCTACTTGAGTGTCAGATTGGGCGCCTCTAAAGATAGCATGGCGAGTTTTGGGATAAAAAGTGAGATGGCCGTGCCCCGCATACCAATAATCAAAGCTCTTTTGCATAAGCTCATCTTCATATCCATTCTCTCCAACAGGCGTATGGTTTTTGCCGATATATCCAGTATAGTAACCCGCTTCCCGCATGAGTACCGGATAAGAGTTTACCCAGGCTTCTGGGGCTATGCTCGTACCCGAGTTGAAGTTGATCCCGTGTTTCCGTTCGAATTGCCCTAAAAAAATAGAAGCGCGGCTCGGGGTACAAATGGCACTGCTGACATGTGCATTGGTAAACAAGGTGCCATCCATAGCTAATTGATCCAAATTTGGCGTTTGGACTATCTCATTGCCAGTACACCCCATGGAGCCATATGACTGGTCATCTGTTAGGATAAAGACATAGTTCATTTGATCAGTTCTCTTGACAGCTTGGGAAGTGATTTGAGCCGAGATCAGGCCAGACCATAGTAGACTAAGGGCTAGAAAAAGATAGTTTTTGCAAAGCATAATAAGGCGATGAATAGTGGCACAGTGATTAGGCAGACGAATTTCAGAAAGTCGCATTGAATCTACTGAAACAAATGAATCATTAGCTACCATAAATGAGTAAATTATGGGTTAGCAGGAGTCTGAATTTCATACAATATACACCTTGTGATAACCATTTCTGATAGGATCTAGATCATTTGTTGTTTTTATGTATGTAATAATTCCGATCTTAGTTAAATGAAATTTCTTCGTCGATTATGGATGAGTACCTATCTAGTAGTGCTCATATTTGTAGGGGCCTCGGCACAGGCAAGTCAAATCCGTTTTGAGCATATTACCTCGGAGCATGGCTTATCAGAAAATGTGGTCAATTGTATTTTCCAGGATAGTAAAGGATTTATATGGGTCGGAACGAATGATGGCTTGAATAGGTATGATGGGTATCGATTCACTGTATTTAACCCTATACCTGATGATGAAAATGCGATCAATAGTAACCTCATATATGCGGTAAATGAAGATCAGGAAGGAAATATTTGGATTGGAACGACGGGATCCGGGTTGAATCGATTTGACCCTCGAACGGAAACCTTTATGCATTTTCAGCACGATCCTAATTCCAGCACCAGTTTGTCCAATGATCAAATCGTCAGTCTATATACAGATCGACAGGGAAGAATATGGATCGGGACTTTGGACGGGCTAAATGTGATTCTTCCAGGTAGTGAGATCGGCGATTCCTCTTACATTCAACCTATTTCCATTCCCATTGCAAATTCTTTACCCGTTAATGATATTATCGAAGATAAGGCGGGCAATATCTGGTTAGCCACACGCTTAGGCTTGTTCAAATGTGATGCTAAGGACCTCAATGGCAATTTTGACTTCCGTTTGATTGAGGTAGCGGGTTTGGCGAATCGTAATCTTAAGGCGGTGGAGATTGACCTACATGGGCGATTAATTGTAGGAGGGCCTCCAGGTGTGTATTACCAGACAGGTGGTGGGGCACATCCTGAATTTCAGCAATTGGGGAATATAGCCAATATCCAAGCCATACTGAGTGAAGGAGAAGATCAACTCTGGGTGGGAACTTACGGAGGTTTGATAGAATATAGATTAGGACCGAGAGGACAATCTCCTGAATTGATAGAGACCTTTAATCCTGCTCCTGAAAACCCATTTAGCCTAAATAAGAACGTGATCAGGGCCTTGCAGAAGGATCGATCTGGTATTATCTGGGTCGGTACTAGTGGTGGTGGCTTGAATAAATTTGATCCGCGTCGCAAACCCTTTTTTCATTTTGGACAAAACCTTAGACGAGCTGGCAATCGATATACCGAGATTCGGTCTATGTTTGAAGATAGCTTTGGCAATCTTTGGCTAGGAACAGAGGGAGGAGGCTTATTTTGGCATCCCAATAAAGGAAGTGATCCAACCTACCATGAATTTACCTCTGTTGCCAGTTCTGCTAGTGTCTTTGCACTAGAGGAAATTGAGGAAAACGGCAAAAAATATCTGTTAGTAGGTTCTGAAGATAATCCAACTTTGCACAAAGTGCCGATTTCTGCTAGTGGTGCAGCACAGTCGGAAGTGGTAAGTGAAATGAATGGTTCCGTCTTCTCCATATTACAAGATCAACAAGGTGTAGTTTGGGTAGGGACCTACAACAGAGGCCTGCAAAGGTGGTTGCCCAAACCAGGTGGAGGTTATGATAAGGAGTGGTTTACTCGTGAAAATTCTGCTTTGGCAAATGATATTGTACGGAAGGTATTTGAAGATTCCAACGGGAATATTTGGATTGGGACTGCAAAGGGGTTGCATAAGATTGATGCAGGAGAAACCACACAAGAACAACCTGAAATCACCCTATTTAAGAATGCAAGTGATGATCCACGTAGTATTAGTCACAATTATATACTGGATATCTTTGAAAGCTCTTCTGGTTATATATGGATCGGGACTTTTGGAGGAGGATTAAATCAACTTATTTATGAAGAAGGTGGAGAAGGGGCATATTTCAAGCGATATTGGGAAAAAGATGGTTTACCGAGTAATACGATTAAAGGGATATTGGAAGATGAGGTGGGACATTTATGGTTGTCAGGAAATGGAGGATTATCCAAGTTTGATCCCGAGGCTAGTCAATTCCAGAACTACTCCATAACAGATGGCTTGCAGTCAGCAGAGTTTTTTGAAAGTGCGAAAGTGAAGCGGATGAATGGGAGTCTATTATTTGGAGGAGTGAATGGGTTTAATGCCTTTTTACCGGGCAACATCCAGGAAAATAATTCTCCACCTAATGTGATTTTCACTAGTTTGCTGGTGCATAATCAAGAGGTAGCACCGAATGAGCCTGTGAATGGTCGCGTTATCCTTACCGAGTCCATTACTGAGAGTGCAAGCATAAAATTGGCTTACAGCCAAAATGATTTTTCTGTGGAGTTTGCAGCCCTGCACTTTGCCGATCCACAGAAAAACAGATATACCTACAAATTAGATGGATACCACGAGGGTTGGATTGAAGTAGGTGCAGAAAAGCGCCATGCTACCTTTACCAACCTGCCACATGGAAATTATACTTTACTTGTTAAGGCCTCGAATGCAGACGGGGTGTGGGATCTCGACCCGACCAAATTACAAATTAAAATCAAGCCTCCTATATGGTTGACCTGGCCGGCCTATTTGGTGTATGGATTGCTAATTGTGGGAGCGATGTGGTTATTCCGAAGGTATACTATCATTGATGTTCAGGAGAAACACCGATTGACCTTAGAACATATGGAAAGAGAAAAGCTGGAGGAACTCAATCAGATGAAGCTCCGCTTTTTTACTAATATCTCTCATGAATTACGGACGCCTTTGACCCTTATCATTTCTCCGCTAGAATTTATCCTAGAAAAGGGTAAGACCTTATCCTCAGATAATTTACAGCAGCAATATCACTACATGTATAAAAATGCCAAGTACCTTTTACGTTTGGTGAATCAACTGCTAGATTTTCGTAAACTCGATCAGGGCAGCCTAAACTTGCGGGTGAGTAGAGGTGATATTAAGGCCTTCATCGAGGATGTGACGCAGCCTTTTCAATTTTTGGCCAATAAGAAATCTATAGACTTCGATCTAGTATATTCTGAAAATGATATTTACACATTTTTCGATCCAGACTTGATGGAGAAGATTATGTACAATTTATTATCTAATGCCTTTAAGTTTACGCCCTCTGGCGGGAAGGTTAGGGTGGAAGTCAAGGAACGCTATTTACAAAGCCGATCAGGGTCGGATCCCTTTGTTGAAATTCAGGTAAAGGATGATGGGATTGGTATTTCCAGATCTCAGTTAAAGCGAATATTTGAACGTTTCCATAAGGGAGAAAGTAAGAAAATGAATAAGGACGGAGCTGGTATTGGCTTGTCCTATACCAAGAGTTTAGTTGAATTGCATCATGGTGCTATCAGTGCAGAAAGTTCAAAAGGTAAAGGCTCCTGCTTTTCTGTTCGTTTACCAATGGCCAAGAGTGCCTATTTGAAGTCAGAAATAGAACAAGGTAAGATTGAACAATTCCAGGCAGATTCTGATCCGCTAGAGTATTTGGTAGCTGAGCCAGTCATTGAACTTGAAAACACGGCCTTAGGGATCAAGACGATTGATCAAGAAAAAGAACTACCATTATTGCTGTTCGTGGATGATAATGCCGATATCCGGAATTTTATCAAGGAAGGTTTTCAGAATGATTTCAGAATCATTGAAGCTGAAGATGGACAGATTGCACATGAGGTAGCCCTTTCTTCTCTTCCCGACATCATTGTTAGTGATGTGATGATGCCTAATATGGACGGGATAGAGCTATGTGAACATTTAAAAACAAACCCATTGACGAGCCATATTCCCATCGTCTTACTGACCGCAAAGTCAACAGATGAGGATGAACTGCAGGGGTTGAGAACAGGGGCTGATGCTTATGTGGTAAAGCCTTTTAAGTTGGATATCCTTCGGGCTCAACTCATGAATATATACTTGCAACGGGAAAGGCTAAAGCAACGATTTCGCCAAGAAGTACTGCTGCAGCCTGAAGATATTACCGTCACTACTGCCGATGAGGAATTCCTGAAGCGGGCAGTTTCGATTATTGAGGATCATATGTCCGACTCGGATTTCAATGTGGAAGCTTTGGTTAAGGAAATGTATTTGAGTCGAAGTAAATTGTATCTAAAACTGAAGGCTTTGACGGGCCAATCCTCTAGCGAGTTTATCCGAACCATTCGTCTCAAGCGCGCCATACAACTCCTCGAAAAGAGTGATTACACGATCAAGGAGATCATGTTTATGACGGGCTTTAATACTGCTTCCTACTTTTCTAAGTGTTTTAAAAATCAGTTTGGTGTGGTTCCAAGTGAGTACTTAAAGCAAAAGAAAAAGAAGAAAGAAAATGTGGAGCTTTCTTAAAATGTAATTGAGCAGCCACTTCCTGCAAGAGAGTGGCCGCTCAAGCCATTAGTACCTAGTGATACCGCTTCAATACTATTGCGTTTAACCATACACTACGTTTTCCTTTGGCATCTTTCACTTGTATCTTGACCGTAGATTGCCCGTCTGATTCGAAAGGCAACTGACAATTCGCTGCTCCTTTTGCTGCTAGCATCCTCCCTTCGGTTATTCGGACTTGCTTTTGGATTGTAGTATTTGACATCTTCAGTTCTACCTTGAGATCCTTAGCATAAGGGACATCAAGGATGTTTAAGGTTTTCAAGCGTTCCCGATTGGGGTCCATACTATCTGTGTTAGAACGTGGAGCATGGTGAAAAGTGATCAATTCATAACGCCCCGCAGGTAGGCCTTGCAATGCAATAGCTAAGCCATCCTCTCCAACCTCTAACACGCCTTCCCCGACAGCATAGCCATGATATCCCATGACATTCATTTCTCCCAGCCACCGCATACCGCCTGCTTTGGACTTGCTTTGTAAACTTATTGTTGCGCCTTCCCAAGCCTCCAACTCTCTTTCACTCTTTTGGCCATCTTGGCCATTCCAAGCAGTCCAATCGTATTGGAGTAACTGCTGCGGAGAACCCAGATCCAGCGCTATTTCTTCAATATCGAAGAAAGGTTTGGCAGATTGCTTCATCATATCTGGCTGATGAGGAACACTGTTCCAACTTACGACTCCCGGTTTTAGGCCTTTGGCCCGTGCTGTAAGGGTAATCGTTCCCGCTTGTAGCCCGGCTTTGATTAGTGCGGGTGCCATGCCATGCCCAGCCTCCAATGTTTTTGGGTTAGCACCAATGTCAAGCGCATCTCCTACAATGCTAGCGGGTCCTTCAATAGAAAACTCTACATTGGTATTGGCACTTTTGAGGATGGTCCCATGTTGATCTACTACGTAAGCATAAGCGACGAGAATATCTCCTCCATCGGCTATGAATTGGCGACCGCTGGTGTCAATTTTTAGAAGAATACGTTCTGCAGAGCCAGGGGTATATACCTGATCGGATGCTAATACCTGCCCCCCAGTCACACCCTTCGCCGTCAAGGTGCCCGCTTCAAATGATGGAATATTAAACCGGAAAGGAGGATGATCCAGGGCGGCCATCATGCCATGGTGATTGGCTTTTTGTCGAGCTATTTTTTTACCATTTACCAACAGTTCTACCTCTTCTGTATTAGCATAAACGATCACCTCACTTGTTCCTGTCTTCCATTCTGTAGCTATGGTAACTTTAGGTGCTTGCTTTAACTCAATCGGATACCAAGGCGTTTCTCCATAGGGATGTCGGAATAGACTCATGATCCCTCCTGGGCGAACGCGCTCCGGCCAAGATCCATTATGGAAAGTGTAGTAATCATGCGCTGTCCAAGCAATAATACCGGTGAGCAAAGGATCCATCTTATATCGAGCCAACTGTTCAATGCCTTCTCTACCTTCCATAGCCAGCATAGGCTCGTGCCGATACCATTCTACGGGACCGTAAATCATTTGCCCGTAGATATCGGTGAGACCGGAGGTCTGCCAGCCAGTCCATCTACTACTTTGGGAGGCAGTCAGGCGGGTGGGGTCTTCTTGCTTAACCGCGTAGTGCATACTGGGCACATAACCCCGGTGGTTGATGCCGGCGCCCCAGATGACCACTGAGGGGTGATTGCGGTGGTTTCGGATCATAGTACGGGCAGCCTTTTCCAGGTTGGCGAACCAGGCTTTTCCTCCTATGTCGATCCAAGTCGGTGCCTCCTCATAGACGAGTATACCCAGTTCGTCACAAGCCTCAATTAAGGCATTATCTTGGGGGTAGTGAGCAGTTCGGACTACATTAAAGCCTAGCTCTTTGAATTGTAGCATGTCTTTGTAATGCAGCGAATTCGGAAGCGCATCCCCAATGTAAGGGAAATGTTGATGTCTGTTGGCCCCAATTAACTTGATGGGCTTTCCGTTGAGCAGAAAGCCTTCTCTAGGGTGGTGTTCAAACTTACGGATTCCCATATTTTGCTCAATACCGTCTAGCACTTTTTGACCTTCATACACCAGCGTATTGACTCGATATAGATAAGGGTCTTCGATAGACCACAACTGAGCGTCTTTTTCTATTCCTCCTATTTGTCGGTAGATGCCCTGCTGCCCGGCACTTATATGCTGTGTCTGAGTCAATTTAAGTACTACTAGACCCTGAGCATCAATTACGCGATTGATAACGGTAATTTCGCGGGCTTGCTGAGTCTCGTTTTCGACAACGGTCTTAAAATCTATAGTAGCATTCCCGTTGACAGGATCTACAGATGGAGTCGTTATCGTAGTGCCGGCATCGAGCGCTTCCCAGTTGAAAGAGATGCGGACCGAGGCTGTTTCCACCAAGTAGACATCCCGATATAAACCGCTGAATTTAATGTAATCAAAAGGGCCAGGATCCGGAGGTACATCCTCTCTCCGTCGATTGTCGACCAAAGCGGTAATTTGATTTTCTTTTCCTTTGTCTACATAGGCGGTAATGTCGAAGTGAAAAGGCGTATAGCCTCCGACACTGTGCTGTCCAACATGGCGCCCATTTACCCAAAGGTCCGTCACCTGATGCGCCCCTTCAAATTCTAGGAATACCTTTCTTTGACTTCTTGCTACGCTGATATTCCGCCGATACCAACCGACATTACGTTGAAATGTGGCCTGTGTTTTATCATCCTCGTAATCATCTAGATTGAGGGAGGTGAGCTCTAAGGTATGTGGTAATTGTACTTCCGGCCAGGCGGAGTCATCGAAATTCTTTTGATAAAAATCAGCATCGGGGTCACCTAGGTGAAACCGCCAACTAGCATTTAAACTCATCTTGATTCGTGGGCTTTGCTCATAGCCCCAAATATTTTGACTTGCTAGGGAACTGCCAAGGCAGAAAAATAAGAAGAAATAGATCCATCGATTGGACATGTTGATCTTTGTTTTGTTGGTTCCCTGCCGATTTTGGGCTATGGCAGTCAAGCGTTTAGACCTTTTCAATACTTGCCTACAGGTCTCAAAATTGACAAGGAAGGATTTGATTTAACAAACCAAAGTTCCGTTTTGCTATAGGCATAGGCTACCACAATTGATCATATTTACACCACTTTGGATTAGCCTGGATAATAAAGTCTAATGTGCTTTTCTGTGCATAAACATTTGTCCCCCATTTACAACCATTTGTCCTAAGCCTCGAAGGATGAAAGAGGCATATTTGTTGGCACCCCGGACATACCAATTGGAACGATCAGACTACTTCTTGAACAATCGGATCAAATACACCGGTAAAGCAAAATTACCAACCTAAACCTTGTATCATGTCAACAGCCAACAACCATTCTAGCCTGCTCAGCAATACCCCTAAATTGGCCTTTATCTTGGTCACCAGCTTATTTTTAATGTGGGGATTGGCTAATAATATGACCGATACCCTATTGGCGGCCTTTAAAAAGATAATGAGTAAGAGTGATGCGGAGACTTCCTGGATTCAGTTTGTTTTCTACGGCTCTTATTTCTTGCTAGCTATTCCTGCTGCTATCATCACTAAGAAATATTCATACAAATCGGGTATTCTTATTGGATTAGGTTTATTTGTAGCGGGAGCTTTGTTGTTTTATCCAGCTAGTAAGACCATGGTGTACGGACATTTCTTAGCGGCCTTGTTCATCTTGGCCGGTGGACTGTCCATCTTAGAAACTGCTGCTAATCCATATATAGTAGCGATGGGACCTGAGGACACTGGGACTCAGCGACTGAACCTGGCTCAGTCTTTTAATCCGATCGGTTCCATTCTTGGCGTAGAGCTAAGTAGGCGATTCATACTCTCCAAGCTGAATCAGGCCTCAGCAGATGAACGAGCTCAGTTGTCGGCGGAACAGCTTCAGGATATACAGGCGGCTGAATTGTCTGCTGTGATGGGCCCTTACGTAGGAGTGGCATTGGTTCTCCTGCTAATTTGGGTGGCAATTGCCGCCACTCGTATGCCAAGGGCAGAAGATAGTGGTTCTCTTGATTTTGGTGGAACGTTCAAACGGCTTTTGAAGAAGCCCAATTGGGTCTGGGGAGTGATTGCGCAGTTCTTTTATGTGGGAGCGCAAATATGTGTGTGGTCCTATACCATCCGCTATGTGATGCAAGAGCTAGCGTTGGATGAGGCAGATGCTTCACAATACTATAGTTATGCATTGTATGCCTTCCTATTATCGCGTTTTGTGTGCACTTTCCTTATGCGCTATATCGATGCAAAGAACCTATTGGGCATACTAGCTACTGCTGCCATCGGTTTGACTGCTGTGGTCATGTTCGGCAGTGGGTATCTAGCTGTTTACGCATTGGTTAGTATATCAGCTTGCATGTCCCTGATGTTTCCTACGATTTATGCTCTGGGTGTGGCCGGTTTGGGAGAGGATACTAAGATTGGCGGCTCAGGTTTGATCATGGCTATTCTGGGTGGTGCTATTCTAACGCAGGTGATGGGCTTTGTATCAGATGCCTCGGGTAGTATTAAGATGGCCTACATTGTTCCGCTCTTATGCTTTGTAGTGATTACCTACTATGGATTTGTGGCGAGTAAGAGAGTGGGGGCGTAGCTTTTCTGCATTGCGGTGAAGGGATGAATTCACTCACCCCTTCACTAGCTCAGCAAAAGCTATAAGCTGTACACCTTCCCTACGTCAGAGAGAGGAACACATCCTTGATATGGGCCGGGAATTGGATCGTAGTTCAATACATTTTTCCCAATTTCCTCACTGGAACAGTAGCCCCAGACTGCTAATGATTTTAAGGAACGATAGAAACCAACAGGTTCTGTTTGCTCAACAGTCATACCCCACACACCTCTACCACTTTTTGGAGAATTGGCTTCTGCTTCCTGCAGTATTGTCTTCTTTTGCTCGGCATCTAAATCTGAGAAGGCTTTACCAAACTTAGTCTTGCAGCCTTCGTCGAAAGCCTCCATTTCGGTCACAACCTGCTGTTGTCCCGCTTCATCGTACATCTTCTGAAAAACAAGGTCGATGAAAACGTCCACCTTCACATCTAATCCACCTGGAGTATCCGTGGTGGGGAGAATGGTGTCGACTAAAGCACTTACCAATTGAGCTTGATCAGTAGCTAAGAATTGCGGCTCCCAGTCTAATCTAGCTTGAGTTTGACAAGATTGTAGCAGTCCCAATAAGGAGGTAGACAAAGCAGCTGTACCTCCAAGTAAGGCTGTATTTTTTAATGCATCTCTTCTATTCATAATCTTAGAGGTTTTGCTTTTTAATTTCTGAAATGGCGTGATTGGCGGCACGAGCAGTGAGTGCCATGTAGGTCAAAGAAGGATTGACGCAGGAGTTGGAAGTCATACAGGCTCCATCAGTTACAAATACGTTTTCACAACCGTGGACCTGGTTATGCGCATTAAGTACCGAAGTTTTTGGATCATCACCCATACGTGCGGTTCCCATTTCATGGATGCCAAATCCTGGTTCGTGTTTATTATCGAATCCAATAATATCCTTCAAACCTGATTTTTCGAGCATTTCTAGTGCATCTTCCTGAATTTGCTTATTCAGTGCCAATTCATTGTCTTTCCATTCGCAATCAATCGCTAAGGTAGGCTGACCCCACTTGTCCAGGCTATTGGTGTCTAAGGTCACCTTGTTTTCGTGATATGGCAGGCATTCCGCAAAACCCGTGATGAAAAAGTTCCAAGGCCCTGGATCATTGATTAAAGACTTTTTGAAATCAGCACCAAAATCGTCCATGTTTCCACCTCGTCCCCAGCCCGCTCGATAAGCGCCACCTTGATAGCCAAAGCCTCTGACAAACTTGTCAGATTGAGTTTGTTCATTAATATTCCAGTAGCGAGGGATATAGATGCCGTTGGGCCGACGTCCTTTATAATACTTGTCTTCATGCCCTTCAAACACGCCCATTGCACCAACCCGATAGGTGTGATCCATTAGATTGTGGCCCAATTCGCCACTGTCATTGCCCAAACCGTTAGGAAAGCGGTTGGAGGTAGAATTCAAAAGGATTCTTGTACTACTTAAAGTGGAGGCATTACAGAAAATGATTTTTGCATGGTATTCCACCATCTCGCCTGATTCAGCATCAATCACTTTAACTCCGGTGGCCTTCCCTTTTTGCTCATCATAAATGATAGAATGTGCAATAGACCAAGGACGGATGGTCATATTCCCCGTCGCATTAGCAGCAGGTAGGGTCACAGAAGTACTAGAGAAATAGGCGCTGAACGGGCAGCCCATTCCACACTTATTTCGGGATTGACATTGTCCACGCCCATTGTGTGGAACCGTCAGATGTGCAACCCGCCCGATGATCAGATTCCGACCCGGGAAGTTCTTTTCTATTCGGGCTTTCACATCTTTCTCAACGCAGTTCAATTCCATCGGAGGGAGGAAGTGACTGTCGGGTAATTGCGGAAGACCAATAGCTTCTCCACTGATGCCAATGTATTTTTCTACGTAGGTGTACCAGGGATCAATGTCCTTATATCGGATGGGCCAGTCGATTCCGTGTCCATCTTTGGCATTGGCTTCAAAATCTAGGTCGCTCCAACGATAGGTCTGGCGTCCCCACAACTGAGAGCGCCCACCCATCTGATGTGCTCGTAACCACATAAAGGGTTTAATCTCCGTATAAGGATTCTCTTCGTCATTGGCATAGAAATCTTTATTCCCTTCTCCTAGCCAATTGGTCCGAACCGCCTTATAATGCTTCTTCTTATCAGCTGGCGTGACGCCGCCTCGGAGTTCCCAATCCCAACTTTCTTTATCGATATCGGGATAGTCTTTTAAGTGTTGAACGATTCTTCCTCGTTCCAAAACCAGGGTTTTAAGCCCGGCTTCGCAGAGTTCTTTGGCTGCCCAGCCGCCGCTCATCCCAGAACCTATGACGATGGCGTCGTAGGTCATGTTTTTCTTAGCATCAATGTTGTAATTGTAATCGTAATTCGACATAGCAGTTGGTTAATCTAATGTATTAGGTTTCATTACGGAACCTAACCTAAGCATAAATTTTCATCTAACCCACGATCCGGTTTAGGAAGTTGTCCGATGCGGGCTTGAAAGGAGCGGTTTTGTTCATTTTCTATATCAATATCCGGTCTTATGGTACAGTAAAACGCTCCGGGAGTTAGGAACTAAAATAGTACCAGTATGGTTGATGCTCTTACTTAAGCGTTCTAAGAAACCTCAAGATCAGTCATGCTAGTATAGAAGTTGCACTTGATCTAACCAAATGATATCTACATCGTGAACACTTCAAGATCTACCACACGCCAAGTTGAAGATCAGCCTATTGAAATGGTACAAATATTTCCTTTGGGATTAGGGAAGGATACCTGGCTTCGAGTGGAACGTGAAATTAAATTGCTATTTCAAAAACCGAGTTTGTTTCACCTATCTCGACGATCCGTTCCACGTTTGTACAACAAGAAATGGATAAATGCTGACATCCCTTTAAACTCGGCGACACTACGGCTACTCGATAAGTTGATGGCCACATTTGTGGCTACTCGACATTATGCGATTGTCTGTGCACGATTTGATTTCCATGGAAAGGAAGGTATAAATAGATTGGGGGTGTCGACGAGTATCCCGCTGATGACCTTTTGGGCTCGCCGCCAGTTTCCCTGGCTCTGCAGGGTGCTATTTTCCAGCCAACTGAAACGTCACTTTTCTATCTTTCGGGATGTCCCACTGTCTAAGTTCTATAGCTATACGCCACGCTTTGTTCTATATCGACTTCGAGATGTGTTGGAATTGCCAGGAACAGCTAAGTGGGTTTTCTGGATCATTTCGGGTAAGAACCTGCGACATGCTCCCCACCTCCCCATTTCTTTGACGAGGATGATGGCGCATTGGGTTATTCAAGCACCCTTTTATCTAACCTTCAATGAGGCACTGTTTTATGGGCAGGTTAGAGGATTAGGAGGGAGTGAAGAATTGTATGCTCGTCTCCGCTCGTGTTTTTGGCAGTACTTCAGAGTTTGCAACAATTTCAACGAGCAAGTGGTCAACTTTTTAGTTCGATATGAAGCGTCTTTGGATCTTTCCGGTTTACCCAGATTGCTAGGGTATATTCATCATCGATATTTTGATGAAGAAGAGGAACGAATACATTTAGCTAGTTGTTCTCTCTCGAATTTGTACCAGCAAATGGATGAGTGGTATGCCTTGGTTAATATTTATTATAAATCGAGGTATCGAAGATTATCTTGGCCGAAGTCGAATCATCAGGCGTTCACCTATAAAAAGGAACAAGATGAATTCTCAATTACAGAGTTGCTCAACTATGAAGACTTGTGTCATGAAGGAAAAGTACTTAATCATTGTGTAGCCACCTATGTAGAAGATTGTCTGGATGGGAGTTGTTCGATCTGGTCCTTAAGGTGTGATGGAGGGGAAGAGCCACGTAGTCTCGTAACGATAGAAGTTGATCGTGAAGGTAATATAGCGCAAGCCTTAGGTAAGTATAATGCACAGCCCGAGGAGGAACAGATGGATATAATAAAGGCATGGGCTAGGAAGGAAGGACTGAGGATTAGGCTTTCTTAGATTGCAGTAGTTAGGAATGCAATTGATGCGGCTAGTATTCTGTAATTTACTGTCAAACAATCAAGCCAAACGGATGGATACTTCATTGTTTGCAAGAGAAATTAAGAAGCAATTCGCATTCAACCCTAAGGAGTTTTTGGAATTCGTGTCGCATATGGAGGTGGTATACCTCAAGAAGCATGAAAATTGGGAAGGCATGGAGACAGTGCCAACCTTCGTTGGCTTTGTAAACAAGGGGCTATTGAGATCGTATCAGTTGAAAGACGGCAATGAGTTTATTCATCAATTTTACCAGGAAGGTGAGTTTTTTGGGGATTATATCGCTTATCAAAATCAGATCGGTTCGGGCAGTATCATAAGTGCGGTGGAAGACTGCGAAATTCTTAGAATCCCCTTTCACACCCTAGAACAACTGAGTGAACGGATCCCAGATGTGAAACGCTTCAGTGTTTATATTGGCAAGCTTAAAGAAAAGCAGCTGTATGTTCGCTCTACCTCCCTGTTGATGAATTCACCGGAAGAGCGCTATAAAGAGTTATTGCTTGATCGCCCAGATTTGATTCAACGCATCCCTCAATATTATCTGGCTCAATACATTGGAGTGACGCCCATAAGCCTCAGCAGAATTCGAAAAAGGATATTTATTAACAAACGTTAATGACTGGCAATGCTGTGACGATTTTTTTTGTAGAAAAAAATAATGCAGAAAAAGATTGCCAATATACTCTATCTAGTACTAGGGGCCATTTTCCCCTTATTGATCGGTGCGCTTCATACCGCTATTCATTTCAAAGACCTAATTACCATTGAAATTCAACAGCTGCTAAGTGGTTCCATAGAAATCATGGGGGTACCACAAAGTATATGGAAGACCTGGGGGCTTATGAGTTTTATGATGGGGGTGTCCTTCATCATTATCGGTTTGTTACACCTGGCCATCATACATAAGAATTCTTGGAAAAATTATCCTTCTATTCCTGGACTTCTAGCTACTGTTCTCTACCTGATCTGTGTCATCTATGCGGGAAAAACCTATGAGGCTTTTTCGCAATATTATGGCGGCGTGATTGGTCTACTTTTGGTTCTATTGAGCCTTGGGGTTTCGATCCACGGGAGGCTCGTGAAACAGAAGTAAGCTTAAATGCTCTTTGATGCCAACTGAAGAATGAATTCGGCTTTAAGAGGCTTACTGTACAGCTTTAGAAGAAGTATTGGGTTGTTTAATTTATGCCATTGAGAAGGCGGATCTTTTCATTTGCCAATCCAATGAATTTGCAGCTTTGCTGGACTCTGTTTCATTGCTTGAATGCTTAGCATCTTTCACTTTTCCTTCTTTCCCTTTATCTCCTTTTTTATCGGTGACATGTTTTGGTGTATTACTGGCTTGATCAGTAGGTGGAGGCGGGGATACTTGAGACTCCAGCATTTCTATTTGAGGGAGCTCCGGTATTATTTGCGATGCCCCTAAGGCCTGTTCAGACAATGTATTTGAGTCTATGTCCGGTTCTACGGAAAGAGGAGTTGAATCTACTTCGGTATCTGTATCTAAGGTTATTTGAGGAGCTTCTACCAAAGCTTGCAGTTGGGTGTTTTCAAATTCCCTGATTTGTGTGCTCTTGATACGATAAGTGACTTCTTCTAATTCTTCTTGTAAAGAAATTTTATTGATTTGTTGCATGCTAGCAAACCATTGCTCCATTCGGATGGTCTCTATCTGATTTTCAAGATCCCCATGTAAAGCCATTTGTTTTTTGTATTGAAGAATTTCTTTTTGTATCCCTACACTAGTTTTTAGCTCTTGGATGCTTCGATTCAGTGATTTTAGCTGTAGGAGGGGATATTTTTCCAGTAACTGACTATACCCATTAGGGGTATCGACAACGTTCGCCAGTTCTTCTACGAGTTTTTCATAATGCCCCGTTTTTTGCATTAGTTTGCTCAAAACAGGGATTAATTCAATAAACATAATGAGTAGGGTGATAAAGAACGTCATCCAGTATACGGAGTCATCCTCTCGAGTCAAGGTAACCAAGGTCCTATGTGCCTCTAGGAGACCGACGGGCTGATTAAGGCCTGCACGTAAATTTAATATGGCATTCAAGTTCTCCTGGTGATCATTAACCTTGGCTGTGGCGATATCTATCTGCAGTCGTACTGCTTTGGCTTCCTCCTGTAGTATGATTTTTTGTTCTTTAGTATAGGCTAGTTCTCTTTCTATTTCCCTATAGTTACTTTCAATACCAGCTTTTCCTGAAGTACTTCCGCATGATAGTGATGTACGCTTTCCATTTCTCTCGTGTTTTAATAAAATACCCAAACAGCTTATTTTATCTTGGAGGGTCTCTATTCGTTGGTCAAACCCACTTTTAGTAGTTTCCAACAGAGCTACTTTTTCTAGTGTTGGGCCGTTTGCTTCCTGATAAATGCTCTGCCCGCGTTCTACACGGAGTTCTGTAGCTTTTTGCTGAATCTCACTTTGGAATAGCCGTAGCTCGAAAGGGTGAGCTATAATCAAGCCGATGAAGAGGGAAAGGATGATTCTTAACGAAGCTGATTTTAACTTATCTGATAAGTTGTCTGAGGATTTAATTCCGGAAACAATGAGACTATCCAAAATGAGAATAATCATGCCCCAAATGAAGCCAAAAACAATACCAGTTGTAAGGTCTTGCCCCAAAGAAATATAAACGGCAAAACCTCCGGTTACTCCAGCCATGATGCTGGTCAAAATAATGGCTATACCCAGCTTGAGGTACTTATTTTGATCACTTGGGCATTGATCCAAAATGAACACATTCGCTCCGGCAATCCACCATAATAATTTTCTCATGTTTTTGATTTTTGGATTCTCGGACAGTTCCTGGTCACTACCAGTGAGTGTGTTTTCTGCTAGTAGAAAGAAAAGAACGATCCGAGAAGAAGGTATGATAGGGAATACTAGCGTTCGAGCAATCTACGAAACGACCTTAGTGCAGCTATTCGCTGACGCTCTTGAGCCATGGCGTCATCGAGTGGAGCATCATATAGAGCTTTGTAGATGGTGCCTCGGATCAAGTCTTCAATATGTTCATTATTGAGAAAGGCATCCACATTTTTCTGTACGTCTAGGTAGTGGTTTTCCAAGCTGAATTTGACCAGCCTATTAGTATCTGCCCTTTTTTCCCTGACATATTTTAATACTTCCTTTTCTAGGTAATGAACGGCGAACCGGACCTGGTCCTCCCAAGTAAGACTATCAAATAATGCGGGCTGGTCAACTGCAATTTCATTGGCTAGTACTGCGAAATCGATATCCTTGTCTGCATAATCAATTTGATCTCCTTTAGCCTTGAATACAAGGGTCATTTGCCAAACAGTACCCGAATCGCGGAAGAAGGTATTTTGGAAGGCTTGTCGAAAGATACTATAGTCGCTGACTACAGAATCGCATACTCCTTCTAAACGGTGTTGGAAATTAGCTGTGTTGAGGATAAGCTGCATCTTTTGGGCAACTTGATCGGGCAACATTAGTTGGAATTTACCGCTGACAATTGGGGCATGAGTCACGGAGATGAAGGTAGCATTAATGTCTTCTAGAATTTGTTCTGCAAGTCGTTCTTTAATAGCTGTCCGAATGAGTTCTCCGGCATTTACGCTATGTACTAATCTTTGGATAATGTCACCCCAATCGGGCTCAGGATCGTTTTTTTCAGCTAATGCTGTGTCTATAATGATATCTTTCACTGATAACTTAGAAAGGAGCTCAGTTAAGGAAGCAGCTATCTGATTCACTTCCTCTTCCCGCAAAAACTTAAACTTGTCTTCCATTAAAGCAGCTTTGAGTTCTTTTAAAGCCATTTCCAGGGTAATTCGACTTTGATTTTCCCATTTGCGATAGGCCTGATTGGTTTTTTTGGCTACAAACTGTGCCTTTAAACTGTCTTCCTGCTCTGGGATATCTACTCCTTCTAGAGCGATGATCAATTTTCGTCGAATACGATTATAGACCAATTGCGCATTATTCAAGAATTCGTCAAAGGCAGTTTCTTGCAAATAGCTAATAAGTGCTTCTTTTAGTACGTGTATAGATTGTTGAAATGAACCTCCTTCCTGATTAAGTTCCTCTTCTTTAACTAATGGAACCTTGAAAAGACGATCCTCGCGCAATTGGATATTGGCAGCCTTCAACTTTTCTTTGAAATAGGATTCCATTCCTTGACGTTCAGCTTCTTCATCCCACATATTAATGATCCAGAAAGCATTGTTAACAGACTGTTTTTCATTGTTTATTCGGCGCACCAGATTGGAAATAGAGTTGTCATCTATCGTTTTTGGGTCATAGACGAAAACAAAAGCTTTCGCCTGCTCACCCAGAGAAAAGTATTCAGTGATTTTTTCATGACGGATATTGTCAGCGCCAACACCTGGCAAGTCAATCAATACGATGGACTCATCATAGGGTAGGTGATGTAGATAAACTTTAACTTCCCTAATGATAATACTGTTACTGTCTTTTTCTTGAATCTTGAGTGCTTTATCTATGCTGCCAGATTCTTTTTCTCCGACCTTCTCCGTCCAATTAGCAAGTAAGCGTTTTAGACATTCATAAGATTTACTGATGGCTTTACCCTCCTTCTTCCCTTGCGCTACTATTTTGTCCAGCTCTACGGATAGACTGCTAGCCGGCAATTGTAAAAGCTTGCCTAGGAGGTTTTTGTCTACACTAAGTGATAAAGAAGAAAGCAAGTGCGCTAGGTAATCTTGCTTCAGCTCTTCTCTTTCAGCCTGATTCAGGTAATATATCTCAGCTTTTTCCTCTGTGTTTTCTTGCGCTTTAAAAATATAGGTAGGGAATGCAGTAGTAGCAATATTTCCTTTTGGCAAAAAGTCCTGCCTACCAAAGAGTGCGTTCACTAAGGTGGATTTGCCTCTTGAAAAAACACCTCCGAAGCAGACTGGGAAATTAGGGTGTGCTAGGGAACAAATCAAGCTGCGATTTTGATCAAATTCAGCTTGTATCAGCTGCTGATCTTCAAAATAATCCTTGACTAAATTCCATTCTTTTTCCAAGGCTTCAAATGCTTGATGTAGAAAGGTCGCCTTAGTTTTGAAATTAGAATCTTCCTTGGCAATACTGCTTGTTTTTACAGTCATAACAACTCAGTTTTTTGATTTTTGAAAATACTTAAGCAGTCGAGCGGGCAACCACTCGAGAAAACAACTAGGAGGACTGCTACAAATGCCTCAACCTAGGTCCCGTGGAAATAAATTTCGGGCTTGATTGGAAATACCTATGCGGTATGAACCAAAGGGGGAGGTATTACACCGAGAAAGAACGTAAAGTATACACCATTCCCCTTATCTCTTTTTTTGATTAGCCCCAAATAGATTTTTATTAAAGAAGTGAATAGTACAACTAGTGGTGCTATGGGCGTACTCATAGCAACCCCAGCAGTAGTAGCTGCCGCAATCCCGCCTCCAGCATTGATCAACCCTAGTGTTCCGTTGGTGATGTCAGCGTTGTTTTTGAGTTTTTTGATCGTGTCATGTGTAATATGGGTTTTGAAGCCCATTCCGTACCATTTTTCAATTTTCTGAACTTTCAACTGGCCGATATAAAACTCATCTGGCAATGACCGATATAGGATTAGTTGTATCATCTGGATGTTTTTATTTAAAATAAATGAAGCTTAACCTATTATTTCATTAGTTTTATTTATTAGTGTAAATGACTTTGTTTTGGTATCAACTTATTGAAGATTTTTTTTGTTTATCCTTGATTTAGCATATTAATACCGTGAAAAATACATTACCTCCCTGGCTAATTACTAGCAACAATTTATGTGTACTGGTACTGTTGATTGGCTTGTCGTGCAGTAAGAATGAGGCCCCTCCCTTGCCACCGACAGAGATGGCAAGAATCAATGGCTTACTTTCGGAAGCGGAGGAATCCTATGTTGAAGCTGCTTATGACAGTGCGCTGGTAAAAGTGGAAAATACAATTGCGAATTACCAAACATCTAGCTCAGTCTTTTCACCGTTGCTATTGAAGTTATATAAATTGAAAGGCGATTGTCTATTGCAGACAGAGCAACCAGATCAGGCTCTTGCTTTGGTCGATTCTCTGCTAGAGCTAGGCCCGCCAAAAGGCAAGGATGTTATAGAAGGGAGCATTGCCTTAGCAAATATTAAGGCTAAGGCTCTAGATGCCATGGGGCTTGACCTGAAAGCTAGAATGCTGTACGATAGTATTTTAATGGCTGTAGCGGGAAAGGAGGCCCCGCTTGAGTTGGCGTGGACATATGAAGGTCTGGGGAATCATCACGGGAATAATGGAAACCTCAAGATCACTGATGCGTGTTATGAAAAAGCATTTGAGATTCGAAATAAATATGCTTCGCAAGATTCATTGCAGTTGTTTCGTTCTTATTACTCCTTTGGGCAGTTATTAATGGCACAAGGAAGTTTTACAACTGCTATTGAACAACTAGAGAAAAGCCTTGCCATACTAGAGGCGCATCGTGGAAACAGAATCCAACGAGCTTCTATTTATTGGACACTAGCTTCTGCATATAAAGGTTCATTAGATTTTGCTAGAGCTGAATCTTATTTGGATCAGGCTTTAATTGATCTACTGTCATTGAGGGCTCCTAACCACCGAGATATTGTAACCTTGTATACCACATATGGGGATCTATACAACGACTTGAAAGAGTATGATAAGGCTTTGTCATACTATGATAAGGCCATGCCATTACTTAAAAAGCAGTTCGTATCTGACGAGATTTCGCTGGGTATGATTTATCATAATGCAGGTCTTTCCTATGCTAATTTAAGTGCCTTTGACCAGGCTGAAACTTATTTTAAAAATGCTGTACGCATTTTTGAGACTTATAATGATACCGAATTATCTGCTCAAAAGTATTTATTTAGCGCGCATAATAAATTGGCTTTACTTGAATATTTTCGTGGAAATTACGCTGGCACTATAAAGAGTTACTTGAACCAGATAAAGGCTTTAGAGGATTTTTATGGAATTAATAGCCCTGAACTGTTGGAGCCACTGAATAATCTGGGCGTGACTTATGATGAAATGAAGCAGTATGAACAGGCGATTAAACAGTATTCAAGAGAACTCGATATTGTAGGAGTTAAACCTGGGACGGCTTCTCCATTTGAAAATATGGTTTTTCCGCTTTCCGCTCAATATGCCCTCTGGAACAGAGCCGAATCTCATTTTTCTCATTATATCGCTAATGAAAAGGAGGATTTTCTGAACAAGGCGGTAACGGACTATCAACTTTCTGTAGACTTTCTCGATCATATGCGTTTAGCAGCCTGGGAAGAGGGATCAAAGGAAAATTTTGCGAAGGAAAACAAGGTGGTCTACGAACGATCTATCAGAATCAATACTTTTCTTCAATCAGAAAAGACCGATTCAGTAATTTTACAACGAGCATATGCTGCTTTTGAAAAAAGTCGATCTTTACTTCTCTTAGAAAACTTTCGTAAAAATAAAGTCTCCACTTTTGCTAATATTTCTTCCGAAACCCAGGAAAAAGAAGCAAGCCTTAAGACCACGTTTGAGACTGTGGAGAATGACCTATTTTTGGAATTAAGTAAAGCGAAGCCTGATTCCAAGAAATTGGCCGATTTAAAAAAGAGAAGATTTCAACAGAAGGAATTACTAGACAATTTCTTGGCAGATTTGGCCAAAGATGCGCCGAACTACTACAGGTTTAAATACAATATAGAACCACTCCCTCTTACTGTCTTACAGGCTGAATTACGAAAACAGAATGCCGGACTGTTGGAGTACTTCGTGCATCAGGAAGGAACCTATGCCTTAGTGGTGTTGCCCGATTCATTTTACATTCATTTTTTGAACGTAAAAAGCGACCTCCGAGCAGATGTGCAAGCATTAAGAGAAAGCATCTATGAACATTGGGTAGATCCAGAAAAATCCAGGTCAGAATACCGACCAAATGCAGAACGATTCATTAAATCTGCCTCAAACCTTTACCAGGTTTTAATTGACCCTATCAAGTCTCTATTGCCGGAAAAATTGATCATTGTGCCAGATGACATCTTGAACAACTTGCCATTTGAGGTATTACTTTCAACTGTACCAGAAGACCCGGAGGCTTACTATGATCACGCTTATTTAATTAATGATCATCAAATTTCATATGCCTACTCGGCTACCACGCTTTTGGAAATGCAAAATAAGACACGAGGATCTACAAATATCCCCTGGTTAGGCATGGCGCCTTCTTTTTCGAACCAAGCAATTACGAGTGTCGATACTAGTCTTCATACACTGCAACAGGGCTTACAGCCTCTAAAATATACATCACAGTCTATCACGGATATTGCTGGTTTGCTGAAAGGGAAGACTCTGTTGGGGGAAAAGGCAGATAAACGCTCTTTTCTTAAATTGGCGGAAGGAGCTAGAATAATCCATCTAGCTGGTCACGCAGAGGCTAATGATGTGAATGGTGAATTATCTTGGGTTGCATTTACGGATTCATTTCAGGATGGAAACGAAGTCATATTATTTGCCAAAGAACTCTATCAACTTGACCTAAATGCAGAAATGGTGGTCCTATCTGCTTGTCAAAGCGGGATTGGTGAATACCAAACAGGAGAGGGTATGATTAGTTTGGGACGTGCTTTTTCCTATGCTGGAGCCAAAAGCATCATTCACACCCTGTGGAACGTGGAAGATAAGGCTTCCCAGGAATTGAACTTGCTTTTCTATCAAAATCTAAAGAAAGGATGGGGTAAAGCTAAAGCGCTACGACAAGCCAAGTTGTCATTTATTCGGGAGGCAGGTGTTGAAGGGAAGTTTGACCCATACTTTTGGGCAGGTTTTTTAGCCGTTGGAGATATGAGTCCAGTTTTTTAAGAATGTCTACTGAGTTTATATGAAGAAGATTTTTGGCTCAATTGAGGCTTTTATTGAGCCTCATAGCAGCGTTACGAGGCGATAAAAAAACGAGAGGTGAGGCAAAAAGAGTTTCAAAGAGGCCAGAGATATATTTTTAAATAACTTCAATAGATTCTATCGATAACAAGAACTAGCGAAGGAGCTGAATCACCATCTACTTTGGAAGCGCTTCGATTTTCTTGGCTAGTGTCTGTGCTTTTCTTCGATAAGCAGGAGAACTATTCTTTGCAATCTTTTCCAATAGAGCAGTAAATTCATTTTTATGTTTTGGATACTCCATTAAATAAGTTAACAGAAGCTGCCATTCGTAGTCTTGTTTGAACCTTGTGGATTCGGACTTTGACAATAACTGGCGAAAATAGCCTTGTGCAATTTCAGGATGACCAAGTTGGAAATGAGAGTAGGCTAATGCTTCTAATACAATCTGTTCAACAGGTTCTCCGGATTCTTCAATAGATTTGAATACAGCAATAGCGGCTTGGTATTTTTTTTCGTCGTAGGCATCTAAGCCTTTGTTTATAAGCTCTTCGGTATTGTTAGTGCCTCCCAAGGTGTTGGTTTTGAGAGCCCTATGCGGTTGCACGAGATTAGCCCATTCGAGGTAATCTGTAATAATTGCCGTGGTTTCTTCTTTGTTATTGAGTCCCTCTTCCTGCTTTGCTATTGCCCTATTGGAGTCACTGGGAGGAGTATTTGTGCCGGTGCTAGACTCAAAAAATCCAACTAGGTACAGAGAAAAAAAAATTAGTGTAACCAGTAGGGTTAGCCATCCTCCCCATCGTGTCCAGTTTGGCTTTTTTGCGGGCAAACTTAAAGCGGGGGGATCAGTAGCTTGTTGGCCCAATTCTGGAATCCATTGTCTTACTTTGTCCTGCGCATCCAGACCAATCCTAACTTCCATGGCTTTATCATGAAACTTAAACTCTTTCACCTCCCTGGCTAAAGTTTCATCCTCAGCTACCTTGGCTTCAAAGGCTTCGAGCTGCTCTTTCGATAGTTGCTTTCTTAAGTAGGCCTCTATCTCATCATATCTGGTAGGGTCCTCATGATTCATTTCCGAATATTTCTTTATACTTCGAATGCTTCCTTAATAAGGTAAAGAACTTTTGACGACATCTAAATACTTGTACTTTAGATTGCGGTTCATTCTTTACGAAATCGAATTTGGCAGCTATTTCTTTATGCGAATGATTTTCATAATAGTAAGGCAATAGTTTTCGGCAATTTTCAGATAGACCGGATAAGACCTCATTAGCGACCTTGTGCTCCTCTTTTTCAATCATAAGTTCTTCACCACTCAAAGCCTGGTCATTACCGTCAACGAATTTAGGATCAAATACTTCCCAGTGGTTGGCGTTTTTGCCTTTACTCCTCCAGTAGTTTCTAATCTCAAATTTGGCAATTGTTATGAAAAAAGCATCGATACTTTCCGGCTTCTTTACTTTTCCTTCACGGACCTTTGTGACAAAAATGGGAATCGCACTACTATAGGCTTGGTTCGCGACATCTGTATTGACTTTCATCTCTTTTTGCAATATAGCAACTCCTCTCTCTAAGGGGCAAAGCGTCAAGAAAAAATACTTTAGCGCTAATTCTCTATCTTTTTCACTATTGCTCTGCAAAGCGCGAATAATCTCCACTCCTGTCATCTAATAGTGTAATATGTAGGTTAATGGTTTCAAGTTTTAGCTAGTTTTTCTAAGATTCTAGTTGTTTTCCATTACTTCAAACTAAATTTAGGATTGCTAGAAAGCAAATTTTGAGAAATTTGGTAAGGCGGTCTTCAATTTTGAGTAATATACCTACTCCCTAAAGTAGGTTACTTTTATATAAAAGAAGAAATAAAAGTAATGTATTTCAGCAGCCTTGTGGAAGCTTGAAAAAATGAATCCTATTTGATTATCAATACCTTCGGGTTGATGGGGTAAATCCACTCCACTCCTCTTTCAGTTACGATGGCATCATCCTCTAGGGGGACTCTCAATTTCTTTCCACCCCACTCCGGCACCTTAGTATAGGCGAATAATTCGATGGATAGCAAATTCGATGGCTTGATTTCATATCCCAGGCGGACGGGATTGAAAAAGGCGATAGAAGGTCCGATACCGTGCCCCCAGTTTCCTACCGAATGACAACCAATAATCACATCTGTGATATCACCCTCGGTATATTTATTAAAGCCTTTCATTTTATTGAACCCGGCAGCAGTTAATGCTTCATAGACTGTATTTTCTACTTCCTTGGCTGTCTTGCCAGGCTTGATGGTCTTCTTAATAATATCCCTCACCTTGACCGCTTGATCAAAGGCATTTTGAATGCCAGGCGGCACAGTGGTTTCCCCTTCTTGCAGCACATACGCCATGCGCTTCATGTCTGTATACATATTCATTAGTCCCACACCCCAATCGATCATGATCACATCTCCTCGCTGAATAATGCGATCCGTGGAAGTAGCTATGATACCTCGAATACCAGTAATATATACCGATGGCATCCCAAAAGAAGACTCTAAGTTATGTTTGAATAATTGCTCCTTCATCCACCAGGCTACGTCTTCCAAGGTCGTCACTTCTGGCGTGATTACTTCATTCGATAGGGCTCGTTCGGTGATGGTATATGATAATTCGCAGGCTTCTCCATAAACAGCAATTTCACTCGCTACACGCCTGGACCTAAAGTCCGAAGCCAATTTTTCCGCCGATACAAAGCGGTTTTCATACTTCTTTCCTAGGATTTCCGATAGCTCCAAATAGCCAGAATGCGACAATCCATCCGCTCCGCCAATGGATTTCGAAATATTCAAACCGATCCGCTGTGGATCTCGCTCTTCCACAAAATTCTTTAGCTCTAATTCTGATCCAAAGTAGTCGTAGGCTCCGCCTTCCTCTAACAAATACCCGCTAATCCCCAGTGCCACCCGCTCAATTCGATCGCCTCCTCTATCGGTAAAAATGTAATAGCCCGTGGATCCCACGTAACCTTCTCCCATATCCGGGTACAAAGGATCGAAATTGCCTTCTCGATTCATGATAATCCACATTTCAATTCCATTCTCTCGCATCACCTCCGGCAGGATGAGATCGAATTTATCGTTGCGGATTTGATTCATTTTGCGCCAGCGGCGGTGAGCTTCTTGAGAGAAGGCATCTATGTTGATAATCAAGATGAAAAATAAGCTGAGCACTTTTACCGTAGTTACTTTTCGTACCATCATGACTTAGGTTTCTGTAAGTTGGTTTGTGGTTGTATAAATGAAGTGATCACAATATAACATTTTGATGAGCAACCGAACTATGGAAGGCCTGTCGAGAGCATCTTAATTCTTGGCCAATTTGCTGTGATCTGAGCTAAAAAAGGAGAGGTATCGAAAGAATTCGATACCTCTCCAGTTGCTTACCATCCGCTTAAAATATTTCGGACGGCTTCGATATAACCTTGTAGCAAAATAAAAGTTACATCTCTGAAACTTCTCCTTTGCAAGTTTATTCTATGCTAAGTCAAACCGGTCTAGGTCCATTACTTTGGCCCAAGCGGCTATAAAGTCTTGCACGAAGCGCCCATTAGCATCACTACTTGCATAGGCTTCAGCCAGTGCTCGCAATTGCGAATTAGAGCCAAAGACAAGGTCGACACGCGTTGCGCTCCACTTGAAATCTCCGGTAGCTCGATCGCGTCCTTCAAATATATCTGAAGACTCCCCAGCAGCTTCCCACTTCGTACTCATATCTAGTAAGTTTACGAAGAAATCATTGCTCAAGGTTTCTGGCTTGTTTGTGAATACCCCATGTCTTTCAGAACCTGTACTAGCATTCAAGACACGCATTCCACCTACCAGCACGGTCATTTCAGGAGCAGATAGATTGAGTAGTTGTGCGCGATCAACCAATAGTTCTTCGGCAACTCGATCTTGCCCAGCTTGAAGATAATTGCGGAAACCATCAGCTTTGGGCTCAAGTACGGCAAAAGAATCAACATCAGTCATAGCAGCTGATGCATCTGTACGTCCAGGAGTGAATGGTACAGTAACATCATGTCCAGCTTTCTTAGCTGCTGCCTCAATAGCTGCACAGCCACCCAGAACGATCACGTCAGCTAAAGAGACCTTCTTAGCTGTTTGAGCACCGTTAAAGTCATTCTGAACCCCCTCCAAAGTAGCTAATACGCTAGCCAGTTGTGCAGGATTATTCACTTCCCAATTCTTTTGCGGAGCCAAGCGAATGCGAGCACCATTTGCTCCACCTCGCTTATCAGATCCACGGAAAGTTGCTGCCGAAGCCCAAGCCGTAGAAACCAATTGAGAAATAGACAAATCAGTAGCTAGAATCTTTTCTTTTAGGGTAGCAATATCCTGATCGTCAATCGTTTGGTGATCAGCGGCAGGGATTGGATCTTGCCAAATCAAAGTTTCGCTAGGCACCTCTTTCCCAAGGTATCTAGAAACAGGCCCCATATCTCGATGAGTCAACTTAAACCACGCTTTTGCGAAGGCATCGGCAAACTCCTGTGGGTTTTCATGGAAACGCTTTGAAATCGGAGCGTAAATTGGGTCCATTCTCAATGCCAAGTCGGAAGTCAACATGATAGGTGCATGTTTTTTGGCATCATCGTGTGCATCTGGTACTGCATCTGCTGCTGCTCCTCCTTTAGGAATCCACTGGTGTGCTCCAGCGGGACTCTTAGTCAATTCCCAGTCATAAGCAAATAAAGTATCGAAGAAACTATTATCCCATTTGATAGGGGTAGGTGTCCATGCACCTTCCAATCCACTGGTGATAGTATCCCCACCTTTTCCAGAACCAAAGCTGTTTTTCCATCCAAGCCCTTGCTCCTCAATACTCGCTCCTTCTGGCTCAGATCCAACCAAGGCCGCGTCTCCCGCACCGTGTGCCTTACCGAAAGTATGTCCTCCAGCGATTAAAGCAACGGTTTCCTCATCATTCATAGCCATTCGAGCAAAAGTCTCACGGATATCACGGGCAGAAGCCAATGGATCAGGGTTGCCGTTTGGACCTTCAGGGTTCACATATATCAATCCCATTTGAACGGCTCCTAGCGGATTGGCTAGTTCACGATCACCAGAGTAGCGCTCATCACCTAGCCACTCTGTCTCAGGTCCCCAGTAGATATCAGCTTCTGGCTCCCATATATCTTCACGCCCGCCAGCAAAACCAAAAGTCTCGAAACCCATAGACTCCAGCGCTACATTGCCCGTCAGGATCATCAAATCCGCCCAGGATAATTTGCGGCCATACTTTTGCTTGATGGGCCATAGCAATCGACGAGCTTTGTCCAGGTTGCCATTATCTGGCCAGCTATTAAGCGGGGCGAAACGTAGGGTTCCAGAACAAGCGCCACCTCGACCGTCGGCTACCCGGTAAGTACCTGCACTGTGCCAAGCCATACGGATAAAGAACGGGCCATAGTGACCATAATCAGCAGGCCACCAGTCCTGTGAGTCGGTCATCAAATCCGTTAGGTCTTGCTTCACCGCATCCAAATCAAGACTCTTGAACTCCTCGGCATAGTCGAAATCGTCTCCCATTGGGTCCGTTGCCGGTGTGTTCTGGTGTAAAATTTTTAGATTCAGTTGGTTGGGCCACCAATCTGAGTTGGATAGTGCTCCAGCAGCCGTATGTCTATGCGACGCAGCTAAAAATGGGCACTTACTTGCATCTCCGTTAGTATTATTGTGATCCATTTAAGATTGATTATGAGGTTGTCTAAAGTTGTCACCCGAAGTAGAAAATTTTAGACAACCTCCATTATAATAGGAATTGATCCTAAAATTACAACAAAGCCTATTAGTTAAAATTATCGTCTTATTAGTAATAGTTATGGCTTTCGGTTTACGGCGGTTTCCAGACTAAATGTAGCTTTCGGACCTGTGATTAAGTATGGAAGTTGTACAAGGCAGGAAAAATAGCGTTTATAGACCCTTTGGGCATCGAGACCTATGTTTATAACAAGATAAAAGAGGGAGTGTTCATGGAAATTGTAAAAACTAGGAAGGGAGTGGGTTTGAGGAATTTAGCCTAGTTTTAAGTGTTTCCGCCAAGCAAGATTACTCCGCACAGAAGGCTGTGGTTTTTTTGAACTTGTATGTTTTTATTTGTGAAGTTGCGCTGCCGTTTGTAGATGTTTACACCCCAATACTATCCCAAACCAAAGCACCAAATTAATACTCCACCACTACTTCATCTGTCTCATAAACCGGTACAAAAAGCGTGAAATTCCCTTTGATGGGGGCAACATGAGACAAGACCAAGTATTGATCCCCATCCATTACTTCCTGAACAAAGGTGTTTATCGGAAAGGCCTTACGCAGTTTTTTCATAGAGATATCGGGCTGTTCTTTCAATAGCTGGTACATCTTTTTCGAAACACCTGAACTTGATTGAGAAAAAGAGCCATCCGTATCAATTTGGGGATCTTGGGCGGCCATTTCCATCAATTCAGCATAGGGAAATGGTGCTAGAAAATGACCTTCCTTGCCCCAGTTGATGAGTTGCGGGTCGTTATATTGATCACATGATTTTTCTAGGATAATTTGGTTGTGTAGGATTTCAATTAACCTATAGTCGCAACCCGCCAAGGTGAAAGATTCCCCAATGTTTTCATGGGAGAGCTTAACCTGATCATAACGCAGAAGGAAGGATAGATTGTAAATGGCTTTGCCGGAAATGCCCTTATTCTGAGGCGCTTTATCCTGCGCCAAGCCGACTCGATGAAGCAGGGTGGTGCCATCAGCACCGGCTTGATACATATTCTGTAATTCAATGGACTTTCCGTCGGCAGTTTTTAGATTGGCTTCCACAAAACTGATATCAATCTGGTCACTAATGAAGTCTGGATAACCATCAGAAATCTTGGCTTCAAAAGCCAGCTGCGGCCCCATATCCTCATCAATGATTTCAATTTTGGCCGTCTTGGCCACCAGAGCTCTAGTCTTCGCAATTTCCGGTGAGGCCGGCACTTCTACAAAGAATTCTTCGCGTTCGAATAACACTTCCCGGTAGATATAGTTCTTGGCTGTGGTAAGCTCTTGATACTGCTTGTAATAGGCTTTCAGTGCTGTTTTCCACTCTTTCTTGCTGAGGGCTTGCCCATTGAGGAAAGTAGTACTTAGCAAGACTAGGATGAGTACGCTCCACTGTCGATTCATGGTGGCCGGATTTTCGATGTTTATGTACTGTAGGTCAAAGCGAAAATAACTGGAATTTGGTAGATTACGGCATCTTCCTGACGGTCTTCCTATAAAAACTAGCTTACTGACTTAGATTCGAAAGCCTAGCCCCACCTTCAAAATTTTGCTACCTTGAGTGTATAAGCTAAAACATCTTAGACAGTCATATGAGGTTTTCAAGTTTATTGTTGTCTACTCGGAAAGAAACAGTTAGTCAAGTGAGTATAAAATCTCAGGAGTTACTCATCCGTGCTGGGTTTATTCGACAACTGTCCGCGGGCATATTTTCTTCCCTGCACTTGGCGCATCGTTCTTTGACCAAGATTGGGGCAATTCTTAGAAAGGAAATGAATGGAATTGGTGGGGTAGAGGTGAGCCTTCCTATTGTACATCCGGCTTCACTTTGGAAACGAACGAAACGCTACCAAGAAATCGATGAATCTCTTTTAAGGTTCACTGATCGGGCGGGCCGAGAGATGGTTTTGGGGATGACACACGAAGAGGTCGTAGCCTCACTGGCAAAAAGTGAAATATCCTCTTACAGACAATTGCCAAAACTGATCTATCAACTGCAAACTAAGTTTCGGGATGAAGCCAGACCTCGAGGAGGCTTGATTCGGGTGCGAGAATTTACTATGAAGGATTCCTATTCTTTAGATACTTCATGGGAGGCCTTACAGTTGCAGTATGATGCCCATTACGAAGCCTATTTGCGCATGTTTGCTCGAGTTGGGCTTCCGGTGATGGTTATCCAAAGTGATGTGGGTATGATGGGCGGGAAGGTTGCCCATGAGTACATGTATATTACGGAGATCGGAGAAGATACGATCTTCTTATGTGATAGTTCAGGCTATCGGGCCAACAAAGAGGTAGCTACGATTCAAAAGAATTATCCAGCAGCTACTGATCCATTGCCTTTAGGCGAAGTCCATACACCCGGTACCAAGACTATTGAGGATCTGGCGAATTACCTGGAATCCACAGCTGAGTCTTGCGGTAAGGTTGTTTTCTTTTCGGCGGAAGTGGAGGGCATGCAAAAGGTGATCCTGGCGGTAGTTCGAGGAGATATGGAAGTGAATGAAGTCAAACTCCAAAACTTGATCCGATCTAAAACTTTGGAGCCGGCAACAGACGAAGAAATTCGTGCCATTGGAGCTGCCCCAGGCTATGCTTCTCCGATCGGCATAGATCGGGAGAAGGCAATCGTTGTAGTAGATGACCTGATCCCTCCTTCCATGAATTTAATTGTAGGTGCGAACAAGGAGCACTATCACCTGCGCAATGCTTGCTACGGACGGGATTTTGAGGCGGATTTCGTAGGAGATATCATCAACGCATTCGATGGAGCTCTTGCGCCCAATGCGCAGACAGACGAAGACCGGCTTCGATCTGTTCGTGGGGTGGAAGTAGGCAATATATTTCAATTGGGAACCAAATACACCGAAGCTTTGGAAGCCCGCTTCATCGATAGAGACGGGAGGCCCAAACCGATTGTAATGGGATCCTATGGAATTGGTGTTGGGAGACTACTAGGGTGCTTGGCGGAAGAATATCATGATGAATTGGGTTTACATCTTCCCATAAGTGTGGCTCCTTATCAAGTCATGCTTGTCGGTCTGCTTGAAAATGATGAAGTGAAAGAACAAGCAGAAAAGCTATATGAGCAGCTGAAGGCCCATAAGGTCGAAGTACTGTTCGATGATCGCCACATCAAATTGGCCCGTCCCGGCGAAAAATTTGCTGATGCAGATTTGATCGGCCTGCCCATTCGCCTCACTATCTCCAAGCGTTCCCTCAAAAATGGCGGCGTAGAACTTAAGCTTCGAACAGGCATGGAAAGGCAGTTAGTGCCTTTAGAGGAGGTGTGTGCTCGGGTGTTGGGCTTGATTGGGGAGTTGATGGAGGAATTGAAAGCTAAGACAGGGCCTAACCAAAAAGATTAGTTGCAAACTGTTCAAGCGGCGACGACCTAACCATTGACACAAAAGCAAGTGGCTGCTTTTTTTGGCCAAGGCTTCTTATAATCGTAAATTGACGGAAGCTGTTTGAAATTGACTTTTGGAAACTGTTTTAGTCAATATTTTTTTGTCAATTGAGGCTCTTTTTGAGGAAGGTAGTAGTGCCATCTGACGAAAAAAAGCTGAAAAGTGATGGAAAAAGGGCCATAACAAATCCAGATTGTTAAATTCAAACAGCTTCTCACATCTATTCAAAACCTAACATGAGTCTGAATAAAAACTATAAAGGCTATCAGTCCTTTCAATACCTGGAAAAGGATCGCGATTACAAGTATTTCGAATTGGCCGATGAACTCAATCGTGTACCTTCCAATCGAGTCGAACTCAGTACCGAGCAAGAGGAATTAGTTACGAAAATATTGACGGATCACGTCTTGATCAGTGTGCATGAGCATTTGGGCACTTTCCCCAAGGATATCAATCAAACGCCTGCTTACATCAAAGAGGGGCGGATGGCCACTGCCTTTGAAGGACTGTCCCGGAGCCATTGGGACTGCGTGTTTGATAACCTAATGAATGGCGTATGTCAGATACACTCCAAGGGAGGGTGGAAATGGAGTGAAGTGATCCATGATCTAGGGATGAGGTTGTGTGATATAGCCCATCAAGATTTTGTGATCCACTGTAAATCAGTAGATGACATCCTTCGTGCCCATAAGGAGGACAAAGTGGCATGGGTGGCAGTGATGGAAGGGGCTATGATGATAGAGAATGAGCTGGATCGGATTGATTTGTTGTATGGATTTGGGCTTCGTTCAATCGGCATCACCTACAGTGAGTCCAATGCTTTGGGATCCGGATTGAAGGAGGATCGAGATGGGGGGCTAACAAAGTTCGGAAGGCGAGCGGTGGATAGAATGAATAAAGTTGGACTGTTGATCGACTGTTCGCATACGGGAGATCAAACGGCCCTTGATACAATTGAACACAGTAGTAAGCCTATAATCCTTAGTCATATCGGTGCTCAAGCCCTTTGGGGGACCAATAGAATGGCACCCGATGAAGTACTGGTAGCTTGTGCAGAAAAAGGAGGGGTGATAGGTATAGAGGCTGCTCCTCACACTACCTTGACCCCTAATCACCGTAGACACAATCTCGATGCGGTCATGGAGCATTTCGAATACATCAAAGACTTGGTGGGGATTGATCACGTTACGATGGGGCCAGATACTTTGTATGGCGACCACGTTGGCTTGCACGGTGCTTATTCAGCAGCCCTGTCTTTGAAAGAGTCTAAGGGGAAAGGCAAGTCGAGCTTGGAGTATGATCCTGTTGAGTATGTTGATGGCTTAGAGAATCCAACGGAAGGCTCTTATAATATAGTGCGTTGGTTAGTGAAGCATGACTATTCGGAAGAGGATATTGCCAAGGTAATGGGGAAAAACACCTTGCGATTACTTGAAGAAGTTTGGGTATAGATGAAGCGCTTTGTATACATGCTAATATTCTTGGGCGTGACTACGCTAAGCGCTCAGGGAGAACTGACTGCCGTTTCGGTTGAGGCGGTAAGGGGAGATTCAGCATTCCAGGTTCGGCAGACGTTTGCACTGAGCCTAGCGGATTCCGTATCCAGCTTTGAAATCAAAGCTTTACAATTTGAAGGAACGAGGGTGGATTTCCTGACTGCAACTTTGCAAGGAACTGATTTAGTGATAACCGATATCCCTGAAGAAGGGATGGAAAGGCTAAAAGTGGGCAAGGAGGAAGGAAAAACTTGGTCGGAGGTGGTATGTACGTATGAAGTCAAAGTTACAAACCAACAATTTTACCTCCCCCTGTTCTTTACCAATTTCTCGGCAGCTACTTCCGAAAATGATTTCTTTAACCTACAACTTCGCATGCCGAAAACTCAAAACTATAGGGTACTTTTTCCCACGGTTAAGTTAGAGGAGTCACTGAACGAAATGGATAAGGTGATTAGCCTGGAAGTGCCAGCTTTACCGGCCTTCCTTCGCTTGCAACGCTTTGAGGGAGACCAAGGGGGGCTCACCTTAAATGCGACAGTAGATTTGTTGGCGGTCTTCTTGTTCCTGGGTATTGGAGTATTGATTTGGGTTAACCGGAAACGACTGAGCTATGGATAGATTTATTTTTTGGGGTTTATTTGCCGTGCTAGCGCTGATCGTTTTGGGCTACGTGGCCTGGATGTATTGGATAGAAAGCAGATGATCAACTTACAATTCGCCATATTTATTGGGTACTTCCTACTAGTCTTCTTCATCGGCTGGCTAGGCATGAAGTGGACTCGTTCGGAAGAGGATTACTGGATCGCTGGCAGTAAACTAGGTTGGGGTATAGGTGGTGCCACCATGGCTGCCACGCATACCAGCGCAGGTACTTTTATTGGTACGATCGGGGTGATCTATGCCGTCGGCTGGTCCTTTGGCTGGGTGTTGATCAGTATCCCTCTGGCGTATTGGTTTACGGTTGCGGTGCTAGCTCCAAGATTTACCAGCGTGACGGAATTGACGCTTCCTGCTTATTTGGAAAGGAGGTATCAGAGTCGGCTGGCGAGAGGTATAGGGGGCGGCATTATTCTCATTGCTACGGTAGTGTACATTCAAGCGCAAGTGGTAGCTGGTGGGTTGGTCGCAAATGTGGTTTTCAATATCTCTCCCTTGACGGGCATGATCATCTTTACGGCAATTCTGATCATCTATACCTTGGTTGGAGGAATGTTGGCAGTCGTATATACGGACTTCCTACAGATGATCATTATGATCGTCGGGACTTTAATCTCTGTTCCTTTGGCCTTGCTACACTTCGACGGACTGGCCAAACTTATAGAAAAGGTAGAATTAATTCATCCGCATGCTATGCAATGGGGCGGCTTACCCACGGTTTTGCTGATCACCATGAGTATGGCTTTCTTTCTGGGCTCCGTTGCCACCCCTGAAAAGGTGATCCGCTTGTATGCTATGAAAGACATGAAGACTATCCGTCGGGGCATTTTACTAGCCATCATTCTGGTCACTGGCATCAATTTGCTCGTCTTTATCTTAGGCCTCGCAGCAATGGCCTTGTTCCCCAATCTGCCAACGGGAGATCTAGCCATGCCCATGATTGCTAAGGCCGTCTTGCCCACGTTTGTAGGAACGATCATGTTAGCGGCAATTACTTCGGCCATGATGTCCACCGTTGATTCTTTGCTGCTCGTGGCCGGTTCTGCCTTGTCCGAAGATATTTACCAAAATATGGTTCACAAGGAAGTGTCCAACAAGCGCAAGCTGCGAGTGGCTCGGATGGGAATCTTGATTGTAGGAGTCATACCACTTATTTCTATTCTGGCAGGCTTTGCGGAAGGGGAGTTGATCCAGTTCATTGTTATCCTTTTTACCGCAATCATGGCCGCTGGCTTTTTTACGCCTGTAGTAGGGGGGATCTTGTGGAAACGTGCCACCAAACAAGGAGCGATTGCCGCCATGGTGGGAGGAGTGTTGAGTACTGGACTTTGGAAAGCCTATGGAGATCCGCTTATCTACCCGGTACTACCGGGCTTTCTAATCAGTGTTGCGGCCTACGTGGCATTCAGCCTTTTCACGCCAGCACCCCCAGAATCCGCCTGGAAACCGTATTTTGAAAAGAAATTGGAGGACTAGACCCTGGCTACCTAGGACTGAAACGAAGAATAACAACTTTAAACCACCTAACATCATGAAAAGCGTCACCTCTTTTCTCCTTGTCTTTATATTGACTTTTACATTTTTTACTTCCTGTAAGCAAGGGGATCAGGAAACGGCCCGCAAGACAATGCCCAACTTCCTGATCCTAATGTCCGATAATCACTCCTGGAATCATCTAAGTTGCTATGATGAAGAATCAGTTCCTACACCGAACATTGATCAGGTAGCCGAGGAAGGCGTACGTTTTACGAACGCCTATTGTACCGTCCCTTCTTGTTCGCCAGCAAGGGCGGCCATGCTCGCGGGGCAGGATGCCTGGAGGTTGCAGGAGGCTGCCAACTTATGGGGCAGTTTCCCTAAGGTTAAAGTGTATACCGAAATGATGGAGGAGATAGGCTATCATGTGGGCATTGAAGGCAAGGGCTGGGGCCCTGGCAATGCTGAGGCGGGCGGCTGGGAGCACAATCCTGGCGGGGAAAGATATGATTCTTTCGAAGCATTTTTTAATGAAGCAGAGAAGGGGAAACCTTGGATGTATTGGTACAGTAGTCGTGACCCACATAGTCCTTACAGAGAAGGAGGATGGGAAAAATCAGGAATTGACCTGGCTAGCATAAAAGTACCGCCGTATTTACCGGATAATGAGGAGGTGAGAAAAGATATTGCGGATTACTTTTATGAGATTCAGTTGTTTGACCAGGATGTAGCTTCTTATAGATCTCTGGTGGGAGAAATGGGGCAGTTAGAAAATACTATTATTGTTATCTGTAGCGACAACGGTTGGCAGATGCCGCGTGGGCTGGCTAACCTCTACGATTTCGGTCTTAAAATTCCCCTGATCATTTCGTGGCCCGGCCAATTCAAGGAAGGGCGCCAAGTGAGTGATTTTGTCAGCCTCAATGATTTTGCTCCGACTTTTTTGGAATTGGTAGGGATTGACGCACCAGAGGAGATGAACGCTAAGAGCTTTGCAGATATCCTTTATTCGGAAGAAAATGGAAGAATTGATACCTCACGAAACTTCGTAGTGGCGGGACGTGAGCGGCATGCTTTTGTACGCCAAGGAGGGACTGGGTATCCGGGAAGGGCCATTAGAACAGATGACTATTTGTATGTCAAAAACTATGAACCCGACCGCTGGCCAGCCGGCGACCCACCCTTGTTTGGAGACGTAGATGCCCATATGCTACATTATCCTGCTCCTACCAAGATCTACATGTTAGCTAATCAAGATGATGAGTCCGTTAAACCCCTGTTCGATTTGGCTTTCGCTAAACGCCCCGCCGAGGAACTCTATGATCTCGCCAAAGACCCCTATCAATTGAACAATGTGGCAGCCTTACCGGAGTATGCCGCGCTAAAGCAGCAACTTGCGGATCAACTGACGAAATACCTGCGTGAATCCGGTGACCCAAGGGAAACCGACAAACCCTTCGACTGGGATACAGCCGAATATTATCAGAAAAGGGATCTACACCCTCGCCCTAACAAAACCGCTATCGAGGCACTGGGCTTGGAGGAAGCTTATGACTATTTAAGTAGTGATGAATAAGGTTTCTCAATCCCTGACTTTACCGGGCCTTTCCTCTGGACATCTTTCCAAATCAATCTTACACTAGATATAATTTCAATTGAAAATGAAAAACACAACGGCAAGAATCAACCCTCCAACTAACTTCCGTAGCTACTTCGGCGCGGCGGTTGCTATTTTTCTTATGCTGACTTATCTCAGCTGCGCAAATTCCAACACCAAAAGCGAATCAAGTGCTACAAAAGAAGAGGAGGTCCCGATCCAACACTCCTTTTTTGTGGCAGGTCCAGTTTTGACCGGCATTGTAGGAGAAGCAGGGGAGGTGCTGTGGGACGCTGGGAAACCGGGCGCTCGTGATGGTTACGTGCTAGACAATGGCCATGTACTGATTTGTTGGTCTGATGAGGTGAAGGAATATGATCAAGACAAGAATGTCGTCTTCACCTTTGAGAAAAGCTCGGAAAATAAGGAATTGGGAACCGTTCAACGTTTGGAGAACGGTAACACCTTGATCACGGAACTAGGAGAGCAGCCTCGACTCCTGGAGGTAAGTTCAGAAGGAGAGATTCTAGTGAATGTTCCTTTACAACCAGAAACCGATAATGCGCATATGCAAACACGGATGGCCCGGAAATTGGCCAATGGGAATTACCTGGTTCCTCATTTGTTGGCCTTTGCCGTAAAGGAGTACACGCCGGAAGGAGAAGTCGTTCAGACTTTTCGTACAGATCTGCCAGAAATTGGTGGCAGAGAAGCGGAAAACTGGCCCTTTACCGCCATTCGGCTCGAAAATGGAAATACGCTCATTAATCTGACCCATGGAAACAAAACGGTAGAGGTGGATCAGGCCGGTAAGATTGTTTGGCAGGTGAGTAATGAGGATATCGAAGGAGCTCCCTTCAAGGACCCCTGTGGGGCGCAACGACTTCCAAATGGCAATACCGTGATCGCTAGCTATGGGGCTCAAGAAGGGATCAAGCTTTTTGAAGTTAATGCCGAGAAAGAGATGGTCTGGAGCTACGACGGAGACTATCGAGTCCATCACTTTCAAATCCTCAGTACCAATGGGGAAAAACTGGCTGGACCTCTATTGAAATAAGGCCTATCTCAAAACACAAATTCACTGTACTATGTCTTTCTCATTAAAGGGGCATGTAGCCCTGGTAACTGGAAGTAGTAAAGGATTAGGCAAACAAATTGCCATGACACTCGGTAAAGCCGGAGCAAAAGTATGTTTCAATTACGCCAACAATAGCGAAAAGGCGGAGGCCACTTTTCGAGAATTTCGAGCAGCTGGAGGAGAGGGAGTGCTCGTGCGGGCAGACGTAACCGATCCCGAGCAAATTGAAAACCTGGTGGAGGAAGTGGAAGCAAATCTGGGAGAAATTGATATTCTCGTTGTAAATGCCACTCCTGATCAGCCACAGAAGCCGATCGAAGAATACGACTGGGCCTTTTATCAGTCGATGCTTGATTTCTTTATTAAAAGTCCTTTTCTTCTTACCAAGGCGGTGCTTAAAGGTATGAAAAAGAGAAAGTGGGGTCGGATCATCAATATCGGTAGTGAGGTGTATCAAACCTCCGTCCCCAACTTCAGTGCTTATGTAGCTGCAAAGGGTGGACAAGTAGGATGGACGAGAAGTATGGCGACTGAATTGGCGCCCTTTGGCATCACCGTAAATATCATTTCTCCGGGCTGGATTCCAGTAGAACGTCATGAGAACGATCCGCAAGACATCAAGGATGCTTACCTGGCGGGTATTCCAGCAGGGAGGTGGGGTGTCCCGAAGGACGTAGCAGATGCGGTGCTGTACTTTGCTAGCGAAGAGGCCTCTTTTGTTTCCGGGCAAACCATCTGTGTGAATGGAGCTCATACGCCTTGGTGAGAACCTATCAAACGGAGTCCGAGACTGATCCTTTCGGCATTCGCTCTCCGATGATGAAATTGAAACTAAAGAAAAAACCTTCCATTTACAGAAAGTTAATCCCGATACATCCCTTTTGCTTTTTAAGTTTTGCTCCTTTGTAGTTTAGGGATGGAGGTGCCCCTCTTACTATTAGTTCTAATCTATTCACTTGTTATAAATAAGATATGAGACAACTTTGCTTTTACATTTTACTTGTACTTACAACTTTGCTGGTTGCTTGTAACAATAACAGCGGCGATAAAGCGGACCAGACCAATGAAGAAGCAATCACATTTCGAATTGCTTTTGGTTCCTGTGCCAATCAAGATAAGCCACAACCCCTTTTAAATGTAGCGGCTAATTTGAATCCCGATGTCTTCATTTTTCTAGGGGACAATATCTATGGTGATTCAAGGACGATGGATACCCTACAAGCGAAATACAACCGATTGGCTGCCAAAGCCGAATTTCAGAACCTGTGGGATAGGACTAAAGTCCTTTCCATTTGGGATGATCACGATTATGGTGAAAATGATGCAGGACGTCACTATCCATTCAAGGAAGCTTCTAAAGCCATTTTTATGGACTTTTGGAAAGTGCCTGCCACTTCGGATCGCCGAAGTCATGCAGGCATTTATGGGGTAGAATACTTAGAGAAAGACGGGAAGAAAGTGCAACTGATTCTCTTAGATACGCGCACTTTTCGAGATAAACTGGTACATCGCGACTCTACTGATTCGATTCATAAAAATGATTATGCGATAAATCAAAGCCCCGACAGCACTATATTGGGGCAAGAACAATGGCGATGGCTTGAACAGCAACTCGCCCAACCCGCCGATATAAGAATAATCGCATCAAGTATACAGTTTAGCCATGAATACAATGGCTGGGAAAGTTGGACAAATGTCCCACACCAGCAACAGTATATGATTGATCTCATCCAAAAGACCAAAGCCAATGGAGTAGTTTTCATTTCAGGAGATGTCCATTGGGGCGAAATCTCTAAAATGGATGTGGACAGTGGCTATCCCATCTATGACGTGACTTCCAGTGGTATCACCCAAACTTGGGACATTATAGAACCGAATGTAAATCGTATTGGCCAATCTGTTCCACAGAATAATGTGGGTTTGATCGAGGTTAACTTTTCATCAACGGAAAGGGTAAGCCTGAGTATTGTTGATGCTACCGAACAGAAAGTCGTGGAGCATAGCATTGAATTGAAGGAACTTAGGTTTTGAAAAAGCGTGAATTCGCTTTGACGATAAAGTACGAACGGTACTCTTTACATTTGGCTTCATTGAATCTTTAGTGTAGAGGAATGCCAGACGAATTCCATCAAGGAAAATAAGATTTTTGCTGCACCGAGTTGGACTGGAACTTACCTAGCAAGCCATACGCTAGGCAATGCGGAATAATGGGGATTGGTGGCATTTCGCAATGTTTTTTGTGGCAATTGGGGTGGAGGTAAATATGCATTATAAGTCTTTTTTTTGGATGAGCTGCGACGCTTTCTTCTAAATTCCCGTATTGGGTAAATATCATAGTTGTTGATCATCCATAAACTTGCAATGAAAGGAATAGATAAGACAATTGATCAAATTATACGAGCCACCATGCTCTGCAAAGCGGACGCTCTGGATTTTATTGCTATAGGGAGTCGAAAGATTATCCCGAAGAAGACGCTGATAATACACCCCAATAAAGTAGCCGATAGAGCCTATTTTTTAAAGGAAGGGGTCATTAGGCATTATACCGAAAGTAAAACTGTACAATTCACAAAAAACTTGATCCGCGGCCCAAGGTTTATGCTTCCTTCCTTAACCAGTTTTTTCCTGGAAATTTCCTCTACTATTTATTGTGAATCTTTAACGGACTTGGAAGTGATCGAATGGGATCGAGCAGACTTGATGAAATTTGCGGAATATCACCCTCATATGTATAAGTTTTTGTTGAAAGGCGTGGTTAAGGCATTTCGCAGTAAGGAAGAGAAAGAAATCGCCTTTATCACGCAGCCTGCCAAAGAAAGATATCTTCATTTCCTGAAGGAATACCCCAATCTTATCAATGAGATCCCGATTCAGTATGTAGCTTCCTTCTTAGGAATCAGACCAGAAACCTTGAGCAGAATTAGGGCTCAACGCATTTCTTGATCTAAGTCAAGAATTTTACTACCCAGGACAGGTTATTACTGTAAAACAATCTATTATGGTATGTAGACTGCTCCTGTTTGCTTCATTTACCTTCCTGTACAATAGGACTACTTTTGCACAATTTAGCCCCGACAAAATCTCCGTTGGAATAGAGAGTTCATTCTTAATTGGTGGGGAGATGAATGCTAGTTTTGATTTTCTGACCGGCGTGAGGGGAACCTATATTTTCGAAGAAAGGCGAGATCTCCATCTGTTCAGTAGCCTAGGTTTTGCGACAGATGTTGCAAATCCAAATTCCCGATTGCTGATGGCGGATGCGCAACTGGGATTTTATTGGCCAAGAAGAAGTCGGCTCTCCTTTTTTGCCAGTACAGGGGTGAACTATTTGCAAGAGTCACACCGCTTTCTGCTCAATGATGGCGAACAAAGCTGGCAACGTTCTTCCTTTGACTGGACAGGTGACGCTGGAATAAAACTTCGTTTATCACAGTCCATTTCCTCCACTCTTTTCGTCAAACAAATCAACTTGAATTTTACATCCATCGGCCTTGGCTTGAACTATACCTTTTAAAATTTATAGTTATGACAAACTTCTTTTTGAAAAGCCTAACGTCATTGTTAGTAATGAGCATGTGCATCTCTTGCACTCCTGAACCGCTCGACTTAGAGGTAGATGATAGATTCGGCGCTTTGCCCTCTAATCCTTTAAGCCCTATACGAAATCCTGATTCCCCAGAAAAAACGAAATTAGGTAAACTACTTTTCTGGGACCCTATCTTATCCGGGAACAAAGATGTGGCCTGTGTGACTTGTCATCACCCTTCGCATGGTTATGCTGAACAGCTAGATTTTAGCATTGGGGTAGGTGGGGTAGGACTTTCGGCAGCGAGAAGGAATGGAACAATTGTGAAACGAAATTCTCAAACGATCTTAAACACCGCATTTAGTGGCATTACTGCGGACGGGTACTATAGCCCAGAGATGGCTCCTATGTTTTGGGACAATAGAAATCAATCCTTAGAAGAACAAGCTATCGAACCCATTCTCTCTTCGGAAGAAATGAGGGGCGAGCGGATCGCCAAAGAAGCTATACTCGATACGGTTGTAATAAGACTTAAGAAAATACCAGCCTACGTCTCACTTTTCGAGGCGGCTTTTGGAGAGCATTCTATTACAGCTGAAAATCTGGGGAAATCGATAGCTGCCTTTGAAAGAACTTTGATAGCGAACCAAAGTAGGTTTGATCAATACGCAGCTGGTGATCCAAATGCCCTTTCTTCCTTTGAAATTCGAGGAATGATGAATTTCATAGAAACGGGCTGTGCTAATTGCCATGGTGGCCCGATGTTTTCCGACTTCGAATTACACGTTTTGACCGTCCCAGATAACGATAAATTGAACATTTTGGATGATGGAGACGGCTCTTTCGCCTTCAGGACTCCTACCCTAAGAAATCTGGATATTACTTCTCCGTATATGCACAACGGGGTGTTTTCAACATTGGAAGAAGTGCTGGAATTCTATGATGAGGCAGCAGATGCTAGTCAAAATCCCAATGTTTCTTCAGCGCAAAGGGATAAAAAACTTAGGCAGTTACAGTTGAATGATGATGAGGTTTCCTCCATAATTGCTTTCCTGAGATCCTTGAATGATAACGACTTTGATGCTGAAATTATCAAAGCGGTGCCAAGCGGATTGAATCCTGGTGGGAATATTGATTTATAGAGTTGGAAGACTTGACTATTGAGAAGTTACAAGTTGATCAGCAAACTCAATCAGATCTTTTAATTCCATGGTTTCGGCTAAGGTAGGCATGACTAGTGGTGGGCGTACATCCCCAGCATCTTTCCCGATCAGGCGCGCTCCTGCTTTAATCAAACTTACAGCATAGCCTTTCTTTTTGCTACGTAGACGTACAAAGGGGATAAAAAAGGATTTCAAAATGGTATTGACGAGTTGTTGATCACCAGCTCTTAGAGCTTGATAATATCGAATAGCCAAATCCGGAACAAAATTGAATACAGCGGAAGAATAGGTATTGACACCAATGGAAAGATAAGCCTCGGAAATGATTTCAGCGGTCGGAACGCCTCCTATATAGACAAGCCGATCACCCAATGACTTGATAGTTTCGTTCAGGTCTTGCATATTTCCAGTTCCGTCCTTTAGGCCCATCAGATTGGGGCAGGCATCGGCTAATTCCTGTAAGTAATGGGGCGGGAGAATACCATTGGCACGATTGTAATAGATCACCGGTAGGGAAGTGTTTTCCAGTATAGCCCTGGCATATGCCATGGCTCCGTCGGGTGGACAAGAGGTAAGGTAGGGGGGCATAAGTAATAAACCGTCAATACCTGCTTTTTCAGCCATCTTAGCGAATTCAATGGCTTCGGGTATGCTCCGACCGATGCTGGAGATTACTGGAACCCGATCACCGATAACTTTTGTAGCCGTATTTATGATCTGTTGGTATTCTGCTCTGGATAGGGAAAAAAATTCTCCCGTTCCTCCAGCTACGAAGACGGTAGAAATGGGCTTAGAGATAAACCATTCTAGCCGTTCCGAATAGGAGGAAATATTTAATTGTCCATCTGCGTCCATATCTGTAATGGGGAAGGAGAGTAGTCCTTCGCTAAGCGCGTTTGTAAGTCGTTTGAGATTCATGTTGGTTGTTTCGTTTTGAAGTTGTTTTGTTTTAAGAAAAAGGGAATAAAAGAGAGAGAAGCATCACGGCAAAAAGACCCGCTAAAGCCATAACCGTCATCAGTATGGAGAAATGTCGGATGGTTTCCTGAACTTCCATCCCGCTCATTTTTGTGACAATCCAAAATCCACTGTCATTCATCCAGGCGAAAATCTTGGAGCCACAGCCAATGGCTAAGGCCAGGTAAACCGGATGAAAGGCGAGGTCGGTGCCAATCACGCCACTCATCACCCCCATAGCCGTTACCATGGCTACTGTCGCGGAACCCTGGGCGGAACGTACCACCGCTGTGATAAGAAAGGCCATTGGCAGTAGCGCCAATTGATACTGTGAAGCTAATCCTTCGATTTGCCCACCAATTCCTGTCTGTTGGAGCATCTGCCCGAAGGCTCCACCCGCAGAAGTGATTAGTATGATCATGGCGGCACTAGTGAGTGCTTCGGTGATGTATCGTTGGAAATTGGCTTTCTCAGCTAGTTTTTTCCATAGGAGCAGCATGGATAGAATAGCACCTACAAAGAGAGCAATATTGGCTTCACCCAAGGTCGTCAAGATCTTGTACACAATATTATCCTTGGATAGAAAGGCATTTGATAAAGTATTTCCTGTGATCAAAAAAAGAGGAAGTAGGACGGGTAATAGAGATAGGCCCAAGTGCGGTAAATCACTTGTTGGGCGGGCAGCATACTGTTCTAATTCTTTTACACTGATATCAGGTGTGTCGCGCATGGGAAGATCCCATTTCCTATTTGCCCAAAGTGCATAGAGGTATCCGGCAGTAATCGTGACAATGCCGATTACCAATCCTCCGATGATCATGATTCCCAGGTCGATGCCCATTTCTTCCGCCACAAAAAGTGGGCCCGGGGTTGGAGGAATGAGTGAATGCGCCATCACGCCTCCAGCAATGACGGCCATTAAATACAAACTAAACTTCTTAGGATTTCTAACGGAGAGTGACTTGACCAATGGAATCATCAAGTAAAAAACGGTATCGAAAAAGACTGGAATGGCTAAGGTGAAACTACCAGACAAAAGTGCCATTGAGGAGTTCTTCTGACCAAACAAGCTCAGCAAACCACGGATGATCCGATCTGCTGCCCCACTTCTCATCAGGGCAGTACCGATAATGGAAGCTAAAGCGATCAAGATCCCAATCTTGGCACTTGTATTGCCGAAGGCCGTAGCTAGGCGCTTCCCGATTGGGATTTCCGAAAAAGTCCGTGCCTGATCCTCTGTCATTCCACTTTGTTGAGCATAATCCAACAATAATTCAGGGGAGGTAAGCAGCGCTGTGACCAGTGCGGCCAGCATTAAGGAGATAGCAGCATGAAGCTTCAATCGAATAATACAGAATAATACGACAGCTGCTCCAATCAGAATTATGAAGATGGCGTTCATTGTCAATGGTGCCTTAGGTAGCGTGGTGGATTGCTTTTGAAAAGCAGAAATTGAAACACCTACTTAAAGTACTAATAATTTGTGCATTCCTCAAAGAATGCCCTTGTCCTCTTTTACTGGGAAGCCCGGGTATAATTCCATAAGATAGAGGCAGAGCACTTATATTAGAGGAGATCTATTGAACATGATTTAACAAAACGAAATGAAAAACCCGAGTTTACAAATTACCAACTTAATCATCACGCCCATCGCTGTTGGCGATCCGCCACTCCTTAATGCTGCGGGATTACATGCGCCCTATGCCCTACGGGTCATTATAGAATTAGAGACTAACGTGGGTATTACGGGGATTAGCGAAATACCAGGTAGTGAACAGATACGCTTGGCACTGGAAAAAGCCAAGCCCTTGATCTTGGGCAAGCACCCTTTTCAGGTGAACTTCATCAAGCAAATCCTTACTGCAAATTTCGGAGAGGACGAAGCTGACCAGCGGGGTAACAAACCTTGGGATCAGCGACAACTGATTCATGTCTTTAGTGCGCTAGAGGTGGCTTCATTGGACATTATGGGTAAGCTACTCAACGAGCCCGTTGTCAACTTATTAGGCGGTAAAGCACGGGACCGAGTACCTTTTGCTGCTTATCTTTTTTATAAGTACGAAGGAGCAGGCGGTGCACTTGGTTTTGATGTAACCCCTAATGCAGAAGGCTGGGAAGCCGGAAGGCAACGAGAGGCGCTGGCACCTGAGCAGATCGTGGAGCAGGCTCAATCCATGTGCGATGCTTTTGGTTTTCAGTCCATCAAACTAAAAGGAGGAGCGCTGGAGCCAGCTCTGGAATGTGCAAGCATCCTTGCTTTGCGGAAATCCTTCGGAGACGAGATGCCATTGCGGCTGGATCCTAATGCCATTTGGTCGTTGGATACAGCGGTGAAGTACGGTAAACAAATGGAGGGAGTATTGGAATACTATGAGGATCCCGTTCGAGGACAAGATAAGATGTCACAGCTAGCTAAGCTCGTGGATATCCCATTGGCTACTAATATGTGCACGACTTCCTTTGCTGATTTGCCGAGTAGTATTCAAAAGAATTCCGAACATATCATTCTATCCGATCATCATTTTTGGGGAGGCCTAAGAGCCAGTATGGAGCTTAACCGAGTTTGTGAAACCTTTGGCAGAGGCTTTTCCATGCATTCCAATAGCCACCTCGGGATTTCGATGGCAGCGATGGTGCACCTCGGCGCCGCCATCCCTAAATTGACGTATGCTCTAGATACCCATTATCCGTGGCAGGTAGATGAAGTGATTAAAGGCGGAAAACTCCAGATTGTGGATGGGTATGTAGAGGTGCCAAAAGGTGCAGGACTTGGTGTGGAAATAGATCGAAATGAATTGCAAAGGCTCCATGAAAATTATAAGACCTGCGGTTTGACTGAAAGAGATGATCAAGCGGCTATGCAAGCTAAACAACCGGGCTGGGAGTTTCAGCTGCAGCGTTGGTAAGGGGAGCAGCATGAGTCGGAAACATATTTAGCTATTGCTTTTGAAGATCGATTAATGGTAGTAGTAGTCCATTTAATTCCTCGATAACACTTTGCTATCTTAGCGCCCCTATGAATGAATATTTTAAGTCGATCATTCTGCAAAGAACGGGAGCATCTAGGGTAAGGGAAAAAGAGGTGATACAAGAACTGTGGAGTGGCTACGGGAAAATCGTGCGAGTCGAATTGGAAGATACTTCTCTCAGAAGTGTTGTAGCGAAGCATGTGCAGTTGCCGATACATAAAAATCATCCGCGGGGCTGGAATACCGACCTTGGCCATCAAAGAAAGGTTAAGTCCTACCAAGTAGAAACCAATTGGTATAAAAATTACAGTATCTACAGCGCTGCTCGTCTACCGAAGTGTTTCGCCGTGGAAAGGCAGGATGATGAGGTGCTAATAGTCTTGGAAGATTTGGATGAAGCGGGTTTTTCCTTGCGAAAAAGAACGGTTGTATGGGAAGAGATAGCGGCGTGTTTGGCATGGTTGGCACAATTTCATGCCACTTATCTAGGAAAGGATCCAGATGGACTTTGGAAAGTAGGAACCTATTGGCATTTGCAAACTAGACCTCAGGAATTAGCCGTATTGGATGACCGACGATTGAAGGAGGTAGCTCCGGTTATTGACGAAAAACTGAATACCTGTGAGTACAAAACTTTTGTACACGGGGATGCTAAGTTGGCCAATTTCTGTTTCGCTAAAGATGGTAAGGTAGCTGGGGTAGATTTTCAATACGTAGGTGGGGGGTGTGGTATGAAAGACGTGGCGTATTTCGTAGGAAGTTGTCTGAGTGAAAGAGAATGTGAACGTTTAGAAGAACAAATACTGGATACCTATTTTGCGTATTTGCAAAGCGAACTTACCGAAAGAAATGAAGCGCTAGAAGCCGAATGGCGCTCTTTGTATCGACTAGCATGGGCAGACTTTCACCGTTTTCTAAAAGGATGGAGCCCTGGTCATTGGAAGATTAATAGTTATAGCGAACGCGTAACGGCAGAAGTGATCAATAGCCTATAGAAATGGATCTACTAAAACTTACAAGTATAGCGATCGAGGCCGCCCATTCCGCAGGGAGGATTATTCAGGAGCATATGAATACGGACGTGCTGGTGGAAAAGAAGGAAGTAGGGACTAGCCTCGCTGCACAAGTGGTGACCGAAGTGGATCGAGCCTGTGAAGCCGCCATTTTTTCATACATTCTACCGACCTGCGACGAGTTTGGCCTAGCATTGTTGTCAGAAGAGACGAAAGATGATGGTAGTCGATTCGAGAACGATCTTTTTTGGTGCATTGACCCAATGGATGGGACGCTTGCTTTTATCAATAAACGGCCAGGTTTTTCGGTGTCGATTGCCTTAGTGGCAAAGGATGGTACACCACAAATTGGAGTTGTATTTGATCCCAGTACAGATACCATGTACCATGCATGCAAGGGAAATGGAGCTTTTAAGGATGGCATTCTCTGGGAGATTAAACATACCAGTGATCACTTAACTTATGTGACAGATCGAAAGTTGAAGGATACACCAAGGCTAGGAGAGATAGAAGCCATGCTAAATGAACAGGTAGTGAAGTTGAGCTTAAGTGGAATAAAGGAAATGGCTGGCGGAGGTTCCGTATTGAACGCCATCCGCGTATTGGAAAACGGTCCGGCTTGCATGTTAAAGTTGCCGAAAAAGGAAAGAGGTGGAGGTAGTATCTGGGACTTTGCAGCAACGGCTTGCATCTATCAAGAACTAGGTCTGCCCGCCACGAATTTTGAGGGAGGTAAACTAGATTTAAACAGAGAGGATGGGACTTTCATGAATCACCAAGGCATCTTTTATACGAATCTAATTCTTGAGTGAATTTTCTGAGAATGTGAATGACTCAGCCATCTGCTCCAGGTACTTAGCTCTATTTGACATAGCATCTTCCGTATTTAAAGCGCGCTTGGATATGGAAAGGACAGCTGTGTTTTTTAGCATTGGTGTTTCTTGGGTTGGCAATTCATTTTTACCTACAAATAGAATCAACGGTTTTTTGTGTTCACTACAAAGCTTTGCCGCTCCATCAATTACTGTACCTTGCCATTTGTGGCAATGGTAAAGGTGTCCAAATGAAGTTTTTGCCTAAGCTTAAATATGCGGAGTGTTTCCCATGGTTATACTCCGCATACAATTGACTTTGCCCACAATTCAAAAAAAGATAGTACTGAATGACAGAAATTATAGATCTAAGCCAGGAGATTTACGAAGGAATGCCAGTGTATAAAAACCTTCCACAAGTGAAAATGAGCATTCATAACTCCCATGAAGAATGGAATGGAATAAAAGATCCAAAGACTAGAACACCTGCTGTACATAAACTAGAGTTAGGAGAACATACTGGAACTCACGTTGATGCTATCAATCATATGGCCATCCAATATAAAGGAAGGTCGATTGACAGAATGCCTTTAACAATGTTCTACACAGAAGGAATATGCCTAGATTTCTCTCATAAAGGATTAAGGGAATTAATCGAACCCATTGAAATCGAAAAGGCTTGTGAAAAAGATGGTCTAGAAATAAAAGAGGGAGATACGGTATTGTTATACACTGACCATTATCGGAAAAATTATAATAAGGAAGATTGGAGCAAAGGCCCCGGAATTTCGATTGCTTCTGCGAGATGGTTAGGAGAAAAAAAAATAGCTGCTTTTGGAGTTGAAACCATGTCGCCAGGCGTCTCAGGAATATCCAATCGGGAAGTTCATCATATTTGTGGAGAGTTGAACTTCACACATTATGAAAATATGATAAATCTCCATTTACTGATTGGAAGAGGTAGATTTCGATTTATAGGTCTTCCATTAAAAATAAAGGGTGGAACAGGTTCACCCGTAAGAGCCGTCGCAATATTTGAAACATGAAAACTTTGATTCTCCCTGCAATCTTTATTTTACTGAACATACCTGGTTATTCTCAAAATATACTTGAAGCCTTGGCATTGAAAAATGATTTGATTGGAGAATACGTGGAAGGAGAAGCTAGGTCTACAGATACAATCATTGATCTAAAGAATGGTTACTATGAAGAATTCTCATCTTTAGGAGAGAATAACAAAACCACCATTCGTCAAGCGGCTATATTCAAAAATCATGACGGTTCTACAACCCTTGGCGTTTCCATCGCTAGTTGGGATTTTCAATGCTATGTTTTTGAAACTAATTTTTATGAAATACCAAAACGTAAGGATAGCATTTATACTATTGCGAATGATGAAATCCTGCCGGGTTTAGCTATTAAAGCCTTTATATCAGATTCCTCTGTCCTCACTGTTCTTAATCAGTACTTACCTGCCATTCAAGAGAAGTATTTGGGCTCAAATGCCACAATTGACGAGGTCTTATCCGAGCTTTATGATATCATATACGTACAACCACAAAGAGGCACCACTTTAATCGCGACCCTGAAGGTTTGTGACTATATTCCAACCAATGAAGTCAGCATACACCCGAATGATTGGGCAATTATCGAAAACGTTTTAATATCAATTGAGTTAGAATATGATAAGGTGCGCAAAATATTTAGAAGACACTAAGAAAGGGTAAACGGCATTCAAAACAGAAACTTGCTACATTTTATGAAACGTATACCATTTCTAAAGGGAACTTCTACTGCTTTGGCAGGACTTGGATTCACAACAGATTCTTATACAAATACCAAGCACAAAAAAATCAAAAACCTGTGAAGCTATTTGTTACGGTCGACCAAGAAAAAGTGTCTTTTTTCGCTGCGGTTATCCGTGAATCAATAAGGTAGTTCACATAGCAGATACGTATTGGTTTAGAGATGATGACAGCGGGATTCCTTATCAAGTCTATAGTAATCGAATGGCCAATGCGTATAACCAAACCACGCATTTTAAAACACAGCTAAAGACGCATTCGGAGGAGGCCTATGAGAAAGCGTTAGAGTTTGCCAAAGACGTACAGCCAGATGTGATTACCTTGTAGTTAGTGGAATGCCATTAGTTTTATTGGTTCATATTCCGCTGTATGCACCTGGTAAAAGTATTTCTTTTGGTTGTGGAAACCCTAATTGGGGGCGGCTACTGATCACAGCTTTAGCCTGGAAAGGCGCCGGATTGGCCGGAGAAAAGACATACTCAGGCCACTTTTAAATTCCATCAGGAAGTATTTAATGCTTCAAGTTTGATGGGCATTTTTACAGGTCATATCCATAGGAACTCCATGGATATAATTAAAGGGGAACCTCAGATTGTCTTGGACGACAACGGCAGTAGCGCATTTTTGGATATTAACTTCTTACCACTGGATGAAAAGGATAGAAAGTTGATTTCAGAATAAAGTATAATGGGTAGTCGATGTATTCAGTATCGAAGGCCAGAACATATTTGAAAAAACATGTTCTCAAGAAAAGATTGTATGTAAATTCCTAGGTGGGCTGCTTGATTTGGCAGGGAATTACACTTGCCATTGGAATGAAATTGTTTCCTTGCAAAAATTCAAACATGAAAATCGCCCATTGTGCAAATTACTACCCATAATCGACCTTGGAATGCGCTAGAGCAAATAGGATTTCGTTTTCTTTTTACTTTTCTGTTCCTCAATATTGCACTTTCTACTTTTTTACCCATCATTGGAGACTTATGGGGCGATTATCATTATTACCCGGCCTTTGTGGTTCAAAACTACCTGCTAGATCTTCACGAAACACCAAGATGGAAGCATTCGCTGACAGGAAGTGGAGATTCCCTTGATGATTGGACTTTACAGTTGGCTTATCTAGGGATAGCTTTGATCGTTACCCTTATTTGGACGTTGGTAGACAGGGGAAGAAAAAGTTACACTTTCCTTAGTTTTTGGACCAAAATAGGCGTAAGGTACTACTTAGCCTATGTCATGTTCGTATATGGTATTTTGAAGATGTTTGTGCTCCAGATGCCCTATCCTTCCTTAACTCAATTTTACACACCTTTAGGTGATTTCACGCCAATGCGATTTACCTGGATGTATATTGGGTATTCAGAACCTTATCAGTTTTTAAGTGGTTTCCTGGAAGCTTTGGGTGGATTATTAATTCTTTTTCGGAGGACTTTGATTGTGGGCTTGCTTTTATTGCTTGGTGTACTTGGCAATGTGGTACTACTCAATTTTCTATATGGCGTACCGGTTAAGCTTTTTTCTGCTACTCTTTGGCTGATGTGTATCTATCTGCTGGCCGAGTACATCCCCAAGCTCATCAATTTTTTCTTATTAAATAAACAGGAAACCATTGAACGCTTCGAGTTTAACTTGACTACGCCCTGGAAAAAGTATGGAAGGCTCTTCCTGAAGTACGGTTTCATGGCGTATGCCATTTTCACCCTGGTCCGTGATGACATTAAATATTCCCAAAGAAGACAAACGTTTGCTCCCTTTGAACTGGAAGGTGCCTTCGATGTATACAGCTTCAAAACGAATGGGATAGATGATAAGTTAGCCGTTGATACGACTCGTTGGAATCAGATCGTAATCAATAAAAGTAGAAATGGGACATCTGGCTTTGGTCATGTTCTTTTGGGTACCTCAATCAGAGAAGGCGCAATATTTAAGTTGGATAGTTTAAACCAGCTAAGTATCACACCGAGAGGCGATAGACTAGAAGCCTTTGAAGGGATGCATGTGAAGGGAGGGAACGATTTTATCTGGGAAGGGATGATGGGTAAAGACTCTGTGCAACTAATGCTTAGGAGAAATGAAAAGGAGTTTACTTTAGATAGCAGGGAGTTTATGTGGATTATGGAGCAGAAAGATTTTTAGATCCAAGAATGGAGCAAGTAACTTCTAGAATAGGAAAAGCTAAATGTAATCAAGCAATTTGGATTAGACTGCTAGAGTAAACCCTAAAAGTGTTTGGCGGTCACTTTTTTGTATGGAAAACACCTCTGGTTTCAGCGAAAATTGACAGTTTTCTCCACCTAATGCCATCGCTCAAAATGACCAAAGTATTAGGGCATTACTTATATTTACCCGGCCGGGTTTCCTCCCGTTATTCATTACAAAAACCTTGATAATGCATTCTTTAAAACAGAGTAATAGATTTCTTCCCATTCTGCTGTCTTGTCTCTTCCTTTTAGGGACTTTCACCGCAGACGCGCAACGGAAGAAAAAGAAAGAAGAAAAAAAAGAAGAAGCACCCAAAGCCTGGGAGGCTAACCAATCCATGGTTAGCATGCTCAACTTCAGAAGTATTGGTCCAGCAGCCTACTCGGGCAGGATTTCCGATCTGGCAGTCAATCCAGAGAACCCTTCCGAGTATTACGTGGGAGTAGCTTCAGGAGGACTGTGGAAAACGGAAAATCATGGCACTACCTTCAAGCCTATTTTTGATAATCAAGCAGTCTATTCCATTGGTTGTTTGGCTATGGATCCTAATAATTCAAATGTGGTTTGGGTAGGAACCGGTGAGAATAATTCACAGCGAAACCTGGCCTATGGTGATGGAGTCTATAAAACTACGGACGGTGGAAAAACCTTCACCAATATGGGGCTTAAGACAAGCAGGCAGATTGGTAAAATCATGATTGACCCTCGAAACAGCAATACGGTGTACGTGGCAGCTCAGGGGCAGGCTTGGGGCTCAGGAGGAGAACGAGGTTTGTATAAAACAATTGATGGCGGAAAGAATTGGGAAAGAGTGCTGTATGTAAGCGAGGTCACGGGTATTTCAGATATGGAAATGGATCCACGCAATCCTGACATTTTGTATGCGGTAGCACACCAAAGAGAACGCCGTGTGTTTTCGAAAATTAATGGTGGACCGGAATCGGCCCTCTATAAATCAGTTGATGCGGGAGTCACTTGGACTAAACTCAAAAAAGGCCTTCCCCGTGGAGATGTCGGTAGGATTGGAATAGCACTTTCTCCTGCCAACCCGGATATTCTATATGCCGTGATCGAATTACCGGGAAGTAAAAGTGGATTTTACCGCTCCTCCGATATGGGAGAAAGCTGGGAAAAACGAAGTAATAAAGGAACAAGCAGCCCTCAATATTACAATGAAGTATTTGCCGATCCAGTTGATCCCAACCTAGTAATACTGATGGACACCCGCAACTCCTTGTCGGAAGATGGCGGAAAGACCTGGACCAGAATTGAGGGCTCAGATAAACATGTAGACAATCATGTTATTTGGATAGATCCTAGTAATACCGATCATTACCTGGTGGGGTGTGATGGTGGTTTGTATGAAACCTACGATCGAGCTAAAACTTGGCAGTTTAAGAGCAATTTGCCCATTACCCAGTATTATCACGTACGCACGGACAATGATTTCCCTTTTTACAATGTATATGGTGGTGCTCAGGACAATGGATCCTGGTTTGGTCCCTCACAAACGCATCGAAGATATCTAGTCAATTCAGACTGGACCTATACCATAGGTGGCGATGGGTATCTCTCCATTCCCGACCCTGAAAATCCGGATATATCGTATTGTGAATCACAGTACTGTGGTTTGAGGAGATATGATCGGACTACCAACAATAGCGTGTCGATCAAACCACAACCCACTATTGATGAGGAATATCGATGGAATTGGAACACCCCCTATTTCATCAGTCCTTTCAACTCAAAGACTTTGTACGTAGCCGGCAATTATGTATTGAAAAGTACGGATATGGGGGATTCGTGGAAGAAGATAAGTGGAGACCTTACTCGCCAGATTGATCAAAACAGTTTGCCGATGATGGGGAAAATGTGGCCCCCTGAAGCTGTTGCAAAAAATCTGTCTACCTCAAAATTTGGAAACATCTTTGCTCTGGCAGAATCCCCTCTTAAACAGGGGATGCTTTATGCAGGCACCGACGACGGCTTGATTTGGATCACAGAAAACGATGGGGGCGACTGGACAAAATATGACCAATTCGCCGGCGTTCCGGATACGACATTTGTCAATTATGTACTACCATCTATGCATGACGCCAACACCGTCTATGCTTGCTTCGATGGCCGGAAGAACAGCAGTGACTTTACGCCTTACTTGCTTAAGAGTACCGACAAAGGAAAGACTTGGACTTCAATCGCCTCCAACTTGCCTTCCGGTACTGTATATGTAATCCAGGAAGACCATGTGAACCCAAACATTCTATTTATAGGAACGGAATGGGGCGTTTGGACCACCATTGACGGAGGAAAGAAGTGGGTTCAATTAAAAAAAGGAATTCCACCCATCCAAGTCAAGGATCTCACCATCCAACGAAGAGAAAATGACCTGGTCGTCGCCACCTTTGGTCGTGGGTTTTACGTCCTGGAAGATTATTCGCCGCTACGGGAATTGAGCGAATCCTTGTCCGCAAAGGACGCTCATATATTTGAGGTCGACGACGCTTTCCTCTACTTCCCGGCTAGTAACATCAACTACCAGGGAGCCGTGCATTTTAGATCCCAGAATCCTTCCCCAGCGGCTACTTTCCGCTACTACGTGAAAGATGGATTTGAATCCCTGAAACAAAAAAGGGTCAAAGCCCAAAAGGCGGCTGAAAAAGAAGGAGCGGCTTATCCTTACCCAACGGAGGAAGAATTATTGACGGAGAGCCAAGAGCCGAAACCTTCGCTAGTCTTTACTATTTATGACATGAACGATAAGGTTTTGCGAAAAATTACTTCCCCGCTGAGGAAAGGGTACCAGACCGTAAGCTGGGACTTGAGTTATCTCAATGGCCGGGGTCCTAAAGTCCCTCCGGGGGATTACAAGGTAGCCATAGATAAGCTGTTAAAATCGGATATTGAGCGTTTAGTAGAGCCTGTACCTTTTAAGGTGTTTTCTATATCCAATGCGCTCGGTTCGCCGGATTATGCCACTAACTATGAGTTTATGCAGGGGGTTATGGATTTAAATGCCTTGGTTTCTTCTGCTCGCGGCAAGATCAACGACATGAATACACGTTTGAAAAATATGAAAACGATCCTGGCCAATATGCCGGTTGAAGCCAGCTTTATGATTCCGAAAATTGATTCCATACAACAGCAGATCGACGATGTAACAAAGGTGGTTTTAGGAGGATTTGGTGCCAAGAATACGGTATCGAGTAGAATGAGATTTGCTTATTTCGCGAATAGATCGGCTCAGGTCAATGTAACCGGTTCACAACGTGAGCAGTACGCCTTGGCCAAACAAGCTTATGATGGGCAGGAACCTGCTTTGATCGAGCTTTACGATAACGCTCTGCCTGCATTGGAAAAAGAATTTACTGATGCCGGTGGCCATTTGTTCAACTTGCCGCCCCGCTCGCGCTTCTTTGAAGATGAAAACTAGTTGGAGCCGCTGGCTACTAACCTAACAGCCTCTAAGGCTGAGAGTGGGCTAGTAACTGACTGATTTTTCGAGAGAAAAGCCGCAATTTGCTCGTTGTGAGTAGGTTGCGGCTTTTATTATTAGTAAGTCCGAAGGATTAAAGTGTTGATTACTAGTTGTTTAATTGTAGTTGTGTAGAAAGGCAGAGGGGGGGAGATATTTTCAAGAAAGGATTTAAGATTGCTTCTAGCTTTTCATTTACCCCAATAGGTAAATTGTTAGACGAGCCCGAAATATACTTTCTTGAGACTAAGTATCCTGTGGGAAAATAATAGGAAGGATGGAAGTTACAGATGATTGATTGGCATCACTAATGAAGTTCCTTACGTCTTTTTCCGTAAATAGTAGAACTTCGGGCTTAGTGAATCCATAACGAATTCCCATAAGTCTTCATAGGGAATAATCTCAATTACATGTGATTGTTTTGCGATCTCGAGTGGCGAGGAGAGGAGTTTGTCATAGTATTTCTTTGCCCGCCTTTCCACACCAGCGCGGTGAAAGTTCGAGGCTGGAATCTGCAACAACATATTGATAAAACAATTGCTTCTAAAGTTGTCGTCCTTGCGTAGGTATCTGGAGAGGTATTTCTTAATAGCATCGAATCGATCAATGGATTGATCATAATCTTTTTTAACAACAAAGAATAGAATCTGTATGATGAGTACAGGGATGTTTAAGCCTCTTTTATCCTTTGAGAAAATCGGAATGCTATTCAAGAACTTACCTAAACGGAAGTTGTCCTTTTGTGCTCCTGGTAGATCAATCTTATTGATGAAGATTAGAAAATGGATATAAGCATTGTTGATCAACCACCTTTCCTTCAAGTGCGAAACGAGAGATTTGAATTTATAATGTTCTAGCACCTCCTCCAGAATCACTTTAGCCTCGGCATATTTTTTGGAATGCAAAGCCAAGATCATATGCAATTCCTTATTAATAAACCAGTTGTGTGTCCCCGCTCTTGATAGATGAATAGCCTTACTAGCGACCTCGTTCCCTCTTTCAAAATTCTTCAACTGCGTGTAGCAGATCAATAAATTGTGATAAAAGATGGAAAGTGGGTTCTTATAGGTAAACGATTTGGCCTCAAAGAATTTTATCCCCTCTTCACAGATATCTATGGTAGCTTGGTATTTGTTGGCAGTCATCGTGGTTAGGGTCCTAATGTAATAAGCTACGAAATGAAGATATGGGGAGCTAAATTGTTGTAAGTAAGGTCTGAGTTCTTGATAGAATTGTTCAGCCTTTTCATGAATGTTGTTATTAGCGGCCTTACTCTTTACATAGTGAGACATGATCGTTACATAAAAACCCTCCGCTAAGGCTTCGGCCTCCCAAATCTTCAGATATTTTTTGAAAATCTGGTCATAGTAGTCAAACTTTTCTAAATCACCCATTCGCGATCCATAGTGCAGCCGCAAGTGCTTGCTGGACATGATGATAAACTCCGTTAACTCATATTCCATTGCCTTATTGAAAACCTTGATGGTAAGTGTCGTCCCAGGAGATCGGGCGCCTAGGTGGATCATAGTTTTCGCAGCAAAGAGGTTTTTGGAGCAATACAAATAGGCTCGCTCATAATCACTATGCGCTAGGTTTGTTGGAATAAAGAAAAGGCTACTGATTAACTTCTCTCGTAAAAATCGCTTTAGGTTCTTGTAGTTCGAATGACTAGGAGAGCTGTTGAAGAAAAAGGCGGCGGCCTCTTTGTCTGTATTGAAATCCTCAGCTAGCAGTTTTTCATAGAAAACTCTCGCTTTGGTTTTGTTGGGTTGGTCAATCGTGATCAGATCTGTGGTCTTAAGTCTTATAGAATTGACTATTTGCGCTATTTCTGTAAGGTTTTTCATCCTGCTTGCATTTAGGGAGAGCCAGACTATTGGTCAAATTACTTTATAGAAAAAATGAATTGCAGGGTAACATAGCTTAAGTGTTACCCCGACCGATGATAACAGCCGGATGAATTCTGGAGGGTTTACAGTTATCCTATATAGTATTGAAAGAAGAAAGAATGTGGGAATACCCAAGTTTCCAATCCTGTATAATTAAAACCTTCAATTGGATTGAGAAAAATGGTGTCAAGAAAAGCTGTTTGGGAATAGATAGTGAATTGACAAGCGTAAGTTGATCGAACTATGAGAAGAAAGTAGGGGTCAAAAGTTTTAATTGCGATAAAATTAAAAAATTCAAAACTTTCGAAAATGACCCCTCTTAAATTCTCTTATAATAACGCTATGTCGCTATCGACTGTTGCGGAATAAACAGTTTTATCATGTTAGTTGGTAGAACGGAAGAACTAGTCTTAAAGTAGTATATCTTCATTTACTAACTGCACTTTGCTCCTCTTTCCATGAAATAACAAAGTTAGTCATTAATTGTTCAGAAGATTCTTAGTCAAGGCTTTCTTTCCCCAATTCTAGTTCCAAAGATAAAATTAAGTTGCTCATTGGATACCACTCTTCTCTAAAAAATATTTAACAGTACTCCGTACAGGCCTCATTAATACTCCTAATAAATGTGATTAACAGCATGATTCAGGCTGGATAAAATCGATTCTATACACCTTTGTGGGTGAAATTGATTTTTCAATAATTTGATTATCAGTTGATTATAAAGTAGTTGCTTTTATTTTATGTAAATATCTAAAAAACTAAGTCCGTTTTTCTGTCCTCGTAAATCGCTCCCATTGGTCATAGTTTTGAAGTGCGATAAAAATTAAAAAACTCAAAACTTTTCGATTATGACCTCTAATGCGATCACAATCAATGATTTCAAAGAATTAGTAAATGAACTTAACACGCAAAAACAGAAGGAAGTTAAAGGTGGGATTGTGGAACAAGATATTTTGGTAGGATAAACAAGATATGGAGGTGGCCTGGGTAGAATACTCGGGTCATCTCCAAATTCTAGATTTAGTTCAGGTTTGCAAAATAATTTTAATCTTTTTGACTATATTCTTTTTTTACAATAATTTGATAATGAGCTGTTTGTTGTTTTAATTTGTGATTTATTATGCTTTTAGACTAAAAACTTTTGTTGGGAAACTGTCCCGTTTTCTTTCCTGCAAATAATATTTCTTTGTGTAAGTGAATACAAATAGTCATGAATCGGATTTCAAATAAGAAGATTTGTCAAAACCACTGGGCCAAAATAGAACATCAGATGATGGCTGATATTGAAATTGGAGTCACTAGTAAACGATGTCGAAACTTTGGTATATGCCATATTAATCCAGCCCCTCATTTTGATAAAATCGTGCCACAAATGCGGGATAGAAAGGCGTTGGCTATTGTGACGGTGTTTCATGCCAAGCATGTGGAACTAGACTTTTTGAAACAAAGCATGACTACTCAAACTTATTTACAATTTTTTAGTGCTAACCATTTCTTGGTGGAGGAAGACTTTATTTATTCTACGACTGATAACGAATTATTCTTCACTATTTATAAAGGTGAATACGAAATACAAGAAAATGGAGGGTTGATTAAGGTAGTGATTAATGCTTCTTAGCTTTCCTCTACTAGATACCATTGACATAAAACACTTAAACAAGATGATGCTTGATCATTTTAAGACTACTGTATGATATTCTCCGGTTAGATTTCCAGAAACTACTCACCCTTTTAAGTGGCTGGGTACCAGGTCATCCATAGTTGGGAATATCGCCTTTTCTCTTATTTAGATTTCATCGCTTATTGCTATTTGCAATAAGGCGTTTAGTTATTTGGCTCCAATTTACAATGGGACTAAGCTGGCGGAGCTGTATCCGCTTAGCAAGGCTATATCTGCATTTTCCCATTGTGTTCAAATTAGAGCCAAACTTTGAGAGAGAGCCATACGCCAACACTAAACTTATCACATATGACCAATCTGGAATGGTACGTAGCCTATACATATCCTAAATTCGAAAAAAGAGTTAGCGAGGCCATTTCTAGGATGGGTGTTCAATCATTCTTGCCGCTCCAGGTGTCAGTGAGACAATGGAGTGATCGTAAGAAAAAGGTTGAATTACCACTTTTCCCGAACTATGTTTTTGCCTACACATCGGTACAGATGCTTGCAGAATTACGTCTAATCGACGGCATTGCTCGCTTTATTTCTTTTGGAGGTAGATTTGCAACGGCCACCAATGCTGAAATCCAAACTATCAAAGGCTTGTTAAGCCAGAAATTACCAATACAACGAGAGGACTTCTCTTTTCGGATTGGGGACCTTGTCCAAATTAATGATGGACCTCTTCAAGGTATGAAGGGGAAGCTGATACAACGTAATGGAAAAAATCGATTTGTCGCCCAAATAGACAGTATTCAACAGGCTTTATCTGTAGAGATTCCATCCAACTACCTACAGGTGCTTACTTCCAGCACTACTAGTGCTCCATCCTCTTAAGCTGTAGCCGTTAAACTTCATAAATTTTAATCTGATGTTTGATAAGAACCAAAGGGTCTTTCTGAAACCCAATGTCGTTATTGAGCCTTTGTTTGATCAATGGTATGCTTGGAGTCACTTAATCTCTCCAGCCACCGCCGCGAAAAACATCACTGGCCGACACCTCAAAATTATGGACTCCTACATTATGGCGCCAAAGATTCATGCCGAGGCGGTGAAAAACCCAAAAATGCTTGGTGGGCCATTCATGGATTTTGAAGGAGATCGATCACAGGATGTTAAACTAATGAAGGCCGACACCTTCGCTAAGCAAGAGGATCTACTTGCTTTATCTGAGGCTATCGATGACCTTGATGCCATGCTGGAAAGAGAAGCCAATGGTTTTTCTCTTGAGCCACTGTACGAACATGTACCTGATCTACTTAAGGGCTACGTGGAACTCGTATACGATTTAAACAATAATGCTTCCTATCGATTATTTGAGAGCTTGCTATATAATAGTAAATTCTACAAACCGTCCTCTCAAACCATTGCGCTTTGGCTTGCATCCAATGATGAACGCCCTTTTGTACTTAGCACACCAAGATTGGACGAAGCACATGTATTGCAATTTGATATTGATTTTGCGGATACACGAATTGATGCCTTGGCTAAGATGAAACGCGAGGCCCGTTCTTTTGGAGAAATTAGAACATTGTTTGACATTACCGATGATCAAGAGACTCTCTTTGAAAGTTTCTTTACAACTGAGGTGCCTCCAAGTTACGAACCCTATACCGGTGATCAAGTTAGAATGAGATACTTTGGACATGCTTGTATTCTGGTAGAAACCAAAGATGTCTCCATTTTACTGGACCCTGTGATTAGCTATTATGGATATCAACATAATATTGATCGTTTCTCAGATATGGATTTACCTGATAAAATTGATTATGTCCTAATCACGCACAACCACCAAGATCACATCCTGCTTGAGACTTTATTGCCCCTTCGACATAAGATCAAAAATATAGTAGTGCCACGCACAAATACGGGTGCATTGCAAGATCCAAATCTTAAACTGATGTTTAATAACATTGGTTTTCACAATATTGTTGAGATTGATGAAATGGAGGCTATTAAGTTTGCGGATTGTACCATAACAGGTGTGCCATTTGTTGGGGAGCATTGTGACCTCAACGTCCGCGCTAAAATCTGCCATCATGTACAGGTGGGAGACTTTTCCATGCTTTTCGTAGCAGACTCCTGTAATATAGAAAACCGCCTATACGAACATATCCAGCGGGAACTCGGGGATATCGATGTGGTATTTCTGGGTATGGAGTGTGATGGTGCCCCGCTGAGTTGGTTATATGGTCCTCTATTGACACAAAAATTGGATAGAGCCAGAGATCAATCCAGGAGATTAGCCGGTTCCAATTTTGAACGAGGTAGAGGATTAGTTGAAACTTTCAACCCGCTTGAACTTTACGTCTATGCAATGGGACAAGAACCATGGTTGGAGTTTATCAGCAGTATCCGCTATACGGATGAATCTAATCCGATTATCCAATCCGATCGACTGATCGAATATTGCACCTCGAAAGGGATGATCGCCGAACGGTTGTTTGGAGAAAAAGAGATCTTATATAACAAACATAAAAATAAGCTTGAAGAAGTGATGGGATGATAGAAATAAGGTATGCTGAGATCCGAAATGAATCCAAAACTATTATTTCTAAATATCTCCCACTATTGCCGGATGCCATGCAAAATCGCATCCGGCAGTTCAAGTTCCTAAAAGACGCTAAACTTTGCCTCCTAGGTAAACTGCTACTTAGAGAAGGCTTGCGCAGCTTTGGCTTTGAAAGCCAGGCTTTAGAAGCCTTACAATACACTACCTACAACCGACCTTATCTTGATAATGATATTGTATTCAATATTTCACATTCTGGTTCTATCGCCTTGGTAGCGTTAGCCAAAAGGATGCAACTTGGAGTAGATATAGAAGAAGTGAAGCCGATAGACATTACCGACTTTCATGACCTATTTACTCAGCCAGAACTGAACAGCATTTACAACGCAAAACAACCGATACAGCAGTTTTTTACCCTGTGGACTCAAAAGGAAGCCTTGATTAAGGCAGACGGGAGAGGACTTAATGTGGAATTATCGCAGGTAAAAGTCCTGAAAACCCCAGCTAAAGTCGAGGATAGACCTTGGCATTTAACTGTATTACCTATACATCAACAATACACTGCTCACCTAGCTACTAAAAAGTTGGTAGCTATAGATCAAATTCGGATCGAACGGATTGATTTTGAATAATGATAGCCTGTGCTGAAGTCTGAAGTAGAAAATACTTGGCCTTCTCAGACAGGCCAAGCGAGTAAACCTTCCATCTATGAATTTTCACAATCTGGCCGAAGTACTTCTAAGCTTACGCGTAGAATCTTCTAAAGGCATCCACTTCATTGAAGGAAATCAAGAAGAACGATTTTTGGCATATGCAGATCTATATCGCAATGCTATGATCCGCCTTCGTTTTTTGCAAGAGAAGGGGGTGAGACCAGGGCAAGAGCTGGTGTTTCAATTGACCGATAATCGAGTCTTCTTGGAGGTTTTCTGGGCTTGCTTGCTGGGGAAGATCATTGCCGTACCTCTAGAACCCATAGCAAACGCTGATACCCGACTTAAGTTAAGTAATGTACTGGGATGTCTAAATGATCCATTTATAGTTGGAATGGAGTCTATGCAAAATGAGTTACTTCAATTGGAGCTAGCTATTGATTCCAGCCGCATTTTGACAGCCACAAGCGAGCTAGATCTCTTGGCAATTAGCCCAGCAGTATTGACACCTCCGAAATCAGAAGATATTGCCTTCATTCAGTTCTCCTCTGGTTCTACTGGAAGCCCGAAGGGGGTAGTGTTGACACATCGTAACTTGTTGACAAATATCGCAGCTATTCATGATGGCATCGATTCACCTCCTGAAGGAGACAGTTTTTTTAGTTGGATGCCGCTGACACACGATATGGGCCTCATAGGTTTCCATCTCACACCGATTTTTGCCGGCTGGGACCATTTCATCATGCCATCTTCCCTCTTCGTTCGACTACCTAATCTTTGGCTCAGAAAAATATCGGAACACCAGATCACCTTTACGGCTTCACCCAACTTTGGATATAACTTTGTTTTACAATACTTTAATGAAAAGGAATCGCAGAATCTTGATCTCTCCTCAGTGCGAGTAATAGTGAATGGAGCAGAACCTATTTCTTTTGCTCTTTGCCAACGATTTACTCAAAAAATGGAGTCTTATGGCCTAGCAGATAATGTCATATTTCCTGTCTACGGCTTGGCCGAAGCTAGTTTGGCAGCCTCTTTCTCTAAGGTTAACTCCCGGCCTAAGGCGATAAAGGTTAAGAGAGACCAGCTAAACGTAGGGCAAGTTATAGAACTGTGTGATACGGAGGAAGGAATTTCATTCGTCAATGTCGGGCGCAGTGTTCAAGATCTTAGTTTGAAGTTGACCGATGAATTCGGGAAAGAAGTGATAGAGGGACAGATTGGTCATATCAATATTAAGGGCGACAATGTCACCGAGCGATATTACAACAATCCGGAGATCACCCGCCGAACCATTGATCAGGATGGTTGGTTGGATACGGGAGATCTAGGTTTTATTTGGGAGAAAGACCTCTATGTGACTGGACGTGCCAAAGAAATATTTTTTGTGAATGGCCAGAATTACTATCCCCATGATTTGGAGCAGATAGCAGCAGAGGTTGAAGGTGTTCAGTTGGGTAAAGTGGTCATTCAAGGTTCTTTTGATGAACAGGAGGGAGAAAGTAAGGTTATAGCATTTGTGCTTTATAAAAGCAAGAAACTAGAATCTTTTGTAGCACTAAGTGAATCCTTAAAGAAGTGGGTATATCAGCAAACAGGGATCGTTTTATCTGTATGTATTCCAATCAGGAAGGTTCCCAAGACCACAAGTGGAAAGATACAGCGATACCGATTGGTGGAGGAGTATCATAAAGGAGACTTTAACGAGATACTCGAGCAAGTTAGAGCGCTTGCTAATACCTCCCAAGTTGACAATCCTCATGAACTAAATGAAATAGAAGTAAAACTACTGGCCATTTGGCAAAGAGTATTTCCGGGTGAAAACCTAAGCATCCATGACCGATTCTTTAACCTGGGTGGAGATTCGCTTAAGGCTGCCAAGGCCATTCAACTGATCAATCAGGAGTTCAATCTAGTGCTCCCAAATAAGATCATTTTCCAGTATCCGACGATTCGACTATTGGCTAAAAACTGGAGCAGCATTACTGAAGAAAAGCTTGTCTGGAAGATGGTATCCGAGAAGCCGGATACTATGCTAATTCCATGTTCCTCTGCTCAAAAACGTTTATATTATCACTGGCAACTTTATCCACAAGCCTTGGCTTATAATGTGCCAGTTGTACTTGAACTAAAAGGAGTACTGAAGAAAGAAAAACTGGACGAGGCATTTAGAGCACTTATACAAAGGCATGAAGTACTGCGTACCTCTTTCGAATGGATTGAGGATGGAGTTTTTCAAAGAATCCATGCAGATACCTTGTTCAAACTAGATTGGACAACCCTCGATCCCCCCTCTCAGTCACCAGATTGGGAAGCGTTGTTACAACCTTTTGACCTCCAAACGGGGCCGCTCCTGAAGGCTGAAGTATTTGAACTTACAGAACAAGATCATTTTCTCTTCCTGGATTTCCATCATATCATTATGGATGGGACTTCGGTCAAGATTATGTTGGAAGAATTATTCCTTTTGTATGATGGTTTGTCTTTACCTCAAGTCAACGGCCAATATCGAGATTTCGTAGCCTTTGAAAAATATAGAGGGTCTCAGGAAACTTATCCTTTGGCCCGAAATTTCTGGAGAAAACATCTTTCGAAGACAAGGCCAGACAGTGCCGTTACGAGTGACTTTGCTCGGCCTGCCGTTTGGAAAGAGCAAGGCGCTCGCCTTTCTTTTCCCTTTGCCTCAAGAACCTATCAGCAAATCCAGGATTTGGCAGCTCAGCAGGAGGTGACACCCTCTTTGATCTTATTGGCACTCTTTCAATGGTTGCTTTCCAAGTATGATCGGCAGTCTGCACCAGTCATAGGAGTGGCTATCGAAGGCCGAGGGCACCCCTTGCTAAATCAAACCGTCGGGATGTGTGTGAACAATTTGCCGATAAGCATGGCGGTTTCTTCGGGAATGTCTTTCTGTACCTACCTGCAAGCTTTCCGAAAGGTCTATTTTGACGCCTTGAGCGCGGGAGAATACCTATTTGAAGACATGATCCGAGAAATGAATGTTGAGCGAGACGCTAGTCATCAGCCACTTTTCAATACCATGTTCATGTTTCAGGACATGCAAAGAAGCGGGGTGATAGCAAGTAATTTAAATATTAAGCGAATATTCTTTGATCCGAAGACAGCTAAATATGACTTATCTCTGGAATTTATTCCTGATGAGATAACGCCATCTTTTGAGTTTGAATATTGCACTGCGCTTTTCGAACAGGCTTCGATTGAGAGACTAGGTGCTCAATATGGATTTATGGTGAGTGAGGTTTTGCAAAACCCTGAGCTCAGCCTAGACGAAATTCAGCTGCCTGTCGACTTTTCCAGGCCCCGAGCATTACCAGAAATGGAATCAATCAATCTCGTGCAACTTTTTGAGCTGCAAGTAGCGACTACACCAAAGACCATCGCATTGATTGATAAAGAGGAAGAATGGACCTACCTGGCGTTGAAAGAAGAATCTGACGCACTGGCTGCCACATTACGAACTGAAGGACTCAAGTCTGAAGAGAAAGTAGCCTTATTGATGGAAAATTCCAGTCAACTGGTAATAGGAATCTTAGCCACCCTTAAAGCAGGAGGAGCTTTTGTACCCATTGACACATCATATCCTAGAACTCGCAAGCACTTTATTCTGGAAGATAGCAAAGCCAGCTTTATTCTTACCACCGGCGATCATGAGACCGAGGCCCTGACTTTAAGCAGTTTAACGCCTACATGTCAAGTAGTAAACCTAGACCATCCCAGCTCTTACCAGCGTTCACAGATGAGACCAGCGGTGGCTATTGCTCCGCATGACTTGGCGTATATTATCTATACTTCCGGAACAACTGGACATCCGAAAGGAGTAATGATCGAGCACCGCAACGTCGTGAATTACATCTGCTGGGCTATCTCTACTTATTTCGATGAGCAGCCTTGTGGTATGCCGTTATTTACCTCCGTTGCTTTTGATCTAACCATTACTTCAATCTTGGCCCCTTTGTTATCTGGTAACCAGATTGTGATCTATAGCAAGGATACAGTGGAAGAGAATCTGAGAAAGATATTCCTGGATGAAAGAATTGGCGTGATAAAACTCACCCCGTCTCATTTACGCTTGCTAAATGCTATGAATTTATCATCAAAGGTAACTGCGCATAATCTACGGAGCTTGATTGTAGGTGGAGAAGTGTTGAGCATAAGTATGGTAGCAGCTATACAGGACACTTTTGGATCTGATTTGGCTATATACAATGAATATGGGCCGACCGAGGCTACCGTTGGCTGTATCGTCCATCAATTCAAGAAGGAGGAGGACCTGAAAAGACGAACTGTTCCAATTGGGAACCCTATCACGGCTACTCAAATCTATATTCTTGACCTCAACCTTCAACCTTTACCCCCTGGGATTCCTGGAGAAATCTATATCTCTGGGGTTGGCGTAGCCCGCGCATATATTGGTCGTGAAACTTTAAATACAGAACGTTTTCTCTCTGATCCTTTTATGGAAGGGCAACGAATGTATAAAACAGGAGATCTTGCTCGTTGGCTTAATGACGGTACAATCGAGTACCTGGGGCGTTTAGACCAGCAGGTGAAGATCAATGGCCATCGAATTGAACTACAAGAGATCGAAAACACCTTATTAACTTTGGAAGATGTATCCGAAGTAGTGGTGATTTCTCATCAGCCTAACAATTTGGACACTTGTTGCTTAGTAGCCTTTTATAGGGCGAAAAAGGAAATCAATAAGGACCAATTAGATGCCTTAGTACGAGAAAACCTGCCAGCTTACATGATTCCCAGTATCTGGAAATCTGTGGCAGAAATGCCCCTCACTATTAATGGGAAGATTGACCGAGAGGGCCTACTGGAAACACTAGAAGATATCAGCGTTACGGAATGGGAAGCTCCCAAAAACAGGAAAGAAGAAATCATTGCTAAGGTTTTTCAACAGCATTTACCCAAGCAAATGGTTGGAGTCAATGAGGACTTTTATGCGATGGGAGGTGATTCTATTACAGCTGTACAGATTGCCTCGGGAATTCGTGCAGCTGGGCTTCAAATACAATCCAAAGATATCCTACTATATCGTACTATACGACAACTCAGCCTGAGAGTGGTACCAATGGCTGAGACGAGTAGTATAACTAGAACACCATTAGTTGGGAAAAAGAGCTTAACACCCATTGAACGATGGTTCTTTGCTCAAAAGTTGGTCAATCCTCATTATTATAACCAGTCTATTTTGCTTCGACTAAAACAGTCGATTGAGGTTCGGAGAATGGAAGAGGTTTTCCAAAATTTGATTGGCCTTCACGATGGATTGCGATTAAACTATGATGTGGAGGAGCGTCGAGCTTGGTTCAATGCTGCCCATCTCACTCATTCGTTCACAATTGATACCTATGAAATAGAGAACCTTTCCAATTTGCCAAGCCTGGCACAAGAAATTAAAGGGCAATTTGATTTATCCGAAAGCCTTCTTTTGAAGGCAGTTGTAGTCAAGACCTCACATGAGGATTATTTGTTGATTAGTGCCCATCATCTCATCATAGATGGGGTTTCCTGGCAAATCTTCCTACAAGACCTGTATGAATTGTATCAGCTGCCCGAGCAAGCAGACGAAATTGCAAAGAAATATGTAGATGATCTATCACGATGGTCAACTGTGATCAATGAACTACCGCTTGAGGTTACCCAACATGATTTTTGGCGCAGCGCGGAGGTTCAAAGCATACCCATCGACAATTCGGTTGCTTCATTCTTGGAAGCAGATAGAATACGAAAGCGGATCCAATTGACTACAAGCCAAACGCAGCTCTTAACCCAAAAAGCTCAACATCTTTTCAAGACGGATATATCTGTTGTCCTTACATTGGCACTGATCCGGAGTATAACTGCTTGGACCAAAACCGACAATTTTGTTATGGAAATGGAGAGCCATGGCCGTCATTTAGAAGATCTGGATCTTAGCCATACAATAGGTTGGTTTACGAATATCTTTCCTGTTCCTCTGAGATTGGAGGGAAATGACATTAAAGAACAACTGATTAGTATCAAAGAGCAAATTAAGTGTATTCCTGATCAAGGATTGGGCTACGGCCTCCAGCGCTTTAAAGAGGGAGTACAAAAGCCCTTCCGAGCAGCTGAAGTTCGCCTCAATTACCTTGGGCAAATTTCTGCGGATATGAATAATGATCTATTTGAATATCAATTCTGTGATACGGGGAGCGAAAGTGATCCCCAGAATCCAATGAATGCAAAGATAGAGGTAAATGCCATGGTAATAGAGGAAGCCTTGCAGGTGGAAATTAACTACAATGGCCGCTTGCATTATGCTGAAACTATCGAGAAACTTAGTGAGGATTTATTGCAACAGTTTACTCACATCGAGCAAACTCTTATCGAGACTCAAGATATACACTTTAGCCCCTCCGACTTTGAAGCGGTAGAAATTGATAATGAGGACTTGGCACAGCTCTTTTCCTAATCAATGAGACCGATTGATTTCCTCTTCCACTCCTTGACCTAGAAAATACCATCAGGATGATCCTTGATAAGCACAATGTAGCCGAAATACTTCCACTAACTCCGGCTCAGAAAGGACTCTTTTTTCATTATTTGAATGATCCTCAGGCTTCTCTGTACATTGAGCAAGTGGAGTTGGTCTTGTCCGGCGCTTTAGATATAGAGCTTCTGGCCGTCGCTTGTCGAGAGTTGATAGCCGATCATGAAGCCTTGCGGTCTATTTTCAGGTGGAAGGGGATTAAGGAGGCGGTTCAGGTCATTTTGAAAGAGGTAGAATCTTCTATCGAAGTTTCAGATTTTTCGATTTATGATGTAACTGTACAGAGGGAACATATTCGATTCTTTAAGCAGAATGATGCTAATCAACAATTTGATTTGGAAGCACTTCCCTATCGCTTTCATGTGATCAAGTGTACTGATGTTGAGCATCGATTTATTTTTACTTTTCATCACATTCTCTTGGATGGATGGAGCCTCGGGATCATACTCCGCGAAATCCTGGATAGGTACGAGCATCTGCTAAATGAGCGGGGCTATTCCTCCCGAAATAAGCCCAATGCCAAACATTTTCACCAACATATAAAGCGTCACTCGTCAGATATTGGAGTAAGTGCTTGGCAGCCCTATTTACAAGGGGTTGAGGCCAAGTTTCTGGCCAGTAAAAGCGCTCCGAATATTCCTTTATATAAGGATATATCATATACCCAATCACTGATCTTGCCAAAGCGCAAGATTCACACCTTTATCGCTGAACAAAAGATTACCTTTTCATCTCTCTTCAATGCGGTTTGGGGAATGTTGTTGAGTAAATACCTAAGCACGGAGGATGTAGTTTTTGGTGTGGTTAGTGCCAATCGGACCTATGACTTATCCGGTATCGATCATTTTGTAGGAATGCTGGCTGAAACATTACCGTTTCGGGTGTCGATAGATGGCGAGCAATCAGTGACTGCATTCCTAAGTCAAGTGCGAAATCAACAGGATCAGTGGGAACAGCTAATTTCATCTCCTAACAACAAATTTTCACCACAAGTGGCATTGGGTGGAGGAGAAGAACTCTTCAATAGTATTATTGCCTTTGAGAATTACCCTCTAGACACGGAACTATTACAGGGCGGGGGACAGCTTAGGGTGAATTCTTTTGCACATCATGGCCAAACACACTATGACGCAACAATTACGATAGAAACGATAGAGGATATTAAGCTCAAGATGAACATTCGTCCGAATATCGGGGATGCCTTCCAGGCGACTAAGATGTTGGGGCACTTTCATCGAATCCTACAACAATTCATCTCAAACCCCCAACAACAGCTGAAGGAGATCGATATGCTCTCAGCTTTAGAAAAAAGGCAAATTCTTGAGGATTTCAACCATACTAAGGTTACTAATGATGAGGCGAAGACCCTGGTTGATCTGCTAAGAAGACCGACCCAACTGTACCCGGATAGCGTAGCTGTTGTCTTCGAAGATCAGCAATTGACATACAGAGAATTAGACCAACGATCCAATCAGCTAGCGCACTTCTTAATAAATAGAGGCATCACAGCCGGTACTTTAGTTGGCGTTTGTTTGGACCGTTCGTTTGATATGATCGTCAGCCTTATTGGGATTTTGAAGGCAGGAGGGGCTTATGTGCCTATTGACCCTGCTTTTCCAAGCGACCGCATTGCTTTTATTTTAGCTGACACCGCTATGCAGGCGATACTTTGTGGACCCAAGATTCATCCCCTTATTCAGCAACTAAAAGTGAGGCCTCAGCAGATTTGGAATACTCGAGACAAGGCGATTGAACTAGAGTCTAGTGAACAACCGGATCGGGAAATTGCAGAAAATGCACCTGCTTATGTAATTTATACTTCGGGGTCTACAGGCCGTCCAAAGGGCGTTTTAAATGAACATCGTGGAGTGGTCAATCGTTTGTTATGGGGGCAGGAATTTTTCAAGCTCTCCACTAACGATGCTGTCCTGCAAAAGACCACTTTCTGTTTTGATGTATCTATCTGGGAATTGTTCTGGCCTTTGATGGTAGGGGCAAAACTCGTATTCGCTCGCCCTGAAGGACATAAAGATGCACAATATCTTAAGCAAATTATCGACCAAGAAAGGATCTCTACTATCCACTTTGTGCCTTCCATGCTTGAAGCGTTCTTGACGGAAGTATCAGCTGGAGAGTGCGAGAGCCTTAAACGTGTAATTTGCAGCGGCGAAGCACTTAAACCAAAGCAGGTAAAGCATTTTGCAGATAAGTTTGGCACAACAAAACAATATAACCTATATGGCCCTACGGAAGCAGGTATTGAGGTTTCCTATTGGGAAGTAGACAAAGCCACAGCTGAGGCGGGGAGAGTGCCCATTGGGAAACCCATCGATAATGTCCAGCTGTATATTCTAGATAGAATGGATCAGCTTTCTCCAGTAGGGACTTCCGGGCATCTACACATCGGTGGTGTACAAGTCGCAAGAGGATACCTGAATAGAGTAGAGCTCACGGACGATAAATTCATCACAGATGTCTTTAATCCGGAGTTTAAGATGTACCGTACTGGTGATCAGGCGAGTTGGATGGACGACGGCAATATAGCCTATGAAGGCCGTTTGGATGATCAAGTAAAAATACGTGGGTATCGGATCGAGCTAGGAGAGATTGAGAATGCCATTAATAAGAGCGGAATGGTTCTGACTTCTGTTGTAGTAGCGAAGGAAGATTTCCAAGGCCATACGCGTCTAGTGGCTTACCTGGTACCTTCAGATAGCTATGACCAAGCAGCCTTAGAGACCCATCTAATGAAAAAACTGCCGTCTTACATGGTGCCTGCTCTCTGGATGAAACTGGAAAGAATGCCCATGAATTTTAATGGAAAGATAGATAAAAAGGCATTGCCAATCCCCTTCGTAGATGTGCGAGAACAGGCCAGTTTCGTAGCCCCCAGAACCGAAATAGAGGAAAACCTAGCTGTCATATGGCAAGAGCTTTTGGGGTATGATACTATCGGGATTCATGATAACTTCTTTGATCTTGGAGGGGACTCAATCATTAGTATACAAGTGGTGAGCCGAGCTAAACGACATGGATATAGCTTGAAACCCAAGCATTTATTCGAAGCACAAACCATCGCTGAACTAGCAGCTATGGTTTTGAAAGATGAAGTCCCTCCCCAAGCAGAGCAAGCTCAACTAAACGGTACATGTCCACTATTACCAATACAGAGCCGCTTTTTTGCACAGACTTATACTGTTCCCGATCACTACAATCAAGGCATCCTCCTACAGTTGGAAAAGGATGTAGATTTTGCTGTATTGCAAAAAGCTATAGAGTGCTTAATTGATCAGCATGATGCTTTGCGATTCCATTATCAGTCAGAAGGAGACTTTTGGTCGCAAACTTATGGATCTTATAAGGGACAGATTGAATATATCGACTTGCAAGCTCAGAACGAAGAGGGTAGTATCTTAGAAATCACCCGACACTGCCAACGAGCGCAAGAGTCACTGGTACTAAAAGAAGGAAAAATTTGGAATGGTCTCTATATTGCTACACCCGATACCTTTGATTATAATCGCTTCTTCTTTGTGATTCATCACCTAGCAGTCGATGGAGTGTCTTGGCGCATTTTGTTACAGGACTTAGAAACCTATTTGGATCAACTCTTATCTGGCCAAAGGCCTGTGCTTTCACCCAAAACCTCTTCCTATCGTCAGTGGTCCAATGTTTTACACGAGTTGTCGACTAGTGAAAAATTGATGGCTCAACTGCCTTATTGGAAGTCTGTAGCTCAAAATTTTCGCGGAATTGCAGTTGATCATGCTAACTCAGGAACTGGAAGTCGTGTAGACCTCTCAGTGATTCTGTCTGAGCAAATGACGCAAAAGTTATTGACCAAGGTTAATACTGCTTATCAAACGGAAATTAATGACATTCTGTTAGCTGCTTTGTTACTGACGATTTATCAGTGGAAAGGAGATCAACAGTTGCATGTTGGAATGGAAAGCCATGGCCGGGAAGCCTATACTGATCAGCTCGACTTGTCAAGAACAGTAGGCTGGTTTACTAATCTGTACCCATTACGCTTGACTCTTGAAGATCCGTCAGCAGCTCATCTGATTAAGTCCGTCAAGGAACAAATTCGATTACTGCCCGATAAGGGCATGGGGTATGGACTTTTGCGCTATTTGCATCCCGAGGAAACAGTACGTAGCCAACTAAATGCCAGACAGCCTTATGATGTCATCTTCAACTATTTAGGGCAGGTGGACAATAGTGTACAAGGTAACTACTTCAAAGGGATAGCAAAGGAAAACCCAGGAACATTTATCAGCCCCAGGAACGACTTTGGTGTCAAAATCGAAATCAATGGTTCATTGGAAAATGGCCAACTTGGATTTACCTGGAGTTTCTTGGATTCGGAATACCGCAAGGAGACAATCCAACAGCTAGCTGAGCGATATCAGGAGAACTTGCAATCGCTTATTTTACATTGTAGTAGCCAAAGGGACACGCATAAGACCCCAGCGGATTTCCAGCTACAAGGAAAAATATCCTATACTGAATTGGATGCCTTCTTTGAGTGTTTAGATGAAAAGGGAGTGCCCAATTCTAAGGTTCAGAGTATATATGGTTTGAGCCCGTTGCAAGAAGGGATGCTCTTTCATCATCTGTATGAAGCCAACCCGAGTGCATATGTGAATCAATTTATTTGTGATTTTCATGGACTGAACACTGCTGTATTTAAGGAGTGTTGGGAGCACCTCTTGTTACGCCATACGATTTTGCGTACGGGCTTCTATTTTGATCAGACAAATATTCCGCTGCAAGCGGTTATACAAGATACAAGGTTCCCCTTTGAAGAGTTTGATTACAGTAATTTGACAGGTTGGCAACAGGAGCAGCACATCACTAGATTCGCAGGGAAGGATAGAGACAAGGGTTTTGATTTTTCTCAACCTCCGCTAATGCGGGTGACTTTATTCTATCTGGGAGCGGATCGCTATAGGATGGTATGTACTTATCACCATATAATATGTGATGGCTGGTCCTTGCCGGTCTTGCTACAAGAAATTAGGGATTATTACAACCGACTAGGCACTGGAAATGATACCTCAACTTGGACAAGTGATCAATTCGAAGACTATGTTCGCTACCTGGAAAAAGGAGATGTGGAACGTCAACAGGCGTTCTGGGCTTCCTATTTATCCGGTTTTGAAACCCCTACATTGCTTCCTTTCGTGAAGCCGACGGTAAATCGAAATAAGTGGGGAGGAGGAGTCAGAAAGAAATCCATTTCTTTGGCACCTTCTACTAGTGAAGGACTCAGACAATTTGCTGTTCGAAATCGATTAACTATTAATACAGTTTTACAGGGCGTCTGGTCTTATCTTTTGGCCTACTATACCAATCAAACTGAGGTGGTATTCGGCGTAACTGTGTCTGGTCGACCCTCTGATTTAGATCAAGCGGAACGCCGAGTTGGACTGTATATCAATACCATCCCTTTCCGTGCCACTATAGATATGTCAGGTCAACTTGATCAATGGCTACAGGGATTACAGGAACGACACACCCAAGCACGGGAGTTTCAATATACCCCCTTGCACTCTATTCAGAAATGGCAAGGCATTAAGGGTGACTTTTTTGATAGCATTCTGGTATTTGAAAATTACCCAAATAGACATGCATCAACAGCTGATGATCTTCTACAATTCAGCAACGTCAAGATTGATGAACCCACCAACTATTTATTGGCTTTGACGGTAGCACTGGATGAGTTACTACATGTCGAGTTGGAATTCAAAGCCGATTTGCTACAGGAGGATATGGCAGAAACCATACTTGGGCATCTAGAACAATTGTTGAAACAGATCTCGAAGGCGGATCTACCAATGCAACTCTTAGATCTCAATCCTTTAACTCCAGCCGAACATCATAAACTCTTGAAAGAGTTTAATGATACCGCAACCTCTTATCCAAAAGATAAAACGATTATCGAGATCTTTAGAGAAAAAGTTGCAGAAAACCCCAACGCCAAAGCTGTGGTCTGTTTAGACCAGGAACTCACCTATCTAGAATTAGAACAACGCTCCAATCAGTTGGCGCACTTTTTACTGGAACAAGGAACTGGAGGAGAAAGCCCCGTGGTTGTTTGTATGGATAGGTCTGTCGAGATGTTGGTTGCTATCTGGGCTATTTTCAAATCGGGAGGGGCCTATTTACCTATTGATCCAGATTATCCAGTGGCACGCATTAAGCAACTAGTCCAAGATAGTCAAAGCAAGGTCTTGCTAACTAATGCGGTAAGGTTAACCCAATTGGACGCGATCAATGAACTTTCTGTCATTGCAATCGACCAGGATTGGGAGCAAATTGCTCAGCTAGAAGTTAGCCCTCCACCAGTAAAGGTTAGTATGGGAGACCTGGCTTATATTATTTATACCTCAGGGTCAACTGGTATACCCAAGGGGGTAATGATTGAACATGAGGGCATGCTCAATCACTTATATGAAATGATTAAGGAATTGGAGATGGATTCGATGAGTAGAATGCTTCAAAATGCATCTCCAAGTTTTGATATATCGATCTGGCAATTCTTAGCTACTCAGCTTACAGGTGGTACTACCATAGTATACCCCAAATCCCTAGTGTTGCAGGTGGATCAATTCATCAAACACTGGATTAAGGATCAACTCACCCATGTACAACTGGTGCCCAGCTATTTGAGCTTACTTTATGCAGAACCTGGCTTTCTTGACTTGGAGTTTTCCAGACTCAAATATCTCATCGTCACAGGAGAGGCAACTCCCAAGAAATTAGTAACAATTTGGTTTAAACACTTCCCCGATATTCCAGTAATTAATGCCTACGGCCCGGCTGAAGCCTCAGATGATATCACTCTAGCTATAATGACCGAATTGCCGAAAGAGGATTTACTTCCAATCGGTAAAGTTGTTCAAAATATGAAGGTCTATGTCTTTAATCAGTGGATGCAACTTTGTCCAGTCGGAGTTCTGGGAGAGATTGGCGTAGCAGGGATAGGCTTAGGTAGAGGGTATATGAATTTACCGGAGAGAACTGCAAAGTCTTTCGTCTCCAATCCCTTTGAGCAAGAAGGCCTCATGTATAAAACAGGAGATATTGGGTACTGGCTTCCAAATGGAGAACTAGTTTTCATCGGGAGAGCAGATAATCAAGTTAAGATCAATGGACATCGCATAGAATTAGGAGAGATTCGAACGGCCATCAGTCAAAGTGGTTTGACTGAAGAAGGTGTAGTAGTGGTGAAAACGGATGATCGAGGAACTAAGCGTTTAGTAGCTTATGTAGTAGCCGTAGGGGAATTCCCTAAAGAAAAAATGGAGGCCTATCTAGCTGCACGATTGCCTAGATATATGATACCGAATACTTGGGTTCAATTGGAGGCGATGCCTCTCAGTCCTAATGGAAAAATAGACCGAAAAGCATTGCCTGCTCCTACCAACAATAAAATTACAACTGAATTTGAAGAACCACAATCTACTGCGGAGGTGCTCATGGCGAATATTTGGGCCGAGTTGCTGCAAATAGAAAGAGTGGGTTTGCAGGATAACTTTTTTGAATTAGGAGGGGACTCCATTCTTAGCATTCAGTTAGTCAGTAGAGCCCGACAAGCTGGATATAGCATTAAGGCCAAAGATATTTTTGAGTTCCAGACACTGGTAGAGTTGGCTAGTCGCCTTGAAACTAATGATTCTAATACCATCCACGAAAATGGACCTTTACATGGCGTGGTTCCGCTGTTGCCAATCCAGCAGCGTTTTTTTGCAAATAATTACATTCGACCAGACCATTACAATCAGGCGGTATTATTTGACTTGGATAAATCTGTTACAACCAAAGAGTTAGAAGAAATTATAGAGGCATTGGTTTTACATCACGATGCCCTTCGGTTAAGTTACCAAGAACTGGAGGAGGGCTGGCAACAATCCTATAGCCAATTTGTTGGAGAAGTGAAAGTAGAGGACTTGAGTGGTTTGACAGCAGCAGCTTTACCAACACAGATCTCTATGCTTTGTCATCGCTATCAGCAGCGGATGAAGCTCGGACAAGGAGATCTGGCGCGCTTTGTGATGGTACATACTCCAGAGCAAGAACAATACAACCGACTGTTTATTGCTATTCACCATTTGGCGATGGATGGGGTTTCCTGGAGAATACTCATCGAAGATCTGGAAGCTGGAATCAGGTCTCTACAACAAGGGAAAGCCCTGGATTTTGGCGAGAAAGGGACTTCCTACCGCCAATGGGTGGCTACCATACAGCAATACACTCAGAAGGAGGCTGTTCAGGCAGAAAAACCATACTGGGAGGAGGTCGTGAAGGCTTATCAACCACTACCGATAGATCGAATTGGCGTTGAAGCTTTTCCTACAGGACAAGATGATGCCCTAATTATTCAAACACTATCCACAGAATTGACCACTGCCTTGCTAACAACAGCCAATCTGGCTTATCGCACAGAGGTAAATGATATTCTACTGACTGCTTTGGCTTCAGTGATCTGCCGCTGGACGAATAGTGATCAAATTGTAATTGGATTAGAGGGACATGGAAGGGAGGCAATCGCAGAGACAGTGGACACAAGTAGGACTATAGGGTGGTTTACGACTATTTATCCTGTTCGTTTAAATCTTCAAGGGGTAAACGGTGAAGGTGAATGTATTCGGCATATTAAAGAACAATTGCGACAGATTCCTGGAAAAGGGATCGCCTACGGCGCACTCAAATATATGGATGCTAGTGCTTCATCGCCGTTTCAATTATCTGATCTACAACCTTGGGATATTGAATTTAACTACCTAGGACAATTTGACAATATACTTACGGAAAGCAGTTGGTTAAAGCTGGCCACCGAATCAACTGGGCGCTCGAATAGTGCTGCGAATCAAAGAGATGCAAAACTTATTATCAATAGCCAGGTTACTGGTGGTCGACTCCAGTTGCGATGGGACTTTTCCAGTCAACAATACTATGAAGAAACGATCAATTGCCTGACACAAGCATTTGAGCAAGAGCTGGAGATTTTAATCGAGCATTGCCAGCAGGTAGATAAACCCGTTTTGACACCTTCGGATTTTGGTTTACAAGCTGAATTAAACCTGAAGGAACTTGATGCCTTCTTGGATGCACCTCTAGTTGAGCTGGACAGAAGAGCGCAAATTCATCGGATGTATCCGTTGAGTCCCGTACAGGAGGGGATGTTATTCCATAGTCTGTATAACAAACAAGCAGGTGCATATATAGATCAAATGCTCGCAGAATTCCAAGATTTGGAAATTCCAGCGTTCAAAAAGAGCTGGCAAAGATTGTTAGAGGCTCATCATATTCTCAGATCCTCCTTTTACCATGCAGAATTCAACCTGCCACTACAGGTAGTATATGAAAATATAGATCTCCCATTTTTCGAAACAGACCTTAGTCACCTTTCTTCGGAAGAACAAAAAGAATGGATCAACGATTTCTTGTTGAAAGATCGAGAAAATGGTTTCGATCTCACTTGTCCCCCCTTGATGCGCGTTAACCTCTTCCAATTAGGACAAGCTAGACATGCCATGGTTTGGACCTGCCACCACATCCTCACAGATGGTTGGTCAACGCCGATCCTCTTACAGGGACTATTTGATCAATATAAGGCACATTCGACAGGAAGGCCAAGCCTGCCGATCGAAGCAGATCCATACGAAGATTACATACAATTTATTCAAAATACAGATAAGGAAGCGGCCGAGCAGTTTTGGGTCAATTATCTGGAAAGGGTTGAAGAGCCCTCTTTGCTCCCCTTTGTGTCAGATACACTGGAACGGAATCGAGGAGGACAGAGCATGCAGAAAGAGGTGTTAGCCTTTGATCCATCCTTTTCTGAACAACTAAAGACCTTTTGTGCTAAGCATCATTTGACTGTAAATACCTTGATGCAAGGGGTTTGGGCCTATCTCCTTTCTCGATATACGGGACAGGATACGGTTCAGTTTGGGGTAACTGTCTCCGGCAGACCATCAGGCTTGGCTAAGGCGGAGCGAAGAGTAGGCCCTTATATTAATACAATACCGCTGGTAAGCACCTTGGATCAGGACGCTACCATAGCACAATGGCTTACCCAGTTGCAACAAGATCATGCCACGGCCAGAGAGTATCAGTACACTACGCTAAATATGATTCAGCGATGGACTGGCCTACAAGGAGAATTATTCGACAGTATCCTAGTATTTGAAAACTACCCTATTGGAGAAGACCTCATCAAGGAAGATACGATCAAAGTGAAGCAAGTGCAGGTATTGGAAAGAACCAATTATCTATTGACCCTTGCTATCAATCTACGCGAAAAATTACAGCTTGAATTTAAGTATAACGACTTACTTTTGTCTGGTGAAACGGTGACTCGAATATCCGGACACTTTGCGCAGGTTTTAGAAGATATTGTCTCCGAGAAGCAGCGGTACATCACAGACTTAGAACTGCTCACTCCTACAGAGAAACAGCAACTCTTATTTGATTTTAATGCTACTGATGCGACTTACCCAAATGATAAGACCATAGTTGAGCTCTTTGAATTCCAGGCTAAAACCAGAGGGGAAGATATTGCGCTGAGTTTTCAGGGACAAGAGATGAGCTATGCCGAACTATCTAGAAAATCCAACCAAGTAGCTCACTTACTAAAAACAAAGGGTGTAATTGAAGGTGCACTCGTGGGCTGTTGTATGGATCGCTCTATGGAGATGCTAATCGCTATTTTGGCCATTCTCAAGGCTGGAGCAGCTTATATTCCTATTGATCCCAGCTTTCCGCAACAGAGAATTGCATATATCCTAAAGGATAGTGCCACGGCTTTTGTTATCAGTCATAGTTCGGCGAAACCGGAGCAAGTACAAAATCAGCTAACAGAATGGATATGGCTGGATAAATTGGAAAAAGAATTCGCTAGCTTCCCTACTACTTTGCCATCGACACTGATAACCCCTGATGACCTAGCCTATGTGTTATATACCTCCGGTTCTACTGGAATGGCAAAGGCTTGCAATCTTTCTCACAGGAGTTTAGTTAATCACAATCATTGGATGTGGACTCGACTTGACTTTACTAGAAAGGACATTATCCTGCAGAGAACAACTTTCGTTTTTGATGCTTCCGTGTGGGAACTTTTTATGCCCTTGTGTTACGGAGCTCGTTTGCATCTTTGCGATTTCGAATCCTCTTTCAATCCGGCCCTCTTGCTGAATGAGATCGAGGAAGGGCAGGTCACTACCGTTCAATTTGTTCCTAGTGTCCTACAAGCCTTTTTGGACTACCTGAGCCCGGAAGATCAAATGAAAGTAACAACACTAAAGCGAGTTTTCTGTGGGGGAGAGGCACTACAACCAGGCTTAGTCGCCCAGTTCCGACAAAAAATCGATGCCGAGCTCTGTAACCTCTATGGGCCTACGGAAGCCACAATAGATGTAGCCTACTGGCGCCTACCCTTAGCTTATAATGAGGAGAGTGTAATTCCAATCGGGAAGCCGGTCTCGAATACCAAACTATTCATTTATGACGTACATGGAGATCTCGTCCCAATCGGTGTTACAGGTGAATTGTTTGTTGGTGGACCACAATTGGCTTCTGGATATCTTAATAGAGTGGAATTAACAGCTGATAAGTTTATTGTCGATACAAAGGATGAGCGTTCTAAACTCTACCGTACAGGTGATTTAGCTAAATGGAGATCTGATGGGAATATAGAATACATCGGACGGCGAGATTATCAGGTCAAAATTCGTGGTTATCGCGTAGAACTGGGAGAAATTGAATATATGATTTGCCAGTATAAGGGTATCAAAAATGCTGTGGTATTGGTAGACAGAGAGATTGATCTATCCCAAAGATTAGTAGCCTATATTGAGGCAGCTGGAGAATTTGATCGAGCAGAGATAGAATACTTTCTGAAGCAGCAACTTCCGCACTATATGGTGCCAAATATATGGATCTTATTGCCCGAACTGCCCAAAAATATTAATGGCAAGATTAACCGGAAAGCTCTGCCGAAGGTTAGTCAGGAAGATATGGTTCGCATAGCCTATTCGGCTCCGGCATCAGAACTTGAGGAACAACTGGCAATTATTTGGCAGCATTTACTTCAGGTTGAAAAGATTGGAATGCAAGATAACTTTTTTGATTTAGGTGGGGATTCTTTGCTAGCCCTCCGAGTTATTGCTGCAGTGCAAAAGAATTTATCCGTTACACTAACTGTGAAGGCGGTATTTGAATGGCCGACCATTCGAGAATTGGCTGATTACATCAGCGCGATCACAGCATCTACTCCTGCGGAGATGAATACCGATCCAGGAGAATATGAAATAATAGAATTATAGTCTTAATAGCCGTTTTGTTTGCCGTTTGAAGATGTTGGCGGAACGCCAACATCTTTCCTTTAACTCCTTGATGCAGCAGTGCCTTTGCTGCTAGACTGGCTATGCTACTCCCTTGCTATTTCAAGTAATGCGACAATCGATCAACATGCTTAACAAGGAAATTATCCAATTGCTGAAGCAGACTCGTAACAATGGAATCACCATTTTCATAGAGCAGTCCAAACTCAAATTGAAAGTGGAGAAAGGAAAGACCATTGACCCTAAATTGCTGCAACAAATTAAAGCAAACCGGGAAGATTTACTGGTTTTTCTGCAAGCAGAGACAGAGCTGCAGCGAGAAGGACACCAGGAGATACCCAGAAGGTCGCTCTCCGTATCATTGGAACATCCAAGTCGGCTTTCTTATGCACAGGAGAGACTATGGTTTGTGGATCAATTAGGAGAAAGTGAAACCTATCATGTACCAACGGTTATTCGACTTGAAGGCAAGCTTCAACTGGAGGCTTTAGAAAAGAGTTTTCTTCGGCTTATTGAAAGACATGAAATCCTCCGAACAACCTATGTAGAAAAAGACGGAATAGCTTATCAAAAGATAATAGATGCTGATCAATGGCAATTGCAATATGTAGAAAATGGCCATTTTGATGCTGAAAGAGACTGGAATATTTGGCTGAGTGATACCCTGGAGAGGCCTTTCGATCTTTCAGAAGACTACATGCTACGTGCTCACCTGCTTCGAAGATCTGAGCAGGAACATGCTTTGGTGATGGTAATACATCATATTGCTACCGATGCCTGGTCGATGTCGATTCTGATCGATGAGCTTACCACTTGCTATGCTGCTTACCTCCAAAATGTAGAACCAGAGCTTACGGAATTGCCTATCCAATATGCTGATTATGCAGCATGGCAACGTAGGCAATTCTCCGGCCAGCAAATGGAAAAACAAGCAAACTGGTGGGCCAAAAAACTACAAGGGATTGAACCTTTAGAATTGCCGACAGACTATCAACGACCTGCTATTCAAAGTAATCATGGTGACCGGATAGTTTTTACCCTGGACAAGCAGTTAAGTAAAAAGTTAAATGACCTAAGCCGAGAAGTAGGGACGACCCTATTCATGACGCTCCTAGCAGCCTTTAAAATACTATTATACCGATATACCGGGCAAACAGATATCTGTGTAGGTACACCAGTTGTTAACCGAAATCAAAAGGAATTAGAATCACTAATTGGTTTCTTCCTAAATAACCTGTGTTTGCGCAGTAACCTCAGTGCGAATCCTAGTTTTTTGGATTTCGTTCAGCAACTTACATCCGACACATTAACTGCATACGATTATCAGGATGTTCCTTTTGAACAAGTTGTTGATCGCGTAATTACTCAAAGAGATCTTAGTCGATCGCCACTGTTTCAAACAGTGTTGGTACTCAATAACACCCCTCCTCCTGAAAAATTGACTTTGGAAGGTATCGAGTGGATAATAGAACCACTGCCAGTCATTAAGTCAAGCGTGGACCTACATGTATTGGCCAACCAACTTGCCGAAGGGTTGCAACTAGAATTCACTTTCTGTAAAGATCTATTTGCCAGAGAAACCATTGAGCGACTTGGTAAACACTTCCAGCAATTGTTGAAATCGGTAGTGGCGAATCCCGCTACACCCATCTTTCGACTACCTGTACTTACAGAGGCAGAGCAATCTCAATTACTCGAAATATTTAATGAGAACCAACAAGCATTTCCCTTCGAAAGGAGTATGCTCGATGTGATTCAGGAACAGGTAAAGCAGCAGCCTCAGGCTATAGCTTTACAATATGGAGGTCAGTCAATTTCCTATCAAGAATTGGAAACTAGATCTAACCAGATTGCTCACTTCCTAATAGATCTTGGGGTAAGAAAAGCCTCATTGGTAGGGCTCTGTGTAGAACGCAATGCTGAAATGATTCCAATTATTCTAGGGATTATGAAAGCGGGAGCCGCTTATTTACCAATTGACCCAGAATACCCTGAAGATCGATTCCATTATTTGATTGTCGATAGTAATGTCGAATACATCTTCTCTACTACTGCCGTGAAAGCGGCCATCCCCCGTGCTCATCGCAAAAAAATCCTGCTTATCGATACGCTGGAAAGTCAATTTGACCAAGCAGCTACCTTTAATCCGGAAGTGCCTTTGAACCCACACGACCTTGCCTATGCCATATACACTTCAGGTTCTACAGGCCGTCCTAAGGGCGTCCTAGTAGAGCATAAGGGCCTAGTCAATCTTAGCTTCAATCAGATCGAGGCTTTTGGCTTGGAGCCGGGTATGAAGGTCTTGCAATTTGCTTCCTTGAGCTTTGATGCTTCTTGCTCTGAAATATTCACTACCCTCGGAGCAGGAGCTTGTCTGGTAATTCCCAGTAAGAAGGAATTGCTATCTAAAGAATTATTGGCTCTCTTTATTCAAGAAGAAGGTATAGAGGTGGCTACCCTGCCTCCTTCTTACCAGGTGTCAATGGAGGAAGCCCTATTTGAATTGAAAACGCTGGTTTCAGCTGGAGAACCGCTAAATGTCGATGTGGCTGAGCGAATTGAAAGCCAAGGTGTGAAGGTGATTAATGCCTATGGCCCAACTGAGAACACCGTTTGTGTAAGCCTAAGTCCTAAAGCCACAGCTTACGAATCAAAAGTGAGCATTGGTAGTCCTTTGGCTAATGTAGAGGCCTATGTTTTCCAAAACGAGTTTCAGCTTTCACCAATTGGTGTCACCGGTGAACTATATGTTGGCGGTGTGCAGCTAGCGAGAGGATACCTGAATCAAGTGGAGTTGACAGCAGAACGCTTTATCCAAGGGGCTGAACCTTCTAAACGCCTATACCGAACAGGAGACTTGGTTTGTTGGCTTCCCGATGGCACGCTGTCCTTCGTTGGTCGAGCAGATGATCAAGTTAAGGTTAGAGGCCATCGGATTGAACTGGGAGAGATCGAGCACGTACTCTTATCGCACGAGGATGTACAGGACTGTACAGTGCTGGCAAAAAACTTTCAGGGGGTCAAGAAGTTGATTGCTTTTGTAGTTTCAACTAATAGATTTGATAAAGAAGTATTAAGCATTTACCTGGAATCCAAGCTACCAGCTTATATGATGCCAGCTTTTTGGGTTGCACTTCCAGAACTGCCTGTCAATGTTAGTGGTAAAGTGGATAAAAAGGCGCTTCTTGAGTACTCATTGCAGCAAGAGCAAAATACGAATAATGGGACACCGACAACAGCCTTGGAAATAACACTTTGCAACATCTGGAAAGACTTGTTGGGCTTAGATGCAGTAGGTGTTCACGATAATTTCTTTGAACTAGGAGGAGATTCCATTATATGCATTCAAGCGGTTAGCCGAGCCCACCATGAAGGATATTTATTCCAGGTGGCTGACATGTTCGAACGCCAAACCATTGCCGATTTAGTACCCGTTGTACAAAAGGCTGTTGAATCGAAAGAGGAAGCTCCAGTTTTAGAAGGAAACCTTGATTTATCTCCGATCCAATATTGGTTCTTTGACCAACAATATCCCGATGCCCATCACTACAATCAGGCTGTCCTATTACAACTCGATAAATCCATTGATGTATCCACTCTACAAAGGATTGTAGAGCAGTTGATCGATCAACACGATGTTCTGCGCACCTGTTTTTGGCTGGAAGCTGGAAGCTGGAAGCAAGCGTATCGGCCATTGCGGGCCCAGCTTAAGACTACAGACCTCACTGCCACCTCAGACTGGGAAGTAACATTGGCTGATGTCTGTGCGAGTACTCAACAAAGTTTTACGCTTGAACACGGGCCAATGAATGCCTTTGTGATATTTCAGACACCATCGGAGGAAACCTACAATCGATTGTTCATTGCTATCCATCATTTGCAGGTTGACGGCCTATCCTGGCGAATCCTATTGCATGACTTTCAGCGACTACTAACAGCTGCGAGGGAGAAGCAGGCTTTGGTTTTAGGAAATAAGAGTGCTTCCTACCGCTCATGGGTGGAGCAGCTGAAAAAGCTGGCCAATAGTGAGGAAATAAGTGCTCAAATTAAATATTGGCGTTCGATTGTTGAGGCTTATGTCCCCCTCAACCTAAATGTGCAGAACACACCGGAAGAGAATCCTGGATTCTCACGTAGACTCTCCTCTTCACTTACCTCTACCTTACTGACGGAAGTGAATAAGGCGTATAATACAGAGATCAATGACATACTCCTAACTGCTTTGATGGAAACCTTATGCCATTGGACATCTAGAGATCAGCTGGTCATTGGATTGGAAGGACATGGTCGAGAAGCCTTTGGGGTTCCCATAGATATTTCTTCCACAGTAGGTTGGTTTACTAGTCTGTATCCAGTGTTACTATCGAAGGATATTCATGGAGGAATTCAGGATCAGATCATCATCACCAAGGAACGATTAAGAAGTATTCCTCATAAGGGTTTAGGATATGGATTGATAAAATATTTACGGTCCGACCAAGAACTTCCTCCAGGACAGCCCTGGGACATTACTTTCAACTACCTAGGGCAGCTAGATCATACCCTTCAAATAGATGGAGTATTACCTGCAAGAGAAGACATTGGTCCAATGTCGAGCCCCAGAAATAAAATTCCTGCAAAAATAGCCGTCAACTGTGCGATTGAGAGCAGCGCTCTAGTAATAGATTGGTCTTATGCCACTGACCTATTTCAAGAAGATGAAATTATCGGCTTGGCTGAGGATTTTATGGCGAATTTGGAAAGGGTGATTCTGCATTGTCAACCACAATCACAACCTACTTTGACTCCATCGGATTATGACCTTTCTGGATCCGTTACCCACCAAGAATTGAGTCATTTCCTTCAACAGCTTTCCCTAGAACAGGGAAGCGTAAATTCATTGGAAGCACTTTATCCATTGAGTCCATTGCAAGAGGGTATGTTGTTCCATGAGTTATTTAAATCCGAAGCTGGTGTCTATATTAATCAGTTTGTTTGTGATTTATGGAATTTGAAACCCAATACATTCAAAGCCGCTCTAGAAAACCTCTTGACAAATCATACAGCGCTCCGGACGGCCTTTTTCCATCAAGGATTTGACCATCCTTTACAGGGTGTTTTTACGGAGGTAGAACTTCCTTTTCAGGTCGTGGATTTCAGAAAACTATCTGGAACGGAGCAAGAAGCCGCAATCACTTCAGCATTGACGACTGACCGGATCACAGCATTTGATCTAGCAAGCCCACCGCTGATGCGTTTTACGCTTTTTCAATTGACGGATGTGCAGTACCGACTAGTTTGGACGCATCATCATATCATTTGTGATGGATGGTCTAGTCCAGTGATGATGAATGAGGTCCTACAAACTTACCATCAGTTAGAAAGTGCTCTAGAACTGAAGAAGCTGCCTGAAGATCGCTATCAAGATTATATCAAGTATATCCGTCGTAAGGACAAGAAGACCCAACAAGCATTCTGGAAATCCTACCTTACCGGTTTGGAAAAGCCAACACTATTGCCCTTTGTAGAAGCTGGGGGCGAACGCAACAAAGGAGGGCTAGCTGTGCAGACGGAATGGCTTCGCTTTGACAAAGACTTGAGCAGAAAAGTCCAAGCTTTTTCTAGGCATCACCATATCACGATTAATACACTCATACAAGGCGTATGGGCATACTTACTTTCCCGTTATACCGGGGAAGAGCAGGTTTGTTTTGGTGTTACTGTATCTGGTCGGCCTACTGATCTGCCACAAGCAACGGAGAGGGTAGGGCTATACATAAATACTATTCCTCTAGCCAGCACTGTTCCTTCCAATGCATCTGCACTGGATTGGCTAGCGGACTTACAGAAAGGGCATATCTCGGCTAGAGACTATCAATACTCGGCGCTGAATGATATTCAGAGATGGCAAGGAATCAAAGGAGATTTGTTTGACAGCATTCTGGTATTTGAAAATTACCCAGAACAAATCGAGGATCACCCTCAGAATAAAGATGGTTTGAGTATCGGGACTTCTCGTTCCCAACGCAGTACCAATTACCTACTTACAATTACTGTGGATGCTGGTGATAGCTTGAATATCGAGTTCAATTACAATAGTGAATTACTGTCGAAGCCTCGTATCCAGGATATTAAGCAACATTTTGAGCGTGTTCTTACCCAGGTTGTCTTACAGCCGGAAATATTATTGGCTGACCTGAAGTTGCTTTCAGCAGCAGAGTACGATGCTTTGCTTAATCTAACGGCTACTACTGATGCAGCTTATGATCGAGAAACGGTTGTATCTCTATTCGAACGCTATGCGGAGAAGAAGCCTGATCAAGTGGCAGTAGTTTGTGGTAATAGCCAATTAACCTATGGAGCTCTTAATTCGAAGGCCAACCAAGTGGCAACCTACTTAAGGGAGACTTATGAATTAGGCGTAGGCGATCTAGTTGGGGTTTTATTGGATAGATCCGATTTGCTTGCTGTAGCCATGCTCGCTGTAATGAAAGCTGGAGCAGCCTATGTTCCTATCGATATAAATTTCCCTTCCAAGCGAAAACTCTACATCTTAAGAGATGCTATGGTAAAGACGCTACTAACGGAGCCGATTTACTTTGAATCTATAGAGGAAAAGTATCGGGGAAAAGTTGAATATGTAGCAGAGTGCTTGTCGGCTGCCCCAAAGGCAGTGGAGAACTTACCCTTGCAAGCTAATCCTCAAGATCTAGTCTATGTCATCTATACCTCGGGCTCAACAGGTCAACCTAAAGGCGTGTTGATCGAACATCATTCCATTGTCAACTATGTAAAAGGAATCCAAGCTATCACTGGCTTGCCAGAAGGAGCTTATTATACTTCTATAACGGATATCAGCACAGATTTAGGCAATACTGCTGTCTTTAGTGCGCTTTGTCTCGGTGGTACAATTGACATTATAAAAAAAGAATTACTAGAGGATCCTACTGCATTTTTCAGCCATTGTCAACAGCGACCTATAGATCTGATCAAGTTTACTCCGACACTTCTGAGTTCACTAATGCCTTCAGCACTCCAGAAAAAAGTAGCCATTAGGAATTTACTTCTAGGAGGTGAAGCTTCCAATTGGGAGCTGATAGCAGATATACGTACTCATTTTAAGGTAGAGAAGATTCTCAACCACTATGGACCTACTGAAACAACCATTGGGGTTTTAGTAAATGACCTAACTCCATCACAAGATAAGCTGGCCATGGCTCCGCCTATAGGGAAGCCTATCCGAAATACCAGAGCTTATGTCTTGGATGAGCAATTGCGACCAGTTCCTATGGGGGGGATCGGAAAAATCTACCTGGGGGGAGCTGGTTTGGCTAGAGGGTACCTTAATCGTCCGACTTTAACGGCGGATCGATTCATTGCAGACCCTTTTATTGAACATGCGAAAATCTACGATACTGGCGATTTAGGACGTTGGTTGTCGGATGGCAAAGTTGAGTTTCTAGGGCGAAAGGATAACCAGGTTAAGATTAGAGGTTATCGAGTTGAATTAGGAGAAATTGAGCAAGCAATCTATCAGTATAGTGAGGTTCGACAATGTATTGTTGAAGCTAGACAGAATCGGGAAGGAGACTCTGTTGTAGTCGCCTACGTGGTTGTAAGTCAGGGCTTTGATCAAGTCACTGTAAAGAAGAAATTAGCGGCACAGTTACCAACACATATGCTCCCCGCCTTCTGGGTAGAGTTAGAAAAATTGCCACGCACGGCAAATGATAAAGTAGACCGTACGGCATTGCCAAATATTGATCAGACTGTGATAAACCGGAAGCCGCACCGAGCGCCAGGAACTGTTGTCGAGAAAAGGATAGCCGATATTTGGGAACGCCTCTTAGCAGTACAACAGCCCGGACTATTTGATGATTTCTTCGATCTAGGTGGGCATTCCTTATTAGCAATGCGCCTAGTGGCAGCCATACAGAAGGAACTTGAGATTCACCTGTCGGTTAGAGCAATCTTCAACCATCCAACGCTTGAGAAGTTGGCTCAGCATATTTCTAGCCTGCAAGAAGGTGCCGTAAGGCCGGCGGTGACGAAAAGAGAGGAAACGCTACGGACGCCGCTGTCCTATGCCCAGGAACGCCTATGGTTCATTGATCAGTTCGAAGGGAGTCAGTCCTACCATATTCCGAGATACTTTAGACTTTCAGGGGAAGTGGATATTGAAGCCTTAGAATTGGCTTTTAGGTCAATTATAGAGCGACATGAAGTTTTACGTACGGTCTACTTTGAGGAAGCAGGCTCTGCCTATCAGCGCGTACAAGGTGTTGAAAAGTGGAACCTTACGGTAATGCCATCAACTAAACTCCCTGATGAAACGAACAGGTCAGAATGGGTAGCTGCAGAAATACAGCGCCCCTTTGACCTGACCCAGGATTTCATGCTTCGGGCCTATTTATTCGCTGAGCAACAGAATGAGTTCCAGTTGCTGATCATTATGCATCACATTGCCTCAGATGGTTGGTCTACCTCCATTTTGATAGAAGAGTTGCTCTCCAATTACGAGCAGTATCGCAGGGGGCAGTATACAAAGTTCAGGCCACTATCCATACAGTATGCAGATTATGCACACTGGCAACGTACTCATCTAAAGGCCGAATTGCTACAAGAAGAATTAGATTGGTGGGAAGCCCGATTATCTGGCTTACGTCCCCTGAATTTACCTACGGACTTTAGGCGACCATCTATTCGTTTGAATGAGGGCCAAACTAGAGGATTCTTAATTGAAAAAGACCTCGTAGACCACTTACAAATTATCGCTGACGAGTATGGCGCTACTTTATTTATGACCGTTCTGACGGTCTTCAAAGTGCTTTTATATCGCTACAGTGGCCAAACGGATATTGCCCTTGGTGTCCCAATAACCAACAGGGATCAAGTGGCTTTGGAAGACCTAATTGGATTCTTTGTCAATACGGTAGTATTAAGATCGGATTTAGCAGGAGATCCTTCTTTCGAGGATTTATTAGTTCAAGTAAAAGAAAATACACTGGCAGCTTTCAGTCATCAGCAGTTGCCTTTTGAAAAATTGGTCGAACAGCTTGTCAAAGAGCGAGACCCTAGTATTACTCCTTTGTTTCAGGTTATGTTTGCTTGGAATAACAATAAGCCTGCGAATGAAATTGCCATTGAAGGATTAGAAATAGATGGAATTGATTTTGAGCATAAGATGGCTATGTTCGATCTAACATTTACGCTGACACCCACTACTCAAGGTTTGGAAGTAAGGATAAATTATTGCACGGCTCTTTTCTCCGAGGCTACGATTGATAGGATGAAAAACCACCTGCAAAACCTACTGCAATCTGTTGCGCAGAACAGCGGGGGAAAGATTGGAAGGTTGTCCATGATAAGCGATCAGGAAAGGCAACAAATACTAACAGAATATAATCCACAACCGACAGATTTTCCGTCCGAAGAAACTATTGTAGACCTTTTTGAAGAACAAGTGTGCAGAACTCCCGAAGCACCAGCCATTAGTTGGGGGACACAAGAGATGTCCTATCGGGAATTCGATAAGCGTGTCAACCAATTGGCAAACTACTTACAGCAGCAGGGAGTGGTCGAGGGACAAGTAGTAGCACTTGCGCTGGACAAGAATCTAGATATGATGATTAGTTTGTGGGCTATCCTTAAATTAGGAGCAGCCTACTTGCCGATAGATATAGAGTACCCTCGGAAAAGGGTTGAGTATATTTTGAAAGAAAGTGCTGCAACGCTTCTATTGTCAAAAGCCCGCTTTTTTAAGGACGAGCCCCTTGAAGTAGAAATTGAAACCATAGATATAGATGAGCGAAAAGAACTTGTGGCTAAGCAAGTTACTACTCCACCGTCGGTACTAAGAAAACCAGATCAAATTGCCTATGTATTATACACTTCCGGATCAACGGGCAGGCCTAAAGCTTGTGCCATTACCCATAGGAATTTGATGAATCACAATCACTGGATGTGGCATGAGTTTGGGTTCGAAGCTGGTGACAGAATATTGCAAAGAACGACCTATGTTTTTGATGCTTCCGTTTGGGAGTTGAGCATGCCACTGTGTTATGGAGCTTGTCTGCAATTGTGCGCTCGAGAAGCTTCCTTTGATGCGGAAGCTTTGGTTACATTGATAGATCGATATCAAATATCTACAGTACAGTTTGTACCTAGTATTCTGGAAGCTTTTGTAAACCACTTGGATGCAAATGATCCGCTGAAGGTTCCCTCCCTAAAGCGTGTTTTCTGTGGTGGTGCTGCCTTATCTCCTGCATTGGTGGGGCGATTCCACAATAAACTGAACAGTAGCTTATACAACCTATATGGCCCCTCAGAGGCTACGATTGATGTTTGTTGGAAGGCCGTCGAGGCGGAAATGGCTAATGAATTGGCGATTCCGATTGGGAAGCCGATCGCCAATTGTCGACTATATGTGTTAGATCAACAGCGGCAATTGCAAGCAGTTGGTATCCCTGGAGAGCTTTACGTAGCCGGTACCCCGGTAGGTAATGGTTACCTCAATCGGCCTGATCTAACGGCTGGGAGTTTTGTAGAGGATCCCTTCTATCATGGACAGATTAGCTATAAAACAGGAGATTTGGCCAAGTGGTCAGCCAAGGGAGAAATAATCTATCTCGGACGAACTGATGATCAGGTTAAAATGAGAGGGTTGCGGATTGAATTGGGAGAGATCGAGCAGGTTTTACAAATGGCACCATTGGTTCAGGAATGTGCTGTATTGATAAATGAGAACAGCCAGGGGGAACAACAGCTGCTGGCTTTCTATACCGCCACCCCGGAAACTTCCGCAGAACAATTAGAGACCTTTTTATCCGCTCAATTGCCTGCTTATATGGTGCCGAGACTTTGGGTTCAGTTAGACAATATGCCTTTAAAATTGAATGGAAAGATTGATCGACAATCACTTACTAAAATTACTCTTACAAGCACTGCTGCAAATAACTCTAAGGAACCTCAGACGGAGACGGAAATGAGCTTGGTGGCTATATGGAAATCGCTTTTAAAGCTTGAGTCAATTGGTATTGAAGATGACTTCTTCCGATTAGGTGGGCATTCGCTAATGGCTGTGCGCCTTTGTTCTACTATTAAAAAGGAACTAGATGTTCGCCTGACGGTAAAGGATATTTTTACGTACAGCACGATTGCCAAGTTGGCTCAATATCTTGATGTGCTAGATCCAGCTCCACAAATGCCTAAGATTGGGCAGATAAACTTAGCTGAAGGGCAGGTACCCCTATCTTATGCACAGGAGCGACTTTGGTTCATTGATCAACTAGAAGGCTCTCAACACTACCATATTCCGACAGTGTTGCGTTTGAAAGGATTACTTGATTTATCAAGTTTCAAATATGCATGGTATAACCTACTTACTCGACATGAGATTCTAAAAACGGTATACCGACAGAAGGATGGAATGGCCTACCAGAGCCGAATTACAGCCGAACAATGGGCCATTCGCCAAATAGAGCCGGCAGGACGTTCCTTGGAAACCCTAATCCAAGAAGAGCTATCCCACTCATTTGATTTAGAAAATGAACTCCCTATACGAGTTACACTGATAAAAGAATCTCCCCTCGAACATTTGCTACTTATTAACCTACACCACATTGCCGCTGATGGATGGTCCATGAGTATCCTGATCCAGGAATTGGTTGAGGGCTATTGCGCTCAGCTTGAAAAAAGAACACCAACGTGGCCAACACTTAAGGTACAATATCATGACTATGCGGCATGGCAAAGACAATATCTGACGAAAGAGGTCATGTCGGATAAATTAGATTGGTGGGCGTTACGGCTTCAGGATTTATCGCCCCTAGAGTTGCCCACCGATTTTTCGAGGCCCTCGATTCAAAGTAATAGGGGAGGAAAACTTTCTTTTGAAGTAGGGATTCGAGAAAAAAATGCCTTGCAACAGTTAACCCTTAAAAGTGGGGCTACCGCTTTCATTACCTTACTTTCGGCTTTCAAAGCGTGGTTATATCGCTACACCGGGCAGCAGGATATTGTGGTGGGCACCCCCGTGGCAAATAGGAACGATAAGGAGTTGGAAGACTTGATCGGTTTCTTCGTGAACACGATCGTACTTCGCACCCAATGGGATGGAGATCCTCGGTTTGTTGATTTGTTGGAACAGATTAAAACAGAAACCATATCGGCATTTTCTTATCAAGATGTGCCATTTGAAAAGGTAGTGGAGCGCTTGGATCCGAAAAGAGACCTGAGCCGCTCTCCTCTTTTCCAGGTGATGTTTATATATGATAATGTTCCCAATCAGGATATCATCCAACTGCCAGAACTTGAACTCTCTACGGTCAAGCTTCCTCAAGAGCATACCAAATTTGATCTGACCTGCACGATCTCGGAAACGCCAAATGCTATTCGGATTGAGTTTGAGTATTGTAAAGACTTGTTCACGGAAGCGACTGCCTCCAGAATGGGCCAACACTTTAAGGAATTATTGACAGATGCGCTTTTGCATCCCCCAAAAAGAATCAGCAGACTGGATCTGATGCCCAAAGAGGAACAGAATCAGGTCATTAATGGGTTCAACAACACAACCACAGCCTATCCGACCGATCTATCATTGGTAGACCTCTTCTTAGCACAGGTTAAACGTACACCAGATGCAACCGCTTTGGTCTTTCGCGAACAGACGATGAACTATAAAGAGTTGGACCAACATTCTAATTATTTTGCGCAGCATCTACTTGACCAAGGCTTGAAAGCTGGAGAGCTAGTGGCTCTCTTTGTCGATCGGTCGCTGGAAATGATGGTTGCCTTGTGGGGGATATTGAAAGTTGGGGCCGCATACGTGCCTATTGATCCAGAATACCCACAAGATCGAATATCCTATATCCTGACTGATACTGGGGCTAAAATAATCGTCTCAGATAATCACAATATTGCAAAGCTTTCAAAGATATCAAGTCCAGAGAGGACCATAATTGACATTAACGCCATTAATAGTCATGTAAAGTCTTGTGCCCTTCCAGCAGTCGCTATTGATAGTAGCTCGGCAGCCTATGTGATCTACACATCTGGCTCAACTGGCCGACCCAAAGGGGTTGTCAACGAGCACGCTGGAGTAGTAAATCGGCTGTGTTGGGCACAAGATTACTTTGGCCTAGGCGAGCAAGATACCATTCTACAAAAGACAACTTATAGTTTCGATGTTTCAGTTTGGGAATTATTTTGGCCTTCTCTCGTTGGAGCCAGACTCGTGTTGGCTGAACCCGGCGGGCATAAGGATGCCCAATATATTCAGGATGCTATTGAGAAGTACGAAATTACTACTATTCACTTCGTACCTTCCATGTTAGAGGCCTTTCTCTCTTCTATTGAAAGGGGGCGTTGTCAAAGCCTTCAACGTGTCATCTGTAGTGGCGAAGCGCTACGGTGGAATCAGGTTAAGTTGCATCGAAAAATACTGGGACAAACTCCACTGTTTAACCTCTATGGGCCGACCGAAGCCGCTATTGATGTTAGCGCCTGGGCCGTGCCAGAGGAGGAAGAGTTGCCCTACAGTGTACCGATAGGGAGTCCCGTTGCTAATACACATTTGTATGTGTTGGATAAATACCTTCAGCCGGTACCCATTGGGGTCCCAGGTGAACTTCATATTGGTGGGGCGCAAGTGGCAAGGGGCTACCTGAATCGTCCACTTCTAACTTCCGAAAAATTCATCGTTGACCCATTTGAGAAAAAGGGAATGCTATACAAAACGGGCGATATTGCTAAGTGGCTTCCAGATGGAAACCTTTTGTATCTGGGGCGAAATGATCATCAGGTTAAGGTTAGAGGATTTCGAATTGAATTGGGAGAGATTGAAAGAGTGCTAGAGGATAGTGACTTGATCCGTTCCTGCGTGGTTGTGGCGAAAGCCAATGAAGAGGGGCATCAAAAATTGATCGCTTATGTGGTTCCACAAGAAGGTTTTTCAGAAGAAATGATCGAAGATCAACTAAAGGAGAGGCTTCCCTTATACATGGTCCCTACTATTTGGGTAAACATGGATGAACTACCGTTGAATGCGAATGGTAAGATTAACAGAAAAGCACTTCCAATACCGAATTGGGAAAGCAAGTCAGGCAAGAAATTTGTCCCCCCGAGTAGTCAAACGGAGAAGGACCTTGTTAGTATATGGCAAGATTTGCTTGGTGTAGAACAGCTTGGAATCTATGATAATTTCTTCAGAGCAGGAGGAGATTCCATTGTAAGTATACAGGTAGTTAGTCGGGCTCGACGGTTACAACATCAGATGAAGCCTCAGGATATCTTCAAGTACCAGACCATTGCAGCCCTAGCCAGTTATCTTGATAATGCACAAACACTAAGCCTACTATCTGAACAGGGAACCTTGACTGGTGAAGTAGGTTTATTACCTATTCAATATAATTTCCTCGAACACCAACACGATGTTCCCGACCATTATAATCAAGCTCTTTTATTACAGATAGACAAAGGACTGAGTGTGCAAAAGGTTACCCAGGCCATTAACTTGCTCACGCAAAAGCACGATGCTCTTCGTTTGTTTTACCAAAGCAATTCCACCGGCTGGGCACAATTCTATTCTGACCAAGCCATTAATTTAGAACAAGAATCACTCAGCGAACTCGATAATGAACAATTCTTACAAGAATTGACAACCCTTTGCAACCAGTATCAACAGCAATTAAATATCAGAGAAGGACAATTGGCTCGCTTTGTTTTGATTAAAACCCCTCCGGAACAGTCCCACCATCGATTGTTGGTCGTCATCCATCACCTGGCGGTAGACGGAGTTTCTTGGCGTATCCTGTTAGAGGACCTAAATAATCTGTTGTCAGAGGAAGAGATGGAGCCTCTCTTTGAAAAGGGAACTTCTTATCGACAGTGGCAAGTATCACTAGCAAAGTATGCTGCAACAGAAATTACCAGTGAAGCGAAACGTTATTGGGCGGATACCATGGAGCAATTCCAAAAACTACCAGTAGATTATCCTTTTTCCGATGCCATTCGATACGAAGATCTTGCGCACATAGAACTGTCTCTAGATCCCGCACTTACTACTGCACTTGCAGGTTCGGCACATCAGGCCTATAACACCAATATTAATGACTTACTGCTTTGTGCTTTAGGGAAAACAATAGGGGAGTGGGCCAGACAAAAAGCGGTTATGATTGGAATGGAAGGGCATGGTCGGGAGGCTATATATTCAGATTTGGACATCTCACGAACAGTAGGATGGTTTACAAGTTTGTATCCAGCTTTGCTACAATTGGATTGGGAACTATCGATTGGAGAGTTGATCAAGGAAACAAAGGAACAGCTTAGACGAATTCCCGATCGTGGGCTGTCCTATGGACTTCTACGGTACTTGCATCCTGACCATAACACGCGTATTCGCTATAACACTCATCAACCTTGGGATGTTCTATTCAATTACCTGGGAAATTTGGATCATGTGATCAAAACAGAAGGCCCTATGATACCTGCTCAAGAATCGGCCGGCAGCCCCGTGAATGCTAAGAATAAGTTGGGGGCTAAAATGGCCATCAATGGTTCTATTAGCGAGGGGAGGTTGCAGTTCACATGGAGTTATGCGACTTCTCTTTATCGAGAGGAAACCATTTCAACCTTAGCTCAGTCCTTTACGCAACATTTAACCGAAATTATACATCATTGCCTCCAGAAAAAAGAGATGGAAAAAACACCCTCTGACTTCAGACTGCAATCAAAAGTCAGTCTAGAAGAATTGGATGCTTTTTTCCAGGATGAAGAACGAGCTTCTGGAATTGATATTTTGAAATTCTAATCTAATGACAATGCAAATCAGTAACTTTTTACAGCGATTGGCTCAATTGAATCTAAGCCTTATCGTCAGAGGAGGAGAACTCATCTTAAAAGGAAATAAGGATAAGTTGAGCTCTGAGGAGGTTGACTTGATTAGAGAGAATAAGGAGATTATTGACTTTATTCGGGAGAATAAGGCGGCTTTGATCCAACACCTGCTTGAAACATCTAAAGCAGCTGTATATCGGAAGCGAAGTGATAATATCGATTCTTTGTATCAGCTTTCTGCCCTGCAGGAAGGGATGCTCTTTCACAGCTTGGACAAAGGAAAAGGAGGAGCTTACATCAATCATTTTGTATGTACACTGGAACACCTAGAGGTTGAACATTTCAAAACGGCATGGCAACATCTAATTCAACGACATACGATCTTAAGGACGGCTTTCTACTACGAAGAGTTTAGCCTCCTGCTTCAAGGTGTTTTTAAAGAAGTTAACCTTCCCATCCAAGAGTATGATTACACTGGGATGACCACGGAGGAGCAAACATTGAACTTGGCTACTTTTCTGGAGCAGGATCGAGAGAAAGGATTTGATCTAAATCAACCTCCACTCTTGCGTATTAGCCTTTTCAAGCTAAAGGAAGATCAATACCAAATGGTCTGGTTGTACCATCATATACTCACTGATGGATGGTCGATTCCAATTATGATCAACGAGCTCTTATCAACCTATAGTCAATTGATCGACGGACAAACACCGAAAAGCTCTATAGTTGAGATCGATGCCTACGAGGACTACATCAAGCATGTTGAACAGCTCGACGACAAAGCAGCTAAGGTTTTTTGGCAGAATTACTTACAAGGCATTGAGCAAGGTAGCATATTACCCTTTGCCCCCTCTAACCAGCTTCGGAATTATGGAGGTGTCAGCGTTCAGAAAACACAACTAGAATTAGATGCTGCCACCTTAAAGTTGGTACAGGAGTGTGCGAACGGAAATGAAATAACGATCAATACTTTATTGCAAGGTGTCTGGTCCTATTTATTGGCCTACTACACCAATCAAGCTGAAGCAGTATTTGGCGTCACCGTTTCAGGCCGTCCAGTTGAGTTGGAAAATGCGGAACATAGAGTGGGTTTATACATTAATACCATACCACTTTGTGCTAGGTTGCAACAAGATATTTCCATTGCGGATTGGCTGGCGGACATGCAGGATCAGCACAGCCAGGCTCGGGCTTTTCAGCATAGTGGGCTTCATGCCATTCAAGAATGGAATAAAGTTTCAGGAACACTTTTTGACTCTATCCTAGTTTTCCAAAACTATCCTGTAGGTAAGGAATTAGGGAAAGATATCCCATTAGAGATTTCTAATGTAGAAGTGGATGAAAGAACAAACTATTTGCTGACCCTGGTAGTGGCGCACCGTGAGAACTTGACGGTTAACTTTATCTACAATGATACCTTGCTTAGCGAGGCCTTTATTGACATGATCAAAGGGCAGTTCAAGGATACGCTTTTGCAAATGGTAGACAAAGTAGATGGGACCTTAGCGGATATCGACCTTTGCCCAGGGCAATCCTATAAAGGGTTGCTGAAATCTCCAGTTGATTATCCCTTTCCAACTGTGCTTGATCATTTCAAGGATCAAGTTAAGTCAACTCCTAATGCTATTGCGGTTAGTTGCCAGGGGGAACATTGTTCTTATATCCAACTGGAGGAACGTTCTAATCAAATGGCTCGTTTCTTACTCGATGCAGGGATACAGGCGGAAGATAGAGTGGGACTTTGTTTGGATCGTTCAGTAGAATTGATCGTGACTATACTAGGTATCCAAAAGGCTGGCGGAGCATTTGTGCCGCTTGACCCAAGTCTTCCTGAAACCCGGCTACAATACATGATACAACAGTCTCAGGCAACCTTCGTTATCTCTGCGGGTGTGCATACAGCCATTTTTAGCGATACGGCAGGGCCTTCTGTCATAGATTTAGATCATGCACAAATGATGCTTGAAGCTTATCCAACGGAAGAGCTTGAAGAGCAGGTATTAGCTTCTCAATTAGCCTATGTCCTTTACACTTCCGGCTCGACCGGTCAGCCTAAGGGCGTAGCAATTGAACACCGTAGCCTAAATAATTACCTCAGCTGGGCAAAAGATACATACTGCGAAAACAGCCCCGTCAATATGGGCTTGTATTCAAGTATCAGTTTCGACCTCACGATTACATCCATTTATCTCCCCCTCCTTACCGGCGGGAAGGCAATTATTTACGGTAGCTTAGCTAAGGAAGATAGAATTAATATTTCAGATGTTTTTGAAAATAATGAGATTAGTATATTAAAACTGACTCCTTCGCATCTTCGCCTAATTGAAGAGTCTGCGAGGCCAGGGAATGCTCTAAAGTGCCTGATTGTAGGAGGAGAAGCATTGCCAACCACCCTGGCGGCATCCTTTTATGAACGATACCACGGTCAAGTTCGAATCATAAATGAATATGGCCCAACAGAGACTACCGTAGGGTCTACTTATCATGAGTTTGATCCCGCTTTAGATCGACTTGATCATGTTTCTATTGGCCAACCCATCGCCAATACAGCAATACAGATTCTCGACCAACAGCTCCAGCCTGTTGGCCCTGGAGCTATAGGTGAGCTGTTCATTGGTGGCGCCGGGGTAGCTCGCTCTTATCTATACAACGCAAAGCTAACGACCGCTAGATTTATCGCGGATCCACTTGATGCTGATCAGCGCATGTATCGCACCGGGGATTTAGTGAGATGGTTGCCAAATGGTGGTTTGGATTTTGTCGGTCGAATAGATAATCAAGTGAAGATTCGTTCCTATCGAATTGAATTGGGTGAAATCGAGGCAGTCTTGCAAACTAATGACTTTGTGAAAGATTGTGTAGTGAGTACACAGAAAGATGCTGAAGGCAATCTGCAACTAGTGGGCTATATTGTCGCCGGTACACCACTCGAACCTACTACACTGAGTCAGTTTCTAGCGGGTAAGCTGCCCCATTATATGATTCCCTCACAGTGGATGCAGATTGAAGGTATTCCTTTGGCCAAAAGTGGGAAAGTGGACCGTAAGGCACTACCAAGTGTGGAAAGTGCAACTTTACTTAGACAACACTACAAAGAACCTAGAACAAATACAGAAATAGATGTCGCCAGGATATGGGGCGAACTCTTAGCTCTGGATCAGCTTGGGCGATATGATAGCTTTTTCGATCTGGGGGGGCACTCCTTATTGGCGATCCGTGTACTAGCAGCAGTACATAAGGAATTAGACATTGAAATAGGGATTGATAGCATCTTTAGTTATCCTATTTTACACGAATTCGCAACTTTCTTAGATACTCAACGCAAAGGGGCTTCTCTGCCCCCGATCACTAAACAAACTCAAGCAACTAATATCCCACTTTCCTTCTCTCAAGAACGTTTGTGGTTCATCGATCAATTGGAGGGTAGTACACATTATCACATGCCTAGTGTGCTACGCCTAGAAGGAGAACTGAACACTTCTGTGTTGCAGGAGGCCTTTGAAGAAATTGTCAATAGACATGAGATCTTGCGTACCGTTTATTATCAACAAAAAGGCATCGGTTTTCAGCGGCAATTAGCAGCTGATCAATGGCTAATGCCCATGCTCCCTATACAAGATTTCACGAATGGAAATTCCTGGGACACCGCCCTCTCTCTTTTTGTTAATCAGCCCTTCGACTTATCGAAAGATTTCATGCTTCGGGCTATCCTGGTACAATGTGCACCTAAAGAGCATGTACTTGCTATTGTGCTCCACCATATTGCTTCCGATGGCTGGTCGATGGCCATCTTAGTAGATGAATTGGTAGAGCTATATCGATCTAAAATAGCCAAGCGTGCTCCTCGCTTAGACACACTTGAAATTCAATACGCAGACTACGCCATTTGGCAAAGAAAATACCTCACTGAGGAGGTGATGGCTGAAAAATTAGCCTGGTGGGAAGGTAAGTTGAAGGGGGTGGAACCATTGGATTTACCAATAGATTTTGTTCGACCGGCCATCCAGAATACCAAAGGAGCTCGTGCTAGATTCAAACTTAGTAAAGACCTGAGTGAAAAATTGCGAAGCTTGTCAAAGGATTCAGGCACAACTTTATTCATGACTTTGCTCAGTGCCTTTAAGGTACTTATGTATCGCTACTCTGGCCAATCGGATATTTGTGTAGGTACACCCGTAGCCAATCGGCCTCAAAAAGAAGTGGAGCCCTTGATTGGTTTTTTCCTCAATAGTTTGGCGCTAAGATCAGACCTTAGCGGGAACCCTAGGTTTGATCAATTACTGGCTAAGGTTAAAGAGGACACTTTGGCTGCCTATGCCAGACAAGAAGTAGCTTTTGAACAAGTAGTAGATAAAGTGTATCCCGACCGTGACCAGAGTCGTAGTCCACTGTTTCAAGTGGTGCTTGTGCTCAATAATATTCCCACTGCCAAGGAGATTGATTTGAATGGTTTAACACTTCGCCCCGAAGAGCCTGGCTCTGTCAATTCTACGCTGGATTTACACGTGATGGTGGAAGATCGAGAGGGGGAGCTGTCTTACGTGATGACTTACGGGCCAGATCTTTTCTTACCCGAAACAATCGAACGCATGGGATTGCATTTCGAGCAGTTGTTGGAGGCTATCGTTCGGAACCCAAAGGAGCAGATCGCGGACCTGTCAATGCTTACAACAGTTGAGGAATCCCAGCTTTTGAAGGACTTTAATGACACCGATGCTCCGATCCTGTCGCAGACAGTAGTAGACCTTATCATAGAAAGAGCTAAGCAGCAGCCCGAGATGATTGCCATCCAATTTGAAGATCAAGAGATCACCTATCAGCAATTGGATGAAAGATCAAATCAGGTAGCCTATCTTTTGCGTTCTCACGGCATTACCAAAGGTACAATGGTGTTGCTGTGTTTGGAACGTTCAGTCGACTTGATTGCTGGAATGTTGGGTATTCTCAAAGCGGGAGGAGTATATGTCCCGGTGGACCCAGAGGCACCGACCGAAAGAATTGAATATATCTTATCCGATTGCTTGGCTCCTGTGGCCATTAGTCAATCAAAACTGGTCGATAAACTGCCTACTAATGAAACTCTAGATGTTTTATTGCTGGATCAGCTTGACCTGAGGACTGATCCTACTGATGGACCAGCGCAGCTCCCTACACCTGGGGACCTCTGCTATGTGATTTACACCTCTGGTTCTACCGGAAAGCCAAAAGGAGTATTAATCGAACACAGAGGATTGGCCAATATGATTTACTATCAAGTAGAACGTTTCGGGCTTGGGACAAAAGATAAAGTACTACAATTTGCCTCTGTGAGTTTCGATGGCGCCGCCTATGAAATATTTGTGGCTTTAACAGCCGGCAGTACATTGGTCATTCCTACTAAAGAGACTATCCTTTCCGCAGAAGCTATGCAAGGGCTGTTACAGAATATTACCTTCGCAGCATTACCCACCTCTTACCAGCAATTTGTAGAAGCAGGTCTTTATCATCTAGATATATTGCTTTCAGCCGGAGAGGCATTGGATCCTACACTGACTAAACAACTAATGGACAATGGGGTGAGGATAGTGAATGCCTATGGACCTACCGAGTCCACGATTGGAGTGGTGGAATCGGAGAAGCCTATCGATAAATTTGGCAAGGTCAGCATGGGGACGCCACTTCCGAATACCAAAGTGCATATATTAGATGAATTTGGTCAATTGGTACCTATCGGGGTAAGAGGAGAGATTTGCGTAGAGGGACTACAAGTTGCTCGAGGGTATCTTAATCGTCCTGAACTTAGCAAGGAGAAATTTAGAACCGGTAAGGATGGCCAACCACTTTATCATACGGGTGATATGGGACGCCGCAGACCAGATGGAAGCATAGAATTCTTAGGTCGAGCTGATCATCAAGTAAAAATTAGAGGAAACCGCATAGAGTTGGGAGAGATAGAAAAAGCTACTACTGCCATTAATGGAGTGCAGAGTTGTATTGTGCTGGCGAAAGAAGATGATAAGAAACAAAAGCATCTGCTTGGTTATATTGTTCTGGAAGATGGACAGCCAATTGAGGAGATCAATAAAGCGTTAAGGATTAGTTTACCTGATTTTATGGTGCCAGCTAATTGGATGCAGTTAGATGTTTTACCACTCTTGGATAATGGTAAAGTTGATCGTAAGGCCCTTGAAAAATTGGAAGTTTCTAATGAACAGAACAAAGTACAAACGGCTCCTTCTAGCAAATATGAAAAAGTACTAGCTCAAATATGGGCAGAACTGCTAGAAGTGGAAGAGATTGGAGTGCAAGACAATTTCTTTGATCTGGGTGGCCATTCGCTATTGGCAGTGAGAGTTATTGTGGCCATTAAGGAAGCCGTAAATATTGAAATTGATATACAGTCGGTCTTTAAGTATCCGATATTAGGAGACTTCGCAGGTTTCTTGGGAGAAAATTCTGAAGCGGAGGAGGTCTCTTCTGTTGGTCAGCAAATCAGACCAGCCTTGATACCCTTATCCTTTTCTCAAGAGCGTTTGTGGTTTATTGATCAACTAGAAGGGAGTGTTCATTACCATGTCCCAATGGTGCTTCGTCTGCTTGGAGACTTGGATAAACCTGTGTTAGATTATGCCTTCCAGGAAATTATTGCTCGACATGAAATCTTACGTACAGTCTACCTGCAAAGCGAAGGTATGCCTTATCAGCAAGTGTTAAGTCCTGAGCAATGGCAGATCAATTGGCTAGATAATCAATCGTTTGAAAACAAGGAGGCTTGGGAAAATTGGCTGGAAAATGAGATCCAACGCCCTTTCGATCTTACTAAAGATTATCCTATCCGAGTTCATGTGCTTCAGCGATCAGAAAAAGAACATGCCCTGGTCTTAATTTTACACCATATCGCTTCCGATGGCTGGTCCAACGCCATTCTCGTTGATGAATTGGCAGAATTGTATCGGGCAAAGCAAACGGGGCGTGAGACAATACTCCCTGCCCTTCCCACCCAATATGCAGACTATGCGATTTGGCAGCGCCAGGAGTTTAGGCCTGAAGTTTTGGAGGTAATGCTAGGTTGGTGGGCGAATAAGCTGGCCAACACTGAACCCCTGGACCTGCCAACCGATTATCCGCGTCCAGCGATTCAGAGTACAAGAGGTGCGCAACTTAGCAGGCACTTCAACGTGGACCTTCTTGCTGAATTAAAGAACTTGTCACAAAACACGGGTGCAACCTTATTCATGACACTATTGGCGGCTTTTAAAGTGTTGCTCTATCGATATACTAGCCAGACCGATATTTGTATTGGGACGCCTGTGGCGAATCGTACTCAAAAAGATATTGAACCGCTAATTGGTTTTTTCCTCAATAACCTTGCCCTTCGGACGGACTTGAGTGGGAATCCAACTTTTGCAGATTTGTTAACCTCAATCAAGCAAGATACTCTTGAAGCCTTCTCCAGACAAGAAGTGCCTTTTGAGCAAGTGGTAGAACGAGTGGATCCTATTAGAGATAAAAGTAGAAGCCCACTGTTTCAAGTGGTCTTTATGTACAACAATACCCCTACAGCAGCAAAGGTTGAATTAGATGGACTGGAATTCCAATCTGAAGAATCAGACTTGATCCATTCTACCGTTGATATCCATGTGAATATGGAGGAGCATGTCGATGGCTTAAGTATCAAGTTGACCTATTGCCAAGACCTATTCACATCGGATTCCATACAACGTTTACTGCAACATTTTGAGCAATTGCTTTGGGCCGTTGTCCAACAACCGAATGAAAAAATTGGCCAGCTGAAAATGTTGAGTCCAGCTGAAGAGCAGCAACTAATATATACCTTCAATGATACAGCCAGGGCTTTTCCTGAAGGGCAGACCGTGTTGGATTTATTCCAATCCCGTGTAGAAGAGACTCCACAGGCAGTGGCCGTTAAGTTTCAGGATCAAGCCATTAGTTACAGGGAACTCGATCTGTTAAGCAATCAGCTTGCTCAATACTTACAACAAAAAGGATTAGTGAAAGGGAGCCTGATGGCTGTTTGTATGGATCGATCAATCAATATGATCGTAGCCATTCTTGGCATCATCAAATCGGGTGGTGTTTATATCCCGATTGATCCGGAATATCCGGAGTTCCGTATTAACTATATGATAGCAGATAGTGGAGCTCTAGTGGTAATTACAGATGAAACTACCGAGCAACTTTTTAAAGCAGATCCTGCCCTCGCCCTTGTCAATTTGGATGCTCTAGAACTTGTGGAATCGTCTGAAGAAACCTTTATAGATCTACAAGCAGAGGATTTGGTTTATGTAATTTATACCTCAGGTTCTACCGGACAACCCAAGGGAGTCTTGATTGAACATGGTGGATTGGCTAATCTGATTTTCAATCAGATGGAAACTATGCCCTTGGGAACGGATACGAAGGTATTGCAATTCTCTTCCGTCAGCTTTGATGCAGCTGCTTATGAGATTTTTGTTGCCTTATGTACAGGAAGTACGCTGGTTATGCCGGATAAGAGTACTGTTCTGTCTAGTGAGAAAATGGGGGCTTTGTTAGAAAATATAGATTTTGCTACGCTGCCTACTTCATACCAACAATTTGTAGAACCTTATCTCACCAATTTAACAACTTTAGTCTCTGTTGGAGAAGCAATGGATAGTCAATTGGCTATGCGCCTGCAGGAGGCGGGGGTACAAGTATTCAATGGCTATGGCCCAACCGAAAACACAGTTGCTGCAAGTATTTCTTTACAACCGATCACAGCAGCTGGTAAGGTAACCATAGGCCATCCCTTCCGAAATGTGGCCACCTATATCTTCGATGAGAATGGGAATTTAGCACCTATTGGAGTAGTTGGGGAGCTTTATATAGGAGGTACTCAGGTAGCAAGGGGATACTTGAATCAAATCGAAAAAACCCATCAACATTTCAAGCAAAATGAACTGGGTAAGTTGTATCGAAGTGGAGATTTGGCGCGTCGTTTACCTGATGGCTCTTTGGAGTTCATCGGAAGAAAAGATGATCAGGTAAAGATTAGAGGATATCGTATTGAATTGGGCGAAATCGAGCAAGCCATTCTAAAAGCAGACAATGTTCATAGTTGTAGCGTAGTACTGCTCGATGATGAACAGGGCAATCAGCAATTAGCTGCTTACCTAGTACCTGAAAATGAAATGGACTTGGAAGGATTGGTATTAAATTTGAAACAGCAGCTCCCGGAATATATGATCCCCGCACAGTGGAGTTTATTGGAAAGCCTGCCATTATTGGCCAATGGAAAAGTAGATAAGCAAAACTTGTCCACAATGACCATGAGCAATATCGGTAGTAAAGCCTACTCGGCACCAATCACCCCGACGGCTAAAACTATTGCTGATATATGGAAGGAGCTTTTGAGTATCGATAAAGTGGGGATGGAAGATAGTTTCTTTGATCTAGGGGGCCACTCTCTCTTAGCGGTGCGAGTAATTGTAGCTATTCAGGAGGCCCTACAGGTGGAGCTAGATATAGAGTCAATTTTCTCTTATCCCAGCTTGCAAGAGCTATCGGATTTTGTGGATACACAACATTCTGGCTCTAGTTTGCCACCCATCACTCCGGCCGACCGTGCCGACCTGGATATTCCTTTGTCTTTTGCTCAGGAGCGGCTTTGGTTTGTAGATCAACTGGAGGGAAGTGTACAATATCATATGCCCAGCTTGCTACGTTTGAAAGGCCAGCTAGATACATCAGTATTGGAATCGGCTTTTAAAGCATTGGTGGAACGGCATGAAGTGCTTCGAACTGTATTTGATCAACAATTAGGAGAAGCCTTTCAACGCGTAAATTCAGCAAGTGACTGGCAGCTCAAGCAATATCGGCAAGAGGAATTTGGAAGTGAAGAGGCGTTTAACGCTTGGTTAGAAGCTGAGCAGCTTCGCCCTTTTGACTTGACCAAGGATTATATGTTGCGCGCACATTTGGTGAAAGTATCGGAGGAGGAACATATTCTACTCATGATCTTGCATCATATTGCAGCAGATGGTTGGTCTATGGGGATTCTAATTAATGAGGTGACCGAGTTGTATCGAGCTGCACTGACACAGGAATCCGTGGCCTTGCCAACCCTGCCTATACAATATGCAGACTATGCCATTTGGCAGCGGCAACATTTGACAGATGCAGTGATGGCGGAAAAATTGAGTTGGTGGGAAGAGCAACTCAATGGAGTTGTTCCATTGAACCTTCCACTTGACTTTGAAAGGCCAGCCGTGTATAGTACCAAAGGGGAAGTGTTAGAATTTGAAATTGGCGAAGATTTGATGCACGATTTGAAAAAATTGGCAAAGGACAATGGGGCTACCCTCTTTATGACTTTGTTGGCCATTTTCAAAGTATTGCTTTATCGACACAGCGGACAGACTGACATCTGTGTTGGTACGCCGATTGGAAACCGACAGCAGAAAGAAATAGAACCTTTGATTGGATTTTTCCTCAATAATTTGGCTTTGCGAAGCGATTTAAGTGCCAATCCGAGCTTTAGTGAATTTCTTTTACAGGTAAAGAAGAGCACCCTTGACGCTTATGCTAATCAAGAAGTTCCTTTTGAACAGGTGGTAGATAGAGTTGATCCAGAAAGGGATCTAAGTAGAAGTCCCTTGTTCCAAGTAGTCTTTGGCTTGAACAATGTTCCACCCACTGCCAAAGTGGAGGTAGAGGATTTGATTTTATATTCGGAAGCTGGTGGGGCTGTAAGTGCTACGGTAGATCTACACCTTATGGTCCATGAGTCAGAGCAAGGACTTTCTATCGGAATGACATACTGCAAGGATCTATTCAAGCCAGAAACAATGCTTCGGTTCCGACACCATTTCGAGCAGTTGATGCGTTCAGTGGTTGCTAAGCCTACGACTTCTTTGCTAGAGTTGCCGATGTTGAGCGAAACGGAAAAATCTGAAATTCTAAACCAGTTTAGTGGGAACACAGCATCCCTGACGGAATACGATACTATCCTCGCTCTGATCGAGGATCAATTGCAGAACCAAGCCGATAAAACTGCGATCCAATACCAGGATAAGCAATTGACTTATCGAGAGCTTCACGATAAAGCTAATCAAGTGGCCAATTATCTGATTGACCAGGGTGCACAATCCAATGTGCTGATCGGTTTATGTATGGATCGTTCTATCGAAATGATTGTTGGTATATTGGGTATACTGAAGGCTGGAGCGGCTTATGTGCCGATCGACCCTAGCTATCCACACGAACGCAAGGAGTTCCTGCTTAAGGATAGTGCTACAGGAATGGTCTTGGTAGATAAAGCCAATCAAGCAGCAATAACTGAAACACCAGAACGCAGGGTCGTGAGTTTATCAGACTATGAAGCGACCTTCGGTCAATACTCAATTGATCCTCCTCAAACTGAGCTTCGAGGCCAGGACTTAGCCTATATGATTTATACTTCAGGCTCTACTGGCAGACCTAAGGGCGTTCTAATTGAACATAAAGGATTATTGAATTTGAGTATTAATCAAATAAAAGCCTTCGGCTTGGTCAAGGGTACCAAAATGCTACAGTTTGCATCTATAAGCTTTGATGCTTCTTGTTCAGAGATTTTCACGGCACTGGCAAGCGGTAGCCAATTGATTATACCGGAGTCGGCAACCTTGTTGTCAGCTCAACTATTGGGAGACTTGATTGCTACAGAAGAAATAGAAGTAGCCACCCTCCCCCCTTCTTATCAGGTATCAATGGAAGCGCAACTGCAAGACCTAAGAACATTGATTTCTGCAGGTGAGCCGCTGAATGTGGCTATCACGCAACGTTTACAGGCTAAGGGCGTCCGAGTGATCAATGCATATGGCCCTACGGAAAATACAGTATGTGTTACCTTGACAGATGAACCCATTCTGGATACGCAACAAGTGAGTATCGGCCAACCACTTACGAATGTGCAAGCCTTTGTATTAAATGATAAGAATAGAGTAAGCCCGATTGGAGTAGAAGGAGAACTATTTGTAGGTGGCGAACAACTGGCTAGGGGATACCTTAATGAAATAGAATTGACCCAAGAACGATTTGCCCAGCATCCATTTGAATCCGGGAAACGGTTATACCAAACCGGAGACCAGGCTTCCTGGTTGCCCAATGGGAACTTAACCTACCTGGGGCGACGAGATGAACAAGTTAAGATTAGAGGACATCGGATCGAATTGGGCGAGATTGAACATGTATTGCGGACAGCACCGAATGTATTGGATTGTGCAGTGGCAGCCCAAAAAGAAAATGGGATCTATCGACTTTATGCATTCGTTGTTCTACTTGCTACTGCTCAGGAGATATCTTTGGCAGATTACCTGGCGGAAAGGCTGCCGACATATATGTTGCCCGCACAGTGGCAAGAGTTGGAAGCCCTTCCTTTGACCAATAGCGGTAAGGTTAATAAAAAGGCCTTATTGGTGTCAACGAGCGGACAAGGAGTCGCCAACTACGTTTCTCCATCCACAGAAGTGGAACAGAAACTGGCAGCCATTTGGATGGACCTCCTTGGCCTGGAAAAGGTTGGAATTCACGACAACTTTTTTGAATTGGGAGGAGATTCTATCATTAGTATACAAGCTGTAAGCCGCGCTCACCATGAAGGCATTGAATTTCAGGTGGCGGATATGTTCGAAAATCAAACGATTGCTGAGTTGGTTAAAATACTGAAGGTAGGAAGAAAAACAGTCAAAACTGAGCAAGGGTTATTGTCTGGAGAACTACCACTTTTACCGATACAACAATGGTTTTTTGATGCCAATCACCCTGTTCCCAATCATTACAATCAATCCCTTTTATTACAATTAGATAAGTCAATCAAGGTAGAAAAATTGGAGGCACTGGTAGAAGCTATTGTCAAACAACATGATTGCTTACGGATGATTTATCTCTCAGAAGAGGGACAGTGGATCCAGGCTTACCGCACTGAGGTTAAAGACGGGCTAATAGTAGAGGATTTGACAGCCAAAAAACCAGCTGAATTCATTACCAGTATTACGTCATGCTGCGAGAGTTATCAGCGAAGCCTAAATATAGAGGAGGCCCAACTTTATCGATTTGTATTAATGGAGACGCCAGAAGCAGAGCAAAATAATCGCCTGTTCATTGCGATTCATCACTTAGCAGTTGATGGTGTATCCTGGAGGATTTTGCTTGATGACCTACAGCGGGCGTTAGAGCAATTGAAGCAAGGGCAAGATATAGATCTTGGACCCAAAGGAAGTTCGTATCGACAATGGCATCAGGCACTGCTTGATTTTGCTTCCTCTCCTTGGGTGACGGGGCAAGCAGGATACTGGTCGAACACCGTTGCTGGTTACAAGCCTCTACCTGTTGATAAGAATCCGGATGCTATTTCAGCCAAGAAGAATCTATGTGTTTACAAGACGAGCTTAAAAGCAAACTTGACGAAATCCTTGATTGCCGAAGCTAATCGAGCATACAATACTGAAATAAATGATCTGCTACTCGGTGCTTTAGCCAAGACCATCGGCCAATGGGCTGGTGTGCAACAAATGGTAATTGGGATGGAAGGTCATGGTCGGGAAAACATCAGCGAAGAGATCGATGTATCTCGTACTATCGGTTGGTTCACTAATCTATACCCAACAAGCTTAAGTTGTGGTCAAGGCATGACCGAAGGCCAGTTGATCAAAACCATAAAAGAACAGCTTCGTCAAATCCCAGATAGGGGAATGGGGTATGGGGCTTTGAAATACATGCATCCTGACCTGGCGATCCGCCAACAACTGGCAGGCGAACAGCCTTGGGATATTGTTTTTAACTATTTAGGTCAATTTGACAATGCAATCAATAGCGAGGGGTTAGGTGGGGCAGCAGAGTATCCTGGAGAAATGGTTGCCTCGGAAAATAAATTTGGTTCCAGGTTAGAGATCAATGGTTCCATTAATGGAGGAGAGTTGGCATTGGCTTTTAGTTATTCAGAATTGCAATATGAAGAGGAGACAATTGTCACCTTAGCAGCGAGATACATTGATGCCTTGACAAACCTCATCCAACATTGTGTTAACAAGCAAAATACAGAACATACACCTTCTGATTTTGGCTTGCAGGACAAAGTGAGTAATCAACAATTGGAAGCTTTCTTACAAGTTGAGGAAGAAAGCATGGAGCCTGACGATGATTTCTTATTTGTCTGATGCGTGCCTTTGCTGAAGACTACCTTCGTAGGAGATACCTACTAGTAATTTTTCTCTAAGAAAAGACATGGGTTCCACCGATCAACACCTAAGGTCACCCATTTTGCTAAATCGCTACTTATGATGCTTTCAAATAATTCTACCCTTACCGAGCAATCGGTAAAGCAGGTCTCCGTCGTTTCTAATATTGACAGGAATAGTTTCTATCAAGAATTTGTGCAGCCTGAAAAGCCCGTCTTAATTAGAGGCCTGACGAGTAACTGGAATGCCTTAAATTGGAATGCGGGCTACTTCAAGGAAAATGAAGGTGGCCTTAAATTGGCAGTAAAGATGGGTGATGTCTCAAAAGGCCAGCGGGTGCCGATGCTGACTAGTGAGTATATTCAGTTGTTAGAACTTTACGAAGCAAAATTGAATAATGGTGAGATCCCTGATAATCCAGGGTACTTGCATGATGTCCCCTTTTTCTATCTTTTTCCACAGTTTGTTAAGGATATTGAACCATTCCCTAATCATCTTTTTCCAAGATGGTATTGGCCCAACTGGCACAACTACATTCAGTTCTTTATGGGCGCAACGGGAAGTCTTACTCCCTTACATTTTGATACCCTTCTTACCCACAATCTGTTTTTTCAAGTAGTTGGAAGAAAACGTTTTATTCTTATCCCTGCGGATCAAAAGGATCTTTGCTACCTAGAGGGGTGGCGATGGGCTAAATTCGACCCAAGTCGGCCAGATTTTGAACGTTTCCCACTTGCGAAAAGCATCGAGCCCTTGGAAATTATTCTAGAAGCGGGTGACATACTCTATATACCCCCAGGGATGCTGCATCAGGTACATGGCCTTAGCTTATCTATTTCTTTTAATATTGATTGGCATACAACAGCCAGTGCCTGGAAAGGAGTCCTGTCGGGCTTTAAAGGAGCACCTAGACAAAATATTTACTATAATAGTCTCTGCTTAGCGGGCTTAAGCTGTGGAATACCAGCTAAACACATTTTCCCATATTACAAGTCCTATCTGAATTACGTAAGCTAAGTAGTACTCTCCAAGCTAGAACTTACTGACTTTTTTAGCCCATGCTTCTCCCTGACGAATCATGGACCTGGCTTCTTGTGAAGTCAAAATACATTGCCATCCTATTCATTTCACTGGCCTGATAATAGGTATATACATGAGCACTCAAGAATTTATAGAAAAGCTGAATCAGCTGAACCTCTCTTTGGCTGTCTATCAAGAAAGATTAACGCTTAAAGGACATTCTCACAAGCTTTCTCCTAAGGAGATCAAATCCATTTTAGGCCGAAACAATGAGGTGTCTCAATATATTCAAGAAAATCGAGGACAACTACTAAAGCATCTCACACAGGAGAGCAGAGCCAAAGCGGTCTTGAAAGAGAAAAGGTCTGATAACATCTCAGCCGTTTATCCGCTTTCCCCTTTACAACAAGGAATGCTTTTCCATAGTATCTACAATGGTAACGGTAGTGCTGCGGCCTATCTTAACCAGTTTAGCTGTGATTTTAATGACCTCAATGTAGCTGCCTTTCAAAAATCTTGGGATTATCTATTGAGTGGTCACAGTATTTTGCGAACGGCCTTCTTTTATGAGGAATTTGATCTTCCCTTGCAAGCCGTTTTTAAGCGCGTGCAATTACCTTTTGAAGTACATGATCTTTCTAGGCTTTCCGAACAGGCACAAAAGCATCGCCTGGAGGCATTTTTGTTGCATGACCGTGCCAAAGGCTTCAACTTCAAGGAGCCTCCCTTGATGAGGATAAGCTTGTTCAAGTTAGGTGCACAAAAATATCGACTGGTATGGACGCACCACCATATTCTTACAGATGGGTGGTCCACTCCGATTATGATGAGCAAGTTGATTGACTGCTACAAAGCTATACTGGAAAATCGACCTATTCCTGCCTTAGTTGAAGATAGATACGAAGATTATATTAGATATATCGAATCGAAAGATGCCAAGGAACAAGAGGCTTTCTGGCAAAACTATCTGGGCAAGATCAATGGCCCTAGCTTGCTACCTTTTACGAAAGAGAATGTGGACCGAAATAAAGGCGGAGCTAGTATCAAAAAGCAAGAACTCAGTTTTGACCAAACATTTAGTGAATGTATAGAAACCTATGCGCAACAAAACCACCTAACGATCAATTCGATTGTTCAAGGAGTATGGTCTTACTTGCTTTCCCGCTACACGGCCCAAAGTGATGTAGTATTTGGTGTTACAGTTTCTGGAAGACCGCCAGACTTGGCTAACTCAAGCGAAAGAGTGGGGCTATATATCAATACTATCCCATTTTGCACACAGATTGACCTTCAACAGCCTATTTCCGATTGGCTCAATGATCTTCAACAAGCACATACACGAGCGAGAGAGTTTCAGTATACAGCCCTTAGCACTATCCAGAAGTGGAAAAATATGCAAGGGGACTTGTTTGATTCTATCATTGTTTTTGAAAACTATCCAGTGGGAGATGATCTAGTGAACGATCAAACGCTTGATGGGGGAGAGGTAGAAGTGGATGAAAGAACCAATTACTTACTGGAAATTACGGTGGCCTATGGAAGGACACTAAATATACAATTCCTGTATAATGATGAATTGCTGGATGAGCAGTTTGCGCGCTTGATTGCCGGACATTTTGAGTTTGTTCTTCGGCAGATCATCCAATCTCCAGCAGAACACCTGACCGATCTTGAATTGTTGACGCCAGCAGAGCTGCAACAACTCAAGTTCGACTTCAATGACTCTGCAGTTCCATACCTCAAAACTAAAACGATAATTGATCTTTTTGCTGAGCAAGTGCAAACTAGACCTGATGCCATTGCAGTGGTAGGAGAGCATGACACTTGGACTTTTCGTGAGCTGGATCAACGATCTAATCGTTTAGCTCATTTCTTAAGAGATAAGGGAATCGGCGTAGAGTGTCCAGTACCTCTATGCATGGATAGATCACCACATTTACTCTTGGCGATCTGGAGTGTATTTAAGGCCGGTGGCGCTTACCTACCTATTGATCCTTCTTATCCACTTGATCGGATCAACCACATGCTTCGGGATAGTGGATCTCCGATTATGATCGGCATGTTGCCTCAGAAGAGGCATTTGGAGTCCATAGAGAACACAGAACTTGTGTTTTTAGACCAAGATTGGCATCGGATTCAGGAGTACCAGTGTACACCTGTTGACTCGACCGTTAACTTAGCAAATCTTGCTTATTTGATTTATACTTCTGGTTCTACAGGCAGACCTAAAGGGGTGATGATCGAACATGAGGGTATGCTGAATCATCTCTTCGCCATGATCGATGAGCTTCAGGTTGATGACACAAGTAGAGTCCTGCAAAATGCTTCTCAAAGCTTTGATATTTCAGTTTGGCAACTCTTAACTACTCAAATTACGGGAGGAACAACATACATCTATCCTCAGACGACGGTGATGGAACCAGGACTGTTTATGGCTAACTGGCAGCGAGATCAACTTACTCATGTTCAGTTGGTACCTTCTTATCTAAAAGTATTGTTCGACCAGCCGGAATTTTTGCAGTTGGATCTTTCTGCAACCGCTTACGTTCTAGTCACGGGAGAGGCTCTCCCGGTGGAATTAGCCCATCGATGGTTTGAACATTTTTCTGACATTCCCCTGGTAAATGCGTACGGCCCTGCGGAGGCTGCAGACGATGTTACTTTGCATATTATGCGGCAGCCCCCTAGGGATGATCGTATGCCCATTGGGCAGGCTGTGCAGAACATGCGACTGTATGTATTTGATGAGGACTATCGACTATGTCCAATAGGAGTTCCAGGAGAGATTGGTGTGGCAGGGGTTGGTGTAGGACGTGGGTATTTGAACTTGTCGGAGCGAACAGCAAGATCATTTGTAGCTAATCCTTACGAAGAGAAAGGTACACTTTATAAGACAGGCGACCTCGGCTATTGGTCACCAGCGGGTGAATTGGTCTTCATGGGTAGATTAGATGACCAAGTGAAGATCAACGGGCATCGAATTGAATTGGGAGAGATTAAGGAATTACTTCTCCAGCATAAACTGGTAAAAGATGCCGTGGTGATTGTTAGAACAGATGATCTCGAGCATAAACGGCTAGTAGGGTATGTAGTAGTGGAAGCAGGTTTTCAGAAAAATGAGATTGAGACTTATTTAAGCAGCAGCCTTCCGCGATATATGGTTCCCAGTATTTGGGTAGAGTTGCCCGAATTACCATTAAATGCAAATGGAAAAGTAGATAAGAAAGCACTTCCAGCTCCAACTCAACAGACACAATTACAAGAAAACTTCCAAGCGCCAATTTCTGAAACGGAGACGATCCTAGCCAACGTATGGCAGGAGCTATTGGGCGCAAATCGGATTGGACTTCATGATAACTTCTTTGAGTTAGGCGGAGATTCCATTATTAGTATTCAGGTAGTAAGTAGAGCCAGACAGAAAGGCCTCTTCCTTAAACCTAAAGATTTATTTGAGTTTCAAACGATAGCTGAATTAGCCCTCAATGTTCAACATAAAGCCATTGAGATAAAAACCGAGCAAGGACCTTTATCTGGTCCTGTCCCATTGTTACCCATACAACAACGTTTCTTTGATTTGGCCTACGCCAAAGCAGATCACTACAATCAGGCTTTGATTTGGGGGGTAGACAAATCACTTTCAACTCAAGATTTGGAGAAAGTAATAACAGCATTGATGAAACATCACGATGCTTTGCGTCTACAGTATCATAAAACAGAGGGACAATGGCGACAAGAATATGGCGCATTTATGGGGCAACTCTCTGTGGAAGACCTTTCTAAAGTAACTGCAGATGAACTTCCCAAGTATGTACCTGAAATCTGCTATCGGTACCAGGAAGGTCTAGTGCTTGAAAAAGGAGAAATTAGCCGATTTGTACTGATTAGAACTCCAGAAGAGGAACCCTTAGATCGACTTTTTGTCGGTATTCACCATTTAGCTGTGGATGGCGTTTCCTGGCGCATTTTGGTAGAAGATATTGAACGGGCCTTGCAGCAACTTTCAGAAGATAAACCCATTGACTTGGGCCCAAAGACCAGTTCCTTCAGACAATGGACACAAGCGCTATCTGCATATGCACAGCAACACAAAGTGGAAGCTCAATTGGACTATTGGCTAGCAGCTAATCAAGCCTATAAGCCCCTTCCAGTAGACAAATCTAAATGCCCGGTCAAAGCAGATTATACGGCATTTTTTGAGGATCTCTCTCCTGCCTATACCACCATGCTATTGAAGGGAGCAAATAAGGCTTTCCAAACGGAAGTGAATGACTTTTTACTGGCTGCCTTGGCCAAAACCTTCTGTGATTGGACCCAGGAAGAAGCTGTAGTAATTGGACTCGAAGGACATGGGCGAGAGGCCATCGATGATGCAATTGATACTTCACGAACAGTGGGATGGTTTACTAATCTTTATCCAGTACTATTGTCAAGCGAAAATTTTGCTTCAAGCCCCGATACTATTAAATCGGTTAAGGAACAACTCCGTCGTCTGCCGGATCGTGGCATCGGCTACGGAGCACTGAGGTATCTACACCCCGAAGCAGCAATTCGCCAGCGTTTTGAAGGAACCCAATGTTGGGATATTGAATTTAATTACCTTGGACAGATAGATAATGCGGTCCAAAGTGGTAAATGGCTACACCAAGCTGGTGAAAGCGCTGGCAAGGCATCTAGCGTGGATAATAACAGAGATGCCAAGCTAATGGTTGATTGCTTTGTGGTGGATGGTGAGCTACGAGTGAGTTGGAATTACTCCAAATATCAATACAAAGCGGGTACCATTAGGCGATTAGCAGGTAATTTTATTCAAAACTTAGAAGAACTACTTACTCATGCTAGCTCGATGGAGGTGACGCAACCTACACCGGCTGATTTTGGCCTTAGCCAACACCTGAGTTACCAGGAACTAGATGCATTTTTGGTGAGAATGGAGGGTGCGAGAATAGCTGCACTCTATCCGCTTAGCCCTTTGCAGGAAGGGATTCTCTTCCATAGCCTTTATAATGCCAATTCTGGTGCTTATATCGATCAGTTTGTTTGCGAGTTTGTGAACTTGGATCAGACAGCTTTTAAAGCCAGTTGGAATCAACTTTTGCGTTCGCATTCTATCATGCGAACCGCATTCTTTGCAAAGGACTTTTCACTACCACTGCAAGCCGTATTTGAAAAGGTGGACATACCGTTTGAAGAGATAGATTGCAGTTCACTCAGTCCTGACAAACAAGATGTAGCCATCTCTTTATTCCTAGAAGAGGACAGGAGACGTGGATTCGATTTAACCCAACCTCCACTAACACGAGTTACTATATTTAAGTTGGATGAGCAGCGCCATCGTTTAGTTTGGAGTTGTCATCATATTTTGACCGATGGTTGGTCTACACCGGTCATTATGGAAGAGCTATTAGTAAATTATGAACGCTTCCAGCAAGGGCAAGCGGCTATAGTGCGCAAGGAAGACCGGTTTGAAGATTATATCCGTTACATAGAGGAACAGGATACGCAGCTGTTAAAAGCTTTTTGGCAAGAGTACCTTTCAGGGATAGATGGCCCAAGTTTACTGCCTTTCACCAATTCTTCCTTGGAAAGGAATCGGGGAGGAATCCATATAGAAAAAGTCAACTTGCACTTTGAAGCGGCATTTACACAAGAATTACTCCAATTTGCAGCTAAGCACAGGATTACTGTGAATACCATCATGCAAGGGGTATGGGCTTATCTACTTTCTACCTATACGGCGAAAAAGGACGTAGTTTATGGTGTGACCGTTTCTGGTCGACCACCAGTGCTCAAGGATGCAGAAGATCGTGTGGGACCATATATCAATACTATTCCACTTAGTGCTGCATTGGATGCTGAGGCTAAAATTGGCCCTTGGTTAGTCAATTTACAGAAGGGGCACACTCAGGCCAGGGAATATCAATATGCGTCTTTGAATGCTATTCAAAATTGGAAGGGTATTAGTGGTGATTTCTTTGATAGTATACTCGTCTTTGAAAACTATCCCGTAGGGGAAGAGCTAATGGGTGAACAGGCCTTGGAAGGCTCTAATGTGGAAATGGATGAACGGACGAACTACCTCCTTACCGTTGTTATTGCCCAGGCTCGAACCCTGGACATTCATTTCGATTTCAACAGCGATCTCCTTGACAAACAACAAGTCGAATGCATTAGTGGCCACTTTCAACAGGTGCTGACGCAAATGATTAAAGGAGAAGAGTTGTCGCTTTCAGAGATTCAGATATTAACTACGATAGAACGTGAACAACTCTTGCACAAGTTTAATGATACGCAAAAAGTATATGCACCAGCAACCATCTTGGATTTGTTTGCTCAACAAGTGCTTAAATCCCCAGATTCTATTGCGGTTCAGTTTGAAGAAGAGATCCTATCTTATGCAGATCTAGACGCTAAGTCTAACCAATTGGGTCATTACTTACTGCAGTTAGGTGTCAAGAAAGGGGAGTTGATAGGGCTGTGTTTAGAGAGATCTTTAGATATGATGGTTGGTATCCTCGGTATAATGAAAGCCGGAGGAGCCTATGTTCCTATTGATCCAGCCTATCCAAAAGAGCGAATAGAATTTATTTTATCAGACATAAATGCTAAGCTGGTATTGACCCAGGCTGAAGTCTCTGCGAAATTAATAGAGAGCAGTTATTCGAATGAAATAAAACTGCTTGATCTTCAAAATTCACAGTTGTACCAAGGTTTATTGAGCCCGTCAGCTGTTGGTTTATCTCCTAATGATCCAGCCTACGTGATTTATACATCTGGTTCTACAGGCCGGCCAAAAGGTGTTTTGAATGAACATAGAGGTGTTGTCAATCGGCTATTATGGGGGATAGATTACTTCAACTTTACTCCGGAGGACGTTTTTCTACAAAAAACCACCTTCTGTTTTGATGTTTCCGTTTGGGAATTATTTAGCCCACTGTTGGTCGGAGCTAAGCTAGTATTTGCTGCGCCAAATGGGCACAAAGATCCGGCATATTTAAGGCAACTTGTGGAGAAGCAGTCTATCACAACTATCCATTTTGTGTCCTCCATGCTCGAAGCCTTCCTGTTGGAATTACCAAAAGGAGCGTGCCCAAGTATTCAGCGAGTTATTAGTAGTGGTGAAGCAGTATTACCAAGTCATGTGAGAATGCTAAAAGCTGCCTTCTCCAATGCTGGCTTCTATAACCTTTACGGGCCGACAGAAGCAGCTATCGAAGTTTCCTTTTGGGAGGCTCCCACTCACTATTATGAAGAAGACTTTGTTCCTATTGGCCGACCCAGCTGGAATACTCAATTGCATATCCTAGATGAGCATGGCAAATTGGTGCCAATTGGTGTACCTGGTGAATTACATATTGGTGGTACTCAGGTAGCTCGTGGGTACCTCAATCACCCGTTGCTTAGCGCTGAAAAATTTATCCCTGACCCCTTTGAAACAGGTGCACGACTTTACAAGACTGGAGATCTAGCAGCTTGGCTCCCCAATGGGCAAATCAAGTACCTAGGACGAAAGGATGACCAAGTAAAAGTGCGAGGCTATCGCATTGAATTAGGTGAGATCAATGAAATACTTAGCCAATGCTCTCAAGTAAAAAATAGTGTAGTAGTAGCCAACAAAGATAAACATGGACAGGTTCGATTAATTGCCTATGTAGTACCTGTGAAGGCTTTAGATAAAAAGGAAGTTGAAAGTTTCTTGAAGGCAAAACTACCCGAATATATGATTCCTTCCGTTTGGATGGAAATGGAGGCCTTGCCCCTTAACTCAAATGGCAAGATAGATAGGAAACATTTGCCAACTCCAGATGCTACTGCGCTTAGTCGAAATACTTTTGTGGCTCCTGAAACTGAAAACCAGGCAAGGATCATCAGTATATGGAAAGAGTTGCTCCTCTTGGAGCGAATAAGTGTATTGGATGATTTCTTTGAATTGGGTGGGCACTCCCTCTTAGCTTTGCGTTTACTTTCAGCTTTGCGTAGAGCTTTCGATGTAGATTTGTCTGTAAGAGATTTATTTGAGTATTCGACAGTAGTGGACTTAGCAAAACTCGTAGAGAATCGACACCCCGCTGCAACTATACCTTCTTTGACGGTAGTTAATCGTCCGGCGAAATTACCATTGTCTTTTGCTCAGGAACGCCTCTTCTTTATTGATCAATTGCAGGGTAGTGTTCAATACCATATCCCGATGGTCATGTCCTTTGATGGAGAGCTAGATACTCAATTAGTAGAGAAAACTTTCCAGGAAATTGTCAATCGGCATGAGGTGCTCAGGACTGTTTTCCGAGAGGAAGAAGGAACAGCCTATCAATATATTTTGCCTGACCATCAATGGCGATTGGAGAAAGCTGTAATGACTGAAAACAGAAGGGGAATATCGGTACGGAAGATGATTATGGAATTTGTTGATCGTCCTTTTGATCTGTCCCAAGACCATATGCTACGTGCTAAATTGATTGAGGTAGAACCCCACCAATATCAACTAGCCTTAGTGATCCATCACATTGCAGCAGATGGCTGGTCGATGAATATCCTTACAAAAGAATTTGCGGATATTTTTAATGCTTTACAAGAGGGAAATGCTATTGACCTCCCGGATTTACCAATACAATATGCTGATTATGCAGTATGGCAACGACAGTTTTTGGGAGAAGACGTACTGGCGCAAGAATTAGCCTACTGGACCGAGCAGTTAGCCGATACTCCTTCGTTGGATTTGCCAACTGACTTTGTTCGTCCAAACATGCAAAGTACTCGTGGAGCTGCCATTGATGTAACCTTGAATAAGGACGTTTATGATCAATTGCAGCAACTTACGCAGAAATATCAAACCACTTTATATACCACGCTACTAGCAGCCTTTAAGGTGTTACTTTATCGCTATAGCAGACAAAGAGATATTTGTGTCGGAACGCCAATTGCGGGAAGACAACAGCCGGATACCCAGCCACTTATTGGTTTCTTCGTTAATATGCTTGCCATTCGGTCTCAGCTTGCGGAGCATTCTACCTTCGTGGATATACTTAAGCAAGTCAAGCAAACTACCCTTGATGCCTACGCTCATCAGCAGGTTCCTTTTGAGCAGATTGTAGATACGGTTACGAAGGTTAGAGACTTGAGTCGAAGCCCAATATTTCAGGTCACTTTTACCCTGAATAACGCCTCTACTAACAAGGAAGAACAGATAAACGATTCGGAGGCCTTACAAACTGAATCTATCGAAGAACAATATGCAACCTTTGATCTCAATTTTGATTTGGAAGCAGATGATCATGGCTTGAAACTCAATGTACAATACTGTACTGACTTGTTTGAAAGACAGACAGTTGAAAGGATGATCAGACATTTTCAAACGCTACTATATGAAATTGCGCTCAATCCACAGCAAACCATTGACACGCTCAATTTACTCGATGAAGAAGAAAGAGCTATTCTATTGGGAACGACTCCAACGGAAACTGGAATTCGCTTCAATGAAGGTCCTGTCGAGTTGCACAATGATCAACCTATAAACTTGTGCTTTGAGCGCGTTGTAGCTAAAAACGGGCAATTGACCGCAGTTGTTCATGGAGAAGTGTGTTGGTCCTTTGATGAATTGAATGCTTACGCCAACCAGGTTAGATATAGCCTTGAAGGCATGGGAGTAAAGCCCGGGGATTTTGTTGGAATCTATCTCGAACGAAGTCCGGTTTTGGTTGGGGCACTGATGGGTATTCTAAAAGCGGGAGCCGTCTATGTACCGCTTGATACGGATAATCCTGCTGAAAGAATTCAAAAAATGTTAGGCGATAGTCGAACTAAGTTTTTGATTTCGTCAAGTGATTTGTTATCCCCATTCGAAGACTTACATCTTGAAGCCTTGTTATGTGTAGATCAATTGATGCCTGAGCTTGCAGAAGTACTTGAAAGGAAGACCCAATTGGTAATGGATGCACAGGCTATTGATACTTATCCTATGGTGAATGGGGCTAACGTAAATGAGCTGAGTAGTTGGGCTTATATGCTTTACACTTCAGGATCTACTGGAACGCCCAAAGGAGCCATTACTCGGCATGATGGCGCCATGAATCACATCTTGGCGGAATACCAGGCATTGGAGTTGCCTGATGGTTTCCGTTTTCTACAAAGTGCGGGAATCGGGTCGGATATTTCCGTGTGGCAGATACTTGGCCCTTTACTCAAGTCTGGAACGACCGTCATTATTGATAAGGTAGACCTCCTCGATTATGAGTTATTGCTGCACTGCCTTAATAAGGAACAAGTGCATATTGTGGAATTCGTTCCTTCTTACCTCTGGGGGCTTGTTGAATATATGCAACAAAATGCTACCGTCCTACCTTTACCGACATTGCAATGGATCATGATGGTGGGCGAGCAAGTTCCGGTGAAATTAGTGAACGCCTGGCGATCCATCTATCCTGAAGTAAGAATATTAAATGGCTATGGACCATGCGAAGCTGCAGATGATGTAGCACAATACGAAATCACCACTAACTTGGCAGCCAATAGCTCAAGGGTTCCGATTGGAAGGCCCTTGGCCAACATGAACATTGCGGTACTAGATCAGAACCAAAACCTCTGTCCGATCGGGGTGCCCGGTGAGATTTGTGTCTCTGGTATTGGCGTGGGGGCTGGCTACTGGGGCCTCCCGGAAAAAACAGCCCAGCAATTTATAAACAACCCTTTCCCGGAACTACTGGGCGACACCTTGTACAAAACGGGAGACTTAGGACGTTGGTTATCAAGCGGTAAACTGGAATTTTTAGGACGTCTAGGAAGACAGGTGAAAATCAGAGGGCAGCGTGTGGAATTAGAAGAGATCGAGTCCTTCCTTAGAGAGGAAATTTGGGTAAAAGAAGCTCATTTGTTGATTCACCAGCCGTCAGAAAACATAGATAAACTACTTTGCTTCTTAAGCCTACAAGAAACACAAGAATCCAGAACAAGAATAATAGGAAAGTCTTTCCTCAATAGAATAGAACAGCGCTTAGAGGATTATCTGATTGACCACCAGGCCCTAAAGGATAAAGTAATGTCCGTGAAAGGTGGCCTTAAGGTCTTACAGCAGAATCGTTGTGAAACTCTTTTCTTGTACGATGAAATTTTCAAAGATCAATGCTATCTGCAACATGGCATTGAATTGGCAGAGGATGCGGTCGTTTTTGATGTAGGGGCTAACATTGGAGTATTTAGTATGTATGTCAGCATGCTCTGCCCTAAATCCCAAGTTTTTGCTTTTGAACCGCTCCCACCCACTTTTGAACTTCTGCAGGCCAATAGCGTGATTTATGGAGAAGAGCAGCGCATAAAGGCTTTCCAGGTCGGCTTGTCCAATGAAGCACAGGTGGTAACTTTTACCCATTATCCTGAGAACACGATGTTGTCTGGATGCTACGGTGATCTAAAGGCTGATAAATGCTATGTAAGGAGCGTCTTGGAGCAGCAGTTGGCTGGTTCTAAGGAAACGAAAGAGGTCGATGTCGACCAACTGGTAGAGCGTTCCATGAAGCAAGAGCACTATCAATGTCAGTTGCTTAGCCTATCAGATGTTATAGCTGCTGAAGGGGTGGATCGCATCGACCTACTTAAAATAGATGTGGAGCGAAGCGAGTGGGATGTTTTGCAGGGAATCAAGGAGTCAGACTGGCCTAAGATCCAGCAGATGGTAATTGAAGTACATGATGAGGGTGACAACCTAGAAAGAATAACAGATTTGCTTCGAGTGCAAGGATTTCAGTTCCACTTGGAACAAGAGAAATTGCTAGAACATACAGATCTTTATAACATTTACGCTCTTAGAAAAAACAAAAAACAGAAAGCTAGCCCACAATTGATCACTATTGAAGAAGTCACAGAAAGGTTGCAATCTAAGTGTCAAAGAGGATTACCTCAGCACATGCAGCCCAGTGAATTCGTCGTGCTAGAAAGCATACCTCACAACCTAAGTGATAAGGTAGATGAGAACCAGCTTATTGCCAGTTATCAATCTATGCAGTTGGATAAGCCTAATCTGTCAGCTGACTTTACAGAAGCAAAAACGGAAACACAGAAAACGCTAATCCGTATCTGGCAGGAACTATTGCAGCGCGAACGTATTGGTATTGATGAAGATTTCTTTAAGCTAGGAGGGCATTCCCTATTAGCCATGCGTGTGATTGCTGCCATTAAAAAACAATTGCAAGTTGTAGTGCGAGTAATATCGATTTTCGAATACTCCACTGTTGCTAGCTTGGCAGCTCACATTGATTCACTAGAAGAAGGCTTAGATTTACCGCCGATTGAGGCAAGACCTAGACCCGATTTCATACCCCTCTCTTTTGCGCAAGAGCGCTTATGGTTTATCGACCAATTAGAAGGTAGTGTACATTACCATTTGCCTATGCTACTACAGTTGGAGGGGCCTTTGGATCGATTGGCTTTTGAATTTGCCTTTAATGAAATTATCAATCGGCATGAAGTATTACGAACCGTTTACCAGCAGGAAAATGGGGTTGCGAGACAGGAGGTATTACCCAAGAATAGCTGGCAATTGGCATTTCTACAAACGGATTCCTTTGGGACTGCTGAGTCACTTGAAGCTTGGACGCGAAAAGAGATGGACCGTCCCTTTGATCTTTCGAAAGATCATATGTTGCGAGTATATCTCATTGAGCAAAGTATAGATCAGCATTTGTTAATGATCGTTATGCATCATATTGCTTCTGATGGTTGGTCTATGTCCATCCTCGTCGATGAACTCTTTGAGTTGTACTATAGCCAATTAGAGGCACGTCCTGCAGACCTGACAGCACTTCCTGTTCAATATGCAGATTATGCCATCTGGCAGCGGGAACATCTCACAGATGAAATCATGCTCAAGAAGCTAGATTGGTGGGAACAAAAGTTGATAGGTAGCCAACCATTAGAATTAGTAACAGATTATCCTCGTCCAGCAGTGCAAAGTACGAATGGAGCTGAACTCAAAGTCATGTTGGATAAGGATGTAAGCCAAGCCTTGTTGCGGCTTTCTCTGGACCAGGGAGCGACTTTGTTTATGACCTTGTTGGCTGCATTTCAGGTTCTGCTTTATCGCTTTAGTGGGCAGAAAGATATTAGTGTTGGAACAGCTATTGGTAACCGAGAGCTACAGGAGATAGAACCTTTGATAGGTTTTTTCATTAACTCGGTTGTTCTAAGAACTCAGCTCGATCCCGCATGGTCTTTTGAGGCGTTTTTGCAGCGACTTAGAAAAGATACACTTGATGCTTTTGCTCATCAGGAAGTCCCTTTTGAACAGGTAGTAGAACGACTCGATCCTAAGCGAGATCTGAGCCGTAGTCCTTTATTCCAAGCGATGTTTGTATTACAGAATACGCCAGGTACCAGTAGTTCAGCTGAGGGGGCAGAAGAAGGCTTACGCTGTTATCCTGTGGCAGAGGCTCCTGTCAGTGCTAAATTTGACCTAACCCTCCGGGCCACACAAAAAGAACAAGGCATTCATTTAGAGTTTGAGTATTGCACGGATTTGTTTAAGCCGGAGACAATCTCTAGATTCATGGATGCCTACCAGGAGATCCTGCAAACTTTGGTTTTGGATCCAAAGACTATCATTAGTCAATTCAATTTGCTTAAACCAAGAGAGGAAAAAGAAATTTTGGCGTTAGCCAAAGTTGAGCCAGCTCCTTATGAGCTCAACCAAACCCTTATTGACCTCTTCCGAGAACAGGTAGTCATTCATCAACAAGCTATTTGCTTGAGTCAAGGAGACAGGGGTATTAGTTATCAGGAAGTAGAGGATAGATCTAATCAAATGGCTCAACTCTTAATCGCTCGGGGTGTGAAGCCAAGAACTTTGGTAGCAATATGTCTTGATCGATCTATTGATCTAATGATTGCCATCTTAGGCGTCTTGAAGAGCGGTGCAGCCTACTTACCAATTGATCCCGATTATCCTCGCGAAAGAGTGAATTATCTGCTACACGATAGCAAAGCAGATTATCTAATATCGACTAGTAATATTGACCTAAAAGAAGTCGAATGGTCCCAATTGGAGATTATTCTGATAGACCAAGAGAAAGCAGTCCTTGACACTTTTTCAACTGCTGCTCCAAGTGTGACATTAGCAGCAGATCAGTTAGCTTATATCCTGTATACCTCAGGCTCTACGGGGCGGCCTAAAGCCGTGGCCATAGAACATGATAATTTATCTAATTATCTCCAATGGTGTAGAGCGGTGTATCCTATTGATTTGAAAGTTTCGATGGGATTGCATACGAGTATAGGTTTTGATTTGACAGTCACTTCGATCTTCCTTCCAATCATTACTGGAGGACAGGTTGTCATTGCTGAGCGCCAGGAGGAAGGGCAATTAGATCTGATCCCATTACTACACGATGAGCGAATTGATACATTGAAATTGACACCTTCACATCTTCGCCTATTGGAAGGCAAAGACCTCAGTGAGTCTACCATTAGAACACTGATTGTTGGTGGTGAGAGACTGACGACCAATCTTGCCCAGCGAGTAACAGAAGCCTTCGATGGTAAGGTCAAAATATACAATGAATATGGTCCAACTGAAGTCACAGTAGGCTGTATTTGTCACCTCTTTCAGCCAGATCAAGAAACAACGGATAGCGTGCCGATAGGAAAGCCAATCTTTAATACCGATGTGTATGTTATGGATGAAGCTCAGAATCTAGTTGGTCGAGGAGTGATGGGTGAGTTGTACATTGGTGGAGATGGATTAGCTAGGGGTTACCTCAACAAAGCTGAACTTTCTCTGGATCGTTTTATAGCGCATCCTTTTCAAGCAGATAAAAAGCTTTACCGTACAGGAGATCGTGTTCGTTGGCTGCCAGAAGGTAAATTATTATACCTGGGTAGGACAGATGAACAAGTCAAGATCCGCGGGCATCGGATCGAGCCTTCCGAAATCGAAGCTGTACTACAAATAAACGAAGAGATTAAGTCTTGCGTAATCATAGCTCGTCCGGATCACAATGGCTACAATAGGTTGATTGCTTATGTGGTCCCTGTGACCACATTTGATGCCAAGACCCTAGAGGGCTATTTGAGAGAGCGACTGCCTACTTACATGGTGCCAAGTGTTTGGCTAGAGCTAGAAGAAATTCCCTTGACCGTCAATGGGAAAGTAAATAAGAAGGCATTACCAAGGCCGACATTTACTTCTAGCAATGAACAAGAATACATCTCAGCTCGAACCATAGAAGAGGAGGTTTTAGTAGCTGCTTGGCAAAATTTGTTGGGCCTAGAAAGGATTGGTGTTTTTGATAACTTTTTCTCTTTGGGAGGAGACTCTATCGTCAGTATTCAGGTTGTCAGTCAATTAGCCCAGGCTGGATATTCACTGAGGCCTAGGGACCTTTTTATGTACCAAACGATTGCAGAATTGGCCCCACATCTAAAGGAGGGAGTTGAGGAAATTGAAGCAGAGCAGGGGACGCTCAGAGGGGCTTTAGATTTAACACCGATACAATCCTGGTTCTTCGATCGGGCTTTTCATGTGGCTAATCACTATAACCAAGCTGTGTTGCTACAGTTGGATAAGAAATTTGGAGAGGAGCAGTTAGCAGAAGTTGTGCAACATTTAATAGCACAACACGATGTGTTACGCCTGAAGTACACGAATGCCGATGGAGAATGGTTGCAGTACTTTGGCGATCAACAGCCTCAACTTCATATTGAGGATCTTAGTGCTGTTGCCCTTGCTACTTTTCCTGCAGAAATAGAACTGTTATGTAACAAATACCAAGAAACCCTAGATATTGAAGCAGGGAATTTATGCCACTTTATCCAAATTCAAACCCCAGCAGGCATTAGCCATAATCGTCTATTGGTGGTCATCCACCACTTGGCGATTGATGGCGTTTCCTGGAGAATCCTATTGGAAGATTTGACGCTACTATTGAATGCTATTGAAAGGGGAGTAAACTTGAAGCTGCGGCCTAAAACCAGTTCTTACCGACAATGGCAAGAAACCCTAGCAGAACTAGCTATGCAGGATAAACTCGAAGGACAGCTATCCTATTGGGAACAAGCCGTAGAAGCTTATCGACCTTTACCAAGAGATATATCTAATTCGAAATTGCCCCTTATTAAGGAAGAAACGCACCATGCTGCTCGATTAGATCAGGCTCTCACAACAGATCTCCTCCAACATATCCATCATGCTTACAATACACAGATCAATGATATTCTGCTAAGTGCCTTGAGTCGCTGTTTATGTAGTTGGACTGGTTTTGGTAAAGTTGTGGTTGGATTTGAAGGCCATGGGAGGGTTGATATTTCAAATAAGATTGATGTAAGCCGAACGCTTGGTTGGTTTACCAATATGTACCCGGTATGGCTTAAGGCTCCAGGACAGCAAAAAGAGGCAGATCTAATCAAGTCAGTGAAAGAGCAGCTGAGGCAGCTTCCAGATCAAGGCATAGGTTTTGGAGTTCTTAAGTATCTGCACCCTGACCCTAGCATCAGATCTCGACTATCGCGCGAGCCTGCCTGGGATATTGTATTCAATTACTTAGGACAGTTTGATAATGCCCTAGAAGAGGATGGAGTGATATTAGGGGCTGCCGAGAGCACGGGGTATGCTAGTAGCCCAAGGAATCAATTGGATGCTCCATTGACGATTACCTGCTCCGTAGTTGCTGGCCAATTGACCGTGATTTGGTCTTATTCAAATCTACAGTTTGAGACAGCTACTATTGACTTTTTAGCGAATTCCTTCCTACAAGAACTGCAATTACTGATACAACACTGTAAGAACAAGAAAGAGACAGAACATACGCCTTCTGATTTTGGATTTGATAGCTCCGTAAGCTATCAAGATCTCGAAGCTTTCCTAAATGAAGAGGACGAAGAAGAAGACTTTTTGTCCGTTTGATAAAATGATTGGTCAAATGAACGTACAGCACTTCATCGGACAGCTTAACCAGCTGGGCCTTGCTTTGGAAGTTAAGAAGGAGAAACTTGTCCTGAAAGGGCTTCATGCGAAAATGAGACCTACAGCCATAAAGGAAAAACTAAAGGACCATCCTTTTGTGACAACGTTTATCCAATCGAATAGAGAAGAACTAGTAAAGTATTATTCTTCCAATGTACACAATGGAGATACGGCTAAAAGGAGTGATCGAGTTGTATCTGTTTATCCACTAAGCCCCTTGCAAGAGGGTATGCTATTTCATAGTATTTACGGAGAAGCCACAGGGACTTATGTTAACCAATTCTCTTGTGATTTCTATCAGTTGGATGAACAGAGTTTTGCCAAAGCCTGGAGTTATTTACAACAGAACCATACCATCCTGAGGAGCGCTTTTTTCTATAAAGAAATGGCCACTCCTTTTCAAGTGGTGTATCATGATGCGCCCATTCCAATCGAAAGGCTTGATTTAAGCGATTGGGCTGGAGTAGAATTAGAAAATAGAATTGAGGAATTCTTGATAGAGGATCGGACTAAAGGATTTGATCTAGGGCAGCCGCCATTGATGAGAGCAAGTCTTCTAAAAGTGGAAAAGGGGCATTATAAGATGGTTTGGACGAATCACCATATCATTAGCGATGGTTGGTCTTTTCCGCTGATCATTGGAGAGTTTTTGCAAGCCTATCAGTCTTACCTTGCTGGAAATACTCCGGCAAGTATACCTATTGATAAGTATGAGGATTATATCAAATACATACGATCTAAAGATATTCATGCTCAGCAAAGATTTTGGGAAGACTATCTTGCTGATGTTGAGGAAGGGACGCTACTTCCATTCGTAGATGATAGTCAAGTAGAAAGAAATGTTGGCAGCTTTAATACCAAGAGCATAAAGTTGAGCTTTTCCAATCAACTAAAGCAATGTATACAGTCTTACGCTACGGATCATCATCTGACCGTCAATACGATTATGCAAGCTGCTTGGGCTATACTGCTATCCTATTATACAGGAAAAAGAGAGGTGGTATACGGTGTTACGGTCTCAGGTAGACCTACTGATCTTCCTAATGCAGCCGAACGGATAGGATTATATATTAATACCATTCCACTTTGCGCACATCTTTTTGGTGAAGAGAAGGTGATTGATTGCTTAACTACGCTTCAGCACGGTCATAGTGAGGCACGAGAATATCAGCATTCTTCATTGGCAGATATTAGAAGATGGAAAGGCCTCCAAGGGGAATTTTTTGATAGCATCCTAGTGTTTGAGAATTATCCAACTAGTCCCTTGGAAACAGAAGAAACAGAAGGAAGCGCCTCAGTAGTGGAAAATGTCTCGATGGTGGAACATAGCAACTACCTGATGAGTTTAGTGATTACCAGTGATGATGCTTTAGAGGTATTATTCAAGTACAATGCTAATCTGTTGGAAACAAAAAGAGTACATACGATTAGCAAGCATTTTGAGCATATAGTACAGCAAATGGTAAGTGATCCGAAGCTAACAATTGCTGATCTAAGCCCATTAACAAAAGACGAGCAACAGCAGTTAGCACAATTTAATGATACCATCACTCCATATCCTCAGGGTACAACAGTCCTAGACCTGATTGTTGCTACTGCCCAAAAGAATCCCAATGACATAGCTCTACTTTTTGAAGAAAAGACGCTTAGTTATCAGGAATTAGACGAACGCTCCAATCAGGTAGCTAGGTATTTACTAGAAGCAGGCATTGAGCAAGGAGACATTGTTGGAATTTGTTTGGATCGTTCACTTCACATGGTAATTGGACTTTTGGGGATATTAAAAGCTGGTGGGGTTTATCTGCCGCTTGACCCTAATTATCCAAAGGAAAGAATTGCTTACTTATTGAAGGATACTGCGGCAAAGCTTGTTCTTTGCGATGCAGCCACTGAAACCCTCCTGACTTCGCTGGGAACAGCTATCAGGCTGGAAAACTTAAATGTAGATGAACCTACAAGCGCTCCAACAGTTTCACTAAATCCGAAGCGACCAGCCTATATTATTTATACTTCCGGCTCCACAGGCCAGCCGAAAGGAGTGTTGATCGAACATACAGCCCTTTTCAATAGATTGTATTGGGCTCAGCAATATTTTGCTTTAACTCATGAGGACACACTGCTTCAAAAGACTCACTTTTGTTTTGATGTGTCGGTTTGGGAATTGTTTTGGCCACTAATGGTGGGAGCCAAATTGGTTATCGCGAAACCAGAAGGGCAAAAGGACATGCAATATCTGCTAGGCTTGATTAAACGGCATGCTATAACAACCCTTCACTTTGGACCAGCAGCTTTGGAGATTTTCTTGATGTATATCAACGATGAATCTTGCAAAAGCCTGCGACGGATGATGTGCGGCGGAGAACCCCTTCGCCCAGCCCAAGTCAAGCTATTTGATGAAAAACTACCTCATACACAGCTATATAACTTATATGGACCGACAGAGACCACCATTAATGTGAGTTGTTGGCCCGTACCCAAATTTGAGAAAATAGAACAAATTTCTATTGGACATCCCATCGCTAACACTAAGTTATATGTCCTAGATTTATTTGGTCGCATACTACCTCCAGGCCTAAAGGGAGAGTTGTATGTGGCAGGTGCCCAATTGGCACTCGGGTATTTAAATAGGCCCGAGCTAACCCATGAGCGTTTTGTAGAGCATACACATGTGGGGGATCAGCGTCTTTATGCCACAGGTGATATCGTTTCTCAGCAAGAGGATGGAACGATTCTCTTCTGGGGTAGAAAAGATGATCAGGTAAAGGTTAGAGGATACCGAATTGAGTTAGGAGAAATCGAGGAGGCACTCATGAGAAGCCACCTGTTGAGTAACTGCGTGGTCTTAAGTTATACGGATCAGTTTCAACTTCAGCAGCTAGTAGCTTATTATGTAGCTGAATCAGAAGTAGAGTCGGCAGCTCTGGAACAATATCTGAAAACATGTTTACCTGAGTATATGATCCCAAGGCGGTGGATGGCTTTGCCTATTTTACCATTAAATAGAAATGGTAAAATAGACAAGAAAGCCCTTCCAGACCCCTCAGGGAGTATTCCAGAAAGGCAGACTTTTATCGCTGCTTCCAGCCCGATTGAAGAGGAACTGCTTAAGATTTGGAAACAACTCTTAGGAATAAATGAAATTAGCCTTGCCGATAACTTCTTTACCTTGGGCGGACATTCTTTGCTGGCCATGCGAATGCTGGCTGGTATCCGGAAGCAGTTGAAGATTGATCTATCCATCCGAACTATTTTTGAGTATCCTACGATAGCAGCTTTGGCTGAACAACTAGAAAAACCGAGATCGAGGGTCAAACAACCAGCCCTAAAAAAGAAAGAGAGACCTGTATATATACCACTTTCGTATGCCCAGGAACGCCTTTGGTTTATTGATCAATACCAAGGCAGTCAGGCTTATCACGTACCCTCTATGATACCCTTGTCCCAGGCGATGGATGAAGCGCTCCTGACGAAAGCATTCAAAGCCTTGATAGAGCGACACGAGATTTTGCGCACCGTATACTATAAGGAACAAGGGATACCCTATCAGCGGCTACTATCCCATCAAAACTGGACCTTAACAGTCATTAAAGAGGAAGATCTCCAGCCTGAACAAGACTGGCACCAGTGGATGACTCAGGAAATAGCAAGGCCATTTGATCTTGCCACGGATTATATGATACGAGCTTGCTTACTTAAGCGGGTAGCCGGTGAAAAGGTCCTAATATTGACCCTACATCATATTGCCACGGATGCTTGGTCTAATAATATTCTGATTGAAGAACTATTAGAATATTACACTGCGTTCTCGGAGCAGCGACCTGTATTTCTAGACCCTTTAGTTGTTCAATATGCTGATTTCGCACTTTGGGAAAGGGATTATTTAAGTAAAGAGGTACTATCGTCGAAATTAACCTGGTGGAAAAATCGCCTCAAAGGGGCAGAGCCATTAGGTATTCCAACAGACTTTGCACGCCCTGCCATCAAAAGCAGTAGAGGAGGAGAGGAGTCATTATCTCTATCACCCAAACTTAGCAGAGAGTTGAAAGAACTAGCTGCTAGCAGTGGTGCTACACTTTTTATGACAATCTTGGCACTATTGAAGGTTCTGTTGTACCGATACAGTGGCCAAACAGATATCTGTGTTGGTGCACCAGTAAGGGGTAGAAACCTGCCAGGGCTTGAGCCTTTAATCGGCTTTTTTATCAATAATATTGTGTTGCGAAGTAAGCTATCAGGACTTGAATCCTTCGAAAACCTTTTGGCTCGCATCCAAAAAGAAACGTTAGAAGCTTATGATCACCAAGACACTCCATTCGATCAGATAGTTGAAGCAATCGGTGAGCGTAGAGATAATAGCCGCAATCCCTTATTTCAGGTACTGCTTAGCGTTAATCAAGAACAAAATAAAACTGAAGCTCCAGGGGTACCCCCTTTAGCCAGTCAAGAAATGCCGATATCATTCAATACAGCTCTGGATCTGCACTTCTCTGTTGAGGAGTCAGCTTCAGGGCTTAGCTTGAGCATTGCTTATAGTGGTGACCTTTTTAGGCCTGCTACAATTAAGGGTATGCTAAGCCATTTTGAGCAGCTTTCCCAATCTGTTGTTGAGCATTCAGCCGTAAGTGTGGGTAAACTTCGTTTACTGGGGGAAGAAGAGGAACGGCAATTGCAATCTGGATTTAATGCTACCCAAAAAGATTACTCATTGGAGCAGACCGTACTTGATCTATTTGAGGAAAAAGTAATGCAGATGCCCGATGCAGTAGCTGTCGAATTTCAAGCGCAAAAGCTCACTTTTCGTGAATTGAATCGCAAGGCAAATCAGCTGGCGAATTTTTTGCAAGAGCAGGGCGTTCATTCAGGGAGTATGGTAGCTCTATGCATGGAACGAGGAATGGAGATGTTGATAGGAATTCTTGGAATTGTTAAGGTAGGAGGAGTCTATATCCCGATCGATCCCGAACTTCCGGAAGACCGAATCCGTTATTTGCTGCTAGATAGTGGTACCGAATATGTCTTAACCGATAGCCTGATTGCTACTACTTTGCCCAAATTCGCAGGATTGAGTATCCTGTCTTTAGATCAAACCAATTGGCAACAGGCCCCTGACCAGTGGCTAGGAGTAGGTTTAACTGGATCGGATTTGGTATACGTGATTTATACCTCAGGCTCTACCGGTTTGCCGAAAGGTGTTCTGATTGAACACCGTGGCTTAGCCAATCTGGTGTTCAATCAACTGGATACAATGCCACTTGGGCCTGGGAAAAAAGTATTGCAATTCTCATCTATAAGTTTTGATGCTGCTTCCTATGAAATATTTGTTGCGCTATCGAGTGGGAGCACTTTGATTATACCTGACAAGCGGACTATTTTGTCTGCAAACGAAATGGGCCGTCTATTGAAGGGGGTTGACTTTGCTACTCTGCCAACCTCTTATCAGCAATTTATTGAACCTCACCTAGAACACCTCAGCACTTTGGTATCGGTGGGAGAATCACTAGATAAAACCCTGGGAGAGAAAGTGAAATCCTTGGGGGTACAGCTGTTTAATGGTTATGGCCCTACGGAAAATACGATTGCTACGAGCATCTCCTTAGCACCTATCAGCATGGATGGCAGGGTAAGTATTGGTCGTCCTTTTAGCAATGTTGCTATTTATCTCTTTGATGAATTAGATAACCTAATTCCGATTGGGGTGATTGGTGAATTGGTCATTGGTGGGGTGCAAGTAGCCCGAGGTTACTTGAATCAAGTGGAAAAGAGCCATGAGCATTTTATCAACAGAGAAGGGTTTGGCCGATTGTATAGAAGTGGGGACTTGGCGAAAAGATTACCAAATGGGGAATTGGAATTTATTGGAAGAAAAGACGATCAAGTAAAGATTCGAGGTTATCGCATTGAACTAGGAGAGATCGAAAAACTGGTGAATGCACTGGACTATATCAATAGCGCAGTAGTGGTTGCCTTGTCAGATGATAATGGACAAAGACAATTGGTCGGGTATGTCGTCTTTAGTGATCATCGAACTTCCTTTAATGAGATCAATGACTACCTCCGGCAATTACTTCCGGAATATATGATTCCATCTCATTGGGTCCAACTTGATAACATGCCATTGATCGCGAATGGGAAGGCAGATAAACAAAAGCTACCTCGGCCTGATTTCAGTCGAGTAAAGTCACAGAACTTTGTAGCCCCGCGTTCTGAAACGGAGAAGAAACTAGCTGTCATCTGGCAAGAATTATTGCAGGTGGAGAAGGTAGGGGTTCAGGATAATTTCTTTGACCTGGGAGGGCATTCTCTGCTGGCAACTAGAGTTGTCGCTCATATTGAAAATCATCTGCAAGTCTCAATCGATATCAAAGCTGTCTTTGCTTATGCACGATTAGAGGAATTAGCTGTTTACCTTGATCAACAAGATCGAAGTTTACTATTGCCTTCGTTGGTACCACAAGATAGAGCTCAGGCAATTCCTTTGTCTTTTGCCCAAGAACGACTTTGGTTTGTGGATCGATTGCAAGGAAGTCTTCATTATCATATTCCAATGCAGTTGCAATTAAAAGGAGTTTTGGATGTACAAGCTTTGGAATTCGCTCTGCGTCATGTTATCCGAAGACACGAGATTTTGCGCACCGTTTACAGACAAGAGGATGAGAATTCTTCTCAAGAAATTCTATCTGCGGAGGAATGGCAGCTTCTTCAGGCCAAAGCTGAAGACTTCACCCAACAGCTTGATGGTGAAGACTGGCTATCTCAGGACCTAAATAAGCCATTTGATCTAACGAAAGACTATATGATGCGTGCTCGTCTGCTTCAATATGGGCCGACGGAATTCGCACTCTCTCTAGTTGTTCATCATATTGCGGCTGATGGTTGGTCGTTATCTATCCTAGTTGATGAAGCCATTCAGTTTTACCAAAGTGAGTTGCGTGGAGAGGTCCTCAAGATGCCACCATTGCGAATACAATATGCAGATTACGCTATCTGGCAACGAAAACACCTCACTGTTGAGGTCATGGAGGATAAATTGAAGTGGTGGGGTGAACATTTGAAGTCCAATACTACATTACACCTTCCAACAGATTTCAATCGACCAGATCGACAAAGTAATCGAGGGGCATTCGTTGGATTGGAATGGGATCGAGAATTAAGTGAAAACGTGAAGGCATTTTCCAGGGAAATGGGAGCTACCCTCTTCATGACCCTCTTGGCTTCTTTCAAATTATTATTGTACAGGTACAGTGGTCAAAAGGACATTTGTGTAGGAACTCCGGTGGCTAATCGGCCGCAAATAGAATTGGAACAGCTGATTGGGTTTTTCATCAATACATTGGCACTACAATCTTCCATCGATGCTAAACGGAGCTTTAGAGATCTATTGGAAATGATAAAAAGCAACACACTCTCAGCCTATGCTAACCAAGATGTACCTTTTGAACAAATCGTAGAGCACATTGATCCCGTCAGGGACTTAAGCAGAAGCCCACTATTTCAGGCGATGTTCGTATTGAATAACAATCCTGCCGCAGCGCCCACCGAAATGGGAGCGTTGGAGATTCGTACTCAAGAGTTGGGTCATTATCATGCGAAATATGATTTAACACTAGCGGTTTCTGAAAGCGCTTCTGGTTTCGAATTGGGTTTTATTTACTGCGCTGATCTTTTCCAGGAGGAGACGATTAGGCGGATGGCGACTCATTTGGAAAACCTAATGCGAGCGGCCCTCTTAGATCCTGACCAAGCCATTGGATTACTTGAGATGCTAGATGTAGAAGAACAACGGATGTTAACTCAAGAAGTTAATAATACAAAGCTTCCTTTTACGAAAACAGAAACTGTCGTCTCTCTTTTTGAGTCCCACGCACAACGGTTTCCAACACAAATAGCGGTTGTCAGTGGTGATCAAAAGCTTACTTACCAGGCATTAAATGAAAGGGCTAATGCTATAGCTCATTTTCTTCAAGAGAAGTATGAACTGAAGGTAGGGGATATGGTGGGCTTAATGACGCAGCGTACTGAAGCGATGATATTAGGCCTACTGGCAATCATAAAAACGGGAGCCGCCTATGTTCCCATAGATGTTCGATTTCCAGGAGCTAGAAAAGATTTTATTGCTAAGGATACTCAGATTAAAACCTTACTAACTGATATTGATAGCTTTAGAGAGCTGCAAGCCAGTTACGAAGGAGCTTATGAATTGCTAGAGGAAAAGCTTTGGCAAGGACAACCTATCACTCCATTGGAGGTTGATCTTACTCAAGATGATCTGCTGTATTTAATCTATACCTCTGGTTCTACAGGTAAACCCAAGGGAGTCCTGTTAGAACATGGATCATTACTGAATTATGTCTTTGGTATACAAGCGCGCTTTCAACTTGGGGCAAACCCTTATTGCGCAACTGTTACAGACATAAGTACAGATCTAGGGAATACGGCAGTATTTGCAGCACTTTGCTTGGGAGGAACAATCGATGTTTTCCCTAGTACTTTGATAGAGTCCCCAGCAGCATTCTTCGAGTATTGTCAGAAGCAGGACATAGACTTGATTAAGTTGACGCCATCTCTTCTAGCTTATCTGCTGGAAGCTGAGCCGATTACCCCACTGCATTGTAAAAACCTTTTGTTGGGTGGAGAAATGTTAAGTTGGACTTTATTAGATACCTTGAAAGAACGCTTTTCTGGGGTGAAGATTATTAATCACTATGGCCCAACTGAGACGACAATCGGAGTTTTGACTAACGACCTAAGCAATACAACCGAATATGCGAAGTCTCCTCCCATCGGTAAACCTCTTCCTAACACCTCTGCCTACATACTTGATGAGAATGGAGTTCTAGCTCCAGCGGGAGTAATCGGGAAAATTTACCTAGGAGGAAAGGGAGTTGCCAGGGGTTATCATAATCGGCCGGGCTTGACCAATGAACGTTTTCTTGAGAACCCATTTAGAAGTAGTAGTAAAGAAAGAGTGTACGATACAGGAGATCTGGGTTACTGGCTTCCAGATGGACAGATTTGTTTTGTTGGTCGCGTGGATGATCAAGTCAAGATTAGAGGATTTAGAGTTGAACTAGGGGAAGTCGAACAAGCCTTACAGCAATGTGAGGCCGTGGAGCGATGTACGGTACTCTGCAAGCAAGATCAAGCAGGAGAAAATTACTTGCTGGCCTACGTTGTACCAAGAATTACCATGGATATTCCTCTGATGAAAGATTTTTTAAAGGCATACCTTCCTGAGTACATGCTTCCAACCAGATGGATTCGCATTGATGAAATACCTATGACCGCCAACGCAAAGGTAGATCGGAAGGCCTTACCTGATCCTGGCAATGATTGGAATCAATCAGCTTATTTGGCCCCTCGGAATGAATTAGAAGAACAATTAGCTGCCATCTTTGCAGCGACCTTACAGCTAGATAAATTAAGTGTCTTGGATGACTTCTTCAAATTGGGAGGACATTCCTTATCTGCGCTCAGGGTTGTACTGAAGATTAGCAAGACATTGAACCTTCCCTGGCTCAATGTGATGGACTTTTTTAATTACCCCACTGTCGCAGGACTAGCCGAATTTATTACTCATTCACCAAGAACGAGTAAATGCTTAACACCGCTAAACAAGATAAGGGAGTCCAACGAAAACCTTTTCTTAATTCCTCCAATCCTAGGCTTGCCAATTGTCTTTAAAGACTTAGCTATTGCCATTCAAGGTCATTTAAATGCCTATGGTTTTCGATATAAAGGGTTACAAGCTGATGAAGCCTTTGAAAAAGATATTCCCAGCAGGGCCAAAACTATGCTTAAGGAACTGCTCACTGTTCAAGAAGAAGGCCCATTCCATATTTTGGGCTATTCTATAGGGGCACTGGCAGCCTTCGAATTGACTGCCTTGCTAGAACAACTTGGACATAAAGTAAACCTAATCCTAGTGGATAGAGATGCCCCTGGCTTTATAGCCAGTTTATCCCCTAGAAAGCGCAAAGCCCTGATGGCTGATCCTGATAGGTCTAAAGTTGAAAAGGAAGAAGTAGCACTCCTCTCGAAATTTCTTAGCGATCAAGAACAGGAGCTAATGAAACAGTTGCATGAGCATAATCATCGTATCGGACGTGCATACCAACCTGCATCATATATCAATAGCCCTATTCTTGCATTGGAGGCTGCTGACGGCCGAAAAGGTTCTATCATGGAGGCTTGGGCAAAGCTGACGAAGGGCGCTTTTGACCATCATTGGATACAAGGACAACATGACTACCTCTTCAACAAGGCTAATATCCCAGAAATGCTGCCCCTGATTTACGAATTGACGCTGAAGGTGAGGCTCGAAGAAGGTTAGAAAATGAGGCTGGTAGATTCGAGGCATAAACTTAAGGCTCCTAATATTCCCTATGATAAGACTCAAATTAACTCTTACTGTTTTAATTCTGTAATCAATCTAAATCTTACTTATTATGAATCAAATCGGAAACATTCCTGCTATTGTCGAGGTCAAAGAGGAACTGGGTGAACTCCAGAAACTCGGCCTAGTAGCAAACTGGGAATTACCTTATGAAAATCTGTTGACGCGTCTTACCGCGGCGATATTTTTCATCACCCCAGTATCGAACGAAAAGCTGGAAAAAATCTGGGAGAAACTCTCCTCTTATCCTATGCTCACTTACCGTGAGAATAAGGAAAAGAAACTCTCCTCACTGGAGTGGAGAGTGGAATTCAACAAAGGATTCCAACTTTGATTCCTTGATTGGTAAGTTTTTCGAAATAGGGGAGTAGGAGGTACTCAGATAAAGGCGCTTGTCCTGAAGTTTTGGCTCTCCAAAGCTTCCCTATTTACTTTTTCTCTTCACAGCCTGTCTGCCTTGTGTTGCTCCGTATAACTGCAACAAAGCTGGCATACTTACCAAGCGGCTGATGACAAACCTGATGCAAACCACTATACAATGCAAGCAATAAAATTGTTTTGTTTTCCCTTCGCTGGAGGAACAGCTCGTTTCTATAGTTCTTGGGAAGAACAGCTCAAACCAATCGTGGATCTGCGAGCCATGGAGTTGGCGGGACGTGGAAGAAGAATAACAGAACCGATGTACAAAGATATGAAAGCGCTCTTACAAGACTTACTCGATAGTATAAGGCCTGAGTTATTCCAGGGGCCATATGCTTTCTTTGGACATAGCATGGGGGGCTTGATTGCCTATGAATTAGCGCTAACGATAAGAGAGCAAGGCTTGCCTGCGCCCAAGCATATTTTCTTTTCCGGGAGGTGTGCCCCCGGCGTTGAGCGGAAGCGCACGATCTATCATCAACTTTCTGACGAAGATTTTAAAGAAGAGGTGATGAAATTGGGGGCTGCTCCTCGTGAGATCTTTGAGGAGCCAGAATTGGCTAATCTTTTCCTTCCGATCTTAAGAAATGACTTCCGGGTATCGGAAACGCATACCTATAGCAAAGAGATTATCGCACTGGACTATGATATTTCAGTACTAGTCGGTAAAGGGGAGGCATACTCTGAACATGAAATCGCTAGTTGGCATCATCATACCCAAAAGCGTTGTTCTATCCACTATCTCCCTGGTGGACACTTTTTTATCAATCAACATAAGAATTGGGTTCTTCAATATATTGCCAAAACCTTAACGGCTAATTCCACAGCCAGAAGAGTGGTTCGAGGCATATAGTTCAATTCTTCACCAATATTCAATTGCTGGAAGCTTCAATTTGATCGCTTTGCACCGGAATAGAGATCTGTCTATTTCCGAGCCTCCATTGATCTATCATGATCCATTTATCACTATTCTTGAAACAAATCCTGATGAGATATTTTGCCATCGCTCTACTTGTTCTTCTCACTTCTGTTTGCTCAGGTTTATTAGCGCAGACTAACATCGACTCTACACTGTTAAGTCAGATAGATGAACAGGTGCAACTAATAATGAATAAGGGCGACATTCCTGGCTTAAGCCTTGTAATCGTCGAAGATGACACGACGGTGATTAAAGGCTATGGCTATCAAGAGCATAAAGGAGCGCAAGCCGTAGAAGCCACGACTTTATTCGAATTGGCTTCTTGTTCAAAGGCCTTTACCGGACTAGCTATGCTGAAATTGCAATACGACAGTTTGATTCAAGTGGAGGACCTGGTAAGTCAATATTTACCGGAGTTCTCCATGACTTACAAGGGAACACCCCAACAGATCACCATCAAAGATCTATTGCATCATACTAGTGGAATCGCGACCGAGGCTTTGTCTTTGGTGCCAGTAGCTTCTGGAGAAAAGGCATTAAGTCAAACAATAGCAGCTATTAATGGCATGGAACTTGAGTTTCAGCCTGGCGAACGCTATGAATATTCCAGTCTTAACTATGATATCCTAGGGCTAATCATAGAACGAAGAAGTGGTATATCCTTCGAGTCCTATGTGCAACGAGAGATTCTTGGACCCCTCCAAATGAAGGCGAGTTACTTTCAGGATGGAAGGCAAACCGCTGCGCTAGCTCAAGGGCATAAAATCAGCTTCTTTGCAGCTAGGCCGTATGCTCCTCCTCTATATCAAGGTAATAATCCGGCAGGATATATGGTAAGCAATGCCGAGGAGGTAGCTAAGTGGCTGCAATTTCAACTCGGTATACTATCAACCGGAACTCCACTTGATTCCCTAGCCCAAGTAGCCCAAGTAGCCGATTTGTCGATACCTAGCGATCGCTCCTCTTTTTCTGCGTATTCTGCAGGCTGGACGCTTTCATTAGGAGGAGATGGTCGGGTGTATCATGATGGACTCAATCCCTCTTTTTCTGCCTTTGTTGGATTTTTTCCAAGCCAAAAGCGAGGGATTGCCCTATTGACTAATGCTAATAGTGACGCAACTTCAATTCTGGCTGGTAGGATCAATGCGCTATTGAATGGAGAAGTGTTGGAGGATCCAGGTAGTTTCAATAGCATGGATAGAATGTTCTCCATGCTGACTTGGATAATGTCCTTTATACTGTTGTCCATTTTTGCTTTCATCGCTTATAAGTGCTATGCTTTGGTCAGCGGAAGAGCCAAATTTAGGTTCCATTTTACGGGGCTTTTGCGTCATGGAGCTTTGATTATACTTACTCTGTCTCCTCTCATTTTAGGGGTTTATTTGTTTCCCAAAGCCATGGCAGGGTTTTCTTGGGAAGCCGCTCTTGTTTGGGCTCCCAACAGTTTCAAATGGATGACGGGCTCTTTGTTAGCCGTCTTGGCCATGAGCGGCTTGGCCTATCTAATCAATTTCATGGTTCAAAATGACAAAAAATATGTTGATGCTGTCCCCCCTCTAATCGCTTTAGGTTTTGTCTCTGGCTTAGCCAATACGGGATTGATCTTGATCATCACAATGGCTATCGGTGTAGAAAGTAGTAAGTTATTGTACTTTTTGTTTTATTTCTTTTTAGTATTTGGAATTTATATCCTAGGCAGGAAGGTAGTGCAGATCCGATTGACCCGGATCACCATTGGTCTCATCATAGACCTGCGCATCAAGCTGGTAGAAAAAATTCTTTCCACGAGCTATGATAAGTTCGAAAAGATTGAAAATGGACGGGTCTATACTACCTTGAATGATGATACCAGAAGCCTGGGAAATGCCGCCCGTTTAGCTATCCAATTGATTACCAGTCTAATGACGATCATTGGCGTCTTTGCCTATATGATGTTTTTATCATTCTATACTTCCGTCATAACCATACTGGTCATTATTGCTATTGCCGTTCTGTACAATGCAGTAGGGAAAAGAAATCAGCCTTTATTCGAAATGGTTCGAGACACAGATAATGCTTATCTCAGCCAGATCAACGGCATGATCAATGGTTTTAAAGAACTTAGTATTCATCTGGTTAAAAGGTTAGGCTATCAACGTGATCTAACCAAGACTATAGAAATATTTAGAGACAAATACCTGAGTGCTCAGGTGAGTTTTATCAATGCATTCCTGGTAGGTGAATCCATGCTCTTGATTGTCTTGGGTACGGTGGCCTTTGCCTTCCCATTCTTGTTTCCGAAGGTAGGGGCATCAACCTTATTATTGTACATCGTAGTGATGCTATACCTGATCAACCCTATCAATACCGTGCTGAATGCCATTCCTAATCTGATGCAGCTTCGCATCTCCTGGCGTAGAGTACAGGGTTTTTTAAGGGATATTCCGGCCAATATAGACTTAGCCAAGGCAGCGGAACAACGTCTCCCCAAGCCAATGCATTTGGAAATCAAAGATCTTACTTATCTATATCCAGAAAACGAGGGAGATAGGAGGTTCAGATTGGGCCCAATTAACCTAGAACTTAGCCGAGGTGAGGCGCTCTTTATCGTCGGAGGGAATGGAAGTGGGAAGACTACACTATGTAAAGTTTTGACTTCATTGTATCATCCCGAAAGTGGAGAGATTAGGGTCAATGGAGAGCAAGTTCCTCCCGCCCGAATGGGTGAGTTCTTTTCTACTGTTTTTAATCCCATTCACTTGTTTGAAAAATTATATGGGATAGACACAGAGGAAAACAAAGATCAAATTACTGCATATCTCGAAACCTTAAGATTATCTGAAAAGGTAAGCATTGAAGGTGGCAAGTATTCTACCACTAATCTTTCTCAAGGGCAAAGAAAACGCTTGGCTTTGTTGCAGTGCCTCTTAGAGGATCGCCCAGTCTTTTTGTTTGACGAATGGACGGCCGACCAGGACCCGGAATACAGGAGGTTTTTCTACCACACAATTATACCTAAAATGAAAGCTGAAGGCAAAATGATCATCGCCATCACGCATGACGACCAATTTTTTGACCTTGCGGACAAAGTGTTGAAATTAGACATGGGTAAGCAAAAGAGTTTTCTCGTGTTGGAAAAAGAAAATGTATAAGTAGTGTGACAATAGCAATCGTGAAGTTTCACGTAGCGAATTTTATAGCTAAGCGAGGCAGAAAAATTGCACGTAGCCGTAGGCTAAATAAGATCGTTTTATAACGAAGCCTTGGTAGAAAAGCCGCAGCTGAAAAACAGGAGCAGCTATTGTCGTACTACTTAAGCGCTTTGGTGAATAATTTCAGGGCCCACTACGAAGATAGGCCTATTGCTGACCCTAAAGTCATTGACATGATCGATATTCTATTTTTCACGGATTTTGAAGAAGGTCACTTTCTACCTACATTGAAAACGGCCCAAAACCTTAAGGAAGCAGGTTACAAAATTGCTTTTGTCGGCATCAAAGATGTAATGAAAAAGGTGTCTGAATATGGTTTTGATACTTATCCAATCTTTGAAGATCTATATCCACAAGGCTTTGTCAAACGAGTGAAGAATCAAAGAGCCCAACAGATCGTCACTAAGGAACAACATTATGAACGTCTACTGCACGGTGAGTTGGATGGACTAATCAATCGATTGCAACCAAGATTATTTATGGTTAGCTTCTTCATCCCGATCGATAATCTTATTCTTCATTATCGATATAATATTCCACAGCTTGTTTTCCAAACCTACTTACCGGGGCCAAAGGAAGTCCCTGATATGCCGGGGAGCCAATTAGCTAATTTTGCCGCGCAATTTTGTTTGCGACAGATCATGACGCTTACTGGCGTCTTCCCCAATACCATGCTTAGTTTTTTGCTAAAAAAGGGCATTCGAATTACCCAACTTGATGATGTAGTAGCACCGATCCGAGAGATGCCTCAATTAATGCCGTGCCCACAAGCCTTTGACCTTAACACTAACGACCAGGACGAACGGAGTATTTATCTAGGTCCCTGTATTCGGAAACTCGACGGATCTCCACAAGACACCAGTGCTTTTTTACCAGCTGACGCTAACAAAAAGATCATTTTTATGGCTATGGGTACACAAATCAGTGCTTATCCTAAACAGGCTCAGCAGGTCTTTCAACAGGCTATCGACCTTATGCACGATCCTAGACTCTCGGGCCATCATATGATCATTGCTAGCGGCTCATTTCGTGAAAGGCATTTTCAAAATATCCCAGCAAATGTTCGCCTATTTAACTGGGTGCCACAAGTTGAGATACTGAAAAAAGCGGAAGTGGCTATCATTCATGGTGGTTTGGGGTCAGTGAAGGAGTGTATCTACCATGCTGTACCAATGATTGTGATTCCTATGGGCCGAGATCAGTTCAATAATGCGGAAAGGGTAGATTATCACCGGCTGGGCAAGTCATGCAAGCTAGAAGACGTCTCTGCCACTGATTTAGCAGATACTGTGATGGAGTTTCAGCAGAATGAGGTGATCCAACAATCTGTTGCCGAGATGCAACGCGTTTTCGAAAAACTAGATGATCAGCAATTGGATGTAAGGTTTATTCGTCAATATCTTCAAAAGATTCAACAGCCAATATTGTAATAGCATTCCATACGGTAGAACAAAAATAAATTAACAAGCAGTACGGTAGATATCCCTTCGCAAAACTTCGGATATCTCGAATGGGTTTTTGCTAAGAAGTTTTCGTTCCACGCTATTCAAAAACCCCTAGTTATTATGTAAGCGTTTTTCGGAGAGAATTAAACTACGTATGTCATGAAAAGTATTGCCATACTTACTCATATCGATTTCTGGAGAGGAGATGGCGGCCATAAGTCCCGTATCACTTCTTTGGCTCAATACCTTGGAAACCACTCTAACTTAGTGGTGGTCTACGCCGGTTCAGCAAAACCGGGTGATAAGACCTTGGTCGAGCGGAAGAGATTTTCTTTTCGAACGATTTTTTTAAGCACACATGCGCAACTGAATAAAGCTGATTATGTAAGGCGTTTCCGGCAATTTGTGCAGGAGACCCATGTCGATGTATGCATCATCGAATATTTACAATTAGCCTTTGTTATCGACTTTTTGCCAAGACATATAAAATTTATTTTGGATACACACGACCTTATGAGTGACAGGGCTCGATCTTTCAAGTCCTTTGGTTGTGAACACGATACCGTTTCCTGGGCGGATGAGCTTGCCATTTTTAAGAAATTTGATGGGGTCATGCTCATCCAAGACAAGGAATACCAAAAGGTACGTGATGCATTAGGCCCTGATAAAACTATCCTTGTGCCACATGGGGTAGACTTTCCTAGGCAGACCGTTCGCCGAAATGTCCAAAATGTAGGATTTATCGGTAATTATTATACCCCCAATGAAGTAGGCCTTCGGTGGTTTCTCAAAGAGGTTTGGCCTCGGGTGCGCAAAGGTGGAATTCAACTCAATATCTATGGTAAAATCTGGCAAGCCTTTGCCGGATTAGATATAGAAAAGGTCAGGTTTCACGGCTTTGTTCCCAATCTTCAGCGTATTTTCAGTGAGATTGATATCATGATCAACCCGGTTCAGATGGGGGCGGGATTGAAGATCAAGAATGTTGAAGCCATGGCCAATGGCTTACCCTTAATTACTACGACCCATAGTGCCACTGGATTGATGAGGGCTAAGGGCAAGGGCTTTTTGATTGCCGATGATGCGAAAAACTTTGCCTTCACATTGAACAGGTTGATAGTGGACTTTGACCATCGCAGTCGATTGGGACGATTTGCTCATTGTTTTATACAAGATTATTTTTCTCAAGAGGCTTGCTTCAAGGAGCTACTACAGTTCATCTATTCGAAGGATGTAGTCTTGAGTAATAACTAAATACTAGCTTGATATAGCACTCCTCATCACCTACACTTAATGGTCAATACTTGGCCAGACCTACTATAGGAAAACGAACTAGAGCTTTCGGAAAAGATCGCCAGATCCAAGGGAAGTTCTGATGTCACACCTTAGAAGTTAAATTCAAACAGTCTCTTAAGATACACTAAGTTCTATTTCATAATTCACTTAATAATCAGTTATGCGAACATTTGATTATCTGGTCATTGGCGCTGGTCCAGCTGGCCTACAACTTGCTTATCACCTAGAAAAGGCGGGTCGGGACTATATGGTACTGGACAAGGCTCATCAAGCCGGACACTTCTTTGCTACCTTCCCGCGTCACCGAAAACTGATCTCTATCAATAAGGTTTATACTGGTCAAGAGGATCCAGAAGTCAATTTGAGATGGGATTGGAACTCCATACTCAGTGATGATCCCAAAATGCGACTCGATCAATATACTAAAGAGTACTTTCCAAATGCAGACGCTTTGGTCCAGTACCTTAATGATTATGCTAAACATTTCCAACTGAAAATTACATACAATCAGGAAGTTGTGGAAGTTGATAAGGAAGGAGAGAATTTTAAGGTCAGGACAAAGGATGGTCAAGAGTATGCGGCCAAGGTTTTGGTTATGGCTACCGGTATATTTAAACCCTTTATTCCTACTATTCCTGGAATCGAACACTGTGTAAACTATACCGATTGCTCAGTGGAACAGAGTGACTACAATAATAAACGCGTTTTGATTTTAGGAAAAGGGAACTCGGCCTTTGAAACAGCTGATCACCTGGTGGGGAATGCATCCACTATCCATGTTTGCAGCCCCAATTCAGTCCGTTTGGCTTGGAAGACACACTTTGTCGGGCATCTAAGAGCTGTGAATAATAACTTCCTGGATACCTATCAGCTTAAATCGCAAAATGCTGTACTGGATGCAACCGTTGAAAAGATTGAAAAACAGGATGGGAAATTTGCCGTTACCTTTCATTACAAACACGCCAATAATGAAATAGAAGAGATCTGTTATGATGAAGTAATCGTTGCTACGGGCTTCCGTTTTGATACTTCTATTTTCTCGGAAAACACGGCACCTGTGCTTGCCCATAATGACAGGTTCCCTCATCAAACAAATGCCTGGGAGTCTGTCAATGTTAAGAATATGTACTTTGCCGGAGCTGTTACGCAGGAGCGAGATTACAGAAAACATACTTCGGCCTTTATTCATGGCTTCCGGTACAACACCCAGGCTCTTTTCCATTTGTTAGAGGAGAAACACGAAGGTGTTCCCCTTCCATCTAAAACTATTGCCACTACAGCTGATGGACTGGCTGAGGCCTTGATGAAGCGCGTCAATCAGAATTCTTCTCTATGGCAGCAGTTTGGTTTCCTGTGTGATACCATTGTTCTGGAGGAGTTCAATGGCAATACTAATTACTACGAGACCTTGCCTATGCCTTATGTACTTAATGATAGCCAATGGCAAGATAAGCACCTTTTTACCCTAACGATGGAGTATGGATATATTGATCCTTCCGAGGACATATTCGCGCTCGACCGTTTCCGGAGGGATGAAATCATGGACTCAGAGAACAGTAAGTTTTTGCACCCAATCGTGCGACACTACCATATGGGTAAACTTGTATCTGAACATCATTTGATCGAAGTGTTGGAAGCCAACTGGACCGACCATGATATACACTATGTACCTCTAAAACTGTACCTGGATAATGAATTGGCTGCTGTAAGCCAAAGCGCTGTCGTAGATACTCTCGTGGCCTCCAAACATTGATCCTCTAATGGGTCCTATTTCCGAACAAGATTATCGAAATCGAACATAGGTTTTATTTATTTTAATGTTTAAATAACTAATAATTAGTCTTTTGTGTTCTGGCACGAGACTTGAAATACATTTGAACATGGACAGAGAATTACCGAAATACATTAAAATCAAAAGAAGAAGGAATATCACTATTTATTCCTTTATGACCATCGGCCTTATTGTTTCAACAGTATGGCTATTGCGAAATACATTCCAAAATTCCGTTGATGGTCAACGTCTTCTTATTGCTACTGCGGAAATGGGACCCATTGAAAGTACCATCACTGCTAGTGGAGAAGTTATACCCGAATATGAACATGTCATTACAAGTTCTATTCAAGCGAACATTCAGGAAGTTTTGGCTAGTGTCGGTTCTGTGGTAGAGCCGGGTATGCCAATTTTACAATTGGACAAATCTTTTGCCTTGATTGACTACGAGAAACTGGAAGAGGAACTCAAGTTGAAAGAGAACAGTATCAGTAAACTGAAATTAGACTTACAACAGAAATCACATGATCTAAAAATCTCGGATTCTACTAAAGGCCTTGATATTGTACAATTGACAGCCGAACTCGATGATGCTAAGAAATTGCGAGATATTGGTGGTGGATCACAAGAAACGATAGATCAGATCAAAACCAAACTTAAAAAGGTTCAGCTAGAAAAAAGGAAATTGGAATATGATCTGAGCATTGAGGAGAAACAGACGCAATTAAGTATTCGGGAGCTTCAGCTACAAGCCAATATCCAGAGAAGCTCTATCAATACCATGCAAGAGAAGTTGGATCGAGCCAATGTAGTAGCCCAACGTAAAGGGGTGCTCACTTGGGTAAATGAAAACCTGGGAACTACTGTGCAAGAGGGAGAGATATTGGCGAGGATTGCCAACCTGAGTAGCTTCAAAATTGTTGGAACCTGTTCAAATATCTATGCTGATCAAGTTCTATCAGGTCAGCGAGTTATAGTCCAACTTAATAATGAGGAAACGACCCTCGGGACTATTGTTCAGGTTAGACCAACGGTGGAAAACAATGTCCTAACCTTTGATGTGCAATTAGACGAACGGAATCATGCTCAGTTACGACCAAACATGCGCACGGAAATCTTCGTTATCACCGCTTCTAAACAAAATGTAGTGCGAGTTACAAATGGCCCTGCTTTCAAAGGCACTAACCACCAAACGCTTTTTGTCGTGGAAGGAGAGAATGCGGTTAGTAGGGATGTAAAGATCGGCTTACACAATTTCGACTACGTGGAATTAGAAGGTAACATCCAAGAGGGTGAAAAGGTGATCATCAGTGATATGGAAAGATTTGAAGGCTTATCTAATCTGAAAATCAAGTAGCCATGAGACGAAGGATAATTTTTGTAATAGTTGGCATACTGCTAGGCGCTGATTCGTCAGCCCAAATAGATGCACTGAGTTTGGAACAGGTTATTCGCCTCGCTCAGCATCAATCTATAGTAGCCAGGAAATCTCAGACTCTTAAAACTACCCGATACTGGGAGTACCGGTCCTATTTATCAAATTACCGACCTCAGATCACGTTAGAAGGGCGATTTCCCGGATTCAGCCGGACGTCCCAGGAGGTGATTCAGCCGGATGGAACCATTAAGTTTAAAGGAGTTTCCCAAAGTAATATAATTGGAGCTATTACACTAAGTCAGCCGATTACCTTTACAGGAGGAACCTTATTCGCTGCTACCGATCTACAACGCTTCAACAATCAGGTTTCGAATAGCACCATTTACAATGGAACGCCGATCATTTTTGGACTCGAGCAACCCATTTTTGGGTTCAATGAGTTGAAGTGGGATCGAAAGATTGAACCACTGCGGTATTTAGAATCACAAAAGGAGTTTACGGCTGAGATGGAAGGGGTCGCCGTTACGGCGCTTGACCTGTTCTTTAATCTGCTGATTGCTCAGGTGGACTACACTATTGCTAGTACAAATGTGATGAATACAGATACCATCTTCTCGATTACAGAACAGAAGTATGAAATGGGCAAGATCTCCAAAAATGACCTCCTTCAAATCCAGTTGGAGACCCTTAAGGCTTCAAAGGCCCAAATGACGGCCGAAAGAGATCTGGAGGCCGCTGAACTACAATTGAGATCCTTCATCGGGTATGGACAATCGGATAACTGGCAACTACAATTGCCGAATATTATCCCAAATCTACTCATCTCTGAAGACCAAGCTCTTCAACAAGCAAAAGCAAATCGCCATGAAGTTGTTGCCTTTCAACGCCGGGCTCTGGAAGCTGATCGCGAAATTGCCCTCACCAAAGGTACCAATGGCTTTTCTGCTAGCCTATTTGGTACGATTGGCTATGCCAAGACAGCTGAAAATGCTTCCGATATCTACAGTAAGCCAGCCGAACAGCAAACCTTGAATTTGGAATTTTCTCTACCAATCGTGGACTGGGGGAGAGCCAAGTCGAGAACGGAGACTGCTAAGGCGAATCGCAAGCTGATCCAAAACGAGATTGAGCAGGATCGAATTGACTTTGAACAGGTGTTGCTTACCGAACTGACATTATTCAGGCAGTACAAGAAACAGGTAAAATTGAACAAGGAGGTTGATGATTTGGCTCAGACTAGATACAGCATTGCTCAGGATCGCTTTTTATTGGGCAATCTAAGCATTACTGACCTTATTCTCGCCCTACAGGAAAAAGACAACAGCAAACGCGACTATATTCAATCACTTTATAATTATTGGAGAACTCACTATCGCATCAGATTATTGACCTTGTATGATTTTGAGTCTCGTCAAACCATTAAATACTAGCATCATGATTTCCCTACAAAATGTAGAAAAAGTTTATCAAACAAAATCCATCGAAACGGTGGCCCTGGGTGGGATCAATTTGGAAGTAAAGCAAGGGGAGTTTCTTTCTATCATGGGCCCATCTGGATGCGGCAAAAGTACTTTGCTTAACATCATGGGACTACTAGATGAGCCTTCTGCTGGTGATGTGGTCCTTAATAGCAGTAGAATTACAGGCTATTCTAACAAGCAGTTGGCGAGATTCCGAAACCAGAATATTGGGTTTATTTTCCAAAGCTATCATTTGATCAATGATCTAAAAGTGATCGACAACGTGGAATTGCCGCTCTTGTATCGAAATATGTCGCGCAAGGAACGCCACGAGTTGTCAGTAGAAGCCTTGACCAAAGTAGGCTTGAAGAACAGAGTAGACCATTTCCCAAATCAATTGTCAGGGGGACAACGCCAGCGTGTAGCCATTGCTAGAGCCATCGTTGGGAAACCTACCATCATTCTTGCAGATGAGCCGACGGGTAACCTTGATAGCCGAATGGGTAATGAGATCATGGATATATTGATAAAACTCAACGAAGAAGAAGGTACGACTATCGTCATGGTCACGCACGATGAATCCATGGCTTTGAGAACACATCGTCTAGCTCGCCTCTTTGATGGTACATGGGTAGAAGAAAAGGCTTTTCAACATTAGATTTTAGGTTCTCTGACAATTTTTGTGTTTTGTAGTCCCCCTTTTAGCCAAAAGTATTGCTTCCGCTGGATCCAATTCTTCTATCTAAAACGCTGACTACAAAAATTGTCGGAGAAGGAGATTTTATTATTCTAACGCTCTTCATTATCAGTCACGTTATGATACGGAATTATATAAAACTTACCTGGAAGGTGCTGGGACGCAACAGGTTCTTCACCTTTATCAGTCTCTTTGGTATTAGTCTTACCATCGGGATACTGCTGGTCGTGGCCAGTTTGTTTGATAATATGGTCAATCCCAGTTATCCTGAAGAAAATCGAGCTAGAAGCTTGCATTTGATGAATCTGAAGTTGGAAGATGGACAAGGCGCTAGTTGGATCGATGATGCTACGCCTTATTTCATCAATGATTTTGTGAGCAAGCTCAAAACGCCAGAAGCGGTCGGGATGGTATCAAAGCCGGAACGACATATCTGCCTTTCATTCGTAGGTAATAATAAACTTAAACTTGACCTTCGATATGCGAATCAAGCTTTCTGGGATATTTATACCTACGACTTTATAGAAGGAGGCCCATTCCAACAAACTAATGTTGATAATCGAGATCTGGTGGCAGTAATTTCAAGAAAGACAAGGGATGAATATTTCGGTGCTAATCAACCAGCTGTTGGCAAAATGATTGATACGGACTATGACCGATTCCGGGTTATAGGCGTGGTAGAGGATGTCGCAAAAAGTCAGACCATGACTTATGGAGACCTTTTTGTACCCTATACTACGGCTAAAGGAGGATTAGACTCCAAGCATTTTCTGGGAGAATACATTGGGGTATTAATGGCTCCACGCAAGCGCGATGTTAAGAAAATGGAGGCTGAATACCAAGCCTTGATTGATCGATTGGATATTCCAGCTCCAACCGAATCGTGGCAGAAGAACCTTAAGGTCTTCACCAGCGAAACACTTACTTTAATGGAATCCATCGCAATCAACATTTTTTGGGGAGACCAAAAAGAGAGTGCCGCCAGAAACCTTAGGCTGCTCATTGTGATTACCATCCTGCTATTCCTATTACTCCCGGCCCTAAATCTAATAAACCTCAATGCGAGCCGCATCTTTGAACGTTCCTCCGAGGTCGGTGTTCGCAAGGCATTTGGAGCTACCCCCAAAACGCTGATGGTACAGTTTATTGTGGAAAACATCATCTTAACTCTAATTGGTGGTTTGATTGGCCTTTTGCTGGCCTTCTGTATTCTGCAAGTGGTCGAGTCCGCCGAATTCTTTCAGAATGCAAGTTTAGGTATCAATTTTCGGGTTTTCGTTTTTGGTCTCTTGCTTTCCACTTTTTTTGGCGTCATGTCTGGAGTATTACCTGCTAGAAGGATGTCAAGATTGAATATTGTTAATGCTCTAAATGGGAAAATAGTATGATACGTTTACTTTTTAAATTGATATGGAATCAAAGACGCAAACATTTCGGAATTTTCTTTGAGTTCTTTTTCTCATTTTTGGTCTTGTTTGCCGTCTTTAGCTTCGGCTTCAGCTATTTGAAGCAATATCTAAGCCCGCTGGGTTTTGATTATAAAGATACCTGGGTAGTAGAGCTGGATTGGAATGATGCACCGGATGAAAAGGTAACTGAAACGCTAACGCTCCTAAAAAACCAGATGTCGAGCTATGGTGAGATCGAAACCTATTCATTTTCCGGTAAAAATATCCCTTTTAGCACCAGTTCTGCTATTGACGAATTTTCTACAGAACAAGAACAGGTTGATGCAGATGTCTTCAAGGTTGATGACAGTTTTGCGGATTTGTTCAACATCAATATTCAGGAAGGCCGCTGGTTTGGCCAAGAAGATGACGTCTCTACTTATCCTCCAGTTGTTATCACCTCTTCGATGGCCGAGCAATTGTTTGACTCTACCTCTGACGCCATTGACCAACAAATTCAATTGCGTGAACAGACCCTCAAAGTAGTTGGTGTAGTAGATTATTTCCGTTATAGAGGGGAGTTCTCTAGGGGAGTAGAGGGAGGAAATGGTATCTTTTTTAGAAAGGATCTTGACAGTAATCCTCCTATTCTTATGGTTAAGGTGGATCAGCAAGCAAAGGCTTCCTTGGAGGCTACGATCCGCCAGGATCTTAGGAGCATTGCACCCGGATGGGCAATTGAAACGAATTACCTCTCTGATATGCGCAATAAAAAACTACGCGCAGCTCTAATGCCGCTGGCAATTGTCGTCATCATTAGTGGATTTCTTTTGGTCAACGTTGCGCTAGGGCTTTTTGGCCTTCTTTGGCAAAGTATTAGCAAGCGCAGAGGGGAGATTGGTATTCGGAAATCCATGGGATCTTCCAATACAGAAATTACGCTTCAACTGATAGGAGAGATGCTGGTTGTAGCTAGTTTTGGGCTGATTATTGGTTTCTTCCTTGCTATCCAGTTTCCAATATTGAATGTATTTGGACTATCATCAGGTGTCTATATTGGTGCCATCATTGCCGCGGCTGCCAGCATATATCTTTTGGTGATTATTTGTGCCTACTTTCCCTCAAATCAGGCTTCTAAATTATCTATTGCTAATGCGCTAAGATTTGAATAGCGTGAAGGTAATTTGACAAGTATTTTGAATTGGTCTTCAGATCTTATAGACTAAACCTAACTGGTCTAATTATCTAACTAAACCGATTCTTTTCTTTGGCGATCTCCAATGTAACTTGTAGGTCGCCTCTGCTGTTTTTTAACTGCTCGGAGGACTCCGGATCTAGACAAGTCCATCTGCCTAGGTGGTTTGCAATCCCCTGTTCCGGAGTGTTTTGTCTTCTTTTTAAAGTGTCTCCATTCTAACTGATTGTGATCGGCTGCAAAAGCATTGGCCTGTATGTTTATTGGGTGAAGGAGGCCATTATTACACTTCCTCCGAAAGTACCTCTATTCCATTTCGTAAAACTTATTACTATGCATCAATTCTCTGACTATCATTTAGCTGAGGAGGCTAATATAATTACCTCTTCAGTACCGGGTGCCCGCTCACAAGAACTATTGGATCTACAGCGGGAAATCGAAGGAAGTGTGGTGTCCTACCCAAGAAATTTTCCCATGGCCATCCGTCGAGCGAAAGGGGCCATTATCGAGGATGTTGATGGCAATCAGTTTATTGATTTCTTTGCTGGAGCTGGTGTTTTAAATCTTGGACATTGCAACGAGGAGATCCTACCTTACGTGGAGCGACAACAGAAGGAACTGATCCACGCTCTCGATTTTCCTACGGAAAATAAGATGACAGCCATTAAGAATATTCTTTCTGAACTTCCGGAAGAATTACGCGATAGCTATAAGGTCTCATTTGGAGGGCCTACAGGCTCCGACGCTATTGAAGCTGCTATCAAACTAGCAAAAATCAAAACGGGCCGAGATGGTATTATCGCTTTTGCTGGCGGCTATCATGGTATGAGTGCCGGTGCTTTGGCTGTGACCTCTGATGTTAACTTCAGAAAGAAGATCTGGTCTCTCATGCCCAATGTTCATTTTTTGCCCTTCAACTACTGCTACCGTTGCCCATTTAGCCAAACTCCGGGCAATTGTAATCTGAGTTGTGTAGACTATCTGCGGGATGTTATAGAAAATCAACACTCGGGCGTGAACAAGCCCGCAGCGATTCTTCTGGAACCTATTCAAGGAGAAGGAGGAAATATTCCTGCCAGCAAGAAATACTTACAGGAAGTTATTAAAGTAGCTAGAGACCATGATATACTGGTCATTTTTGATGAGATCCAATGCGGCTTTTACCGTTCAGGAGACTTTTTAGCTTTCATGGAATCTGGGGTTGATCCCGATATAATTACTGTGTCTAAAGGAATTGGAGGACTTGGTTTTCCTCTTTCTGGCTTAATCTATAAAAAGGAAATCGAGGCTTGGGGTCCGGGCGCTCATATCGGTACGTTCAGAGGCAATCAAGTAAGTTTGGCTGCTGCGAATGGTGCCTTCGACTTTGTCCGGCGACACAATGTAGAAAAGCATGTCAAGGAAATCAGTACTTATTTGATGGAGAGTCTACAAGGATTGGCAGAAATTTGTCCCTTCCTTGGTGATATCAGGGGGAGAGGACTGATGATTGGATTAGAATTCGTTAAGGACAAACATTCTAAGAAGCCCTATGCCGCCTTCGTAAAGAACTTCAAAACCAATTGTTTCCAACAGGGCTTATTGTTTGAGGTCGGCGGCCACCACGGCAATGTTGCCCGTATTGTACCGCCGCTAATTATCACACCTAGCATTATTGATGCAGCTATAGCAATCATGAAGAAAGGCTTGAAACAAACAATGCGAAATGCTCAGGTTGCAGCCTTCGAGTTTTCGGATAGTTTTTCTGGCTGATTTGCTTTATGAAGCATCAATCGTCACACTAATTAAGTCCAACTCTTTTTTTGGATGGGTATTTTGCTTGGCCAGTCTTGGAATTTTCCAGACTGGGTAAGCAGGCTGCCACAAAATTTTCAAACTCCTATGATATTAATCGTTGATGATGACCAGGCTGTATTGGCCTCTTTGCGTCTTTTATTGAAACAGAATGGCTATGCTTGTACCTGTGTTAAAGGGCATGCTACAGCTATGGAATTCGTACATAGACAGCGGCCTGACCTCGTTTTGATGGATATGAACTTCAGTATGAAAACGACGGGAGAGGAAGGGCTTAATCTGCTGAGTGATATGCTAAAAGCGGACCCTAGTATACCCGTCATTCTGATGACAGGCTGGGCTTCTCTAGACCTAGCCATCCGAGGGATGAAAGCTGGCGCCAGGGACTTTGTAAGCAAACCCTGGGACAATAGAAATCTGATTAAATCTATCCAAACTGTTTTGGCAGTTAGTCAGCACCAAGCCACTACAGTTAGCCGCCAATATCTTGATGAACATTACGACTTTGGACATATCATCGGGGAGGATAAGGGCTTTGTTCAGGTGTTGGAAAGCGTAGCGCGCATCGCTCGAACTGATGCTTCTGTATTGATTCTTGGGGAAAATGGGACAGGCAAGGAACTTATTGCGGAAGCCATTCATCAGAATAGTCTTCGCAAGCCGTCATCCTTTGTCAAGGTTAATCTAGGCGGTATCTCAACCAATCTTTTCGAAAGCGAATTATTTGGACATAAGAAGGGAGCCTATACTGGAGCTGCTTATGATCGTGAAGGGCGCTTCAGTCTAGCTCATGGCGGTACGATCTTCTTGGATGAAATTGGAGAACTTTCCTTGTCTAGTCAAGTAAAGTTGCTGCGCGTACTACAGGACCAGAGTTTTGAGGCCCTGGGTAGTAGCCAGACGCAAAAGGTAGATGTAAGAGTGATCAGTGCCACTAATAGAGATCTGTCTGAAGAAGTCGAAAAAGGTACCTTTAGAGAGGATCTATTCTATCGGATTAACCTCATTACCATTAAGTTGCCAGCACTCAGAGAAAGGCCTGAAGACATCCCGTTATTAGCTGCCTTTTATTTGGAAAACTTAAAACGCCTTTACAAAAGACCCGGCTTGTGTATCAAGGAGTCCGCTATGGATTGGCTACAGGAGCAAAGCTTCCCAGGCAATATTCGCCAATTGAAAAACCTGGTAGAAAGAACTGTACTTATGACAGGGAAAGACCGCTTAGATATTGACGATTTCCGCTTGCAATTAAGTAAGCCGCGCCGTGCTAGAAATGGGAATGGCCTTCCTGAAGTGGGAGCCATGACGCTTGAAGAGATTGAAAAGGAAATGATTGTTAAAGCGATGAAGCACCATAATTATCGAGTCGCTGAGGTAGCAGGAGCACTGGGCATAACCCGCAATGCCTTGTACCGGCGTCTGGACAAGTACAATCTATCTACCAAAAGTGTATAAATGCCACTTTTTAAAGAAACTAAGATGGCTTTTAGTGAAAATGCTCCTCCATTGCCTCCTAATTCTGTCTTTTTAAAGTACAATATGTATGGCGCTGCGTAGCAAGTATATTCTTTTTATTGTGTCGATCCATTTGGTGACGCTATTACTAACTTTCTTTGTCCTTAATGACAACATGCCTCTGTTTATTCTTTCAGAGTTTTTGTTGTTGTGCTCCGTGTATTATGCTTTACATCTATATCGGTCATTGGTTGAGCCGATCTACATGATTTCGCGCGGTGCCGATGCCATCGCGGATGAAGACTTTAATGTAAAACTTAAGAAGGTTGGACAAAAAGAATTGGATAAATTGATCACAGTATATAATCAGATGATCGATAAATTGCGCCAGGAACGGACTGCTACTACTCAAAAAAACTACTTCCTTGATAAATTGATCGCTACAAGTCCGAATGGCATCATTTTGCTTGATCTCAACCAAAAATTACTGTCTTGCAATCCTAAGGCAGAACGCTTTCTCAAGTACTCGCAATCGATGCTAGTTGGCCAAGCTCTCGATGAGGTTCCTTCTCCTTTATTACAAAAATTAGCCAAGCTCCCACATAATACCACCCAGACCATTCAACTTAATGGTATGGAGATCTTCAAATGTCATAAAGCCCACTTCATGGATAAGGGGTATCGCAATTGCTTCTTGGTCATTGAAGAGTTGACGGATGAAAGAATACAAATAGAAAAGGAGGCCTACGAAAAAGTGATTCGTATGATGGCCCATGAGGTCAATAACTCCATTGGTCCCATTAATTCCATATTGGAGTCCTTGAACTTCTATCTTGAACATATTCCAGCTGAATATCAGGCAGAATATGCCAATGTCCTTAGAGTAGCCATTGAAAGAAATCAAAAACTCAATGTATTTATGAAGAATTTTTCGGAGGTGGTGAAATTGCCGGCGCCTCTTCTTGAACGCATTGATTTTAAGCGCTTAATAGGAGACGTACTGGGGTTGATGAAATACCAAATTGGTGGAAAACGGATTAGCTTTACCTACGATCTACCGGAAAACCCAGTATTGTTAGAAATAGATCCCAGACAAATGGAACAAGTCTTGATTAATATTATAAAGAACGCCATAGAAGCCATTCCAGAGGAGGGAACGATCAAAATCTTATTGAAAGAAAACCCAATTCAACTCCTAATCGTCGATTCTGGTTCCGGCATACCCGAAGAGGTCGCTCCATTTTTATTCACTTCATTCTTCAGCACCAAGCCTTACTCTCAAGGAATCGGTCTGACACTTACCCGAGAAATTCTGCTCAATCATGGCTGCCACTTTTCCTTGAAACCAAAAGCGGAAGCAGAAACGGTATTTGAGATTCAGTTTTAGTTGTCAAAGTTTGTTGTTGCTATTTATTGAATAGAGTCAGGAAGGAGAGAATGGCTATAATTTGAATAGAAAATTAAAAAATAAGGCGTAGATAGAAAGAAGAGGAAAGGAGAACGTCCCGAGAAAGGACTAAAGGTGAAGAAAATATGTAGAGGCTAAGAGCCATAACTAATCCAAAACGAATTAGTTATGGCTTTTTTTATTGGGGCCTCGCAAATGTTGCCGTTTGAAGGTCAGCCAATAAAAGCGCATAAATTTTTTGGTAGGCATTTGATGAGGATTTCGTTCCTGGTGGAATTGAACTAAACATAAAATGGCAGGATCAGAAAATAACTTCACTTGAAATAAGATCAAAGATTGGAAATGGAGTTGAATTTCGTCGAATAGAAACCGATATTGGAAAACAGAAAAAGGGGAGTACATCGCATACCCAAACCGTCCTTCACCAAAATAATCTTGACAATTGAAATTAAGTCTGATTCGACAATAAAGTGATGGAGTATTTATTGTCGCACTACTTAAATCAAGGATGAACATTAATTGTGAATATGATAATAAAGGTAGCTGGATGGAACAGTCGAGATATGGAGGCCATTCGTTGATCTATAGAGTAAGGAGCGTGATAGGATATTGCTAATTGGGCTAGGCACTATAACAAAGTGTATGCGATTGTGCCGCCCGTTATGTCAAATAAGAATCTGATTGTAAGTGGAGTTGAATTTTGGCAAATAGATACCGATATTGGAAGAGGAAAAAAGTACGATAGCCTAACGCCGCAAAAAACGGCCAGCCTTCCCATTCAGTTAAGCCGCTGTTTATGTAGAACGTTGGTGGGCACTAAAAATAACCCTGCAATTATCAAGATTAGTCGAGAATAAAATGAGAAGTTACTTGAGAATGTTTTTTTGAAGCGAAATTTGAAGGAACAAGGTTCTGGGAACGGCTTTTTTCTCTCGAATTGCAGCCAATCAATCATTTTTAAACAACTTACTAAGGTAAGATCCCTAAATACCTATTTAAATAAAAAAACAATGATAAAATTGGGCATCAAATTATTCGGAGTATTCTTCCTCATCTCAGGAATATCCTTTTTCATTTGGCCTGAAATGGTTTTCGATTGGTTAACAAACAATAGCGAAAATGCCTCATCCTATATATTTGCAATATTCTTTCGGTTGATTTTAGGTTTTTTATTGATAATTGCTGCCAGAGAATCAAAATATCCAAGTGTAATCAAATACCTCGGTTACCTGATCATACTAGTTGCAATCATCTTAGTCGCCATAGGTCAAGACGGTTTTCAAAATTTGGTTAATTCAGTTATTCCCAATATCAAACCCTATGCTCCTGTAAGTGGTCTGTTCGCTATAGCATTTGGCGGCTTTTTTCTTTACTCATTTTTAGAACATAAAGAAGGATGATAGTAACTTGAATAAAACGAACCGCCAATAATGCATACCTGTCGGTGCTTCCATTCTTTCGAAATGTAGGTATGCGGACCGTTAGCTGGAATTAGAAGAAAAAAAGTAATTATCTATCCCAAAACTTGACGAACCATTTCCTTGTAGTTGTTCTGGATTGTATCAATAACTAAAGACTTATCTGAATTTAAGCCAGGAATAGAATTTATCTCATTGTACTCCCGCATATATTTATCCCCCCACAAAGTGTACTCTACGATCAGGGGAGCCAAATCAACACCTTTTTCTGATAGAAGATAGATGTTTTCTTTTTTGTTATCGGGCAATTTTCTTTTAGAAATCAAGCCATACGACTCCAATAGTTTAAATCTAGCTGATAAAATACTTGGAGCAATTTTTTCTTCTGATTCCGATATTTCTTTAAATGTCTTTTTGTGTTTGATAAGCATATCTCTGACAATTAATAAAGACCATCTATCCCCCATTACATCTAATAAGGAAGCAATTGGGCAACCTGAACGAAATATTTTTTCCATTCCCTTTGGATTATTACTACTGATTTGATAGTAATTGTTATTTTTGCTTTCGATTTGATAGTAAAATTACAAAATTAATTACTATGTTGGTAGGTCACTATTCCACAGCTTTAATAGCTCATCAGAAATTTCCAAGAGGAACATTGTTGTTTTTTTTGATTGTATCACAATTGCAAGATTTTCTATGGTTTATTTTTCATTACTTAGGTTTTGAACATACAGAACCCAATGATGCATTTGATACAACCTTGGGGAATATGTATGCGAATATGCTTTACAGTCATGATCTAATTCCTCAAATAATATGGATGCTGATTGTTTTTATAGTTGGGCGAATTATTTTTAAGCGTAATAAAATAGCCCTTATAGGCTCAATAATTCTATTAGGCCATTATATATTAGATTTTTTTTCAGGGCATCCACATTACATTTTTGGAGAAGACACGCACGAATTTGGGCTTGGACTTTATGATTCTAACCCTTATCTGGCAATAGGCATCGAAGCCATTTTTAGTTTAATAGCCCTTTGGTATTTCTTTTCGCAGGAAGCAAAAAACAACATTCAAAGAACTTTTAAGAATAAGATAACAATACTAGGCGTTTTCGTCTATGGAATTATATTTATGCTCTCTACAGCATCAGTATCACTGAGGCAAACTTTTGGTATTCCTGAATTTGATCTAGGTTTCAATACACTTATTCCAACACTACTATTTACGTATATTGCAATGGTTTGCATACTAAATTATGCGATACCGAAATTTGAAATGAGAGAATAGAGAATGAAAACTACAGCTAACAAAGGCCAAAATGTCAATAGCCCCTATGCGAGGCTACTGCCTTTAGTTAGCCAGTCAGGTGCTAATTCCAGATACTTGAATTAGACCAAATTAGAGAAGATATACAGTCAACTTCATAAATTGATTTTGACTGTATATCCATTATACTTTTGGTCCTGTGATCCTTATTCAATAGCATCAGAATGTAATCAAGCAAAAGACTCAAAGAGGTTGGTTATAAACTATAATGAATGAATAATTTAACACTCAGAAAATCTATTCAACACCTTGATGATCTATTGAAATCAACTACATTAGAGGGGATTTTATACAATATTGAAGAAGATTGGATCAAGTTTCAAAACAACATTTCACTAGCCTAATAATTACAAAATCGCATAAATATTTCTACAATGAAAGACGAAGATATTTATAATGAAGCCCGCACAAGAGTAATGGCAAAAAAAGGCTTTTTTTATCATTTTTTAGCTTATGCTTTTGTAATTGGGCTACTTTATGTAATCATGCAGTATGAAAATAATGGGGAGATTTTTCCTGTAATAATTGTGGCTTTGAGTTGGGGCATTGGTATAGCTATTCATTATTTCAAAGTATTCGGCACAGAAAATTTGGGTACTCTTGGCATTAATCCCAATTGGGAAGAAGATGAATTAGAACAGGAAATCGAAAAATTGAAGAGAAAAAGAGAATTGAAGGAACGCATTCTGAAAGAAAGAAATCTTCTGGATGAATTAGACAGCTTGGACTTAAAAGAGGTCGAAAAAAGATCTCTATATGATGAATCTGATTCGTGAAGACTTGGATTTAAAGGAGCAGGTAAAATATGTTTTTTGAATTTACCTTTTTTCTTCCTTAAGATTTCTAAAAAGAAAAATCGCTGCTAACAAAGTGGAGTCCGCACATACGGCCAACATTAAAATAATGTTTTGATCCACAAAAAGAATTAATTACAGTGCATAACGAACGATATTGGATAACAAATAAACGGCTGCACGTCGCCTCCACGAATCATCATAGGCAAGCTCATGATTAATAATCAAAATAGAACTAATGAGTGAATGAAAGACTGAATTCAGGTTGTGCCAACATTCAAAAAAAACAAGAACCTGATCGGACACATTGCTATATCTGCCTCCCGCCTCCATTCCTCCCACCGCCGATGTTGTCGGTCAATTTGATTATCTTTGAACAAGATTATGTAAGGCAAAATGCCGCGGTTTTATAAATATCGACTTTGGACTTGTTAAGGAGAGCCTGATCTTAATTTTTATAATGAATATCCATTTCTTAGTTACTTTAACGACCTTCCTATCATTACTTTCAACACCAAGTAGTCAAAACGCATTTGGTCATAATCTCGACGAATTATGTGAAAACTATAGCAGGGGAAAAATCGCCAATACACAGTATTCCGATTTTGATGTTCCAGTATTTACAATCAATGCAGTGAGAGACTTTAATGCCGATAGTACTGGAATAAACGATGCGTCCGCAAATATTCAGGCAGCCTTGGACATGGCTAATACCAAACATGGAGGCATTGTTTTTTTACCAACTGGTACATATCTTATTGAAAATCCGTTAGTCATTCCCAACCAGGTGACTTTGAGAGGTGACTGGAAACGACCAACGGATCAAGATAAAACGGTGGCCGGCACTGTACTTCATATAGATTATGGAATGGAAGAGAATTTGTCTGCAATAAGTTTGTCTGATTACTCTATGGTGCGAGACCTATCGATTTACTATCCTCAGCAGGATTTAACATCAACGCCCATTGAGTATCCTTATACCATTGATGCTTTAGGAGTGTTTGCCGTTGTTAGAAATATAACACTAGTCAATTCTTATAAAGGGATTCGATATGAACCACAAGGAGGACAGTCAGTAAAATTCCCAACTGTTATTGGTGTTTACGGTTGTCCTATTTCAAATGGAATATATGTGCACAATTCCTCTGCTACCCCACGGATCGAAAACATTCATTTTAGCCCAGAATATTGGTCACAATCAGGGTTAGGGGTGGTTGACTACAATGCAATCAAAACATCGATTGAGTCTGTCAACGGTGTAGCCATTCTTTCTGGTGGCGGCGCAGGTGGTGGAGTTTTTGTTGGTCTGGAAATTGATGGTTATAGTACAGGAATTAAAACTACAGAAGAATCTTCTCCCCGAGTATTTGATATTAATATATCCAATTGCCGCACAGGTCTTGATTTTGGCCATACAAAAGACCATGGATGGGTGATAACAGGTGGTTCAATACATGCCACGGACACCGCTCTTCATATACATGACATGGCGGCAAATCTTCAGTTCAACAACATCAGTTTTAGTAGTGAAAACAAACTTATCGTTCAGCAAGCAGGAGTGGTAGGTTTTACAAAATGCTTATTTTATGATTGGGGTTCGGGCCATGCCATTCAAGCCGACTCAGGTTATTTGAGTGTTGTCGGCTGTGCTTTTGAAAAGCATGATAACCATCACATTCAACTTGGCAATCAGGTGTCTCGTGCGGTCGTATACGGCAATCAGGTTTCAGCAGGTAATCTAGACATTTCTAATTTTTCAAATAGCGGTGCAGATGAAATCATAATTGATACTACTTCAGCTCACGATTTCATAGAAATAGACCGAAAGGATTATCCATTTATAGAAGTTCAACAGCAAGTACCTTCTCCGCCGCCAGGTGAGAGTCATATTTTCACGGTTACCGATTTTGGTGCGATGGGCAATGGCATAATAGATGATACTGATGCAGTTCAGGATGCACTGGATTCAGCAGGTACAGTGGCTAATTCATTAGCTGGCTGTGTAGTTTTTATTCCAACTGGTGTTTACAGATTAAACAGTAGCATCAATGTTCCTGCATATGTAGAACTCCGAGGGATGAATGACAACCCGAACAATGGAGATGGGAGATCAATATTGGCATTGTTTGCCAATAAAGGTAATCCTTCTGGGCCTTCCGATATACAATTGCAAGCCAATTCAGGAATGAAAAGCTTGTACTTGTATAGACCGGAACAGACGTGGAATTACCTAACCGGAGACACAACTATCCACCAATACCCTTATGCTATCGAAGGAACAGATAGAAATTGGGCATATAATATTGTATTGAGTAATATCTATGATGGTATTGATTTTTCAGCAGGGGGAGGGCATCATCTGGAATTTGTTTTTGGTTGCTCAATCAATCAATTGGTGAGAATTGGAAGCAGTTCATCTAACATGAGTGTAATCGAAAATTTCCAAGCTAAGACAGAAGCATGGAGGAATGCACGAAAAATAGATTTTCCGGCATGGAATAATACAGCTTGGTCCAGTCCAAGTGGTAATGAGGCAGAAGGACTTGATTCCATTGGGAACGGTATACTTGTTGAAGGAAATGGTGATTTTCGATTTATGGGACATTTTGTAAATCGAACAGGTGGCAACCTGTATAGAATTGATGGTTCTCCAACTTTAAATATGTATTTATGCGGAGGAGAGGGGGCCGGTAACGGTTCTCTAATAAACTCAGACGATGACCAAGATTTTGACATCGAAATGGTTGGGAATTCTTATCATACCTTTGGAGCTAGTTATACCACCAGCTACACAGATGATAGGGATAGGCTTCATGTTATAAACTGTAAAAATTATGGTGCAGCCCCCATTAACCACCATTTTCTGGGAAGCGGTCAGATAGTAATGCAGCAAGAATATAGAGGAAGAAGTCATGATGTTACCCTTAAGTTGGAGGGCACCACACAAGGTATTATAGAAAGTGGATTTTTAGAAAAAAGGGCTAATACCAGAATTCAAGTGTTGGGTGAAAGCTGTGCGAAACTGTGCGGTGCAATTACCATAAGAGATGAATGGCCTTTCAACCCTGATGATGAAGACCAAATATATATTGAGAGTGTCTCGCCATCCACAATACAGGGAATCTCGGGTAATGGATTAGGTTGTAACCAAGTGGTTTCTGTACCCGAGAATCAATCAATACACCGCATTCATTTATACCCCAATCCTACAGCAGCCGAATTCACTGTAGATTTGGGATTGGAGTTAGCGCATGAAGCGGTGATTGTATCAATATTCGATTTAATGGGAAAAGAAGTTCAATCCAACATGAGGAACCAAGGCCGCTTTCTATATTTGAGCATTGACAGGACACCAGGAATTTACTTGGTTGTCATTAAATCTGAATTTGGTATAACTACCATTCCATTGATAAAGTATTAGCTGAAAGCAGCTGAAACAACTTTATAAGAAGATCATTTAGATGGATTGATTACACTTGATGAACTTTTGAGCAGTGCAACCTCAACTTAGCAGGTAGCAATCATTAATTCAGATATACCATGGAGTCATACTAATGTAATCCACAGAGTTGGACGGATTAATAGGATTGGTGTAAAAGTGGCCGAAGGATAGTTTTGAGATACGCTCTAAATAACAGAAAGCCAGCATGTAACAATATGTATCACAGCATCCGATAGCGCCTAGACAGGGTACAATACACCGTTGGCAGTAATGCGGTACGACAAATTTGATTTGAACCAAATCTTAAAAAAAATGAAAACAACAACATTTCTAACATTTGTCGGTAGTCAATGCGGAAAGGCAGAAGAAGCGATAAACTTCTACACTTCTATCTTCCCCAATTCGGAAATTAAAAGCATAACAAAATACTCCGAAGGAGAGGAGGGAGGAACTCCGGAGCTTATCAAATATGGAGTCTTTCAGTTAAATGGTGTGGAGTACATGGTTTCCGAAAGTAATTATAATCATCCTTGGTCATTTACACCAGGAGTATCCTTGTTCGTTTCCTGCAATTCTGAAGAGGAGATACAAACTTTATTCGAAGAACTTTCTTCAAATGGCGGGCAGATTATGGTTCCTCTAGACAACTATGAAGGCGTAGGCGATTACGGATTCGGTAAAAAATTCGGATGGTGTGAAGACAAATATGGCATTTCATGGCAACTCAATCTTTCAGAGTAAATGAGGTGCAAAAAAACAACTTCTGCCTGAGGGTTTGTATGGAGTTTCTATCGTTCTTAAATGAATGACAGATTAGCCTAGCATAAATCACTCGACTTGCATAAGGTCCTTCTTGCAAGGAAAAGAGGATACTATCATCACTCTAATGCTTATTAAGATTTACATTTTGTAAAAAAGCATCAATACGCTCTAAATACACGTAAATATACCCATGCATAATCTATTGAAGACCTCTATATTAGAGTCAAAATAGAAATAAAATGCACTCATCAACCCATTCTTCGAATTCCCCTGTAAGACTTTTAATTGTACTTGGCTTTTCCTTACTCTTTTGCATAGGGTGCCGAACCAAAGCAACTATCATTGCTTGGGAAAGCGCTTCAATTAAAGAAGAATTCCCTGAGGCGAGCTTAAATCTTCCTTCTACAGGAGTTTGTTTCTCTGGTGGAGGGACACGCGCAATGAATTTGGCTCTTGGACAAATGGCAGGTTTACGCGAACTCAATCTTTGGGATGATATTGGATACATTTCAGCAGTATCAGGTGGATCATGGGCCTCAACCATTTTCACCTATTACAATACAGGAGCTGAGGATGACAATCATTTGCTAGGAAACATCATCAAAGATCCCAAAAAAATCACTCTAGATACTTTAAAGCATATGCCGGAGGGTTTTATGGGGGAAGTGATTACAAAACATTTAGTTGATGATGTCTTGTTGCGATTAGCTGAAGGGAGTTTGACCTTCGGAATCCTTCAAAAAATGGATTACGCATGGATTGATGCTGTGGGAAGCACCTACTTAGCACCCTATGGATTGTACGATCCAAAACATCCTAAATATTTTACACTGAACAGTAAGACCAAGAATGATATTTTAAAGAGAAATCAAAAGTTAAAAGCGGATGATTTTATTACGGTTCACAAGCAAGAAGGTGACATTAAACGACCTTTCCTGATAGTCAATTCCAGTCTACTAGCACCTAGTCGTTATTTACCGCTCAAAAATCCGGAGAACTTATCTGTGTTCAATTACACACCTTTATACATCGGTTCTAACAACCCCATTGGTGTGACGGATACCGAAATACTTTCCGGTAGAACGATAAGCTTTAATGCAGGAGGAGGATTTGTAGAACCCTTCGGATTTGGAAGTGAATTATTGCGTTCCCAAAAGAGACAACTTTCCAATGATGGAACGCAACTGAGAGTGAAACTAGCTAAACGTCGTTTTGAAGCTGTAGATGCCACAGGAACCAGCAGTGCAGCGTATGGAGCCATATTTAGCTCTAGTTTGATAGCACAATTAGCCTCCTATTTATTGACACCTTTTTCTGCGGACCAAATGATTCCCGAAGAAGAATATTGGCCCATCTCATCTAATGGAGTTGTTGATAATGCGGATCGATATCGTTTTACAGATGGTGGGAATCTAGAAAACTACGGATTGATTTCACTTTTGCAACGTGGAGTCGAAAAAGTAGTGGTATTTATTAATACCGATACACCTTTGGATGTCTCTATCACACCAAGTGCAGAATGTCCTCCTTTAGCCAGTCAGGTTTCCTCTGATCTATTTCCGCTATTTGGCTATAAAATTGGGAATCAAACAAAAAACCAAGTATTCAAGAAATCTGATTTCACCACAGTATATGACAGTCTTCGCAATGCTAAACTGAACAAGAAATCAGTTATTGCCAAAACTACTTTGAGAACTTTAGAAAACAAGTGGTGGGGTATCAAACCTAATCAAAAAGTAACAGTTTTGTGGGTGTATAACGAATCCGTACCTGAATGGGAAAACCGGTTGCCAGCAGAAGTGAAGGAACAGATTTGTGCGGGACCAGATGGAGCGTTTCCAGAGTTTCCACTCTATAAACTCATCGGAGAGAATGGTTACCTAAATGGAATCTCTCTCACCAAAGAACAAGTGAATCTGCTCTATCAATTCAGTGCTTGGAATGTGTATAGTAATAAAGAAGTATTTGATTTTTTGAAAAAGAGTCAAGACTAGAAATACAGAAGACGTCAGGCGACTGTAGAATATCCTTTTGGTACAATCAAGCGGCAATGGAAATATGACTACAGCCTACTAAAAGGCAAAGAAAAGGTCAATGAGAACTGCCTTGATCTTTACAACCTATCACCTTAGGCGAGTTATGTCCCCACTAGTCATAAAGGAGCTTTTAAAGCGCCAAAAGGGCTTATCTTTCTTGTTTTTGATGCCCCACAGCACTGAAAATACAAGCAGCTATCAAGATGAGCTGTGGGCTAGGATAGCAGCTTACGGAATTTTTAGATAAATTAGGAGGGTAGTTTTTTACAAATTGTCGTTAGCACCAATCCATTCAAAATCAAATAAAAATGAAAGTTACAGCCGAAAAAAATGAAAAGGTTGCCAATATGATATTTGCATCCATTTATCCACTTTACCTGAATAGATTGGAGAAAAATGGTAGAACAAAAGAAGAACTCAACCAAGTAATTAAATGGTTTACTGGTTTTGATCAAGATGCTTTACAAGCACTTATTGATGAAAAAGCAACTTTTAGAACATTTTTTCAAAAAGCTAAAATAACTCCAAACGCACACTTGATTAAAGGAGTCGTTTGTGGTTATCGAATTGAAGAAATAGAGGCCGAATTTGAATTGTATAAACAATGTAGACAAATGGAAAAACTGATTGATGAATTGGCAAGAGGGCGTAAAATGGAGAAAATTTTGCGCGAAGAAAAGAAGTAGGCACTGCTGCTAACAAAACCTAAACTGCATTAAAACGCAGTTTAGCCAGAGCGCTACCAGTAATAAAGTAGAATATAAGATTATGAGTACAACACATCATTCAGAATATTTAAAAATAGAATCGATTTTTATTAAGCGAGTAGAGAGTGCCTTTATATCAGAGATACAATTAAGAGAGCAATGGCTCGATTTAAATTATTTGTCACAGCCAGATTTTGATATTTCGATAGATGAGTATGCAGCTTTCGAAAAAATCATCCGTACTAACGGAGTAAAAACTCATTATTTCACTGTTGATGAGAAGCTTACTTTGGACTCTATCTATTGCAGAGATGCTTCTATTGCCACGGATTTTGGAATGATAATATGTAATATGGGGAAGCCTGGAAGAATAAATGAACCTGAGAGCCAAAAGAAAGTATTTATTGATAATGATATTCCAATTCTTGGTGAGATAAAAGCTCCAGGAACAGTTGAGGGTGGTGATGTGGTTTGGCTAGATGAAAAATCACTAGCTATTGGGCATACGTACAGAACAAACCCTGAAGGCATCACACAAATAAAACAGCTACTCGAACCCCATGGAGTTGAAATCATCGTAGCGGAATTACCTCATTATAAGGGGCAGCAGGATGTCTTTCATTTAATGTCTATTTTCAGCCCGGTAGCTGAGGATTTAGCGGTTGTTTATTCGCCTTTAATGCCTATTAAATTTAGAAATGAACTTATTCAAAGAGGGGTTGGGTTCATTGAAGTTCCAGAAGAAGAATTTGAATCTATGGGTTGTAATGTATTAGCCGTTGCTCCAAAGAAATGCATTATGGTGGATGGAAACCCCAAAACTAAAAACGCGCTTATAGAGGCTGGATGTGAAGTGACCACTTATAAAGGGGCGGAGATAAGCATAAAAGGTGGTGGCGGACCAACCTGTTTAACCAGGCCGATGCTTAGATCGTATTAATCATATTTAATAGGCATCTGATATTGTGAATGTACTATCTTCCTTATTCAATTACTGATGGAAGTAAGCTTCCAGGATTTACAGAGTAGCTGCAAATTGAACTAAAATACTGGTAACAAAATCATTCGCCTTCGACCCGAAAGAAGGCATTCAATTTCAATATTTACCTAGGAATCTTCTTACCCCTGAAGTCGCAGCAAACAATGACTAAGCTATCATAGCTAAATAATTGTATTTTAGATTAATAATCTAGTGCATGCCAGACCATAGTGCCTTTCAAACTGCTGAGATGAAATCTACCTCCACCAAGCAACTAATGATTCATGCGGACGATCTAGCATTGTGTCATGCCAAGAATGCCGCAACCATCCGAGCTATGGAGCACGGCTCGGTAAACTCTGGAAGTATCATGACTACTTGTCCATGGATCGGTGAGATCGCTACTTTCGCGCGCGACAATCCTGATATCGATTTGGGGATCCATCTGACATTGACTAATGAATGGGACCACTATCGCTGGCAATCAGTAGCCCCGAAGGAAACGGTTCCAACACTCGTCGATAGTCGTGGTTTGCTCCACGACCTCAAGACGATTTTTGAGGAGGAAATTGACCCGGCTGAGGTCGAAATCGAGTTATGTGCACAGATTGACAAGGCACTAGCCTTTGGCATCGAGCCGACCCACCTGGATACACACGATTTCGTGCTGTTGAAGCGGCGGGATCTATTAACAACATACCTAAGGGTGGCACGCAATTATGGCCTTCCCGCGCTGTTCCACCCGGGTTTCGTGGAGGACAACTTCGCTGTTGATACTAGCGGAACCTATGCAATGGAAGAAGTCTGGATCGATAGAATTGTAATGGCCTTCCCCGACGATTACACGACCGGCCTAGCTAAGTTTTATACACAGACCCTGCAAACGCTCGAGCCCGGCTTAACCGTCTTGCTAGTACATCCGGCCTACGATACGCCGGAGCTCCAGGCGATTACCACCGACAATATCGATTGCTGCGCAGCTTGGAGGCAACAGGATTTTGACTTCTTCTCGGGAGACATCTGCAAGAAAATTCTAGAAGAAGAGGATATCCAAATGGTTACATGGCGGGGCCTGGCACAGGCCGGCCGCACACTAGTAACATAACGAAGACCATTGGTGTCTTCCGATGCCTAGAGTATGTTTAAACTTCAATAATTGGTTTGCAAATGCCCCTTTTTGCTTATTCTTCATTGTAGACCAGGCTTGATAGCGCGCTACTATCAGCCAGAACCTACGCCTTGTTTAAGTAGAAAAAGAATCACTTTTCGTCGCAAAGGCCGAAACTTAAACACACACTTATGCCAACTTGCAAAATCCAAATTTGTCACAATTATTTGCGCCCCTTCTTAGCGCCTAGATACGCAGCCCAAGAACGACTATGCCGCCATGCCCTAATTTCGTAGTTTTATTGTTGGCACAAGCGCGTTGCCTGAAACGTTCAACCCATCATAAGTCAAGAATGAAATTATCAAAAGATAAATTTATAAAAGCAAGGGATTTCATACTGACAAATGCCAGAATGATAGAAAGGCGTTTATTTGATTTCCACTTTGTAAATGGAAGTAAAGAAGGTGTTTTTCATGCAGTTTATGCATATAGAAATGCCGATGGTGGATTTGGACATGGAATGGAACCAGATACAGCATCACCGGAAAGTCAACCCTTGTTTAGCATTATGGCGCTTGAAACGCTCGATGAAGTTGGTTACCTGACCAAAGAAATCATTCTTAGAGAATTTATGCCATATTTTGAAAGCATTACAACAGAAAGAGGTGGTATTCCTTGGATGTTAAGACCAAAAAGTGATTACCCTTGCGAAGAACATTTCAAAACAGTTAAAGAATGGGCGGCTTTAAGCACTACTGCGCCTTTACTTGGGATTTTGGCAAAGTACGAGATAAATATTCCCTGGATGGAAAAAGCAGAAGAGTTCGTTTGGAGTGAATTTGAGCGAATTCAAGATAAACATGTATTCTGTTATTTATGTGTACCAAGATGGTTGACATTTTTAGAACATACAAAAAACTGGAGTAAGGCTGAAAGAACAATAAATGACCTTAAAAATTGGATATCAAATAATGGGATAATCTGCGAAGACAAAACTGATGACGGTTGGGGGCTATATGGAAAACCGCATAGCTTAAATTATGCCACATCTACTAACAGCATTCTATTTTCAATATTTACTAAAGATACTATTGAATCAGACATAGAGGAATTAATTAACAGACAAAAAGAAGATGGACGATGGGATACATGGTATGGTATTAGTGAAGGAACAAAATTAGAATGGGCAGGAATGCAGACCTTATGGGCTTTAAAAACTTTGAAAAACTACGATAGAATAGAAAATTAAAAAAATACACAACACGATGTATATGCCATAAGCTGCGGTATACGGCATATACACTAGCCCCTTGCCAGCAAAAAGACAATTACGGTTCCGAATCTAGCGGTAATAATCCTTGTAAGTTATGTTAAACTGTCCCTCCATTAATTTGTAACTTCAGGAAATTAAAATTGAGTCATTTGGCCTAAGGTACTTGCGGTAATTCAAGCAAATAGAAAAGAGCCTAAAGACATTATGTAATTCATATTCTTGCCTATCAAGTGCTGAAAATAAACTGAAACCTTTCAAATTCTTATGAAACGTAGATCATTTCTAAAGGGAACTACTGCTGGTATAGCAGGACTTGGCCTTGTTACAAATTCTTATGCAAATACAAATTATAAGAAAATTACGAAACCTGTGAAGCAGTGTGTTACTGTGGATCAAGAAAAGGTGTTTTTTTTCGCTGAGGTTATCAAGGAGTCAATCAAAGTAGTTCATATTGCTGATACGCATTTGTTTAAAGATGATGACAGAGGAATTCCTTTTCAAGTCTATAGCAATCGAATGGCAAAGGCTTATAATCAAACCACTCATTTTAAAACCCGATCAAAAACGCATCCAGAGGAAGCCTTTGAACAGGCCCTAGATTTTGCCAAAGAAGAAAAGGCTGATGTGATTACCTTAGTTGGTGACATTTTTAGTTTTCCATCTGAAGCAGCAATAGAATGGGTCCTATCCAAATTGAAAGATACAGGTATTCCGTACATTTATACGGCTGGAAATCACGACTGGCATTATGAAGGAATGGAAGGTTCACTTGAGTCCTTGCGAGATACATGGATTGAAAGACGCTTACTGCCTTTGTATCAGGGGAATCATCCTTTAATGGCGGCTTATGATATCAAAGGAATCAGATTTTTGGCTATTGATAATTCTACCTATCAAATAAATAATGAACAATTGGCCTTTTTTATGGACCAAGTAGCTAGCGGGATGCCATTGGTTTTATTGGTTCATATTCCGCTGTATGCACCTGGTAAAAGTATTTCTTTTGGTTGTGGAAACCCTAATTGGGGAGCGGCTAGTGATCGCAATTTTAGCATTGAAAGGCGGCCAAAATGGCCAGAGAAAGGGCATACTCAGACCACCTTTAAATTCCACCAGGAAGTATTTAATGCTCCAAATTTGATGGGCATTTTTGCAGGTCATATCCATAGGAACTCCATGGAAATAATTAAAGGGAAACCTCAGGTCGTCTCGGACGACAATGCTAGTGGTGCATATTTGGATATTAACTTCTTACCGCTGGATAAACAGGATAAAGAGTTGATTTTATTAGAGAATGACTAGTGCTTTGTGCCATAAGTTATTGGTTCTCCGACAAATTTTGTGATTTTGAGTCAGCGTTTTAGCTGAAAGCCCTGCTTCCTTTGGTCGCGAAGCTCTCAATTAAAACACCGACCACAAAAATTGTCGGAGAAGGAAGTTATTCTATAGTCTCCAGTTGGTGTCAACCCAGAAAAAAGCATAAAAACAAATGGCAATGGTTTCTTCTATAGACGACTTTATAGTTGGAAATCGCATAGACCTTAGGCTGATCCCTAATCCTTCCGCCTTGGTGAGACCCTATGTAGGGCACTTAAAATGAAGACGTAGTTTTATATATGCATGTACAACAAAAATAATATTTAGTAAAATTCAAGATTATGCAAAGAAGAAAGTTTATGAAAACAGGTGCAAATGCTTTGACTGGGGCAGCTATGTTTTCTATTATTCCATCAACCGTTTTAGGAAAGACATTTGGCAATATTGCGCCAAGTGACAAAGTGAATATAGCCATTTGTGGTATTGGGCATCGAGGAGGGTCAGTCGCAAAATCTTTGTTTAATACAGGTCATGCAAATGTTGTGGCTTTGTGTGATGTAGATATGGGAGCTGAACATACGTTGAAGATATTAGAGATGTTTCCTGATGTTCCACGTTTTCAAGATTTCCGAGAAATGTTCGATAAGATGGGCGATAAAATTGAGGCGGTAAGTGTTGGAACTCCAGATTTTTCGCATTTCCCAATTACCATGCTTGCCATGTCATTAGGAATTCATGTATATGTAGAAAAACCAATGGCTCGTACTTTTCAAGAAGTCGAATTGATGATGCAATGTGCGAATAAACATCATGTGGTTACTCAAATGGGGAATCAAGGGCATTCCGAAGCCAATTATTTTCAGTTTAAAGCATGGAAGGAAGCAGGAATTATAAAGGATGTAACTGCTGTTACGGCACATATGAACGGCCGACGTCGTTGGCATGGATTTGATCCAAAAATGACCAAGTTTCCGGACGGAACACCAATACCTAAAACCATGGATTGGGATACATGGTTAGGTACCGCAGATCACCATGACTATCAAAAAGATTTTGTGAATGGACAGTGGCGTTGCTGGTACGACTTTGGAATGGGAGCCTTGGGAGATTGGGGGGCTCATACGATGGATACGGCACATGAATTCCTAGAATTAGGATTACCGTATGAAGTAGATCCAGTATATATAACAGGGCACAATCCGTTTTTCTTTCCAATGTCTTCAACGTTGTTATTTAAATTTCCAGAAAGAGGAGATATGCCAGCTGTTGAATTGACTTGGTATGACGGATTAGATAATATTCCAGCTGTTCCAAAAGGGTATGGCGTATCGGAAATCGATCCAAATGTGCCACCACCAAGTGATGGTGAACTAAAACCTGCAAAATTAAATCCAGGAAAAATTATCTATGGTAAAGATTTAACTTTCAAAGGTGGCTCTCATGGAAGTACCTTATCCATTATTCCAGAGGACAAAGCAAAAGATATGGAGTCCAGTTTGCCCGAGGTACCAGAAAGTACATCCAACCACTATGCAAACTTTTTGTTGGCTTGTAAAGGGGAGGAAAAAACACGTTCATCTTTTGATGTAGCAGGACCTTTAAGTCAAGTTTTTACTTTAGGTGTAATAGCACAACGGTTAAACACAAAAATAATTTTTGATAGAGAAACCAAGCAAATTACCAACAATCCTTTGGCAAATTTATTGTTGAAAGGCGGGCAACCACGAAAAGGTTGGGAAGAGTATTATAAATTATAGTCAATAATTTAAATACTGTCATGCGGCTCAAAAAAATGTCTCTCTTTCCCAAAAAATATAAGCCCTTTAACATTGGCAAGTGGCAGGGCAAGTTCTAATGCTTCAACTTTAATTGGAATTTGAAACCATAAAACAACCCCGGCTTGGGAAGGTAGAAACACGACCAATATTAGCACGGAAGTGAATTACTGGCCGGTGAAAGTTACGAATCTGTCGGAATGGTATGATCCATTGTTCGATTTAATTTCAGGTTGCTCTAAAACGGAGTAAAGTTGGCCGAAGTTCATTGCAACGCTAATGGATGGGTATTGCGTTATTTTACTGATTTGTGGCTTGGAACAGCACCAGTTAACTCGACAGGGGGTACAGGGGCTGCCTAGAGGCCTTATTCCTCACTTAACTATAAAGGATTCCCATTTAAGTTGGAAAGTGATAGGCCGATTGAACTCAAGAAAAACGGCCTTATTGGAATCGTAATGCATGGTGATGCGCCAAAGGCAGGAAATATAAACAGCTCCAATATCACCTTAATAGAACCTGGCAGGCTACCATTAGTTCCCATTTGGTAAATTTATTTGGATAACGAACTGATTGCCTCCAACATGAAAAAAATGGCTGGACTGGTGATGTCCATATTGCCGAAATAAGCCATGAAAAATGACATTTCCCATAGTCATTTGATGTTTGGTGAAATAAGTGACGGGTATTATCAGGCTTTGGGGAAATAAAACCGGATCCGACCAACCCTGGATTTAAGAATGTGATCCTTGCACCACATTTTGTTCAGAAGCTGGATGATTTTGAGACAATGCATGATGGGCCGTATGGAGAGATAGTAAGCTCTTGGAAAGGAGACGGTGAAAAAAAATCTTATGGCATAACAATCCCTCCAAACAGTAGTGCAACTGTCCTTTTTGAAGGCAGAAGTGTTTCAGATATATGGTAGGAATTAGTAGAAAAACAAGCAAACGGGATGTTAAAGATAGGACTGGAATCTGGAAGTTATGATTTGGTCATTGAAAGGTTGAAATAATAAAAAATTAAATGGAAAAACTAAAGAGAAGAACTGCGATAAAATCAATTGGAGCATTGTCCCTTGGCATTTCAGCACCGTCTTTATCGAAGGCGGAAAGGTTAGTAGAACCCTATCAAACCAAAAAGTCAAATCTTACGACTGATATACTAGTGATTGGTGGTGGAACTGCTGGGACGATTGCCGCTATTCAGGCGGGTAGGGCAGGGGCTCGAACTGTTCTTATAGAAAGTGGAAGTCAATTGGGAGGGACCACAACTACCGGTGGTGTTGCATTTCCAGGCATATTCCACGCCTGGGGCAAGCAGATTATTGGAGGGATCGGTTGGGAACTGGTAATGGATTGTGTCCAACTTAATGGCGACAAGTTGCCGAATTTTTCCATTCTACCAGACAGTCATTGGAAGCACCAGGTTACGGTGAATGCGCCGCTTTACACTTTGCTTGCTGAGGAGAAATGCCTGGAGGCCGGTGTTAAGATCCGTTATTACGAGACGCCAACTCAAATTGAAATTAAAAATGGTATATGGGAAGTGGAGACAATTGGGAAGGGAACTAAGACTCAAATTACCTGCAACCAGGTGATCGACTGCACCGGCAATGCATTGATTGCATCAATGGCTGGTTTTGATGTATTAAGAGAAGCAGATACCCAACCTGGTTCACTGGTTTATCGGATCGGCGGATATGACTATGATTCCCTCGACCTATCCAAAATCCCAAAAAAATACCACAGGTATTTGAGGCAGAGCATGCTTGAAAGCCAAAAAAGAACAAGTCGGGAACATACATTCGTGCCTTATGGATATGTATATGTGCCTGGAGCTGATTCTACAACCTCTGAGAAGCATACCGAAGCAAACCATCAAGGACGAGCAACTTTGTTAAAGTTGGTCAGGGAGCTCAGATCGTTTCCTGGTTGTGAGAACGTAAGGATAGTGGATTTAAAGACAGAGACTGCAGTACGTGAAACCTATCGAATAGATGGCCTCTACAAAATGACACGTGAAGACTATGTGGAAGGAAGAGTCTTTGAAGATTCTTTGTCACATTCTTTTTATCCTATAGACTTGCATCGGGAAGGTAAGTCCATATACCAGGAGTTTCTGAAGCCGGACATTGTGGCGAGTGTACCATTGAGATCATTGATACCAAAAAGAAGTAAGAATTTTTTGGTGGCCGGACGATGTGTGAGTAGTGATAGATTGGCTAATTCGGCGCTTCGTGTACAGGCATCCTGTATGGGCATGGGGCAAGCCGCAGCCGTTGCTGCTGTTTTGGCAAGTAAACAAGGAACTACACCTGCTGAAGTCCCCATAAATGATATAAAGCAATTGCTAAACGAACATGGCGCAATTGTGCCAACGCAGAGCTAAGCTCAACCTTAACCTTTTTACACTATTTCATGACCAACAGTTAGGAGACCTTCTGAGACTGTATATAAAACACGCTATCAGCGATTTGGAAACCTATAAAGCTGTTGCTAAAATTTTAGAAAATGAGAATAGGTTCATCTCCCAGCAGGCGTATAATTTTTTGAAGGAGTCCAAACTTTCTGATAAAGAGATCAAGAAACTAAAATAAGGGTAATTCTATCGTGAAGAATTCTTATACTGAGAAGGGCTAATCCCTGTCCCTTTTTGAATAATATTGTACAATTACCTTGGCTCCCAGGTCCACATAAGTAACTGATTTCTCCAAACTTAAATAGTATGACAAGAGATTCTCCTATTTTTCAGCTATATCTTGAGATGATATGTTTTGTTGCTCAAGACCTCATTTAGCTAAGGTTATGTTCGGTTTTCGCGCCTCACCTAGCATCAAGATCTACTACCTGAAACCACGCGATGAAGATTGTCCTCTACTTAAAACAATCCAATCTATTGAATGAAAACATTAAGAATCATTTTTATTGGCTTTATAGTATTCCTATCGACATTCATACCGCTTAGAAGTCAACTAAGTTTTTCTCCTATCAAAGCAAAATCTACCTCAGAAAAACAGGAGTTAACAAGAGAATACTTCTCGCCTGAAAAAATCGTCTGGAAATCAGATGAATCCGGCACCCATATCATTAATGCTAAAAAATTGTTGGAACCCGGTAATGGTCAGGCGGATCTGGTAGGCTCAAGCTTGTGTACTATAACAGGGAGAGACTCATCTAAGTCTGCCATCCTCTTTGATTTTGGAAAGGAAATTCAGGGAGGAATTCAGTTGGTAACAGGAATGTTTCCGAAGCAAATCCCAATAAAAGTGAAAGTTACTTTTGGGGAATCGGTGAGCGAAGCGATGAAGTCTGGTCCTGGCACCAGTGCTACAAACGATCATGCTATGCGTGATTTTGAGATTTTATTGCCCTGGCTTGGGGCAATTGAAGTAGGAAATACAGGCTTCAGATTTGTTAAAATAGAACTATTGGATACCGACAGAAAACTAAAATTGAAGGAGGTTAGAGCCATATCCATTCAACGGGATATACCCTACTTGGGATCATTCAATTCCAGCGATGAACGCTTAAATAAAATCTGGCGAACCGGCGCATACACCGTTCACCTAAATATGCAAGATTTCCTCTGGGATGGCATTAAACGCGACCGCCTGGTGTGGGTGGGCGATTTACATCCTGAAGTGATGACCATCAATTCGGTTTTCGGATACAATGAAGTGGTACCTAAAAGCCTCGATTTGATACGGGATATTACACCGGCCAATGAATGGATGAACGGAATCAGTTCGTATTCTATGTGGTGGATAATCATTCATAAAGAGTGGTATTATAGCCAAGGGAATTTGGATTACTTGAAAGCGCAAAAGGCTTATCTCAGAGAGTTGTTGAAAAAGTTCTGTTCGATGGTTGATGAAAAGGGACGAGAGCACCTGGATGGACACCGCTTTCTGGACTGGCCTAGTAGTCCTGATCCAAAAGCTGTCGATGCCGGCTATCACGCCCTGCTAAAAATGACGCTTGATGCCGGGACTGAACTTTCCGAAATTTTAGGCGATAATGAAACAGCTGCCTTATGCAGGGCAAAATCGGAATTAATGGCGAAAATATCTCCCGACCCGGCAGACTCAAAACAAGCGGCGGCCTTACTTACCTTATCCAATAGTATACAAGCCCAAACGGGCAATGCTATTATTGAAGCCGATGGAGCAAAACGTTTTTCAACATTCTACGGATATTATATGCTGCAAGCTATGGCAAAAGCGGGGAATTATACAGGCGCCCTGGAGATGATCAGAACCTATTGGGGAGGAATGTTAGATCTGGGCGCAACCACCTTTTGGGAAGATTTTAATATAGAGTGGTTAAACAACGCGGGAAGAATCGATGAACTACCAGTAGAAGGAAAAGTAGATATCCATTCCAGTTATGGCGAATATTGCTACGTGGGCTTACGTCATAGTTATTGTCACGGCTGGGCGTCAGGCCCTACTGCCTGGCTGTCGGCAAATGTTTTGGGAATTAAGATTTTAGCACCTGGATGTGAAAAGATTGCTATTGAACCCAAGTTGGGTGACCTGGAATGGGTGGAAGGAACCTACCCAACGCCAAAAGGAATCATTAAGGTAAGACATGAAAAACTTAAAAATGGAGAAATAAAATCTGATGTTCAATTGCCAGAAGGCATCAAAGTTTTAAAACAATAATTCTTCCTAAACAAATCCTGGAGTAGTGTGACTATCAGCAATATTTATCTGGAAGCTGCCAATAAGGAAGAATTGGTTTTCAAAGCACCCTTAAAAAGTCTAAATTTCGACAAGAGAGCGGAGAAATACCTTAATAATTGGTTCAACTCCTCCTATTCTCCTTATTACAACTTGAGCGTATCTCAAAACTGTTTTTGATGGCGAAAATGAGCAATTTTTGAACAGGATGAGGCGGAAAAATGGAAGTTAGCCGTAGCTCCCTGACATTTTTTCAACGAAATCATGATCTAGAAGGGCCATTTGCAGCTCAAAGGATAGTTTTGAGATACGCTCTAAATATTCAGATGTGAAATTAAGAGACTAGATGAAACTCATCATGAGATGCAAGGTGTATAGCATTTCCTTGGTAATAACAATGATCCTGCTAGTTAGGCCGTTATCAGGGCAGACGATTATCCTGGAATCCCAAGAATCAGTCAATAACTTTGATACTTCGCTGCTGGCCATTACAGGTGATTTGCTTATCCAAAGTGGCGCCTTTTCGGATGCTATTGTTGATTTATCTCCTTTGTCGAATTTGGAGGAAATAGGTGGAGATCTAAAAATCGTTGGTAATGTTTTATTGGAGGATATTAGCCAATTAAGTGGTCTTACCAGGATAGGTGGAAATCTCAATATTCAGGGCAATACAAAATTACTTTACATTGAAGGTTTTGAGGGTTTAACTTCAATTGACGGAGATATGATCTTTAATGATAATCCTATCTCTACTTATGTTAATGGCTTTATCAACCTACAAGTGGTAGGGGGGGATATAACCATCGCTATTAATCCAGCATTACTATTTATTAATGGCTTAAGAAAGCTGGAAAGCTTAGGAGGAGACTTAAATATCTGGCAACAACCCAAACTCACTGCAGTAAATGCATTCACAGAACTTGATCAAATAGGAAATGACCTTAGCATTGAGTTCAATCCTCAGCTAAGTTCCTTAGTGGGATTGGAACAAATAACAACTATTGGCGGTGATTTTATCCTCATCGGAAACCTTACTTTTACAGATACCAGTCCTTTTTTTGCTTTGACTACGATTGGAGGAGATTGGAATATTACCAATAATGCTTCTCTCCTTCATCTAGACGGATTTACAAATGTTGAGTTTGTGGGGGGAGAGTGCAAGATAACAGACAATGAATCCCTAATTGATTGTTGTGCGATAAAACCTTTATTGGCAGCTGAAAATGCTATTGGTGGAGAGAAGGTAATAGCAAATAATCCTTCGGAATGCAGCTCAGTTGAAGAAGTATTAGAAGTCTGCCAGAATGTAGTAGTGACTACAAATCATCCTTGCATAGGTGCTGCTAATGGCAGTATTCAAGTACAGCTCATAGATACTCCAGCGCCTTTTACTTATCAATTAGAAGATCAAACAAGTGGTCAAGTTATTACTGGCAGTAGCACTGATTTTCTTTTTCTTATAGAAGGGCTTTCGGAGGGTATTTACGACTTAACCATTGTAGATGCGGGAGGAGCCAGATACAGAGTTACAGATATCAACTTAGTAAACATTCCAGGTTCAGTTTTTGAAATAATCAGTGTGACAACGACTAATAGCTCTAACGGCTTGAACAATGGAAGCATCAACCTGCAAGTAGAGGGAGGGGCACCGCCCTACACCGTTTTCTGGTCGGGGGAAGTGAGTGGCGGTCTATCTGATCTTGTTAATACTACTATTAGTATTTCTGAACTAAGCCACGGATCTTATGAAGTAACGGTCGTTGATAATACAGGCGAACAACGTACTATTACCATTAATCTATTAGACGAAACCGTTCCTGTTTTTCCTTGTAATGCGCCTTTAGATATTGTGGTTCTCAATGATGTCTCTAGTTCGGTCGATGCGCAAGAGTATAGTGAGTCAAGAACCTTTTTTATTGATTTTTTAAGCGCTACGAACATCGGCACTGAATCGGGTGATTCTCGAGCAGCCATATTGGAATGGTCGGCTAAGAGAGAGCAAAGCGTTCAAATACCGATTACTGGCAACCTATCTGAAATACAGCAGTACAGCTCTGCTAGCCGGTCCTTCTCTGGGGAAACTGACCCCTTAGCCGCACTCACCTATGGTAGGAACTATCTAGCTTCAGTAGCTCGACCGGAGGCCGATCGGGTCCTTGTATTAGCGACAGATGCAAACAATTGGCAGATTAGCCCGGCACTGGTTAGTTTGGCTAGCAATTATAAAGCAGAGGGGTATAAAATTGTTACCATCGCTTTTGACAATGCCTTTACTGATCCCCTTGTTCGAAGAATCCTACAGGATGCTGCCTCCTCTGATTTGCTAGCGCCAGGAACGGTCTCCTATGCAGCTTTAGACCAGGTCATAGCCGAAAATATTGCCCTATTGCACTTGTGCCCAATAGACCCTGGGAGCGCAGTTAGCACTTTTTTCAATAGAGATGGACTATTGGAGATCATCGATGTAGAACAGGAATCTCTTTGCCCATTCCCAGATCAAGTACAAGTCACCATTCAGCTGAGTGCTTTGGAGCAACTGTCCTTGCCCGCAGGAACACCTATCACTTTTTACCATAATAATCCTGCCTTTTTGGGCGCAACGCCAATTTTGACATGGCAAATACCTTGCGCTATATCGGCAGGAACCACAGAAACCTACACGATAAGTCTACCGGTCAATTCCCCTACGCATATTTATGCTATCCTTAATGATGATCAAAGCCAGGGTGGGCTATTAAACTTTCCAGTGACAGCTATTACTGAGTCTGCATACGCTAACAACACTAGTGATACGACTATATGTATAGCTTCGGAAGCTATCGTACAAGCATTTTTGTCAACTGCTACCCCAGTTCCAATTTGCAATAATTTGGTGACTTACGCAGTAAATGTTTGTAATGTTTCTGCTGTAGATGCAACTGCTGTAAGGGTAACCCATTTGGTAGGCGATGGTTTTGAACTCATTAATAGAATTGTAGATGAAAATAATTGTGTTTCTACAACAGTTGCTAATACTATAAATATACCTGCCGAATGTTGCGCTTTAATTTACTACACCTATGATGTCTCTTCGGCCCCGCTAGGGAACTACCATGATCATGAGGTGGAATTATCCGGCCCTGCTAATCAGGCCTACATTGATTTTGATGGGGCATCCAGCAGTGCAGATGATGTATTGATTGATGGATCTATCAATTGCCCCTCAACGGAAATAAATTTCTCACAAACCGTCAATTTGGAAGAGACCTGCGAAGATGCGGTTTTGGTATACACTTTTACCATTGACAACCAAACCCATCTCCCCTTACAGGGCATCACTTTTACTAGTGCTTTGACCGGTCCTGCGAACTGGGTGTTTCAACCCTATAATCAGGTGGGGGTAACTATTGAAGCAACCAGTTTATCTGGTAATGCTGCGACTTTCATTATCAATGAGGTAGCGGCAAATACCCTTGCTAGTTTTTCCATGAATGCAGATCCGGGCGATTGGTCAAATAACGGCACTGTTAATAATGAGGCTATGATCAGCGATCTACCCGACCTGGATGATTCGGGACAAACTTCACTTTCCGCCCATTCCCTTTCTACTTCCATAATAGCCGACCCCGAAATCGTCTTAACCCAAGCCGTAGATTGCGGCAACAATGTGGTGGAAGTGACCGCCAACCTAATAGCCGGAACAGCCACCGATTGGCTTTGGCAAACTAGCGGAGATGGTCAATTTAGTTCCAATTCTTCACCCATAACTACCTACAGGCTAGGTCCGGAAGATATTGGTAATGGTGCGGTATCCTTATCAGTTGCAGCAGATGCATTTTGTGATGAAATTAATCATACCATTAACGTTTCCAGTAGTTCCGCTTCTGAGGTCATTTATAGTATTTGTCCAGGGGAACAGATCATTTTTGATAATGTATCCTTGGAAGCAGGTGATCGTCAGACCTTTTTGTATGAAGCCAGTAATGGCTGTGATTCTTTGGTCCATGTAATAGTAGAGCAGCTGCCTTTTAGTAGCGACACCCTTGTTTTAGAAGACTGTTCCGGTAGGGGAGTAGTATTTGATGAAGTTTTGATTCCTACCGGCCAAACCTCATTATTTACTTATACCGCTGCAGCTGGATGCGATTCTTTGGTTTTTGTTAAGGTCCATGATACCAGTGTGCAAAGTTCTTCTTTTGCGCCAAATGTGTTTAGTCCCAATCGAGATGGTATCAATGATTGTTTTCGGCTACTATGGGACAAGGATCAAGTCATAGTAGACTATGAACTCTCCATTTATAATCGTTGGGGCTCTCCCGTTTTTACCACTTCCGATCCTCTAGCTTGCTGGGATGGGAGGTTTAAACAGCAATTGGTGGATATGGGAGTATATGTTTGGTTCGCTCATATCCAAACGGAATCCTGTGAGGAAAAGCAGTTGTTGAAGGGGGATGTTTTGTTGCTGCGCTAGGGTATGAGTCACCCGTGAATTATAAAAATCAAACGAAAATTTCTGCTCAAAAACGGTCACAGCGTAAGGGAGGGCTGCAGGGCGATTGCTAGCTTTGCATTTGCTTACCTGTCTATTTTAATACATTCAAACGGTTCTCGTCCAAATACAAAAACGCCTTCAGCGAAGCTGAAAGCGTTGGGTGCTATTAGTGACTCCGGGAGGGTTAGAGTTTAATAATTTATATGTTTTATTATTAATATTTTAAATATGTTAGACGGTTCACTTAGAGGTTTTTTAGAAATTTTTCTGCTGGTACATATACCTTCTATAATCATCCCATTTTTGCCCATTTACGGCTTACTATTTAGTAGTAACTTCTTTGTAATAAGTGCATTTTCTGACTGTAAAACCAGCAAGTATATTCCAGGTTCCAATTGTGGTAGACTTATACTAAGCCGATGCCAACCAGCCTTTTGAGTAGTACTATTTTGAAGCTGCCGTCCCAAACGACCCGTCAGATCATTTACTAATAGTGAAACAGAACCAGCATGAGGTAGATAATACTCAATGGAAGTCCGATCTACAAATGGATTAGGGAAAACATTTAGCTTCAGCGTTTTGGAAGCTTCTTCCAGAACGGAAACACTGGTAATGGTATCTTGCAATAGCACACTAACTGTGACCTCATCAGTACTAATTTGTTGTCCATCGCTTACCGATAGTAAGAACCGGTAATTCTGCTCGTCATCTTCCGGAGTAATCTCAAAGGAAGGCCGAACGGCATAGATATCATCCAACTGAACGCTAGCTGGGGGAAACCACTGGTAGGTCAAGACGTCATCATCAAGGTCAAAGGAGCCAGATGCATCCAATTGATACACCTGCGGAACAGTGATTACTGTATCGGGCCCTGCCTCGGCGATGGGGGTTTGGTTGTACTCAATTAGTTCCCAGTTAATGGCAGCTTCTCCAGTTCCTCTTACTCCGCTAGAATACTTTTGGAAGGCAGATAAATCTACTACTAGTTGGTAGAGGCCTGGCTCTACATTCAGCTCATCCAGACCAATAAGTTGGTAGCTCGTATCAGTAAGCCTTTGCAATGACCAAGAATCTGTATTGATGATATCGCTGCCTCGGTTGACTTGGATAGATGCATTTGAGATAGTTCCTTCATTCAATATTGATTCCGAGAAATTCAAAACCAGGCTACTCGGGTGCTCTGTTTGCTCCTGGTCAGCCGAGAATTCCCATTCGGCAAATAGGTTGGTTTCATCTAGAAACAACACCTTAGTAGCTTGAACGGAATTTCCTTCCTCATCCTGCAATTGGATCTGCAAGCTGGTTTGACCAGTGGTAGGAAATAGAATGTTATCAAACACCACCAGACCACTTGAAGCACTATCTTTCGTACTTAGCAGGTTCAATGTACCATTGTCATTTTGATACAGCCGAATGTTATTGGCGGGGGCATCGATATCGAAAGAAATAGCTAGATTTCTAGCAGCAGTAATGCCATCTACTGCTGAGAATCCCAAATCCGGAGAAATCGACAGGTTGGAAATGCTTAAGGCTGTGGTTCTGTTCACCGTCCATGTCAGACTTTCCACTCCTGTACCTCGATTGTTTGCAAGATCCTTGACTTTGGAAAGGTCGATGGAGAAGGTGTAATTACCTTCAGGGAAAGTCAGTACGCCAAAGTCCTTTACTTGTATCCAGTCCTCATTTATGGTCTCAATGAGCGTGCTGGACAGATCCTGCAAAACTCCATTTTTTCTTAATTCGATGGCCTCCAGATCGATCACTTGGACAGCTTCACTGAAATTTAGGTTGATTAAAGTATAATGTTGATCATCTAAAGCACCTTCGCGCCCTTGCACCAAGTTGACCAGATCAGGGCCCTGTGTATTTAAGGTCAGGGTGATACTTTGTTCCACTAGGCCATTTATGCCTTCTATGGTCTGGATCATAGGTAAATCAATGACCAACTCATAGGCGCCGTCTTGATCCATGAACTGATCTAGGCCGACTAACTCAAATAGGGTACTTTCTGCATTTAATGTACTTACCGAAAGAACACCTTCGACCACAACTCCATTTTTTAAGATGGAGAAACGTTCTGGGAGTATTGTGCTGGCATCAATCGGGAGGTTGAAAAGTAGTTGAACAGAATCAAATGCCGAGCTAATGCGGTTGTCTGGAATACCCCCGAAGGATTTTACGACGGGCGCAGATAAGAATTGAGTCCAGGCAATCTGTTCCCCTACTTCTCCAAGAGCCCCCGTAATATCTTTGATGTTGGCCGCCTGAACCGTGAATAGATAATAGCCATTTCCGGTAGTTAAACTGGAGATATCTAGATTAAAGGTTTGATCATCAATCTGCGTGATGATGACTGTTTCATCAATAATATTTCCTCCTCCTTGCAGCTGCATCATGAGATCCTCGTAGGTAAAGCTGGTGATATCGATAGGTTTATTGAACGTAACTTGAAGCTCCTTCACTTGTTCGGCACTCACTTCCTGCGGGTAGCCCGTAATGCTTACCACACTTACTGGATCTGGATTTTTGGCCCGCCAGACTACGGTATAAGTTGCAGGTGAAAAATCCGTAAAATCATCTACTAGATGAAACTTGTCTTCATAGACGGGAGTCGTTCGATCGGGAATAGTCACGTGGGTCAGCCATACATTTTTCAGGGAGATAGTCTGGCCATCGCTGCGGGTTACGCTGACCAGTTCAAAATTGCCTGCTCCGGGGTCCTCCAATTGGACATAGTTCCAGCCGATTCTGGCCGGATCCACCTCCAGCTCAATACTAAAATCTGGAATGGTAATGTCCCCAATGAAATTGGCTGTGTCAGCTTCGAAAACATCGTAGACCAGATTTCCCTGAGAGAGGTATATAGCATCGGGGAGGTCGTCTGGATCTGGAATATCATTGACCAGGAAATCATCAATATTGTCATCAGCACTGCCATAGACTTCAATGGTTCGAATGAGTTCATGCAACTGGCTGCCGCTGATCAGGCTCAAGTCTGGATTGCCTCGACTGTCGAGGTGCACCAATTCTGTACGATAATTGATAAAGTGCCCCAAAAGGTCACTGGTGAAGTACCATTGGCCAATTTTGGTTTGTAAGGGCCCAATGTTACCAAAATCAATACTAGTTAGGCCTAAGTTGGCGGGCTCCCCCTGGAGATTCGAACCGATCAATTTGAAATGAATGGCCAAGCCTTTCTCATTGTCTATAATCTCGGGTTGCGCGGATTCGATTAACACATTTTGAGCTATGCCAAATCCATTGTTCTCCAGCATCACAGCTAGGTCCGCAGGTAGGATCGGTTCTACTGGATCAGTCAGTGGATCATCGCCATAAATATCTCTTTGCATAAAATAGCGTAGAAAGAGATTCGGACTTGGATTGACCTGTAAGGTAACGGGTAAGAGTGGCAGCGTAACCTGTGTGCCGGAGAAAGGATCTAGGTAAGAAATCGTACCACCAAAAGAATAAGAGGTTGGAACTTCCGGAGCAGCAGCTCGTTCTGGAATGAATAAAATCCTAGCTGTTCCATCTTGATCCGCAGCTAAGGTACCTTGCCCATCGATACCCGTCAAGCGAATGAGTTGACTCGTCTCTATTTCAAATAGATCATTGCTAGGGACACCATTTTCATCAAGGATTTCTAGATTGAGATGAATATTTTCCAGCGGCAGTTCCGGGTGACCATTGTATACGGTTAAAGTGCCGTCAAAGGCTTCCCTGGTCATGCTTACCTGCTGGCTAATGTTGATGGTAACGGAGGCACAAACACTACTAGATGTCTGTTCTTGATCCCGTTCGGCTGTATCTAAAGCAAGGATATTAATTTCTTCTATAGCATTTACCAACATGCTTTCTGCACTTGGGTATCCTCTATCCATCGCGTGATTATTCGTTATTTGAATTTGTCCCATGTTGGCATCAACTAAAAGCTTGTCGACAATGTCGGGGTACTGGGAATTGGGAGATAAAATACCTTCACTCCATGCTGTAACAGTTCTATTCCATCGATCAACGAATTCAATGATCTTTTCTGCTTCGATATCGTGGTTATTCAAGTTGGCCAAAATAGTAGACCGGGACTCTGTATTTATCTCTTCTACAGCTAGCATGTAAGGATTTACCAAGACGGCAAGATCCCTTATATTTTCATTTTCGGCTAAATCACCATAGTAAAGTCTCCCAATATTCCGGATTGATTCATTTGCTTGATGGAACAAGTAAACGTCATCCATCGACTCTTGTAGAACAACAGGAAAACTAGTTGGACCAAAGTTGGTGTTAGATCTTCCTTCAGAATTTGAAGACTCATATCCACAATCTTGAGCGATGCCAATTAGCCCTGCGATACAGCTTGCGGCTTGTGTGTATGGGTTTGGTATCAAGCCTAATAGTGCGCCCGTGCAACTCAGTATACTTGGATTCAATACACAACCAAGTGACCCATATGCAGGCCCTATTGGAGAAGGAAGAAGGCATCCTGCAGCAGTCGTTGCTATACTAATTAAACAAGGGTTGCAACCCGAATAACTGGAAGTTCCTGGAATAAAGCCAATCGCTCCGCCACCACCTCCTCCTTGTGGATTCCAGCTTCCTCCTCCACAGTTTTGAGGCCGTCCTCGAATGGTTATTTTATCTCCGGTGCTTCTATATACTCCATTCTCCCCACATTCATAGAAGTAGACTACAAAAACAAAGGGACATCCTCCCGCTCCACCACCTAGAAAATCCTTACTATACTGATCTAAATCCATATCCAGTTTTCGGGAAATAGCTTCGAATGTCAAGGTAGGGCTGTCCGGCGACTGGTAGCCCTCTTCACTTCGAACCTTCATGACTACTGGAATCTGGATGGCGCTAAGGGCTGGGATATCCTGAGGGATATAATTGGTAATGAATTCGAATTCATCATCATCCGGGAAGTTGAGTTCTACTTCTCGGGCTGCAATTAAACCGTGGTTGGTAAGGGTGATGAAGAATGGATATGTATCATTGCCGAATAATTGAGGCAGGGTATCAGGGAAGTCCATAGTCACCACTGGGACGGGTACGTTGGTTTCAAACTCCATGATGAGATCCACCTGGTAGTTATCCTCAATCGTGGTTGGCACCACATCCCAACTGAAGGAAACGGCCCGATAACTGATGAAAACTACTTTCTTTTCGGTCTGTCCAGGAAGTACATGTACAATGCCATCATAACTGTCATGGGATTCGGCTTGAACTCTGACTCTCAACAGGCCCTCTGGGAGATCTTCAGCCAGAAACAGGCCTTCTTCATTGGTGATGCCTTGAGCAAATACTTCGCCTGTGAAGTAATGGCTAATGCTAACTTGAGCACCGGCGAGGTGTGGGGCCTCCTCTGTAAAGTAAGTGTACTCATCGATCACATCTACCAAAACATCCCCCGTTTCTTCAGACACTTTTTCTACCCTGAAGGGTACTTGTAGGCTATTGCCATTGGTAGTTGTGATGACAAGGCGTCCCGTAGCTGGGGTGTTGAGGGGGAGGTCTTCGGTGGGTATCCATTGAAGAATTACATAGCTAGTATCGCCAGGCGCAAGGCTTGGCATAATGGCGGCGCTGCTGAGTCCCATCCAGCTTACCTCGGGGATATCTACCAGTATATCTCCCGTACCTCCCAAGCCGATATTATACAGCTGAAACTCAAAAATACTAACCCCATTTTGAGAGAAACTCGAATTGATACTACTGATATTGGCTGTGATGTGAGCGGCTAGCTCTTGACACAGATACGCTGAGCGCCATTCCTGTGCGACTCCTTCATCTGTCTGGATTAGTAGGCGGACCTCTTGCTCTTCATCTCTTGGGGTCAAGATAGTGCCGGTGATGGTGTAAGAAAGCAAGGTAGTAGACTTCCCTTCTAAGATGGATATTGGTTCAAATGTCAGGTTACAACCATTGGGCAGGGCGATTGGGCTGATGACCAGATTGTTCAAAGTCGTGTTGGTGAGGTTGCGAATTTCGATGGTACTATCCACCGTTTGATTCAATAGTAATTCCCATTTGAAAGGTAGACCACCATTAATTTCGATGCCAAGAATGTCAAAGGAGTCTTGGGCTTCTGTCCCGTTTTGTCCAGGAAAATTAGCCCTGACTTGGTAAGGACCAGCTTCCGTTGGCAAGGGTTCAAATACGAAGGAATAGTTCGCAGTTGAATTTGTCTGCACGGGAATGATCCGCTGGATTTCGCCCGTATTAATCAAAATATCAAGTTCTGCATTGGGTATAGGAAGTTGATTAGCAGTGAAGGAAGAGCCATAAATGACGATTTCATCTCCCTGCACAAACTGGGCTTCATCAACTGTAGCCGATCCAAAATAACTTGGAATGATATTCACTTCAATAGCTGGTGAGGTATTGTTAAAATACAATATTTCTGTAAAGTCCTGCTGCCCATTCACGCGGAACAACAGATAATAACTTCTAGGCTGTAGGGGGGCGGTTCCTACTCCCAAAAATTGCAGGGTATCGCCAGTGGCCAGTGGTTGGTTAGTGAAGTATTCACCAATGATATGATCTGAGGCATCAATTTGATCATCCTCTGATAGATACCCTACTAGTGGCACATCACTTGGGGCAGTCGCAAAACCGGTATTGATCAGGGATATCGAAAATGGGAACACCCCAGCAGAAGGAAGATCTGTCTGGTCTACTGTGACATCTATAATTTGTAGATCTGGCTTATTAATATCTGAAGTAATCACCCATATGATGCCAGATGCAAAACCAGGTGCACTCGCCTCAATGGTAACCTGTTGATTGCCGTCAGAAACTCCGTCTGCTTTGGCACTAATGGGGATTTCTATGCTGGTAGCGCCTTGTGGAATGGTGACAGTGGGGGGGAGCTCAATTTCAGTGACATCCGAACTACGCAAGGTTACGGTCAGATCAGTATCTGTGGGGGTATTCCTTTTGACCTCTAGTATTCCGGGTTCTGCTGCACCTTCTTCCAAGGCTAATGGATTGGCAAACAGACTTAGAGATGGTCCATCATTATCAATGAGTTCCAAACTGGCGGTGCTGCGACCGAGACTTCCAGCGGGAGCCAGGCAATTACAGGAAGTGAGGAAAGCGGCGGCAGACAAGACAAGACTTCGATTTCCATCAACCGTATTATTATCCAATACGCCGATCGTGAATTCTGCTTCTGCTTGTCCGGGTGCTAGAGCAAGTCGAGAAGGTAGATACAACTGCCCAGCTTGGTCAACTTTAAGATCAACGGTTAAAGGACTATTGAGGCCTGCCCCCGATCTCCGGATTATGCCTTGAGTCGCATATAATCCCCCAGATTCCGAAATGGTATCATTTGTCAACAGTAACTCTATTTCGGGCATATCCTCGCTGTCAGTTAGTAGGAAACTACGGCTATTAGAGGCATAATTCAAGGCTGCTATGGTAATACTAATTTGTTTGTCCAATTCGGGTAGATCATCATTCGGTAGTTGAACACTTACTGGTACAGAGGAAGCATTGGCAGGGATAATCAAAGGAGAAATTAAAGGGACGTCGAGTGGGCTAGAAGAAACCAGATTGACATTGAGTTCTTCCTCCGCGGGATAGTTAATGGAAATTTCAAAAGATAATTGCTCCCCCTCTTCAATGGCGTTGGGTAAGCCAACAATACTTAACATCGGAGGTTCCCCATCATCTGTACAGGTGCCTTGCACGTCTTCCAGACTATTACAGTTCCCCGCATTATCAGCGATGAATACGTTTCCAGAAACTTGTCCTGAGTTTAACAATGAACAAATCGTTTCACAATCGGATAAGCTGGAATTGGATCGAATGGTGACCCCTTGGCCAATTCGAACAATATTGGATAGCCATTGTAAATTAGTGATAGCATCATTATTGGCGAGATAGAGCTGTCCTTCGATGACTGTCAACTGACTCAGTCCAGAATAGTCTGTTAGGTTATCATTGTCGCTGACCCGCAAATTCCCTCCAATGTAGATGAGGAAATTCAAACCGGAGATATCCGTTACATCTCGACTAATGACCAGACTTCCAAAAATAGAATCACAAAGCGTACTATACTGTTGAACGAAGGAATTTACATCACTTTGTGTAAGTAGTATAATGTCAAAATCTGGGCATGCTGAACTCACCGTAGTGTCTGTCGGTTCGACCTCTTGAAACAAGAATGGGTCGAATAATACATAGTCACTTACCGCATTGCCTTGCCCTTCTTCATTCGTGCTATGATAAGGACCGGATGGAGCTCCCCACCAGTTTAGTTGGGCGTCAATAGTATCAGTGGTCGTATTTTCAATGGCAAGAGAACTGTTATCTACCAGATTACTATGCTTAATGGTGAAATTACCTCCGGTTTTTGTGACTCCGCTTGCATTGTTCAAAAAACTAGAGCTATCTATATGGGCGATTCCACTATTCTTAACAAATAAGCCAATTGAATTCCGATAGAATTCGCTATGGCTGATGTCGATACTATCAGAAATAGTGAGTGCCCCTTTGTTACTGCCGGCCCTTCCACCAAAGCGAAAATGGCAATTTGATAGTTTTGCGTAGGCTCCATTGGCAATGGTAATGGAGCTCCAGTCTGCTAGATGAGGGGATGATTCATCCCCATCGTTATTGGTGTCCCCACCAAACTGATCATCTGAAATATCAGTAAAAGCAATCGGAGCATTCGCCGTCCCTTCCGCAATGAGTTGCCCTTGAATGGTCATCATGTCAACGCTATCGAAATGATCGTGTTTAATGACAACTCCAGGGTCTATCGTTAAAGTTACACCAGCCCCAATAGTGAGGTTAGTATGATTGATGACATAGGGGATATTGCTGATCCCGCCAAAACTCCGCTTGGGTAGCCGATAGGAGGCTCCTTCACTATCATAGTCAAAAGCTTCTATGCCGATCCCTTGAATCCTATTTTCTGTTATGGTATTACCACTAAATACGGGGGCAGCGGAGAGGGAAAGGCTGACGGGGGTGGAGCTGTTTTCTATAAATTCATTGTCCTCAATCGTGGGACTCCCACTGGATGTCACGGTAACTGATTTCTCACATTTATAAAATTGATTGTTACTGATTCTGGGGCTGGCTCCAATAATTTCTAGTGCCGCCGTGGCTAAATCTGAATGCCCTCCATAACGAAATGTACAATGCTCCAGAATGGAAGTGTTCCCACTTGTACTTGATATTCTGACTCCCTGCCAATCCCCAGGGTGGGGATTGGTCGCATCGCCATTATTATTGGTATCTCCACCGAAGGCGTCATCCGCTATATCGGTAAAAATAATGGGTTGTTCGGGAGTTCCCTGGGCGATGAGGGTGCCTTCGATGGTCATCATATCATAGAAATCAAAATAATCATGCTTGATGATGACTCCCGGTTCAATGGTTAAGGTGACTCCTTCTGCTATTTTGAGATTGTTTAGATTGATGATGTAGGGAACATTGTTAATGCCTGCCACCGTCGTTTGTTTGAGCGTGTAAGCAGCGCCCGCAGTACTGTAATTGAAGGCTTCAATACCAATGCCATTTCTTGCATTATTATTCAAGGTATTATTGCTGAAGTTGGGGTTGGTAGTTAGGGAAATACTAATGGGGATGGAGGAATTACTTTCAAAGGTATTATTGGAAATGTTGGGGGAACCGCCACCCGTCAGACTCATTCCCTTTTGACATTGGTAGAAAAGACATTGGCCCACCGTTGGTGAGGCTCCACTCGTTCGGAGAGCTGCCTGGGCTAGACCTTCATCTCCACCGAATCGAAATTCACAATATCTCAGGATGGAGCTATTGGCACTGGAGGCCTTTAAATTGATACCGAGCCAATCTCCGGGATGTGGGGCGGTTGTATCGCCATTATTATTGGTATCTCCACCGAAGGCATCATCCGCTATATCGGTAAAGATAATGGGTTGGTCGGGGGTTCCCTGGGCGATGAGGGTGCCTTCGATGGTCATCATATCATAGAAGTCAAAATAATCGTGCTTGATGATGACCCCTGGTTCGATGGTTAAGGTTACTCCCTCCGCAATTTTTAGATTGTTCAGGTTGATGATGTAGGGAATATTGTTAATGCCTGCCACCGTCGTTTGTTTGAGCGTGTAAGCAGCGCCCGCAGTACGGTAATTGAAGGCTTCTATACCGATTCCATTTCTTGCATTATTATTCAAGGTATTATTGCTGAAGTTGGGGTTGGTAGTTAGGGAAATACTTATGGGAATGGAGGAATTACTTTCAAAGGTATTATTGGAAATATTGGGAGATCCACCTCCCGTCAGACTCATTCCCTTTTCACATTGGTAGAAAAGGCATTGGTCTACCGTTGATGATGCTCCACTCGTTCGGAGGGCTGCTTGAGCCAGACCTTCATCTCCACCGAATCGAAATTCGCAATGTCTCAGGATGGAGCTATTGGCACTGGAGGCCTTTAAATTGATACCGAGCCAATCTCCGGGGTGCGGTGTGGTTGCATCGCCATTATTATTGGTATCTCCACCGAAGGCATCATCCGCTATATCGGTAAAGATAATGGGTTGGTCGGGAGTTCCCTGGGCGATGAGGGTGCCTTCGATGGTCATCATATCATAGAAGTCAAAATAATCGTGCTTGATGACTACCCCCGGTTCGATGGTTAAGGTAACTCCTTCTGCTATTTTGAGATTGTTCAGATTGATGATGTAGGGAACATTGTTAATGCCTGCTACTGTCGTTTGTTTGAGTGTGTAAGCAGCCCCTGCTAAATTGTAGTTGTAGGCTTCAATGCCCAGTCCGTTTCTGACATTATTGTTATAGGAGTTATTACTGAAAATAGGATTAGCAGTCAATGAAACACTGATTGGAATGGATGAGTTATTTTCAAAGGTGTTATTAGAAATAATGGGGGCTCCACCTCCTGAGATAGTCAGGCCTTTTTCACAACTAAAAAATGTACATTGATTGATGGTCGGTGCGGCTCCACTAATGCGTACGGCTGCTAATCCCAGCCCTCCTTTTCCACCGAATCGAAAATGACAATACTCTAGTCGAGAGGTTCCCTCGCTACTTGCTTGTATCTGAATACCGAGCCAATCCCCGGGATGTGGGCCGGTAGCAGAGCCGTTATCATTGGTATCTCCACCAAACTGATCATCAGCGATATCGGTGAAAATGATGGGTTCTGTGGAGGTTCCCTGGGCAAGCAAGGTACCATTAACCGTCATGATATCCGTAAAATCATTGGCGTCGTGTTTGATGACTACCCCGGGTTCAATGGTCAGCGTGATGCCATCTGCAACGGTCACTTTGTTGGTTACTACATAAGGACTATTGGCTAGGGTCCAGGTAGTATTGCTATTAATCGTACCAGAGACAAGGGTAGGGCTTTCTTGTGCAGACAATGAATTTGAGAAAGAGAGAAAGTGACAGATGGCTAGAAATGTGGTACAAGACCGGGTGTGCAATGTAAGCATTGAGAGCATGTTTTAATGTACTTAGGGTTACGTAAACTATCTATTGAAATAAGAGCTTGCTAAATATAGAGATAATACGGGTGAATTTAAAATTTTCATATATTATGTTTTGTCTACTTTGACTTGTGTCCTGCTTGGGAGCTTTGTAAGCTAGAGCAGTTGTGCAGGGTGAGGGCAGATTGATGTTTATCCAGTCATATTTAGGCAATATTTGGCTTCATCAAAAGAAAATCTATGCCCAGGAGACACACAGCCTTCATTCGTGCTTTAAATAAAAGATAAGATAGGGAGGTGTTTTAACACTAGACCCTCAATATACTTCTTCGGGCAGTAAAGAAATCAAAAAATAGGTGCAGCATTTTGTTGGTGTTGGGCAGGAGGTTGGTATTATTAGATAAAAGCAGCATAGAGAATTTCCCATAATGTTTTCCATAAGTAAAATTGTTCTGTATTTTTAAAATAATAATGTTGAACAAACATGATCTAAGCAAATCAAAAGCATTAATGAGGGAAGATCTGCGATACCAAAAAATAATTGACGGGGTCAAAAATGACGATGAAAATATCTGGACAGACTTGTATGAACGAGTAGGAGGGTTTAAAGGGATAAAGCGATACATCAAGAAGAATAGCGGAAACGAGGAAGATGCCTTCAGCATCTACCATGACGCACTTCGGGTATTTCAGGAGAAAGTTAAGTTAGAAGTGTTTGAAGGGAATTCGACCGCAAATATTACCAGCTTTATTTTTTCTACTGCTAGAAACCTTTGGCTGAAGAAATTGAGGACAAGAAAGGGCAAGCAGGATAAGGAGAATGAATTGCCTACTGATCTAGGAATTCAACCTACTGATGAGGATGAAGAATCTTCACCAAAGCTAATGTTGGTTATTCAGTGCTTACAAGAACTAGGGAAGTCTTGCAAAAAGATATTGATCGATTATTATTACAATGAGATGAGTTATGAAGAGATTATGGATAAACATAATTATAAAGATGTAAAAACAACCAGAAATATGAAATCGCGATGTTTAGTACAACTTAGGAAACTGGTTGAGAATAAACTAAAGGCAGGATAAATGGAGTATAATCAACAGTTACAAGAACGATTCGATCGGTATCTGAATAATAAGATGACTGCTAAGGAAGTCATAGATTTTGAGGCAGAGCTTACGCAAGACAAGGAACTTGTGAAACTCCTAGAATTTCACCGCAAAGTAATCCTTAGTGTCAAGAAAGTTGTAGAAAAAGAGAGCGGAAAAAAAAAATTCGACCAACTCCGTGAGCAATACACAGCTAAACAAGCCAAGGTTAAACAAAGAAGACTTACCTATATAAGAATCGGAATAGCGGCAGCGGCAGTGATCACTTTCTTGGTGATTTGGCTTTCTCCGATCTTTAATCCAGTGGAAATCGAAGCTGCGGCAGGTAGAGCGATTCATTTAGATACTTTGTCGGTCTATAATGGGACTTTAACCGATCGAGGATTGGCTATTACCGATATAGTAATTGAGGAAGTGCCCCTGGCTGTTTATCGGGAAAGTGTATCTGCCGATTCTTATCGTTTTGATGGTAAGTTTTTAATGATCTACTCTACTGAACCCGAGCCATTTGTAGAAGCTAACTTATTGATGATACAACTGCCGGATGAATCGCTGCTACTAAAGACTGGGGATCGAAATTATCGCGTGGATACTGCCCTGAGCCTTATTCCTCTAAAGAGATACCTTGACCCGCTGGATATTCAGTGATGACATTGGTTTTCCTGACAATTACTATGAAGATATCTACGATTTTTCTTATTACTTTATTCCTGTTTTTTGTTCAGATGACCTTTGCACAAAACAGTCGACAAAGTGGTTGGGTTTTGGGTGAAAGCCAATTGGATACTTCTTTGCTGTATCGACCTTCTCAAGGGAAAAGCATCTTGAAAGAAAAAATTGATTTAACTCCTTACTGCCCTAGGCCCGGAGACCAGTTTTCAAGTAAATCTTGTGTGGGATGGGCTACTTCTTATGCCGCCATGACCATACTGCAGGCGGTGGTGAGAAAGCGGAAAGGAAAAACTTCAATTAATAGCAGTTCCCACTCCGCAAAGTTTATCTATAATCATCTGTTTCATAATGCTGCCACTGAAAAAGAAGTTAGTATACCTACGTATCTAGAAGAGATGCAACAACATGGTGTATGTCTTGAAAGAACCTTTCCCAGTGAAACACCTTATCAACGAAGGCCGGACAGGGCCGCTTACCTGGAGGCAAGCCAATATAAAGTTGGGGAGTACAAAATCTTATTTGAGCCAAGCTTGGGCATGGACGATATAAAAGCCTTCTTTAATCGAAGGTCTATGGAGGAGTACAAGATTTTTATTACTAAGACGCTCTTGCAGGATTCTTTTCCTGTGGTGATAGGCTTTAATACACCTTTTGGATTTGAACATTTGCGTTCATCGTCTAATGAAGTCTGGAAGTCGCCTATGAGTGGTCAGATAAATTTGACTGACATAAAGCATGCTATGACTGTTGTGGGATATGATGATAATGATCAGTCTTTTACGCTGATGAATAGCTACGGGGAGCAATGGGGGTACAATGGATTTTTGAAAATACATTACAATGCATTCGCTCGGCTGGCAGTACAGGCCTGTGTCTTTAGCATCAAGGAAAAAGGATTCAAAGGGAATACAGATCTCATTGGATATGCCAGTAGTTTTCATCTTCAGACGGCAGGCGGGATTACTAGTGCTGAACCAGCCGTCGTTCTTGATTCCATCACTATGGTTTACTCCTTGAACGACCCCAGTGCTCTACAAGGGCAACCCTTTCAGGTGATTAGGAATATGAAAGTCGGGGATGTACAATTCTATGTATTTAACATGAACGCAGAAGGCGGGAATGTGATTGAAATTCCAGCTCCTCATGAAACCATATTTCCAGATATTGGACGCTTCTTACAAATAGAAAGGGGAAAGGAAGAATACTTAATTTTAGTTGTAAGCAATTTTGATCTTGCAAATAGAGCTTTGACTGGCGGCCAGCCCCTGCTGGATAGACTCAAAATGGGAGAAGGGGAAGCATTGCAGAAAATAAATTTAGCCTTTAGTCCTTGGCTATTGCCTGAAGATCAAGTTACATACGAACAGGGGGGTATGCGTGTTTACATCAAATCCGTTGAAGGGAAGCATTTTATCGTACCGATAATCCTAAAGATTGCATCACCATGAGCTATATAAGTAAAAAGGGCAAATTCCTAAATCTGTTTTTTTACCTACTTGTATCCCTGTTCATAGTGAAGAATAAGACCAGTGGGCAAGTCCTTAAGGTAAGCTATGGTGGTGGCACAGGAGATGATGTGATTCATGCCATGATACAGAACCGCGCAGGAAAGCTGATCGTGGCAGGACAGTCTGACAGCAAATTATATGGGAAGGATGGATTTGTCGAAATATTGCAGCAGCAAATACCTGATACAATCTCTATTACCACTACGACTCGGCGTTCCGGGGATGATGGTATTCATCAACTTCTGCAAGCTTCAGATGGGGCTTATTGGGGAGTTGGCTTCACCAATGATGTCGGCTGGATTTTCAAGTCAACAAAAATTGAGCAGTTAGAATTTGAGTACGAAGATGCCAATCCAGAAAGAACAGGTAATGAATTGTTGGATTTGGCCGAGGATAATAAAGGAAATATTTATGCTACGGGATATCATAAGGACCACTTGTTGCTGATGAAGTGGGACCGAGAAGGTAAAGCCTGTAAAGGTTTCCCATACAGATTTCCAAGACCATCTCTGGGTACTGCTCTTACCGTTACAAGTGGGAATGAGGTGCTACTTACAGGCTGCTTGAAGGGTCGCCGGGGGCGCGACTCTTTATTGGTTCTTAAAATTGACGAGTCGGGAAAGGAGATTAGCAGAAGACACTGGCCAGATGCTAGGGGTAAGGCCATCCAGGTGGGTGAGACGGGAAGCATTCTGGTGGGAGGGGTGGCGCTTCATAGTGACCTAGGTGAAAGTGCTCTCTTATTGCAGTTACAGCTTGATGGTGAATTAGAGGTTGTGGAGTTGCCGAGAGAAGTAGGGAATAGTGCTATTTTGGCTATGGAGAGGCCTAACAATAACGTAGTGGCACTAGCTGGCTACTCAGCATCCTATCGTCCCGGAGCACAGCGCCCCATGGGGTTGTGCCGTCTGGCTCCTCTACACGATACTGCTTACCCTCTGCGAGAATATTTTCTCAACAATAAAAAGTATGATAGTCAAAGTCATGCCATATTAAACGCTGATGATGGGAATATCTATTTTGCGGGAACGGCCTACCTGGGGAGGAATAAAGGATATGAGGGTTTTATTGCCAAGGTCAGCAATGAATCCTATATAGAATCCGTAAACTTTATCAATCCTATTTCCCGTCCTGATCAAACCGTAGTGGAGCATGCGAAATACAATATTGAAATAGAGGCCTTGCTTAAGTCGAAAACAGCTATAGCACCAACAGATTATCCCAACTGGCAGGTGGTACGCCAACAAGTTGTGGGTGGGACTAAGGACTTTATACCTGTTACAGGTATGGACGAGGTTGGTCGCCCGGGACCCAATTCTGATTATTGGGAGTACAAAATTACATCGAATATCATTTTGGACAAAGGGCTAAATTCGATCAGAGTCATCCATAGAAATGGAATGAGGACTGACTCAAGCCGATCAGAATTATTGATTAATTATAGGGCTTCCAAATTGTTTATCCTAGCTATAGGCGTTCCCTACCCAGATCTCTTGTATACCGGAAAGGATGCTCGTGCGATTGAAAACACTTTTGCTGCCCAAGCTGGAAAATATTATGGTGCTGTTGAATCGGTTATTCTAGATTCCAAACAGGAAACCACCTATCAAAATATTAAATCCGAGGTAGTAAAATATAATCAGTACCGTCGCAACAATCAGATCGGAGAAGACGATGTCTTGCTAGTATTTATTTCTGCACATGGTAAGTTAATTGATGATGAGTTTTACTTGATTCCTGACAGTTTGATTGGGAGGAGCGATTCAATCATAGAACGTCGTGGTATTAATTTCAAACATGATATGTTATCTAGATTGGAAAAGATCAACTGCACAAAAATATTCTTGATCGATGCTTGTCATAGTGGGGGGGGCGTACAAAAGGTTCTTGGAGATGTGGAAAACCAAGCAAAAACCTTGGTCATTTCCTCTAGTAAAGCCAATCAGCGCTCTTATGAGGATGAGGCATGGGGGCATGGTGCCTTTACGGCTGCTATTTTGAAGGCACTAGATAAGCAGCGAATTAAAAGCCTTGATACTAACAATGATTCTCTGCTGTCTGATAAGGAGTTCTTCAAATTTGTACAGAAGGAAGTAAAGGAGATGGTAAAGAAGGTAAATGGGAAGAACCAGGTGCCAGTGTTGTTCAAGAGCAAAGGAGAAGACTTCATTATTTATCGGTATTGATGTATGTATGCTGAAAACAAGCAAAGACCATGAAACTTGTACCTTACCTATTCCTGATTTCTTGCCTTGCTTTTGCCGCGTCAGGGTCTGCCTTTGCAGGGCCCTATACTTGTTCAGCTATCCATACAGGGCCTGCCATGGAGGTGGTAAATGTAAATGAAGATTCGATTGTTTTGTTAAAGCTATATACCGAGACGCAAGGGGATAGTTGGCTCATACAATGGGATACCAGTACAGCAGTAGCTACCTGGGAAGGAGTAATATTAACCGCAGATGGGCTTAATGTGAAGGGGCTGGTTTTACCCGGTAATGGGCTTAGCGGGGAACTTCCGTCTGAAATCGGACAGTTGCCATTCCTGGAAGATCTCAACCTTGCTGACAATGACCTATGGGGCGGCGTCCCCACAGCAATAGGGGACTTAGATAGCCTGAAAAGACTCAACCTAAAAAGTAATAGGTTACAGGGAAGCTTACCCAATGAAATCACTGGCCTTTCCAAGTTGATAGAATTGATCCTCGACGACAATGAACTAGATGGTTCTTTGCCGAATGATTGGGATGCCCTTACCGAGCTACAGTGGCTGTATCTCGCTGGCAATGAATTCTCCGGTTCGATACCTGCCTCTCTGGGAAATTTGCCAAGCCTCACCAGGCTTTCATTGGCTAATAACGAATTCGGAGGAGAGGTGCCGGAATCTTTCCGGAATCTTAGCCAGTTATCATGGTGCTGTCTAGAAGGGAATGATTTAACTTGGTTGCCGGACCTGTCAGCTTTGCCAATTCAAGCAGGCAAACTGAAAGTGCAAAACAATAGACTAAGCTTTCGAGATGTCATCCCTAATCTGTCCAAGACCGGTAACAATTACTTTCCACAGCAGCCCATTACTTTAACATCACCAGTATTCGTGCCTGCTAATGCGATGTCCTTTTCTATTCCTATCCCTATAGAACATTACAATGGGAATTCCTACAGGTGGAGAAGAAACGGTGTACTGCATGCCGTAGCTACCATCAATGAACTGATCTTCAATCCCGTATCAGAAGCTACTGCTGGCGAATACGAGGTAGAGATAACGAATTTATCTGCTGCTGATAGCTTGACGCTGAATAGCACGCTTATGACCGTTGAGTTAATTCCCTGCGCGGATCTTGACTCCGTAGCAATAGCCAAGCTTTACAATAAAATGAATGGGACAGATACCTGGCATGTGAAGTGGGATGATCAAACTTCTTATCAGCAGTGGTTTGGCGTGGACACTGATGCTGCTGGATGTGTCACTGGACTGGATCTTTCAAGCAACGGTTTGACAGGAGAAGTACCATTGGAAATAAATGCCTTGCTGAAAATGAATACGCTCAAGCTATCGGACAACCAAATACAGGACCTACCGGAACTTTTCGATTTGCAAAAATTGGAAGTGCTTAATTTGAACCAGAATCAGCTTGCTGGTTTGCCTGACTTTTCTGAATTAGCTGCCTTGACACAACTTGAGGTGCAAAACAATAGCTTGAATTTTTCTGATATCGAACCTCTGCCGGATCTAGGCCTGGAGGTGCTGGAAATCAGTCCGCAAGATAGCTTGGATGTCTTTTACGATGGAACCTCCATTTCTGTTGAGGCAGGAGGGGATATAAACAGTAATGCTTATGCCTGGTATAAGCGCACTTCTTCGGTAGTCTCCTTTGTGAGTACTATGTATCCATTCGAACCAAAAACTGGAGGCTGGTATTGGTGCGAAGTAACGAATGCCAGCATCGAAGGACTAAGCCTGATTAGCAAAGCCATATATATCGACAAGGATTGTCCCAGTGGTTTACACGCTATTATGACCACTATTTGCGAGGATGACCAACTGCTAATCAATGGGAATATTTATGATGTTAACAATCCTAAAGGACAGGAAGTACTCGTAGGAGCTAGTCAGAATGGCTGTGATTCTATTATTAATATAATGCTGGATTTTGTTTCGTGTTCCTATATACCAAGTGGGTTTACACCAAACAATGATGGGGTTAATGATGTATTCGAAATCCCAGTATTGTCAGGAAGTGCGAAATATCCAGAATGTGAATTGAGTATATTCAATCGGTGGGGAGATTTAGTATATTATGCCAAGCCTTATCGCAATGATTGGGATGGAAGAAACAAGACTGGCCAGCCCCTTCCAGATGGGACTTATTACTTTAGTTTTAAACTATCTCCCGAGTCAGATGCTAGATTTAGTGAAATAACGATCATTCGGTAGTCTATATATTAGGAAAATTATATATTTAGGTTAATGCAAACAAAACCTATTGGGTTGCGCATTTAATATGATCATTACTTAAGCCTAAAATCAATAAGATGGACTCCTCCGTAACCCTAACTATTTTACTATTCCTAACGATCTTTACCTCACCTCTATCTAGCCAGACCATTATCTCTGGTCAATCCAATTATCCTTCTGATGTCTGGACAAAGGAGAATTCGCCTTATATTATTGAAGGGCCTCTGGGCTTAGAACCTTCTAGTACCTTGATCATACAGCCGGGTGTAATAGTCAAGTTTAAAAGTGGTGCTCAATTGAGCGTTAACGATACAGAAAAGCTATTTGCCCTAGGGACTAGTGATGAAAAGATAATTTTTACCTCAGCAGAGGAGGAGCCTCAAGCAGGAGATTGGACTTCGATCTGGATTTTGGACTCGGAAAATAATGTAAAGTTGCGGCATTGTATTATTGAATATGCTAGAACGGGAATATCAATTAATAGCACAATTAGTAGGCCTTTCCAAACTGCTTGTCCAGATGAAAACTCTTTTCCAATCATTGAAAATTGCATCATTCGATTTATTGAACGGGACGGAATTAGCTGCTCAGCTGCTGTCACAGATCCTGGTTTTTGTCCGACGGTCCCTACTCCAAATACAGCTCCAGTTGTAGTTGACTGTGAAATTTATGAATGCGGGAATCATGGTATCAATTTGTTGGCTGGGAACCGGGGAAATGTCTCTGGTATGTTTTTAAATAATATCATCTATGATAACCTGGGCGATGGTATTAGCACGGACCTGAATTCCTCTGGCTCTCTTAACCCTCAAATCAAGAATAACACTATTGTCAATAACCGGATAAATGGTATCCAATTCAATAACTTAAGGACAAGCACGAGTTTCGAAATCTCCAATAATATTATCACAGGCAGTAGCTTCGGCCTCTTTACAGTGGGTGGTGCCTTACCCATGGGAGGATACAATAATATCTGGAACAATTTGATTGATTATGAGGGCCTTGATCCCTTGGCAGGCGATATTTCAGAAGACCCGCTATTTCTAAATGACGAACAAAAGGACTTTCGGCTGACCTTGGGAAGTCCTTGTATTGACGCTGGAAACCCTAGTTGCCCTGTTGATCCCGACTCGACTATTGCGGATATAGGAGCTCTATACTTTGATCAGACCTTTTTTTCAGATTTTGAGGCGGATGATCTAGTGGGCACAGTGCCTACTACCGTTCAATTTAGTGAATTGTCTATTTTGGGAAGTGGTCAAGTAGTCGATGATTGGTATTGGGACTTTGGTGATGGTTCTACCAGTGAAGAACAGAACCCTCAACACACTTACACCCAAAAAGGAAAATTCAGTGTATCATTAACTATCTCAAATGCAACCTTTACCCATACTAAGACTAAATCCGACTTCATTTGTATTCTCAACTCTCCTCCACAAGTCGTTTCAGTGCCTGGAACCATCTCTTTTGATGAGGATACGAATTATACAAGCTTGGATTTAAGTTCCGTTTTTGTAGATCCCGATGGGGATTCACTTATCTACCCTCCTGTTATAGCTGATCACCTCACCATCCAAATTACAGCCGATGGACAGGTCCAGATTACGCCTGAAGCCAATTGGCATGGCAGTGAAGAGGTTGTCTTTAAAGCAAAGGATAATGAAGAAGCTACTACAACGCTGACTCTAAAGGTGGTGGTAAGGCCAGTCAATGATCCACCCATCATTATAGCTATCCATCCTCAAAATACCATCATAGATACCACAGATACTGAGCTTACATTCTCCGTAGAGGCTGATGATGTAGATAATGCGCTGGAGTACAACTGGTTTGTGAATGGTAATGCAGGCTTGGGCAGCTCCCATCAATTCTCGTATCTGTTCAATGAAGGAGGGACCTTTGAGGTAGTCTGTGAGATTACCGACGGAGTGGTCACAGTTGATACGAGTTGGACTGTACATGTAATGGTAAACAGGACCAAAACACTCCCTGAGGAAATAGAAGAAATAGTCGTGTACCCGAATCCTTTTCACCTTTATGTAGAGATCGATATTAAGCTGCGGAAATCGACTTATCTCACTGTAGAAATTTGGAGTACAGCAGGGCAAAAGCTTGCACAACTTTTTGAGGGAAAGCTAAGCTCAGGCCTGAATAAAATCAGATGGGGAGGGTTTGATAATTTGAGGGCAAAAGTACCCCCTGGTCTATACTTACTTAAATTCCAAAAAGATGACCAAGTAGTACTGACTCGCAAAATCGTCAGATTTTGAAAATGCCTACTTGCGTAGCAGTATGAGAACGACTTCGTGGGAGGTCCCTAGCTGTATGGCTGCGATAGCGGAGTTGAATCTTACACCATAACTTACTTTCCAGATGTAGCGGGCATCAGGTTTTCTTCCATCGATAATGTAGCCGACCTCTATCAGGGCATTTTTGGTAGAGTCAATGCCTGCACCAAACCAAAGTAGGTGATCAATTTGCCATTTTATATTTGCATCCAAGTGCCATATTCCTCTGATATACCTGGCCCAAATGCTTGATTCAATGTAACTAAATGCATCCAGCACATGTAGATAACCGGCTAGCCCATAGTAATGGGGGTTCCTCTCAATAAGGAGCTGATTGTCGCTATTCTGAAACCTTTGCTTGAAATTGAAAACCTGTGGAACAGAGAAACCTGCATAGAGGATATCTTTACTCCTTTTCCATTTTCTGTAGGCAAATAGGCCGAAACCTACATCAGGCAACCACAGATTTTCACTTGCATCTTCCAGAAAGTCCCCCGGTTCCAGAAAAGAGATTTTGGAGCCATCGATATGGTATTGCAATGCACCAAAATTTATACCGGCAGAAATACTGGTAAGTTGAGTCTCCTTGGTATTTAACCATCCCACTCTACCGCTGATACGACCATGCACTCGCAGGTATTGGGTAGGGCCGATCTCATCCTTTAGCATATGACCACCAAAGGACAAGCCATTGCGTTTTGCCGTATAATGGTCTGCTCTAATCAAGTACGTACTCGGTGGTTGCGGAACATTGATCCACTGTTGTTGATAAGAAATACCCAAGGAAGTAGGGTATCCAAAAATGAAATGATCGGTCAGAACCGCCGCAGGGTTTATTAGCGTCACATGTTCTCTATACTGGGGCAGGGTAGGCAATTGCTGCGCCTGTAAGGTCGATAATCCAGTGCATACTAGGATAAGTGCGATCGTTAGTCTATGCAGCACAGTAGTGTTTTTAAAATAATTCCCAAAAAGTACAAAAAAAATGTTGGCATCTGTCTGCTTATTGGTATTAGAAGGTAGAAGTTAAAGTGAAAACAAGCAAGACCGAACTGGAGATACATCGAAATCCGATTCCCTAAAACGCATAAGAATGCCTCTAGTACTACTGTTTTCTTAGCTGTATAACAATATAGATACTTGCGATTAGTGAAGAAGAGGACGGGCGGTGAGAATAGCTGTATTGTTAGTTAGGAAGGCTTGAAAGTCTACAATCAAGGCGCATATTATTATTTCACCAATTTAATGTTTAATCATGAGTATAGTCAAAAATCTATGCCTGATAGGAGTATGCCTACTTCTATGGCAATCCTGTTCTAAAGAAGATGACACAGCTCCTGTTCCAGAGGCTCCCATGTTGGTTTGCAATGCTGGTTGCAGTTCGATGAGCTGGTCGGTTGTCGGAGAATCTGGACCTAAAACGACTGACCAAAGTTGTAGCAGACAATATCAAGGCAGCCGGTATATAGAAACTTGCGAAGGGGAAATGACCTATCTGAATAGCGGGAAGAAATATCAATTCAAAGTCATATACAATTGGCCAAACTGTACCATGGAGCTTGAGGTAGTTGGGTTGGGCAAATGTAGCAGTTAAATAAGGCTTCACCTCAACTTTCACATAAATCATATAATTCAATCTTGTTATCAAAATCCATAGTACGATGAAACTGAAGCTAATGTATATAGCACCAACATTGTTTGCCACTTTATTCCTTGTAAGCAGTTTGTGGGGACAGGTGGAAGAAGTTGATATTATCATCGGCGATTCTATCCAGATCATTAAAACACATCAGCCTCCCTTTGCTCCGACGCAGGTGACCTTTGTGGAAAGTTTTACTATACCAGATCCAGTAGATGCCAGTATTGATTCGATAAGAGTTAATGAGCAAGGAAATGCCTTACTAGCTTACATCAAGCTTAAACTAAATGAGACGGCTGTTGCGGGGGAATCCTATCAAAAAAATGTAACCTTACTGTATCTAGCGGGGCAATCTTCTGCAGCATATGAGCATAAATTCATTGTATTAGCAAAATCGGTCACTCCGGTTACCGATAGTCAGTCTAGTTCCTTAGCTACCTTGTTTCAGAATTATCCTAATCCAGTGAGCGGTAATACCACTATTGAATTCTTTATTCCGGAGCGACAACATGTCGAGCTTGTGTTATATAATCAATTTGGTCAAGCGGTAAAAACTTTTCTGGATGCCTCGCAACTAGCTGGCTATCATGAAGTAAATTTAGACTGTTCGGGCCTACCCGCAGGCCAATACTTCTACAAGATGAGGACTGCGTCTTACAGTATTTCAAAACAGCTAATGGTAATAAAATAGGCAACCTAAGTACTTGAACAATATTAGGTTGGCCCTTTCTTTTGTCCATTCATTTCTTTAGGTCGAAGCATTTATTCTGCCTAGCAGAAACTGGGTTTGCAATGCCGCAAAAGATCAGATTGGAGGAATTGTCAGCGAACCGTAAATCTTATGATTATGCATCATCTAGCATTTACATTTTTATCAACTATGTTACTAGGAGTCAGCATCCTCTCTGGGCAGACAGACCTTCCCCAATGCCCAGAGGAGCCCTTCTTTTTGTCGCCCATAGATCCTATCTGTGCGGACAAGGATACGCCAACCTTCTATTCCTTTACTATAGTAAATGAAGGGGAACCAGGTGAATATGAGATCCTGGTGCCAGGCAGGCTTGAGCCGCTACAAGTGACAGTATCGGATCGGTTTCAGTTCCGTGATAGTCTCATCTTTGATTGTGAGAACATGCCCGGTGAGCCGAGTGAGCCAAGCCATGGCAAACCCTATTATGAGTACCTAATCAATGTCAAGCGCACCAATTGCGTAGATCCAAGTAACGCATTCTATGAAATCAGCCCTTCGTTAAAGGTGTATCCCAATGTGCTTAAGTCCTTTGATTATGAAAGGAGCACTTGTATCGATCCGCTATGCATAGAGTTCGTTAGTGAGGCCTGTGATACGCACTTAATAAGAAATTATGAATGGTTTGTCGACGGTATGCCGGTGTTGGATAGTAATAATGATACGATACGTTACTGTTTTTCAGATGAAGGGGTTTATGACGTGAAACTACAGATTACTAGTAATGGGAGTTGTTCCGCTTTCAGTTATACCGACCAGGTAAGCGTAACGGCAGATCCAAGCCCAAGGTTAAATCTGTCGATCGATTCCACTCAACTCTGCCAGGATACGCTTTTCATACCTATCATCGGAACTGCAAAGTTTGTCGATGGTTTTCATTGGTCAAGTACAGATGAGCAGCTTAGTTTTTCCGATCCTATCGCCTCCAATCCCACAGTTACGATTGTCAATACGGAGGCGAGGACCTACGTCTTTCAAGTCGCTGCGACCAATGCCTTGTGTGGAACGGTGACCAAGGAATTTGAAGTTACTACACTCACTGCACCGGCTATCCATATTCCAGCGCCCATTGAGGTATGCTTAGATGCTGAGATTGCTATTTGTGATTACTTTGAGCTACTACCTGCGGAGGCACAAGAAATTCAGTGGTCTGTCTTGAGGGGTATGGTGCAATTCTCAGACGCAAACACACGCTGTCCAAGCCTCCGTTTTCTTTCTAATGAAGAGACGATATTACAGCTTTCGGGTAAAGATCTGTGCAATAATACTTTTGCATTTACCTTGCCAGTGCGAGTGCGGCAGCCACCTGCCATTGCAATCGATTTTGAGGGACTAGGTGTGTTGTGTGAAGATGGCCCCGGCATTCAGCTGCTGGACTATGTCTCTTTGCCCAATGAGATCAAACGCTGTAGCATTAATGGTAGCATGGTGGAAGATTGCTGGTTTGAGCCAGCACAATATCTCGGTCGAAATATCATAAGTTTCGAAGACAGTTGCGGTGTCCTGTACGAAGAGGAATTGTTCGTCTCGACTAAGCGAATCTTTGAGGGGGGCGACCAGGTCCTTTGCGTAGATTTACCCTTCGACTTAAGGCAATTACAAGAAGGCGAGTATATAGGAGAACACATCGAAAACAATATATTCTTAACGGATTCGATTGGAACTTTTCCGATCCAGTTTCAAGATACCTCTTCCTGTGGAGGAACGAATAGTTTTCAAATTACTACGGTGCATCATCCAATGGCTGGATTCCAGTTTGGTGCTGATGACTGTGCAGCAGACCTTACGGTCTTTCCCCTGGGTACTACTTTGCATATTTCATCCACTACGGCGAGTACAGTCGTTAAATATGAAATTCCGACACTTGACTTTGAATTAGCGGGGCAAGCTGAATTTGAGTTTAGCCCGGTGGATACTGGCCGCTTCAGCATTATCCAAATTGTAGAAACAGGGCGGGAGTGCCGAGATACCTTTAGTGCCACCATCGAGATAGAAGCCGTGTATGAGCCTCTAATTGCGGTTGTGCTTGATTCCAGTTCTTGTGATTCTATCCAACTCGAATACCGGGTTCAAAATCCCAGATCCGCCGATCAATACCATTGGTCATTAGACGGACTACCGGGCCAGTCCGGCATTAATCCACGCTGGCAAATAGCTCGACCGGTAGAGACCAGCACCATTGCAACGAGTTTGACGGTGCTTACACCTTGTGGAGCGCTGGATACCTTGTCATTCATGCATGAGCTGGGCGGGCGATTCCAGGCTTCCTTTGATATTTTGCATGATAATGATCGAATTTGTGCAGGCGACACCGTCTTTCTGGCCAACACTTCCTCCTACTATGATTCGTTGGCGTTTCATCTGGATGGCCGCTCGTTCCCGTTGCTAGAGCAGTACGTTTTGCCCAATGAGACGGACAGCTTGGTCAACTATGAAATTCTCTTGGAAGGCTTTCGGGAGGGCTGTCCCAAGGTGACCTACAGCGATACCGTTGAAGTTTTGCCAAAAGATACCAGGGCTGCCTTTTCATTGCACTACGAATCGGTTTGCAGCCCAGCTGTGATCCACTTGATGAATAGCAGCACGCCTGGTTCCAGCCAACTGATCGACTGGGGAGATGGATCTACGCCAGAACCTGTGGAAAGTTTGGCCGAGATAGTGCATATCTATGACTTTGCCAGAGATACGACGGTCTTAATTACGCTGGTTTCAGCACAATGCAGCAGAGATACATTCATGAAGGAAATAGAGATTCTCGCTGCGCCATCGATTGGTTTTGAAGTAGTGGCCCTGTCGTCCTCTTGCCTAGGGGACACCGTTCAATTCTTGCCATCTATTGATGGGATGAGTGAGGATCTGTCGCTGATTTGGGACTATGGAGATGGGAGTCCGCTTTCCAGCATTGCACAACCCAAGCATGTGTATGATGAAGTGGGAATCTATAGGGCAGTTTTGGAGGTACACCGGCCCAATGGTTGCTCTGCCAGGCTTGAAAAGGAGCTGTCGATCAGAGATTATGCTAGAAGCAGACCGGAAGTGCTACTTCCAAGCAAACAGTGTTTGGGGCAAACCTTAAGCCTTAATGTGAAACATCCCGGTGTAGGGCAGTGGATAGACTACGGCAATGGAATAGCTGGGCCCCGTCTATTAGCAGACCCCTATCATGAGCCAGGTACTTATGTCGTTCAAGTCACCAATTTTGATGAGTGGGGTTGTAGGGTCGATACCTCGATATTACTGGAGATGGTAGCACCACTAGCGGTTGAAATCAGCCCCTTACAAAATCTGCCCGATTTGGGAGATGAAGTATTGCTCAGTTTTCATCATGAGCCCGATCGGCGACTACAGGACATCCGCTGGCAAGGAAAAGGGGTGCGAAATCCTGAATCTTTGCAGACCCTGGTACTACCAACGAACGATAGCAGATATTATCTCCAGATACAAGATGAATTCGGATGCCTGGCGAGGGACTCTCTTTACTTGCAACTAAAGAAAGACTACGCTTCCACCGTATTTGTCCCCAATGCCTTCAGTCCCAATGGAGATGGTCTCAACGACACCTTTTTTCCCGCTTCTAAATCCAACACGATCCAGACTATCAGAAGCTTCAAGGTATTTGACCGAAGTGGGGGACTGGTATTTTCCTGCGATGGTGGCTGTCCAAGCCCGAATAGCCTGGGAGTTGGATGGGATGGTCACTATAGAGGACGCTTATTAAATCCTGCCGTTTTTGTCTGGTTACTAGAGGTCGAATTTGTGGATGGGCATGTCGGCCTATTGAAAGGAGATGTTTCGCTTGTACACTAAAAAAATAGAGCATGATGAGAAAGATAATTGTAAAGCAAATAGCCATCGCCGTCGTCCTAATATCCATACTAATGGCTTGTGGCGGCGATAAAGTCCCCGTCGAGTTAGTAGATAACACACCTGCTAGAAAGGCGGTTGACGAAGATTGGAAGAGTTGCCTTCCCGGCCTGGATACAATTTGGGAACAGATAGATACAATGGTAGAAACAGAAATTCAAGGCGAGCTATCTGTTGAGTTGGAATGGCTGCTTAAGCGGGCGTTAGGCTTAAGCGGCAGTTTTGGACTTAATGGGACAAAAATGGACCGCAACGGTTATCGCCTGATCAGAGAGAATTTGATGAGTGAAGACTTTAGAAAGGAATATCAAGGTTTTCGATTTTGTTATTGTGAGTCGCTTAGAGCTATCCCTGAAAGCTGCAAAGCAGATAGCATTGCCTTTTACAAGCACAGATTGACAGTGTATAACAGCTGCTTTGAAAACTATCGGAAACTGCTGACCGATTTCTGTGATCCCAAATCAGAGGCTTCGCAGGGTGGGGACAAACGGCTACCAATTACGCCACGCAAAAAACAGCCACTGACAAAAAAGGAAACCATGAGTGTGCGGCTTAGTGGGCGATTGATGGCAGAAAAGACAGACCAAAACCTGGCTAATATCCCTATCCTATTGGATGAGCAGCTTATTGTAAAGACCAGTAGTACTGGCCATTTCGCCTGGCAAAAGGAGGTGCCAAAAGATACAATAATATCTGCGAACCTCTCCATCCACGAAACGGACGATTACCATGCATACGATACCCTCATTCAATGCTATGGGCAAGGACTAAACCTTAGTATTCGACTGAAAGAAAAAACTAAGTTCGAGTATCGGGTCGTATATAAGGGCCCCAAATTCATTAAGGTTGGAAGTACAATACAAGCATTTTCCAGATTGGATCGTGTGGATTTAAAACTTCCCGCAGGAAGGTATGAGTTGCTATTCCTGGATGGACACAGACAAGTGTTTTCCTCCACTGTAGTAGACCTACCTAATCAACATCAAAAAATTATCATCGATGACAAAGACTATCATTTACAGCCCTTTAAAGGGCCTACGAACTAATATATTATTCTTGTTAGTAATGATTCCTATATGGACAGTTGCGCAAGATAACCCCTGCGAAATGATTAGGTTTTACATCCCTACTTTCAGTGTGAGTAAGGGTACACCTAATATCCAAGAGTATATGTTGGAGGACATCGGTAGCTTTTACACAGATAAGGTCAAAAGAGAAGCACTGAAGAATCCCAAAATAGGCATTTATTCAGCCGAAGATGATGTCTTGGAACGTCATTTCCTAAACCTACAATCAGTTTTTTGCGAAGAATACGGGATCTGTGAAACTTTGTTGGCCCCGAAAAGTGCCAATACTATTCTGATAGGCTTGATCCATTTCTTCGAGGAAAGCATGCAGGTACAGGTGGAACTCAACGTGTATTCCATTGAATTAAGAGATATCATTGGATATGGCAAATCCTCCAAAATGGAGCTGCAGAAGTTTTATGATGAAACAAATCGACAAATGCTAGCTAGGGAGGCCTACAAAAGGTGTTTTCCGAAGAAGCACATGAAAGAGTTGTTGAAACAGCTTCCTGCCCCCGCAAGCAACTGTTACATAGAGCCTCCTTCGTTGCTACACCTGGTTCCAAGCTTGCATCCATTCAAAGAACGACAACAATGGGAAGCTTACAGCTTATTGACTGCCGAAGCTATGACCTTAGGATTAGCCATCTTTTTTGCAGACCGACAGGCTAAGAACCGCAAGAGATACCAGGACGCCAGGTTCTTAAGTGAGCAGGAGGATTTTCGTAGGAAAATGAATCGAGACAAATGGTGGGCGCTAGGTGTGGGAATTGGAGGTTATGCCTTGGTAACCTTAGCTGATATCGTAATTGAATCTCCTAAGAACCAAGATGTTGCTGTATCCTTCCAGACTGGTTCAGCAGGTGTCGATTTCAACCTAACTTTTAACTTTTAAATTAAAGAAACATGAAAAAGTATAAGAAGGAATTGTTATTTGTAATTTTTGCATTGTGGTTTTGGGGTGCATGCGAGCCAGGTCCAAACTGTGCGCTGCCCACCGCTGACTGTGTGACCGAATTTGAGATTATCAAAGTGGAAGATTCATTTGTAGAGAATGGAGGTGTTAATGGAGTCGCCTGCCTAGAAAATCCCTGCCAGTTGAATGTAATTGGCACCTCGAAAGGATTACAACAAAGCTTCTATCTTCATGTCTACGTGAGGGGATTTGGTAGCGGAAGTTGGTTTCGTTCGCAAATATCCTCAGAGCTAGATGTAGGTACTGGAGAGTGGACAAGAGCAATTCAATTAGGTTGGCAGGGGGATCCACCACAAGGTAAAGTATTTACTATAGTGGGAATAGTCTCTGCTGAAGATCTGAACAAAGATCAATACCAAATAGTAGGAGACCTAGATGAAAACCTTCCTACGCACTTAAAAACGCCTTTTATAACTATTAGCGTTGCTAATTAAACTCAGCTTGAGGTAATAGCCCTCTCTCACCTATGCATGGCTTCTTGCATCTTCCAGAGGTTGTGATAAGAGAGAGGGTGACTCACGAAATTTTCACTACTAAAATAGAAAGGCGGGGCCTGATATATGTATTCTTAACGATCAAACAGCACAAGCATGTACAAGTTATTACTGCAGGTAAATATGCTAACTTTATTACTAACACTCATCTCAAAACCCTCTGTAAACAGCCAGAGCTCGGTGTTAGAAGAGTTATTTCAAAATACTCATCAGGTTTTCGCTTTGCAGAGAAATTCCTTAGGAATATATCGAGATTCAAAGGTCTTCAGTGGTGCAGATTTTCATCCTGCTTCTACAGCGAATATCGGCATAGGCTTGATAGGCCTTTGCATCTCGGATGCCATGGGATGGACAACGGATGCAGAAGAACAAGTTTTGCAAACACTGAAGAGTATTTTGGGCCTAAATGAGGAATTCCTACCCGATAGAAATGCTTCTGGGTATTATCGACATTTCTTGGATATGAATACAGGGGAGCAAGCATGGAATTCAGAATATAGTACCATCGATTCAGGGATTCTTACTGCTGGGGCACTCTTCGCGCGCAACTATTTTTGCTCAAATGATGATATCGTGTTTTATGCGGATCAACTTTGGAATAGTATTGACTGGAGTGAGGCAATTGCTAATCCTGAGACGGGAGACATATATCGGGAAGTAGTCTCAGAAGGTAGTGGGAAACCAGGGACAGAAAGTCGTCCTTTTAATGAATATATGCTAGTCGCTTGGCTGGCGATGCATCAAGAAGCGACTCCGGATGGGCCGGCGCACCAGCTTTGGGAAAATCATTATAGTGATCCCACAAGTTTGCCAAAGCGATTATACGAAGGAATAGAGCTTTTAGCAGATAGTCCGGAATACTTCTTATCCCATTTCGTAATTCAATTCGCGTATTATTTGTGTCACGCATTTACAAGTGATGATAGTTATATATACTATCTTGATAATGCCAGGAGAGCAGATTCTCTTTGGTGGACCCTAGAAACGGATGCAGAGATTTTCCAGTGGGGACTTGGTGCAGGGAGTTCTCCTGGAGATACCTCTTATGTAGCCCTGTCATTGAGTCATAACCCGTACCAAATTTATTCCCCGCACATTATAGCGGGGTTTATTCCTGTTTATGTTCAAGGAGCAGAGCATCTTGTCCAGTTGTACAATAGTAGCGAGGAGCCTTATGCTCTACCAACATCAGAGATGGAGCAGATTCTATGGCGAAGGAGCTTAGAACTTCGCAACTGGAGAGCTAGAGAAGTTCAAGGCATAGATTATGCAAGTATGTTATTCGGATTGGCTAGCCACCCCATTTTTCTTGGGGATACCTTTTTTATGAAGTATAATAACTTTTTTGATTTTGAATGTTTGGTTAATAATACTGCCATTCCCCGCCGAAAAAGAGATTTAGAAATATTAATCTTCCCGAACCCCTTTCATTCTACGTTGCGACTCAGTACTGAAAATATAGAGGGAGAAGTTAAGATCAAGGTGATTACATTACAGGGACAGATCCTTTATCAAGAGACAAATACCATTACTCCCAGCTCCAGGTTAGAAGTAGGACTACAGCATCTTCCTGCTGGAATTTATCAGATTAGTATTCTTGTAGAAGGAAAAATGTTAATTGAGAAAATTGTGAAATTATATGATTAATCTACTACCCTTTCTTTCAGTATAAATGGTCCTGGTAAATTTTACATATGAGAGGATTATATAGCGAAGGAATGGAGGGAAAGTTATAAGGATTAGATATATTATATATAGAATTTTTATTAAGTAATAGGTCGTAACTGATTCATTTTGAATTAATAATGGCTTACTTTGTGAATAGCCTAGGGAGTATGACTCCATGATCCCGATGGGGCCGGAATTCTGTGTCCCAAACGGAACAAATCTGTTCGATTTGTTGCTTTGTATCTGTCTGTTCACCTTTTTGAATACATTCAAACGGCTCACATCCAAATACAAAAACGCCTCCAGCGAAGCTGAAAGCGTTTGGTGCTTTTGGTGACCCCGGGAGGGTCAGGGTTTTATGTGTTATATGTCTGTATATCAGTGGTTTGTGGTGAAATATGTTGCGACTTAGAGGTTTTTTAGAAGTTTTTTGTTCTCCAATTTTTGCTTGGTTTGGGCTTTCTTCATCTATATCGAAGACTAGGTCTTTTGACTTTTGGGAATATATCTGATATAAATATGACCATGACATTTTTAGCTAAATCCCGCCGTCATGCCAACACGTTACCATGCTTTTTCATCTAGATCTTCAAGTTACATTCTTTCCTTACAGCAGATAGAAACCCTTTTCGAATCAGCCAGTTACTTCGTGACTTCATCAGTTCGACCTCCAAATAACTTCCCACTTCTTTCAGGCTATTGGAGTATATGGGCAAATAGAAATTTGAATAAAATACAGTCAGCAAATTAAAACTTGATTGAAGAATTTGCTCAACTATTTCTTCATAATTCGAGCCTAGTTTTCTAGCAATGAAGCGTAAATATTTAGTCTCATAGCTGCCATAATGATAAAGCGTATAGTTATCATATTGTTTGATTATATCAAGTAGCTGTGTAGCAATAATGAAGTTTTCTCTATGATGGTCAGCCCAGAAGCTAAATTGTTTTATAGTCTTGCCATCATCTACAATCAAACCGATCAAATAGCAGAAATCTTGATCATTAAATCCCTCGACATCCAAAAACAGATTAACATCTGTCCCTTGCAGAGTTGGCATGTTATACACATGCACTTTATTTTCTTGATCGGGTATATCCCAGGCTATAACTATTTTTCTGGAAGAGGTCATTTCATGTATTGTCCTATTTTCTGGGAAGGCTGCTCTAGTAGATTTTTAGGAGAGAAAACTCCACTATTTTGGTGGTTTAGCTTGGTGGGATAAGTGATACTTTTGTGTCAGGGTGATAAAAGTTAGAATTTGGCTTCGATTCCGAATTATGCTTGCTCCTTCTGCTGAGGTCTCCTGGTAGGAGAGAGGAGCATCATGGCCCGACATGATACTTCTCTTGTTCACATTCAATCTTCGAACTACTGTAGCGTATGTTTAGATTTCTACTTGCTGAAAACAACACATTAGTCAGAACATTACTTGGCTGATTCCAGTTTGACCAGATTTAGAACAAGCTCTAAAACTTATTCATCTGGACTGCAGCCAATCAGCTTGAATTAGTACTGCTTATAATTTTAATATGAGACAGGGGAGGTTGTTTTGTATAGGTTTAAAATTTTCATATTTTGAGATTGAAAACAGTGATTTATTAACTTTGTAATGGCGTCTTTATGAGAACGTATCTTAAAACTATCCCTGCCTGACCGGCAGGCAAGCTTCGGGACTGTCTGCTGGGACGAGACAGGCAGGCTGCAAATGGCGTCCTATTATTACTGTCATTTAACTCGCTAAATTCTATCATCAATCGTTAGTCAAAACACTAAATTTTGATTACCAGTTTAAAAGCAAAAGAGTGTCATTATGCGCAAGAAGATCTTTACTAGTTTTGCAATTGAAGATAGAGTTGAAAAAAATCTCTTTACAGGCCAAGCCAAAAATGCAAGTGTACCTATGAATTTATAGATATGTCTGTTAAGCAACCATGGGATAACTCATGGAAAACAAGATATAGAACTAGGATAAAGGGATGTTCTGGCGTCGTCGTTTTGATCACTAAGAATTTGAAACAAGCAGATAGGGCTATCTGGGAGATAAAATGTGCAAAAGAGGAAGGTATTCCTTTGTTAGGTGTCTATCTCAAAGGTACATCAGCAAAAGACGTACCTGCAGAGATGATGGGCATAAGGAAAGTGACTTGGAGTTGGGATAATGTAAGAGATTTTATTGAAAAAGTCTGAGATTAAGTAGCGAGATGGACTGCTATTGGCGACTCCAGCCAAGCCTTACAAGTCAGTAAATTACGAGTGGGAAGTTGATTTGAATGAAATGGCGGTATAACTACTTTTTCCATAGTTGAAGTAATCAGAAAATATGTCCAATAAAAAAGTACCAAGTGAATTAATTGGTTTGGAGGAGCAAGAATATGAAAAAGGAAAATACCGAGAACATATTCTTGAGCAGTATAAGCTCTTCTTTAATTCTGCAGAGCAGGTGACTGAGCGGAGAATTAATATGAACAGATTTTGTCTCTCTTTGATTACGGCTGTCTCTGGAGTAATCGGATACATTAAGACCGAAAAAATTGAAAATGATTCTTATTTGGTAATCGGGCTTGCCACCAGTGCAATATTGATATGTTGGCATTGGATAGTTCAGCTGGAAAACTATAGAAAACTAAATTCGGGAAAATTCAAAGTAATTCACCAACTGGAACGACTTGTCCCGCTGAAGTTATTCGAGTACGAATGGGAAGTGTTAGGCAAGGGAGAGGACCCCAAATTATATCGGAAAACGAGCAATGTCGAAAAGAGTGTTCCCAGAATTTTTGGAGGGCTATTTATGATCTTGGTTATTGTGGAGTTGTGGTCGATGACAAGCTAGGACTTTTCCAACCCTATGCGTTTCAACAAGTATTAGGTTGATAGTTTGGAGTCGTTCTGCAGTTGTTCGCACATCATAGTTATTGACAATAATGATATAATAATTTGTCCAATGATTTACATTTTATTGGTTGCCTTAGTTATGTCCCTTCATTTCCACTCTAAGTCTAAAGAATTTAATACGAAGGCTACAGTTGAAGAGGATAAGGAAATTGTACTGGCCTTGAAATCCACTGCAAAGAGTCATCTTAAGAGAGGACGATATTTTTTGTTTGTAGCACTTTTCTGCTTGCTGGGGCTAGTCTACATAGCCATCATAAGTAGTAGCAATTACTGACAATGTTCACATTACTATTTACCATGATATTTGAGGCTCTTACAAAACGGATAGAGAAGCGAAATATCAAGCGGTTAAAGACATATGATGGGAGTAAGGAGTTTGAAGAACTAGTTTTCATATTGTATTTGCGATCCTTTAGGGAGGATGGATACAATCGAGAACTTCCACTAGTACGCAGTTCTACGTTTGTCTTTCCCTTTGGCCTTACCGTTCCTTCTTTGGAATTAAGGTTGGTCCGGAAATTTGGGCCCTTTATGTCTATCATTAAAGCTTTGGACCAGAAAAGAGATATACAAGAGCCTGGAGCTGCTAGATTACATATGGACGACAAGTGGAAACAAGTGATAGCAAGGTTTATCTATAATGCCCAGATTATTCTGTTTAAGCCATCAGATTCTGAAAGTTTACTTTGGGAATTTAAACAGATTGTTCAGATGGGCTTTTTGTATAAAACGGTGATAGTACTAGCTTTTGGGAAAGGGGAGTCCCGGGAAGTTGATGAGATATACAAGCAGCGTTTCCTTACATTACTTAGGGAGGAATATCAGATAGATGTGGATGACATCTTAGGGATTGAAAAATACATGACCATTGACGGAGAAGGTGTAGTAGAAAAGCAACCCTTCTTAGAGTTCACTAAGCCCTATTTAAGTTGGTTAGAAAGGAGAAGACGCTTTCCAAAAATGAAAGACTTCGAATTAATAGAGATGGTGGAAGAGGAGGAGGGTGAATACAAGCCAGAAGAGAAACTATATGCAGAAAAAGTACTGATCAAGAGAGGCTTTAAGATCGAAGTGCAAGAAAGGTGAGCATAGAGTCGATTTTATAACATTGTGTTTACAGGTTTAGGTCGCCTACTGACTGAGATTATCGAGTCAAACAGAAGTATCGATTACCGTTCAAGATATCTTTATCTCAGCAGTTAGAGATCGTGTGTACCTTTCTACATGCTGATCCCCAACACTTTAGCCAGAATGCTGGATTGCTGATTCTCAGTTTGAACAAAATTACAACAAGCTCCATCTTCCTTGGACAAAGTACAACTTCAGGGAATGAGAACTAAAACAATAGGATACTGAACATGCTACCATTTTCAATTACAAGCTTGAATAGGATATTGTTGATCTCTTTTTTGGGTGCCGTTTGGTTGATATTCAGGTTTGTTAGAAGGGGAGGAAAGATAAAGAACTGGGTATCAGCTAAAGTTGAAAATAGCAGCAAACTGGATGAAAGTTTCAATTTACCGAAATCCAAGCCCCATAGAATAAAGAAGCTATTGCTGATATTTTATTTGGCTTCAATAGCCATCTATCTGCTACCTTTCTGTTCCTTTCTATTAGAGGACTTAGAATTTATCATACATTCTTATGGGGCTTTAGGATTGGTCTATGACATGAATGGGGATCTGATTTTTGGGAAGAGACGTTTTTTTGAGATCTTTTTAATAGTTGTTCTGATCTTGGGAATAATGTTGCTAGGCATTATATTGAGAATTCATGTCACGCCAAATCATGACAGGGATAAGAAATATCTTTTCCTTTTCCTGTTCTTAGGAATTCTCTATTTGTATAATGCACTGGATTTTTCCCTAAGTTCTTTTTATCCGAGATTAGGTACCATCGCTAACCTCATACCAATTGACTTTAATAACTCACTTCTGCTGATAGTAAGTGAAACAGAAGGGCAGATAGACAATCTAGTTCCACTTGACCTTAAAACGATCACATTTCATCCGTATGGGGTATTGTTTGCCTGGCTTATCTGGGTCAATGTCATTTTCAACCCTTATTTGATTTATTTCCTGGTAGAGTTTAGACTAAAAGGGCGTGTTCACAAGGACTTAATCGTTTTGAACCGAAGACTGAAATTTTTTGAATCCATTTATTTTCATCCAGTAAGGTTCATGCTTGTTACATATCATGTCCTATTACTTATAGGCTTTTTATTGATGTCCTTAAATGCTGATAGCCTAACTGTCACCATCTTCGGAATGGTCTTCGATTTAGTTTTTATTTCCTATCCAGTATTTCTGACGTTTATTTTTATCTACCGGTACCAGCTATTTTACTATCTCATGGAAAGGCCGATCCTTTTTCTAAGGTCGTTTAATCATAAATTTGCCTACGTATCCTATGGGGAAATCGTTAACAAGGTAGCAAGGAAGTTTGGGACTATATTTGTGGTCGTTCACGATGACCAAAAGGGAACTTTTTTATCCAGGAAAGTTGGACCGCTCAATCAGGAAAGATTTAATGTCCTTGCAAATGAAAATTGGAAGAAAGGTATACAAGATTTAATGAGGAAATCGTCATTTATCATCTTTGATCTAACAGTACCTTCGGAAGGAGTTCTCTGGGAATACAGTTGTGCCAAACATCTACTTCCCAGCAATAAGATTGTGAAACTAGTGCAGGTGGATTCAAAAAATCAATTGAAAGAGGATGAAATCACATCTATAGATTATCACCCAATAAGTCGAAAATCCTTGAGACTGTCTAGGAAAAAACTAAAGGAAATACTGTTTCAGCACTTTAAGTGATTATACATCATACTAAACAATTAGCGAAGCTTAGTACAAGGGGGAGGTGAACATGGAGACATGAGAGGCTCTTGGACATTGTTTCACGAGAAGGAATGATTAGCCCCCCAAGCCTTTTGACAAAGTTGGCATGCTGCGATGGGCTTTAGTTTTGTTAGGGAAGGCCTAACCGGTGCACTTAAATATCTTATGTACAGTCCTATGATTACATATTCGATCTTGTCGCTAGCAAGATGAAGAGGTTTACTGCTACAATTAATTTTTATTCTATTTTATTTTCATGTTTACCTTGCAATAGTTAGATGTTTTTATTATCTTTTAATTACATTCATAATTTATGCATCTCCTACTTCGTTCATACTAAGCCCCTGTTCTATATTCAAAGCTTTAGGATTCTATTTTTATTCTAAATAGATTTCTTAGCGTCCAATATATAATAGCAATGTGGATTATGTATTTGGGTTTTGACCTACGGTTGTTGGGTGAATAATACTTAACGTATGCTTGGAATTCCATCAATCGGCTAGATATGGCACATTTTCTCCTATGCTTCGATGAAAACCTTATCGTACCTCAGCGGGATGTGTGTACTTATGGCTTAAAACAGAACAAAACAGAACTTTCTTATCCATACACGATCACTAGGATTTAGCGCATGTTTAACTTTTGTATACTGATAATCAATGGTTTGTTGTGAAAATTAAATATTGATTCTCAGTTTTAAGAGACTTTAGACAAGCTCTTCAACATAGAACGGGTTGATACTAATTCATCTGGAACAGAGCTATCCTGATGGAAGATTAGTCAGAATGAATCTACTGGACTCTAGCTACCTAAAGGGCAGGCAGGTAGGTTTTTTTTCGAGACCTTTTAAGTAGCATGAAAACTACCTGACTTACACCAACAGAAAGGCTCGTGAAGAGTTTCTCCAGGAAATTAAATACTTCTTTGGACTCGTTGATCGTCATTAATTTAAATCAATTCATACTGTTAATTGACGTTAATAGGATTAGATGTACGGTAAATATTTTACAGGCATTTATAGCTTAGACATAATTGTTTTTTGGTGTAAGATATTTTCTATTGATAAATGTAACCTTCAAAAGAACTTTTAATGGCCGAACACAAAGCTCGAATAGGAGTAATTGGTACTGGTTTCGCTGGGGTAGTTACTGCTGTGCGATTGTTGGAAAATGCCGATTCTCCAATTGAAGTCATTCTAGTTGAAAGGGAAATTGGAAAGCGGTATGGTGGTCTCGCATATGGAAAGGGGACAGCAGGTTGGGAACATTTGTTGAATCTGCAAGCTGGAAGGGTCTCCATATTTAGGGAGCATAGATTTGATTTTTTACAGTGGGTAAATGAGGAAGCTGATCGGGAAGAGTGGCCTTTAGAATGGAAGAATTTATCGTACCAAATTTCTAGTCCGGTAGCTAGACGAATATATCAGCAATACCTAGAGTGTAGACTGATGCAAGCAGAGCGAAAAAGTCCCTCGCATTCAACTTTGGTACAAGTTAGCGGTGAAGTCACAAATTTAAGAGAGACTGTCGATCAGGTCGCCTTGTCTTTTGCGGAGGAAGTTCGATTCGAAGATGCCATTACCTCGGAGATTTCGGTTGATTATGTAATATTAGCAACTGGGCACTTGGAGAATATTCTCCCAACCTTTGCTAGTAAGGTCCAGGATCATCCGTTTTTTATTCGTGATCAATACTCTCATAAAGGACGAAACCTCCTCCGCCGTCTTGAGAAAGAAGATGCGGTGATGATTGTAGGAAGTAGTCTAAGGGCTTTTGATGTTGTTTTAAGTTTGCATGCTGTCGGACATGAAGGGCCAATCTACTTGGTTTCCAGGAATGGACTTGTTCATCCCACTTACCCCCCTGATCATGAACATGAAATCATAGAGGTAGAGCGTCCGGCGTTCTTGGATGCAGATATAATGTCTGAAAATGAGTTGGTTGCCCATTCCCTAGGTTGGTTTCAGCAAGAGCTGGAGTATCAGGTAAATAGATTGAATGAAAAAAGAAGTGTACTAATAGAGCGGATATTAAAGGCATCTGAACCATTCATTTCCGAGCTAGTTCATAAGCTTCCAGCTTCCACAGTGGAGAAATTGTATAGTCTATTTAAGACCCATCTCACAACAAATCGGGTAGGAGTGATACCGGAGATTGGAGATATTATTACCAACAAGATGAAGAAGTACGATAATGGCAATGCTCAACTAATACTTCTTAAAGGCCATATCTCCGATATCAACTGGGATGAAGCAGAGGGTATGATGAGAACACAAATACAGTCCTTAAATCCAGGATCTGACGAGAAAACAGTTATCGAATCGAAGGTTGTTTTCTCTAGTGTAGGTCGAGAAACTGATTATAAGAAAGTATCCAGTACATTATGGAGGAATTTAATTGATAGTGGTCTCGCAATAAGCCATAAACAAACCAATAGAGGCATCGAAGTAACAAAGTTTGGAGAGGTTATCGATCATTTGGGTACCCCCTCGAATCGGGTTCATGCTGTCGGTATAATGAGAGAAGGTGATGAAACCCAGCGAAATGGGAGAGTGGGTTCATTTGTGTTTAGTATTGGTCCGATAAGGAATCAGGCTTTCTACACAGCAGTTTCAGTACTGGAGAAAATCTATCAATCCGATGTTGATTATACTCCTATCGAGTCATTCGACCTAGAAGTAACATCAATTCAGCCGGGTCAAATACTGAACTATCTTCCCATCTCAACTAGGGGGCTGAGTGATCTTGAGCAGCAAAAAGTTAATGAGATGATAGCTGAATTAATAGCAAACTATATCAATAAATATGCCGCTCGAAGTACCGATATCAGGCAGCACTTTGTTGCTAAGATTACGGAGGATTTAGATGCAATGCTATTATTCTTGAGGCAAAGGATTTCAGCGCAGTATCAACCTCATAAGATGTTACGTATGATTGACGTATACGCAAGAGAAAAAGCTCTTGAAGGCTTAATAGATATTAAGAAAGTAACCTATGATCAAAGCTTAAGTTTCTTAAAGTAACAAGATTTAATACCCGTTAAGAACGTGTTTAAAAACTACAGTAAGGGCTATTTGGGGCAAATTTGCTCCTGTACTTCGTTGAAAATCCTTGCGGTATCTGCCAGACCCCGTTCCAGGATTCGCGGAATATGCCTGTGCCTGCCCGCCGGCAGGCAGGTTTTTTGTCTCGTCCAGAACAAAATTTGCCTCCAACTATTTTCCAAAGCAATTTTTAGAGACGTTCGAAGAGTATGTTTCAATTTCTGCTGCCTGATAACCAGTTAATTAATTCACTAAATCGCTGATTATCAGTTCGAACAGATTTTAAACAAGCTCTCAGGTATGTACCACCTTAAATACAATAAATATGGAAAAAGAAGTAAGAGTAAAGGTAAGCCAAGCATCGGCATCATTAAGTCATGGAACGATCGAGTATTCAAATTCTCAATATCCTATTGATCGGCCGGTGGAAGCGGGAGGATCAGGTGCTGGTGCGTTAGGTGGCGAAATATGGTTAGTGGGGCTTGGAGGCTGTTTTATGAGCACTTTGCTAGCTGAAGTTAGAGAAAGAAATGCGGATATTGATGAAGTTGAAATCAATACAATAGGCACGCACTCGGAGGAACTCAGGCGTTTCACAAAAATCCAGTTGGTGGTCACGGCAAACTATGAGGATAAGGAGCTCTTTGAAACCCTTATTCGCGACTCGAGAATTAAATGCCTGGTAATGAACAGTATGTCTAGTGAAATCGAATTGAATATAAAATTGGAAGACTAGGACTAGGATTTCCAGTAACCAAGAGAATCACCAACTCTAAAAGAGAGCGATGACGGAAGAATTTAGAAAAGTTCGGATTTTTTGCGCGAGTCCTTCGGATGTCAAGCAAGAAAGGAAGATTTTGGAAAAAATCGTTAAAGACTTAAATCAGACCGGCAATATTGCTGAGATCTTTAAGGTCCAATTGGAGATTCTTGATCAATATTCCCTAAGGCCGAGTTTAGGGCGCCCACAGCAGGTAGTGTTAAACCAACTCCCGGTAGAGCAATGGGATCTCTTTATTGGCATTCTCTGGTTGCGGTTTGGTTCACCTACAGGTAAGGTTAAGGCTCAATCTAAAGAAAGATTTGAATCCGGAACGGAAGAGGAGTTTACCATGGCATTGGAGCATAAGAAAAGCTCAGGAAAACCTGAGATCTTGGTTTACAGATGTACTAAGCCGATAGCTCCGACAGATTTAGATTTAGAGCAATTTAAAAGGGTTAATTCCTTTTTTGAGAATTTCCAGGCATCTAGTAAGCATCCGGGATTGGTTCAGCAATATCAAAGCTATGAAGATTTTGAACAGATACTCCGTAAAAATTTGCTTGCTTACTTACGAGAGCGGTATTATGATGAGGTTCAAACTCCCAAAACTAGTCTGAATCAGCAGAGCTATATCCACGATGATAAAGAGCTAGAGTTAGAAAAGAGCTATTTACTAAAAACAATTACATATTGTAACCAGATTCCGTTGGCTGCAATCACCGAGGAACATGATCACATCGCAAGTTTGTCTCCGAAACTTGAGCAAGTATACATAGAGCTGAATACTAATGTACATGAGGAAACCCCGATAGATCATGACAATGACGAACAAGAATCAGGCGATTCAGCATATAAATTCGTATTAAATTTTAAAGACCTAGTGATACTTGGTAATCCCGGCGGTGGGAAAACTACATTTATCAATAAGTTGATGATTGGCCTTGCACGGATGAATATGGGACTTACTTCCAACTTACAAGCATGGCCACATGGTCCAATTTTTCCCATAAAAGTTGTTTTGAATGAGTTGGCCACATTTATCGAATCTAGCTCAAAAAAAATAAATGAGATTAAGGGATTTGAAAATAGACGAAGAGCACTAGCGAAAATTCCACTACTTTTCATAGCCAGGAAGATTACCGAGGAAGATTCAGCTGAGATTCCACTTTTTATCAAGAAGAAGTTAAATCAAAAAGACTGCATTATTGTTTTTGATGGCCTTGATGAGGTTGGTCCTAGGCCATTGACCTTGTTACGGAAGTGCTTGGATGCCTTTTGCAAAGAAAACTTAGGAAATAGGTTTATCATAACTTGCCGAACTAGATCCTTTTCGAGGACCATAATACCATCAATATTCAAAAAGACTATTGTTTTGCAGTCTTTGACCAGAAAGCAGATTAAAAATTTTGTGGTTCAATGGTATGATAGCTTGGTATTGAATGGCTTCCTGGTCTCGGCAAAAGCGGACAAAAAGAAAGAGGATCTATTCAAGGTGATTATGAACCAGCCTTCTCTCCATGAAATGGCTGTCAATCCCTTTCTCTTAACTACAATGGCTACCATCCACAGTAACAATGTAGAACTTCCAAGTCAAAAAGTCCGATTGTATAAGAAGGCGAGCAACCTACTTCTAAAGCGTTGGCAAGAATACAAAACCGGGATTTCACTGACTGAAGCAGTAGGCATAGCGGATGAAAACATACTGTATCACGCCATTTGGGAACTTGCCTACTTTGCCGAAACTACCAAAAAGGACAATGAACTTGGAAATATTCCAAAGGAAGAAGCTTTCAAGATTCTAGAAAAGAATTTTTCAGCATTCCCTGATCCCAGTATTAAGGCGAACCAATTACTAATCTTAGTTAATCAGACGGCAGGACTATTAATAAACAAAGGAACGGTTAATGGTGATATCTACTCATTTCCGCATAAAACCTTCCAGGAGTATTTTGCAGGATGCTACATTCTCAAGAGAGCCAGGAGTGGTTTTAAAAGGACATTGAAAGAGTTATTAAAAGAAGGTAGTCATTGGTATTCGGCGGCTGAGCTTGGGATACAGGAATTACTTTACAATGATCGAAATGAGAATCAAGCTAAAGATGTTATATACTCCTTAGGTTCTGACCTATCATCTGCTGAGAAACAAGAGGATGATTGGAGAAGCGACTTATGGGCAGCCAAATTTGCAATTTTGGTCGGTAAGGATAAAATCCTTTTTGATGAGTACGGCGGCGGCGCAGGTTTTTTGACTGATCTTGCCAGTAAACTAGAGTTTATTGTGAATTCTGACATCCTTAATATCGATGAAAGTATTGACGCAGGGTATGCACTGGGTAAACTAGGTGATCCCCGGAAAGGAGTAGTGGATTTTCCTTTAGATTGGGTATCGATAGCAGAAGGGGAATTTGATATGGGATGTCATTTATTCGGCCCTATTCACCAGGTACAGCTATCAGCCTACCAAATAAGCAAGTATCCCATTACGAATTCGCAATTCGAGAAATTTAAGCATTCAGAAGGATATCACAAGAGATCGTATTGGAGTAAAGAAGGTTGGGACTTTAGGACTAAGAGTAAAATACTTGAACGAAGTTATACTCTTGACCCAAAGTTTAATTTGCCTAATCAACCCGTGGTGGGGGTATCTTGGTATGAAGCAGAAGCATTTTGTAATTGGCTTTCTACTATCACCTTAGGTACTGATAGTGAGCTTTTGATCAGATTGCCAACAGAAGCTGAGTGGGAATTCGCAGCCAAGGGACTGGCCAATACCACCTATCCTTGGGGAGCAGAAGACTCCTTTCTAGATGACAAGGCTAATTTTAAGAATAATATTGGACAAACGACACCTGTGGGCTGCTATCCAAGAGGAAAAAGTGTTCAAGGAGTTTTTGATCTTGTGGGGAATGTATGGGAATGGTGTTTCGATTGGTTTAGCAGAGAGTATTATCAGGAATGCTTTAATTCAGGAGTGGTAAAAGATCCATCAGGTCCAAGAGCGGGCTCCCACAAAGTAACCAGAGGAGGGTCATGGAATCAACAAAAAACCTATATTAATACAACTTGCAGATTAAGTGGAGATCCTTGTCTGGCACACATCAATGGTGGATTTCGAGTCGTCTTGGTAGAGGATAAACTGATAGAAGAGTTCTAGCAGAATCTAAAAAGTAAAAGCGATTCAAAACTAGGAGCGGAGCTCTGCTATAGACATTTTAAGAATATCCGGCTAGATTTGACCTAGCGTAGGATGAAAGTTTGAGAATTACTGCAACGTAATAAGATACTTCTTTAACTTTAACCTTCTAGTTTTGTACTCAAAGGAAGAACAGAGGCCCTAAACTAGCTTGTGGAGAGAGACTGTTACAAAAAGTGTGTCAAGTTAAGCAACAAAAAATAAGACTTAACTTAGACAACATGAAAAAGAAAAACA